>Ga0160444_100004_pt1 | contig 649715 bp, 602 predicted proteins | sample HID1972K_E1MG_FD_108232 | JGI IMG/M metagenome (GOLD analysis project Ga0160444, IMG submission 108232) | Enriched pill bug-associated microbial communities from UW Madison campus, WI, USA - HID1972K_E1 MG | ecosystem: Host-associated > Arthropoda: Insects > Digestive system > Unclassified ... | reverse complement strand
TTCCACGCCGGAACTCAAGCTGGACATGGAGGAAGGCCAGCAATATTCGCTGATCAAGACCCTGCAGGAAAAGGCGCAATTTCCTGGCGCCACCAGCGTGAACACCATCGACGGCGTGCGTGCCGAATATGAAGACGGCTTTGGCCTGGCGCGTGCGTCCAATACCACACCTGTGATTGTGTTGCGGTTTGAAGGTGAGTCTCAGCAGGCAATTGATCGCATCCGCGCAGAATTCAAGGCGGTGTTCGCCGAGTTTGCGCCCGGCGCGGCTCTGCCATTCTGATAGTTTTACAAGTTGGGTTGCCGTCGGGCAAGAAGCCTTGACCGATCCTTGGCTGGTTTGGGCGACCTAGCGGCTGAGCTCCTGATAAATATCCAGATGCGCCTGCACCACTTTGCGGATATCGAAGGCCTCCTGCGCCAGCGCCCGTCCTGCCTGGCCCATGGCCTGACGCTTTTGCGTATGCTCTGCCAAATCACAGACTGCCTCATAAATGGCGCGTGCGTCACGGACCGGCACCAGCACGCCGGTCTGACCGGCCTCTATCGCATCCCGGCATCCCGGTACGTCGGTCGTAATCACGGCACGTCCGCAGGCGGCGGCTTCAACCAGTGACTTGGGCAACCCCTCCCGGTATGACGGCAGCACCACAATATGCGAATCTGCATACAGCGCAGCAATGTCGCTGCGCTCGCCCAACCATTGCACGCGATCGCCCCATGCCTTGGCCTCTTCCTGCGTTACCGACGCCGGATTGCCCGGATCGGGATTGCCCACCACGAGCCAGCGATAAGGCTTGCCATCGCGCCGCGACATGTCGGCCGCTTCCACATATTCCAGCACGCCCTTGTCGCGCAACAGTCGCGCTACAAAAATAATCCGGACCGGCAGCGGTGGTTCCGGCGCCGCGGCATACTGCTCAAGATCCACGCCAGAGCCACGGATCATCACAACCTGTTCGTTCCTGACCGCGCCAATGCCGCTCAGGATATCGCGATCGTTGCCGTTCTGGAAAATGACCCGGCTGTTGCGATGTCCCAGCGCAAAGCGATAGAGCTGCTGGGTCACCAATCGGATCCAGTCAATGCCCTTGTGCTCTCGGGTAAAAATAAAGCCCAGGCCCGAGATTGCAGAGACCACGCCCTTCACACCCGCAAGCCTTGCGGCAATGCCGCCATACAGCACGGGTTTGATGGTGACCAGATGCACAATATCGGGCCGCACCCGCCGCAACAATTGATAGATGGCATAAAGCGTTTTGAGTTCGGCCAGCGGATTCATGCCGCTGCGTGACATCGGCAACACATGGTGCGTCAACCCGTGCGATTTGATGGCCTGTACGGCAGCGCCGTCCATGGTCGCCACGCTCACTTCATAGCCCTGTTCCTTTGCCGCCAAGGCGATAGGCAAACGATGCGACAAAAAAAAGGCAGGATTATTCACCACAAACATCAGGGAGCGGGGCGAGTTCTGCTGTGTCATAGTACTGGGTCCCTCTTTGTTGAATCAGCGCGCATCGGCAACCATCGCCCGCCAGGTCTGTTCATATCGTTCAATCATCTTGGGCAGGCTGAACTCCTGCAGCACCCGGGCGCGCACCCTTGCGGCGATCGCGTCACGGCCTTGCGCATCGATGGCGCCAAACGCCTGACCGATCGCGTCAGCCAGCGCTGCCGGGTTTTGCGGCGGCACCACCCAGCCGGTATCACCCACGATCACGGCGGCATCGCCAACATCGGTCACCACGCCGGGGACGCCGCAAGCCATCGCCTCGGCGACCACATTCGGAAAGCCCTCTGCCAGGCTGGAGAGCACGTGCACATCAAGCGCATTCATGACAGCGGGCACATCATCGCGCATGCCCAGCAGGATGACCTGATCGGTCACATCGGCCTCGCGCAACCATTGCATCAATTGGCCGTTGTCTGTATCCAGGCCTTTGCCGACCAGCACGCAATGCAGGGCCAGCCCCTTTTTCTTGCACTGCGCCAGCGCGGCAATCAGGCTGCGATGGTCCTTGAGCGGATTGAAGCGCGCCACAAAACCGATCACCGGCGCATCGGGCGCCAGTTGCCACTGCTGCCGCAGGCGCTCGCGGGCCTGCGCATCCGGTTGCCAGCGCGTCAGATCATAGCCGTTCTGTATCACCACCATTTTGTCTGCATCGTAACCCCATTGCTCATGGCGCGCCCGCGCGCCCTGCGCGCAGCAAACAATGGTTTGCGGCAGCCAGCCTGATACCAGCCCGCAAAAGCGCGCCAGCAGCCAGGCAGACTTGCTGCTGCTCTTGAGGTTTTCGCCGGAATTGCGTATGCCCCAGGCAATATGCCGGATCCCGGCCATCCTTGCCGCCAGTCCGGCAATCGCATCGGCGTGATACATCCAGGTCTGCACCACGTCAGGCCGCAGCCTGATCAGTTCACGGCGCAGCGCCAGAAAGTCGCGCGGCATGATCTTGCCGGGTTTCATGCCAAGTGTAATAACGTTGATGCCCGCATCGCGCAGGCCTGCGCCGTACAGCCCGTCGTCGGTAAAGCTGACCAGAGTGTGCTCAATTGTGTTTGAGGGCGCCATCAATAAGCGGTTGAGCACCGCTTCGGCGCCGCCCTGGCCCAGGCCGCTGATCACGTGCACCACATGCAGCTTACGCGCAGGCGCTGTTGTGGATTCTGCCGCTGCGTTGACGCCACCTATCGGCGCTGCGGGGACCGGCGCCGATACGGACGAACCCGGTCCGCCAGATTGGCTCATGGCGCCAGCCGCGCCTGCGGGCTGCGACAATGCGACCATTATTGCGACTCCGTCGGCGTTGCCGGCTTTACCCGCGACTTGCCCAGCACCGCATCAAACAGGAACTGCCATTGTTCCAATACCGCCGTCAGGCTGTAGCGATCACGTACCGAGATCGTGGCGCGATGGCCCAGCTCGCGCCGCAGTATTTCATCTGTCATAACCTGATACAGCGCTTCCTGCAGGGCGTCCACATCCGAGAGCCCGACCAGAATGGCGTCACGCCCGTCTCTGGACAGTTCAGCAGGCCCGCTGGGGCAATCCATGGTCACGCAGGGCAGGCCCAGCGCCATGGATTCGAGCAATACGTTGGGAAACCCTTCGACTTCAGAGGTCATCACAAACGCATCGGCGCTGCTGATCGCCTCCCACGGCTGGTCGGTTTTACCCGGCAGGTGAATGCGATCCTGCAAACCCAGTTTGCGCACTTTTTCCTGCAGCAGACTCAGCAGCGGCCCTTCACCCCAGATCGTCAGATCCCAATCGGGCACCTGAGGCGCCAGCCGGGCAAAGACATCAATCAGCATTTCAAAGCGCTTGGTAGCAACAAAGCGGCCCATGGCGCACAATTGCTTGCGCGCATCCGCTTGTACTTGCCGACCAGACGGCGTTGCTGCGGCAGCGGTGTCCGCATCGGGCGTCGTGCCGGCGGACTCGGACACATACGTGACCCTGCCGGTATCGTCCACCGCCCGGGCGGCCGACTCCAGTGCCGGCGGCAGCGGATTGGGAATCACCGCCACATGCTGCAAGCCGGGCACAACACGGGCAAACACCTCGGCGGCCTGCTGGGTCTGCAGCATGACGGCATCGGCCTGCGGATACAGCAGGCGTCGCGCGCGCGCCAGGACATTGCTGATATTTTTACTGGCGGCCGGGTTGGTTCTTTCGCACACGATGACCGGAATCCCCAGCCCCTTGGTGGCCGCCAGCACCATGACATTCACATTCGTCAAAAACGATACGATCACATCGGGCGCTTCGTCCTGAATCAGGCGCCGCAGGATCAGCGGCTTGGCCAGCGTACGGAACATGCCCGGGCCGCTCAGATGCCGGGCCACCCAGACCTGGCGCACACCAGGATCCAGCGGATAGAACGACTGGCCCGTACCCCGTGAAAAAGTGGGCATCAGGCACACATCATGGCCTTCCCTGACCCAGGCGTTGACCAGCGATGCGGCTACCCGCTCGGCGCCACCGGCATTCATGGAACTGACAAGTAACAGGATTCGCACGGGCTACTCCTTACCGCTGCAGTTAATGATGTTCATGGTTTGATTCCGTATTCGTCCAGCCAGGCCTGCAGCATCAGGATACCCCACAAGCGCGCACTGTTGTCCACCTGCCCGCTTTGATGCTGCATCCAGACCTCGCGCACACGTTGCGCATCCAGCAGGTTCTGTGCCTCAAGGCGCGGCAATGCCAGCAACTGCTCGCCCCATTGGCGCAACGGCCCCCTGAGCCACTGCCCCATGGGCACGGAAAACCCTTTCTTAGGGCGATCCAGCATCTGCGGCGGCACGTGACGGTAGAGCAATTGCTTGAGAATCCACTTGCTGTCGTTGCCGCGCAACTTGTATTTTTCGTCCAGGCTCCAGGCAAACTCATATACCCGGTGATCCAGCAGCGGCACACGGGTTTCCAGGGAAACGGCCATGGCCGCCCGGTCTACCTTAACCAGAATATCATCCGGCAGATACGACACGGTATCGATGGCCATCATCGTGTCCAGCAGGCTATCCAAAGGGGCTTGTGAAAAGGCGCTGGCCGGTTCAGTCGCGCCCTTGAGCACGCTGGCCGGATCCTGCCAGTACGAAACAAACTGCCGGTAGAACGCGACCATATTGTCCGCCCCCAGCACCTGTTCGAGCTTGCCGAATTTTTCTGCACGCGGCCCAGACAGCAGACTGGCCGCAACCCGCGCGCCAGCACGCAGGGGCGCCTGCAGAGCCGCTGGCACACGCTCGCGCTTGCCCCACCACTGCTGCACCCGTTTATAACGGGAGTAGCCGCCAAAGAGCTCGTCACCGGCATCGCCCGAGAGCGCCACCGTCACCTGCTGCCGCGCCATACGCATCACCAGCGCGGTCGGAATCTGCGACGAGTCGGCAAACGGCTCGTCATACATCTGCGGCAGCGTGGGAATCAGATCCAGGCTGTCCTGGGCGCTGACATACAGTTCGGTATGGTCTGTGCCCAGATGACGCGCCACCTCGGCGGCGTATTCGGCTTCGTTGTATTCCGGTTCGGCAAAGCCAATGGAAAAGGTCTTGAGCGTGCCGGCCGCTTCTTCCCGCGTCAAACTGGCAATCAGGGAAGAATCAATGCCACCGGATAAAAACGCCCCCAGCGGCACATCCGACAGCAACTGCCCGCGAATCGCCTGGCGCAGCACGCGGTCCAGGCCATCGACCGCCTCATCATCGCGTGCAAATTGCACACGCGGCTGCGAACGGGCCACCTCCAACGCAGACCAGTAGGACTGCGGTTCGGGCCAGGTGCCTGCATCTATCTGTTCCGGTGACAAACTGACCCAGGTTCCTGGCAACAGCTTGCGCACTTGTGTGAAAACACTATAGGGCGCGGGAATGTAGTTATGCCGCAGAAACAGCGCAATCGCATCACGATTCAAATGCGCATCAAAACCCGGCAAAGGCATCAGCGCCTTAAGTTCGGAGGCAAACATCAGGCCATCTGGCGCATAACCGTAATACAGCGGCTTTTCCCCGAAGCGGTCACGGGCCAGTACAAGGCTGCGCGTCTGCCTGTCCCACACGGCGATGGCAAACATGCCGACCATCCGCTTTAAGGTTTCCTGCACGCCCCAGACCATCAGTCCGGCCAGAATGGTTTCCGTATCGGAGTGCCCGCGCCAGGCATGGGCATAGCCATCCTGCTCCAGCGCCTGGCGCAATTGCGGATGGTTATAGATTTCGCCGTTGAACACCAGCATGAAGCGCTGATCGGCGCTGGCCATGGGCTGATGCCCCTGCTCGGACAGATCCTGGATGGCCAGCCGAACGTGGCCAAAGGCCACGCCACTGTCGGCATCTTCCCAGAAACCCTGGCTGTCCGGCCCGCGGTGGGCAATACGGCCACAGCTTTGCGCAAGCAATGTTTCCTTGTGTTCGAACCGGCCTACAAGCCCGACAATCCCGCACATAAGCGATGCCTATCCCTTTTTATCCTGATGCTGTATGTCGTTGAATACCTCTTGCCATAAGGACAACACGCGCCGCATCGAAAAACGGTCACGTACATCCACGGCGCGACTGGCCAGCGTTTTACGAGCCTGTTTGTCCTGCATCAGCCCCGACAGCGCGGCCGCCAGTGCCTGCGGATCTTCTACCGGCGTGACCAGCAGCCCGTCAATATCGGGGCGGATGATCTCGCGCGGCCCGGTTTCACAATCGAATGCCACACTGGGCATGCCACAGGCCATCGCCTCCAGCAGGCTGTTGGACAGGCCTTCCACCCGCGAACTCAGCACATAGATATCACAAGCCTGGTACCACTGCTGCATGTTGCCTACCCTGCCAGGCATACTGATACGTCCGGCCAGCCCAGCCACATCAATCTGCCCCTGCAGGCGATCGCGCTCGGGCCCCTCACCCAGAATGACCAGATCCCAATCGGGAAACACGGCAGCCAGATCCCTGAATGAGTCAATCAGTATATCGAAACCCTTGTCAGTGTGCAGGCGTCCCACGGCCAGCAGGCGGCAACGCCCGTTGCGCAGGGGCGGCACCACCTGCGGCTCGCCATTGGCCAGCGGCCAGTGAACGGCATTCGGTATCACCGCCATATTCGATCCGGGCACGTGATTGACGATCCAGCTGGCCGTATCGCGGGTCAGCGCCACCACCCGGGCTGCATGCGGATAGGTGCGCCGCCGCAGCTTGAGCCAGAAGGACGACAGATTCTGCGATGGCGGATGGGTATGTTCGGTGGCAATGACCCGGCACTGCAGGCCGGTGGACGCCAGTATCGACAGGATCGACGCCGTTGTCATCATGCCCAGCACGATATCGGGTCTGTAGCGCTGCATGGTTTTTCGCAAGGAATACAGGCGCCGCAGATTAGCCATCACACCGCGCAAGCCCGCCGTATTGAGCGCCACGCGTTCCACATGCCGGTTCAGTTCATAGACGTCGCCACGGGCATCGGTCTGGGTCACCACCATGACGTCGTGCCCGTGAATATGCCACTGGTTGGCCAGGTCGACGGCCACCCTCTCCGCCCCGCCGGCATGCAGCGAGTGGATAAAGATCATGATTCGCAGAGGGACTGGCGCTGCGGTCGTCGAATTCAAAGACATATCAATCGGTTGTTTTTTCAGAAGAAGATTGTTTGGACACATCATGTGTCAGCGTCACAAAGACATAGCAAATATAAGACAGCAGGTACATGCAGCTGGTGGCCAGCATAATGCCTTCGGCGCCCATCAGGGGCGCCAGAATCTGGTTGAGCACCGCCTTGAGCGCAAAATTGGCCACGGCAATGGCGGCCATCAGCTTATAGCGGTTCTGGCTGGCCATCAATTGCACCAGGATCAGCACGCCGAAATAGAATGGCAACTGCAATATTCCCCAGCGCAGCACGCTGGCTACGGCAATTGTGTCATCAGCCGTGAACGCGCCTTTTTCAAACAAAATCTTCACAATCCAGGGCGCCAGTACCCAGCAGATCGCGACAGCCACGATGCCGCCAACCAGCATCAGGGCCGACCATTTGAGCGCCATATTGCGTGCGCGGTGCGCATCGCCCTGGCTTTGCACATCGGCCAGCACGGGCAATGCCGCACGCCCCACCGACGCCGCCCCCAGACCGATAATCAGCGACAGCAAGCGCGCCGCATAGCCCAGCGTGGCGTTGGCGTTATCGCCCAACTGTGCCGCAGCAATCTGATCCAGCGGCCCGACAAAACTCATGGCAATCTGGCCGATCAGCATCACGCCGGCCGCATTGAGCAGCAGCGGCCATTGGTGCGATTTGAAGGTAAAGCTGGGAACACCCCAGATACCATCATCAGCCTTGCGCGACAGGATCTGCAGCCATACAGCCTGGATCACATAACCGACCAGTGTGCCCAGCAACAACGGCATCACACTCACATCGCCGGGCGTAATCAGTATCCAGATCAGAATCATCAAGGCCGGCACGCTTTCCAGCAACGTGTTCACGTGACGCTCATGGGCGCGCAGCCGCGAGGTGCTCACGCCGATCAGCAGCGTCAGCAATGCCGCCGGTGCAAACGCCCAGATCAGCTCTGTGCTGTGCTCGCGGGTGACTGCACTCAGATTGCCGCCAGCGTACTCAAGGACATACGGCCACAGCAGCCAGGTCAGCACACCGGTCACAACCCCGATGGCCAGTACCCAGCCCTGCAATTCCCGGATAAATTGCACCCGTTCGCTGCCAGGCGCATAGCGCGTCTTGACCAGCACCGGAATCAGGACAATGGAAAACGCCCCGACAATGGTAATGGGCAGCCAGTTTGCCATGGTCATGGTGAACTGATAGGCGTCAACCACCTCGCTCACGCCATAGCGATGCGCCACCGCCATTTCCTTGAGCGCACCGGCCATCTTGCCGATCAGCAGGAAAAACGCCACGCGCATCGCGCCGCGCGCGATACGCATATGGTCAGGATGCAGCCCTTTAAACCGCCCGATAGCCCGCTTCAAGGATCAACGCAGGAACTGGGTGTACCACGGCATCGCCACTTCGATCCCTTCCAGGATATCGTGCGTGGGCTTGTACCCCAATTGGTCATGCGCCTTGGTGATATCTGCCTGCGAATGACGAACGTCGCCGCTGCGAAAATCGCGGTATACCGGTTTTTTATCGTACTTCACACCATTCTTGTCCAGCGTGCTGGCCAGATGGGTGAACAGTTCATTCAGGCTGGTGCGGGCATTGACCGCCACGTTAAACACCTGGCTGCCCTCTTCCGGCATATTGGCCGCGGCCAGCAGGTTGGCCTGCACGGCATTTTCCACAAAGCAGAAATCGCGGCTGGTTTCGCCGTCGCCATTGATGAACACGTCTTCACCCTTGATCATGGATGCGGTCCATTTGGGGATCACGGCTGCATAGGCGCCATCGGGATTCTGACGTTTACCGAACACATTGAAATAACGCAGGCCCACGGAGCTGAACCCATAGGCACGGGCAAACACGTTGGCGTACAGTTCGTTCACGTATTTGGTCACGGCGTACGGCGATAAGGGATTGCCGATCTTGTCTTCCACTTTCGGCAGATCGGGATGATCGCCGTAAGTAGAGCTGGAAGCCGCATAAACAAACGACTTGATACCGGCCTCGCGGGCGGCAACCAGCATATTCAGAAAACCGCTGATATTGACTGCGTTCGTTGTAATGGGGTCATCCAGGCTGCGTGGCACGGAACCCAGCGCTGCCTGATGCAGCACATAGTCTGCGCCGGCAACGGCTTTCTTGCAGGAATCCAGGTCACGGATATCGCCTTCGATAAAGTTGAAGTTGGCCCATTGCTGCGCGCTTACCGCTTGCTGCACTTCGTCCAGATTGTGCTGAAAACCGGTGGAAAAGTTATCAAGGCCCACTACTTTCTGATCCAGCAAAAGCAGGGTCTCCAGCAGATTGGAACCGATAAAGCCGGCGCAACCGGTAACCAGCCAGGTGCGTGGTTCGGCCTGAATGGCGTTTTTGAGATTGTCGAATGCCTGAGTCATAAATTTCACCTGCTATTGGTTGAAGCTGCCAAAACACAGCCGCCATCGAATGTACATCGACAGCGCCTGTTCGTACTTACCTGCCTTACTGATTACAGTCGAATATCGGCCTGATCAGCCGTCAATACGTATTTAAGGTCATAAAGTACATGCTGGGCCTTGCCCAGCGCCCGGATGCCTTCGGCACCCATGCTCACAAACTGATGATGCGATACGGCCAGGATAATGGCATCGTAGGCGCCCTTTTCCGGCATTTTCACAGGCGTAATACCATATTCGTGATCGGCTTCGGCCGGATCAACCCACGGATCATACACATCGACATCCATACTGTACTCGCCCAGCTCCTTCAGGATATCCACGATACGCGTGTTGCGCAGATCGGGGCAGTTTTCCTTGAAGGTCAGGCCCATGACCAGTACCTTGGCGCCCTGTACCTGGATCTGGCGCTTGGTCATGGCTTTGACCAGTTGCGATACCACATACGAGCCCATGGAGTCGTTCAGGCGACGGCCGGCCAGAATGATTTCCGGATGATAGCCAATGGCCTGCGCCTTGTGCGTCAGATAGTAGGGATCTACGCCGATGCAGTGACCGCCGACCAGGCCCGGACGAAACGGCAGGAAATTCCATTTGGTGCCGGCGGCTTCCAGTACGGCTTCGGTGTCAATGCCCATCTTATTGAAAATAAGCGCCAGCTCATTGATCAGCGCGATATTCACGTCGCGCTGGGTGTTTTCAATAACCTTGGCGGCCTCGGCTACGCGAATGCTGGCGGCCTTATGGGTGCCTGCAGTAATGATCTCACCGTACAGGTCATTGACCAGGTCGGCAATTTCCGGCGTAGAGCCCGAGGTCACTTTCTTGATCGTTGAGACGCGGTGATTCTTGTCACCCGGGTTGATGCGCTCGGGACTGTAGCCGGCAAAGAAGTCTTCGTTGAACTTCAGGCCGGAGAATTTTTCCAGAACAGGAACACAATCTTCCTCGGTTGCACCGGGGTATACCGTCGATTCATAAATGACGATATCGCCTTTTTTGAGCACCTTGCCGATGGTTTCGGACGCCTTGATCAGCGGCGTCAGGTCCGGCTGCTTGTAATCGTCGATCGGCGTTGGCACGGTCACGATATATACATTGCATTTGGCAAGCTCTGCCGGATCGGCGCTGTAGGCCAGTTTGCCGGCTTCGGCGAGTTCTTCGGAAGAGACTTCCAGCGTGTGGTCCACACCGCCCTGCAAGTCTTTGATGCGCTTCTGATTGATATCAAAACCCAGCACACTGCGCTTTTTGCCGAATTCCACCGCCAGAGGCAGCCCGACATATCCAAGTCCGACAATCGCTAATTTTATATCGCCAAGTTGCACGTAGTTCTCCAGAAGGCTATTCAAATAGATGTGATGGAACGTATTTCAAGTGTCAATTTTAACAAGTTCCGGATAACCACGGACGAAGATGCGACACGCATGTATTACCGGAATGAAACAAAGCAGACTGCCGGATGCGGTCAGCGGCGACGCGACACCGACGGCAGCAGTAGCCAGCGCGGGCAGCGCCAGGCCACCAGCCGTGAATAGAGCCAGATATACACGGATGCAAATACCAGCATACTGATACACAATGCGATCGGGTTATCCCAGTAATAGGTCGCCGGGATCAGACCGATCAATGTCAGGACCCACAAATACGGGGAAGTCAGCGCGTTGCACATGACCGGTACCATGCCCTGCCCCTTGCGGTTGAACGTGACACGAACCAGCCGGCGAAAAATGAGCTGGTGCAGATGCAATGCATCGGGCTGATCCACCGGTACGCCGCGCTTGAAGCGGCGACGCCAGATGGAGAACAGCGTTTCAAATACCGGATAAAACAGCACTGCCAGCGCATAGAACGGCGAGACCGAAGGGTTGCGCACCACCAGCAGCACAGCCAGTTCGGCAAGCATAAAGCCGATAAAGTAAGCGCCGCCATCACCCAGGAACACCCGGCCGTAAGGAAAATTCCAGACAAAAAAGCCAATGATGGACGAGGCCATGGCAAGGGCAATGGCAAAAATGGCCAGGTCATCAACCTGATACGCCACCAGGGCAATCGAGGTAGCCATCAGCATGGCTACCATGCCCGCCAGGCCATTCATGCCATCCACAATATTGAGCGCGTGGGTACAGCCGCCAACGGCGATCACGGTAAAGATCAGTGAAATCGGCCAGAAGCCCAGGATGTAATTGAAAACATCAATACTGACGCGACTGACCCCGCCAAAAAACCACCAGGCGATCGCGGCAGACAGGAACGCGGCCAGCAGGCGCTTGCCCGCGCCAATGTCTTTGGTAATGTCTTCAAGTATGCCGGCCACAAAAACCGGCATCGAGGCTACAAACAAAGCCGGCCATAGCCAGTTAAGCGTCATGTTGTCGGGCCGGCCCAGCACCAGCAGCCCGGCCAGCGTACCGGCAAACACCGCCAGCCCGCCAATACGGGGCGTGGATTTTTTATGGGATGCCTGCGGTTTGTTCAGATCATAGTCGCCGGTGTAGCGGCCATGCCATCTTTCGGAAAAAACAATAAGCCCGCCGACCATAAAGGCGACAACGCTGATATAGAGATATTGCCAGGGAAATGTCAAAGTCGATCCAGAATGCAAAATACTTAACAAGCGACAATAGTAACGCGGAGCGACCGGGCGCTATCCGGTTTGAAACAAACGGCATAACATTTCATATTCGGCAATTTTAATAATTAATCTGCATTAAAAATGCCGTCGGTCACATTATGACAAATTTAGCTCGCTTCAGGGCTGGCACAGCAAGTGCCAGATCAAGGCCAGGGTCAGTGTCAAGAGCGGGTCAACAGCGCGGAGCAACCGAAGCAATCGCCAGCCAGACTTAACGTCCAAGGCCAATCCCAAAATGAATGGGACACCCTATAGATCCGGAAAAAAACCCTTCCAGGGTGAACAGCCACGGGCTTTGGCACAACCTGCGTCCCCGGACCGACGCCCCGCCCCTGCTGACCCTGCCGCCTGATCTGGCGTTGACCTGGCACCCGATCCTGACCGGACACTGATTTCGTTGCAGCCCCGCGCCCACCCTGCCCGGGGCGCAGCGGTCGGCCTTGACGCAGGCAAATCCTGCGCTTTGCCGTCCGCATGCAGGCCTTGCAGACAAAAAAAAGCCCAAGACCTTGCGATCTTGGGCTAAATCCACCAAAGGAGGAGGGTGGAGGAGACAACCTTGGCAAGACAAATGGACAAGAAACTCAAGCAGCAGGCAGATAAGAAGCAAACAACCTTTTCTTATTAGCGGCAATGCTAGCGGTTACTGTGGCGCCAACGCTTATTCTTGAATGTGGCGAACTGCAGAACTGCTGTCACTGCTTACTGCGAATTTCCGAAAGACCATTTCGTCATCCGTTAGACAAATAGTACTGCTTTTTTTTGTGCAATGCAAGAAAATTATCAGTCAAGCGTTTGAATTTGCACCCAATTTAATTCAATCTGTTTCAAAACAGACACACCCTACGCATATGTCCATAGGTAATTACGCTGGTGTGCGGGTATGTCTGGATATTTTACGCCGTGGCTGGCGAAAATACACACGTCGGGCCAGCATGCCGTGGTGTATTCACAACAATGGGTCCTGAAATCTGTATACTCACGGTGCAAATGCCAAGGCCGCCGCCACCACCCTGCCTGGGCGAAGGCGGCAGCTATCTAAGAACGATCAGGGATCCTACGCGAGGCAGTTGGCCCCCTGCCAGGATCGCCCCAGCGTGCGTTGCACTGCGAAAGCGAGGCTGTTAGCGCAGGTCAGATGCAACATTCAGACGCGACGTTCAGACATTAGACATTATAGTCAGACGCGATAGGCCAGCGTTGTCATGACTTTGGACATCGCGGTCATGATGCCCCGCACCGGCACCGGCAACGGCGTGCCGCCATGCTGCTCTGCCGTTTCACGATGGAGGGCCTCATCTTCCTTCATCTGCTGGACAATGGCGCGCGAGCGGCTGTCCTGTGCAGGCAGATCGGTCAGGTGACGCTCCAGATGCGCTTCGACCTGACGTTCGGTCTCGGCCATGAAACCCAGGTTACGTTCACGACCGGCGGCGCTGGCCAGCACCCCCAGCCCGAAAGAGCCTGCATACCAGAGCGGATTGAGCAGGCTGGTATGGCTGTTGAGCTCACGAATGCGATCGCGGCACCAGGAAAGGTGATCCACCTCTTCCTGCGCAGCCGTCTCGAACACCTGGCGCACCGACGTTTCCTTGCACATGAGCGCCTGCCCGCGATACAGGGCCTGGGCGCATACTTCCCCGACATGATTGACACGCATCAGGCCGGCTGCGTGTCTGGCTTCGGTCTGGCTCAGGTCCGGCGCATCGGCCGCCATGCGCGGGCCCGCAGGATTGGGACGCGAAGCGCGCGAGGCGCCCGAGAGCACTTCGAGCGCCGTCCCGATTTCTGCCAGCACCCGGTCGGCAAGCGAATAACGGCGGTCAAATTCACGTACAACAATAGCTTTTTCGGTCATAAGTCAGCCTGTGTTGGAAAGAACAGGAAAAAACGGTGCAGGCGCCGCTGGCGGTCGATTTGTTACCCCGGTGGAGTCTGCCCGATTGTCTATTGTAGCAATGGGTTATGATTTGATTTTGATTTAATGCAGGAAAAGATCATGGAATGCAATATCGAATGGAATGGCCCCGAAGGCATGCTGTTCGTTGCCACAACCGGCAGCGGACACACCGTTGCCATGGATGGCGCGCCTGAAGGCGGCGGCAACAATCTGGCGCCCCGCCCCATGGAGATGATGCTGGTAAGCGCCGGTGGCTGCTCGGCCTACGACATCGTGCTCATTCTTAAACGCGGCCGGCACCAGGTCACCCGCTGCCAGGTCACGGTACAAGGTGAACGCGCCGAGACCGATCCCAAGATTTTTACCAAAATCCATTTCGTCTTCACCGTCACCGGCAAGAACCTGCCTGAAAAAGCGGTGGAACGGGCTGTCAGCCTGTCTCACGAAAAATACTGCTCTGCCGTTGCCATGCTGGAAAAGTCAGCAACCATTACCCACGCTTATGTGATCGCCGAGGCATAAAAATGAACCAGCAGTACGAAGATTTCATGCGCCATGTGATGGAGCATGGCGTAGCCAAGACAGACCGCACCGGAACCGGCACCCGCTCGGTATTCGGTCATCAGATGCGCTTTAATCTGGCCGAGGGCTTCCCGCTGATCACCACCAAGAAACTGCATACCAAAAGCATTTTCATTGAGCTGCTGTGGTTTTTGCGCGGTGACTCGAACGTGCGCTGGCTGCAGGAACGCGGCGTCACCATCTGGGACGAATGGGCCGACGCCCAGGGCGACCTGGGGCCGGTTTACGGCGTGCAATGGCGCTCCTGGCCCAAGCCGGATGGCGGCCATATCGACCAGATCACCCAGGTCATTGAACAAATCAAAGCCAATCCGGATTCTCGCCGGCTGATCGTCTCGGCCTGGAACGTGGCCGACATCGGGCAAATGAAACTGCCGCCCTGCCATGCATTCTTCCAGTTCTACGTGGCCGATGGCAAACTGTCCTGCCAGTTGTACCAGCGCAGCGCCGACATTTTCCTGGGCGTGCCGTTCAATATCGCCAGCTATGCCCTGCTTACGCATATGGTCGCACAGCAATGCAACCTGGAGCCAGGCGACTTCGTCTGGACCGGCGGCGACTGCCATTTGTACCGCAATCATATGGAGCAGGCACAACTGCAATTATCACGTACGCCATACCCCTTTCCACGGCTGATCATTCATCGCAAACCCGAGTCCATTTTCGACTATGAATATGAAGATTTCGAAATTGCCGATTACCAGTTCCATCCGCATATCAAGGCGCCGGTAGCAGTCTGAACCTGCCCGTTCAAACGTAGCCTGCGTGACTTGCCCGCCCGCGCACCATATACAGGAACCGACATGCCTACACTGATTATTCTTGTTGCCTATGCCATCGAAAACCGAGCCATTGGCGTGAACAACACCCTGCCCTGGCATCTGCCGGGCGACCTGAAACGCTTCAAAACCCTGACCATGGGCAAACCCATTATCATGGGACGCAAAACCTGGGAGTCTATCGGACGCCCCCTGCCCGGCAGGCGCAATATTATTATTACCCGCCAGCAGGATCTGAGCGCCGAGGGTGCCGATGTGGTGAACTCGCTGGACGCAGCCATCGGTCTGGCGTTCGAGCACAGCGATACCGCTTTTGTTATTGGCGGCGAGCAGATTTACGCCCAGGCCATTGAAAAATCCCAGCAGGTAATGGCAACTGAAATACACCAGGGTGTCGATGGCGATGCCTTTTTCCCGGATCTGGATGAAAAACTGTGGCGTGAAACGTCCCGTGATGCCCAGCCCGAAGAAAACGGCATGAACTACGATTACGTGGTTTATGAACGTATCCCGAAAGACCTGCAACAGAACCAGGTCAACATTCCCTGATATTGCAATTGAAATAAGAGCCCGGTAGACGGGCTCTTATTCTGTCTGCTGCCAAACACGCGCAGCCGGGGCACGCATTACATTTGCCGATCTAATCCGGCCCGCCCTCAAAGTGCGTTTTGCTCTGCGGCTGCGCCGCCACTTCCTTGAGCATCATGGTGGCCGGCGCCGCCAGGGCAATGTCGGCCTCATGCAGATGCTGCAATATGTCAAACAGCAATGCGCTGCGTACCCGCGCCACCATACGCGGCGAGTTCACATAGCCGGTGGCAATAAATACCAGCCCTGCCGCGTCTATGCTGTCCAGCAGAATATCCGGGCGCGGTTCATCCAGTATGTCTTCATTGGCCTGGTAGGCAGCCAGAATGATTTCGCGCACTTGCGCCGGCTCGGTGCCCAGGGGCAGTGTCAGCTTGATCAGCACACGTCCGATGGGGCTGGCGTGGGTGACATTGCGCACCACTTTGGTAATCAATTCCGAATTGGGAACAATCATTGTCGAGCGATCCCACAACTGAATCTCCGTGGCCCGTACATTAATGCGCCGGATATCGCCCTCGGCGCCATTGAGCGACACCCAGTCGCCCACCTTCACCGGCCGCTCGGCCAGCAAAATCAGACCCGAGACGAAGTTCTGCACAATCGCCTGCAAGCCAAAACCGATACCCACCGACAGCGCACTGGCAATCCATGCCACCCGCTCCAGCCCGATACCCAGCGCCGACAGCGTCATGGCGCCGGCCAGCACATAACCGGCATAGCCGAACAAGGCGCCGGCCGACGCCCGCATCCCGGCATCCATCCGCGTGGTGGGCAGGTACTGGTCTGTCAGCCAGTTCTGCAGGATCTTGACCAGCGCAAAACCCAGCACCAGCACCAGCAGCGAAATCAGGATCGCCGTGGGACGAATCTGCACTTCGCCCAGCGAAATGCCGGAATACAGGAATGAGAAATTGCGCAACCATTCTGTCGGGCCACCACCAAAAGGCGCCAGCAAAAGCGCCAGCGCCAGCAATACGACCAGCAGCCGGCCAATGCCCGAGGCCAGCACCAGCAGCTGGCTGCGTATGGCGGGATAGGCGCCCTCGTCCTCCTGCCCGTTCTGCCGCTTGATGGCGATCAGCATCACAGTGCACACATCGTCAATCAGCACCGCCAGCAGATAGGCCGAAAGCAGCACCAGGAAGATCCAGACCAGTTGCTGCACAATCACGGTGCCCAGGGCGACAAACCCCAGCAGCAGCGCGACCTGGCTGACAATCAGCGCAAGACCGGTCAGGCTGATGATCGCATTGAGCCAGCCCGGAATAACCATCTGGTTGCTGCGCTGTACTGCCTCTGTTTCTGTCGCATAGCGCTTGCGCGAGCGCACCATGGTCACGCCCATGGCAATGCTGGTGGTCAATGAGATAATGCAGTTGAACGCGACCGTCAGCGCCAGACTGGCATACACGGCCGCAAACACACCCTGGATAAACCAGCCCAGGCTGATAATGGTGGCCAGCACTACCGGAAACCAGCGCAAGTTCAGCGCCACATCGTCGCGCATGGGAATCAGCCGCCATGAGGCATGATGCGCCGCCAGCAAGGCCTTGCCCAGTCCTGCGACAAAGCCGCCGAACCAGGACACGACCACCATATGCGTCAGGATTTCGGTCATCGTGCTCGTGGGGCTCTGGTTCCAGCTTAAGCCGGTTCTGATCGTTTCGGCCACCAGTCCATAGGCCACGGCAGACATCAGCACCACAACCAGCGCGTACAAAGACCGGCGCAGGCGGCCTGGTGCGACAAAACGGGTCATGGCCTTGAGCAATAACTCCTCGGCGGCCAGGCGCACGGCAATAATCAGCGCGATAAAAACGGCAACGCCAAGCCATAAGACAGGCGTTACCGCTTCCAGCAGCCCGGCCAGCTCGTCGGCCAGCGGCTGGGTGCGGATCGAATCGCGCGACCACTCACGGGTCAGATCAGCCCAGAATGTGCCCGATACGATAGAAGCCGTGCGCTCGCCCAGTTGCGCCTGAAAGCGCACCCGCCGCTCTTTGCTCAACTGCTCTGCGGCCTGCTCTGCCTCTACCCCGATCAGGCGCGCCAGTTTGATCTGCGAATCCAGCTTGCCGCGTTCCTTGCCCAGCTCGGCGCGCTGCTCGCTGATATTGGCCGCTTCGGGCGCGGCCCCGTCCGCAGGACCCAATTCGGCCAGGCGCTCCTGTACATCCTTCAACTTGGGCGCCAGTGCGGCCGCCACATCGCCTACGGCAGACTGCGTCTTGAGAGCTTGCTCACGCATGCCCGACAGCGCAGCATCATTTAACGGCGCGTCGGCAATTTTCTCCAACTGCTTTTTGATAGGCTCGATCTGCTCCTGTGCCTGCTTGAGCACTTGCGCCACATCGGGCGGCGCTTCCTTGTCCTGCGCCCATACCGGACTGGCGCAGCAACACGCCAGCACCAGCGCCAGCAAAGCCAGCACCCAATTGAACCGCGGCAAAGAGGCACCCGGAACGCGCAAACGCGACTGAAATATCATGAAGATGAATTTGGCTGTTGAAAACGCCCATATTAACGCCGATTACATGCCCAAGACACAGCAAAGCCGCAGATACCTGTTTGATTTCATTACGGAGCAAGCCGCGCAGGGCCGGTCAGCGTCAAGGAAAGGAGCCGGATTGAACTACTCTCTGCCTCATGAACGCTTGGGCTATACTTGCACATTCCCATCACATTGGCCGTGTATGATCTGGATCATTGGCGTCGGTGCGCTGGCCACATCCGATCCTGCGCGCATGGGCAGACCACGGTCCCGTTCACTGCCGCGACGATTTTTCCAGCCAGGTTACCCGTTTTATGAGCATGCTTAACGAACAAAAAGCCCCGCTGGTCCATTTGGCCAACGCCATTGGTACGATGAGTGAAGTTTCTTCACGTGTCGGCCAATACGTCCTGGCAAACCCGGAAAAAGTGGTTCACCAGACGGTGGCAGAGCTGGCCGAATACACCCACAGCGGGCAGGCCAGCGTGTTGCGCCTGTGCCGCCAGCTCGGATTCAAGGGCTTCAGCGACTTCAAACTGGCGCTCATGGCCGAGCTTGCAGCCAATGAACACAGTGCCGCGACAGATAGCGACAACGAAGCAGACCGTTACAGCGGCCTGCTCAGACGGCTGACACTCAGTATGCAGAAAACCGCATATGCCCTGCATGCCGAGCAGTTATTGGCCATTGCGGTGCATATGGTCAAGGCACGCCGCATATCCGTGTTCGGTTCCGGGATATCCGGGCTTGTCAGCCAATTGGTGTCCTACCGGCTCATGCGGCTGGGTTTGCCGGCCCAGGCATTCCAGGATCCGGTCCTGGCCCACGAAGTGATGACCGACGTGGACAAGCATTGTGTGGCACTGGGTATTTCCGAGAGCGGCGTCACCCTTGACACCGTGGAGTTTCTCAAACGCGCCCGCTCGGCTGGCGCAAAAACGATCGCCATCACCGGGCGTGTCAACAGCCCGGTTGCCCAGGCCGCAGATCTGGTATTGCTGGCAGTGCCGATTGAACCGCTTACCATTGGCGGAGATATTTCACCTGCAATCAGCAAGATTTATCTGGTGGAATTGCTTGCCATGGCGATTGCCGACCTGTCTCATGCAGGGCGTCAAAGCAACAAACGGAGTAAAACTCCATAATGACTAAATAATATTGAAATAAATAACCAATAGAATGACGCCTGTTTGGAACAGACAGGTATCGTCATCATGGCCGCTTCAGTCAGACTTGAAAAAGTCGAAAAATACTACGGTACGAAACGCACGCTTGCCGAGGTATCGCTCGATATTGCCGCCGGCGAGTTTCTCACGCTGGTCGGTCCCTCCGGCTGCGGAAAATCCACCCTGCTGCGCATTGTCGCGGGCCTGACCTCGCACGAGCATGGGCGCGTCTATATTGGCGATCGCGATGTCACCCAGTTCCCGGCGCGCGACCGGCCGGTTTCAATGGTCTTCCAGAGTTACGCACTGTACCCGCATATGACTGTTGCGCAGAACATTGCCACTCCCTTGAGAATGAAGCGCTTGCCGGCGCCGGCCAGGTGGCCGCTGCTGGGTCGCTTCTGGCCGGGCAGTCGCAGGCTGCGCCAGCAAATTGACCATGACGTGACGGTCGTGGCCGCCCAGGTTCAACTGGAGAAACTGCTTGATTCACGGCCGTCGCAGCTATCGGGCGGACAACGCCAGCGTGTGGCCGTAGCCAGGGCAATGGTAAAACAACCCGACGTATTTCTCATGGACGAGCCGCTATCGAACCTGGATGCGCGCTTGCGCGTACATATGCGTTCTGAAATCGCGGCCCTGCATCAGCGCACCGGTGCGACATTCATTTACGTAACGCATGACCAGGTGGAGGCCATGACATTGTCAAGCCGGGTCGCTGTCGTCATGGATGGCGCTATCGTGCAGATCGGTTCGCCCAGGGATCTGTACGAAGACCCGCAGGACATTCGTGTCGCCCGTTTTATCGGCAGCCCGGAAATGAACCTGCTGGCAATCACCACGGATGCGCAGCACGGCGCAAGTCTGGCAGGCGAACCGATTGACCTGCAATTGCCGGCCACCGATGCCATGATCCATATGGGCTTTCGACCTGAGAGCGTAAGTATTGCCGACCTGTCCAGCCGTCATATGCCAAATGCAATCCGGTTTTCCGCGATATTCGAGCGCATGGAAGTGCTCGGGCATGATGCCCTGCTTTTCTGCCGACACCAGCACTCGGGCCAGCCGCTGGTGGCAAGAGCGCCGGTTGCCGATGTAGACCGGCTGCGCACCCGTGGCAACTGGTCAGACAAGCTGACCCTGCAGGTCAATCTGGCCCATACGTTCTGGTTCGATGCGCACGGCGACAGAATCGCACCCGCGTACACCAGTTGCGCGGTGCTGCCTATTCACAAGCGCGTGTCCTGAACATGAGCAACTGCCACGCCCTGCCCGCGCCACAAACAGAACGGGTCACCGCAAAAAAACGCCGCTGGCCTGACAGCATGGCCTGGTGGTTTGCCATGCCCGCCACCTTTCTCATGCTCAGCACCATGCTGCTGCCTGTCATCATTGTGATACTGCTCAGTTTTACCAACTACGAGCTTGGCATGCCTGACACGGGCTTTGTCGGCATCGATAACTATGCGTCGGTCCTGGGCGATGTCAAGTTCTGGCATGTGCTGCGCAATACCGTGATCTATACCCTGCTGGTTGTTCCCGGTTCAGTGATCGGCGGCCTGTTCCTGGCCGTCCTGGTGCAAAGCGTAGGCAAGGGTCGCCGCATTTACCAATGCCTGTTTTTCCTGCCGGTAACGGCAACGCTGGTTGCCATGGCGACCGTCTGGAAGTATCTGCTGCATGGCCAGATCGGACCGATCAACCAGCTGCTACACACGCTGGGCCTGCCGCAAATGGAATTTTTTGGCGATCCCGCACTGGTGTTAATTTCACTTGCCATTATCGGCATCTGGCAACTGGCCGGTTTCAACATGGTGCTCTTTATTGCCGGCCTGGTGGCCATCCCGGAAGACCTGTATGACGCGGCCCGGGTGGATGGCGCCGATCGCCCGTGGGACCGTTTTTTTTCCGTCACCCTGCCATTACTGGGTCCCACTATGCTATTTGTGATCGTGACATCCAGCATCACCGCATTCAAGGTCTTCGATACCGTTGCCGTACTGACCCGGGGCGGTCCGCAGGCAGCCAGTGAAGTCATCCTTTACCAGATTTACCTGGAAGGGTTCCAGTATTTGCGCACAGGCAGTGCGGCAGCCATGACGGTGCTGTTCCTGGCCTGCATTCTGGTTCTGTCCTGGCTGCAAACCAGGTTAACCGAGAAAAAGGTGCATTACCTATGACACCGCAACCACGGTATGACGCCCGCCTCTTATCACAACTGACATTGTCGTCCTGCCTGCGCCACGGCACATTGCTCGCGCTGGCGCTGATCATGCTGTTCCCTTTTTACTGGATGATCGTCACGGCCTTTCGCCCGGCACAGGAAGTGTTCTCGGGGTCGTTCAACTGGCTGCCCCAGCAGTTTGTCGGCTGGGATAATTTCCGCACTGCCCTGGCCGATGCACCTTTGCTGCGCTACATGCTCAATGGCGCAATCGTCTGCGCCGGTGTCCTCGTGGTGCAACTTGCCACCGCCATACCGTGTGGCTGGGCATTGGCGCGCTACCGGTTCCGGGGTGATCGTATCCTGTTTGGCGCCGTCCTGCTTGGCTTGTGCATTCCCATTCAGGTGCCAGCCATTCCGCTCTTTCTGGGACTGGCCGCAACCGACCTGCTCAACACCTATTTTGCCTTGATGGTGCCCTTCTTTCTGTCGGTGTTTGCCATCTTCCTGTTCAGACAATCATTCAAGATATTCCCTGAAGATATTGTGCAGGCTGCGCGACTGGACGGCCTGTCCGAAATGGCTATTCTGTGGCAAATCGTCGTACCTGCAAGCAAACCGGCCATTGCCGCCTTCTCGGTCTTTTCCGTTACCAGTCACTGGAACGATCTTTACTGGCCGCTGATTGTCATCACCAACGCAGAACTGATGACGCCGCCGCTCGGATTAGCGTCCTTTGCCGATCCCGAGATTGGCGCCAACTTCGGTGCGCTGATGGCCTCTGCAACAATCGTGACGTTGCCGTTGATGATTCTCTACCTTTTTATTCAACGCCATTTTATTCAGGGCGTGACCAATACAGGCGTCAAGTAAGGATGCCGGCTTCGGGCCAGCGGGTCGGAAGTTTTTTCTGGAGTGCGAGTGATATGAAAACTGTTCGTCGGATATTAATGGGGCTGTCAGTCAGCGCCCTGTGCGCAGTATCGGCCCAGGCCGAAACCATTACGCTGGATGCCATGCATGCGTGGCCGGGTCATAATCCTTTCTATGAAAAAGTTGCGCAGGCATTCACCAAGGAGAATCCGGATATTATCGTGCGCTTTCGTGCCTCGCCACCGTCTTATGACGAAGCGCACCAGGCCGTGCTGCGCAGCATGATGACCGGGCAGTTGCCCGACGTCTACTTCTCCGGCTTTCATCTATTGCCCGAACTGGTGCACGCACTGCAGCGGCGCAAGCAGGCTGTTGATCTCAAATCGTTTATAGACAAAGAGCAAGGCCAATGGCTGGAGACCAACTACGAGCCGTCTGTGCTCAAGCTTGCCCAGGTGCAAGGCACGCAGTACGGGCTGGCCTTCAATGCCTCCACACCGGTCATTTTTTATAACGCCGACCTGGTGAAAAAGGCCGGTGGCGACCCGGATGCCTTTCCGACAGACTGGCCTTCGCTGGTTGCCCTTGCCGCGAAAATCGCCAAGACCTCGGAAGGCATTAACGGTATGGCCTATGATGTGCATGCCTGGCCGGACGACTGGCTCTGGCGAGCCCTTATCATGGAACAGGGTGCGCCCATCATGAACCCGGATGGGAAAACCGTGGCATTCAGCGGCCAGTCCGGCTTGCACGCGTTGCAAAAGGCCCGCAGCTTTGTGACCGACGGCGCCATGGCCTTGCGTGATTTTGACCAATCGCGCCAACAGTTTGTATCAGGCAAGCTGGGCTTTATTTTTGCCTCTCCCAATAGCGCCAAGGCGTTTTCCGAATTGATCGGCTCGCGCTTTGCCCTGCGTTCCTCGGTATTTCCGCTGGAAAACAAACAGTCAGGCAAGGTACCCACCGGCGGCAACGCCATGATGATCCTGGCCAAAGACCAGCAGCGTCAGGAGGCAGCCTGGAAGTTCATCAAGTTTGCCACCGGCCCTGTGGGCCAGACAGCTGCAGTGCTGGGCTCGGGCTATATGCCGACCAACAAACTGGCCCTGCAACCCGAGTACCTGGGTGATTTTTACAAGAAAAATCCCAACTGGGAAACCAGCCTGAAGCAGATTGCCTATGCCAGCCCGTGGGGCGGCTACCCCGGCAATAACGGGGTACAGATCTGGCGCACACAGCGTGACATTATCGGTTCTGTCATGCGCGGCAAGATCACACCCCAGGACGGACTCGCTCAGATGGTTGAAGCGACCAATGCCCTGTTAGCAAAATAATTATGTCAACCGGGGTGGCCAGGCGCCGCTCCATTTTGCCGGTATCTCATGATCAATACTTCTTTGGATCTCATTATTTTTGACTGCGATGGCGTCATCGTCGACAGCGAGGTGCTCTCGACCAGAGCCTCTGCCGCTGCACTGGATGAATTCGGCCTGAGCCTGAGCGAAGCACACGTTGCCGAACTGCTGGTGGGGCTCACCTTCGAGGCGGGGATCAAGCGCATTCACGAACAATACCAACTGGTATTGCCGCCGGCATTCGCCCAGCGAAAAATGCAACTGACCGAACAGCTATTTCGCCAGGAACTGGCGCCGGTGCCCGGTCTGGTTGCCCTGCTGGAGCGGCTCACGCTGCCTTACTGCGTGGCCTCCAACAGTTCCCATGAACGACTGCGTTTCACATTCGAGGCCACGGATCTCACGCACTATTTTGCCGGCCGCATTTACAGCGCAGACGATGTCGCCCGGGGCAAGCCAGCGCCGGATCTGTTCCTGCATGCAGCCGGCCAGCACCAGACGCCGCCGCACCGTTGTCTGGTTATCGACGACAGTCCCAGTGGCGTGCGCGCGGCAGTGGCTGCAGGCATGCCGGTCATTGGATTTACCGGCGGCGCCCATGCCCTTCCCGCGCTTGCCGACCAGTTGCATGCAGCTGGCGCCACATGGGTCATGCCTGACTACGACGCGGTCAGTGCGCACATCGAACAGTACAACGTAAAGGAATTTTCATGATGCTCGATAGTCTCTTTTCCAGGCCAGGCCCATTTTTGCGTGGCAATCTGCATGCCCATACCACCAACTCCGACGGCATGCTGCCGACCGAGGAAGTGGTCAGGCGATACAAGGAATCGGGTTACGATTTCCTGGCGCTCACAGATCACTTTCTGCCCTCGTATCAGTTCCCCCTGACTGACGCGCGGCAATTGCAGTCGGACACGTTTACGCCACTGGCCGCCGCCGAACTGCACGTGCCGCGCACGGAAAACAGCGCGCTGTGGCATATTACCGCCATTGGCCTGCCCTATGATTTTGAACCCACGCGCGAAGGTGAAGACGGCCCGACCATCGCCCGCCGCGCAGCCGATGCCGGCGCCTTCGTCACGCTGGTTCACCCTGCCTGGTACAGCCTGTCGCTGGCCGATGCCCTGACGATTGACGCAGCCCACGCGGTGGAAATCTACAACCACGGTTGCCAGCTCATGCATGATAAGGGCGATGGCGCCTATCTGCTGGACGGGTTGCTGGATCGAGGTCGCCCGATGCTGGCCACTGCGGTTGATGATGCGCATTTCAAGTCGCCGGATTTCGGCGCTGCGTGGGTAGAGCTCAAGGCCGACAGCCGGGACCAGGCCGATATCGTGTCCGCGCTGAAAGCCGGCAGTTTTTATTCCACACAGGGGCCGGTATTTCATGATATTGAAACCACCGCCTCTCATCTGAATGTACGCTGTTCTGCCGTCAATGGCATTCTGGTTGTGGGCGCCGGCTATCTGATGGCCTATCAGTTTGCGACCGGGCTTACCCGCGCCAGCATCGATCTGGCGCCGCTGGCAAAAAGCCCGTGGTACCGCGTCGTGTTAATTGGTGCAGATGGCAAGCGCGCCTGGAGCAATCCGGTCTGGAAGTAACACGGCGGCTACCCGGGTAACAAGCAGGCGAAAGGCCGCGCATCATGCGGCCTTACTGATGCGGCGCACCCTGGTTCCCCGCAAGCACGCAACACACCGGGCATGCCGGCACAGGACCAGCTTGCCCGTTACACACGCGCTGCTGCAGCCATAAAAAACGGGGCGACATGCATGGCCTGATGCCACGCCGGTCGCCCCGGTTCTTTTAACGTGGTTACCCTGTCTCAAAGGCCACCACTTGGTGCTGCCACTAGTCCATATAGGCTTCGAGCGGCGGGCATGAACACACCAGATTGCGATCACCGAAGGCGTTATCGACCCGTGCGACCGGCGGCCAGTACTTGCCCACCGGCGAAACATGGCCCGGATAAGCCGCCTGGCTGCGCGCATAAGCATGATTCCACTCATCGGCAGTCAGCATCTGTGCCGTGTGCGGTGCATTGGTCAGCACATTGTCCTGGGCATCCACCTCGCCAGCCTCAACCTGGGCAATCTCGCGGCGGATGCAAATCATCGCATCCACGAAACGGTCCAGTTCCTTCAGGCTTTCCGATTCGGTCGGTTCCACCATCAAGGTGCCGGCCACCGGAAAACTCATGGTTGGCGCGTGAAAGCCATAGTCAACCAGGCGCTTGGCCACGTCGTCTACCGTAATGCCGCAAGCGTCCTTGATGGGGCGCAGATCCAGAATGCACTCATGGGCCACGCGACCGTTACGACCGCTGTACAGGACCGGATAATGCGGCGCCAGGCGGGTGGCAATATAGTTGGCATTAAGCAGTGCAACTTCGGTGGCGCGCTGCAGACCGGAAGCGCCCATTAGCGCGATATACGCATAGGAAATGGGCAGAATGCTGGCCGAACCGAAAGGCGCTGATGACACCGGACCGGGCCGACCGGCCGCATCGGCTGCGTCAGGCTTGCCCTGTTCGTTCAGTACCCCCGGCAGATACGGTGCCAGATGCGCCCGCACGGCAACCGGACCGACACCCGGACCACCGCCGCCATGCGGAATGCAGAAAGTCTTGTGCAGATTCAAGTGGGACACATCAGAACCAAAGCTGCCAGGCTTGGCCAGCCCGACCATCGCATTCATGTTGGCGCCGTCCAGATACACCTGACCGCCAGCGGCATGCACCAGATCGCAGATCTGTACCACCGCTTCCTCGAACACGCCATGGGTAGACGGATAGGTGATCATCAGCGCAGCCAGGCGATCGCCGGTCTGCTCGATTTTGCGCTTCAGGTCTTCCACGTCCACGTTGCCATTGCTGTCGGAGGCAACCACGGTCACCGACATACCGGCCAGATTGGCCGATGCCGGATTGGTGCCATGGGCCGAGGCCGGGATCAGGCACACATCGCGCTGGCTCTGGCCATTGGCCTGGTGATAGGCACGAATGGCAAGCAAGCCGGCATATTCGCCCTGCGCACCGGAATTGGGCTGCAGGCTGACCGAATCGTACCCGGTGATCTCGCACAGGGCGGCCGACAGGCGGCTGACCAGTTCAGCATAGCCGGTGGTTTGCGCAGCCGGCGCGAACGGGTGAATATTTGCGAACTCCGGCCAGGTGATGGGAATCATCTCGGCAGTGGCGTTCAGCTTCATGGTGCAGGAACCCAGCGGAATCATGCTGCGATCCAGCGCCAGATCCTTGTCGGCAAGACCGCGCAGGTAGCGCAACATGTCGGTTTCCGAATGAATGCTGGAAAAAATCGGGTGCGACAAAATGGCTGACTGGCGCGCCAGGGAGACTGGCACGAAAGTGTCTTCGCCGGCGTTGAGCGCGGCAACGTCAACCGCAGGCGCACCGGCAGCATCGGTAAGGACATTGGCCAGCGCCTGCAGGTCTGCCAGCGTGACCGTTTCGTCCATGGACAGGGCAAATTGCGTCTCGGATACCCAGCGCACATTGATCTGCGCGGCATCCAGCCCGGCACGCAGGGCCTGGCCGTGCCTGGTCTGCACCAGCAGTGTATCGAACCAGGTCTCGTTCTGTACTTCGTAACCGGCAGACTGCAGCAAGGTGCGCAGCAGGGTCGTGGTCACATAGGTGCGCTGCGCAATGCGCCGCACGCCCTTGGCGCCGTGATAAACGGCAAACATGCTGGCCATCACGGCCAGCAGCACCTGCGCAGTACAAATATTGGAAGTCGCTTTCTCGCGACGGATATGCTGTTCACGCGTTTGCAGCGCCAGCCTTAGGGCCGGCTTGCCCTGCGCATCCTTGGATACGCCCACCAGACGCCCCGGCATGCTGCGCTTGAAGGCATCGCGGCAGGCCATGAAACCGGCATGCGGACCGCCGAACCCGAGCGGCACGCCAAAGCGCTGTGCAGAGCCCACGGCAATATCGGCGCCCCACTCGCCCGGCGCTTTCAGAATGGCCAGGGCCAGCAGGTCGGTAGCAACCGCCACCACGGCGCCTGCGGCATGGGCCTCGGCCGCCAGCTGCGTATAGTCGCTCACGCCGCCCAGGCTGTGCGGGTACTGCAGCAGCACGCCAAAGCACTCGGGCAGGCCCGCGGCTTCATCGGCAACCACCACCTTGATGTCCAACCCTTGTGCACGGGTTTTGACAACCTCGATGGTTTGCGGATGGCAATGTGCGGATACAAAGAAAACATCGCTTTTTGACTTGGCAGAGCGGCGCGCCAGCGTCATGGCTTCGGCCGCGGCCGTGCCTTCGTCCAGCAGGGACGCATTGGCAATATCCAGCGCCGTCAGATCGGTCACCATGGTCTGGAAGTTGAGCAGCGCCTCCAGCCGTCCCTGAGAAATCTCGGGCTGATAAGGCGTGTAGGCCGTGTACCAGGCAGGGTTTTCAAGAATATTGCGCAAAATCACATTGGGCGTTAACGTGCCGTAATAGCCCTGACCAATGTAGTTGCGATAAATCGCGTTTTTCTGTGCAATGGCGCGCAATGAAGCCAGCATATCGGCTTCGCTGCGTGGCCCGTCCAGCGCCAGGGGTGCGGCATTGCGGATACGGGAAGGAACAATCTCGTCGATCAGTTCGTCCAGGCTCTCGGCGCCAATAACAGACAACATCTCTGCCTGCTCGGCCTCAGATGGCCCGATATGGCGTCCGACAAATTCCTGGGACGCCGCTTCGTGTGTGTGCAACATAATCTGGGTAATCCGGTGGTAATCAGTCATGCCGCTGCTGCCGCGCATTCAGCGCGAATGCGGGCAACGGCGGCGCAGTTCAGGCCTGGGCTTCGTAGGCAGCCGCATCCAGCAGCTTGTCGGCGTCGGCCGCGTTGGCGGGCTTGATTTTGAATATCCAGTTGGTATAGGAGTCTTCGTTGACCAGGTCAGGCTGCGCCTCCAGCACATCGTTGAAAGCGACAATTTCGCCATCAACCGGTGCGTAGATGTCTGAAGCGGCCTTGACCGATTCGACCACGCCGGCGGTGTCGCCCGCTTTCAATTGCGCGCCCACCTGGACGTCGCCCACGTAGACCAGATCCCCAAGCTGCTCCTGGGCATTATCAGTGATGCCGACAACGAACACGTCGCCTTCGGCCAGGACCCACTCATGCGAAGGGGTGTATTTACGATCGGTAGGTAATTTCATTCAAGACTCCTGGAAGAGGAAAATGACCACGTTGCACACGGTCATATAGTATCAAGGTTTATGTGACGGTTTTCTATTTCTGTGCAGGAACCACGGCCTTGCCGTTACGCACGAAAGGCAGCGCGGTCACCGTGGCGGGAACCCATTTGCCGCGAATCTCGACGTCGACGGCATCTCCCGCCTTCACGCCTTCAGGCAGACGGGCAAACGCCACCGACACGCCCAGCGTGGGCGACATGGTGCCGCTGGTCACTTCGCCTTCGCCCTGCGCGGTGCGTACCCGCATATGCGCACGCATCACGCCGCGCTCATTGAGCTTAAGACCGGTAAACACGTTCTTGCGCGGTGAAGATTCAATTGCCGGGCGGCCGATGAAGTCGCGCCGGGTATCGGTCAGGCTGACTGTCCAGGTGAGTGCCGCCTGTGCCGGCTGGGTCTGCTCATCCATATCCTGGCCGTACAGGTTCATGCCGGCTTCAAGACGCAGCGTATCGCGCGCGCCCAGGCCACAAGGCGCCACGCCTGCCGCAACCAGTTGGTTCCACAAGGCTTCAGCCTGCGTGGCGGGCAGTACGATTTCAAAACCGTCTTCGCCGGTATAGCCGGTGCGAGCCACCAGGGTGTCATTGCCCACACTGGCCGCGAAAAACGCCTTGAGTGGTTCGGTCGCCGCCTGCCATTCAGGATGGATCTGCCAGACCAGTTCACGGGCTTGCGGACCCTGTACGGCAATCATGGCCAGATCGCGCCGGGGGGTAATAGTGACATCCAGCTGGTGTTCATTGACCACGCGCTGCATCCAGTCAATATCCTTTTGCGCGCATCCGGCGTTGACCACCACACGCCAGCGGTCATCATCGAAAAAGTAAACGATCAGATCGTCGATCACCCCGCCTTCGGGATTGAGCATGCAGCTGTAAAGCGCCTTGCCGGAAATGGCCAGCTTGGCCACGTCGTTGGCCAGCAGCAGGCTCAGGAAGCGCCGCGCCTGCAGGCCGGTCACATCGACATTGAGCATATGGGAGACGTCGAACATACCCGCTTTCTGGCGCACGGCATGGTGTTCGGCCAGTTGCGAGCCGTAGGAAATAGGCATTTCCCAGCCGCCGAAATCGACCATTTTGGCGCCGGCAGCCTGGTGGGCCGCGAACAGGGGCGTGCGATTCAGTTGAGTGGGGGGAGCGCTTGCCGCAGTCGAAGGGGTTGTCTGTGTAGACATGCTTGCACCTGTTGAAAAGGATTGAAGGTCGCAGCGCACAGGTTTCACCATGAAACCGGCGCTTGTCGCCCTCTGTCCTTTTGCCTGAGAGTTGTAGCGCGCTTTGGGCTGGCCTGATGGCGCAGCGCAGCGCGTTTCCCCTTCGGCGCCTTAATGAAAAGGTCTCTCCAGAGTGCCTTACCGGCCGGGCCGGTGATTGTGCGGTACATGGACCTGAGCGATTCCGGGCGAATTGCGCCTTCGGTGGCAACATGACAGGCCAGTGGCCGCCTGCTGCTCTCTCCCACGACAATTTGAAAGCATGCGAAAGGATACAGGCAAACGGCAAAAAAATCCATTCTGACAACCCCGATATTCAATTTTTTGCCGCCGTCACACCCCCGTCCGGAACGCCTGGCCAGCCCATTTAACAAGCGCGCGAGTTAACCGAGGTTAGCCGCCGTTAAGGCATTGTTACCGTGGCAATACGAACTGTTACATCTTATAGTTTCAATTAAATAATTCTTTGGAAAAGAGATAGAATACACTTGACCACAAGCAATTAGTCACTCGTGCGGCAGCACCCTCACACACGAGTGTCATCATGTTGCGGTACACTAGCCATCCGCTGGTGAACGTCAGCATAAAACACAACAATATCAGATACAGAACACACGTTTTCATTAGCAGCTTCAATAGCGAGCGGATCTATTACAGAACAGCTCGCCACTGCAGTCAGCATCAAGCGCCCTAGTGGCAACTACATAAGGAGTACTATTATGGATAACGGTTTCTACGCAACAGTGATCGCAGATTCCAAAGCCCACGCCGGAGTGACGGTCGTAGAAGACAACAAGGTCCGGGGGGGCGATGCCCATTACCTGTATTCAGGCACCATCCAGGCCGATGGCAACGATGAAATCGTCGCCAACCTGAAAATCAAGGCATATACAGCGGTTGACCAGTCTTTCGGCACCGACGAAAACAGCTTCGAATTGTCCCTGATGGGCAGTAAAACCGATAGCGGCTTTCGCCTGACTGGCTATTCACCCAGCGGTCGTGAAATCGTGATCGATGCCCGGAAAATCGCCAATATTGACCTCGGCTTTTAAACGGGTCGCCCGGGGCTGACCGGGCCGGCATTCTCATTTTTATAATTTATAGGGCGGCCGCCACTGGTGGCCGCCAGCCGGATCGGCACCTTGCCTGACCACTTTGATCTGAACCTGCTGTCTGTCAATGCCCGTTCAATCACATGCCAGCACAGCCAAATCACAACCCATTATTGCAGCCCGGCCTTCAACAAGGCATCCCGAGCGTTACTTCACGCTGACAGGGCGCCCAGGCCCACTGAAAATTGTAACCGCCCAGCCAGCCGGTCACATCAACCACCTCGCCAATAAAATACAGTCCCGGCACTTTGCGTGCCTGCATCGATTTCTGGTCCAGCTCGCGCGTGTCCACACCACCGCGCATGACTTCGGCCTTTTTATAGCCCACGGTTCCGGAAGGAGTGAGGGTCCACGGTTGCGCACTCTGTGCCAATTGCATCAACGGCTTGTCGGCCATATCGGCCAGCCGCTGTGCCGGCAGCATGCCCCGGTATTGCAGCCAGTTCTCGGCCAGTCGGCGCGGCCACACTTCGCTCAGGACATGAGCCAGACTTTGCTTGCTGCCCTTCTTGCGCTGCACCAGCTCCTGCGCCAGTTGTCTGCCCGGCAGCAAGTCAATGTGGATAGGGGTATCGGGTTCCCAGTAGCTGGAAATCTGCAGGATGCCCGGGCCCGACAGGCCGCGATGGGTGAACAGCAGGTCTTCATCGAAGTATCCCCGGCGCTTGCCCTGTCCCGTTTCCAGCCGGGCCGGCACCGCCAGACCCGAGAGTTCGGCAAACGGCTTCCAGCTTTGCTGATCAAAGGTCAATGGCACCAGCGCGGGACGCGGTTCAATGATTTTCAGTCCGAACTGGCGCGCCGCCTTCAGTCCGAAATCGGTCGCGCCCAGCTGGGGAATAGCCATGCCGCCGGTTGCGATCACCAGCTTGTCGGCTGTCAGCGTGCCACTTGCAGTCTGCACCGTAAAACGGCCGTTTGCCTGGCCAATCGCGCTCACGGCCGCCTGCATACGTCGCTTTACGCCGCCCTTGTCACACTCGGCGACCAGCATGTCGATAATCTGCTCGCTGCTGTCGTCGCAAAACAGCTGACCCTTGTGCTTTTCATGCCAGGCAATGCCGTGGCTACGCACCAGCGTCAGAAAGTCCTCTGGGGTATAGGCAGACAGGGCCGACCGGCAGAACGCCGGATTGGCGGATAAAAACTGCTGCCAGGTGGTGCCGATATTGGTGAAATTGCAGCGGCCGCCACCGGAGATCCGGATTTTTTCCGCCAGCTTGCTGGCGTGATCCAGCAACACCACCCGCTGGCCACGCTGGCCGGCCACCGCCGCACACATCAGGCCGGCAGCACCGGCGCCGATGATCACGACATCAACAGATTCACTCATCCAGTCTCAGGCAGTCCACGTAGAAAAAGTCGCGACCATCATCTTCGACCACATGGCCCAGGCCATGGATAAAGGTTTCGAAGCCCGGAAATTTCGCATTGAAACCGCGTGCAAACTTCAGGTACTCCACAATGGTCTTGTTAAAGCGTTCGCCCGGGATCAGCAGCGGAATGCCCGGCGGATACGGCGTGAGCAGCACCCCGGTTACGCGGCCTTCCAGCTCGTCCAGCGGGACACGCTCGACCTCACGGTGCGCCATTTTGGCAAACGCATCCGAAGGCTTAAGCGCCGGCACCATATCCGAAAGATAGACCTCGGTTGTCAGGCGCGCTACATCGTTCTCGTGGTAGGCCTCATGAATTTTCTGGCACAGGTCGCGCAGGCCCATGCGCTCATATTTTTTGAAGTCGGCGCAGAACTCGGGCAGGATGCGCCACAGCGGCGCATTGCGATCGTAATCATCCTTGAACTGCTGCAGCGCAGTTACCAGCGTGTTCCAGCGCCCCTTGGTAATGCCAATGGAAAACAGAATAAAGAAGGAATACAGGCCGGTTTTTTCCACCACAATCCCATGCTCGGCCAGGTATTTTGACACCAGCGCAGCAGGAATGCCGCTGTCGGCAAAGTTGCCGTCAATATCCAGCCCGGGCGTAATAATGGTCGCCTTGATCGGATCCAGCATGTTGAAATTCTCGGCCAGATCGCCGAAACCGTGCCACTCGTCGCCAGACTCGAGCACCCAGTCTTCCTGCTCGCCGATGCCTTCGGAAACCAGACGATTCGGTCCCCAGACCTTGAACCACCAATCGGTGCGTCCATATTCCGAGGCCACCTTGCGCATGGCGCGACGAAAATCCAGGGCTTCGCGAATACTCTCGGCAACCAACGCCGTGCCGCCGGGCGGCTCCATCATGGCAGCCGACACATCGCACGAGGCAATAATCGCGTATTGCGGCGAGGTGGAGGTATGCATCAGAAACGCTTCGTTGAAAATATTGCGATCCAGCTTGCGGTTCTCGGACTCCTGCACCACGATCTGCGAGGCCTGGGAAATGCCGGCAAGCAGCTTATGGGTGGAGTGCGTGGCAAACACCATTGCATCCTGGCTGCGCGGCCGGTTCGGGCCGATCGCGTGCATATTGGCATAGAACTCGTGGAAGGCCGCATGCGGCAGCCAGGCTTCGTCAAAGTGCAGCGTATCAACGATACTGCCCAGCTTTTCCTTGATCATCTCCACGTTGTAGATCACGCCATCATAGGTGCTTTGCGTGAGCGTCAGAATGCGCGGCGTCTTGTTCTTGAGTTCGCGGGCAAACGGATTGGCTTCGATTTTCTTCTGAATGCTTTCAGGGTCGAACTCTTCCAGCGGGATCGGGCCGATAATACCCAGGTGGTTGCGCGTTGGACGCAAGAACACCGGTATTGCACCTGTCATGGTAATGGCGTGCAAAATGGATTTATGACAGTTGCGATCGACCACCACCACGTCATCGTTGGCCACGTTGGCATGCCACACCACCTTGTTGGAGGTGGAAGTGCCATTGGTCACGAAATAGCAGTGATCGGCATGAAAGATGCGGGCGGCGTTGCGCTCTGACTCGGCCACCGGACCAGTATGGTCCAGCAACTGGCCCAGCTCCTCGACCGCATTGCAAACGTCGGCGCGCAGCATGTTTTCACCGAAGAACTGGTGAAACATCTGCCCGACCGGGCTTTTCAGAAACGCCACGCCGCCGGAGTGGCCCGGGCAATGCCAGGAGTAGGAACCATCCTGCGCATACTTGACCAGCTCACGGAAAAACGGCGGCGAGAGCCCGTCCAGGTAGCTCTTGGATTCGCGAATAATATGGCGCGCCACGAACTCGGGCGTATCTTCGAACATGTGAATGAAACCATGCAGTTCGCGCAGGATGTCATTGGGAATATGTTCGGATGTGCGGGTTTCGCCATACAGATAAATGGGGATGTCTTCATTGCGAAAACGCAGCTCGCCAATAAAGGTTCGCAAATTGCGGATGGCATGCGCCACGTCTTCGCGCGAGTCTACATCGAACTCTTCATCGTCGATGGACAGGATAAAAGCGCTGGCTCTGCTTTGCTGCTGGGCAAACGAACTCAGATCGCCGTAACTGGTCACGCCAAGCACCTCGACGCCTTCTGCCTTGATGGCATCGGCAAGGGCACGAATACCGAAACCGGACGCACTGTCCGAGCGGAAGTCTTCGTCAATGATGACGATAGGGAAACGAAATTTCATCGGGTACTCCTGGCTGGCTGATCAAATAGCCTGATTATGTTCTTGGAAGTGTGACGCCTTGTTGACCCTGATACTTGCCGCCGCGATCGCGATATGACGTTTCGCATACCTCGTCGCCCTGCAGGAACAGAAACTGGGCACATCCCTCGCCGGCATAGATTTTTGCGGGCAGCGGTGTCGTGTTGGAAAACTCCAGCGTAACATGGCCTTCCCACTCCGGCTCCAGCGGCGTCACGTTCACGATAATGCCGCAGCGCGCGTAGGTGCTTTTGCCCAGGCAGATGGTGAGCACTTCGCGCGGGATGCGGAAATACTCAACCGTGCGGGCAAGCGCAAACGAGTTCGGCGGAATAATGCAAACATCACCCTTGAAATCCACAAAGGATTTTTCGTCGAAGTTTTTCGGATCCACAATCGTGGAATTGATGTTGGTAAAAATTTTGAATTCGTCGGCGCAACGCACGTCGTAACCATAGCTGCTGGTGCCGTAGCTTACGATCTTTTGCCCGTTCGCCTCACGCACCTGACCCGCCTCGAAAGGAGTGATCATGCCGTCTTGCGCCGCCTGCCGAATCCACCGGTCGTTCTTGATACTCATAGACTGTATCTCTCTGCTGGGGTCTGCCCCGAAGGGAAAAGCGCCATTGTAGCCCCTGCGGCTGCAGGGGAGTATGCATTTTTCGTCAGTCTCTGAAAAAGCGGCGATAGATCAGTTCCAGCCCGTTAACGGTGCCACCCTTGATATCGGCAGACAGGTTTCTGAACAACCGGTAACTGCCGCGCACCACAGTGCCGGTACCGGCCATGGCCTGCTCGACGCTCACGGTCATGCCATTCTCAAATTTCTTGCTGGCCACGAAAAACTGCTGGGACAGGTCGCTCGACGATTCCTGGTTGACGCTGGAAGCCACCGTTTTTTCCGGCAGAACCGTACCGGACTCGCCAATATTGCCCGAACGGATAGCAATATCGTCCAGGCCCAGCTTGCGATAAAACGGCTCGCCCCCGCCCACGATAGACGAGCCCACCGAGAACAGCAGGGCTGCGTCGCTGCCGCTGCTGTCCGGGCCGCGCCCCATGAGTAGCCAGGACAGTTTTTCCACCTCGCTCACATCGGGATAGGATACCAGATCGATTTTGGGTTTTCTGGCCGTGCCCACCACTTTGACCCCGGCCTCCACATCCAGGCCGGTGCGCAGGGCTTCAATATCCAGGATCGGGTTGGCCAGGTTACCCTGAAAGGTAATGCGGCCACGGCGGATCTGCAAGCGCTGCCCATAGGCTTCGATCGCCCCGCCGCGTGTGCGGAAAGCGCCCACGCCGGTCAGCTGGTTTTTTTCCTGGATCACATTAAGCGAGCCCACCAGGCCGGAGTCCAGCCCCATGCCAACAATATAAAAGCGCTTGCCCAGGTCCACCGTGAAATCCAGGCTCAGGTCCAGGGGCGATTCTTCCTTGACCACCTTGGTCTGACCCGGCTTGAGCACAATCACATCGCCATCGACCGTCGGCACGCTGCCCAGGATATCCACGCTGGCCCAGCCGGCGTCAGCCGTGACCTTGCCCTTGATAGCCACCTTGGGCAGGGGCGCATTGATATCCACATCGCCACTGATCATCACAAAGCGATCGGAACGCTGAATAATCGGATAATGATCGAATACGATCCGGAAATCGCCCTTGCTGGTATTCAGGTTCCATTTGCCGGTAATGCCCAATGAGCCATTCTGGGCCTCTACATTATCGTCAATCCATTTCTTGGTGCGCCATTCATTGGCCTTGATGCGGATCACAGACGGGAAACGCAGCGTGTTGATCACCACCTGATTGTCGCGCAGCGTCGCCTCCAGCGTGCCATCGAGCAGGCGGATGCCGTTGTCGATTTCCACGATCTTCACTTTGGAGCCGGAAATTTTCCCGCTGGTGGTCCATTGGCCATTGGCACGCGATTGCGCGGTGACGTTCAGCGCCACGGCGCCGCCCAAATCCAGCATATCGCCAGTTAACGGCCCCATCCAGCTGATATCGGCCAGGTTGCCATTGAGCGTGATTTTCGAGCCGCCGTTCAGATTCGGCGCCAGCCCGTTGAACGCGATGGCGCCTGTCCCTTTCAGATTGCCTTTGTTTTGCGTATCAAAGGCAATATTCAGATTGGCGGTGCTGGTGGTGGCGCCGGTCTTGTTGAAATTGGCGCCCACCAGCATATTGGTCAGTCCCAGCGGAATCGGCGTTGCTGCCGGAATCATGAAATCGCCGCTCACCCGTTTGAGGGCGGTCTTGCCGGTCAGCGCCCCGTCAAAGGCCAGATCCCAGTCAAAATCGAGCACCAGCGAGGTTTCCTGCTGCGCAGTCTTGCGCCGGTCAATAATACCCGCATTAACGTTTGTTGCCTCTTTGGCTGCCGGATCGGCCAGCTTCTGCATATCACGAATGAAAGCGGGGCTCAGCACAAAACGGTGAATGGAACCCTTGGTTTGCCACTTGCCATTGCTGCCGGTGGTGCCATCCTGATTGATCACGATGCTGTGCTTGCCCGGCAGGCCGATATTGATGGCCGATGGTCCGGCTTCCCACGCTGGCAGCCCGCCCTCTGCGGCGGGCGCAAACGCCAGTGTCCAGGGCTTGTCCTGCGCCACGGTAATGCCGGCGTGCTGTACATCCAGCGTCGAGAGCGTGCCGCGCCATGCTTCTACACCTTGTTCGTTCTTGTCCCAGGATCCATCGGCAGCCAACCGGAAATTGACCGGCGCCTTGCCCAGTTCCCTGGATTTGCCCTGAGAGAACATGCCCTTCAGATCAAGCGCATGTTTGGCGACCATCCCCTTGACGGTGCCATCCAGCGTGACACTGCCCGGCAGGCCGGGCCAGAAGGAAGACAGGGCCGGTGCGTCCACGTCCAGCGTCAGTACACTGTCCGCTTCACCGAACGAGCCCTTGCTGCGTATCTTGTTGCTACCCAGTGCAAGATCGATATTGGCCGCCGGTATGCGAAAGGCATTCAGGTCAATGCCTGCACTGCCCTGTCCACCCAGCGTCAGATCGCGTACCGCCAGATCCAGGGACCCGGCCAGCGGCTTGTCGTTCCAGATGCTGCCCTTGTCAAAGCTGCCCTTGACGGTTGCCGACTTGATGGCCGTGGGCGAGAACATATCGACGTCGGCCGTCAGGTCCGTGCTAAGCAAGGTTCTGGGAATACTGTCTGCCATCAGCTTGCTGACCGGCAGCGCCTTGGAATTGACACGCACATGAATGCGGTCTGATTCATCCTGACCGCCCTTGGGCGAAACCAGCGCTTCCAGCTTCAGCGTTGCACCGTCGCGCAAGGCAAGGTCCGCCTTGGCATCGCGCAGCAGCAACGGCGTTGCCATGTCCAGTTTTATATCCGCATTCAGATGCGATTTTTCCCCGGTGGCGCTGGCCGTGACGACATAGCCATCCTGCACTTGCGCCGTTTGCTGCGGTTCAATGTCAAAGGCAATCGTGTCAAAATCAAGCGGTACCGGAGTCTTGAACGGCAACACGCCGGTGCCGTCGGTACGCATGACATGCGCCGAACCGGTCAGCATCTGGTTGAAAGCCAGATCCCAGTCCGCATCCAGCGTGATGTCCTTGTCGGCCACGGCGCTGGCTGCCGCGCCCTTGCCGCCGTCAGCGGCGGCGCCCGCTGCTTTTTTGTTGCCGGCCGAGGCCGCTGTCAGTGCCTTGTTCGCCGCCTGCGTGGCTGCCCGCGCCGCCGCCGGATCTTCGGCAGCAAACGCTTTTTGCAGATTCATCAGGTATTGCGGATTAATGACCAGGTCCTTGATCTGCCCTTTGGTCTGCCACTGACTGCCGTTACCGCCAGACTCGCCCGGCAGGATCTGCGCACTGCGATTGTCGGGCAGATCCAGCAAAAAGCGGGAGGCTGTGGTGGCCCACTGCAAGGGATGCTGGCCATCGTCCGGCAGGAACGACAACGACATCGGGCTTTGCTGCTGCAACCGCAATTCGGTATGACGCAAATTCAAGTCTTCCAGCACACCCACCCAGCCTTCCTGGCCGCCTTCCATTTTGTCCCAGGCGCCCTGAATATTCAGGCCGAACACCACGGGCGCCTTGCCCAGGGCACGACTGGGCGCCTGCGCATACATGCCGTAAATCTGCGCACGGTGATTGGTCACGCGACCGTCCACCACGGCATTGACCAGCGCACTGCCCGGCAGCGACGGCCAGAAATTGGCCAGCGCCGGCGCATTAACGTCCAGATACAGCTGGCTGGCATCCTGTCCGAAGCCGCCATGCGCCGTAATCCGGTTATTGCCCAGCGTCAGGTCCACATCGGTATCGCTCACCCGCAACTTGTCCAGATTCGGCTTGATGCTGCGATCGGCCTGTTCCTGTTCCGGCTGCTTGTCGAAAATGCCCGCCAGGTGCACCTTGCTGGCAATTGTGCCGGCCAGCGGTTTGTCGTTCCACATGCTGCCCTGGGTCAAGTGCGCATCCAGGTCCACATCAGCGATTTCGCGCTTGCCCGGCAGCGTATCGGCAACCAGCGCCACGGTGCCATTTAGCAGCGAGGCCGGTGTGGCACCCGCCGAGAGGGTCTGTAAATTCAGCGATTTCAAACCGACCTTGGCGGTCAGTCTATCGGTGCCTTCACTAACGCCGGCGATGGTTTCAAAATCTGCGTCAACCGCAGCGCCATCGGTCAATCCCAGCTGCAATTTGCCATCGCGCAACGGAATCACATTCGCCGTAGCCAGGTTCAGCCTGGTATCCAGGCTGGACTGCGGGCCCTGCCCCTGCGCGGTAATGGCCAGCACCGGATTTTTTTCATCCTGGCGCGTTTCATTGAACTTGATGCTCAGCGTCTCAAAATCCAGCGGGATCTTCTGCACCAGCGGCACGAACCGATCGCCTGCCGTACGCCGCACATTGACTGCACCCTGCAGGCCGTTTTCCGTGGCAATATTCCAGTCGCCATCAAACACAATATCCGGAAAGCTGCCGGCGGTTTTTTGCGCCAGCGCCCTGGCTGCGGCATCCCGGGCTGTCTTGTCGGCATTTGCCGGCTGTGCGTTGCCGGCGGCTGTCATCCTGGCAACCTCGTCCATCAGCCTGTCGCTGATCGTCAGATTGACAAATGATCCCGCTGTTGTCACGCCCATGGCGTTGCCGCTGGCCTTGTCCAGCTTGAACTGCGCAACGGAGCCGCCGGGCAGGGTCAGGCCCAGCGCACCAGGCCCCGCCGCCCAAACATTCTGCACGCCGGTCGCGTTCGGGCTGAACAACAGAGGCAAGGGGTCGCGCTCACGCACGCGCACCCCGGCATGCGCCAGATTCAATGCGGTTAACGCGCCTTCCCAGCCATCAATACCGTCTGCCAGTTGATGCCACTTCCCGTTGATGGTCGCCGACAAATCGGCCGGCGCCTTGCCCAGGGTTTTCGCATCGCCCTGATTGACCTTGCCGCTGATATCGAGCGCATGCTCGGCAATCGTGCCGGCCAGCGTACCAGACAGTTTGGCCGTGCCGTTGACGCCATCGACCAGCTGGCCCAGTTTAGGCGCGTCAACGTTTAAGCGCAGCACACTTTCCTGCTGCCCGAAGCTGCCCGACGTGGTAATACTGTTGTCACCCAATTGCAGATCGATATCTGCCTTGCGAATATTCAGGCGGGTCAGGTCTACCAGCGTAGTCGACGTCTGTATTGCATCTGTGTTTACGGCAGTTTGCTGCGCTTTCTGAAGCGCATCCTCGCCTTTCTCTGTGGTAACGCTTTTGCCTTCCTGCTGCGCCTTGCGTGCAGCCGCGGCCTTGATATTGTCGGCAACGTCCTGGGCCATCTGCTCGCCATCAACAATCCGGCGTTGCGTCATGACACCCTGCGAATCAATATCGATATCTAGGTCGGCCGCCAGCGGCTTGCCCTGCAGGCGGCTTTCGCTATCGACCGTGCCTTTCAGTTGCAATCCCTGCACATTGGACAGACCAAGAACATCTGCCACAAATGTCATATCGCTAGTCAATACCGAATCGGCCGCCCCTTGCTGCCCCTTGAGCGTGAGTCGCTGGCTGGCAAAGGAGCCGGCAATGCGGTCCGACTCTGCCGCGCCCTGTTTTTCCTTTTTGTCCAGCTTGAACTGCAGGCCTGAGGCGTCGCCCAGCTTGAGGTTCACATCAGCCTGGTTCAATGGAATGCCGCCGCCCATCACGCCCAGGTTCAACGAGGCGTCCACTTGCGCGCCCTGGCCGCTGCCCTGCAGGGTCACGCCCAGCTTCTCCAGATCGCCAGCCACCTGCGTGTGCAGATCAAATGTGCAATCACGCTGCTGCAGCGCGCCGGTCAGTACGCCGCCAATCTGCACGAACTGGCTCAGGCACACCGGTGACTGTTTGTTTTGCGTAGCCAGTTTCGCATTCAAGTCCAGCTTCATCGGATACGGGCTTTTAATCGACTCTATTTCCAGCGTACCGTTCAGATCTGCTTCGGTCTGCGGATGCGAGATGTGCACGCTTTTGAGCGTGCCCTTGGCATGCTGGTCAATAATCAGCAAATCGGCCAGACTGAAATTGCTCAGCCCCACAGGCAGGCCCGAGCCATCGGGCATCAGTAGTGCAAAATCGCCAACGTCCAGCCGATCCACCTGTATGCCAACCGGAATACCCGGCATTTCAAATGGCTTGGCGTCTTCCGGCGCCGGTTCGGTGGTCTCCAGCGGCAGCAGCTTGACGTCCAGATCGGCCACGCTCATCTGCTCTACACGCAAGGTGCGTTTGAACAGCTTGAGCCAGTCCACTTTCAGTACAGCCTGCCGGCCGGTAATCTTGATTTCCGGCGTATCGATCAGCAGCCGCTCCAGCTCGATCCCGCTCCATAACGTGCCGCGCACATTGGTCAGTTCACCGCCCACCTGGCTGATCACGGTATTAAGCAGCCAGCGGCTGCCCGGATTGGTACCCATGAACCAGAACACAAAGGCGCACAGCCCGATAAGAAGCGTCAGGACGATGGGTTTCCAGCGAAGATACCAGCGCAAATATTTCATTTTCATCAGAATGCCACTCCCAATGAAAAGTGCAGCCGCAAGCTGCGATCACGCTGGCCATAGGCCAGGTCCAGGAACAGCGGACCGGCCGGAGTCTTGACTCTTGCCCCCACGCCGTAGCCCACATGCAGCTTCATTTTATTGAATGACTCTGCCGCATCACCGGCATCAATAAACACGCCCATGCCGAAACGGTCGTCAAAGTAACGCATATATTCAACACTCACCACCGCCAGGGAGCGGTCGCCCACGACCGCATCGCCGGCGCTCTTGCCAATATCATTGTATTTATAGCCCCGGATGGAGCGCGCGCCGCCAGTCCGATAGCCAAAGTCATCCGGAATGCGCATACCGCTGGAACCGAATACCTGCCCCACTTCGCCGCGCATGGTAAAGACATCGCGCCGGCCTATCGGCCACCATTGTTGCGCACGCAGCCCGACCCGGCTGAAAGGCTCGCCTTTATCCAGCGTCACGCCTGCGCCCAGCCCCAGCGCAATCAGGTTGCCTTCACGCGGGTCATATTTGCTGTCGACATCGCGACGCAGGAAATCCCAGGTGGCCACCGTCGTAGGCAGGCGGTAACGCTCCTCGCCTTCGCGCTTGACCGAGTCGTAAGCCGCCAGCACACCCCAATTCGATTCGTAATCGACGCGACTGGCCGCATCCAGCTTGAACTCCAGCTTGCGCTTCCAGCCCACGGCGTAACGCATCACATCTTCATTCCGGATATCGGAATGACGGAACATGACCCCGACACTATCTTTGCTGCCGTCCAGGTTGGGCGGCAAATGAAAATCCATATAGGCGCGCTGCAGCTTGGCGTTCACCGCGGCGCCGGTTTCCATAATCAGCGGCTGGCCAAACACCACATTCTGCTTGTACAAGATCTCGGCGCCCGGACCCACCGAATCGTCAATCCCCAGGGAGCCGGCCAGCGAACGCGCCGGTGCTTCCGACACCCGCACGGCAACCGGCAACTCAACCGCGTCCTGCGCATAGACCTCATCGCCCGGTGGTTTTTTCAGGGTAACGAACGCGCCGCGAAAGAAATTGGTCGATTGGATCTGCTGCTGCCAGGTATCCAATTGTTCCTGGGAAAAGCGCTGGCCCGGCGTGTATTTGATATAGCGACGGATCAGGCTATCGGGCACGCGCCGCAAGCCCACCACTTCGGTATGACCCAGCGTGACTGCCGGGCCGCTGTCGACCGTGGTTTCGGTATCAACGCTGGCCAATTCCGGATTGACCACCGCCTGCGAATGCGTCATGCGGGCCAGGTAAAAATCATTGGCAGCCACGCCCTCGAGCATGCTCGACTTGGCATTGCTCCACTGCTCGTTCAGAAAATCCTTGCCTACCGGCAGACCCCAGTCTTTACGCAACTGCGATACGCGTTCATTGAAGCGTGGCGTGGCAATACTGCCGGTAAAATTATTGGTGACCGATTTGACTTTGGACACCTTGCCCGGATCAATGGAAATATCCCAGGTTTCGCCGCCCACGTCTTCACCCACTTCCAGCGTGACGTCGGGTGCAAAATAACCGCGCGTCGCCAAGGCGGAGATAACCGCTTCGCGGCCCTTGCGCCGGATCCGGTCGGCTTCGCCCGAGTCCTGGTCGTCGGCCATGCGCACCACAGCTGAAATACCTTTGTTTACCGCATCCAGCGATTCAGGACCAAGCCCGCTGGGATCGATAATCACTTCGGGCTTTTGTGCCGAAACCTGACCAATACCGGCCAACAATAAAATCGTTGTAAGAAAACAAGCCTTGTTCAATCGCATCGGTCCATTCAGCGCTTTTATTTCTTCAGGTTTTCAACAACCACAGAGGGGAAACGACCCGCCATATCCCTGGGCAACGCTGCCACCGCCATGGCCACACGCCGCGCCAGTTCGCGATAAAGCCCTGCCGCTTCGCTGTTGGGGTCGCTGGCAACCGTGGGCGTGCCCGCATCGGTCTGTTCACGAATACTTTTTGCCAGCGGCAAGGCGCCCAGCCAGGGAACATCCAGCTCCTGGGCCATGTGCCTGCCGCCGTCCTCGCCAAAAATGGCTTCGGCATGCCCGCAGTGCGAGCAGATATGCATCGCCATGTTTTCGACGATTCCCAAAATCGGAATATTCATTTTCTCGAACATGCGCAAGCCCTTGCGGGCGTCAAGCAACGCAATATCCTGCGGCGTGGTCACGATAATGGCGCCCACCACCGGTACCTTTTGCGCCAGCGTCAGGGCAATATCGCCCGTGCCCGGCGGCATATCGACAATCAGATAATCAAGATCGGGCCAGTTGGTCTGGCGCAACAGTTGCTCCAGCGCCTGCGTGACCATGGGCCCGCGCCAGATGGCCGGAGAATCGGCCTCGATCAGAAAGCCGATGGAATTGACCGTGATACCGTGGGCGCGCAAAGGCTCCATGGTCTTGCCGTCATTGGATACCGGCTTGCCCGATACGCCCATGATCAGCGGCTGGCTGGGACCGTAGATGTCTGCATCCAGAATGCCGACGCGGGCGCCGCTTTGCGCCAGTGCGATCGCCAGATTGGCGCTGGTGGTGCTCTTGCCGACCCCGCCCTTGCCCGAAGCGACCGCAATAATGTTTTTTACCGAGGCAATGGGCTTGAGCCCGCTTTGCACGGCGTGCGCCCGTACCGTATCGCTGAACTGCAGCGTCAGTTGTGCCGCGCCGGCTTGCGTGGCTGCAGCTTGCAGCTGTTCTGTCAGGGCGGTCTTCGCAGCAGCGCTGGTCACATACCCGGGCTCTACGCGAACCGTTGCTCCCGTGTCGGCAAGCGTGATATCGGACTCCTTGAGCCCCGGGGCCACCGGCATACCGGTAACCGGGTCTACCACAGACCGTAACGCATCCAAAAGGGCTTTTGACGACAGACTCATTTCAACTCGCTGCAATTGATACTATTTTAAGGGCGTAATGGCCTTAATGATAACGTTTAATGGGCTTGCACATTGTTAAAATCTGTGTGGAGCAGGGATATCTTCCCTATGACGCGCCGCCTGCCGCTTATGATTTTGAAGACAAAAATTGCCTTACCGCCGCCTCACTATCGTCAAATGAGCACCTCCCTGTCCAGGGTTTTGATGAGGTCCTGCCCCCGTCACAAGCCATGGGTACGCTGGCTGTAACCACTTTTTGAAATCTTTTGGCATATCCGCGTGCGGGCGGCCCTTGAATTTTCCTGAAAAAGCCCTACTATAGAGAAAACAAATCAAGCAAAATCAATTGCTTGTGTACAATAAGCAGTCACAAACGCTTATTGGCTCTTCCCACTTACAAGGATCTGATCCCTTATGAACGATTTTCTGGACCGGTTTTTCAAAGCGCTGCTATTTGGTGTCATCACCATTGCAGGCCTTGTCATGGCGGCTGTGTTCCTGGTCTCTGCGGCCATTGCGGTGGGGCTGTTCTATATTATTGCGAAGGTGCGCGGCAAGCCGTTCATCGCCCGCGAATACTGGAAAACAACCTCAACCCGCGCGCGCCAGACCCATTCCGAATTTTCCGAGAAATTCAAGAAACCCGGTAATTTCTCGCGCAAGCCCGATATCACAGATGTAGAAATACGGGAAATAAAGTAAACACCGGTATGGCGGCGATATTACGCCTGCAGCAAACCCGAAGCCCCTGTTCATGACAGGGGTTTTTTATTGCACGCAGCGGCCATTGCATGAATGCCTGTCATTGCCCCAGTTCCAATCAAGGCATCCACATGCGCCCTCGCCAGGCGGGCTTGCACCAAGCCAGCAATCATAAAGCCTGCACTTATAGCGAACTCCTGCTACCATTTACCGGCTGGCAACCCTCTTATGCGCCGAATTTTTCGCTATACAGGTCGCGCGCCCAATCAATGAAGACCCGGACCCGCGGCGACAACTGGCGATGAAATGGATAAAGCGCACACACCGGCAGGTCTGGACATGGCCAATCGGCCAGCACCTGCACCAGCCTGCCCGCCTGCAAATGCGCCTGCAACCGAAAGCGTGGCACCTGGATCAGCCCGCAACCGGCAAGGGCAGCGCTGGTATAGCATTCCGCATCGCTCACAGAGATCCAGCCACTGGCCTCGAACTGCGCCTGCTGGCCATCCATCATGACAGAGAATGGATAGCGGCTGTCGTTGCCCCGCGAGAAAAACCCGATCGCCTGGTGCTGCGCCAGCTCCCCAGGATGTGTGGGCGTGCCATGGCGGGATAAATATTCAGGGCTGGCGCAGATAATCTGCTCCATATCCGCCAGCTTTCGGACCACCAGCGAGGAGTCGCGTGGCTGGCCCGCACGCACCACGCAGTCGATCCCTTCCCGAACCAGGTGCACCAGCCGATCGCCACTACTGATAACCACATCGATATTCGGATAGCGCTCACGAAACTGCGCGATGCGCGGCAGGATGACCATCGTCGCATGCGCTCCGTGCAAATCCAGCCGCAACGTCCCGTGGGGATCGGTCACATGCGTGCTCAACGAGGTCTCGGCATCTTCCAGTTCGGCCAGCACCCGTTTGCTGCGCTCATAGAAAGCCTGGCCATCCAGTGTGGGGGCAACCTGCCGCGTGGTGCGATCCAGCAATCGTGCGCCCAGGCGTTTTTCCAGTTCCTTGATGGCGTGCGTGGCAGTTGCACGCGGCAGATTCAGCACCCCCGCCGCTTCGGTAAAGCTGCCCAGCTCAACGATCCGGATAAAAAGCTGCATTGCATCAAAGCGGTCCATACGCACCCCATTGTTGGTGTTTTTTGAATTAACAAGCCAATTTCACCCCATTTATCCATCAGGCGTCAATCGATATGATGGTAGTCATCGCTGCGCCAGGCAGCGGGCATTGCCATCGCTTTCAACCGGGCAACGCTCACCAGCCGGGGCCCGGCCCATCATCATCCAAGGACGCCATCATGAATACACGCAATGAAACCAGCAAAAACACCAGTACCACCGCCCACCCTGAATCAGTTGGACCCACCGCCATTGTGACCGGCGCCTCGCGGGGCATCGGCCGCGCCATCGCCCTGCGCCTGACTGCCGATGGTTTCAGGGTTGTGGTCAATTACGCCGGCAACGCTGCCAAGGCGCAGGAAGTGGTTGACGCCATCGTCGCCGCCGGCGGACAGGCAATGAGCGTGCAGGCCGACGTGTCCGTAGCCGAAGACGTGCAGCGGCTTTTTGCCACGACACAGCAAGCCTATGGCCAGATCAGCGCGGTTGTGCACAGCGCCGGCGTGATGACCATGACTGCGATTGCCCCGGAAAATATCGACGCATTCGATCATGTCATCCAGACCAATCTGCGCGGCGCGTTCCTGGTGCTGGGACAGGCGGCGGCGCATTTGCAGGCCGGCGGACGTATTGTCGCGCTCTCGACCAGCGTGATTGCCAAATCCTTTCCGCAGTACGGCCCCTACATCGCCGCCAAGGCGGGCGTAGAGGGGCTGGTGCGCGTGCTGGCCAACGAGCTGCGCGGCCGCAACATTACCGTTAATGCGGTCGCACCCGGGCCGGTTGCCACCGAACTGTTTTTCGAAGGCAAAAGCGAAGAGCAAATCACGCAACTGAGCAAGCTTGCGCCGCTGGAGCGTCTGGGCCAGCCCGAAGACATTGCAAATGTGGTTGCGTTCCTGGCTGGGGCCGACGGAGGCTGGGTCAACGGACAAATCGTTCGCGCCAACGGCGGCTTCGCCTGAATCAGGACTACGTGCCCGGTCCAAAAGCCGGCATGTGATTGAGCAGGAAACAATCGGCACGCCAGCCGCTGCCAGCCCCTGGCATACCCGTTGATATCATTTCAAATGATATCTAAGATAAAAATATAGCATTTGAATTATTTGATGCACGGCACCATACTTTGATACTCCCGGGCATAAAGGTAATCGCTTGTGCTCGGCCCCGCCGGTGGCAGGCTGTCGTTACAAGGCCAAACACCGGTACGCCCGTCAGGCCTGACGCCTGGGTCGCCCCGCATTGCCAACGGCATCGCGCTGGCCCGGCATATTTGGGGCAACGCCGCCACACCATTGGCGCGCCTTGCCGTGACCACCCTGCCGCCCCCGTGAAGAATATTGATCTACCCTGCCCGATTTACGCTTATCTATTTCAAGAGTATCAACATGACCAACCTGTTTTCCCCCTTCAGCCTGAAAGACGTGACCTTGCGCAACCGCATTGCGGTTCCGCCCATGTGCCAGTACAGCGCCCAGGACGGCTTTACCAATGACTGGCATCAGATCCATTACGCCAGCCTGGCCCGCGGCGGCGCCGGCCTGGTAATTGTGGAAGCCACGGCGGTATCGCCGGATGGCCGTATCACGCCGGACTGCCTGGGGCTGTGGAGCGATGAACATGCCGAAGGGCTGGCCCGTATTGCCGCTTCCATCAAGGCAGCCGGTGCAGTGCCGGGCATCCAGATCGCCCACGCAGGCCGCAAGGCCAGCGCGAACCGTCCGTGGGACGGCGATGACCATATCGCCGCTGACGATCCGCGCGGCTGGCAAACCATCGCGCCCTCTGCCATCGCCTATGGCGAGAACCTGCCCAAAGTGCCCAGGGCAATGACGCTGCAAGACATCGAGCGCGTCAAGGCCGATTTTGCCGCGGCAGCAAAACGCGCCCGTGACGCCGGCTTCGAATGGCTGGAACTGCACTTTGCCCATGGCTATCTGGCGCAAAGCTTTTTTTCCGCCCACAGCAATCAGCGTGATGACCAGTACGGTGGCGATCTGGCCGGCCGCAGCCGTTTTCTGCTGGAAACACTGGCCGCAGTACGCAATGTGTGGCCCCAGAACCTGCCATTGACCGCACGCTTCGGCGTGATCGAATATGACGGTCGTGATGAGCAAACCGTTGCCGAGTCTATTGAACTGACCCGCAATATGCGCAAGGGCGGCCTGGATCTGCTGAACGTGAGTGCCAACTTTGTCATTCCCGATACGCAGATCCCATGGGCAACCCCCGCTTTCCTGGCGCCCATAGCACAACGCATACGCAACGAAGCCGGCTTGCCGGTGGCCTCGGCCTGGGGCATTGACGATCCGCAGGTGGCCAACCGCGTGGTTCAGGAAGAACAAATGGATCTGGTCATGATCGGCCGGGCCCATCTGACCGACCCGCATTACCCCCTGGCGCTGGCCAAAACGCTGGATCAGCCGCGCCCTACCTGGGTGCTGCCGGCGCCGTATGCGCACTGGCTGGAACGCTACCGCGGCGCAGCGGCTTAAGGTATTGACTGGTCAGTGTTGGCCAGTCGGATCAGGGCTCGTGCCCGGACATCACGTGCATCGCACCAGCCTTATCCACCGGCCCACCCGTGCATTGCGCATGGTTGTCAAAGCAGATATCGAACAGTAGCTGTCGCAACCAGCGCTGGGCCGGATCGCGATGCGTGCGCTCATGCCAGGCCGCCATGTTGGTAAAACCGGCAATGGCGATGGGCGGCTCGAACACAGCCAGCCCGGCCAGGTCGGTGACCAGCCGGCTGGGCAGCATCGACACCATATCGCTGGCCCGCAACAGATCGGGCACAATCAGAAAACTCTTGACCGACACCGTGACCCGGCGCATTTTGCCGATTTTTTCCAGCGCCTCGTCCGTAGCGCCGCGAAAGCCTGCGCCCGTATAGGACACCAGCGCATGATCCAGCTCACAAAACCGCTCCAGCGTCAGATCCTGCTGGGTTTTAATAATCGGATGGTCCTGGCGCACAACACAAACGTAATGTTCGTCAAACAGCTTGCGCGCATGCAGATCCGGACAGGCATATTCAGGCGAGACCAGCGCCACGTCAATCACGCCGCGTTCCAGTTGGGAGAGCATCTGGGTATCGTTCACCAGCACCAGCGCCACCTTGATATTGGGCGCCAGCCGCTTGAGCGTGGCCAGAAACGGTAACGCAATGGCGCGCAGCGCATAGTCGGTCGAGGCAATCGTAAAATGCTGACTGGCAGTGGCCGGATCAAATACCGGCGGTTGCAGCAGTGCGCCCACTTCGCCCAGCACCTGCTTAAGCGGTATGGCCAGGGCCTGTGCGCGCTCGGTCGGCTCAATGCCGCGCTGTGCCCGCACAAATAGCGGGTCATCGAAAGTATCGCGCAACCGGGTCAGCATGCCGCTCATCGCCGGTTGCGTCACGCCCAGGCGAGCTGCCGCCCGCGTCACATTTCTGTGATCCAGCAACGCGTCCAGCGCTTTGAGCAGATTAAGATCAAGGTTTCGGATATCTTTCATCGTGATGATATTGCATCTGTAAATAATGGCATTTGTCATGCCTGCGGCAGTTGCCTGGATAATAAACAGGTCCGAGTATGTCGTTGTACGTATGGGCCTGGTAATGCGTCGTGGATAGATAACGTGATCGCTCTATCTACACGCCTGGATGTCTACATAGCGGGTATCCACATAGTCTACAAAGACTACAAAGACTACATAGCTATACGTAGCTTAAACCTTTATCCTTTGTATCACTGATTTGTCACAGCATTCGCAAAACCTGCAAGACATGCAGGGTTGACATCAAGTTAACTTCAGGTTTTATGATGACACCATACTCTGTCAATCAAGGTAGTCATGACCACCGATACGCCGTCAACGCCACCCTCCCGGCAACAGGCCAATAACACGCCCAAGCCGGGCACAGATATCGCAGGCATCCAGCCCATGGCCCCTGAGGCCCGCAGCGCCAACGACACGCAGATACCGCCTGCCGATCGCACGGCCCGAGCGCGCGCATTACCGGCGCCAGTCTTCAGCCCTCGCCGACTGGCGGCACGCAAGCTGGTGCTGCTCCTGGTGGCCACCCTGACCATTATGGCCGGTATTATCATTGCGCCATCGCTGCCTGCCATTGAAACCCGGTTTGCCGACAGCGAACATATCGCCCTGCTCAGTCGCATGGTGCTTACCCTGCCTTCGTTGTTTGTCGCCCTGTCGGCACCACTGGCCGGCATGCTGGCAGACCGGTTCGGGCGCAAGGGCCTGCTGGTTATGGCAATTGCATTGTATGGCGTCTCCGGGGCGTCGGGCCTGATCGCCGACAACCTGACCGCCCTGCTGGTCGGGCGAGCCGTACTGGGGGTTGCCATCGGCGCCATCATCACCCTGAGCACCGCGCTGATCGGTGATTATTTTACAGGGGCCGAACGGGAAAGATACCTGGGCTTGCAGCAAGCCTTTGTGCAACTGGGTGGCGTGGTGTTTGTCATGTCCGGCGGTCTGCTGGCAGAACTGCACTGGCGTATGCCGTTTGTCATATACGGTGCTGCGCTAATCCTGATTCCCGCCGTCATATTTTGTCTGACAGAACCGCAGCGCCCCCGCACCCTGCAATCGACAACCAAGCTCACAGACGCGCCGGTAAACTGGCTGGTTGTAGGAACGGTATGCCTGCTTGCTTTCCTGATCAATGTCTCTTTTTATACCGTCCCCTCACAACTGCAATTTCACATGCAAGCGTTGAACATCTATAACGCCAGCGGCTTCGGCATGGTGCTGGGCGCGTTCAACCTGGCCGGCGGCCTGGCAGCCCTGTGTTTTGGCGGGCTCAAGCGCCGCCTGGATACGACGCTTATTTTTCTCCTGGGCTTCAGCCTGATGGCAGCGGGCTTTGGCCTGCTGTCCATCGCGTCGCGCTTTGAGGGGCTGGTGCTGGCCAACGCCATCCTGGGCGCGGGGCTGGGCATCGCCATGCCAAATGTCATGTCCACCGCCATCGCCCATTCCGCACCCGCGCTGCGTGGCCGGATTGCCGGCATGGCCGCCACCTCCATCTTTATCGGTCAGTTCATCTCGCCCTTTGTCAGCCAATACTGGGTCGCCGTGGTGGGCTACGCAGACATGTTCCGCAATGTCGGACTGATCATGGCGACCCTGGCCGTGCTCTCGCTGCTGCCTGCCTTGCGCAATGGGTGGATGACGCTGCTCGGACAAAAAACATAAGAATCACTCAAGCAGAGAAAATCGGGGAACGTCGCAGGATACGTTGCATGCAGTGCTTACCCGGCATACCCGATTGACCGTACCGCCGCACGCGATCGTGTGGTGCGATACGATGCGCTGGCACGAGCTGCGATACAACGCCATAAGAGGCGAAGCTGCGTTATACGATGCAATGGCGTTCGATGCTGCGCAGTGCAGAAAAGTATAGTCATAGACACCGGCACACGTCCCGGCAGAGGCATTGGCACAGATACAGACACAGGCGGGCGCAAATTTTCGCGAGACATGTGTCATATTGAGAGTACAATTCAAGTCTTATATAAGACTTGAATTTTTGGTTCCTCTTTTATGGCCCAGACTCCTTCGATCGCGCCCCTGCCCGCCCCGGGCACTGCCGTTGCCACGCTGCCCAGCCTGTTCCGTGGTTTTGCCAAAATCGGGCTATTGGGTTTTGGCGGTGTGGGGCCGATTGCCCGGCACGTGATTGTGCGCGAGCAGCGCTGGCTGAGCGAAAAAGACTATGCAACGCTGCTGGGTATCGGCAAAGTCTTGCCCGGCGCCAATACGGTCAACGTGGCCGTCATGCTGGGCGACCGTTACCATGGCGTCAAAGGCTCTGCGGTCGCGGTAGCCGGCCTGCTGGTGCTGCCCGTTCTGGTATTGATCCTGCTGGCCATTCTGTACCAGTTTCTGGACCAGAACCCTTATTTCAACGCCGCGCTGCAGGGCTCGGCTTGCGCGGCAGCCGGTATGGTCATTGGCACCGGCCTGAAAATGGCCAGCAAGATCGACCTGCGGGCCCATCATATCGTGGCCGGCATCATTACGATTGCACTTGTGGTACTGCTGAAATTTTCGCTGTTGCAGGTGGTCGGCGTCATGATGCCGCTGGCCATTCTTGCCAACTTCATCATTGCCCGCCGCCAGGGACACCAGTCATGACAGTACTGCTTGACCTGTTTTTGACCTTCAGCCGTATTTCCCTGATTGCCATCGGCGGGGCCAACGCCGCCATCCCGGAAATCCGCCACGCAGCGGTCGATATTCATCAGTGGATGAACTCCGATACCTTTACCCATCTGTTTGCCGTGGCGCAATCGGCGCCCGGTCCCAATGTGCTGATTGCCAGCATCATCGGCTGGCATGTGGCCGGGATTGCCGGGCTGCTGGTGGCCACCATTGCCATGGTATTGCCGGCTTCGGTGGTGGCCTTTGCCATCGGCCGCGTAATCAGCCACTTTACCCACCGGCGGGAATACAAACTGGTGCAGGACGCCGTGGTGCCGGTTGCCATCGGACTGATTATTGCTAGTGGCATAGAACTGTCGCTATACTCGGCCTTTGACGTGCTCACCTGGAGCATGGTCCTGGGCACGCTGCTCTTTGTCTATTTCACCGAAGCCAACCCCATGTGGGCGCTGCTGGTCTGCGCCATTGGCGGGATGGTGGCCTATCAGGCCGGCATGCTCTGAGCGCCTGCCACTGCCAAAGATCCTGCCGCCCGCGTTGCCTCATGTTCGTTGTCATGGCTGCCCGCCGCTGCCAACTGCCCATTGAACGCCACGCCAAAGAGGCGGTTGCGCCCCGCGTTTGATCACCTGCCGCAGCCAGCCAAAAACACCGCCGTATACGCTTCAGGACGGGTACCCTCAACGCCCCCGGCCGACCCCCGCGATCATCATTGCACGCCCATTGCCGCAAAACCCCGGTGCGCTGCAATATTCGTCTAAAATCACTCTTTTCCCTCCTTTTTTGTACTTACATTGCATCTTATGTCCCGCACGATTTTTGTTACCACGGCTCTCCCTTACGCTAACGGTTCGTTCCACATTGGCCACATCATGGAGTATATCCAGGCTGACATCTGGGTACGAAGCATGCGAATGGCCGGCCACACGGTGCATTTTGTCTGCGCCGATGACGCCCACGGGGCGCCCATCATGCTCAAGGCAGAAAAGGAAGGCATCACGCCGCAGGAACTGGTGGCCCGCTATGCGCAGGAACGCCCGCGCTATCTGAACGGCTTTCATATCAAGTTCGATCACTGGCACAGCACAGACAGCCAGGAAAACATCGAGCTGTCCCAGGCCATCTATCGCCAGCTCAAGGCTGCCGGTTTCATCAGCACCAAGACCATCGAGCAGTTCTATGATCCGGTCAAGAGCATGTTCCTGCCCGATCGCTACATCAAGGGCGAGTGTCCCAAATGCCACGCACCGGATCAATACGGCGATTCCTGTGAAGTGTGCGGCGCCGTGTATGCGCCTACCGATCTGATCAACCCGTACTCCACATTGACCAACGCAACACCGGTGCTCAAATCGTCCGAACACTTTTTCTTTAATCTGTCAGATCAGCGCTGCGTGGAATTTCTGCAGGAGTGGACAACCGGCAGCAACAGCCAGGGCAACAAGCGCCTGCAAGCGGAAGTGCTGGCCAAGACCCGCGAATGGCTGGGCAATGATGAGGGCAAAGAAAGCAACCTGAACGATTGGGATATCTCGCGCGATGAGCCTTATTTCGGCATTGAGATTCCCGATGCGCCGGGCAAATACTTCTATGTCTGGCTGGATGCGCCTGTGGGCTATCTGGCGTCGCTCAAATCCTACTGCAAGCTTCAGGGGATAGACTTTGACACCTTGCTGGCGCCGGACAGCAGCACCGAACAGGTTCACTTCATCGGCAAAGACATTGTGTATTTCCATGCCCTGTTCTGGCCGGCCATGCTCAAGTTCTCCGGCCGCAAGGTGCCCGACGCCCTGAATGTGCACGGTTTTATTACCGTGAGCGGCGAGAAAATGTCCAAAAGCCGCGGCACCGGCATCTCGCCCGTCAAGTACCTGGATATCGGCATGAATGCCGAATGGATGCGCTATTACATCGCGGCCAAGCTCAATGCCCGGGTTGAAGACATTGACTTCAACCCCGATGATTTCATCGCCCGCGTCAACAGTGACCTGATCGGCAAATACATCAATATTGCCAGCCGCGCCGCCACCTTCATTACCCGCCATTTCGATGGCAAGCTGGGTTATGCCGGTGATGCCCAGGCAATGGTCACGGAATTGGCGACGCTGACCGAACAGGTACAAGCCGATTTCGAGAACCGCGAATACGCCCGCGCGATCCGCAACCTGATGGCGCATGCCGACAAAATCAACCAGGCATTTGACAGCGCCCAGCCGTGGGTGATGGCCAAGGGCATCAGCACCGCAGACGAGCAGCAGAAACTGGCCTTGCAGGACGTGTGCTCACGCGCCATTGCCGGCTTCAAGGCCCTGTCTGTCATGCTGGCGCCGGTGCTGCCTGCGCTGGCCGAACGTATTGCAACTGAATTGTTCGGAATGAACCGCAGCTTTGCCTGGAGCGATGCTGCCGAACTACCCGACCATATTGCGCCGTTCAAACACCTGATGCAGCGTGTTGAGCCGGCCATGCTCGATACCCTGATTGAACCCGACGCACCCGCAGCCGATGTAGTGGCTGCTGCCGTTGCCGCAGCCCTGCCCGGTGGCGAAGCCATTGCAGATGTAATTACGATTGATGATTTTGTAAAAATAGATTTGCGAATTGCAAAAATTGTTAATTGTGAACATGTGGAAGGCTCCAGCAAGCTGTTGCGCCTTACACTGGATGTGGGCGAAGGCAGAACCCGGAATGTGTTTTCTGGAATAAAATCAGCTTATCAGCCCGAGACCCTGATCGGAAAATATACGGTAATGGTGGCCAACCTGGCCCCACGTAAAATGAAGTTTGGAGTCTCCGAAGGCATGGTGCTTGCCGCCAGCGATGCTGACGAAAAAGCCAACCCCGGCATCTATATCCTGGAACCGTGGGAAGGCGCTCAGCCTGGCATGCGCGTGCGCTAATACGCCGGCCCCGTAAAACGGGCCGCGTGCACAAGCATCATGTTGTGGTCAACAATAAAACGGGACGTAGATACATATGGTTGGAACATGGTGCAGAAGCGGTTTTGGCCGTCTGAAAAAAACCGTCAGGCGCTCACGCCCGCTCATGTTTGTGAACGAGCTGATGCACCAGCCCAAATTTACCGGCGCCATCTGCCCCAGCTCTCGCAAGCTGGGACGTTATATGGCCAAGCACATCCCGCTCAATCATGACGGCTTCGTTATTGAACTGGGCGGCGGCACCGGCGTTATCACACAGGCAATACTGGATCATGGCGTTCCTGCAGACAAGCTGATCGTCATTGAGTTTTCCAACGTCTTTGCCCAACACCTGCAACGGCGCTTTCCGCATCTGACCATCATCAATGGCAATGCCGCCGATCTGGATGCCCTGCTGCCGCCGGGTGTAAGCATCAATGCCATCGTCTCCAGCCTGCCGCTTATTTCCCTGCCGCCCGAAGTGCGCAGCCGGATCCTGCATCACTGGCAGACTCTGCTCAAAGATGACGGCCGCGCCATCCAGTTCACCTACAACCTGCGCCAGACACAATGGCAATCCTCGCTGAAAGCCTGTCATTACAGCAGTGAAATCGTGTGGACCAACGTGCCGCCGGCGCGAGTCATGACATTCCGCTTCGCAGCCTGAGCAACCCGCCCCTGCGGGGCGAATGCACTACAATGCAGATTCCGTTGTACGAGCGACTCTCCGCCCGATAGCCCCCGGGGCCTGGTGGATTGGCGCCCGCACAAACAGCCAGACTTTGTACGCCCTTGCCCCTTTGACCCATGACCATCGCAGATCCCAATAAAAACGCCAATAACAGCGCCGCTAACAGTTCCAATGACAACGCCGATAACAGCGCGAACAATCAGGCCAATCACGCCGCCGACAGCCAGCCCCATGTGAGCGCCAACAACAGCGCAAATAACCAGGCAGCCAGCCAGTCCGCCGACCACAACACTGCAGCCGGGGCCAGCGCCAGCAACGAGCCCCCCGATGAGTTAAAAGGACGCCATATCCGCAGCTTCGTGCATCGTCGCTCGCATATGACGCCGGGTCAGAAACAGGCGGTTGAGCTGCATATGGACAAATGGGCGTTGCCCTACCAGGACAGTCTGCTCAACTATGACCAGACCTTTGGCCGGGCCGCCCCCACCATTCTGGAAATCGGTTTTGGCATGGGCGAAACCACACAAAAAATTGCCCAGTTGCGCGCCGATGAAAATTTCCTGGGTGTTGAAGTGTTCAACGCCGGCGTGGGCGCATTACTCAAACGCATTGAAGAATCGGGCGTGAGCAATATCCGCATCATCCAGCACGATGCCGTCGAAGTGGTACAGAACATGATCGCGCCAGACAGCCTTGCTGGCGTGCATATTTACTTTCCAGACCCGTGGCCGAAAAAACGCCATCACAAACGTCGTCTGGTGCGCCCCGAATTTGTCGCCCTGCTGGCCAGCCGCATCAAACCGGGCGGCTATATTCATTGCGCGACAGACTGGGAAGACTACGCCGGGCAAATGCTCGAGGTGCTCAGCGGCGAACCATTGCTGCGCAACACCTGCACAGACTACGCTCCCAAACCCGAATACCGGCCCCAGACCAAATTTGAAACCCGCGGCCTGCGACTGGGCCATGGCATTCGTGATCTGGTTTTCAAACGCATATAGACTATTTCAAGGACAACTGCATGTATCCGCCTATTGAACCCTATCAGACCGGCAAACTTGATACTGGTGACGGTCACCAGGTGTACTGGGAGCTTTGCGGCAATCCCCAGGGTAAACCGGCTGTCTTCCTGCACGGCGGACCCGGCGCCGGTTGCGGCGCGCATCATCGCCAACTGTTCAATCCGCAGCATTACAACATCCTGCTGTTTGATCAGCGCGGTTGTGGTCGCTCTGCACCGCACGCCAGCCTGGAAAACAATACTACCGCTCATCTGATTAGCGACATTGAACGGCTGCGCACCGAAGTGCTCAAGGCCGAGCAAATGCTGGTCTTTGGCGGATCATGGGGTTCCACCCTGGCGCTGGCCTATGCCCAGGCGCATCCGAAACAGGTGAGCGAGCTGATTGTGCGCGGTATCTTTACCTTGCGCAAGGAAGAACTGCGCTGGTTCTACCAGGAAGGCGCATCATGGCTGTTTCCGGATTACTGGGAAGACTATGTGGCCCCGATCCCGCCACAGGAGCGCGACGACCTGATTGCCGCCTATCACAAACGTCTTACCGGCGATGATCGCGAAGCGCAGATCAACGCGGCGCGCGCCTGGAGCCAATGGGAAGGTCGCACGATCACGCTGTATCCAGATCAGTCCAATACCCAGAACTACATTGCCGATCACTTTGCCCTGGCCTTCGCACGCATCGAAAACCATTACTTCACGCATGCGGGCTTTATGCAGGAAAACCAGTTGCTGGATAACGCCCATCTGCTCAAGGATATTCCAGGTGTGATTATCCAGGGCCGCTATGACTGCTGCACCCCGGCCAAAACAGCATGGGAACTGCACAAGGCCTGGCCCCAGGCCGAGTTTCATATCGTGCCCGATGCCGGCCACGCCTTTAATGAGCCAGGTATTCTCAAGCTGCTGCTGGAAGCCACCGACCGTTACGCCAGGCAATAGCATCACCTGAAAAATAGCGTTACTTTAAAAAACAGTAGCGCCTGAATAACCGGTTGGAGAAAGTAAAAAGCCGCGACAGCAATGCGCGGCTTTTTGCTTTTACCGATTGGCCTGTTGCACCAGCCCCGCGCCCCAGCGCCAACGCCAACGCCAACGCCAACGCAAGACAATTGTCCACCTTCGGCCGGCAAGAGACGACACGCAGGGCAGAATCTGGCGCCCTAGTTCACGAACCTAGTATTTATTCGGCTTTGCGCCCTCATTGGGCGACGTTGCCGGATTTTGCGCAGCGATTGACGTGATCTAACATTTGTTAACTTTCGGGGTCTTCCGTTTGTCATGTATTCCATGAATAATAGCGCTACGCACGAACCGTGCTATATTGAAGTTGAGTGAAGTTGTCATTCACGATAACAAGGAGTCATACAAATGGGCATTCTCAGTTTTATCAAAGAAGTCGGCGAGAAAGTATTCGGTGGCAGCGAAGCGCAAGCCGCAACCCCCGAAGATCTCAAAAAGGAACTGGCCAAGCACGGCCTGAACGCTGATGGTCTGGATATCGCCGTTGATGGTGACAAGGTCACAGTGAAAGGCAATGCCGCAAGTACTGCAGACGCCGAAAAAATTGCAATCGCAATTGGCAATACGCAGGGCGTCGCTTCTGTAGACAACCAGTTGTCTGCCGCAGCAGCCGGAGAAGAATCCAACTTCTACACCGTCAAATCCGGTGACACGCTGTCAAAAATTTCCAAAGACCAGTATGGCGACGCCAACCAGTACCAGAAAATCTTTGAAGCCAACCGTCCTATGCTAAGCCACCCGGATAAAATCTATCCAGGCCAGGTTCTGCGTATTCCCAAGTAGTTGCCTGCGTTCAGCCTGACCCCTGTCCAGGGGTATCAGGCCCCGGTTCGAGCCGATATCCCTATCGCGCACAACCGGCATATGAACGGCCTGCCATAGGCTTTTACAAAGATCTTATGGGCATGCATAGACAGACAAAACCCTGCGTATGAAAATATCGCAGGGTTTTTTATTGCATCCTAATTATTGCATCCTGAATATTGCATCCTGAATACGGCTCATGCGTGTCGGTGTAGGCAGTCCGCCGCCAGGGGCCGCATATATCAATCTATTCAATATTCTTTTATCAGCGCTTGTTTACCTGTACATAAGCCGGCGACAACACACGTGCACCGGCCCGCCCTCCCCTCAGAACAATTGCCCAAGCACCGGCAGAATGCCATCCTTGTGCAGATAATTCAACAGAATAAAAAACGGCCCGGCCAGCAGAAAACACAGGGCTTCGCGCACGGTACGCCCCAGCGCCTTCATGGAAATTTCCAGGTTCTCCGGATTATTCCATTGGCGCAATGTCACGCCCAGGCGCGGCACATGCCTTTTATAGTTAGCGTAGGGTTCGCCAAAAATCATCTCCAGCGTATCTTCTTCCTGCGCAATCACCCAGTTGAACACCAGATAGATCAACCCGCCACTAATCAGGCCGGTCAAGAGCGAGCCCGAGAGCAGCCCCATGCCGGTCACGCCCATGATGGAAAAGACATACAGCGGGTTGCGTGTGAGCGAATACGGGCCATGCGTCATCAACTCGGTGTTCTTGCGACCGTTCAGATAAAGCGAGGACCAGATGCGTCCCAGCGCTCCGGACAGGATCAACACCAGGCCGGCCGCCTGGATCAGGTCGTGCATGAGCGTGACGTTGCGCCAGGCCGATTCGGTAAACAGGGACATGGCAACAATAATAAGCGCGGCGCCAACCAGCAGCACACGCCGCAGGCGCTGCACACGACCAAGGCGCTTGAGCCGGGCATAGACAGCCGAATCGGGTTTGGCCGGTTTGGCGCGCGGGCCATGGGTGCTCGCCGCGCCTGCGGCAGCACCGGCAGCGATCGTACTATCTGTAAATTCGTTCAGGGACATGACGGGTACTCAAAAAAATGCATCGCGCAAAAACCTGCGCGTATGCATCTTTATACCCAGTCGCTTATCAAATTATTGTTGAATAATTCGAAGCATATATTGCATGGCAATTCAAACCAATTGAGCAATCTTCGTTACGCAATCGTCATTGAACCCGCTTATTTCTTGAAATTGCCAAACGCGCCCATGCCGCCCTTGAGGCCCTTTAAGCCGCCCATGGCGCGCATCATCTTGCCCATGCCGCCTTTCTTGAACTGCTTCATCATGCCCTGCATCTGCTCAAACTGCTTGAGCAGCTTGTTCACTTCCTGCACCGGCACCCCGGCGCCGGCGGCAATACGACGCTTGCGCGTGGCTTTGAGCAACTCGGGTTTGCTGCGCTCTTGCGGCGTCATCGAGTTCAAAATACCTTCGGTGCGACGCAATTGCTTTTCTGCCTGGCCGCCCTGAATCTGGCCCGCAGCCTGGGCAAACTGCGCCGGCAGTTTTTCCATAAGCGAACTCATATCGCCCATTTTCTTTACCTGCTGCAACTGCTCACGAAAATCATTCAGGTCAAAGCGATCGCCCGTCTTGATCTTGGATGCCAGCTTTTGCGCTTCGGCAATATCAATATTGCGCTGCGCCTGTTCCACCAGCGATACGATATCGCCCATGCCCAGCACGCGCTGCGCCATCCGTTCCGGGTGAAACACTTCCAGGCCGTCCAGTTTTTCGGACATCCCGATAAATTTCAGTGGCTTGCCCGTTACATGACGAACCGAGAGCGCCGCACCCCCGCGCGCATCGCCATCCAGCTTGGTCAGCACCACGCCGGTCAGGGGCAATGCCTCGCCAAAAGCCTTGGCCACGTTGACCGCATCCTGGCCCTGCATTGCGTCAACCACAAACAGCGTCTCAATCGGTTTGATCAGCCCGTGCAGCATGCTGATCTCCTGCATCATGGCCTCGTCCACACCCAGGCGGCCCGCGGTATCGACAATCAGCACTTCATAATGATGCTTGCGGGCGTAATCGACCGCAGCCAGCGCAATATCGCGCGGCTTCTGGTCGGCCGCGGAGGGAAAGAAATCAGCCCCCACCTGCCCGGCCACCGTGCGCAACTGTTCAATCGCCGCAGGACGATAAACGTCGACACTGACGACCAATACTTTCTTTTTCGGAACCTTGCGACCGTTCTGGATCAGCTCGCCGGTGACCAGCAGGCGCGCCAGTTTACCGGTGGTGGTGGTTTTACCCGCCCCCTGCAGGCCCGCCATCAGGATAATGGCCGGCGGCGTGGTGGTCAGGTCCAGCTCCGAGGCATCGGCGCCCAGATCGCCGCCCATCACGGCGGTCAGCTCCTTGTGCACCACCCCGACCAGCGCCTGGCCCGGGTTCAGGCTACCTGTGACATCGGTGCCCAGCGCCCGTTCCTTAACTTTGGCAACGAACTCGCGCACCACAGGCAGGGATACATCGGCCTCCAGCAGCGCCATGCGCACTTCGCGCAGCATCTCCTGGGTATTGGCTTCGGTCAGGCGCGCTTCCCCGCGCAGGGTTTTCATGGCCCGGGATAACCGGTTGGTCAAATTATCAAACATGGAATTTCACTGAAGTAAATGGGGGAATGAGCAAAACGGCTATACTATATGCCTGCAGGCCGGATCGCGCTATGCAGATCCGCTGATTGCTTATCCGGAAACACACGTCATTATTTTATGTCTTACGACATTGTATTTCACTCTCTGGCCACCGTGGCCTATCTGCTGCTCAGTTTACTAATTTGGCGGCCCCTGCTCGGCTCAAACGGACCTGTGCTTGCCGCCGGAACCTCTCGCTGGCTGCTGGCTGCCGTGATTATTGTGCATGGCGTGGCCGTGCACATGGCCATGCTGCACGAAAGCTCACTGCGCCTGTCCTGGTCGGTGGGCTTATCGCTCACCATCTGGCTGGGCATGATTGTCTTCTGGCTGGAAAACCTCATCAGCAACATTGACGGCTTAAAACTGCTGCTTTTGCCCATTGCGGGGGTTATTTGCCTGCTGGCTGCCCTGTTTCCCGGCCACGACAGCCTGGTTATCCCCGTGGCCGACGCCTATTTCCAGATCCACCTGCTTATTTCCATCGGCGCCTACAGCCTGATCGCCATTGCCGCCATTCAGGCGTTTCTGATGACCTCGCTGGACCGTTACCTGCACCAACCGGTGCAAGCCCGCGCCGAACGCTCAATCTTTGCCCGCGCACTGGAAGAGCAACCGCCGCTGCTGGTTCAGGAAAAAATCCTGTTTCGCCTGATCTGGATCGGCTTTGTCCTGCTGAGCCTGTCCATTATTACTGGTGTGACCGTTTCCATGAGGCTGACTGGCGTCATGCTGCCGTTTGACCACAAAACCGTGTTTACCATGATGTCTTGGGTGGTTTTCGGGTTGCTGCTGCTGGGGCGTGCCCTGCGTGGCTGGCGCGGCCGCTTTGCCCTGCGCTGGACCCTGGTGGGCTTTGCCCTGCTCATGATTGCCTACACCGGCACCCGCTTTATTTTTGATGTCATGTTGCACAAAGGAGGTGCCTGATGCGCTTTATTATTACGATCGTCCTGCTTTGTGTGCTCTACCTGGTGCTGCGTCACTTTCTGCGCAGCTTTATCCGCAAGCTCAATGACGGTGCAGCAGCGCAGGCTGCCCGCGCCTCGGGGGTCGCTCCTGCCAGCCTTCCCGAAGAAGATATGGTGCAATGCGCCCATTGCGGCGTGTATCTGCCCGCCTCGGAAGCAATCACGCAACAAGGCCGCCAGTGGTGCAGCCAGGACCATGCAAGGCTGGGTGTGAAATAGCACGCGCAACAATATTCCTTTGAACGGTCCGCCTATGACAGACGAAATATGACTATGACCGAAGACCTTAAACTGGACCGACGCGGCTGGCTGTGTCCTCAGCCCGGGGTCCGACATATCCGCTCTCCCAACCAGGACCGCCGCCCCCTGCTGGAAAATATCTCCCTTCTGGTGATCCACAATATCAGCCTGCCGCCTAACCAGTTTGGCGGCCCGCATGTACAGCAGCTGTTTACCAATACCCTGAACCCGCACGAACACCCGTTCTTTGCAGAGATTGCCCACTTGCGCGTCTCGGCGCACTTCTTTATCGGCCGCAGCGGGCGCATTATCCAGTTTGTGAGCACCGACAGGCGCGCCTGGCACGCCGGGGTGTCGCGTTTTGACGGGCGTGATCGCTGCAATGACTTTTCCATCGGCATTGAACTGGAAGGCACAGACTTTACCCCCTTTACCGACGAACAATACCTGCAACTGGCTGCGCTCACCACCGTTTTACGCGGCCGCTATACGCTTAAAGCCGTGCGCGGCCACGAACACATTGCGCCCAAACGCAAGACCGACCCGGGGCCGTATTTCGACTGGCATTGGTATAAACGACTGACGGGTTGGGAATGGCGGCAAATGCCTGAAGGGATTGCCAGCCAGAGACTGGTGCGGGTGTAAACCAGCAAACCGCGCAAACATAAAATAAAAATCCGGCCCCAAGGCGTCTACCCTGGGGCCGGATTGCATTGGTTTGCAAGTACCGTCATATACTTCCAACTACTATTTCAACCGTCATAGAACAGCTACGCGGGGATAGCCGCCCTGGCAGCCACCCCTGCGCCATTACCGTTTAGCTTTTGAGCAGCAAGCCATTCAGGCGTTTTACATACGCAGCCGGTTCGGCAATTTGCGCGCCTTCGGCCAGCATGGCCTGATCCAGCAGCACATGCGCCCAATCGTCAAACGAATCGTCTGCGGCGCCCTTGATTTTTTCAATCAAGGCATGCTCAGGGTTGATCTCCAGCACTGGCTTGATATCCGGTGTTTCCTGACCAGCCGCCTTCAACAGGCGCAGCAGGTGCGGGCTCACATCGTTCTGGCCAACCACCACGCAGGCAGGAGAATCCACCAGACGGTTCGTCACCTTCACTTCCTTCACAGACTCGCCCAGAGACGTTTTCAGGCGCTCCAGCAAAGGCTTGAGGGACTCGGCCACTTCTTCCTGATGCTTTTTCTCTGCTTCGTCTGTGAGCTTGTCCAGGTCCAGGCCGCCCTTGGCTACAGACACAAAAGACTTGCCGTCGAACTGACGGAAATGCGAGAGCATCCATTCGTCTACACGGTCTGACAACAGCAGGACCTCGATACCTTTCTTGCGGAAGATCTCCAGATGCGGGCTGTTTTTGGCAGCAGCAAAGCTGTCGGCCGTCACATAGTAAATGGCTTCCTGCCCTTCTTTCATGCGGGAGATATAGTCTGCCAGCGTCACGTTCTGGATGGCATCGTCGTTATGGGTAGAGGCAAAACGCAGTAGCTTGGCAATACGCTCCTGGTTGGCGATATCTTCGCCCGTACCTTCCTTGATCACCTGACCGAACTCTGTCCAGAAACCGGCATAGTCTTCGGCGCGGTTTTCTGCCAGATCTTCCAGCAGGCTCAGGATACGCTTGGTGGAACCCTCGCGGATCGCCTTCACATCGCGGCTTTCCTGCAGGATTTCGCGCGACACGTTCAGCGGCAGGTCGGCCGAATCAATCACACCACGCACGAAGCGCAGGTAGGACGGCAGCAACTGCTCGGCATCATCCATAATGAAAACACGTTTGACATAAAGCTTGACGCCACGACGCGCTTCGCGATCATACATATCAAACGGTGCATGTTTGGGCAAATATAGCAACTGTGTATATTCGCTGCGGCCCTCTACGCGGTTATGCGTCCAGGCCAGCGGCTCTTCAAAATCGTGGCTAACGTGCTTGTAGAACTCGGTATATTGCTCGTCTGTAATATCGTTCTTGGCACGGGTCCACAGCGCGCTGGCCTGGTTAATGGTTTCCCACTCGTCCTTTTTGACCTGCTCGCCCTTCTCGGAATCGTACTCTTCCTTCTGCATAAGCACAGGCAGCGAAATATGATCGGAATAGCGGCGCAGCACTTCGCGCAGCTTCCAGCCATTCAGAAACTCGTCTTCATCCGCACGCAAGTGCAGCGTCACGCTGGTGCCGCGCTCTGTTTTCTCGGTATCGGCAACGGTAAACTCGCCCTGCCCTTCAGACTCCCAGAACACCGCCTGGTCTACAGGCTCGCCGGCACGACGGCTAACGACAGTAACCTTGTCGGCAACAATAAAGGAAGAATAAAAGCCCACGCCGAACTGGCCGATAAGCTGAGCGTCTTTTTGCTTGTCGCCCGAGAGTTGGGAGAAAAATTCCTTGGTGCCGGAACGAGCAATGGTACCCAGGTTGGCCACTGCCTCTGCCTTGGTCAAACCGATACCGTTATCCGAAATGGTGATGGTGCGCGCATCCTTGTCATAGCTGACGCGGATTTCCAGGTCTGCGCCGCCCTCGAGCAACTCGGGCTTGTCGATCGCCTCAAACCGCAGCTTGTCGCAGGCGTCTGACGCATTGGAGACCAGCTCGCGCAGAAAAATTTCCTTATTGCTGTACAGGGAATGAATCATCAAATGCAGAAGCTGCTTTACTTCTGTCTGGAAACCCAGCGTTTCCTCTGCTTTTTTCACGGTAGTATCGGATTGACTCATGGTAACTTTTCGTTAAATTGGATGGCAAATGGTGAAAAATGGGGCAAAACAGCCGGTTTTTCGGCAATTTCGCCCTCGTATCCGATAGTAGTGGGGACGCCGGGAGGGTTTTCAAGGGGAAAAGTGGGAAATTGGCAGGGAAATGAGGATTTTTTATTAGTAGAGCCGTGGGAATGGCGCAAGAAAAAGAATATGGGTATAATTCCGCTCTTATCTGCAATACCCTCCATACCTGCCCGGGTGGTGAAATTGGTAGACGCAGGGGACTCAAAATCCCCCGCCGCAAGGCGTGCCGGTTCGATTCCGGCCCCGGGCACCAGCTTAAAATCCCTAGTGTTTATAAGGCTCTAGCGCGATTTATAGCTTCTATCCCGATACAAGGGGATTTCCCAAGATTGCGACATAGGTACAGTTTCGGTACACTGGTGAAGCGCCGCGTGCACTTTTGGAGCTTTTCCTCGCATGGCAACTATCGTCAAAACCCCTTCTGGAACCTGGAAAGCCGTCATTCGTAAGACCGGCTGGCCTACTACATCTAAAACATTTAGAACCAAACGAGACGCTGACGACTGGTCACGCCGTACCGAGGATGAAATGGTGCGCGGGGTGTTTATCCAGCGAGCTCCAGCTGAGCGGATGACACTAGAAGCGGCTTTGACTAGATATCTACGAGAAGTGACACCCACCAAGCGCGAATCAACTCGAATTTCCGAACATAAGAAAGCGCAACCACTGCTTAAACATCTTGGCAAATACTCTTTGGCCGCATTGAATGCGGATATTGTCGCTCAATATCGTGACATGCGCTTGGCTGGTGACCCGGATGAAAACGGCAAACTGGTACCGCGTAGCAATAATACCGTACGACTGGAATTGGCCCTGCTAAGCCATATGTTTACCATCGCTATCAAAGAATGGGGCATGGGGCTGCCCTTCAATCCCGTGGCGAATATCCGGCGCCCTGCCCCAGGCGCAGGGCGGAATCGCCGGTTGACGGCGGCAGAGAACAGACAATTGCTGGTCGCTGTTGATGCATATTCGAACCCGATGTTCAGTTGGATTGTACGAATTGCACTGGAAACAGGGATGCGGTTGTCCGAGATCGGTAATTTACGGCTTGGCCAGGTTGATTTACAGAAGCGGATTGTTAAGCTGGATATTACGAAAAACTCCTCCCCGCGTACAGTGCCCCTAACCAAGGGGGCTACAGCCGCGTTTCAAGCGGCTATTGATAACCCTATTCGGCCGCCAGAGACAGATTTGGTATTTTTTGGCGAGCCTGGTCGTGATGGTATTCGACGCCCGTATTTATTTGACAAGGCCTGGACTGACGCCAAAAAGGAGGCTGGACTGGTTGATTTCCGATTTCACGACCTACGGCATGAAGCGGTTAGTCGGCTAGTAGAGGCTGGGCTGTCAGATCAGGAAGTCTCTGCGATCAGTGGGCACAAGTCCATGCAGATGCTGAAGCGGTATACCCATCTTAGGGCTGAGGATTTGGTGGGGAAATTGGATAAGCTGCGCCCGTAAGTGTGTGTTATCGATAGTCTGGAACAATGCCTCAAACTCTCCTTCAACGGACTAATTACAGGGATAAAAAATATGCTATTGAAAAGGCTTATTAAAGCACTGTGTGCTGTACTTTGTGTTTTGGCATTCCTAATTATATTGGGAATGGCGGCCACTGCTCTAGTAGGCTTTCCAAGCAAAGGGGCCGAATTTTTACAAGACTACCTTGGGTATATCTTAGGTTTTGCGGCGGTTATGTATGGTAATGCAGCTGGCGGCATCATTGCTCACTATTATTCAAATTCTGTGGAAGAGAAAAAACTCTAAATTTCTATGACAGTGCCGAGAGTCACTCTGACGATACGGCTCCCATGATGCTTCTTGTTGTTCATGTGGCGAATAGTTCTAGAAATTGGTATGACGGCAAATAAGCGCAGTTGCCAATTACAATCTAACAAAGTCTCTTTCGAACGTAGCAAAATCGATTCGTCTGATATCGTGAAAAAACTACACTCTAATCTTGTAAAAAAGTGAAACCAAAATTCTACTAACTTAGAGTGTTTTGCATCATCTGCGCACCAAATGCGCACCATAGTTGCACCATAGTTGCATCACAATCGCACCATCGTTTTTCTACGAGAGATTTTCACCAAATTTGCATTATTTACTCTGGATTTTACTCGGCTTAGTATTCCTATTAGTTCGATAAATAAGTGAAAATCAGGAAGGCTCAATGACGACAGAAGAACTACTCTTAAAACACTATGGAAGTCCCTTGCTCACGCTACAGCAAGTAGCGCAGTTACTCAATCGAAGCCCTGACGGCCTTCGCATCACATTAGCAGGTAATAATGACGTTGCTCGAAAACTTCGCCCCGCTCGTCGCAAAATAGGCAGACGTGTACTGTTTTCCGTTGCAGAGCTTTCCCGGTTCATTGATCAAACAACCGCCTGAAACATATGAGCATCAAGGCAATGAACTGGGCGTGGTCTCAAACCTTAGAACCCACTCCAAAGCTCATCCTCATGGCACTTGCCGACATAGCTGATGACACAGGTCGTTGTTGGCCGAAACTCCAGACATTAGCAAAAAAATGCTGTGTTTCTACACGGACAGCTCAACGCTGGTTAAGGGTATTTGAGAAATCAGGACTGTTGACTGTATGGCGACGATACAACGAAGCCGATCAACGACAGATTTCGAATGAGTACATGCTACATATGCATGAACAATCTATCCATCTTTCAGATTACCAACAAAGTACATATCAAAAAAATCACGGAGAGTTTAGCTCGAAGACACCCCACTTGAAGCGCCTCAACCAAGTAAAGGCGCTACAGCCCCAAGAAAGCCTAGCAGAGCCCCCCATTAGGCCAACACGAAAGCTGAAAAGCGATACTCTACGCACTCCAAGAGAACTAGCCCCAAACGAAAAATATGTAATTGAAGAACTACTGAAGGCTGTACCACAAGCGCAACAGCAACTACTACTAGATGAATTGCGTGGCGCAATGGCAGCTAAAGCCATTCATACCTCGCTCATTTCTTGGTTCCGCGCACTAGCAAAGAAAGCGCGCGAAGGCGGTTTTTCGCCTACGTATACCTTTAGCCTCAACAGCGAAGGGCAGCAACAATGTACTTCTGCGCCATCAGTTCATTTACAGTCGCAGAAGGTAAGATTCAAGCATATACAAGAAATCAAGCAGCTATTAAATGAGAAGATGGGTTAACGGATTTGGGTCCGTAATATGATTCTATACAAAACATGTGAATGCCAGGAAACCAAAACGAGCAACAACACTATTCACGAAAAAGGCCCTTCTCCTCTTCAATTCGTATCATGCTCTGTGCTCGCCGCACTATATCAAGCGCTGTAGTTATATATAAGAAATCGCCGGTATCAAGAGCATCGTTCATGAAAATAGCGATATCGTCATAAGTCTCCAAGACAGCGGCTGGGTCATATTGAGTGAATTTTGAAGTCATTTGTGCACTCCAATCGTTGCTATATTTCTTTGCAATCTTGCCTTCACAGCAAATTTTCAACTTGCGCAACTCTCCTATAGCCTCGACTTAAAAATGCGAAATACCATCAGATTCCTTTCATAAGAATTAGCTGCAGAACACAGAAAACTGTTCCCAGGAACGAATCTATATTCTATGTTACCTTCAGATGAGGATATAACTGTTTTCTCCAATGCCATTGCAAATACGCTGGTACAGTAAAAATCAGACCTGTGAAGATAACTAAACCATCATTATCACCGTTAGAATAATACCGCCACAGTACCTCCGGCGCTTCAAAAGAAAAAAACATAAGAAACACACCCGCCGCTATCAGGATGATCAACGATAGCAGTGACTCACCAACTCGAAATACTGCATTAACCCAGTCATCAGCGTTTCCATATATTCCTTTAATGTTACGACTCATAGTTACCTCTTTTTTTAATAATCAAGTTCCGCTTAATATCTGCACCAGGGTCCCAAAAACGTCCTTTACTATTTCTAAAAATATACTCTCGCATCAAATCACGCATCACTTGGCTCGCCACACGATCATTCGCAGATGCCGTACTCACAAATTGGTGTTTCAGTTCTTCCGAAACACCATAGTGACAAAACGCTTTTTTTTGATTCCTCAATTCCTTCCCCAAATTCGTACACTATGAAGCAAGGCGACCGCGTGCATAGCCAGCTATACGCCTGACTCCACCACCGACCGATTGGACGCCTTTCGCTGTTACCCGAGCACCACTCGATGCCCCTTGCACAGCAGCGCGAGCACCGCGATAGACACCGCCTGGAGCTCTCAATCCCGCCTCAACTCCACCACGTAACATACGCATTTCCCACATATAGCTCAGACCCGCACCACCAGCCAAACCGGCCGCGATCGAAGGCATTTGAAGTAGCAGAAGCACCGAAGCGACGGAAATCATGCACGCTCCACCAAGCGCATAGACCACATTCGTTACACCATCGAATTGAATCCCTTCCATATAATCGCCGAACATTTTCATTAGCAGCATAAATACCGCCGAACAAAGCACGATCAACAATCCGTAATTCAAGATCTGGGCGGTCCACAGTTCAAAAAAACGATGCGTCGCCTGCCACAGCAGCGCAAATATAAACAATGGCCCTAAAGCGACAAGAATAGCTATAGCAACCTTTGCAAGTACTAAGAAAGCCCCTCCAATCCCTGCAAGAGCAACTGAGGCTAAAATAGCGAGCACTCCAAACGCCATGTAAGTTAAGCCATCACCACTAAAAAAGCTTGCTTGATCAAATGCTTTTGCGGCAACGTCAAAACCTTTTTCAGCTGCCGCGTCTAGAACATTTCCCGCTGTGTGAGTTGATGCTGGATCCGCTACTAATGCTGCTGCCAAAGCATCTGGAGTATGTACAATTGCATCGGCTATCTCTGATTGATACAAGCCGCCCGCTGAAGCAATTGAGACGATCACTCCTATTCTGAAGCAACGCCAAATATAATCACTTAATGGCGTATCTATTGCTCCGCGTATTATTGCCAATGAATAAACAATAAAACTTATCGTAAGTGCAGCCATCAACACAGGTGTCAATGTTGTAATAAGTCGTGCAGAAATGTCCGTGACAAAAGTCGCAGTCATCGAATCGAATTTATCGAAAAGCGGATTGAAAAAATTAAAACCTGCCATTATTACTCCATCAATCCGGCACTAGACCAAGGGACCTTTTCTTTTGTGCCTCCCTGGCATTGATACAGTTTGGAGTGATTCCTCGTTCTCCAGGGTTGTTGCGGCATTCCTTCAGCAGGTTCATCCTTTCTTCATTGTGCTCGTACCAATACCGTACATCTTTTGTAGATTCTTCTTTGCACCCTATCAAACCAATCGCCGAAAGGCCTATAGCAATGATCAGACCAAATTCTTTCATACATCTTCCTATTTGATTACAGGCATTCCGGTGTTGGCAGGATTAAGAATTTTCCGGCTAACTTCATGTTTCTGTACTGCAATCAATTTCTGTTCAGCGTCCTGAATCATCGACAGCATTTGCAATTTCGTCGTTTCATTCTGAATAGCTGCTTTTTCAGCTGAGATACGTGCAGCCAACTCTGCAATTGCCTTCTGATCCATCGTATTATCAATTTGGTCCGTAAGAGCCTCAATTTGATCCAGACGCCTTTTTGCGCCTTCATAACCTTGTAAACCGACTGCTTTATCGGTGGCCGCCGCTATACGCTCTCGGTTGTCGATTGCAGCAAGCATACCTGCCACCGAAGATTCTGAAGTGCTCTCAGCCTTCAAAATATCCTGCACTGAACCAGAAATACCTTCAAAACTGCCATCTTGAACCGTATCATAAAGATGGGCTACATCTTGAGGAAGGAACTGACGCAACTCGGGATTCCGCATCAGGTCACCAAAGCCACGAACCCCCGTTACTGATTCGTACATGCGCTTAGCTTCAGCCAGCTGACCACGTGCTATATCGAGCTGGCCTTTCATACTCCTAATTTGCTCAACCCACTTTGCAGCCGCCGCACCATCAAAGACCGGTATTCCCGTAGCAAAAGCAGAAGACGCAAGCGTGATCAAAGTACCGAATGCCGCAGCCGAAAGCCCTAGAGAAATAATTGCTCTTTTCATGATCATCTTCTTTGCTAAAAATCAGGAGCGTTCATGACTGAGCATACTTAATTCCACGCGATACCACTTGAAAGATCTCTAGATTTTCGGGCGCTGAATAAGTGCGACAAAAGGATTTCGCCCGCAATGCGGACGAAAATAAAAAAGCTTCAGTCGGCCCGCCCCATCGACTTATCCCGTCCTCCTCACCAACATAGAACGGAGAGCCCAGACTCTCTGGAGGTGATAATCTAGCAACAACAAACGTAGTTTTCATATGCTCTCCGAAGTATCCTAAACAGATGAATATTGAATGTTGCCAATCATGCATCATAAAATGATATCTGTCAATAAATCCTTATAAATCAATTAGTTGTCAATAGCTGTAAACACTTCTTTTAAAGCTATTGACACCACAATTCCTTGATCGTTTGCGATCTTTTTTTGGATTGTGCAATCCATTATTTAACCAACGGCTAGCTATAAGCGGTCATGCCAAAGAAGCATAAGCAGCCTTCAGAATTGGCGTTAGTGATTTCACGTGCTTTTTGCGTCAGTCCCCTTCACATGAGAGCGTCCGAGGTTTCACTTAGACAAACTCGTGAGTCTTTTCAAAGGCTTTGAAAATTAAGGGCCTATTGAGCGTTAGCGGTTTCACGTGGAAAACTGAAGTTATCCACACCGTAGTGGTTTAAATGATGATTCATATGGTGGTTCTTGGTACGACACAGCTATGTCATGGGGGGCCTGACACAGCTGTGTCATGGGGGGGGTGACACAGCTATGTCACCGACCCCCGCGAATATCAGGGGGAGGGTGACAAATTGACAGGGTAGTTATCCACACTCTGATAGTACGTATTTAGACTTCGTAAGATCCCTGACTTGACTAATTTTTACCTTTCTCTGCCCCAACGACTATCCCGAAATATAGCCGTTAGCGATTTCACGTATGCTTATTCTCAGCGTTCGATAACTGTCTGCTAATACATTCAGCGATACAAACAATGCACCATAATTGCACCATATCTGCATCATATTTGCACCATCGATATGACTCGACCTGAACGAGCGCACCATACCTGCACCATCATTGCATCATTTTTGCACTATCGTCGAGCTATGCTCGACGGGATAGTTATGACCCTCCGAATGCCCCTTAAAAGGGCCATTCGATAGCTCAAATTTCCTTAAATTCGGGCTATACACCATACGCACCTCAAGGTTCAAATAAGCCATTGAATTAAAAATGACTTTTTAGCATGCAAGCAAATCACTGTGGCCTACGGGGACCACCAATTTTCAATAACCCATTGTTATTACTAATCTAAAAGGACCACAACTTGGACCACAGATCCAAAATATCAATTGGAAGACAAATCGTCTGACAGCAATGCGGAACGTCATGAAAACAGATCCAAATAGTGACGAGATTCACCTAGACTTCTACGACCGCTCGAAGCTAACTCAATGGTTGCGAAAGCATTCGTCTATAATACTTTGGATCAAAGGAAAGCTTGGCCAAGAGTACTCCGGTTGGCAGCAGCCGTTCTCTTACCCTATCTATTCACTGACAAGCCAATACGCTCTAGCAGCGCCACCTCGCTTCGCATAATCAAGCCCAAATATCATTAGGTCTGCCAAATGCGCGTCGACGGCACCGCGACTTATACCGGGCTGCACGCCGACCACAGTAAACGCTCGCTTCGTTGCCACTGTGCCCTGTAGCAGGTGAGTGAGCCCGTTAAGATCACCAACAATGAAACGTGAGGGGTAGCGATGACGCTGATGCATACGGTTTTCCATATGTGCCAAAAGCGTAGCCACATCACAGTAATAAACTGATTTGACCAGTTGCCCCGCTACCTCATAAACATCGCCAACTCTCCCTCCTGATGGAGCACCACCGGCCCCTTTACAGTGGTACAGCGCAATATCTACTTCTCCCTCCCTTGAAACGGTAACTGCGATGTAGTCAGCTGCCTCGCCGGATCGATGGTCGTAAAACAAAGCCACTAGTCCGGCAACACCTCGCAAATGCAGCTCGAGATGCTCCTGAACGGTGGCTCTCCCTGCCAATTCTTCACGCTTTGCCGCAGACTGCTTTGTTCCATCGTCGGGTACGAACTCGATGCAAATATCACAGCCGCCCCAGTCAATGATTTCAGCGTCTCCCGGTGTTAGCGTAGCTGCTTGAACTTGAGGAGCTAGCATCTGATTCAAGCCTTCGAATGAAGACTTGTCGCCTGCATAGAAGACCGGCGGATGCTCAGTAAGCCATATATCAAAAGGCATCCAGTCGTCACTGGCGGACTCAATTAAAACAGTTATCGTGTCGTCCAAGAGCGAGATCATGGACCCATGCCCAATTGAAAACCGCATGGGGATGATATCTTGGTCTTGAACGACCTTGAAGTCCATGCGCCCTTCAGCACGGACAGAAACGAACTCGGTCAACTCGCAATCCGTGAGCCTCTTGTAAAAAGCTTCACCCTCACCCCGCCGGTACATTATTCTCGGATTGGTCTTGAATCCAACTTTGGACCAACTACCAGCGATGACCACAGCAGGGATCTCGCGCAGCTGTGTTGCGGCACGAACAATATCTAATTGCGTTTGTGCAAATGGAGCATGTCCGACAATTCGAGCGTTCATTGTCTCCACCCATTCCATGAACTCGGACACGGATAAGTTCTGATTGCTCCATATTCTCGAGCTGCTACTGGCGCCAATGGTCTCCTTCTCATTCCCGACCATGCCGCTTCCGAAAAAATGCCCCTGTGAATAAGCACGACTATCCCCGGCCGTGACCGCACGTTCTGCCGCCGGACCTGTGAGCGTCCTATAAGTCTCCCCTTGTGAATTGAACGTGGTGTTCTTCAGACCAACGTTGAAAAACCGGACATCCTCAAGACCAGCCCGAGCCCTGCTAGTTTCCTCATAACTCAAGGGTCGGGAACTCTCACAAACGTCGTCCATAAGGCTTTGGTATATTTTCTCTGTGCGCCTCGTCGATCCTATGTAGCAGAGCCCCCCCTGCGGAAAATACATCAGTAGAAAGGCATCATGCCGAATATTCATCAGCACATCTGATGTCGCCCACTTAGGAGGATTCTCATCTACAGTCAAGATCAGGGTTACTCTTCCATCGTCCGAGAGCCACTGTTTGACCGCGCGCAAGGCCTTTCCTACGCTATCTCCTATTTTTTCGAAGTCAGGCACCTCTGAACACCGAAAAACACGGACGTGCGCATAGAGCCGAAGTGCTAATGGAGAAACAGCGTCATAATCAGACTCTGCAACCTTGCGCACTGCAAATCGCTCCAGAGTCGCCTGCACCTCTGCATTTCCTTCTAGCTCTGCCTGCGCCGCGTGATCAATCATGAGTGCCAGGTCTACACCCTCTTTCAATAGAGCATTTGGAGCGTCAGCAATTCGCGAGAGAGGGGCAATTAGCGTTGCATCTCCGGTCGTCTCATCGCTCCGAGCAAATCGACCGATGAACTGAATTGTCGGCACAAGCGACCGATGCGGGGCATGCAATGCAGCAACCTTTAGCTTAGGGAAATCGTACCCTTCACCGAACATATCCACGCATACGATGCCCTGCAACTCACCGGACACCAGTTGTCGTTCACATTCATCTTGTCTGCGCTTCCCGACTTTGCTATCAATCGCTTCGACTGCGATTCCAAGCTCTCGATAAAGAGGCACCAAGTCTCTCGCAGCTTTTATGCTGGATGCTCGGACAAATAGACGATGGTCTTTCCCCTGCTGAATATCAGCCTGCAATTGAGCCACTGCAGTTGTAGCTATGGAACGGTCAATCTCAGCATCATTCAATGGATCACGGACTGGCGCAGCTCGAAACGCCACGGGGCGAAATGCACCCTCTTCGACCGCGCGAGTTACCGGATAGCGATAGACTAGCTTTCCAGGGATGACCCGACCATCCCGTCGAAATGGTGTGGCCGTAAGGAACATACACCGCGCCTTTTTGTAGTGTGCGAGGAATGCCGCCCATGTATCGGCCGGAGCATGATGGGCTTCATCAAACACAATGAGGTCAAAAAGGTCTTCTCGTGCACCAGGGGCTAAGACGGGTGACGCACTTCCGGGCGTTGTTACCACTACATCCTGCTGTGCAAGGGACTCCCATGCAGCGGCATCTTCTGGGCGTCTCTCAAGCTTCTCCACCATCGGATTTGGTAATTCTGCTGCAATAGCACCGATACGCCGTAACGTAGAAAGTTCTCGAAAATGAGAAGCAACCTGTCTACGCAATGCATCGGAAGGCTCGACGACTAGAACTCGTTGTGCTCCAAGAAGTAGTGGCAGCGCCATCATCAACGAAGTTTTTCCATAGCCCGTTGGTAAACAAACGATGGCAGGATCATCATGGACTGTACAGTGTGCCAATACAGCATGTAGCGCCCCAATCTGGCCAAGTCTGAAACCCTGATTCGGCGTTGAGTCCTGTTGTACCAAGCTCAGTGCGCTCTGATGGTTCGCAAAGAATCCAGCCATACTCCCTCCGTTAGTCTCTTTTGCTTACAAGAGTAACAGAAAGTCAAAAAAAGGGGGCCTTCAGAGACTGCGCCATGTAATCCCGAGGTTGCAGAATGGAATTAGCGTGGCCAAGACTTAAGCGTATGAAAGTCTAGCAACGTAAACCTCCCCACATCTTGCCATCCACCGCCATGGACGCGATGATCGACTTCCGGGATCGGATTGCCCATCGCCCGTCGCCAAGTCGTCAGGCCGTGATTCTCATAGATCGCATGAAACCATGCGACGCGCCAACCATTTCAGAATATCGGCCGACTCAAGCCCGAGGTCCACAAGGTCCCCTACGCCCGGTATCCTCACCAGTTCCCTACGCTTCGCTTCGGGCAGCGGATCCTCGTCCCGCCGTTGACAAATCTTCCAGCCAGAACCGCAAGCCGCATGCCGAATCATGCTCGTAGACAGCACTGATGACGGGTCAAGGGGTTGGTGCGGCCAGCAGCCCAACAGGTGAGGACAGCGCCCCTTGACGCGGCAGAAATGCCCCACACTGGGCCCAGAGTAGTAGTGCAGGGCCAAAGGCACGTAACTCTACCCCTGAGGTTCCCGCCGGCGAGGGTGGAGAGTCCAGAGAGGCAAAGCCTCTTTGGAAAGTCCCCTAGTTTGTGCACGGCCGAGATGGGCGAAAATGGGGGAAAACCTCTTGATCGGCTGAAAACAAGACAATTTCTGCGCGAAACCTTTTTGCCCATTTCCTCGATAAAGCCCCAAAAAATCCCACATCTTGTAAAATAACGTTACTTAAAGTAAGGGAAGAACAACCATGGCTGAGATGGATACGCACAAAACGGAACTAAGCAAAACGATATTCGGTGCCGAGCGCGGCCGACGTGTAGCCGCCGTCAATTACGCACGCGCATCAGTGGGCCTGCACGGATTTTTGCTCAGTGCAGCAGATGAAAAACATGCCCAACGCTTCATCAATGAAGAAATCGAGCTCGCCGACTTTGTGCAACCGCGTAGTACCTTAGAGCATTCAAAATTAGTCATGACGAAGAAATTTTAGGCGGTTGAAGCTAGTGCAGGATAGGCTGTCGCCGGTTTTTGCTCTACGAATTCAAAAAAAATTGGCGACCAAATCTATGCAAATACTTTAGATTTGAGCTGGAAAATGCCGGACGAATGGAGCCCAATATGCTCCTGCGTTAAAAATAGCAATGCACGATCCATGAAATCAACGTGCAAATCTATGGAATATGATTTCAACGATGATTAAAAATCCAATAATTCAAAATCTTAGTTCTATCAAAGCTAGAAATCTGCTGCGCGGCATCATTTCCAACCCCGACCCGTCCCATGCGGCCAAGATGTTGGCGAAGATCCGTACCAATTGTTCCGAAGCAGACTTCAGGCTGGCTATTGAGGTTACGCGTGAAAGCATGCTTTTCAAAGGAAACTCAGTAGGAAGAAATTTCGACAGCAAATTTCCTGTGCTAATGGGAAAAGAAACGACTCCAAATTTCCAGCCCGCTGACATCATAATAAAGATAAGCCAGCACAAAACGAAATTAGCTCGGCTAATCAACCTTAGCGCCCAGGCCGTAGGGGAAATTTCCAAGAGTCACTTCATGGAAGCCTTGCATTGGTACAAAGCTATTATCGAAGAAGACGGTGCATCAATTTTCGTTCTTAGGCACCTGCAATTCATCAAAAATCACATCGTAGACCAATCTATCATCGAAGAAATCGATGCAGTTCTCCATGGAATATCCGTTAAAAACGTTCGATACATATCCATGGTTATACGAGAACTAAGTAATGGAAAAACTGACTATTTCAATATCTCCGATCGAATTTATAATTCCGAGCTCAGCATCAGCACACTGATTGCGAGAAATTTCCTCGACCACATTCCTCGGACAGAGCAGGATTTTTGCAACACTCTGAACAGCCTCTACCTAGTATCGCTATTCGATGCACTCTTATATCTTGGTCGCCTCCAAAATGTAAGCCTCCCATTCGTTCCTGCTATTGAACCCGAGCTGTGCGCCCTCTACAAAAGCTTCTCGAGCATCAGCTTCGATATAAATAATTTCTATGATTCCGAAGATTCAGAAATTGGTCTAGCCTTCTTTAGGGAATCGTTCCTTTTAAGTGAGCTGGAAAGCTGTTTCCGATTTAAGACCGTTCACGCAGCATTATCCAATACTATCGAGGAAAAAGAGAGTAGACGCGTACCTTTTGAGCGTGATCTACTATCGGATTACTTTATCAATCTGAAAGGAATTCATAGCATAGGAAGCCAATGCAATTCCTACCGGATATACATAGACCAGTACGAAGCAAACAATCCTTGTCATTTCCAAAATTCATCGGCTCTAATTTTTCACCTAGAGAAAACTGATGGTCAAATCGATCCTAAGGAAAAGAACCAAGAGCTTGAATTTGAATTTGTAAGGGTAATGTCTCGAACTCGCGACATTGGTCTGATCTGCCCCACTCAGCACATTGAGAGCATCAAAGCAGATGCAAGCAGTGACGAACTGAGAATCGTCGCAATATCGCTTTCTCACATCAAGCAAAAAAGTCAATTAAAAGAACATGAGCTGAGATCCGCATTACAGGAAGCGGCTACCAAAAAATTCGAAGGAAGACTCACTGATCTACTTGGATATATATACAACATATCCCCGGCTGTAGCAGAACACCTCATAAATACCGCCGACGAGACATTTCTCAGTAAGCTCTTTCAGATAATCAAAAATCCAAATGCGGCAATACAGGAGCGCGCGAGCATACTGGAATGGTATGGCAACAAAGTGGACGACATTAGCTTCATGGAACGAGCCAAGAATTTGCGCATTGACGTGCAAATCAATCGAGAAAGAGGGACCATTGACGACTCGCGAATCTATGTGGACCCAGTCAAGTTTACCCAATGGATTAATGACAAAGTTCTCGATGATTTTGCAATTATTTTAGGTTCTCTTCCGCAACCGGTTGAGCCAACTATTGCACCATTGAATTGGGACAAGGTTAACACCGGAATCAATCCGCACGAACAGTTGGCAAGCTTAATTCTAGTTTGCTTTGAGGAGTTCTGCTCTAACAAGATCTATGGAATTGCTTCTTATTTAGGTCGAAGAATAAGGCACGGAACTTTTAAAGGTGTTGCATATAATGAGGTCATAAATTTCACAAAAGATGAAAAATTCTGCAAGTTATTTTTAAATCGAGAGTTTGTCGAATCTTACACACCGTGGCTTAAATATTACGAATCAACTCTCGATGATTTGCGCGACCGATACCTGCACATCTACGACAAGAGTAAGCCTGACGGGCTTATCGTTCCAGGGTTAAATTCACATAGCAAAAGGACAGCAGCATCTCATTTGCTACATGATATTTTGAAATCGTTTGCGACAAATAAATCGTGCATAGAGGCACCCTATCTTATTCTTGAATATTGTTGGCGACTAGTAGAAGAGGATTTGGCGAACATACGAAAATTCGTGATGGAGAAAAAGGCCCAGCACGCCGTTTTCCGAGCACCAAATATAGTGTATTCAAGCCTTAGCCAACGCGAGATACAAGAATTCTGTCAGGAATTGAATTCGTTAACAGCAGAAAAATTTAGGGTAATCGAGTCTTGGTTTAATAAGCCTTCAATAGCCTCCCCAAGCGCAGATGTTGTTCTATTATTTAAGGCCGTTGTTTCCGAGATCAAAGCTATATTTCCTCAATACCGCCCTCAAGTTTTAGTGAACGACTTTGGATTTATGCTAAACGGCGGAACATATTTTGTCATTTACGACGCACTCTTCATATTAATGCATAACGCCGCAGAGAACGGAAGAATTGACGGCAAACTAGAGATGGACCTAAAGCTGGACGATATTGCGGGGAAAAAACGAGTCTCAATTCAGTTGACGTCGGAGCTTCAACCGGGCGACTGCTTGGATGAAGTGAAGCAGTCTATCGCAACAGCGCTCGAAGGTGACTATGAGGATGCCCTTATTTTTGAAGGTCGTAGTGGAATAAAAAAATTAAAGAAGATGGAGCAAGTTGGCTACATCGAAGATGTAAAGTACCAGTTCGGAGACAACACAGTTCATGCCTCGTTCGCGTTCCGAATAGACTACTGACATGAAAATTCTTATTGTTGAAGATGACTCATTTAAATATTCTAAGGTAGCAACTTTACTAAAAGAATTTTTTTTTGAACCAATATTAATCCATTCCGACAATGTATGTGATGCAATTAATTATTTGCGTGGTGAATCGCCTGATTTAATTCTTCTAGACATGTCTTTGCCTAGCCATCCCGCTGTTGCTGGCGAAGGCAGTCCGGTCTCAATGCCGACGGGCGGGATAGAGATAATCATGGAACTTAAGCTGCTCAAAAATACCAATATCCAGACTGTCGTACTAACACAGTATCCGGACGTTGAGATTGAATACGAATATTATTCTATACCTGATGCTTTGCATACCATAAAAAGCTTATATGGCATGCAAAACGCATCAGTGATTCATTACGACAACGACTCAAACGACTGGAAAGATAAAATTAGAGAAATACTGGAAAAATAATGAAATACCTATTAATAGAAGACGACAAACATAAGGCTTCGACAATAACCAAATATCTACAAGCCATCGATACTGATGCAAATATTGAGCTGACGGATAATCTCGCTGATGCTCGCCGTCAAATATTGGTAGAGACGTATGACCTCATTATTTTTGATCTGTACCTTCCTTTGACTCAAGGTCAGCAGGAACAGGATATATCAACAGATATTATTGCTGAATTTGCTAGGAGTAAGAACTGCTACGCGGAAGCAATTGCCATCACAAAATTCACAGACGATGGATTAGTTCGATCCCCGCTATTCAATGACAATGGCGTTACGCTGGTGGCCTTCAATGAAGCAGATAATCGCTGGCAAGATGCCCTAACTCAAAAATACGAGAAGATTAAGAGCAAACGCAGACTTGACTTTCTAATTTTTTGCGCCTTAACGAAGGAGCGCAGTGCATATCAAAGCACGGTTGCGAAGGTCGGTGAGCATAAGCAGATAAGCGGGCTGAATTGCCAAGAGATATCAATTGGCAGCTATCGAGGAGTTTGTATAACACCTTCACGGATGGGGCTAGTCAATATGGCAATCGCTTGTACAAAAGCGATTGAAATTTTTGGTCCCAAGATTGTTGCGATGAGCGGTATCTGCGCTGGAGTGGAAGGTGAATCTAACCTTCTTGATATAATTGTTGGGCAAATTTGCTGGGAGCATCAAACCGGAAAATACAAGGACGGCAGGTTTAGACAAGAGCCGTATCAAATCGCGTTGAGAACCTCTATCAAGACTGAACTTGAACAACTTGCTGAGCAGCCTGATTTTCTTTCTTCGTTGAAGGCTGGGCTTTATGACACTGAATTAAAGACTTCCAAGATTCATGTTGCTCCCGTATCTTCAGGTTCGGCAGTAGTCGCAGATGCCGCTCGCATGATGGAGATCGGTGAACAGCATCGAAAGTGGGCCGCACTGGAAATGGAGATGTATTCCATGTACGAAGCCGCCAGTCAGTCGTTATACGAACCTCTATTTTTTGGAGCGAAGGCTGTTGTCGATATGGGCGACGCAGCAAAAGGTGATACTCTTCACGCGACTGCTTGCTCCCTTTCCGCACGATTTGTTGTAGAGGTTTTGCAACGTAAACTGCCTGTGCTTTATAGCACTTAGCGGCCCACTCACTGGACTAAAACACCGATGGATCCCTCAGGTCGCTAATGAACACTCTTGCCCGTGTGCAGTTGATCACAACACTGTACCGAAATTTCAGTACAGGTACAAAGGCTAGTTTTCACCAATCCAGCTAAAATACTCAAACCCACTGATTTGAAACTGGTTTTACCGATACCATGTCAGGTCATAGTGAATGGCATCTGATGAGGCATTAGGTGCCCATAGCAAAAGCAGTTGCATAAACAAGGGGAGCGCAATGCCTTGGGGTATTACAGAACACATCAAGCACCTGCAAAAGCTGCTAGTTCCTGGTGTCATCGGCAACTACAACAGCTTCGAAGTAACGGAGATATTTGGCCTCCACGAAGATAGACCGGGGCAGATAACGAACTTCATGAGCCTTCTGGTTGCGGAGCCAAGTGATCCGCCAGTAGGCCCTCCTACCAAGCCAAACGTACTCAATGGCAAGAAGCGCATTGAGTTGCGTGAAACACCATGGAAGTTCGGCATCGCGCGCTATCGGGTGTCTACGCAACAAGTTCTACAGACGCTTCAGAATTTCAGCGCCACTGGTGAGTGGAAGCCTGGCGTTTCAGCATTGAAAATCGGCTCGCTTACGCCGATTCCACCACAATTTGTGCCTGCTGACACAGCGCTTCCACACCCATGGAACGGTGTTCTCAAGAATAACTTCTGGGAAGGCTCCCATGTCCTTGAGCTTTTCGATGGTCTGAAAACAGATGTGAAATTTCTCTTGGATGAGCCAAAGCTTCTCAAGCAACTGGCAGCGGACTTAAGGCTCTTCGTAAAGATGGGCATTGATGGTCTGTCTGACCGGCTTGGAAATGTTATCATCCAACTGCCCGTGACCGTCGTGACGACAAAGGCGTCAAGCTCCCAAAATGGGGATTTTCTTGTGCAACCCATCTGGCACAACGCCACGCCCGCGCGACAGCTAAGAGTGTCATGCGAGAGGTATGAAGACACAACAGTGGAGGGATACGGCTCCGAAGATGTCACTGGTTCACTGGCGAATTTCCCGCTTCACTCACCCGGAGGCGGAGCCCGATACGTTCTATGGGATGACCAGAATCAATTAGTGCTTGGCGCATCCGCGCAAACCTCGTTCATTACGAGCATCAGCATGGACGTCCATGTTGTAGGGGAAAACATCAGCACCCGGGACTTCTATCTTCCATCGCTAAATGGAGGACTGGAGTTGGTATCCATCCCCCTCATTGAGGAACGGTCTCCAAACATTATCGGAACCCCAACAGCCAATCCGCGTGAGCCATGGCGGGAAAACAGAGTCTTCAGAGATAGCCTAAAGAGCATCCGGGAGCGGAAGGAATTCATTCAGTACGGAGGGAACTCGGGTGCCGGCACGGACGATGCATTCAAGGACATGCGCGCACTACTTCGAATGCATGGCAGGACTGGTGCGTGGCTGTGGGACCCATATCTTGATGCCAAAGACGTTCTTGCTACGCTCTTCCACTGTCCACACAAAGGCGCTGACTTGCGCGCACTCACGGCTGGCGCAGAACCTCCGGTGGCAAAGGATAAGGAAAAGTTATCCGAAGCCGTTGCTTTTTGCCAAAGGGTTGAGATATGGATTCGCAGTCACCCCCTTTCAGGCAGGGTAGGGTTGAAGCCACAGTCTGCACCGGCTCCCAAACAATCTTGGCAAGATAAACAACTTGAGACCTTCATGAGCTTGAAGGGCAACTGCAAAGACCTGCGGTTAGAGTTCCGCATACGCGAAGGCAGCGCTGGCTGGCCGTTTCATGACCGTTTTTTGATTTTCCCCTCTGACATCGGGCCGGCAACAGCGTGGTCCCTTGGAACATCGGTCAACAGTTTTGGCCAGAAGCACCACATCCTTCAAAAGGTCGCCGATGGCGAGCTGATCCGGCAAGCGTTTCTGGACCTTTGGGACGAATTGAGCGGTAGCGACTATCTCGTATGGAGCACGCCATGAACTCGGCTGCAATGAGCCTTGCCCAGGACCGCTTCCAAGCTGCCCTGACCCCGGGCGCCTCTACGGCACCGTTCGCCCTGAGCCAATTACTCGCTCAACTCAGCACGGACTCTCAGTCGCCAGCCGTTGACGCCGAGTCTATCGGTCACAGCACTGGCGACGAGTTCCCATTTCTGCCCTACATGTTTGCAATGGGGACGCCTCCTGATGCTGCTGCATCTGCAGCATGGGAAGCTGCAATACGGTGGTTGCTGAGTGCATTGTGTAACTGGGATGCCAGCGAAGCAAATTCGCTCAACAAGCTTCGCGCACTGCTTGGAGCTATAACGGCACTAGATGGAAACTTGGCAGGGCTCTCCAGTGTTGCCGCTCAAGTCGCGTCAAGCCAGCTGATTGCGGGGTTGCGGCACTTCATAGAGCGCACCGACGTAGGACCTGGGTTCAATGAGCGGCGATTTCCAGAACTCCGTCAACAAATCGAATCCTTGGCTAGCAGTGGCAACCTTGAGCGGTTGTGGCACATGGTTCCGCATATGAACATCTTCCCGTCGCCAGATTTTTGGGCAGCAGTAGTAATCATGTACAACGCCGAACCTGCTGAGCTTGCCGCCATTATTGAGAGGCGAAACGACGTTCTTTTTTCGCTCATGATTTGCAGCGTGCTCGGCACTCAAGCCATAGTCCTTGCATCCAGGGTCAATAACCTAGTTTTCAAATTCGTTAGCGTTGCAAATTCGTGGCAAGACCGCTCGGCCGGCCCGAGCCAAAGCACCCAGAGCACGTTGCAGGCTTTGCTACTTCAAGTTGCACAGACGTCTGCCGCAGACTGGGCCGCGTGGATGCAAGCATTGTTCAAGGCTCCTGGTCACAACCAATCCCTGGATGACGCCTTAGGGGCGGTACTTCAACAACTGTCCCAAGCGCATTGGACAGCATTCTTCAAGGCGCTTTCGCTCAACTACTCAAACCGAGCAGCAGTGCCAGTGGCAAATATCCTTATCCCTCTGGCAAAGTCGCCCGACGCGGGGGGGAAGGCTTTGATATGGGCCACCGCTCATCAAGTCTGGTCTGACTGGGGCTACGGCAAGCATGAAGGCGATAGCGCAATGTTTGCCCCTGCCGCCTGCGCCTTAGACTTTCCCGTGGCCATGTATTACGCATCAATGCAAAGCGACGAGCGTTCAGCAGAGGAAAGCAAGCTACATGAAGCCATCGAGACGGTGGAACAAGAATGGTTTAACTCCGTCACGGAATTGGTGACTGAGAGAAACAGGCTCAAATCCCGTCTACGCCTTGTGCAGCATGGGACTGCACTGGCAAATGGGAGTGACCAGGCGCTGCCGTCCCCGATTCAGCCAGATGCGGACCATTACGCCGAGACAAGGTATCACTACCATGACATGAATATCTTTTGAACCGCCTTGGGGTAGTTGCTCTTTCCGGCAAAGAGCCTCAGTCGATGGGGAGATGATGCGCTACTGAAGGTGGTGCTGGCGTAAATATTCCGAGCATAGTATTTGTATAACGAATTTTCCTAACGCATTGATTTGTATTTAATCTCCCCTATCATTGATCATTGAGTGGGAAGCATCAATAGTAACGGCTAATTGCTTACGAACCATCCCATAAACTTAGTAACCGAATACGCGTGATAACCGTGAGTGTAGAAATGATGATGAAAACACGTTTCTTCTCTGTCTCAGACGTCATCAACCAAGCAGCTACGAGGCCACATGAATAATCAAGCCAAATCTCCTGCAATATACTTCACCGATTTCTTCGATGTAGACGAAGAAACTCTTGAGAACTACGGCGCGCTGAATATTTCACTCATCAATGATCTGCCACTCTTCATTGACCCATTTTTACTTTTCGATAGCGAAGATGTAACACATAAAGCGTTGCATGAAGAGATCATTACCTATGTGAAATATCTGAGAGATTTGTCCGTACGTGGTGAATTGACAAAAGCTCAGTTTGACTCATTGTTCAAGTTTTCAGAAATAAGGCAAAATTGGTTAGGGTTTAGCCAAACAGGAAATCGCGGGAGCGGGCTGGGTAATGACTTTGCAGTTGCATTGCATCAAAGCCTTAGATCAGCACTTAAAGACTTTGGATCCGAAACTCTAACTCGCGGAAGCCATTTAGAAAAAGTTTGTTTGCTTGGTCGAGGCGTTGGCCGAGATCATCTCAGCGATTTCACCACAAATTTAATAAAGCATTACCTACTTGACTATACGCAACAGTTCGCACAACTCTACCTATCTTCAGAGAAGCGAAGAATAGTTGCTGTAGATCGCGTGAACTTCGACTACACGGCAGGACGATGGAAACGTGCACGCTACGAATTACCATACATAAACGGTGACTACATTATCCTGACACCAAAATCAATTTTGACTAAAGACGAGGCATGGATTAACAGGAGCGATCTATTAAATAGGTTTGAAGATATTTACAATGCCGTTCCTGATGATACTTTACGCTATCAAGTCAATGACTATTTTCTTCGCAGGCTTAGTGAAGATGCAACCAAAGAAGAACAGAGAAAAGCAGCAGAATCAACACTAGAAAATTTCCCACAACTACTTGACCACTATATTCACATCAAAGAAGAGAATTCTAACGAAGCACATAAGTCAAGCAAAGAGAAAGTCCTCGCGACAGAGCGCCAATTCATTACTCAAGTTCAAGAACTCGTTGTTCAGCATTTAGCAGGCTCGTCATTTTACAGCCAAGGTAATAGCTTCCAAGAAGCTTTGAGACGCCTGAACTACCTGAAAGACGTCATAGAAAATCAAGATGGTTATCGTTTCTTCTACGTGAAGAGCGAGCCAATCAAAAGAGAAGCAGACCTTCAACTAATGTATCGGCTAACTTGGTATGCAGACAGCGGCTTTGACGTCAATCGGGAAGTAAACAACGGACGAGGTCCTGTAGACTATAAGGTTTCTAAAGGAAGCGTAGATAAGACGCTGGTCGAATTCAAGCTCGCATCAAACACGAAACTCAAACAGAATCTAAAACATCAGGTGGGCGTATACGAAGCAGCAAACAACACGGCAAGCTCGATCAAGGTGATTATGTACTTTTCAGAGTCCGAGCTGACGAAAACACAAGATATCCTGCAAGAGCTGGGTCTATTGGGCAGCCCCGATATCGTGTTAATTGATGCTTCGTCGACAAACAAACCTTCAGCATCGAATGTAAAAGACTGAGACCTTGTGTACTGTACTGAAATTCGGTACAGTACAGGTACACTCATCAATTCTCGACAATTTCGCCAAACTACGCTAACCTACTGATTAGTAATTACTTTTACCTACTTTAAGCTACGCTCAGCTGCGCCACCCTTCCCTATACAAACACCTTAAAACGCAAACTCAAAATCCCCCGCAAGGCGTGCCGATTCGATTCCGGACCGGGACCGCAAACCTCATAGCGGCCTGCTAAGCAGCATAAAGGGTTCTACCCCATAAGCGAGGGATGGGTACTAACCAAACACGGTTCATCTTACCATTCCAACTACATTGCGCCAGGACCCACAAACGGTAATTTTCAAAGTCTCTAAACCCGAACGCACGAGGCGAGAGCATTTCCATTCTTGGTAAGGAACCCCTCGGCAATCCCGCTCGATTTGAACAAATCGCCACCTCCTCGCCCTCCATGAGCAGTTTTTCACAGGGTCGTTACATGCGACGCGGTCCTAAAAACTGTCACAAAAATATCACCTACCCGAGCTCCAAAATCTCATCCGCCATATTCTGCACCTCAACATCATGGGTAATGACAATCAATGTGGGAATCTGGCTACGCAAATGCATGATAATTCTTTTTGCATTGTCCAGATCAAGAGACGCCGTAGGTTCATCCAGAATCATTATTTTCTTTTGTCTTGCGATAGCTCGGCCGATAGCGGTTCGCTGGCGTTCACCGCCACTCAGCGCCACACCTCTTGCATCCACCCAAGTATCCAGGTTCATCGGCTCGCCCAGGGAACTCTCAGTAAAATTCAGTAATCGCAAGATATCAGTTAAGAACGTATCGGGCACAGCCTCTTGATCAAGCCCGTAGCACAGGTTATCTCTTAGGGTTCCGCTTATAACCTGTGCAGATTGCGGAGCGACAGCGACGTGACCAATAATACTAGAACTGATGCTGGTCGATACGGGCACACCATAGAACAGAATCTGGCCGGCCGCTACAGGTTCTAGTCCCAACATGGCATTCATCAAACTGGTTTTTCCACGTCCAGACGCACCTTTTATGACTGTAAATCTATTGTTCAGGAAGTGGAAATTGAGGCTTTTAATAATTTTTTTGCCACCTTTTTCTATACAGATATTCCTTAATTCAAAGACATAGTCAGTATTTGCAGGGCTCATTGGTTTTGTCGTCTGCATCTCGGAAATCGGTTTCTCCAGATAGGCAACGCCATCAGCCAACGCAACCTTTTGCTTTTCCAAGTCAATTAATGCACCAGCAAGAAGGCGAAGCTGCAGCGTTAGCATGCCCACATAGCCCGCGATCATTACAAAATCACCGGCGGTTACACCCAGGCTTTTATCCGTAAATACGGACAACGCTGTAAAAACACCTAACGCTACGCCAATCGCCAATGCCATCAGACCCAGTCTGATTCCAATTTGTAGATTGGAGTGTCGAATGGCCTGGACGACCTTGTTCAAGTGATGCTCGGTGATCCCGCTTTCCTTCTCGTAGGCATTATTAAGCCGGATGTCGTATAGCAAATGCAATCGTTCAACAATGTAACCGTCCCTATCAGTCATAGATTTATAAAGGGACGAATACAGATCCCGACTCTGTATCGCGATCAATATCGATATAGCAGCCAGAATGATAATACTGATCAAAAAACTGATTAGAAACAAGTCGTTCGTGCTTTGTCCCAGTGCAATCAACGCCACGATAAATTCAACGAGTATTGGAATAAGTGTCCAGAAAACGTAAACAGTGATGGCAGAAAAGGCCCCGGACGCGCGCGTAATGATCGCTACCACCTTCCCGACATTGAGCTGCGCTTGTTCTGAATAGGACATATTCATAACACGTGCAAGCAAGATTTTACTTATTGTCGCATCGCACCCGGCCAAAACCCACGCGGAAAATACCCCTTTAATATTTGCCAGCACTTCAGCCATGGTCCAGCACAATGCATACCCGGCGACAAATAAGTAGAATGTATTTGTTTCTGTACGATCCGCTGTAAAAGCGTTCGTTGCCTCTTTCAAAAACCACGGAACAATCGCACTCACGATAGAAACGAGGGCGAAAAGCAGAGACACAAAAATAAAACCTGGGATAAAAGCTTTATAGCTGGACTTGATGACGCCAAAGGCATGAATATAGCTGGCAAATGAACTCAATCTCTTCATAGACGACTTACTCACCAATTTATATCTCTAGAATCACAGGCATTTGTGTGTTTAGCGCAGGATTATCACCGATTACCTTGTTGTCAAATTCAACCCACGCGTGTGATAAAAAATCATATTTTTGTACCCCTAACTTAAATACGCATGGACATCCAGCCTTTAATAGTAAAAAAGACAACGTCAGAGAAAATTCTAGACATTTAATTTTTACAGGGAATCTCACCGACAAATCATACAGATAGTGTGGAATCTCCATTATTTGATTCGAAAATCCACTGCTTGTATTTTGGACGCGATTGCTAGTCTTTAGCTTTCTCAACTTCTGCAACGTTCCGTGCAACCCATAGCACCAAAGATGAAGCTTAGTAGCCACCAACTCTCGGCCATATTTGCAATATCGAATTACGCTTTTTCTAAATAAATAGTTTTCTTTACCGATATGTCCCCACTCTAGATTATCCATTCCGATTTTATCTGTTCCGGATGACGTTATAACTTGTGGACTAGACGATGCGATAAGTAGGCCACCCTTCAACAAGGAATTGCCCTGCGCTGCATCATGTCGTTCTGTAAGTAAGGAAATCAAAACCTTTGATTGCATCCTATTGAGAATCAAATATCTATCTTTAACTTCGTCAAGCAAGATAAATTCTCCATCGAGCAGTACATGATGAACAAAGGGAGAAAAATTATAATAACACCCGCTTCTCATTAGTTTCTCTACAGTGATTACCTATCATTTCGAACAGAACTATTTTTAGCAAAACGGGGTCGCAACCGTTAACCCCCAAAGAATGCAACTGCATTGATGATTTGAATTTTTCAAAATTCAGATATTTATTCTTTACCAAAATTCCGCCACTCACGATCTCGTCTATATATTTCGAATTCTCTGCCAATGCTTTTTGATATGCGCCCGTAATATGCCCTTTGTCCTTTCTAAGATTATTCTCACCATATCGCTCATGCATTGCTTTTCTAAATGGAATTCTTGTTGCGCAATCATCAAACAAAGCGCTCGGATCTAAATTCGCACCATACGCGATCATCTCATCTGTAGTAAATGGATGAAAAACTTCAATTAATTCTGGATGAGAAGGATTAGTAGAATTGTGAAAAACCGCCTCTCTTAAGTAAGTTATACGATCATTTAAAAATTCCTTTTTTGCAAAGCTACTTTTTGCTATCGCAAAGGCCTCTCCCATAAAATAGGACTGAGTATTTCGCTTACGAAAAGCGGCAGATTTCGCCCGAGTAAAAATATGCCGAGAAATACTGCTACCGTAAAGCAATCTGAAATTTCGAACTGCATTACTTAACCCTTTCAACCCCTTTTCTTGGAAGATTGTCTTTAAAATCTCAACTGGAACAGGATCTAAGAAAACATGGTCCCCACCATGGCCATCGAGGATTAAATTACACTCAGGAAAATGAGCCTTGATTAATTCGCTCTCACGAAAATAAAACTTATCAAGAATATATCCGGGTTTGATAATCGGCAAAATCTTGCTATTAAATTTTCGAAAAAAATAATCTTCTGAAAAGTCTAACTGCAGATTTTTAACTCCTACCTTTTTGCAAAAATCAAAGGCATGGCTCTTGTCCATATGTGCACTACCTGAATAATTTGTCCAAGTAAGAGCCAGAACATTAGCCTTGCCCAATAGCTCAATAGCGATCAAAAGCAACGCTGTAGAATCGACTCCACCCGAGAATCGAACCGTCACATGCCTGGAGTTTTTTTTCGATATCTTGCTGTGAATATTGTCGACCAATATCTCTACAGGATCTTTGTATGAGGATGTGGATTGGGTCGTTAGGGGGGAATGATAAATATCGTATTTAATTTTAGAACCGATAAGCTTTACCGTCACCTCGTTTCCAGCCATCAAAATATCCACACCCTCAAGAACACTATGTATATAGTCGAATTCTGGGGCGCAGATTTGTCTTACGCTTTCCTGTATACACAATTTGTGGTTCGAGAACTGAAGATTCTCTACCCCGAATAAAGTAAATACGTTATTTTTTAATTCAATAAAATAACTTTTATTGCTACCAATTTGGTTTTCAATCAAAACTTCGTTCAGGCTGTTGACTTTTATTTTTATACTTTCGCAAGAACCTATCTTATTTAATACTAGCTCTTTATCCTGATTTGTTATGGTAATCATTTCCACACTGAGGCACATGCACTAAGTGCCCGACAATAACGAAGCTTGCTGATAGAATGTATTCGTTGGGGGTAGCCAGAATATTGCGCTTGACACCATATTTTTCGCTACCGCCCTTATCGTTAGTACTGAGATGAAGATGAGTTAGATGAACTTACTACTTCATTAGGATCAGACCGAGATACCCAAACTCCGTAGAATCCTTCGATAATTGCACCGCCCGCTCTACCATTAGTGCATGCGCTTGTTTTTAATGTCGGAATAAACTTAAATATATCCTCGACGATTTCACTATTTTTAACGGAAAAATTTGTAGACATAAAAATCTCCAATAGTCGATATAAAGTGCTGCCTTGCGGCAAGAAAAATCCTACTCGTAATCTTATTTTTTTGCATCAAAACCAATCCGTATTTTTCCAATTATTTTGATTAAAATCAAATGGTTGAGAAAAAAAATAACTCACGACTACGCTGGCACCTGAACTGTCCGCCTTTCACAATTTCGTACCAAACATCAACCTTCTGGGATACGTGTCTGGCGAGTCCCTGCGAGGTAGGCTCAAGTTTTTGCTCAGGCAGGCATAAAGAGACAGCAAGACGAGTTTTTCTGCAGCTCGGAATTCTGTTTGTCGCATATGGGCAGCTTCGGCCCGAAAACTCCGACAACCTTGGTTTAACGCACAACTGATACCAGCACTCGACGGGGTGCTGCCGATGCGGTGCGTGGTGCTCAACTTGCGCTGGCTCACGCCGCCGTCATGGGCCTCGAAAACCTCCAGGCGGTACGATTCAGTGGCGTGTAGGCAGGGGCGGATACCGACAAAGCGGTGGCGAAAGTAGCGATTGCAGCTGGTGCAAGGATACTTGGTACGTTCAGGTGCACAAGCATCAGCCGATTGCCCTGGCGGGTGTGCTTGAGCGTGCGCTGGTAGCTCGCCTTGAACCGAACCGTCTAGTGTCGGCAATACAGGCAAGGTGGGCACTGCTACGGACAGGCCCAGACATGTATATCTTGCTGGTGTTGCACGCGCCGGACTACAACACCCGTCAAACCTAAAATAGAATTTACGGGGGACATCGGTATTACTTCCATTAAGCCTGTTCTTTGCAGAACTAAGTTTAATGAATACCGCTTGTCCCCCGTTTATGAGGAAGAGCCATACTCTTTGGCCGCCTTGAATGCAGATATTGTTGCTCAATATCGCGACATGCGGCTGGCAGGTGATCCTGATGAGTGAAATTGCGAACAAAAATACACCACATCGAGATCGTCTGGATCAATCTCTAGGTAAATCCCTGGCAGAACAATTAAAGGAGATGCGCTAAGCTAGTTTCCAGTGGAGTGGTAAGCCACTGAAATATGCAGATTTAAACAACCACATAAATTGAACTGGTCTCGATCTGATCTGACAGACACCGCAAGAAAAACGGGTAACTGTCAGATCATGTTTGAGCTAGTACAAATAAAGCAATCACAATTTCTATTGCTTTATTTCTCACCCCGTTCTGCTAATGAGAGGGGGAATTGACCGTCGAAAGTGCTTGTAATACGGCAGTTTGCATTAGCGTCACAGCAGCACGTTGTGCTTCAAGCGGAACGCCGTCATCGCTTAAGGTTGGGCGGGCATTCCAGCCGCAAACGAGTCCTGCATCGATTGCCGCCTTTAAAATGCGTTCTACGTAGTCAGCAGTCACTAGCAAATCAGGTCTTTTAATAATGAAGGCAATGAGCGCTGTTACCGCGTAACCACCCCAGTCGGAAATGGCTGCGGTCAGAACGACGTCTGCTACGACGGCTGAAGCAATTCCACCGCCGCAATTACATCGACATTTCTCTCCTGCCGGTTGAATTGTTTTCACCTCGGTTATTGCCCCGAATCCAACCTCGTTGCCTGCATCACCAATGCCACAAGTCAGGATATTTCGATCTCTGGCCATCTCAAATAGCGGCGCGGCGTCATAATGTACTTCGTGCCATGGGTTACCAGTTGCACCATGAATAACCCCCTTGTCATTCACTGAGAGTAGTTCAATTGCGATTACTGCTGCCGGCGAAAGTTCGTCAAGTATTCTTTCCGAAAATTTTTGTCCTGCCGCGTCATCTTCAGGACTTATATGCAGAGACACTGCATCCACCCTGCGATCATTAGAATCAATTTTTAAGTTTAACTCAGCCGCTCTTAGCACTGCTTTTAATGGCTCTATAAAGCGTTCCACAGTTGCAATATGTACTTCAACTCCAAGTCCCAAAGTCAGTACCCTTGCCAGGGCAACAGCACCTAGTATTCCATCTACCTCACCTGTGGGCAAACTCGGATATCCACCCGCTCCACACAAAATAAGTACTCGATCCCCGGACGCTACGCAACCAATTATTGACTCTGCCATTTGGGTACTCAACGGTGCGCTACTACGTTTTCTAACAGCTTCGTACAAAAGGTGCGCGACTCCTCTGGGCATATTCCCTATAGGTCGCAATTCTGCTGTCATTATCTGGTCTATGTATTGGCCAACTACGTTTGCCATGATTTTTACTCCTGTGTGTACAAATTTACTTGCTACGGTTGTGTCTTATTGGAAAGCTCTGGTCTGAGCCGTAGGGCAAGAGCAACACATGCCCCCATGATCATTACTCCGGCAACAACAAACATGGCTGGTTTATAGCTACCGGTATTTGTTTGAATCACCCCTGTTATGTATGGAGCGATGAAACCAGCAATGTTAGCCAGTCCGCCTATCAAACCTATGCCCGCTGCAGCTGCACTACCTGTAAGAAATTTTGTCGGCAATTGCCAAAATATGGGAATGACGCAATAGCTTCCTGCCGCAGCTATAGAAATAGCGATCATTTTGTAAGTTGTACCTGGCAGGTATAATGCGATTGCGATTGCGAAGGCGCCAGTCAATAGCGGAATCGCCGCGTGTAGTAAGCGCTCGTTATGGCGATCAGAACTTTTTCCTACGAACCAAACTGCAACGACCGCGGCAGAAAACGGGATTGCAGTCAGTAAGGCGATTTGAATTAAAGAGAATTCAACGCCCATGTCACGGGAAAAGCTTTCAATCACCTGGGGAAGGAAAAAAGATAACGCATATCCCCCCATATTTACTGAAAACGCGATCGATGCGATTGCGTATACTCTCCAATCTTTAAGAGCAGCGAAGGCAGCACTTGAACCGTGCGTAAGAGCGTTGTTTTGCTCCTTATTTAGCGTCGCCTCCAAACATGTTCGTTCTTCCAGTGTTAGCCAGGAAGCTTTATTGGGATGGCTTGGTAAATACACCAAGGCATAAATTCCTATTAGCACGGCAGGCAGGGCTTCGATAAAAAACATGACTCTCCATCCGGACAGTCCAAACAATCCATTCCCATATTCGAGTATCAACGCAGATATAGGAGCCCCAATTACCACGGAAAACGGAATCGCTATTATAAAAAGCGCTACCATACGGGCTCGCACTTTGTTCGGAAACCAAATACTCAATAAATAAATAACACCTGGGACGAAGCCTGCTTCCGCGATACCTAGCAAAACTCTGACAATATAGAATCCCATTTCCGAATGAACAAAGCTCATAGATGCGGATATTATTCCCCAGGTGATCATTATTCTTGCGAGCCAGATACGAGCCCCTACTTTATGCAAGATAATATTGGAGGGGACTTCAAAGAGCACGTAACCAGCAAAGAACAAACCGGCGCCCAGACCATATGCTGCAGTGGAAAGACCTAAATCTACATTCATCGATGCCGCAGCAAAACCAATGTTGACCCGATCTATATAATTGATCAGGTACATGAGCATGACCAATGGCATTATTTTTTTAATTGCCTTGTCTATGGCAGATTTCAGGAGTGGATCTACTTGATAATTGCCTGAGTTCATTTTTGAAAACCCTTAATATACAGTGTATTTGTAGAATATACAGTGTATATTATTGGGATACGTTTTAATCGTCTATAAGTAGAAGTACTAGGTAGCGATTGCGTCTTTTGCAAAGTTACCTAGCTTCATTAACATATCTAAAAGCTTCAATGGCCACCTCAAAACTTGCTCCAGTTACCGCCGATACAATAGCGGCTACCGCTCTTGAAATTGCAAAACAAAGCGGTTTGGAATCGATATCATTCAGAAATATTGCAGCCGAACTTCACATCTCACCGATGACAATATATAAGTTCATCGATTCTAAAGAGACGCTTCTGGATCAGATTCTGTTGCAGGTTATTAATCGCATGGAGATTCCGTACAGCAGTACCGGCGAATGGAAATCCCGTATTATCGACATCATGATCGCCTGGCAAGAATTACTGCTTTTGCATCCGTATGCTGTGCAGATTTTGGTGAACAGGAGGGTTCCTGCTGGTTCGCAAGGCCTCGGGAGGCTAGAGGAGCATGTACTTGCAGCGTTGGAGGATGGAGGCATCACTAATGACGCTGCCGTGAAAGCGTTTTGGCAAATTTTCTCCATGACTTTAGGACAAATCGTTGTTGATCTATCGAGAGCTAAACTTGACAGAACTGCACAAGAATTAGCGGGAAACGATATGGCAAACACTGCACGAAATCATGGTTTCACTCGGGTTGAAAGACTCGCTGCTAGATTGACAGATACGCATTTGAGAGGAAATTTGGCTGAATCTCTAGCCACTCTTTTAGCAGGAATTCATAACAAGAATAATGATTAAGCGGGTACAGATGTTCGTCGGTCGCCGGCATGAGCGAGTCGGAAATTACACAGATCGAGCGATGGATGAAGGAAGCCGGCTTATTGGCTGCATCAGCGGCAGAACCGGCGGTACCTGTCAGATGATGTATGAGCTAGTACACATAAATAGAGTGCTAAGCCGCGCCTGAAATTGCCCGAGTTTCACTGCGGAGGAGCTCGTCAGCACACTGCTCCACCAACGCCCTCAGTTCATCAAGCTTGCCACGATTCTGCCTGGTGAACACAAAGTGATAACTCGCATTCTTGCCCCAGGCGTTAATAAGGTTTTGCGGTTGCGCGATATCGACAATAGAGACAAGCCGACCCAGCTGTGCGAGCACGTCAGGCGAGCGAGCAAGGGTGTCGCCGCCGATCGTATCGAAAACCACATCCACGCCCTGGATTGCCGTTTCACGCGTCCCAGCCTGGACATAATCTTCTTTCTCGTAGTCGATGACGACATCGGCGCCCATGCTGCGGGCGAATTCAAATTAAGCTATGTTCTTGCTAAAACAAGTTTAATGAATACCGCTAGTTCCCAGTTTATGAGGAAGAGCCCACCCGCTGAGCGCAAGCCACTGTAGGCAGCCTCACCACATTACACCCCTCATCTATTCGTATAATTTCGCCTATATACCTCTTCCCCCATAGCCTGCACCTGCTGCGCGATCTGCGCCCTGAAGGGCGCCAATAAACGGTCGAAACTTTGCTCTGGTTCAAGCAGCGACAGGCTACGCGCAATCGCTTCAATGGTGGACACTGCAGCATGCTCACTTGTCTTGCGTATCCGGTATTCCGACGGCATGCCAGGGGGCAGGCTCAGCCGAGGCAGTGTGTCCAGCACCGGGTTCGCGCCCACTATTTTGCGTGCCTGGCGCCAGGTGCCGTCCGGCACGATGAGCAGCGACGAGGCGGGGTCACCGGAAGAGGAAGAAGAAGAGGATACGGCAGCAACCTGCGCGCTGCTTGCTTCCCGCTGCGGAAAGAGCAGCAACACGCGGCCCGCTGAGGCAACGATGTCATCCAACTGCGGAAAATGCTCACCCACCAGTAACCGTGCATTAAGCAGCCCCATCACCGCCAGGCGGGCGGTATTCAGGGGATGGTTCGCTTCATCCGGGTGTTGCAGCACCAGTACCTGCGTGCGGCTAGGCATGCGACTTATATGCGCACACAGGCAATGCGATGCAGGCCGCTGGCAATGCTCGCAACGAGGACGGGGCAGTTTTTTCAACTCAGACATGTGCGCCATTATACAAGGCCTGACGCACTGACGAGTGGCCGCACCAGCCACCTGCCCAAGCCCTTTCGGCTTGCACAACGGACGTTATTTTCGTGACGCTGAGTTCAACCTTATCGCCGGCACGGTGGGCGAGCCCTGATTGAATGTCGTGCCATTTTTAACCACGGTTCCCGAACTCATTGATATCATGGTCAGATCTCCAACACAAAGTAGCCCCAGAACCCAATGTCCACCCTATCCCCGTTCCATCCCCGCAATCGCCATCAGGGTCGCTACGATTTCACCGCGTTGATAAAAGGCACGCCGGAGCTCGGCGCCTTTGTCCGGGCCAATCCCTATGGCGACCAAAGCATTGATTTTGCCGATCGCGCCGCGGTCCAGGCGCTCAACGCCGCCCTGCTCAAAACCTGGTACGGTGTGTCTCACTGGGATATCCCGGAAGGCTATTTATGCCCTCCCATTCCGGGCCGGGGCGATTATGTGCACCATCTGGCCGACCTGCTGGCAGAACGCAATGCAGGTGTCATACCCCGCGGTCCGGCGGTGCATGTGCTGGACATCGGCACAGGCGCCAGCGCGATCTATCCGATAATCGGCCATTTCGACTATGGATGGCGCTTCACGGGATCGGACATTGATCCGGGTGCCGTCAAATCAGCACAAGCGATTATCCAGGCCAATCCAGGTATCAGGGCCGCAGCCGAAGTACGCCGGCAGAAATCGCCCGCCCATATATTCAAAGGCCTGGTCGGCGTGACTGAACGCTTTGACCTGACACTCTGCAATCCCCCCTTCTATAGCTCATCGGAAGAGGCGGCAAACAATTCGGAACGCAAATGGCGCGGTCTGGGCCGAGCGGGGGCCGGGCACAAGCGCCCATTGCTTAATTTTGGCGGTCGCGATACCGAGCTATGGTGCGAAGGCGGCGAGGTCCTGTTCATAAACCGCATGGCTGAAGAAAGCACCACCGTCCAGAAACAGGTGCTTTGGTTCTCCACCCTGGTCTCGAAAGAATCAAACCTGCCCGAGGTCTATCGCAGTATCAAAAACGCCGGCGCACTCCATGTGCGCACAGTCGACATGGCGCAAGGCCAGAAAAAAAGCCGCTTCGTCGCCTGGACCTTCTTGAACCGTGCGGGTCAAGAAGCATGGCACAGCAGACGCGAAGCGAATGCTATAAGATAAAAGGGGGCACCCCACAACAATTCACCTCATTTTTCCAATCTGAATACGAAAAATGGGGGAAAATCGCCAAACAAAGCGGGATCAAGATGGAGTAGAACTTACGGGCGGACAAAACAACATTGACCGCTTGCGCGGCCGATGTTTTTCCCGTATTTCGTATCAGCAAGCACAGAGCGTCGCTATGGATAAAGATCGGGATAAAAAATCAACTTTTCACGTTCTGATTAATCCAACCGATCAACCATTTACCGATCTGAATGCTATTTTTGTCCTGCATGAGCATATGTGACGCACCAGGCATGCCCAAATCGCTCAACATCACATTTTGCGCTTTGATTCCTGCTTTATTCGCTGCGGCTACGAATTCCTTGCATGCCTTCAATCGTGGCGCCCAGCGTGGAGACTTGTTCACATTATCGCCCCAAAGAACCAATACAGGGATACCTTTCAGATAAGACAAGTCTTCATCTGCTGCAGGGCACGCGCCTGGCTCAATCGACACAATCCCACGAATGCCGGCAGGATTCAATTTTGCCGTCTGAAAGGGGAAAATACCAGATTGGGAGTGGCTGACAAGCACTGCCCCATTGATTTTCTGGGCCAGTTCAGACAATGCCGGCACCGTGGGAGTTGGATTAGGTAATGTCCTAATCCAGTCAGGAACCATTTGCTTCCAGAACTCTGCTTGTGCATGCAGTGGAAATTGCATGCCAGGATAAACTTCTGGATATTTGGGCCCGAAGCGGAAAACCTCCCACGCATCCTCCTGCGATACGTTATTCACCATTGGCAATTGCTTAGGAGGCAGGCGTCCACCTTTGGCTGCAATGACAGTCGATGTGTCGACGGCAGACCGACCTCGCGAGGCTTGATCCACGACATACGTAGAAAAGCCATTCCGTAGGAATAATTCATCCCATCCCATTCGACCATCCGGGGTAGACTCCCAGGTCTTGCCGGTCAAGCAACAACCGTGGATTAAGACCACAGATGTATTTTTTGCATCTGTCGGTTTTTGGTAGTGAACATATACCTGGTCTACCGCAATTGTTCCCGATGACGAGTAGATAGGTAAATTTGATACCGAATTTGATTTGATATTTTTTCCGCCAACAAAGAAACTTCCTTGTTCAGCAATGCTCATCGGGCCGGTATCATTCTTATTGGATGCACAGCCGAACAAAGAAATAGATATACCCAACGTTGCCATCAATCCTAAAAATTTCATTTCATGTCTCCTTTTTATAATCGCCGGAAATTCATAGAACACCTATTTGTTCACAATTTTTTCGCCGCCTCGGTCATGACTTGGATTGGAAAAAGTAAACAGCTCAGAAGTTTAAATATTACGCCCCTAAAAGGTCAATAGTATAACTTATTGACATAAATATCAAAACAGATTAGCATTTCTGACGACAACTGGAATATACAAACTCGGTCGCTCACATCACGGCTCAAACACAGTGTGCACATGCGAACAAAGAACAAATTAATGAGGAGGTGTTTAATGAGGCTTATTGCACATTTTTGGTTTGGCATACTTGTAGCAATTGCATCCTCGGTTGCTTACGCAGAATATCCGGAAAAGGGAATCCGATTAGTTGTCCCTTTCGCTCCAGGCGGATCGGCCACTACCTCGGCAAGATTGTTTGCCGACGAGTTGTCAAAAGAACTTAACCAAAAAATCTATATCGAAAACAAGGGAGGAGCAAGCGGCGCCATTGGAGCCTCATTCGTTGCCAATGCAAACCCAGACGGATATACGCTGTTATATTCTTCAGCAGGAATGATGACGGTGAACCCCGCTCTTTTTGGAGAGAAGTTAAGCTATAAAGTCAGCCAATTAGCACCGATTAGTCTGACGTCAACATTTGCCAGCGTACTCTTCACTGATAAAGATTTCCCCGCAAAAGACCTGAATGAGTTGCTTTCATATGCAAAGGCAAATCCCGGCACGGTCACTTTCGGCTCAGCAGGCCCCGGCAGTTCAGGGCACTTATGGGGTGAATTGCTAAAGAACCGTGCGAACATCGATATTCAGCATGTACCTTACAAGGGAACAGCGCCAGCACTCATTGATGTCATTGGCGGCAGGATTACGTTTGTCGTGGATGCGGCCGTGGCAGGTCAGGAACAGCTTAAAGCGGGAAATTTGCGTGCTCTTGCCGTCACTTCCGGTAAGCGAATAAATACCCTTCCCGACACTCCTACCTTTGCTGAATTGGGCTTAAAGGGTTTTGAACCACTTAGCTGGTATGGAGTTTTTGCACCCGCCGGAACGCCCGCAGAAGTGATCGAAAAACTTAACGCAGCCGTCAAAACAGTTGCCGAATCCTCAAAGTACAAGGACGGCCTTCAAACTCTGGGCATGGACGCAGCTTCCAGTACATCCGGTGAATTAGGCGAACGAATCGCGAGCGATTCTAAACTATGGACAACCGTCATAAAAACGGCTGATATTGTTGTACAGTAATTTACTCTCGGGGAAACTCTAAATGATCAAAAGTATTTCGTTGCTTACACGAAAAGAAGGCATGTCACACGAAGAATTCATGACCCACTGGGTGGAAAAACACGCCCCACTGGCGCATGCTGTTCCGGGCCTTCGACGTTATATCCAATCGAATATCGTAGAGGAGCGTTTCCGTCAAGACATTCCGGTTATCGAAGCCGATATAGATGGTATCGCTGAACTTTGGTATGACGACATTGATGCTCTTAAAAAAGCGAATCTCTCGCCCGAAGCAAAACGACTTCATGCGGATGGAGCGACATTCATTGGAAAAATAAAAACCTTCACGGTCTTTGAAAATATTATCATTGGTTCATAAAAAACTGTCCGAGCGCTGGACATGACCTGGACTCCAGAAATCACCGCAATCCTGTCATTAATAATTAATGAGTGTGCAATAGGATTGCGGATGTTTTCCGCTTCGGCCATATCCGGTCATGGCGTGATCCTCTCTTCGCAGACCCCGTATCTGTCTAAGCATATACAGCGCCCGACTTCCCTCACGGCACCACAGCAATACCAATCTTCCCCCGCAACCCATTATTAGCACTCTCCAGCCGAGCATGCGCAGCCGGAATATCAGCTAACGAATAAGTCGCTCCAACATGGGGCCGCAGTTGCCCGCGTTCAACCAGCGCCCTCAGTTCATCAAGCTTGCCGCGATTCTGTCTTGTGAACACGAAGTGATAACTCGCATTCTTGCCCCACGCATTAATAAGGTTTTGTGGTTGCGCGATATCAACGATCGAGACCAGGCGACCCAGCTGTGCGAGCACGTCAGGCGAGCGAGCAAGGGTGTCGCCACCGATCGTATCGAAAACCACATCCACGCCCTGGCCTGCCGTTTCACGCATCACGGCCGCCACATAATCTTCTTTCTCGTAGTCGATGACGACATCAGCGCCCATGCTGCGTGCGAACTCAAAATTGGCCTCTCGCACAGTTGTGATTACCCTCGCACCGATGGCCTTCGCCAGTTGAATGGCCACATGCCCTACCCCGCCTGCGCCGCCGTGGATCAGAATGCTTTCCCCTACTCGCAGGCCCGCACGCACAACAAGCGCTTCCCATGCTGTTCCCCCGACCAGGGTCAGGCTGGCGGCTTCGAGATGGCTAAGCGTAGCCGGCTTCTTGCTCATGATGCTTTCGGCAGCAACGTGATACTCGGCATAGCTTCCTGCGCCATCAAAGATCTGGGGCGTATACCAGACCTCGTCCCCTGGGGCGAAGGCGGACACGCCTGCCCCGATTTCTTCAACCACGCCGGAAACATCATGTCCGGTAATGGCCGGAAGTGACACCAGGTCGGGGTAGTCCCCGCGCCGTACCTGATAGTCCAGGGGGTTGATGGACGTTGCGTGAACCCGGACCAGAACTTGCCCTGCGCCAGGCACCGGCTTGGGCACCTCAGAAAGTTCAAAGGCTTCCGGGCCGCCAAAGGTGTTAAGTGTGATTGCTTTCATTAGATTCTCATTTCGTTAAAAAGGGATATCGGGATTTTTCGATATATAGAGATAAAAAATTTACAGGTCTTTACCGATGAGTTCGGCAAGCGTACTGATGGCTTCTTCGTTGCGTTTATAGTAGGTCCACTGACCAATACGTTGGACCTCAACCAGGCCCGCTCTTTGCAAAGTGGCCAGATAGTCAGAGACCGTGGACTGTGACAAGCCAACACCCTCTTGAATACTGCTAACGCAAACGCCTACCGTATGAACATCCCCTTCGTCTTGCGGGGGGAAGTTATTTACGGGGTCCTTCAGGCGTCTCAGGATATCAAGACGAGTGCGGTTTGAGAGCGCTTTGAATATTTCAAGTAAGTCCATACGCCCATTATATCGAGATTTACCGATATGTCAATTTATTGGTAATTGTCTATTCCACCCTTCTGGCAAACACTGGAGATAGTCGCCTGCACGAAGAAGCTCGGGCGCGACGCGAGTAGCAATTGCTCAATACTCAGTAAGTGCGCCGCGCAACAACACCTTCCGAGTTGCAGTCATTCTTGTCGGACACTCCACTCGCCACGAGGCCGGCTTAGCCGGCCTTCCCACAACGGCTTTTGAATGTCATTGGCTTAACAACGTTCAGTTTTTTAGCCGTTGCGTCGATATTGCCACTGTTACTTGGGCGTAAAACACTAATAAATACCAGCGTTTAGAGCAGCTTTGGTTCTGCAACGTGTGAAGCCTGGTGTGCGTTCTGCGCCGTTTCTGGTTTGTAACTGCGGTCGTAGAAGTCTCGGACTGCCTGAAACGCCAGCAAGCGATTCTTCTCCAGCAACAGCAGATGGGTGGCCTCACCAATTTCCGCCCACTGACGATATGGCGCATTGCGAAGCTCAGAAAACAGCGCCTGTGCAAGATCAATCGGCACGTCTACGTCCCACTCGCCGTGAACCAGCAGCACCGGGACCCGGATTTCGGCTGGCTCATAATACTTGCGCCCGGCGCGCCAGTAGTCGCGGATGTCCTGGATTGGGCCGTTGCTTGCGCGCAGTTGGTCCGGCGTGCGCTCGCGGCTCCACGGATCCTCGGCCAGGGTAAAATCTGCCCATTGCTCGAACCAGCCTTCCGGCACCAGGGATGCACGGCCATGTTCCGGCGCGGTGCTAAGCCAGCGCTCCTTGCTCTGCCGCACCGGGACCAGGCGCCAGGCGTCGAGTTTGCCTCCAGCATCGATCGGAATGGGCTTGTCGCTCAGCCACTGTGGTGCAAGCAGGGCCAGCTTATGCACCTTGTCGTTATTGCGGCTGGTATAGGCGCCTGCGACCGTGCCGCCCCAGGACATGCCAAACACAGACACTTTCTGCAGACTGCGCCGTTTCAGCACATAGTCGACCACGGTGCCAAGGTCGGCCACGCCGGTATCGGTTTTGACGACTGGCTGGCTCTGCTCGGCCGGCAGCTCCATTTCCGGCGGCCGAGCCGAATGGCCGTAACCGCGTACATCCAGCGCGTACACGTCATAGCCCGCGGCGGCGAGGTAGTCGATGAACGACATGCCATTGAACGGCACATCATACAGGCTGCCGGACGAGAAGGTGGCACCGTGCACCATCACAATGGTGCGTTCTGGCGTAAAGGTCTTCAGCCCAGCGGGGCGCTTATTGCGCACGTACAGCTCGATGCCAGGTGTGCCGGTAGCAACGCGCAGTTCCTCGAAGATCACTTCGGTTCCGTTGATTAAAATGTTCTGACTCATGATAAGTAGTTCCTGATTCATTACTCGTAGCGCCAGGCGAAACGATCGCCTTGACGTGTCACATAGCCGGCTGAGGTTTCCGCAAAGTGCGGGGTGAACAGCAGCAAATTGTGTTCGGCGCCTTGCTCCAGCACCCAGCGGCGCGACGCGCGCGCTGCTTCCTGCCACTCGCAAAATACCGAGTTCCAGTCCGGACGCACCACTTGCATTGGATGGTGCATCACATCGCCGGTGAAAAGCGCTGCCTCGCCCCTGGAGCGCAGTTCGATCGACATATGGCCGATGCTGTGCCCCTTGGTCGGACGGAAGGTAAAGTTCTCCAGGTAGTCGCCGCCTTCGTTGCTGATACGCTCGGCCTGGCCGGCAGCGATGATCGGCGCCACGCTGTCCTCGAACACGCCCAAGCTTGGCACGTTCACTTCGTTGTGGCTGTCAGGGCTGCCGTAGTAGTCCTCTTCAGCCCTGGAGAAAACGTGGCGGGCGTTGGGAAAGGTCGGCACCCAGCGGCCATCGATCAGTTGTGTGTTCCAGCCGACGTGATCGACGTGCAGGTGGGTGTGCAGCACGTAATCAACCTGTTCCGGCTGCACGCCTGCGGCGGCAAGGCGTTGCAAGAAGGGCGTGTTCAGTTGATGAAAAATGGGGTTGCGTGGCCGCTCCTTGTCGTTGCCCGAGCCGGTATCGATCAGGATCGTATGCTCGGGCGTGCGCACCAGCCAGGCATGGATACTTTGGATCAGATTGCCGGTGCCGGCGTCCATATTACTGGGCGTCAGCCAGTGCAGATTGGGTTCGAGTTCGGCTGCGTCCCAGCTCGGGTACAGGAAGGCCGGTGTGGCCACATTCAGGCGCATTTCTTCGATTTTTGTGACGGTAATGTCACCGATCGCGTAGGTTTTATTCGGATGAATCATATTGAAAATCCCGCTGGTTGAAATCACATTTGTAGTTTAAACTTGCGGTATCAATTAAACAAATCGATTCAAATAATGTCTTCCATTGATCATTTCAATTTATGGTCATTCGACCTGAATTTGCTGGTGGCCTTTGACGCCCTGATGCGCGAGCACAGCGTCACCCGCGCGGCAACCCGTCTGAAAATCAAGCAGTCGGCGATGAGTCATAACCTCAGCACGCTGCGCCTGCTGCTAGATGACGAACTCTTCATTCGCGTGGGGCAGGTGATGAAACCGACGCCGCGCGCGCTCGCCCTGGCGTTGCCCATCAGCCGGCTGCTCGAGCAGGCACAGCATGCGATCACGACGCGCGAGACCTTCCGGCCGCAGGAAGAGACGCGGACGTTCTCAATCGGCTTTTCGAGTGAGTTGGAAGTTCTGCTGATGCCGAACCTGACCGCCCAGGTTCAAAGTTACGCGCCGGGCATCAAACTGTTGGCACGACCGGCACAGCCGGACCAGGTGCACCGGATGTTAGATGATGGTGTGATCGATCTGGCGATCGGCTGTTTTGGCGACGGCGCCGAGCGGCACCGCCGGAAATTGCTCTTTGAACAATCACTGACGTGCTGCTTCAACCCCAAGTTGCTTGATCTGGCAGTGCCCATCAGCCAAAGCGCCTACCTGGCGCAGCGGCATGCGCTGGTTTCGCAAAACGCGAGTATCCGCGGCTGTTTGGAGTATGCGATGCGTACCGCCAACGTGGAAGTAGATGTGGTTATGGCGGCGCCAGAATTTCTGACCGTGCTCAGCACCGTTATGTCCACGCCAGTCATTACCACCTTGCCGTCGCGGATCGCCAACTGCTACGGACCATTGATGGGGCTGGCGACCAGTCCGGTGCCGTTCGACTTTACCGTGACGCCTATTTCGATGGTTTGGGCGGCGCATTCCGATCGGGACCCGGCGTCCGAATGGCTGCGCCAACAGGTCGAACCTATCCTGGCGCAGATAGAGGGAGTTACGCCGTAACATGGACATGTCGCCACTGCTGCGACAACATCCAACGCGAGAACATCCAATGCGAGGACGTCAGTTGACAGGGAACATAACAATTTCGTAAGCAAGCTGACGCGATCTATCATATTCGTCATAAATGCCTTGAATTTCGTACGTGAGTGCGATGTGCGACGATTATCCATACTGATACGATAAATTCTTCCAAATATACAGCCTTGCTGTATATAATGGATATACCCTATTATCCGCTCACTCCGAAAATGAACTCTTGCAACCCTAAACAAATAGTGACGCGCTTCAATCTCGAAGTGATACAGGACGGCAACCGCGAATCGTTTGACGCTTTGATGTCGCCCGACTTCATCAACTGGTCTGCGCCTGATTCTGCGCTCCGCGGTGCGGAAACCATGTGGAAGACATTCGATACAGTATTACGGCCGGCGCTATCAGACATGAAGGTCGACATCCTCGATCAGTTGTGCGAAGGCGATAAAGTCACAACACGAAAGACCATCACGGGCCGTCACACAGGGGCGCTGATGGGCATACAGCCAACAGGCCGGACGATCTCTATCGACGTCATCGACATCGTTCGTGTACGCAACGGTCAATACCTTGAACATTGGGGTATCAATACGCTGACCGCCGTTCTTACCCAACTGCAGAAGTCGTAAGGCGTGCGCATGAGCAAAACGGACCAGAGCATTGCAAACATATCCACAAGAGAGGCTGCGCTTCTCGCAGAATCCGTCCGTGGCACAGTCAGTCGCTTTGTGCGAGCCGTAAGAGAACGCAGCGGCACACAGTCGAATGCCCAGAACGAAACGCTGGCCTTTCTCGAACGTGCGGGGCCTGTCAGCATCGCGACGCTCGCATCCAGCAGAGGAGTTACGCATCAGACAATGCGTTTGATCGTGATGAAGCTAGTGGATCAAGGATTCCTGAGGTTGATGCGCGATACGAAAGACGGTCGCGCCTATCTCGTGCTCATGACGAAAACGGGTCGGGCACAGCTCACGAGAGATCGGGCCGCAAGAACAGACTGGTTAACACAGCAGTTCCTCTCGAACACCAATCACGAAGAGCGCGAAATTCTGAGACGTGCTATCTCGACGCTGGACAAGCTTGCGAAGTAAACCAAGCGTGTCTTGCGCCAACCGGCTAGCTGCACTGGCACAGACATTGATCCCCTGCATCGCGGCTGACAACAGGCATTGCCGTTCCCGGCCTGAATGATTCAAATCGGAAAGAGCCACGTCTGGTCGGTGAAATTATCAAGCTTCGCAAGGCTCGGCAATATTGCGATACTGTCCCTTGAAATACAGCAACGGCTGCAAGCGGGCACCCTCCTGCAGCTTTACCGCTTTCACTTGACCAATAACAATCAGGTGATCCCCGGCAGCGTATTCAGCATATATTTCGCAATCAAGCCAGTGAAGGCTGCCGGCAAGGATCGGGCTACCCAGGGGCGACGCCTGCCACTGGACCTCGCGCCACTTGTCCGTGCCTCTCTGGGCGAACTGCCTGGAAAGCGCCACTTGCTCGTCGGACAGAATGTTGACAACAAAGCGACCTGCCTGGCGAATTTTTGGATAGCTGCTCGAACGCGTCATCACGTTGAACGACACCAGCGGCGGGTCCATAGACACGCTATGGAACGACTGGCAGGTAAAGCCAATGGGCTCGCCTTCGAAGTGCGATGTGATCACCGTGATGCCGGAAGCGTAGTGCCCGAGCGCTTCGCGAAAACGCAAAGGCTCAATCGCAGTAGTGGAAAGTGACATGATGCAATTGAAATACTGGATGTAGCTTGAAAGCGCTAAGGAAAAGCAATCAGGCCTGGTTGCCAGATGTCCGTCCTTAGCCCGTGCCTGGTCGTCACGAGCAGTTCGCAACGACCGTGCCCCGACAGAAAATCAGTTGGCCAGTTCCCTGCGAACGATGTCCGCTCCGGCACTCAACGCATTCAGCTTGCCTCTTGCGACGCTACGGGACAATGGCGCCATGCCGCAATTGGTGCACGGATAGAGCTTATCGGCATCAACGAACTGCAGTGCTTTTCGCAGCGTATCGGCCACCGCATCGGGTGTTTCAATGGTGTTGGTGGCCACATCAATAGCCCCCACCATCACTTTTTTACCGCGAATCAGTTCGATCAGATCCAAGGGAACGTGCGAGTTTTGGCACTCCAGCGAGACGATGTCGATACTGGACTTCTGCAACTTGGGGAACGCTTCTTCATACTGCCGCCATTCGGATCCCAGCGTCTTTTTCCAATCCGTATTCGCTTTGATGCCATAGCCATAGCAAATATGAACCGCGGTTTCACACTTTAGTCCTTCAATGGCTCTTTCCAGCGTAGCGACGCCCCAATCATTTACCTCGTCAAAGAACACATTGAACGCGGGTTCATCAAATTGGATGATATCAACACCCGCAGCCTCCAGCTCTTTGGCTTCCTGATTAAGAATCTTGGCAAACTCCCAGGCCAGCTTTTCGCGACTTTGATAGTGGGCATCATACAGGGTGTCGATCATCGTCATGGGACCCGGTAAGGCCCATTTGATCGGTTGGCGGGTCTGCTTGCGCAAAAACCGGGCGTCGTCAACAAACACGGGCTTGCGCCGAGCGACGGCACCCACGACCGTCGGCACGCTCGCATCATAGCGATCACGAATTCTAACGGTCTTGCGGTTCTCAAAATCCACACCCTCCAGGTGTTCAATGAATGTTGTCACGAAATGCTGGCGCGTTTGTTCACCATCGCTAACGATATCAATCCCCGCGTGCTGTTGTTCCTGTAAAGACAGACGCAACGCATCTTGCTTGCCCTCGATCAATCCCTCATCCTGCAGTTTCCAGGGGGACCAGAGTTTTTCCGGTTCGGCAAGCCAGGCGGGTTTAGGCAGGCTGCCAGCCGTTGATGTGGGTAATAATTTTTTCACAATAGTAGTCATGGTGTGTTTGAGTTCTCAAAGTTGGGATTGCGCGGACCATTGCTCAAGAATCGTCCGGTATGGTTTGATGAAATGCTCCTCGGCATACCTTCCCTGCTCGGCCGCCAGCCGGCTGCGTTCCTCCCGATCATAAACAATCCGGGTTAACGAATAATCCTGGTGCTTCAAACTCGGCTGATAAGACTTGCCTGCGACAGAATTTGCGTTGTAAATCTCTGGCCGATAAATTTTCTGGAAGGTGTCCATCGTGCTGATGGTGCTTATAAGCTCAAGGTCCGTATAATCACGCAGCAAATCGCTGGAAAAATAAAAGGCCAACGGCGCCGCACTATTGGCAGGCATGAAATAACGGACCTTCATCCCCATTTTTTTGAAGTACTCGTCAGTCAATGAATATTCATCCTGGTGGTATTCCACGCCCAACACAGGGTGCTGGTTTTCAGTACGATGATAGGTCTTGCTGCTCGACACGCTCAGGCATATAACAGGCGCTTTGACGAAGTTTTCCTTGTAAGTCTTTGAATTCACAAAGCACTTGAACAACTTGCCGTGCAATTGTCCAAAATCTTCTGGCGCACCGAATTCGGGCTGATGCTTGGTGTATTCCGGCAGCAACACACTAAAATCATAATCTCGCACGTAAGAAGAAAAATTGTTTCCTACAATGCCCTCAATGCATTCGTTGGTTTTTCGATCAACTACGCTTGTCTTTAATATTTCAATCACAGGCAGGTCGCGATCATTGCCTTGACCTTCAAAGCGCATTTCAACTGAGATAATGTCAAGGTTGACGCTATAGCGATCGCCAGTGGGGTTGTCCCAATGCGCCAAGGCATTAAAACGATTGTCAATCATCTTAAGGGTATTGCGCAGGTTCTCTTGCCGGCTCTCGCCTCTGGCCAGATTGGCAAAGTTGGTGGTGATTCGCGTATTGTCTGAAGGAAGATAGTCTTCATCGAAACAAGTGCTCTTAATGGCAAATGTAAACTCTGTACTCATTATGCTGCCGCCTTAATTCCCAGGATAAAACCACATTTATCTATTGAACGCTGCTCAAATTTTCTTTTTTTAATTTCAGCAATCTAGACAATTTGTGATGCAAAGGCGGCAGTCTATATTGCATTAGTCATATTTAAAGTGAAATAAATTCATGATCCCGTTGGCTTCATTCATAAAATGGCGAGCGCGCCTATCGGCACGTCAATGTGCCCTTCCCTATTCGCTGTCTTTTCATTGCCCCACGGCGCACTCATTGTGCAAGAAGGTGTAATGACTCAGTTTTTTAAGCTTAACTTACCTTGCCAATAGCGATGAGACAGACCGGGCCAAAAGCGAGGCGAATTCCGGTGCAATGCAGGTCATCTCCCGCCGCAAGGGCTGCCGGTTCGATGCAGGCCCCGGCACCAGCTTAAATCTCCTGGTGTTCAAGGCTCGGTTTTACCCTATAAATGAGGGATGGGTACTCTCCAAACACACTGCTTTAGAAGCCAGGGCTGACTATGCCGCGAGGGTTTTGTCGTTGATTTCATTAACCAAATATAGACATTGTTACTCCCCAGGTTTGCCGGCTCCGTTACAATACGACATGAATTTCTTTCTTTCCTCGCCCCTCTTTCCGTTTCATCCCCGTATTCAGCACATTTGCTGCCCCTCACTATTGGCGGTCGCGTGAAAGTGCCCAAGCGGCTGGTGCCGCTCCTTGAAGAAGGCCTTATCGACGAAGTGCTCAGCCAGCTCATGAGCGGCAAGGAAGCCACCGTGTACGTGGTACGCAGCGGCGACGCCACGCGTTGCGCAAAAGTGTACAAAGATGCCAAACAGCGCAGCTTCCGGCAAGCCGCGTCGTACCGGGACGGCCGCAAGGTACAAAATTCCAGGCAGGCCCGCGCCATGGAAAAAGGCAGCCGCTACGGCCGCCAGATGCAGGAAGAAGTCTGGCAAAACGCCGAAGTAAACGCATTATTTCAACTGGCCAATGCCGGCGTGCGCGTACCCCAGCCCTATATATGCACCGACGGCGTGTTGCTGATGGAACTGGTCGTTGATGCAGAGGGCGATGTCGCGCCGCGCTTGAACGACGTGGACCTGACCCAAGAACGTGCGCTGCAGCTGCACGCCATGCTGCTCAACCAGGTTGTACGCATGCTTTGCGCAGGCGTCATCCACGGAGATCTGTCCGAATACAACATCCTGCTTGCAGCCGATGGCCCGGTCATTATTGATTTGCCCCAAGCCGTTGATGCTGCCGCGAATACAGAAGCGTGCGCAATGCTGGTTCGCGATGTGAATAACCTTGCAGCGTATTTTGGGCGCTTTGCCCCGGAGCTGCTATCTGCCAGCTATGGCAAGGAAATCTGGGCGCTTTACGAAGCGGGCGAACTTAACGTGGATATCGAGCTGACCGGCTATGTCGAGCCCGACGCCAGCCCCGTGGATATGGACAGCCTGCTGCTGGAACTGGAAGATAGTCGCCTGGAAGAAGAGGCGAGGATACGCCGTGAGCAGGAATTACGCAGCACCCTGTAAGGGCGCGGCGCAACGACACCTTCCGAGTTGCAGGTATTGCGCCAAACGCCGGACCTGTCACTGACCCCACATAGTTGAGAGATCGTATCAGCGTCAACGCGGTGCAGTCGTAGCATCAACAAAGGTAGAAAGATCACGATTGAAACGGTCTGCCTCCTCAAGAAAGGGAGAATGCCCCGACTCGGGATAAAACTTACCAATAACGCCAGGGTTCAACGCCTTGGCACGCTTAAAGGACGGTTCCGCCTGAACCAGCGCATCGCCTGCACCATAGACCAGCAACAGCGGCTTGTGCATTGCCCCCAATCCCTTGGGAGCGTCTAGTGACATCTTCTGCACCGCATTTTGCATATGCTCGGAGGCCATAGCCGCATTGGCCAACAGCCGCTGGAAAGTAACAGCGTCAGGCGGCCTGGCAAAACACAGGCCCACAAACGCACGCTCAGCATCAAGGTGGGTCTTAAGGTCAGGCGACGCCATCCCACTGTATACACGGGGGTGCGAAACGATCTGTCCGGCGGCCAGTTCGATCACCCCTCCCACATACACAGCGCCGGCGATCTTCTGGTCACCGTAAGTCGCCAGGTAATTCGTAATCACGGCCGCCCCAAGCGACCACCCCACCACGACAGGTTGCTGGGCGCCTGAACCGGCAATAACGGCTGCCAGATCATCAGCCCAACGTCGTCCATCGCTATAGGCACCAGCACGCTCGGGCTGACCAGACATGCCATGGCCACGCATATCGTAGGTAATCAGCCTGTAACGCTGTAGCTCGGGGCTATTGATCTGCTTATCCCAGCTCAGATGGCTGCCTAGCAAGCCATGAACGAAAACAATGGGTTGGCCGTCTGGATCTCCCGCTTCTTGCACGCTGATTGACACCCCGTCAGGAGCAGTCACTGTGTAGGATTGCGCAGCGGACTGTGCCAGCATGCAGGCCACGATGAGAACAAAACCAACCAGCCAGCGTCGCCAGTGGTTGAAGACTGTTGAAAATATCATTTTGAAACTCCGATGCAATGAGAAATTGCATCCTAAACCCTGACACTGGTGTCACAGTCAAGCAAAAAAGTGATATCGTTCAATTCATGAGCCAAACATTATCCACAACCACTCTGAAAATCGGTGCGCTGGCACAGGCAACCGGGGTCAGCGTGCGCTCAATTCGTCACTATGATCAGCAGGGTCTGCTGGCGTCAACACGTGCCGATAACGGTTATCGTGAATTCGCAACAGTGGCCGTTACCCAAGTCAGGCAGATTCAGCGGCTGATAGCTAACGGCTTCAACTTAGAGGAAATTCGCAGCTTTCCCGATTGCATGCTATTAATTGAAGGGGCCAATGCATGCACGAACATTACGGACGCTCAGCGCAAACGGCTCGCCATACTCGAACGTCAAATAGAAGCGCTCGAGATTCAGCGCCAACGCTTGCGCGCCATGCTGATCGAAAACGCTGAACCTGACCATCTGGCATAGCAGACAACACCAAATGGGCAGCAGGCATGACTGCACCCGTCCAGATCATTCCGACTAGCAAGGAAGCGACCACGGGTACCTCGGAACAGGATCTTACCGAAAAATGACAGGGCATCCATGACGTGTGCAAAAGTTGCGCGCCGCCGAATCTGGATCAGACCGGCACGCGCGCAACAATGCACTGAATAACACTGTACCTTTGCTACTGCGCCCCACTATTTAAACCTGACCAGATCCTTGAAGATCAATTTCCCCCAGGTATCGCCGCTGCCATGAACCAGCGCGCCGCCTTCCTTGAACGCGCCCAGCGCAATCGGTGCGAACCCGAGTTGTTCGGCCAGCGCCGAGACCGGCGCCACTGCATCTTCATCATCGCTCGACAAAAACACGACACGGCTGCCGCCATTCACGCTCGGATCCGCACCCAGAACGGAGGCACCCAGATGGTTAAAGCCCTTAACCACGCTGGCGCCGGTAAACGCCTTGGCGACAACAGCGGCTGAAGGCAGGCCTTCGAGCTCTTTTTCGGGAATGCCATAAGCATTGGTGACGTCGATAATCGTCTTGCCGCGCCAGTTCGCCGATAGCCTGGCAACGTCGCGATATTCCCGAAACGGCACCGCCAGGAAGATTGTGTCGGATGCGATGGCATCCTGCAGCGTCGTGGGTACTACGGTCGGGCCGATCGCTTGCGCCTGCGGCGTCAACGCCTCGGGCGCACGCCGGCCTGCAACGTTCACCTGGATGTTTTTTCTTGCAAACGCTTTGGCAAGCGCCTGACCTACCGAACCAAAACCAATTATTGAATAACTCATGTTAACTCTCCATTTCGTGGACCTTGTGATTAACCACGATCCACATTATTTGGTGACCGGTAGCCGGTACAGAAAAGCCCGCACCCGCCGGACAATCACCGCCATTAATCCCGTCTTGTGATCGGGATCATCCTATTTTTCGGCACAACCCATGTCGTTTGTTGCAAGATGACCGGGCCAGGCCACACGCTTTTGGCGTGATTTTTGAGCACGATTTTTTAGCTACACATCCTTGATGCGATGTCAGACGGCCGCAGTGCCGCCGTCAACATACAATTCCACGCCATTCACAAAGCTCGAATCGTCTGAAGCAAGAAACAGCGCGGCTGACGCAATTTCTTCAGGCTTGCCCATCTTGCCGCGCGGAACCAGGGATTCGAAAGCTCGGATTGTTTTCTCGTCAAAAAGCTGCTCCTGGATTGGTGTAGCAATCTGCCCGGGACTCAGCACATTTACGCGGATTTTTCGGCTCTTCAGTTCGTTAAGCCATCCGCGTGCAAATGCGTGCAGTGCCGCCTTGCTCCCCGCATACACGCTGAAATCCGGAAAACCTTTCACCGACGCAATGGACCCGGTCATAAAGATCGAGCCGCCATCATTGAACAACGGCAGCGCCTTCTGCACAGTAAACAGCGTACCGCGCGTATTCAGGTTGAACGTCGTATCAAAATGCTGCTCGGTAATCTCGCCCAAAGCCACGGCTTCGCCGGTGCCGGCACTCGCGTACAGAACGTCAATCGTGCCTTTCTCCCGTTTAACGGTATCGAACAGGCGGTCAAGATCTTCCAAATTGGCCGAATCCGCACGCACGCCGGTCACGTTCCGGCCAATCAGCTTGACCGCCTCATCCAGCACCTCTTGCCTTCTACCCGTGATAAACACATAGGCGCCCTCTTCAACAAACCGTTTGGCACTGGCCAGCGCCATGCCGCTGGATCCGCCCGTAACCACTGCAACCTTGCCTTCTAGCTTTCCCATAACCTTTCCTTTTGTGGCGCAAAACCACGTTGCTATTCCCATTTGCACAAATGTGCTGTATCTTATGGATCAGTGATCCAGATCATGAATGAAGCCTGAATAAATCATGATTGAAATATATGGATCACTGATCCGTTTATTCAGAATACGGATCGGCGATCCACTTGTCAAGGAAATTTATGCGAGCTGACGCAAAAAAAAATTACGACCATGTTCTTGCTGTTGCGCGTGGCGTGGTGACCGAACATGGCGCAGATGCGTCCATGCGGGATATTGCGCGCCGGGCCGGCGTGGGGCTGGCCACCCTGCTGCGCCACTTCCCCACGCGGGAAACCTTGTTCGATGCCTTGCTGCGCGAGAATCTGGACGCGCTCACGCAAAAGGCAGCTGAACTTGAAACGTCCGCTCCGCCTGACGAAGCGCTTATATCCTGGTTTCGTGAAGGCGTGGCATTCGTTCTCAGCTACAGCGGCGTGGTGGCCCTCATGGCAAGCGCCCATGAGGACCCGGAGTCCGCGCTTTTCGCTTCCTGCGCCGCCGTGCACGAAGCGGGCGCGCGGCTATTGCAACGTGCCCAGGCCGAGGGGACAGCGCGCGCCGATATGCAAGGGATTGACCTGTTCGCCCTGATGTCCGCGCTCGGCTGGGTCGGCGACCAAGTCGCATTCGCACCACGAGGGGATTATCTTTTTGATGTTATTGCGAGTGCAATTTTGACAACGCCACCTGGCAACGAGACCAAGAAGGGCAAGAAAGCCAAAAAGGCATCGAAATAAAGTGGTAAGGGGTTGCTGCGTACATTGCGACAGAACACCTGCCATGTCCGCGACTAGCGGCCACTGTGTAAGCATTAGATGCGCTTAATGGGTAATCCTAAAGCCCAATCCTAATTGGGCAACCCTGATCTATCAGGCGCTCATCCGTTTGAGCTATAAACAACGCTGGTGGGCATGTTGATTGTCACACGCCCACCAAAGCTACATTAGCCGTTGAGTGATCTACGTGAAGTCAGCTCAATTGCCCAGCGCGACAACATCTGCAGGCAAATCGGTTTGGTGATATTTTTTATAAATCGCATTTAACTTGCCATTCTTCAGATTGGCGCGCACCAGTTCATTCATTTTTTCTTTGATTTCCGGGTTGTTTTTTGCGACCCCAATGGCTAATTTGGCGCTGGACATAACGATTCGGATATCCAGTGCTTTGGCTGGATATTTTTTATTCAGTGCGCCGATGATTGAGGGTGCAGTGGCAAAAATACTGCTTTGTCCGCTGGTAATGGCGGTGATGGCCGTTGCATCATTTTCAAAACGAACAATATTGGTGCCGGCTGGCGCCTGCTTGGTTACCTGCTGATCATTAGTCGTGCCTCTGGCGGTCACCACCGTTTTACCAACCAGATCTTTCATCTCTTTAATGGGCGAGTCCTTTGGGACCGCGATCACCGCTTTGTTATCTGCATAAGGAATAGAAAAATCGACAACTTTAGCGCGCTCTGGCGTGATAGACAGACTGGAAATGACCACATCTGCCTTATTGGTTAACAAAAACGGGATGCGATTGGCCTGTGTTGTGGGCACCACCTGAAGCTTGACGCCCAGACTGTCAGCAATCAAATTCGCCGTCTCTACATCTGAACCAATGGCTGTCATCTTGTCATCTGTCATGCCATAAGGTGGCGCATTCAGATCAATTGCCACGCGCAATACTTTTTGCTCCATGACTTGCGCTAACGTATTCGCATTGGCTGCCGATAGCCCGCCCCCCATCGCGCCGACCAAGGTAAAAAGAGCCAATACGGGTTTAAGTCGAAATTTCATAAAATGTCTCCATGCATCATCTATTCATTATTGGTATCAAGAAAAAACAACGACTGCTATAAGCGGTACAAGCTTATCATTATTTTTCCTGGTGCGTTTTGAGACAGTTCACTTTATATAGGAACGGCCTGTTGTGTTCCGAACTCGTCAAGTCAACCTGCGATCGCTTCATGTGGCCGCTTGGTGCAACAATCGTTCCGCAACAACCGTAAAGCTGGTCTTCTCGTTTTGACCCTTTTCGCCCGCGACAGGCTGGCCATCTCATCCTGGACAAATGTCACATCATCCGCTGCGAATACATCCTCCGGAAGCACCGCATCAGGCGCCCCCGGAGGTTCAGGCTTGTGGTGACGCCAACGATCAATCAGAACTGAATATTCAGTTGCGCCCAGGCGGATCGTCCGGGTTCGCTCACGCGTGTGTGTGATGGGAAACCAAAACCCGCGTTTCCGGCCAGATTCAGATGTTCGCTGTATTGTTTATTCAATACGTTATCAATGCCAACCGTCAATTTGGCGTGCTTGCTGAACGCATAGCTCGTATTCAGGGAAAGGACGCCAAATCCTGAACTCTGTCCGAAATCCTTGCCCACCACATTACCCTTGTTCATTGCAATGCGGTGTTGGCTGGCAACCAGACGCCAGAGCGCGCCAGCTGACCATGGTCCATTTTCGTAGGAAAGCGTCAGCCTGGCTTCCAGCGGCGGGATCTGCGGTAAGGGACCGCCATCTGTCCGGTTTCGGCCCCAGGCATAAGCCAGCGTCGAGCCTATTTGCCAGCTTGGGTTAAGCTGATAGGTAAAGCCGCTTTCGGCCCCCATGATGGAGGCATCTACATTTCGTGCCATTGTAGTTGACCCCATCATGCCACCAGTCTGGTAATCGAAAAGGATAAAGTCCCGTACATAGCCAGCGTACGCGGACATCCAGGCCTGAAGGTGATCGTTTTTGTAGTGCGCACCGATATCGAGCTGCGTCGTTTTCTCGGGCCGCACGCCCTGGAATGCGTTGACCGATCCGTGAGGACCTTTCCTGGGAGAAAAGAGCTCCCAATAATCCGGAAAACGGGTAACGTGCCCGATGCCAACGTACACACTAGCCGGGACCGATTGCAGGTCTTTCTCATACCTTAAAAAGCCACTGGGCAGACTTTCCCGTCGGCGCTGGCCGGCAGTGGGGTTGGCCATTTTCATCATGCCGGTGGTTTGCCGAAAGTCTTTGACCGACGCCCAGTCAATACGCAAACCTGCTATCAGCCGATCCTGCTGTGTCGCACGCCAGGTGGCTTCGCCGAACAGGCCCAGATTGCCGAATTCGGCATCTTTTTCCCATGCCTGGTCTTTATAGGAATGCATGGCCGTGCCCCTGCGCGCGCGATGACGGCTTTGTTGCCAGTCTACTCCGGTCACCAGGTCTGTATTCTGTGCAATGGCAAGCGTCGCAGCAACACGCCCGCTCCACGTTGCCCGATCAACATTACTTGCCATTGGCATACGCATTGCGCTTTTGGGATCGGGCGTGCGCAACGTATAATTGTCCATCACGTGATCAGCATAGTTGTAATACAACTGAGCTTCGATTTTGTTCAGAACCGGGCCAATGTTGCTTCTTTCAAATTTCAGCCCAAGACTTTCGCGCTTAAATTGAGACCCGTCCATGCCCCTGCCGGCATATCGGCTCTTGCCGTCCCCTACCCCGGCCGTCAGCTCAAGTAGCGCGTCTGCATCCGGCGTATAGCCCAGGGTCAGATCTGCATTCCATTTATCCCAACGTGAAGCAATGGTGTTGTGATCTCCATCTTTATAGTCATCCGAGTGGGAGCGATTCGCCGTTACACGTGCATAAAAGGTTTCGTTGCCAACGGTCAGATCGGCAGCCTGATCGTTTCTGCCGAATGAGCCTGCGGTCAGACTGCCATCAAAGCGAACATCTGACTTTGTAAACCGCGGCGTATCGCGATCAAATTTCACCGTACCGGCTGACGCCCCCGGCCCCCACAATACAGTTTGTGGACCTTTGATCACGGTTAATGCATCAAAGTTCTCCGGTGAAATGTAGGAGCTGGGTGCATCCATGCGTGACGGGCAGGCGCCCGGCATAGAGGAGCCGTTTGTCAGCACATTCAGCCGGGAGCCGAACATCCCCCGCAATATGGGATCGCCATTGGTTCCGCCATTTCTGATAGCAGCAAAGCCCGGTATGGTTTTTAAATAATCAGTGCCGTCACTGGCTGGCAGGGGCTGCCGTGGTAGCTTGGGATTTGTCGACATCATTAAAGGCGAAGACGGTGCGACCGACATCACCACGACCGGCTCCAGCATGGGGACGTCGGTTTTTTGAGTATTGGCATGTGACTGCCCAGGCAGAAACATGCAGACAGAGCAAATGGTCGCAGAAACACGAAAGCATGAATGTTTCATAGCAAGGTTATTTCCTTCGTTGAAAATAGCGGTATCAGCAGGGTGATTACTCCTTACCGAGTGCCGTCACTTGCTGCAACGACAAGTGAACAGGCCACGCCTTGCAGGCACAAGGTCTGGGCGTCGAGTTGTCCGAAAACGGGCGAGCAACGCCCGGCTATCCACGCGACGATAGCTCGCATCCAAACAGAATCTGCAGACATGAAAAACCTCGGAAGATAGAAATCACAGTGAGGCGATCGTTAACAATACGATCACGCGTGTGTATCAACCGAGGTGTACGGGCGGGGCCCTGGAGCCCAGAGGCGGTCCAAGCGCAGGCAGCGGCGGCACGGAACGATTGCGTTCAGCGACAACAACCGGACGTTGCTGCCAGACAGTAGTTGTGAGTGTGAGCAGTGCTTGAACGGGCAGAACGCCATGCGACATGACAAGCCCGAAGGGGCATTCCTGATTGGCGTGGGCGTTGTCTGCAGGTTCATTGTTTTTACTCTGCAAATCCAGCAAGAGCGTCTGCGTCCCGCCGTGTGCCGTGCACAGCGTGAGTGCGACAGCCGCGCCTTTGCTGGCGGACAATGTTGGCATATACCCGGTTGGGATCGCCGATCTGCAAAGAAAAGCAAGCAAGGCCAGGCACAGAAAACCCTGCCAGCCATTGATACTTTTTCTCCGCGTAACCCTTGATGATCTAAACATTGCAATTAAATTTTATAACATTTAGATGCATTTTTATATATCAAATAAATCTTCGATCTTGATTGCTAGATGGACCACGAGTAGCGACGGCTGGAAGCCTTCCGGCTAAAACGGCCTGACCGACTGCAGCGTTGCCGCGAGATAAATGAACACTGGATTTTGTTTTTTACTGCACTTGGCAGGTCGTGATTGTTGTGGAGGAACGCCTTTGTCTTCTTTGCCAGCGCCACCACAGGATGCGGTTTTCCAGGGTGGGTCCGTAAAGTGTCATCCCACCCCAGATCCGCGCACCTACGCTGTAGCAACCATCCGGGCTGCCGCGAAGACCTCGCGAGCGGATGTCGTGCCCGCCACATGCTCGGTTCCCGTAACGCCCAGGTCCATCCATCCCGCATTCACGGCGTCGTACATTTGCTCGGCAGGTCCGCTACGGCCTTTCGGGACGCCGAATTGTTCTAGCGTTTGTCCCCACCCCGCACGCGGAACGGCAAAGGCTTTCACGTCAAGACCCAGGACTTCACCCAATTGCTCGGCGACCTCATCCGCAGAAACCATCGAACCGAGCTCGACGACACGCTGCCCTGACCACGCGGGCCCGGTCAACAGCGTTGCGACTTGCGCGCCATAGAGGAAGTTTTCGAAAAATCCACCTGCACGTACAAACGCGGTATAACGGTTGCTGTCCGATTGAGTTCAAGTTAGTAAAAAACCGGATACAGCCCCCGGAGATAGCTTAGCAATGTGAGCTGGCAAAATCCCCGCTGCACGGCGTGCTAATTAGATTCCGGCCCCTGGCAGCAACTGCCTATTATGATAAAGACCCTTGCCCAATCAACGGGCAATACCTGCATCAGGCGCCCGGGTTCGTAAACCGTAAAACGGAATTCTTGGCGGCCTTGGCCAATACACGGCCAACGACTGGATCGCGGCCGCTTCGATGCCACAACAGCATGTTTCCATCGTGACGCGCCATATTGGTTAACACGGCAGATTGCACATCGAAGTCGCGAGGCAATTCGCCACTTTTAATACCTTCTTTAAAAATCTGTTCAAGCATATTTTGCATGACAGAGTAGTACTTGTTGACTTCTTCCTTGATAGCCGCGCCAATATTGAGCGATTGGATACTGCTCAGGATAATGACCGCCAGATCGTCGGGAAACTCCTGGCCCCATTTGGTCTGCATAGTCACGAACCTGACCAGTTTCTCCACGGCGGTTTCATCCGATGCCAATACCGTTTCAGCGGTGCGCTCAATGGAACGGGCCCGGATCACTTCAAGCAAATGCACCAGAACGGCCTCTTTGGTCTTGAAATAATAATAGACTGCGCCTTTGGTGAACCCCGCGCAGGTGGCCACCTCTTCCAGGCTTGTATTGGAATATCCTTTATCCGAGAATAGTCTAAGGGCTGCCAACTCTATTTTTTCAATACTGGCTTCGCTTGATTGACGTCTACCCATTCAAAAAATCTCCCGGAAATAAATTTATTCTATTTGAACGATACGCAAGCAGCGTACCCTCCAAGTTATCGCTCAAAATATATACAATACCGCGTGCCCGTTACGCGCGAAGTGCTCGCAATGATACATTGTTTGCCTTTCGGTCCCACAAGGACACATCTGCCAGCTTTGCACGCATGGCGCCACGTTGCAACTTTCCAGTCGGCGTGCGCGGCAGGCTTTGCATGAACACAAGATAACGCGGAACCATGTAGTGAGGCAGATGCTGGGCCAGATAATGCAACACTGTTTCGTATTTTACCTCGTGCTCGCTACGCTGTACGATGCATAGCAGGATATCGTCGTCACTTTCAAACCCGGAATCTACCCCAAGGGCCATGGCTTCGGCGATCGCAGGGTGTTCCAGCGCGACGGCTTCAATGTCGCTGGCCGAAATGTTTTCGGCACGCCGGCGAATCCTTTCGGATCGACGATCGCCAAAAAACACCTGCCCGTCGTCATTGATCCAGCCGCAGTCTCCGGTATGAAACCACAGGTTGCGCCAGGCCTCAACCGTCTTGTCGGGCATGCCCAGGTATCCCTGCATAATAGTCCAGGGATAGCGGGGCCTGACTACAAACTCGCCCATGGTGCCGGCTGGCAAGGGCATATCTGTGGCGGAATCAACCACGGCGAAGTCGAAAAATTCCGTATCCACGCGCCCGCAGCTGCCAACGACAAGTGGCTTGGAGATGTCGGACCAACTGGCAATGCCGATTTCCGTCATGCCCCAAACTTCCAGACCACGGACCCCAAAACGCGCCTCAAACTGGGTGGCAATGCGCTTGGGAAACGGCGCCGTACGCACCACTCTCAGGGCATGATCTCGATCATTGCTGGCGGTCGGTTGCGCAAATACCATTTCGAGCATGGGGCCGTGCGCAGCGGTGGCGGTCGCACCGGTCTCGCGAATCCGGCTCAGCCAGTATTCCGGACGGAAGGAGGTGTCCAGAACAACCTGGCCGCCTGCGGAAAAGGTAGCCAATACCGACATGAATTTACCCGCCATGTGATACATGGGATAAAAACTGTAAAAGATATCGTCCCGGGTCAGACCGGTTTTCTGGGCAGAGCGCTGGGCCAGCAGGCACACCTGCGCATGCGGCATCTGCACCCCTTTTGCACTGCCGGTCGTGCCAGATGTAAAAATAACAGATGCAATATCGCCGGGTTCAACGGAGACCGCCGGACAAACGGCGTCGCCGGGCAGATCGGCCGCCATCACCACCCTGATGCCGGCGCATTCCAGTTGCGCTACCGCAGGAGATGCACCGGACGCATCGGCGTCCAGCACCAATAATGTCTGCAGGTTCCCCAGCTTGTGGGCTGAAGCGGCGATCACCTCCAGATGGTGGGAGAAGGTTACCATCAGACTGGCCTCGCTCACGGTTACGGCATGCTCCAGCGTTTGCCCGCGATAACCCGTGTTGATGCCAACATCTATGGCGTTGACAAAATTGACGGCCAGCCATGTGTGAACGACCTGCAGACTATTCTCCAGCATAATCAGAACACGGCTATGGCCTTTTACCCCCAATGCGTCAAGCTGCCCGGCCATCCGGCGCACACTGGCGCGCAACTGCGCATACGTTTGTGCGGACGAACCGTACATGGCCAGGCAGGGCCGTTGAGCAAACTGATCACATACGTGATTAAGCAAATCCGGCACGGTCGCGTGGGGAATACACGGCAGCATGAAAGCGCACTCCTGTTCTTTTCAGCAAGGGTATTTTTGAATCGATCAGTCTACCGGGAATACGTCGAATATTGTTGGCATATTTCCTCACGATCGGAATTTAGGTGGGGCGGTCCACGGCGAACCAAAGCCGGTGTACGGGATAGCTTGACCGGGTTGCCAAGCACCCGTTTTGACGGTTGTCCTTCTACCGGAAGTTCGACGACTGTCCCATTCGCCGCCGTTTGCGGGTGTGCCAGCATCGCTTCCATGCGCATGATGGGCGCGGCCAGCACGCCTTTCGATTGCAGTGCGGCCACAGCTTCCGATGTAGAGAGCAAACGGAGCGCAGGCCGCACCCATCCGACAATCCGATCCCGTGCCCGAATCTGGCTTTGTTTATCCGGCAGATCGTATTGCACTGAATAGTCGGGCAGCCCAAGCGCATCACATATGAGTTTCAAGGGGTTCTCCCTGAAAAAGCCCAGGACCGTAATCCAGCCATCCGTGCACTGGCCGGTAAAATTTAGCGCCCGATCAAACCATCGGGTTTCATAATCGTAATTGAGCGCCGTGGCGGCTTCCAGGCATTGCATGGCGGTAATGGTTTCCAGCAGCGAGGTGCTGACCTTCTGGCCCAGGCCGGTTTGCTGGCGTTCCAAAAGCGCAAGCAGAATACCCTGCACCAGCAGATTTCCCGATGTGAAATCGGCAATCGGCACATTCAAAAATACCGGTTCGTCGCCGCCACTTGTCGTTTTCCAGCCAATACCGCTGATCGATTGCAGCAGCAGGTCCTGGCCTGCCATCTCTGCATATGGCCCCGACTCGCCGAATCCACTGGCGCACGCATAAATAAGGCGTGGAAACTGTGCGCTGATTTCAGCAAAACCCAGGCCCAGTTTTTCCATCGCTCCCGGTCGATAATTATGTAGCAGCACATCCGTTTCTTCGAGCAAACGGAAGAACAGACGCCGATCTTGCTGATCCTTCAAGTCCAGACATATGGAACGCTTGTTGCGATTGACTGCAGCGAAATAGCTGCCCATTTCACCCCGTTCATTGGCCACCAGGTCGCTATACCGTAACGAATCGCCACGCGGCGGACGTTCAATCTTGATGACGTCCGCGCCGAAATCACCCAGTACCTGCCCTGCAATCGGGCCCTGCATGATTTCGCACATTTCCAGAACTTTGATATTTTTGAGCGCTGACATCCTGATCCCTTCCTTATTTAGAAAACAATTCCTTGGCGATCATGAGTCGCTGGATCTGATTCGTGCCTTCCCATATCTGCGTGATCTTTGCGTCACGCATCATGCGTTCGACCGGATAATCTTTCAAATAGCCATATCCCCCATGCAGTTGAACCGCATCGGTCGTGACGGCCATTGCCGCATCGGTGCAGGCCGTTTTGGCGATGCAGGCCAGAAACTTCGCCTGGGGATCATCGTTCACCACCAACGTTGCAGCGTGCAACAGGGTTGCACGGGCACTTTCAACCTTGATCGCCATATCGGCCATCATGCCTTTGAGCATCTGAAACTGATAGATCGGCTTTCCAAACTGTTCCCGAGTTCGGGTGTAGTTCACCGCTTCGTCCAGGGCACCTTGCGCGATCCCCAGACCGTGTGCGGCGTATTTCAATCGCGATGCCAGCAGACCCGCCTTGATATACTTCTCACCTTCTGCGGGATCGCCCACGACTCTATCTTGCGGTATTTCACAATCTTCCAGAATGACGTCAGAAGTAGGGCTGCCACGCAGGCCCATTTTTTTCTCGGGTGCGCCAAACGATACACCCTTGTCGTCTTTATGCACCAGGAAAATACCGAAGCGCTCGTTTTCCGTTCTTGCAAAAATCAGATACCAGTCGGCCCAGCCGCCGTTGGTGATAAAGCGTTTGGTGCCATTGAGCAGCCAACCGGCTTCGGTTTTGACAGCGCGCGTCTTGACGCCCATCAGGTCCGACCCGCCCTTGGGTTCTGTCAGGCCCCACGCGCTCCGCTCCTTGCCCTGTACCACAGGTGGAATAATCATCTGCTTTTGTTCTTCGCTGCCGAAACGATTCAGGATCATCATGATCCAGCAGGTTGATATGGTTGTTGCCGAAGAAGCGCAGACACGCGCAATTTCTTCGATCGCCACCAACTGCGTAATCAGATCTCCTTCTTGTCCGCCGAACCGTTCCGGAAAGGGCAGCCCTGGCAGCCCAAGTGCCAGGCTGGCGTTATACGCTTCAAGTGGCGGTCGTGCCTCCTCGTCGACTGCAGCGGCGTGAGGGCTGACCTGCTCCCGTGCAAACTTGCGAACCGTCTCGCGAAAGGCGTGATAGGTTTCGTCATAATGAGTCAATTCCACCTTGTTCTCCTGATCTATTTTTAATGTCAAATGTTTTATTGTTTCCTGTCACTTTCGATATCCGGACAGATATCTAGGCAGGCGTATCAATGATGGCAGGCGGCCAGCTTCGCGACGGAATACGATTGCGTTCCGCCAGCGGACACGCTTTATCGATCTGTTCCCGGGACAGGCCGAGCTCGCCCAGAATCACATCTGTACGATCTTCGATATCCGTCTCTGGCGCTGAATAGGACTGCTGATCAAACCGCGGCAATACAGGCACCTGCTGCGCGTGGGCATTCGGGTGACGATGCCGGATATGCGGATGCGACCAGATTTCGTCCGGCGCCAGCACCGGCACGACGCAGGCTTCTGTCCCCTGAAAGAACGTGCTCCATTCATCTCGGCTGCGTTCCATGAATTTTTCCTGGAACGTTGCGCGAATTATTGGCCAATTGACCACATTCATATGGTCCGGCACCACCGTTCCTACCAGCCGTTGCCAAAGATTGTGAAAGAACTGGGTCTCCAGCGCGCCAACCGATATATATTTTCCGTCCTTGCACGCATAACAGCAGTAGTAAGGGTTGCCGCCGTTGAGCAGTCCTTCTCCACGTGTAGGCAGAATCGGCGTACCCCAGACCGGATAGTGCATGGCCATGAGCGACATTGCACCGTCAATCATGGCTACATCGATGTATTTGCCCTGGCCCGTTTTGCTGCGCTCAAATAGCGCACTCATGATAGAGAACGCAGCCATGCAACTGCCGCCGGCGAAATCCGCTATGAGATTCAAAGGCACAGTCGGCGGCCCATCGGTCGGGCCCAGCGCGCCCAGCACCCCGGTTAACGCGAGATAGCTGATATCGTGCCCGGCGTCCTGCGCCATCGGGCCATCCTGCCCGTATCCGGTCACTGAGCAATAAATCAGACCCGGATTCAGCTTCGCCAGCGCTTCATAGCCGGCGCCCAGCCGCTCGGATACGCCCGGACGAAAGCTTTCAACGAATACATCAGCGCTTTGGGCGAGCGCCTGCAAGGCCTGCCTTCCTTCCGGCGCTTTCAAATCCAGCTTCATAAACTGTTTGCCGCGCGCGAAGGTGGATAGCGGATTGCCGGCCCGTCCCCCGCCTACGCATATCACTTCTGCGCCCAGGTCAGCCAGGAGCATCGTGCAATAGGGTCCGGGGGCAAGGCGTGACATATCGATGACCCGCAGGCCCGATAGCGGTCGTTCGTGCTTGACTGGTTGTGATTGAGACGGATTCATCGAGTTCATCACATCACCTCTTCAAATGCCGCATCATCTAGCCGGTCGCGCAGTGCATGCGCCGCCAGCAGGAAAAAGCCCTGGCCGAACAGCGTCCAGTCAAACGCCACGCCCGGACCGCCCGGCACCATCGCCACGCCCGGCACTTTGCCACTGTCTTCAACAGCGCCAGCCACCACTGTGAACGCGCGTAGCGCTCGGTCCATCAGCGCATCGGCGTCAAGACCGGGTTCAAACAAATCGTGTTGTACGGTCAGCGCCGCCGCATACGCAAACATGAGCGTTGCCGACGCCTCGAGATTGGATAGCGGGTCATCCAGGACGTGATAAAAATAACCGGATGCATCCTGCAATGCTGCCATCGCTTGCATCACGTCATTCAGTATGCGGCGGATCCGCTCGGCGTGGCGATGCTGCGGAGCCAGGACGAGCAACTCTGCACACGCACAGAGCAACCAGCCGTTGCCCCTGGCCCAGAAGGCCGATTGCGGAAAATGGTTCGGCTTTTCGCACCATGCATGACGCGCCAGATGTTTCCGTTTATCGACCAATGCATCCACATGGATCAGCACCTGATCAAAGGCCAGATCAATAGCATCGTTATTCTGGGTGGCCAGGCCGAATTTGACCATGAACGGACACATCAGATAGGTGAAGTCAATCCATAATTCCGGCCCCTCGCCCCGCGACCAGATCCCACCCGCCAGCGTACGCGGGGCGTCCAACAGGGATTGATATTGTTTGCGCGCCGCTTCCAGCAATCTTGGATGCTTCGTCTGCGCATACATATCCACAAGAGGCACGCCGACCGCAGACGTTTCCGAAGCCAACGGGGTAAATGTCCGGATATGGCCGCCCGAAGAAGTATGCCAATCCCCGTAATTCAGATTGCCGTCCGACTTCTGGGTCGCGGCGATCCGCTTCACCTGCCGCTGCACGAACGGGCGATATTCAGACTGATCCCACACCATCAATCCTGACAAGGCCGGCCCCTTTTGCCAACAATCTCGTTCATTCGGGTGGGCACAAATATACGAGCTGACCTTCGATACCAACGCATTCAAAATCATGTTGACTTTCCTCTTTTCAAATAATACTATGTGGATAGTATGTTATGCGAAAGAATAATTGAGTGTCAAGAAATTTGATTTTTTGAATGCGCAACCAACTGCCGAAATACCGGCACGAAGCGGATGCGCGTCCATCTGCCCTGTTATTGATAACGTTTGACGAAGGTTGAAAATGAATGGTTCTGAAGCTATCGTAAATACATTGCTGGATCACGACGTTGATGTCTGTTTCGCCAATCCGGGTACCTCCGAGATGCATTTTGTCGCTGCGCTTGACACCCTGCCCCGCATGCGTTGCGTGCTGGGACTGTTTGAAGGCGTGGCGACCGGCGCCGCTGACGGCTATTACCGGATGGCCGACCGACCTGCAGCAACGCTCCTGCATCTCGGACCAGGTGTCGGTAATGGTTGGGCGAACCTGCATAATGCGCGCCGGGCCGGCTCCGGAGTTATCAATATTATCGGGCAGCACGCGCTGGATCATATCGCCAACGACGCCCCGCTGACCTCAGATATCGAAGGCGTCGCCCGACCGGTTTCGCATTGGACCCGCACCATCACGGCCCTGGAGAGGGCGAGCCAGGATACCGCGGCGGCGATTGAACAGGCGCGACAGCAACCCGGCCGCATCGCGTCTCTGATCCTGCCTGCAGATGTAGCCTGGCAAGCGACCGATGCGCCACCAACGCAATTGCCGCGTGCACGTCCCAAGCCATACGTTTCCGACGAAATCATTGAAACGATTGCCCAGGCCCTGGTCGATAAAAATCTCAATCCGTCCAATATTGCCATTTTGCTGGGTGGACGGGCAATGCGAATGCAAACGACCGAGATCGCCGGAAAAATCGCACACCATCTGGGCTGCCGCTTATTGGCCGAGACCAAGAACGCCCGTTCGGAATGTGGTCGCGGGCGGGTCAACGTCCGGCAGATACCCTACCCGATCAAGGGCGCACTCGAATCCCTGCAAGATATCCAACTGCTGATCCTGGTCGGCGCCCAGGCCCCTGTCGCATTTTTCGCCTATCCGGACACGCCCCGGTTCCTGACCCGGCCCGATTGCTCCATCATGACGCTGGCGCACTCTTCCGAAGACATGACGAACGCTTTGACGCAACTGGCAGATCGCCTGGGTGCCTCGCAACGACCGGCGCCCACCTCGGTGCTCAAGCCTGCGTTTGATGCCCCGACCGGCCGCATTACTTCGCTGGGCATCAGCCAGTCTTTTGCCTTGCAGCTTCCCGCCAACTGTATCGTGGTAGACGAGGCCATCACGACCGGCCGGCAATTGCGTGACTGTATGCCTCAGGCCGAACCACACGACTGGCTGGAAATTCCCGGCGGATCTATCGGCTATGGCCTGCCGGCCGCCGTCGGCGCTGCCGTCGCCTGCCCGGACAGACGAGTCGTGGCCATCGTGGGAGACGGTTCTGCCATGTACACCTTGCAGGCATTATGGTCAATGGCGCGCGAAAACCTGAATATTACCGTTATCATCTGCGCAAACCGCAAATACCAGATTCTGCGCGGCGAACTTGAACAGATGAACGCAAGCGAACCGGGGCCAAGCGCGCAAAAGATGCTCAACCTGGACCAGCCGGAACTGGACTGGGTCGCACTGGCGCGAGGCCATGGCGTAGAGGCGCTGCGAGTAGATAACATGGAGGCATTCAATGCGGCGTTGAGCCGGGGTTTGCAACAAGAGGGCCCCTTGTTGATCGAGGCAATGATTTAAAAAACAAAAAAACAGCAGCACACATTAAAGGAGACAAACAATGCAACTTAAAAAATTCAAATTCCGATTGCCTGTTCTGGCGCTGGCCGCCGTATTTTGCTCTGCCACCGCCAGCGCGCATTCTGACGCGTTCCCGACTCGCCTGGTGACGCTTGTGGTTGCCTACCCGCCGGGCGGGACCACCGACTCGCAAGCGCGAATTGTCGCCAAAAAGATGTCGGAAATATGGAAGCAGCCGGTAGTGGTGGAGAACAAACCCGGGGGCAATACCATCATTGCCAGCAGTGAAGTCGCAAAATCCAAACCCGACGGCTATACCCTGTTGCTCACCGCCATGCCGTATGTACTCAATCCGATGCTGTTGCCCTCACTGCCGTACGACACGCGCAAGGACCTGATCCCGGTCACACTGCTATCGACCGTACCTGGCGTGTTCATCACATCCCCGGATTTCGGCGCACATAATGTGCAGGAATTTCTCGCCAAAGCCAAGGCTGCGCCGAAACCGCTTGTGTTCGGTTCGGCCGGGACTGCCACTTTCACGCATCTGGCGGGCGAATTATTTAGTAGCATGGCAGGCGTCGATTTCCTGCATGTACCCTACAAGGGGAGCGCCGCCGCGCACCAGGATTTGATTTCCGGCAGGCTGGACCTGATGTTCGATAACGGCGCCTTGCCGCACATTCAATCCGGACGTGTGCGCGCGCTCGGAGTGACATCGGCCAAACGGCTTCCCTGGCTGCCCGACGTACCGACCATAGCGGAACAGGGGTTGCCCGGTTACGAAGCCGCTGCATGGTTCGGCATCTTTGCTGCGGGCAACACACCGGAACAGACCATCCAGAAAATTTCCAGGGACTTGACCACCGCCTTGCAAGATCCCGAGATCAAAGCGCATTTTGCCACGATCGGCGCCTTTGCCGAGGGCGGCTCTCCCGCCAGGCTGGAGCAATACCTTGATGCCGAGCAGGCGCGCTGGGGAAAAATCGTCAAAGAACGAAACATCAAGATTCAATAGCATCACAACGCTTCATCCGCAATTTTTCAACCCGCACTTTACGTGCGCTGCCCTTTTATTGCCGCTTTCAGGAGGACCTGAAGTATGAAATTGACCAGAATCGTACAACTCGGTGTCGTGTGTGCATTAACGAACCCAATATCTGCAGTACATGCAGCCCGATCATCAGACACATTTCCAGACAAACCCATTGTGATCGTCGTGCCGTTTGCCGCCGGCGGATCCACCGACCAGATCGGGCGCATGATTGCCCAACACCTGCACAAAACTTTCTCCGTTCCCGCAATTGTAGAGAATCGCCCCGGCGCGGCCGGCACCATTGGCAATGCGTATGTCGCTCGCGCCAAGCCAGATGGATATACATTACTGATTGGCGGTACCGACATTACCGCAAGCCAGTATCTATACAAAAACCTGCCCTACGATCCGGCAACCTCGCTTCAGCCTGTGGCGATTGTGTCAGAATTTCCGTTCCTGATGGTGGTAAAAAAAGACTCCAAGATCAATACGGTCAAGGATTTCATCGCATACGGCAAGGCCAACCCGGACAAAGTCAGCTATTCCTCCGCAGGAATGGGTAACTCGACCCATTTGGCCGGCGCCGCCTTTCAAAAGGCCGCTGGCTTGCCATCCATGGTGCACGCCCCCTTCAACGGCAGTAGTCCGGCCCTGACTGCCGTTATTGGCGGACAGGTCGATACCGTCTTTGACACCGCAATCACCGCCTATCCCCAGGTCAAGGCAGGCACGCTGAAACCGTTGGCCGTTTTGTCTGCCAAACGCCTCGCTTTTTTACCCGATGTGCCCACCCTCAGTGAGCTGGGCTTCAGCGCATTCGACCAGATATCGCCCTGGTCCTGGAAAGGCTTGTTTGCCCCCGCTGGCACCCCACAGCCCGTGGTCGAAAAGCTGCATGCCGCCGTGGATGAACTGATCCGCACGCCGGAGTTTTCGACACTGATGGAACAGAACGCCTCGATCCCGGTGCCGCCGATGACGCTGCCCGAAGCGCGCGAATTCATTGAGAAGCAGCGTAAAGGATGGCAGCAGGTGATTACCGCAGCGGGGGTTGAGCCGCAATAAGCCTGACAAGAAGAACGCCGGTCGCCCGGCGTTCTGTTGTTATGGTGATCCAGATGGCGGTTGGCGGACTTGACGGTTCAAGCAACTCTAGCGACTACGACGACTCAGGCAGCGCTGGCGAATGCGCCAAAAAAGAAAATCAAAGTCAGCGTTCGCCTGCCAGCAGATCCAGCTCAAGCTTGACATACCGGGTCGGAAACTCCAACCGGGCATAGTAAATAATCACATCATCGGCGCAGGCCAGACGCTTCACCTCGGCTACGCTATCGCCAGCAGCCAGTTGCAATGCATTGGCAGACACGAAGCCGGCATTGATAATGGCCAGGCTTTGCCGGGACTCATCGACGTGCAAACCGGGTATGCGGGCAATAACCGATGCGGCCGCATGGCTCAGGAAGTCCTCTTCATATTGCTGGAACAGCGTCATATCCACATAGACTTCACTATAACAATACGGCACCTTGTTCCTGCTATGCAGCCGGCACAGATATTTATAGGATTGAGCAGGCTGCGCGCGGCATTGCATCCCCATGTCCGGCAATCGTGTGATTGTCCCTTCAGACTCGGTAATGCTATGCGTGCCCAGCACATCACTCAATGCCACGGCTTCCTGCCAGGTGGTGGGCAACTGCAGTTCACTGACCTGGGGCGGACGGCGCTCAACGAACGTTCCCTTGCCCCGGCTTCGTGTGATCAGTTGTTCTGCCTCCAGAATCTCCAGGGCATTGCGTATGGTCATGCGAGATACCTCATAGGTACGCATGAGCTCTTCCAACGGCGGTATCTGCTCACCCACGCGCCATAGGCCGACGTCGATACTGCGTCTGAATTCAGTGGCCAATTGAAGATAGATGGGCTGCTTGCTACGGCTCAGTACGGCGTAATTGGAAGATTTATCTGTCATAGTCCGGTAAAAAAAGGAGGCCGCAGACGCGGGTTAACCGTGGCGTCTGCGGATCGGCCGCCGTCAGGCCAGCGTATCCAGGAGTTGCTGTGCTTGCTTCTGCAATTCACCTCGCTGTATTTTATTGGAATTCGCGCTTTGGACCACAGGAAAGGTCTTCACGAACACAACTTTCTTGGGCACTTTGAACCCCGCAAGCTGACGTCGGCTATGCGCAATAATCTCGGCTTCCGACAGGCTTTCGCCTTCGTGCGCGATGACAAATGCCACTGGCACTGCCTTACCCTGTAAGCTGGCACCGACAACCTGACAGGATTTGACGCCATGCAGCGACTCAATATAATCCTGCACTTCCTGTGGGTTCACCAGAAAACCGCCCAGTCGCAAATAATCCCCCTTCCTGGCCTGAAAGATGAAATGCTGCTCGTTCAGGGTGTAACCCAAGTCGCCTGTGCGAAAATAACCGTCGCTATCGATCGCCTCGTGCGTCGCTCCGGGATTGTTCAGATAGCCCCGCATCATGCTGGGCGCCTTGATTTCAATTTCGCCCAATTGACCATGCGCCAGCACCTGGCCCGAATGCGTATCGCGAGCGCGCACCCGACCGTCCGGGCTGGTTAGCCGTCCGCCCGGCAGCTGACGCTGCTCCAATGAGGCATCGGCGTCTTGTGAGGCCACCAGCGCCTGCATCTCGCTGGAGCCGTAAAGTCCGACCAGCGTCATCCCCATTCCTTGCGCGCGGGTCGGAAAGTCTCCCAAGGAAGGCGCAAAACTGGCAAAGCCGGCAAGTCTCAAGCTTGCCAGTGGATTGTCACCATCGGCCTGGTGCGCGAAATCCAGAATCCGGTTCAGCAATTCATTGTTGGCAAAGGTATGTGTTACCTTGAATTTCCTGATTTGTTCTGTACATTCTTTGGGGTCCAGTACCGGCGAGGAAACCATGGCAGCCCCTGCGACCATGGCACCTAATGCGCTGGAGAAACCGAATGCGCCGCAAAACGGCGCGCCCAGCAGCAAAACATCCCGCGCCGTGATATCAAACCGCCGGGCCACCTGACAGCCATGGCCCAGCAGCGTCTGCTGGTCATGCCAGACGAGCTTGGGTAGCGAGGTTGTTCCAGAGGTGGTGTAGACCAGCGCAGGTGCTGTGCCTTCAGGGGGTTCCGGAAGACTGATCCGACCAGGCTCGCCCGAATAATCCAGCCACACAGGCGCGCCCAGCCAGTCTGGCTTAGGGGCATCGCCCACGGCTACAATGCCCTTGAGGGTATCAAGAATACTGGCGTCCACCTCCTGCAAAATCCCGCCAAAATCCAGATCCTTGAATCCCGGCCAAAGTACCAGCCAGCGGCATTCCCCGCGGGACAGCAGGTCGGCCACTTCCAGACTGCGAAACCGGGTATTCATTGCAATCACCGTGATGCCCAGACGCGCGCAGGCGTAGAACACCGACAACCAGGCGCTGCATGTCGGTAACCACAGCGCCAGCCGCTCTCCAGGCTGCGCGCCATTTGCCACCAGTAGCCGCGCAATCCGGTCGGCCTCATTATGAAGATCCTGAAAGCTGAACGCTTTATCTACGTCATATAACGCGGTTGAAGAGGAACGCACACGCAGGTGGTGGTCCAACAGTTGATGAAACGTCTTCATTTCAATTGTCATGCTACACCGTCGCGATGGGGGTCACCGGAGAGCCGACTGCGCCGGGCAAACGCAATGGCGGCGCCGTCAAAAGGAAGCGATATCGATTCTGTTCCTGCAGCCATATCGCCAGATCCTTCAAATACCACAGCTCTGCGAGCGGCAGACCAAGCTTGAACAGGCAATGATGGTGCAATGGCAGCAAGGATTTTTTCTCACCCTCGTTCAGCGCCGGATACGCTTCAACGGCATAATTGTCTGCGCAAATACACGCAATGCCGCTATCCGTTATCCATTGCAGCAACCTTGCATCCGCGCCATTGAGCACGGCGCCGGCCTCGTGCAACGCCTGCGCATCCGGATTGCCGGCCATCTCCATGACGGTTTCCGCAAAGCCGGTCCGTAGCACCAGCATATCTCCGCGCTCTATCTCTATGCCATCTTTTTCAAGCACAGCCATCAATTGCTCGTAGCCGATCAAAGTGCGCCCATGGCCGTAATGTCTGACAAAATCCACCAGCACACCGCGCCCCTGCATGCCCTTGACCGCAAAGTTCTCTACGCCAAGCTTTAGTGCGCCCATTCCGTGATTGCACTCACCTTCGCCGTCGCCGTGGTCATGGGTATGGCCGGCATCCAGAATATCCTCGCCGCCGCGGTAACCGTTATAGTACGTTTTTCTCAACGCGCCAGTGCCGTCTACGTCAAACTGGGCGCCCACATGTGCAAGCGCATCCCATTGCGTCGAATATTGCAACGACAGCGTGACTTGATCATCGCTCAGAATATCAATGGCGCTTGAGTCCAGATTCTCCATGGGGAAATTCATGTACGGAACACCATCTTTTTCGGTCGCCGCCAACTGGGGCGGTTTACGCCTGGGGTTCAGCACCATGCCGCCAGGCAAATCCAACGGCAGAGACAGGCAGAAAACCTGGCCACACTGCACTTCCTTTACCCCTTTGAGCACCTGTTCGGACGTCAGCAAATTGACGCGTCCCAATTGATCCTCTGAACCGAACTCACCCCAATTCGAGCCTTCCGGCCTCTTTTTCCATCGTTGCATTGCCATCTCCTGTGATATGTCTTTACGCGGCACCGATCGTTACACCGCCGCACACGTAATGCGTTTGCCCGGTAACAAATCCGCAGCGTTCGTCAATAAAATAAGCCGCTGCATGCGCGACATCCTCGGGTTTGCCTATGTGCCCGACAGGAATGCCAGCCAACAATTTCTGGGTCGCCGCATCCTCTGCAGTGTTCGCACTATTAAAGAATTCCGTGGCAATCGGGCCTGGCGCGATGGCGTTAACAGTGATCCCAGCACCGGCCAGCTCCAGCGCCCAGGTGCGAGTCATGCCAATCATGCCTGCCTTGGTCAGACTGTAAATCGTGCGGTTCTGCTTGCCCAGCGATGCTCGGGAGCTGATATTCACAATCCGCCCGGCGCCCAGGTTTCGCATACCGGCCAGCAGGGCCTGTGTACACGCAATCGCCACTTCGATATTCAACTGCACGGCCACCTGCAGATCCGTCAGGTTCACACTTTCGATCGCGCCGATTGGCACGATGCCCACGTTATTGACCAATCCGTAATAAGCGCTCTCCCCTGCCAGCTTTTCCAGTGCGTCAGTCAACTGGGCACGATCAGAAAGATCGACCTGCGCAAACGCTGCTTCTGTGGGCCAGTCTGATGGTCTGGTACGTGCAATGCCCGTCACGGCATAGCCGTCCTTGAGCAAGCGATGACAGATAGCACGACCGATCCCTTTGCTTGCGCCCGTCACCAGGACTTTTCTTTGTTCACTCATCATTTTTCCGTATCGATTCATATTGTTTCGGTTTGCTGCTGCTTGATCAACTCACGCGCAATGATCAGCTTTTGAACCTCCGTTGCCCCTTCATAAATACGCAGGGCCCGTATATCACGATAGAGTCGTTCAACTGGACTGTCACTGACCACCCCTCGGGCCCCCAGCATTTGTACCGCCCGATCAATCACCCATTGCGCAGATTCGGTCGCCGCCATTTTGGCCATCGCGGTTTCCTTGGTGGTTCTTACTCCCTGCACATCCCGCAGCCATGCGGCGCGATAAGTGAGCAATGCAGCCTTGTCAATTTCAGTTGCCATATCGCCCAGATACGCCTGAGTGAGCTGAAAATCCAGCAGAGTCTGATCGAACATTTTTCGTTCGCCCGCGTAGGCCAAGGCTTCCTGCAATGCGCGACGAGCGAAACCATTGGCCGCCGCCGCCACTGAACTGCGAAAAATATCCAGCGTGCGCATGGCTAGCTTGAACCCTTCATTGAGTTTGCCAAGCATGCAGTCCGCAGGAATCCGGCATTCATCAAAACGCAATGTTGCCAGAGGATGGGGGGAGATCGTGCGGATAGCCTCTTCAATATGCAGGCCCGGCGTATCGGCATCCACAACGAACGCGCTGATCCCACGGGCGCCCAGTCCTTGGCCCGTGCGCACGAATACCGTGTAAAAGTCCGCGATACCACCATTGGATATCCACGTTTTACGACCCGTTAGAACGTATTCATTGCCATCGACATCGGCCCGGCACGACAGGGCTGCCACATCGGACCCGGCCTGCGGCTCCGATAAGGCAAACGCTGCAATCGCCTGCCCGCTACTCACTTTGGGCAAGTAAGCGTCCTGGATGGCCTGGCTGCCGCCCAGGCTGATCGCTCCTGACCCCAGCCCCTGCATGGCAAACGCAAAATCGGCCAGGGCATCGTATCGTGCCAGCGTTTCCCGTAAGATACATAAGGAGCGGGAATCCAGATTCTGCCTGGCCCCACCCCACACACCATTTTCTCCTGCCGGCACACAGTATTTAAGCCAGCCGGCCTGCCCTAAAGCAGCCACGCGTTCGCGGCAGGCCGCAGGCTCGTCGCCGTGCCCCAGTGCCGGCAAGGTATCGTGACACCAGCGGTCAAGCGTTTCACCCAGTGTTCGGTGAGATTCATCAAAAAATGGCCATTGAAGCGTATCGTTCATTATCATTGCGAGTCGGTATGAAAAGGTGAATTATTTCTTGAGCGCTGCCGCAGCCGGCCCCCATTGGACCGCAGTATTGTCAATATGACGAGCGAAATCACTTGCGTTGCGATAGTCGATCATGAGCCCGAACTGGTTTGCACAATTTTTGAATGCGGTAGTGGACATGGCATAATGGAACGCGTCATCGAGTTTGCGGACGATAGCCGGATCCATCCCCTTGGGGCCAACCATCCCGAAAATACTAGGCGCAACAATATCGAATCCGGCCTCCTGCATGGTTGGCGCCTGATTGAACTCATCTATGCGTTTATTGGTAAAAACAGCGAGCAGCCGCAGGCGCTTGTCACGTACATAAGGTGCCCATTCGGCGGTCTGCGTCATGAAATCGACATCGCCCCGGATCAACCCTGTAGAGGCTTCGATACCACTTTTATAGGGCGTATGAATCCATTGTCCGCCGGTCATATCACCTAGTTTTTCCATGGCCAGATGCTGTGGCGTACCGACCCCTGCGGTGCTGTAGGTCATTGATTTTTTCTTCGCTGCCGCGATCAGGTCTGCAACAGTGTGATAGGGAGAATCAGCCCGTACGAGAACGCCGACCTGGTATTGCGCCATCATCGCAATGGGCGTCAAATCCTTGCGTACGTCATATGAAATATTCTTTACGAGAAACTGGTTCAGGACCGCGCCGGTAGACAGGGCTGCCAGCGTATAACCGTCCGGCTTCTGCCGTGTGATGTAGGAGATCGATAGCGAGGAACCGGCCCCGGGCTTGTTTTCCACAACAATGGACTGCCCCAGCTTTTCTGCCGCGCCCTGCGCCAGCGCCCGGAAACACATGTCCGTGCCGCCCCCGGCACCATAGCCGACTACGATCTGAATAGGCTTATCGGGATAGGAATCGTTCTTGCCCGCGCTTGAAGCGGTAGGTGTAAACAACAGGCCGGTGAGGGCAAGCACGTTTGCCGCGGCAAAGAAAACCACGTTCGCTTTCATAAAGAGTCTCCAATTTTGATCGTTTCCATAACGATTCTGCAAAAGCCAACTGCTAAAAGGCTGAATATACCAATAGTCTATACTTCTAGACGTATAGAAATATAGATAGTATTAACCCTGATACGGGCGTTGTCTGGTGGCCCTGCTATTTCTGTTTGATTTATGGACTGAGGAAGTGAATTTAGCCCTTTAAAACAGGTTCGCAATTGTATTGTTGTGTTTAGTTATCGCAAGCAGGTCGCGCTGCCGGTTAATCGACCTACGCCAGTTAAAATCACTCGGCATGGAACTGCTCAAAACTTTCTGCGCTAACAATTCTCTGGCTTACCCGAGTGCACGACTCTGACAAATCTGCAGCGCTGAAAACAACCATCCACAATTAAACACATACGTAATTAAGTAGCCCATATGAATACAGTTTTGCTAGTAGGTGGTGACCTCTGCGAACGGACAGCACAGCTGTTTGATCCGGCCCATTGGAAATGCATTGGCCTGCGCCGCAGCACGGTGACACCTGCCCGCGGGAACAGCATTTGCTGGCGCCAGGCTGATCTACTGAACCCGGCAAGCCTGTCTTTTTTGAGTAATGATGAATTCGCCGAGGTCACCCATATTCTGTACGCGCCATCGCCAGACAGCAGGACAGAAGCACACTACACCGGGGTGTACTCGCTTGGCCTGCCAAGACTGCTGGGCAGCCTGCCCGCTGGTTGCCTGAACAGGCTACAACGGTGTGTATTGGTAGGGTCATCCGCCGTCTGGGGGCCGTCCGATAATTGGGTAGACGAAGATACGCCAGCCAAGCCAACGAACTTTCGGGCCACCTCGCTTTTGAAAGCGGAAGATGCGCTGCATGCGTCGTTATCGCCGGGTACTGGGGTCTCGCTGCGTCTGTCGGGCTTGTACGGCCCGGGGCGGGTGCAGTTGCTCAAAGGGCTGCAGGCTGGCACGATCACCGCGCCAGAGGGGCCCGGCCATTGGGCGAATAGGATTCACATCGACGATGCTGCGCGAGCATGCGCGCATTTGCTAACAATGACCAATCCCCAGCCACTTTACATCGGAACGGATAATTGCCCCATGCCAACAGCACAGTTGTATGATGCGCTGGCGCAGATGATGGGCGTGCCCTCACCTGCCCGGCAGCTACGGACGCCCAGCGGCAAGCGGCTATCGAACGCGCGGCTGCGAGCCAGCGGCTGGACACCCGCATGGCCCAATGCGCTTGAAGGGTACGCGGCGCAACGAGAGTGAGTAAAGTTGAAGAGATTACTCATGACACCGTGGTGCCATATCGTCAGCGCTATGCCTGAACCTTGCATATTAAAATAATAATATAGTATTTAAACAGCAGGCGGCACGCAGTTTATAGTGTGATGACACACAGCGCATTGCAATTGTTCAATGCGCAAGTATTTGTATCGTGCAACTGCCATGTCATCTTCAGAAGTCATCACATCAGCTCCGCCCCGCCCCCTTGCCCGCGAAGGCCAGGACAGTGCCATTGCGCGCAAGGCATCCACCAGAAAAAGCGCAAGTCAATCACAACTGAAATTACAAACCATTTCCTGGATTGTGCCGGTACTGATCCTTGCGATCTGGGAACTGCTTTCCCGCATTGGCTACATCGCGCCGCAGATCCTGCCCTCGCCCAGCAGCGTGGCGCAGACGGGGGTTGAACTGATGCAGAACGGCACCCTGCTTGTTCATTTGGGCTACAGTCTGGCCCGCGCCGCTGTCGGTTTTGTCATTGGCGGAGCGATCGGATTTGCGTTAGGTCTGGCGGTGGGTTTCTCCCGCCTTGCCGAAGCGGTGCTGGACCGTTCCGTACAGATGATCCGGGCCGTCCCGTTTATGGCGTTGCTACCGCTGGTTATTATCTGGTTCGGCGTGGATGAGTCAGGCAAGATTTTCCTGGTCGCCCTGGCCGTGATGTTTCCCATTTATATCAATACGGTCCTGGGCATTCGCCAGGTTGACCCGAAATTGCTGGAAGTGGGCCGGGTTACCGGATTGAGCCGGCGTGAACTGGTGCGCTTGATCATTCTGCCTGGCGCCATGCCTTCGATTCTGACCGGCGTGCGCTACGCGCTCGCGGTATCCTGGCTGGCACTGGTCATCGCAGAAACCATCGCGACCAACAAGGGTATCGGGTTTCTGGCCATGGATGCACGCGAATTTCTGCAGACCAACGTGATTGTGCTGACCATCCTGATTTACGCGATCATTGGCGTGATCGCCGATACCGTTGCCAAGACGCTTGAGCGCAAACTGCTGGCCTGGCACCCCAACTACGACAAGGACGGCAATCAATGAGCACCCTTTCCAACGCCCGTCTTGCTGTGAGTACACGTGGTCTGCGCCGCCAGTATGGCGAGCAGGTCATCATCGACCATCTGGATCTGGATATCGAATCGGGCGAGTTTGTTGCCCTGCTTGGCGAAAGTGGCTGCGGCAAGACCACACTGCTGCGGGCCCTGGCCCGGCTCGACCAGATTGATGCCGGCACCATCAACGGTCCCACGCATCCGGCAGTGGTGTTCCAGGAACATCGGCTGCTCCCCTGGGGGCCGTTGTGGCGCAATGTCGCGCTGGGAATGGATAACGCATCCGGCAAAGCCCAGGCCATTGCGGCGCTGCGCGAAGTCGGACTGCAGGGCCGGGAAAACGACTGGCCGCGCAGCCTCTCGGGAGGTCAGGCGCAACGGGTCGCACTTGCCCGTGCCCTGGTGCGCGAGCCGCGCTTGCTCCTGCTGGATGAACCGTTTGCCGCCCTGGATGCCCTGACCCGTATCAAGATGCATGTGCTGGTCAAAGAACTGGTGCAGCGCCACACTCCTGGCGTGCTGCTGGTCACGCACGATGTGGATGAAGCCATCGACCTGGCTGATCGTATCCTGGTGATGCGCAATGGGCGGATCGCACAGAGCTATCAGACGCGGTCGTCAAGCCTGCAGACGCGTGCCACGCTGCGCCTGGAACTATTGCAGGCGCTTGGCGTAGATATCTCGCAGTTGCAGGCTGCCGCGTAAAGCGCGGCGCCTCGCGCCCATCAATACATCCTTGATCTGCCTGTGCGGCAGGCTAGGGCTGCTTCGGCATTGCCCGGCATTATTTCGTTTGAAATATTAATGAGTCAATTTTTTTATCTTCCTGCTCTGTATTCAGAGTAAACGTCGAATCGGAATACTAAATGAAATCCAGATTTTCCTCTCCAGAATTGAACAACGGCGACCTTGACACACCCGCGAGCAGCCCACAGTCAACGCATTCACCGGCCGCCGCCAAAGCCGCTGATCTGAACGCATCCGTGCTGTCTACACCGGCGCTGGCCAGTGCCATACGCCGTCGGATGCTCCTGGGTGCAGGCGGTCTGGGCGCCCTTTCTCTCGGCGCTTTTGGCGCGGGCGGGTTACTGTTGCCGCAGGATGGGTTCGCCCAGGGTACCCGCAATACGGACACGGTGCGGGTCGGTTATGGCCGCGGCGGGCTGACCCTGGTCGCGCGCGAACGTGGCGAATTCGAAAAGACTCTGGCCGCGCAGGATATCAAGGTGCAGTGGGTGGGGCCTTTCCCCAACCATGCGCCCTCACTACAGGCAGTGGTGGGAGGCAGCGCAGATTTCGGATTCTGGGGCAGCACCACACCGGCGCTGGCGGCCATTATTGCCGGTTCCCCACTTGTGTTTACGCAGTTTAACGTTTACAACCCGCGCAGCACCGCCATTATCGTCAAGAAGGATTCAAGCATCAATTCGGTGAAAGATCTGGCAGGCAAGAAAGTGGCGGTCAATCGCTCCGGGCTGGGCGAATTCCTGCTGGTCGCAGCCCTGGAAAAACATGGCGTAGACCGCAAGTCAGTAGAGGTGGTCTACCTGAACCCGCCTGATGCGGCGCCCGCCTTTGGCCAGGGCAAGGTTGACGCCTGGTCCATGTGGTCTCCTGCCGTGGATATTGCACGTGTGAAATTTGATGCCAAGGATATTTTCTTTGAAGGCACCGATCTTGATTTTCTGATTGACTATTCCTCACTGGTTACGCTGCGCAAGTTTGCCACAGAGAACGGTGCCCTCGTACGAGCAGTAATCAATGCCTGGCTCGACGAAGGCAAATGGGTGGATACCCATGCCCGGGAATCGGAAACCCTGGCGCAGAAAGAAGGCAGCTACAGCGACGAGGTGCGCGACCACCTGATTGCCTACAACCGCCAGAACACTTTCTATGAAGCCGACGACCCGTCATTCCTGCAGCAATTCCAGCGTGCGGCCGACTGGCTGGCCGAGCGCGCCATTCTTCCCAAGAAGATTACAGTTGCCGAGCACGTTGTGCGCGTCTGATTGAGTAACCCCCTCCGACAAGGAAAAACCATGTCAGAAAAAAAAACGATTCGCCTTGGCGTCAACGTCCTGGCCTCAGGCCGACACGACGCCGCCTGGAAAACCCTGCCCAACCCGGCAACAATCTCGACCGATATCGATGAGTTCGTGAAGATTGCGCAAGTGGCTGAACGCGGCCTGATTGATGCGCTATTCCTGGCAGACGGACCGGGCGGGCTGGTGCCCGAAGCGTACAGCCGACCGTGGCGTGCCCTGGACCCCCTGACGCTGCATGCCGCGTTAAGCCAGGTGACACAACATATTGGGCTGGTGGTCACCACGACGACGCTGTTTGGACATCCCTACACCGTTGCCCGGCAAATTGCCTCGCTGGACCATATCAGCAAGGGACGCGCGGCATGGAACATTATTACCAGCCAGGCGCCGGTGGCCCAGGCAGCCTATGGCGTTGACCACGCGTTCGGGCAGGAAGACCGTTACCAGCGCGCCCGTGAATTCGTGCAGATCGTCACCGGCTTGTGGGACTCGTTCCCCGACGAAGCGATCATTGCCGATGCCCAGCGCAATGTCTTCGTAGACAAGCAGTTGCTGCGCCCGATTGACGTACAGGGCACGCATTTTCGCAGCGCCGGAGCGCTATCGACGCCGGCATCGCCTCAAGGCCGGCCCGTTATTTTCCAGGCCGGGCAATCCGAGGACAGCAAGGCCTTTGGCGCGCGCTGGGCCGATGCCCTGTTTACCGGTCAGCGCATTCTGGAGAACGGGCAAAAATTTTATGCCGATGTTAAAGCACTGGCCAGGGGCTTTGGACGTAACCCGGACCAATTATTGGTGATGCCAGGCTTATTCCCCATTCTTGGAAGCACCGAAGCGGAAGCGAATCGACGCAAGGATGAGCTGGACGAACAATTGGACCATGAAGGCTTGCGCCGTGAACTGGCCCGGCACCTGGCGCTGGACCCGGACGATCTGCCTTTTGACCAGCCCCTGCCCTACGACAAAATCGACGCTGCGGAGCCGAACGTACCCATCGCATCGCGCTGGCATCGCCGCGAGATTCTGAACGAAGCGCGGCTGCGTAACTGGACGGTGCGCCAGGCGGTGCGCGGCAACCTGGTGGGCGGCCACCGCGTCATTGTGGGCACACCCGAGCAGGTGGCGCAGGACATTATTCACTGGATCGATCAGCAGGCGGCCGATGGGTTCAACCTGAACATCGATGTGCAGACCAGCGGGCTGGAAGATGTGGTGAACCACCTTATTCCCGAGTTGCAAAAGACGGGGCGGTATCGCCGCGAATATGAGGGCTCGACTTTGCGCGAGAACCTGGGACTGGCGCACGCTAACGCTGGCAGTACCAGCGCCAGCTCCAACACCGGCGCGTTTCCAGACTCCAGTGAGTCAGCACGCTCAACCGAACCGGTCGCAACATAAGCTTTGGGGTATTGCATAGTATGAATGATGAAAACAGACAGGAAATGGCTGCCCTGCTTGCGGCCCAGCAATCGCGCGTCGCGCAGATCCAGGATGCATTGCTCGATTGGCACGAGGTAACAAAGCGACTGGGCTACGTGGCGCTTTTCGAGCAATTTGCGGCAACCGCAGCGCAACGCGATGTGCAGCACCGCTTGGCTCGGGATGAGGCGGTGCAGATCAAGGCGCAGGGATTCGGTGCGCTGCGACTGGCGCAGGCCGACGGCGGCTCAGGGGTTACGCTACCGGAACTGTTCTTTGTGGTGCGCGACCTGGCCCGTGCCGATCCGAACATTGCCCATATTTTCCGCAATCATTTCTTTGCCGTTGAACAGCATCTGGCTGCGCCCGACACCGCTTTCGCGCGTCGCTTGCTGCCCCAGGTTGCCCAGGGGAAAACGCTGGGCGTGGCATTTAACGAGCTGACCGGCGAGCCGGCCGGCGCCGTCGGACGCACGCCTGGCACGCAACTGGAAAAGGACGAGACCCAGTCCGGCTGGCGCATCTCCGGCACGAAAATCTACTCAACGGGCAACTTATACGCCGATTATCTGCTGGCCTCTGTCTCGGATCCCGACTCCGGAACCGTCAAACAATTCTTTGTTGCCACGGACGCCCCCGGCGTGCGCCTGGATGATGACTGGCATGGCTTTGGTCAGAAGCTTACGGGATCAGGCACCACGGTGTTTGACCGGGTGCACGTTGCACCGGAAGATTTATTTGACACCGCGCCCCGTCCGACCGTGGATACGCCTTGGGGGCCGCGCGTACTGTTCGGTTTCACCTTTCACCAGGTCTACCTGACGACGATTATTACGGGCGTCATTGACCGTATCCTGGCCGACGCCCTCACGCTGGTCGGCAAGCGCCAGCGCAACTATTATCATGGGCTGGCCGATCTGCCGGCTCTGGAACCCGAGATCCAGTCCACGATCGGACGCATTGCCGCCTGGCGCAGCGCCGCACTGGCCAGCACAGACCGGGCCATCCATGCACTGGACCGGGCCTGGCAGCACAGAAACGACACCAATGCCTACGAGACCTCGCGTCTGTCAACGCTGGCGGCCTCAGAGGCCAAGGTGGTGGTGGACGAAACGGCTGCCACACTGGCCAGCCTGCTGATCGATGTTGCCAGTGGCAGTAGCGTGTCCACGCAAGCGGCGCTGGACAGGCACTGGCGCAATATCAAGGTGATCGCCTCGCACAACCCGCGCATCTACAAGGAGCGGGTACTGGGCGACCACTATCTGAACGGGACGGATTTGCCCACTGGCGCATTCTTCTGACGATTGACCACTTTCGCCTTCCGGATATTTTCAACATGCGCTCCTATCGCCTCTTGCGTCGGTTCTTTGCCGTCGCGCTCGTTGCCGCAACTCAGACTTTTACCACGGGCTTTGCCCAGGCAGCTGAACCTGCAGACGCCGCATGGCCCAGCCATGCGCTCAAACTGATTGTGCCGTTTCCACCCGGGGGCGCTGCAGATTTGATCGGCCGCTATTACGCAGAACAGTTGGGGCAGGCGCTGGGCCAACCTGTCGTTATCGAAAACCGTCCAGGTGCAGGCACGGCTATTGCCGCAGAAACCGCTGCGCGCGCCGCTGCCGACGGCTATACCTTATCGCTTGCAACCAGTGGGCAACTGACCATCCTGCCCGGCCTGAATGGTTCGCTGCGCTTTGATCCGGTCAAGGATTTCCAGCCCGTCTCCCTGCTGGCGTCAGTCCCCAATGTCGTCGCGGTCAATGCCAGCAACACGGATATCCGGTCATTACACCAGTTGATTGACGCGGCCAGAGCCAATCCAGGCAAAATTTCTTATTCGTCTTGTGGTATGGGCACCCTGTGTCATCTATCGGGAGAGTTGCTGCAGAATCTGACTGGCATAAAACTGCTGCATGTTCCCTATAAAGGCAGTGCGCAGGCCGTATCCGATCTGCTTGGTGGCCAGGTCCAGGTCAGTGTGGATACGCTGACCATTCTGGCGCCTCATATTCGGGCCGGGAAATTGCGCGGCCTGGTCGTGGGTGCGCCAGAGCGTTCCCCACTGATCCCCGATGTGCCCAGCGCCAATGCAGCGGATCTGCCTGGTTTTATTGCCTCCGGGTGGTTTGGACTCGTCGTGCCCTCAGGCACGCCGCAGCCCATCGTACAGCGACTTCATCAGGCGATAGAGCGCATCGCGACCTCGCAAGAAACTGAGAAAATTTTTGGTGAAAACGGCATCACAATCGAGCATAATACGCCGCAGCAGTTTGCCCGATTGATTCAGGATGATCTGCTGCGATGGCAACAGGTAATCGACACGGCAAAGGTGCCCAAGGTCGGTTATTGATGCGCGCACGAAGGCGCAATCCATGATGCAGCCGGCGTACGAGCTGGTTGTCGAATGATGATCTTGTCTAGGCAATCTAAAAACAATTGCGACGCTGGGTTATTCATTATTATTTTAATCAACACGTTGCCGGGATTACCAAGATAAGTAAAACGGATTGAAGGTGCGCTGACGCCGTATCTGCAATGGCAGCGTCGTGGGCACTGGAAATATAAACGTATTCTTTGTAAGCAACCTTTGTTTGGTGAATCCAAACAGTCATGTTGCGAACTGCCTGTTTATCCGTGAACCGCGAATTCCTACAATACATTGTCTCTACAACAATTTTTGAAGGAATCCATCTTATGAGTACCCGAGACGTTGTTATCCCTGCCGAGCGCCATGCCTTGTACGAGCAGCACCGATATTCACCCGCCGTCCGCGCCAACGGCCTGCTGTTCGTCTCCGGCCAGGTCGGCAGCAGACTTGACGGCACGCCCGAGCCGCAGCTGGATGAGCAGGTGCGCCTGGCCTTCCGGAACCTCAATGCCATCCTTGCCGCAGCCGGCTGCTGCTTCAACGATGTAGTCGATGTGACTGTGTTCATGGTGGACCCGGACAAGCACTTCGAGCGCGCCTGGAACGTGGCGGCAGAATATTGGGGCGAAGCGCCGTATCCAGCAACAACCGCAGTCGGCGTGACCTGGCTGTCGGGATTCCAGTTCGAGATCAAGGTCATCGCCAAGCTGCCCGATGCCGTGAAGTCCTGAATGGTGCGAACCTCGCCAAGGCGGATGGCCGCAGACAACTGATCATCACAGGCCTGTGCACCGCGGTCTGCGTCGCAATGCCTGTCATCCAGGCCGCAGGCGCAGGCTGGGACATGACCGTGATCACCGAGAAGTCGGGTGCGAATTCGAAGGATCGCGCATCTTTGCAGCAGCAGTTGCTCAATACGCCGGCGCTCAAGAACGCTGGCTAATCCCCGGGTGCAGATACTTACCTTGAAGAAAATCCACCATTGGTCGAGCATGAATAATTTATGCTCGACCAAGTACTATCTGTAAAACATTACTTGTAAAGCATTACCCAAAAATATCGCCACTGCCTATGAGATCCCCAATAATTGGGAGCCCGTCTAAAATGCTAAAAATAGTATCAAGAAGGCCGGAAATCAAATCCATCATTTTCTCCAATCGGTTAGTAGGTATTAAATGGTTAGCAGGTGTTTCTTAATACACCCGGAATAACTTTATGTTACTTGCTGCAGGTTTGTATATTGCAAGCAGGTAAGTAATTGTATTTTTTATTTCATTTGAAATAATGTTCCGGGTTTATTGGCCGAGATGGATGGCAATAGAAAAACGCCCGAAGGCCGATTTGACGGGGCCCAGGGATAAGAAAGTTGCAAATTGAAAGTTTAGTTTTGCATGCTACGCAATTAGTTACAACATTTTCTGATTTTTAATTTATGACGATTATATGAATTTTTTTGCCGGATAATTATGGTGTCGGATGCAATTTTGTAAGCCCGTTATGTAACCGACGCCTTTTATTGGTGTCATTCCTTTATTGGATCAAGGACAGCGAGTAAGCGAATAAAATCGTCCTCTTGAAACGCGCCGCTTCTAATTCACGAATGCAATATGACTGCCTGATGTATCTGCCGTGAATATGCAGAGATTGATAAATCAGCGAGCGCGAATTGCTCACAACGCCATTCATTTGGCGCGCAGTACCCATACGGAACAAGCCACGATGAAGATCGAGATTGACGACCTTTCACGCGATGAGATTCATGCCCTTCTCAATGAACACTTGCAGAGTATGTACGAACTCTCACCGCCAGAGAGTGTACACGCATTGGATATTGACAAACTCCGGCAGCCGGACATCACTTTTTGGACAGCCTGGGACGGTCCGCAACTGCTAGGCTGTGGCGCCCTGAAAGAACTGGATAGTAAACACGGCGAGGTCAAGTCCATGCGTACGCCCCAGGCACTTCGTCGCACTGGCGCAGGGCGAGCCATCCTTGCACATGTGATCGACATTGCCAGGTCAAGAGCATATGAACGATTGAGCCTTGAAACCGGCACTATGGAGGAATTTCTGGCTGCCAGAAGGCTATACGAGAGCTTCGGCTTCTCGTATTGTGGTCCCTTTGGTGAGTACGTCGAAGATCCCAATAGTGTCTTCATGACGCTACATTTATAAATATCGTTATTTGGGTTGTAGCAGTCATCTATTTGCTATCCGCCAGCAAAGTGCGTAACAGGCCTTCCCGGCTCGACACCTTATCATGCCAATCGTGATCAAGCAGAACGAGGAGACAGAATGAACAGCGGACAATTATTACTGGTCGGTGCCGTCTTTATCATCATCGCTTTGTTGGCGTGGCGTGATATTAAGCGATATCAAGTGCGCAAACGGCGGGACACTTCAAGCGCGGGCTTTTATGCAGGCGCTGTCGGCACCGAGAGCTGGACTGATGGGGGCACGCATTGTAGCGCCTCAGATTCGGGCGGTGACTGCGGTGGTGGCAGTGGTGATAGCGGCGGCGGGTCAGACTAAACAGCGTACCCTGCTCGCAAGTGCGATAGTCCTGCTTTTTTTCTGCCTCACTTAGTCGAGACCATGAGAAATAACGACAAGGCTGGCTGCCCGACGGCATATCCATTTTTCTAATTCATATGGCATAATAAGCGCCATCGGCTCTTCCCATGCCAGAGCCTTCCTACCGGGCCACCTCACTAACGTGGTCAACGGTATCGTCAATATCTGCAGTTCTGGTGAGCATGGTACTCGAAGTGGGGACGTACAGGAACCATGCTGACCGATGCCAAACTGCAGAAGCCCCAATCAAATCACAATTGCTATACGAATAGCCATACGGTGAACCACCGTCACGGTCTTTACGTGGATATTTGCGTGTCTCGCTACGCAACTGCGACCATCCGCTGCACCACCCTGCTTAATCTAAGCCGCGCACTCCACAGCAAGCGACAGGCCCACACCCTCCACTGCAATCGGCAAGTCACCGAGCAGACCGCTCCGGCCAGCGCCCTCACGCGCAGGTCCTTTCGATCCCCTGAGCGCTGCCGATATCCTGCTTTACTCAATCAAACGCCACGCAAGCATCAAGGTTATACCCCCTATCATTCACCAGCACACTAAGGAGATCCTGGTCATGGCAGCGAACAATGGGCAATTCAATTTCCTGATTATCACCACTGACGAGGAGCGTTACCCTCCCGTATATGAGGATAAGAGCGTTCAACAATTCCGCCAGGCGTATCTGCACGGCATGACCGCGCTGCGTGAAAACAGCCTGGAGATGCACCGGCATTACACTGCCAGCACGGCCTGTAGCCCCAGCCGGACCAGTATTTACACCGGCCAGTACCCTTCCCTGCATGGCGTCACGCAAACGTCTGGCATGGCCAAAGAGTGGTACGACCCGAACATGTTTTATCTGGACCCCAACACCGTACCCACCATGGGCGACTATTTTCGCGCCGGCGGTTACCGCACCTTTTACCGTGGCAAATGGCATCTGTCGCACCCCGACATCATTCTGCCCGGCAGTGTGGATACCATGATGAGCACCAATGACGACGGCACACCCATACCGCGCGCGGAGCAATTGTATAAATCGGCGAATAAGCTGAACGAATATGGTTTTGACGGCTGGATCGGCCCTGACCCGCATGGCTCAGCCAAAGCCAACGCGGGCGTTAACCGCGATCCCGGCTTTGCCGATCAGATAATCGGCCTGCTGGATGAGCTGGAAAACGATGGCAGCAACCAGCCCTGGCTCACGGTGGCTTCGTTTACCAATCCGCATGACATCGTGTTCTTCGGCACGCCGTGGCTAAAGGGCTTCGGCTACAACTATGATTTTCCGGATTTCATCACGAACCTGAACCTGCCGCTGCCGCCGACCCGCTGCGAGGACTTGTCCACCAAGCCCCGCGCGCAGAAGGATTATGCTGAAAAATACGGCGAAATGTTCTTCCGCAACCCCACCATTCCCCAGTACTTCCAGATGTATTACTACCTGCAATACGTGGTCGACCAGGAAATCCTCAAGGTTTACCAGAGACTGCGCAACAGCCGGTTCTTCCAGAACACCATCGTTGTTTACACCTCGGATCACGGCGACATGCTGGGCGCGCACGGCGGCATGCACCAGAAATGGTATAACGCCTACGAAGAATCCCTGCATATCCCGTTCATCATATCCAATCCCACCTTGTTCAGCGGCCAGAAACACAGCCAGGCATTAAGCAGTCATGTAGACATCCTTCCCACCCTCCTGGGCCTGGCCGGCATCAACCAGGAACAAGCCGCCAGCGAACTGCAACCGAGCCATTCCGAAGTGCATCCGCTAGTGGGCGCAGATCTGTCGGAGCTCGTGCGCAGCAGCGGCGCCAGCGGCAGCAGTGACGATGCGCTCTATTTCATGACAGATGACGAGGTGAGCGAAGGCCTGACCGACGTCAACCCGCGTGGCAACCCGTATTCCCCCATTGCCGAGCCCAGCCATGTGGAAACCGTTATCACGCATCTAATAAATGATATCGGCGAAAAACAGCTGTGGAAATACTCGCACTACTACAGCAACCCGAAATTCTGGGGTGGTGCCGGCAACCCCGACCAAAGCATTAGCCCGCAGCCCGAAGGCGGCCCGGCCGAGTTCGAGCTGTACAACCTGAGCGAAGACCCGCTGGAAACCAACAATCTGGCTGGTCATTGTGGCCAGACACCCGCAGCTGACAGCGTGATCAAGGCGCTGCGGGCCGTGATGCGGGAGCAGAGGGCCAAAAAGCGGCTGCGGCCGAGTGGGCAGGCGGGGGATTGAAGGGAGCGGGATAATAATCGGGGAGCCGTTTATACCGTGCTCCCCTGAATAGTGGAACAGCCCGTTCGCACGAGTGACCGGTCAGGCAACCTAGATAGACACACCGACCGAAATGTCAGGATGCCCGATTGCGGCCGGTGATCCTGGCTATGATTGTGGCGCGCACTTGTTCAATGTGATGCTCCATCGCCTGACGGGCGGCCTGACCGTCACCGGATTCCAGTGCATCCACCACTGCCAGATGTTCCTGGGCAACTTCATGACGTCGCGCAGGCTGTCGTCCGAACCGGAACATGGCGGTGCGCGTGCGCATCTCAATAATCACTTCTTTTAGCACCGGGTTATCTGCGGCGCTCGCAACCAGCAGGTGAAGCTCCTCCTCGTCTGGCGGCTCGCTCAGTTTGGTATTGTCAGACAGCGACAACACTGCTTTGGCCCGCTGACGAATACGTTCCAGTACTGGCTTGGGCACATGGCCGGCGGCCAGACGGGCCGCTTCACCTTCAAGCACACGCCGCACATCAAGGATATTGATCAGCTCTTCAATGGGCAGGCTGCGCACGACCAGCGCACCGCTCTTTTGTCGTTCCAGCAGGCGTGCCCCTTCCAGGCGGCGGATCGCCTCACGCAGTGGGGTGCGTGAAATACCCAGTTGCAAGGCAAGCTGGCGCTCAGTGATCAATTCCGCCGGGGCAAGCTCGCCGCTCAGAATCATGGACTGCAGGGAACGATGGGCCTGTTCCGACAGCGAAATATCGGACCCGTTTTCTGATGGCGCAGACAGATTGGAAGTAGGCATGTTTTCAGTTTCAATTAACGTAGGCATCTATTGTAGCGTGCTCTTGTGTAATAACGGTATTTATCTGGTATACCAATTGACGACCAGTAGCATTCCTGATATTCTGCCGCACATGAACTCATCAAACACAACGAATGTACTGGTTCCCTTAGGAGCTTTGGGGGCAGGTGTCAAGGCCGAAGATGTCTCGGCAGGCCTGGCGGCTGGGGCCCATGCCATTGCCTGCGATGCCGGCTCGACCGACAGCGGGCCGGCCTATCTTGCCACCGGACGATGCAAGTACTCACGAGCAGCCATCAAATCCGACCTTGCCATTTTGATGCGTGCCCAGCATGAATCCAAAGTGCCGTTGCTGATCGGCTCTTGCGGCACATCGGGCAACGACGACGCGCTGGACTGGACACGCGATATCGTGCAGGAAATCGCTGCCGAGCAGGGGTTTCATCCACGCATCGCTTTGCTTTACTCGGAGCAGCAGCCGGCGGCCATCCGGCTGGCGGCAGAACAAGGACGCGTCGCTCCCTTGGCGCCCCTGACCGAGGTCGATCCGGCCGTTTTTGAACAGTGTGACCGCATTGTCGCTCTGATGGGCCCGGAACCCTATATTGCCGCCCTCCAGGCTGGTGCCGATATTGTGCTTGGCGGACGCACCACCGATACCGCCGTGCTGGCCGCCATGCCACTTATGCATGGTAAGCCGGCGAGCGCCGCCTGGCACGCAGGAAAAATCGCCGAATGTGGCGGGCTGTGTTCCGTCATGCCACGCGAGGGCGGCGTGATGATGCGGGTAGGCGACGGTTTTTTCGAGATTGAACCTCTGCGGGCGACCAATCGCTGCACCCCTTACACAGTCTCCGCACATATGCTTTACGAGAACAGCGATCCGTTTTTGCTCCATGAACCGGGTGGCGTGCTCGATGTATCGCAGGCACGCTACGAAGCACTCAATGAACGCTGCGTCCGGGTCACGGGATCGCACTTTGAGCCGAGTCCCTATACGATGAAGCTCGAAGGCGCGGCCTCTGGTGCCTACCAAACAATCATGCTGATCGGCATTCAGGACCCCAAAGTGCTGAAAGAATTGCCCAGATTCCTGGAGCAGATGCATCAGAAACTTGTCGCTCGCGTACGCGATACCCTGTCCGCTCCTGGACTGGCGTTCGACATTTCGCTTCGCCCATATGGCTGGAATGCCGTCAGTGGCGTGCCCACCACAACAATACCGTCGGAGATCGGATTGCTGTTCATCGCCACGGCGCCCACGCAAGAGTTGGCGACACAGATTGCCAAAACCTGCAACCCGCTTTTCTTTCATATGCCATTGAACCAGGAGGCAGAGTTGCCCACCTATGCTTTCCCGTTCTCGCCGGCAGAAACAGAACGTGGCGCTGTGTACGAGTTCAAACTGAACCACCGTGTGACGGTGCAGGATCCACTAGAGCTCGTCCGTACGGTTTTCATCCATTCGAAGGAACCTATCCATGCCTAAACTCATAGAGGTCTGCCGCCACGTCCGTTCCAAGAACGCCGGGCCGTTCTGGATCACAATCGATCTCTTCTTCAAGGGCAAACCGGAGTTTCTTTCCTGGGCAGAGGCGCGCGAACTGCAGTGCAATGCGATTGCCGGAATGTTCGGCGTCGAAGCGGCTGCGGTAAAGCGCTTTGCCGTGCCGCAGCTCCACGTACTGAAAATATCGTTTCCCCGCAAGATACCGCAAGGCGGCGCCTTCGAGCGCGATATGCACGCAGGCCAGCAATATGTGCGTCTGCTTGATATTGAACTGACGTCGGACTAAACACTAGCCATGGATAAAAGGAGGAACGAAATGCCAACAACTAAAATTTCAGAGCATCATTCGCATCCGGCAACAACCGGCGGAGCCGGTTTTCGATGAACGCGAATTCACACGCCGTCGCTTCGGCACCAATCAACATCACCCGCAAGTCACGCGAAGGCCGCGGCATCCAGATCGGCGTGACGGTCATTACCTTGGTACTGATCGCCGTAGCGCTTGTTCCGACAGTGCTGCAGGTGTTCATGGACCGGCCGCTCTACTACCCCGAAGCCGCCTGGACCCTGTTCGGAAATTTCCGCCTGTTGTTCCAGGATGAGGAAATACGCCGGACTGTGGGTGCGACAGGGATCTTCACCGTCATCTCCGTCACTTTCTCGATGATTTTTGGCGTGGGGGCTGCCGTGCTACTGGAGCGAACGGATATGCCTGGGCGGCGCCTACTGGGCGCCCTCGCCTTATCTCCGCTGTATCTATCGCCTCAGGTTATCGGCTTCGGAGCCATCATTGCCTATGGTCCGATGGGAATCATGACGCTTCTGTTCCAGGAAGTGACGGGGGTTGATGCGCCATGGGACCTGTATACACTGACCGGTATGGCGCTGGTCACCGCCCTGTCCAATGCGCCGATCACGACCTTGTACTGTATTGTGTCGGCACGCCAGCAAGACCCCAATCATGATGCCTCTGCACGTATCACCGGCGCGGGCACCTGGCAGATTCTGCGCCGTATCAGCCTGCCCTTGATGCGGCCGGCGCTTATCTTTGCCCTTATCATGAATGTCGTCAATTCGGTCGAAACGCTGGCGATTCCGCTGATCATTGGCGGACCCGTGCAGATCGATCTGATTACAACGCTGATCTACAAGCGCAGCTTCCAGTCATCCGGCATTCCGCAGTACGGACTGGTTGCGGCGCTGGCACTGGTGCTGATCATTTTCGTCAGTCTGCTGTTCTGGCTGCAGCGGTTTCTGATGCGCAAATCATTCCGTTTCGTTGGCGTCGGGCCAAAGGCGGGTGCTGCCAGACGCCTGCCGCTTGGTCCGTGGCGCTGGGCAGCCACTGGCGCATTGGGCGCATACGTGCTCTTTGGCGTCGTGGTTATCGTAGGTGCCGTCGTCCTGCGCTCTGGTACGTATATTATTGCGCCGGGGGTGCCCATCCTGGAGACGCTGACAACCAGGAATTTCATGGACTTGCTGGCCGTCGATGTCTACCGGCGCTCCATCGTCAATACGGTGGTGCTGGCACTGATCGGTGCTGCAGCCGGCACGGCGCTGATCGCCGCCATTGCACTCGTTACGCAGCGCTCGAATTTTTTCCTGCGCCGCTTGCTTGACGCATTCGCGCAATTACCCCGCGTGCTGCCCGGCATGATTGTCGGCCTGGGTGTTTTCTATGCATCGGTGTTCATCCCCGGCATGTCCGTTCTGCGCGATACCATCTGGTTGCTGTTGATTGCCTTTCTCATCCGCTTTATGTCTGCCGGTTACGGTATCGTGGCGCCCGCCTTGGTGCAGATCACGACCGACTTTGACAAGGCTGCCCAGGTGGCCGGAGCAGGTTGGACGAAGACCATGTTTCGCATCGTCGTGCCCCTGCAAAAGCACGCCCTCCTGTCATGTTTCGTATTGCTGATGGTGCTTATCATCAAAGAGTACGCCTCGGCGGTGTTCCTGATGGCGCCGGGCAGTGAAGTAATCGGTTCGACCATGCTCAGTCTGTGGGCACAGGGCAGTATCGGACCGGTCGCTGCCCTTTCCGTGGTGCAGATTGGCTTAACCGCTTTGCTTGTGGCAATTTCAACTCGTATTTTTGGAGTACGGCTCTATGGCTGATGTGGTAGTAGAAAATCTCGGCCGGCAATTCGGCACGACAATGGCCCTTGACGATATCTCTTTCGAGGTGCGTTCGGGAGAATTCGTTACCCTGCTCGGGCCCTCGGGTTGCGGCAAGTCAACGACGCTGGGCGCCCTGGCTGGTCTGGACCGGCCCACGTCGGGCCGCATCAGTATCGGCGGGCAATGTGTGTTCGATGGCGCTCGCAATATTTTCGTTGATGCGCGCTATCGCAAGCTGGGCCTGATGTTTCAGACTTACGCGCTATGGCCGCACATGACAGTCTATGGCAATCTGGACTTTGCACTTGAACTCAATGGCGTGCGCGGAAAGGAAGCCCGCTCGCGTATAGATGAAGTGTTGGCCATGGTGGATATGGAAAAGTTCGCCTTGCGTTTTCCTGGTGAACTCTCCGGTGGACAACAGCAACGCGTGGCACTAGCGAGGACAATGGTGTACCGGCCAACGATTCTCTTACTGGATGAACCCTTGTCCAACCTTGACGCCAGCCTGCGTGAAAAAGCACGACTGTGGCTGGCAGACATTCAGCGTCGCACGGGCATGACAACAGTCTTTGTCACGCATGACCAGACCGAAGCACTGTCGTTGAGCGACCGGATCATCGTGATGAATGGCGGGCGCATCGCGCAGATCGGCACGCCCACCGAGGTCTATCAGAACCCCGCTACCGCCTTTGTTGCTGAATTTGTTGGAGCGAGCAACCTGTTCGTGGGCACAGTCCAGGCACCGGATCAACGTGGCGCGCGCGTGAAGCTGGAAAATGGACCCGTGCTCTCGCTGTCGCATAACGATGCACTGCAAATCGGCGCCCAGGTAACCCTTAGCGCCCGCCCCGAGAATCTGCAAATGAGCGCCAGACAGGAGGCCGACACCTACCCTGCCGACATTGTATCGAGAAGCTATATGGGCTCACGGATCCTTGTCGAAGTGCGCCTTGGAACCCAGACGCTACGCGTGGAAGTGCCTGCGACAAGCGCGCCTGTTGAAGGGTTCCTGCACATTCCGCAAGAATCATTGCGCGTATTCGCATGAGACCAGAATCATTCCTCAACCCGAAGCTTTATCCCGTATCCACTTTTTAGGAGTCGTAATGAAACGCAGATCATTCGTCCAGTTTTTTGGCCTGGCCGCGCTTGGCACGCCTCTTATGAGTCATGCGCAGGATTCTATTGCGGGCGACAAGACGCTCGTTAACGCCTCACAATCCGAACCTGATGTGCTGGTTTATTCGAATCTTCCCAATTATGTATGGAAGCCCTTTCGTGACCTGCTCGGGCGCACTTACCCCTGGATCAAGCTGGCGACGACCGACATGGGTGCGGAACTCTGGGAACGCTACTTTGCCGAGTCGGCAGCGGGAACACGCACGGCAGACATTATTACCACGACGGCGCCGGATCGGATTGCCGACTTCATTGACCGCGGCGAGATGATGCCCTACGTTTCGCCGCAATCGGATGCATTGCCGGCCTGGAGTCGACCGGAAACAGGGCTCTACACCATCTCGGCCAGCCCGGCGATCCTCATGTATAACCGCTTTCTCGTGAAAAAGCCCCCGCAGTCCATCCGTGACATTGTGGCGATGGCCACTGATGACCCCAAGGGTATGAGGGGAAGGATTTCCACCTATGATGCAGCGGCCAATCCTTTCGGCACCGCCATGTTCGCGACCTGGCTCAGAGGAAAGGACAACGACTGGCCCGTTCTCGAACCTATCGGGCCCCTGACGCGGCCGGAAACCGGTACCGCCGTGCAGCGGGAAAAACTGATGACTGGAGAATACAAGGTTGCCTTTTTCTCCAGCAGCGTCTCGCTAGTCGCCCTGGAACGTCCCGAAGTGAAAAGGCTGGTGGGCTGGGACTACATCAAAGATGGCACGATGGTAGCCCTGCAGGGCGCCTTGATCACCAAACGAGCCAAAAGCCCGAACTCGGCCAAACTTGTGATGGATCTCATGCTTTCGCGCGAAGGCCAGCGCGCCCTGGCGACCTCTGGCATGACGCCATACCGGTCCGACATTGAGCAGGCGGGCCTGCCCTTTAACACGCTGCAGACCGTGCGCGACAAGATCGGCGAAGAAAATCTCATTTACTACAACTATGACCGCAAGCAACTGGCAAGCTGGCCGCAAGTGGTTGAAAAGTGGAAATCCGTATTCAAGGCAGGACGATGAACCATGCAGTCCCCGCCCCCTTTATGCATAACGGAGAGCATGATTTGACATCAGCTACGGATCAGGCCCGGCAATCGGAGAACACCGCCTCCATGCAAACAGACAGCATGTTGCCTCGCACATCTGCAGGCTCCGCAGGGCTTTCTGCAAGCGCAATAGTAGATCTGTTGCGTGCGATGGAATCAGCAGGACTGGAACTTCACAGCTTCATGCTGGCCCGGCGTGGCCAAGTGGTGGCCGAAGCCTGGTGGCATCCCTACGGGGCAGAGCGTGTGCATATGATGCATTCAGTGACCAAGGCGTTGACGTCCACAGGCGTTGGCGTAGCCGTGCACGACGGGCTGTTCTCGCTGGATGATCGTGTCATCTCGTTCTTCCCCGAACGAGCGCCTGCAGACTTATCCGGACATCTTGCTCAGATGCGCATACGAGATCTGCTTACCCAGACCTCCGGTCACGACCACGGTGTATCAGGCTCTGTTTGGCGAAGCATAGCCACCAGCTGGATCGACGAATTTCTGAAGATTCCGGTCAAACATCTCCCTGGCACGCACTTCCAGTACTCAAGCGCCACCAGCTTCATGCTCTCGGCAATCGTGACGCGAACCTCGGGCCAATCCCTGCAAGACTATCTAGCTGCACGGGTGTTCGAGCCTGTTGGCATGCGATCCGTCCTTTGGGATATGGGTCCCGAGGGCATCAACCCAGGAGGCAATGGCGCGAGCATGACCTCCGAGGACCTGCTGCGCCTGGCAATCCTTTACGCGGCTGACGGCTGCTGGAATGGGAACCGCATCCTGCCCGAAGGCTGGGTAGCAACGGCTTCGCAAGCTGCCGCCTCCAGGCCCTACGGCTACCACTGGTGGGTCTGGCCCGAACAACCGGGCTTCTTTGCGTTCGGCGCATTTGGCCAGTATGCTTTCGTGTTCCCGGAACATGAGCTTGCCCTGGTAACGACCGCTGCCGTACCAGGCTCTATCAGCCGACCGGATATCGGCATACCGCCGCTGGTCTGGGAATATCTGCCGAGCCTCATCGCCGGCGCTGATTCGTCGAGCGAGTCTGAGCTGTCGCTTACCAGATATACCCAGTCTCGCTCACTCGGCCTTGGCGGAGTCGATGTACCGGACAATCAGGCTTGCACAGTGAACGGCTTGCGCTTCAAGGCCGAATCCAATGCAGACGACATTTGCGCGATACGGATTGACTTCAATGGATCGAGTTGTTGTGTTCAGTTTGAGTACCGCCACCACACGCATAGCATTAACGCGGGCCTGGACGGAACGCATGTGGAATCGACCACGACGTTACCCGGCGCAGGCCTGCATCATGGTTACGAACCCGGCCAACTGGCGACGGTGGCCTGGGGCTATTGGGATGAACCCAATGTTTTCACGCTCAAGTGCCAATATATCGAGACTGCTTTCTGCGACACATTCATTTTCGCCTTCGATAAAGGTGTATTGAACATGCAGCGATCCGTGAACGTGAACGGAGGCAACACCCAGCGCCCTATCATTCGTGCCCACGCCGAAGATCCAGCCATGAGCTGAAAACCTATCCACTACTGTGCTGCCAATACATTTCGGCGGGTAGCGGGTCAGTGTGTCAATGGGCCCATGCACACGCTGTCCAGCCACACATCTAGGCGTGTTTTGAGGGAAAACGGTGTTTGCCAGCTTTCACTTCGCGCCGGTGTGCCACAGCTGCAGTACATAGATCGTTTCGCCCTGAATTTCGTAGCGAATTTCATATTGTCCTGCCAGAATGCGCCGCACCTCACGTGGCTCGAGCTGAAACAGCTGTTCGCCAATGCGCGGATTGGTTAGCAAGATCGTTGGAGCTTTGGTCAGTTGTTGCACCACTCAGGCGGCGGCTGACTTGTTCGCGGGAGCTAAAAATTTGTATAGACGCGCCAAACAGCAAAGCGCCTTGCTGGTCTATTCATGATCGTCAGTGCGCGATTCAGCTTTAGGCATAGCATCCACCTGACCATAGCCACCATAGCAGTTACTCCCCCTCCTTGGCCTTCTTGCGACGATTCGCAATAAACCGCGCCTTCTTCTCCTTATTCCCGCACGTACCCATATCACACCACCGGCGGGTTCGACTCTGGCTGGTGTCAAAAAACGCGGCCTGGCAACTGGCTGATGCGCACAAGGCCAGTTTTCCGTCGCGTTCCCCTGCCAGGATGCTGATCGCATCGGCGGCGATCACGCTTAAGGCATCTTGCACGCTGGAAGCGGAGCCCAGCTTCCATTGCCGCTTACATTCGGGCGTCAAAAATGCAGCCGCCTTGCCCTGGGCACTGCAATCGTTGATAACCTGGATGGAAGATGCAGGCAGCGCCGCTCCGATCGCGGCGGCTGTCGCGGCTGCGTGAATGGCCTCCCTTAGTTCCCGGGCCCGGTTGAACTGGGCCGTGGTACACGTTTGCACCGCCAGGCCATAGACAGCCAGCCAGTCGATAAGCCGCTGCGGCGAAGGAATGCGCTCGATAGGATTGCCGCAACGCTCGGAAAGCGTCCCCGTGAAGCTGGTTGCCAGCACACTACCGAGGCGAAAGTCAGGATATTCAGCATTCATAGAACCACCTTAGCTGGTTGACGTTATTGTTGATGACATGTTACAAGCATCTTAGCCGGTTCGCAATAGTTCGTGGCCGGATCCACGATAGCAAGGAGATCTCATGCCTAGTCTGACCAGCGAAGTACACCCATTTAAAGCCCACGCAACCGACGCCGGCCTGGACGATTTGCGCGCACGATTAGCCGCGGCGCGGCTGCCAGAGGCCGAGACAGTCTATCGCCCTGCTCCTGACCCGCGTCGTTGGGACCAGGGCGTGCCGCTCGCGGACCTGATTGATGTAGTGAATTACTGGCGCACCGGATATGATTGGCGCGCGTTCGAAGCGCGCCTGAACCAGATCGGCCAGTACCGCACCACCATCGATGGCCTGGGAATCCACTTCCTGCACCGCCGCTCACTACGCACCGACGCTACGCCCCTGATCATGACGCACGGCTGGCCGGGCAGTGTTGCCGAGTTTGTCGATATCGTTGAGGAGCTGGCAGACCCCAAAGACGCAAACACGCCGGCATTTCATGTTGTGGCCCCGTCACTGCCAGGCTTTGGCTACAGCGACAAACCGGCCACTACCGGCTCGGGAACCGAGAAAATCGCGGCCACCTGGGTGAAACTGATGGAAAGGCTGGGCTACAGCAAGTTTGTCGCGCATGGCGGCGACTGGGGAGGTGTGATCACCACCATCCTGGCCGGTCGTTTTCCGGAACACGTTCTTGGCATCCACTCCACGCTCGCGCAGGCGCCGCCAGGGCTCACAACAGATGGGTTGACGCCGGCCGAGCGCCAATGGACCGAACAAACCCGCGACTTCTGGCAGTATCGTGCCGCGTACGCCAAGCAGCAGGCCACTCGGCCGCAAACTATCGGCTACGCGCTAGTCGACTCCCCAGTCGGGCTGCTTGCCTGGATCATGGACAAATTCTATGAGTGGACAGACAGCGAAGACAGTCCGTTCGAGCGGATTTCCCTGGACCGCATTCTTGATAACGTCACCTTATATTGGCTGACGCGCAGCGGCGCATCGGCCGCCCGTATCTATTATGAAAGCCACAACTCGCTGGACCCGGAACTTCGAGTGGATGTTCCAGCGGCGATCAGCATATATCCCAGGGATATTGAAAAGTGTCCTCGGCCATGGGCACAGGAGCGGTATCGGAAGATTGTGAGGTGGAGGGAGCCTGAGGCTGGGGGGCATTTTCCGTCGCTGGAGGTGCCGGGGGAGTTTGTGAGGGATTTAAGGGAGGGGTTGGGGGTGGTGTTGGGGGCTAGGTGAATGTGGGGCTGATTGAGACGGGCTATACAGACTTCGTTTTTGATCGGATAAAAGCCTCACGTTCACGGTAACGATAAATATTATTATTTAAATCGACTCTCATCATGTTCAAAATAATGTATATGCAAGCGAGACTCACGTCCTGCATATTGGACAGGGACTGGAGAAACAGTTTATTTTGATTAACAGGTTCCTCTGGGTACGTGAGGTATCGACATCCAGAATGAATTGCAATACTAAGCCTTCTATAAAGCACAATAATGAATTTTCCTTCGTTGTTGTTCAGTAGCTTTTTGGAGATCAGCTTTTTCACAAGCCCGTCTCGATTTTTAGTAATCGAAAGTAAATTCGTTTTATGGTTTTCAGGAGAAAAACTATGTTCTAAAGAAAAATAGGCATGCCTCACTGCCAGCTCAAGTACGCTCCTAAGCAATTGATCGACGTTTTTGTATCGCCGAGCCTTCAGCAATGAAAATATGGCGTTCATATCGTCTTCCGATTCAAACAAATGAGGAATTTCTGAAGCGTTCAAATCATCTCTGCCAGCCAATGTCGTTAACAAGCGACCATACGCAAATGTGTGCTTCACCGCGCCAATTAGTCTTAATTCTATTTTGCTAGATTCAGACTTTGGAGCTTCTTCTAATATCGCCGTGACATTGTGCTCTTGAATGTAGTTTTTGAAATGTAAGAACTCATCGTAGCCAAACGGAAGACTATAAAACTCAAGGAACGACAAAAAATCGCTATCCGCGTTAATTTCAGACAGTAGCTCGTCCGAAAACGGGAGATAGGAAATCAGGGGGTGAATGCGAAAGATCGGGAAGGTTTTCATACGCTTGAGGTCCATATAGATGAGTTGTGAGGTACTCAAAACACAAAAGCACTCGGGCATGTGGGCATCTCAAGTTGGGAATTTAGCGCTCACTACTATCGCTTAAACACATTGAACGACCAACCGTCAATGTTGGCTCAGGTCTTGTCTTTAAGAAAATTATTTATGACCCAGTACGGACATCTTGATCATGCCGGCATGGCTATAATGTAACGTAATTATACGGATTGACAAAAATATCATAAATGCTTCACGACAAAAAATGCCGCTTGGGCCGGTGCGGATGCGAGCTAGCTTGCGCTTGATAGCCTAGCGGATTCTGCGTAAGTATCAATATCCCTCTGAGATGGCCGGCCCCGCGACTGTCCTCACCCTAACACAGGCTTATGAATTTGGTAGTGGGGGAAAGTAACGATGAAAATTAACTTTGTATCGACATTTTTAGGAGATTCTCCCCTTGGATAAACCTCGTTCTTTATCCTCTCCTCAAGCTGTTATGGAAAGGCAGGCCGCACTGCAAGGATCTCATATGACCAGGTTGGCAACATTTGTCCGAGATCTGAGGGCAGCTCATCCAGCATGGGAGTTTCCGGACTTTGACCCTTTTGATGGGGGTACAGAAGCAAAATATTGTTTTTGTTTGAGAAACCAGGTCCAATGACCTCGGCGAAGCACAAAGGCTCTGGATTTATTTCGAGAAACAACGACGATCCTACTGCCGAGGCTATATTTACGTTTATGAATGAGGCGGGCATAGAACGGAATCGAACGTTGATATGGAATGTGATTCCAGGATGGAATGGAACTCGCAAGGTGACTACCGCAGAGTTGCATTCTGGAGTGGCACATCTTGAGACACTAATCCCATTACTGCCAAATTTAAAGATCATTGTCTTAGTGGGTGGTAAAGCCCAGCGGGCAAAACGGCTTTTGCAGCCGATGTGCTCACATATTTTGACGTCGGCTCACCCATCTCCTATTGTTCGCGCAACCAGACCAACCGAGTGGGGTAGCATCTCGGCAATTTGGGCTTTGGCACGAGAAAACGATTAAGCAGTCATTGATTATTTACCTTTTGTCAGTACCCGACGTAGATTGGCGTCATCATAACCAACGGCTATACCACCCCCCGTTTAGCTCACAGGACTTTTTATGCAAATCCTAGAAATTTGGAATAATTACACTCGCAAGGAAGTTCATTCCATATTTTCCCCTGAAACTAAATTTACCCCACGAGCAGGTACATGGGGACTTCAAGGAATTGTCCGTGTACCCGCACGTTCAGGAGACTGGGTCTTTTTTGTCACGTTTGGCCAAGAACAAGGGAGCCATGTTTTCGACGAATCTATTACTGAAGAAGGTGTTTTAAGCTGGCAATCCCAGCCCGCTCAGCAGTTTACCGATCCCGCCATTCAGGAATTCATCCAACACGATGCAAGCATCAATAACATTCATTTATTCCTACGTACAAACAAAAAGGCGTCGTATAGTTATTTAGGCACGCTCGGCTATATAACTCATGACTCAACAAGAGAAGAGCCGGTTCATTTTCAGTGGCAGCTACTTCAGTGGCCCGCTCCAATCGAATTTCTAAACCGAATTGGATTGAGACTATTTCCTTCCGAACAAGAAGCCAATGTCCCACTCCGTCCTGGCCTAACAATTAAGCCGCCCCCTCCTCCGAAGCCTAAAAGGCAAGGTGTCATCGCTGATACTTTCCGTCGCAATAAATCTCCCGATTATGCGACTCAAGATGCTCTAAATCGCACCCTTGGACTTCAAGGCGAGCAATTGGTAATAGCTCACGAAAAAGAAACCCTGACTGCTGCTGGCAGACACGATTTAGCAGAAAAAGTGGTACATGTATCGATCGTTGAAGGCGATGGTGCTGGATACGATATTAGATCATTCCTGACTGACGGAAGTATTCGCTACATCGAAGTAAAAACAACTCAGGGTAATGCATATACAAGTTTCTATATATCTCCAAACGAGATAGCTTTTAGCGAAAAAAACCCAGTTACATATTACTTGTATCGTCTATATGAATTCGATACAAAGAAAAACTCGGCGCATATGTATGTTTTGAGAGGAGACGTCAACACTTATCTCGACTTGAGTCCAATGGCGTATCGAGCAAATCTCCGCAATAGCGCAGGCTGATAAGAGTAATGACATCATATTGCTAATGTAGGCACGCTGCAGTGCTAACGACATCGCTATTTCGAAGCACATAACCTAGGCTATTGGGTAAATAGGATGCCGACCAAAAGATAAGCGGTTGACCTATACGGTCACCGCGAAGGTGGGACAGGTATCGAGCTGTTGGAACGCAATGTAGATCCAAAGGCCCCGAAGGCCTTTACACGGAAATGCCCGGAGTCGTTAAGCCAGACGCAACAACTCGGGCCCACTTTCCAATAACTTAACGCACCACTTTTGCCGTAAGCTGAATAGACGCGCCAACGGCTTTGAGTACCGCATTCACCGTTTCGAAGCGTGGCTTGGACTTTCCGGAGAACGTTTTATAAAGACTCTCGCGACCCAAGCCAGTCGCTTCAGAGATCTGAGCCATTCCTTGCGCTTTCGCGACATCCCCTAGTGCCGCCAAAAACAGTTCGTCGTCGCCCTCTTCAATTGCGGCATTCAGATATGCGACGATATCCTCTGGTGTGGTTAAGTACTCAGAGGCGTCAAATTCACTTATGACTAGACCACTGACCTTTTTCATAAAATTTCCCTTAAATGTTTAATCAGATTTGCTTGGCCGCTTCAATATCATCCTCTTGCGATGCTTTGGTACCACCACATAGGAGCAATTACACCAGCTTATCCTGCTGTGCAAAATAGATCCGATAGCCGGGACCGTAGTCGATCCGCATCTCATACACCCCGCCACTCCAGACTTGAAATCGCCAAAATTACCAATCGAGACTCGTTTTAACCTGGCTGAGATCCTTTGTTTCGCATTCAGATCTTTCAACCTCGAGTGCCACCTTTTGAAATCATCTGTCTGATTTTTATTATTTTTTTGCCCACAACTTAGAAAATATCCTTGCAATGTTGAGTTGTTATAAATGTATCCCATAGGATACATTTATGCAAGTACAAGCTTGATCAACAAGACACACGGCGAAACCAACGCGCGCCAGGCATGTTCTCTGCAGACAACAAGGCGCCACTGATGGCGCCTTGTTCCTTTAACCGACTGTATCGTAACTACGCGTCTTGCAATTGTGGTTCCCTGGCCGCCAGATTGTTCATAGACTGGCCATGGGCAATAAGCTTACGTTCCAGGTTGCTTATTGCCCGCAACGAGCGGGCCATATCGACAACTTCATCATATACAGCAATGCCGGATTGACGAGCCAGTTCGACATATTCGCGTCGCATGCCGTCGAGCACCTCGGATCGATCGCTGCGCAAAGCCAAAACAAAATGAACCTGCGCGCCGCGCTCCTTGCGAGTCTGGGTAATAACATCGATCAAGTTCTGCAACGGGTTGCTGGTGCCGCGCCCGACAAAAGCGGCCAGGTTCAGATGCATGGCAATGGCATCAGGACTGGCCTTCTCGTACACGATATCCAGGATTTCTTTTGCAATAAATCCCTCTTTCTCCTGCAGGCTCCGCACAGGAGTATCGATAGGGTTGGTCACACTCGTGCCTGGTGGAAAACCAAGGGCCGTCAAGTCATCGACGACGTCCGGGGTAAATGGCGACACATCCAGACCCGCGCGCGCAAAACTGTCGGCCCCCAATACGCTGGAACCGCCACCATTGCCAAACAGCACGACGTTGTTTGTTGGGGTGGTGGCTCTAAGTTCCAGGAACTGCAGCGCCAACAGCACATTGATAAACTCATCAACCGTGTCGACAATCTCGACCAGCGTCTGCCTGGCCATGGCTTCCCATGCTTCTTGTCCGGACGCAAGCGCGCCTGTGTGCGATTGGGCGGCAAGCTGGCCCTGGCTCGTCGCGCCCCCCCGCAGAATGACGACCGGCTTGGGGTGAGCCGCGTTACGCAGCGCATCGAAGAACTCCCTGCCATTTTTGATGTCTTCTATATACAGCCCAATTGCCTTGGTGGCTGGGTCGGCCAGATAATATTGCAATAGCTCGACGGGCTTGACGTCAAGACTATTGCCTATCGTAGCCAAACCGCTGAATCGCAAGCCTCGCCATTGTCCACGCTTGATAATGTCGGTGGAAAGCCCTCCGGACTGTGAAACGACGCCGATGTTGCCAGGTTCAGCAGGCGCATCCTTAGGGAACGTCAGCCCGCCTCGTGGCGAATAGGTGCCCAGGCAATTGGGGCCCAGCAGCCTTACCTTTGCTCTTCGCGCCGCCTCCAGCAACACATCTTGCTTGGCTTGCCCTTCAGTACTCTCTTCAAAACCGGCGCTGATAATTTGAATGAAACGACACTTGCCTGGCGCAACGTCGATAGATGTGGCAATGCGCTCAGCTGCAATCGCGACATACGTGTAGTCAACATCCTGGGGGGTCTGCGCGAGACTGGGATAGGCCTTGAGCCCCTCTACTTCATCGGCCTTGGGATGTATCGGGTATATCTCTCCTGTAAAGCCGAACTCCTGCAAGCGTCGAATGAATGTATTGGCAATGGTGACGTCTTTCGTTGAGGCGCCAAGCACGGCCACCGTCCTGGGTTCAAACAATGGCCGGAAATGCTGTAATACTGTTTCACCGGTCCGGTTTGCCGAAGTAGGTCGCGTTGCCTGATTTTCTGCTTTTCCGATAAAGCGTGCATCAACGGCTACCAACCGGTCGCCCGTGTGAATGAGCGGGTTAATATCGATTTCTTCAATCGTATCCTGGTGTGCCAGAAACAAGCCATCGCCCCCGCCGATCTGCATCAGGGCCTGCACAAGTATTTCCCGGTCATAAGCGGGGCTGCCGCGAAAACCGTCAAACAGTTTTGCCGCCGCCAGATCGTCAATCATGCTACGGGCATCGGCTTCGGATATCGGGCACAGACGAAACGTCACATCCTTTAACAGCTCAATATAAATACCGCCGAGGCCAAGCATGATCACTGGGCCGAACATGGGATCATTGAATCCGCCGATAGCAACTTCAAGTCCCGAGGGAACCATTTCTTCAACCAGCCAGCCTTCGACCCGTGCCTTGGCAATAGCGGGCAGGGCACTCATTCTGTCTATCGCTTCGGCCACTTCGCGCTCATTGTTCAGGCCGACCGCGACGCCGCCGGAATCGGATTTATGCAAAATATCCTGGGAAACTACTTTCACGACATAGGGAGCAATCAAGGTTGCCACCCGGGCTTGCGCATCCTGCGCACTGGAGGCAACAAATGATTGCGGTGTGTCAATGCCAAACGACGCAAGAAGTTCTTTTCCTGCCTTTTCATTCATATTTATCGCGCTCATATGCGCCTGCTCCTGGGAAAATGGATTTCGATCGTCACTAATAGCTGGTTGGCCATGCGCGCATGTGTCTTTCACCCAAACCGCCCGTGAGCCTGCGCTGCTGGATATCAAGCATTCGAATCATGAATGCACGTGTTTCCTGAGGCTTGATCACATCATGAGCCGAGAATATCCGGGCCATATCCCACACCTCGAGATCTTTGCGGATATTGGCCAGAGCATCGTCAAATCCCTCGTCCTGCGCAGTCTTGCCATGCACGATGGTGGTCGCAAAGACCGGATCCATGAAACTGACTTCAGCCATCGGCCAGGCAACCATGGTGTCATTGTGGGCGCCGCCGCCCATCGCGACATAAGCGCGGCCGTATGCCTTGCGGCACAGTACTGTTATCTGGGGAACGGTCGTCAGGCAGGTTGCATTCATGAAATTCATAATCTGTCCCGGCGCGCCCTTGCGTTCGGCTTCCGTGCCGACCACAAAGCCCGGTGTATCCACGAAACGCAGAATCGGTATATTGAAACTGTCGCAAAGCACCGTGAAATCAATGGCCTTGCGGCACGCTTCGGCCGACAATGCACCGCCACCCGTCAAGGGATTGTTTGCGATCACGCCCACAACGCGCCCGTCCAAGCGGGCCAGACTGGTCACAAGTGATTTGCCAAAGCGGGGCTTGAGCTCAAATATACTGTCCTTATCCAGGATAATTTCCAGGATTTTCTTCATGTTGTAGACCTGTGTGCGACTCTCCGGCATGATCTCGAGAATGGCTTCCTGGTCGGAGTTTGACTCCTCCCCTGCTTTGGTACGAGGTGGAAGTTCCTTCGCATGCGAAGGCATGTATGACAGGAATTTTCTGACCGCCAGCATCGCTTCTTCATCGGTATCCACGAAGTGATCGATCAAGCCGGTTTGTTCTGCATGCAAACGCCAGCCGCCAAGTTCTTCCAGGTCGACCTTTTCGCCGATGGCCATGGACACAAGCCTGGGGCTTGAAACCGACATAATCGATCCCTTTTTCATCACGGAAAAGTCTGAGCAACAACACAGCCATGCGGACGAGCCGAAAGACGTATTCAGCGCCGCCGCGGCCCACGGCACATCCCGGATGCGTCGAAACTGGCTGGTATCATTGCCCAGCATCTGGCCCATTCCCTTTGACCCCATCGCATCCGGCAGACGGGCGCCAGTCGACTCTCCGATATGCACAAAGGGCATGCCGCGCTCATTACATGTTTTCCGGATGTAGCCCATTTTCTTGGAGTTCGTGCCACTGGTCGATGCACCCTTTGTCGTGAAATCGTTCACAACCACCCCGACGTCACGGCCGTCTATCAGGCCGAACCCGACGATCTTGCCATCTCTGGGGGTCAAATCTTTATCCTGCTCGATGACCGAGCTGCCTAATAGTCCGAGCTCAATAAAACTGCCGCGGTCAATCAATGCATCCAACCGCTCTTGCGCATTCAAGTCTCCTGACTCCTTGCGCTTGTCGAGTTTTTTCTGGCCTCCCATCCGGGACGCGGCTATCCGTTTTTCGTCAAGCTTGGTGAGTAATTCGCCATGTTTCATGAGTCTGTTTCCCTTAGTATTCAACGTCGTATTTATCAACCGTCAGCCGATCGATTGCTTCTTTATCCAGTTGCGGAAAATATCCGGCTTGCAGATGAATTTTTCCGTTCTGACAGGAAAGAGAATTCAGAAACAGGTGATCGATATGCTTGAGAAACCCATTGAATTCTCCCTTGGTACGGATCAGGCGTGCGGCAACCGCCGCCTCCATCCAGTTATTGATTTCGCTACCTAAACCGTCGCCAAGCACGGCGAGCATGCCATGATCGTGCACGCTTTGAATTCCAGCCGCCAACGCATCAAGGCTGCCAAAGCGCTTTAACTTGACTTTGCAGTAGCCTACGTTAGGGATTTGGGCAGCGCGCTCGATATCTGCCAGACTGCAAATGGGTTCGTCCAGCATCAAGGGAATGGGACTCTCGAGAGCAACTGCCGCGTTGTCATCCCATGCCTCGGAGTCGCAGGGCTGCTCGAATAGATCGGCGCCCGCATATTCAATACCTTGTGCAAATCGGATCGCGTCTTCTTTACTATAAGCACGATTGGCATCCAATCTGATTGTTGCCCGATCCGCAAGCAAGCGCAGTATCGTGTTCGTCCTGGCAATATCAGCATCGACGTCCTTTCCAACTTTTACCTTGAATGTCGTGAAGCCTTGTCCCAACAGCAGTTGTAGCTCATTTTCAATACCGGGCTCATCCATTGCATTCACAGGGACAATCAACTCCTGGTCGATGTCTTTTTCGATTTGCAGCCATTGGCTGTCTTGCAATGACTCAAGGGCAGTCACGAGCAATGTGGTTGCAACCTTGCTTTGCTCCAGACGGGCCAGCAGCTTGATCTTGCCGTCTTCTATGTCAACGCCCTTGAGCTCGTGCAGACGATCCTGGCAATACTTCCACGCGTCTTCTCGCGTTTCCGAACTGGAACCCGGCGAAACATGGGCATCGGAAAATGCGCGTTTTCCCGCAGCATCCTCCAGTTCAATGAAGAACGGTTCAAATTCTGTGAAGGTCCGATACGAAAGTTTGTACGGCTGATACAGTGGCAACCGGAGTCTCCTGAGGGTTGCTTTCGCGATGTGTGTCACGCATTGTCCTTAGTGGTTGTTTTTGTCACCACTAAAGTTTAGACTATGGCCATGTTAAATTCAAGTGTTATGTCATAGGGAGATTGAAATGAATCAGAAATTACGTAGCGTGCTTTATGTTCCGGCCCTCAATGAGAAAGCCATGCGCAAGTCGGCTACGCTGGCCGTCGACGCCATTATTTTCGACCTGGAAGACAGTGTCTTTCCTGACCAGAAAGCGCAAGCACGATCGTGCCTGGCAGAGGTTCTGACAAAGGAGCGAGACCAGTTTCAGGGCAAGTATCTGGCCATACGTATCAACGCCCAGGACACGGCTTTCTGGAACGATGACCTTGCCATGGTCAATCAGGTGAGGCCCGATGCCGTCGTACTGCCCAAGGTAGTGAGCGCGCAGAGTATTTTCGACGCAGCAGCAGGGCTTTGCGCAAGCAATGATATCCAGCCAAAGATATGGTGCATGGTAGAGAACCCGCTTGGCATTCTCCGGCTGGAAAATACCGTGGAAAATGGCATAAAGGCAGGCCTGGAATGCCTGATTCTGGGCACAAACGATCTTGTAAAAGATAGCGATCTGGATCCGGGCAAAGATCGTTGCAACCTGTTGCCCTGGTTCAGCCACGTCATGCTGGTCGCCAAATCTTTTGGCGTCACCGTCATCGATGGCGTATTGAACGACATCAAGAATACAGAGGCGCTAAGCGCGGAATCAGAGATGGCAAAAGCATTGGGAATGAGCGGAAAAACTATCATTCATCCGGCACAGGTCGATGTGGTGAACCAGTGCTTCAGCCCCAGCCCTGAGCAAATTTCATGGTGGAAAAAAATTGTCGAAGCCTACAATCGGCCTGAGCACGCCGGGTCAGGTGTGATTAATCTTGAGGGGACGATGGTAGAACGCTTGCACCTGGAGATCGCACAGCGTCGGTTGCAAGAATACGACCAGACGCAGTAGCAAGGCGGGCAACGAATTAAATACGTGTCGCGTGCCCTGCCCCTTTGTCACGCGGCTTTGGCAGGCGCCACCAACTCGTTGATATGTTCATTGACGAACCGGGTGCTCACCTCCCGCATATTAAATGCCGGGTGTGTCAGACATGCAATCAGGAACGCCTTATTCGTACGAAGTCCCTCTATGCCAGTGCTGTTCAGCGCCGCTATCATTGACTCGACGGCCTTCTCTCTATCGGCCCCGTGCGCCACGATTTTCGCTATCATCGGATCATAAAACGGCGTGATTTCACTCCCTTGCTCATATCCCGTCTCTACCCGAATGCCCGTTTCCGGATCAGGCAATGCAAATTTCGTGAGCGTGCCGGGCGATGGCATAAAGTTTTTATCTGGATTTTCGGCGTAGAGCCGACATTCTATCGCGTGACCCTGTTGCACAACATCGTGCTGCTGCAGCGTTTCAAGCTTGCCGCCCGCATATAGCAATTGCATCGCAACCAGGTCCAGTCCGGTAATCATTTCGGTAACCGGATGCTCCACCTGGATTCGGGTATTCATTTCCAGGAAATAGAAATCTCGGGCGTCTACATCAAAGATAAATTCGACGGTACCGGCACCCTGGTACTGCACCGACTCCGCCAGGGCAACGGCAGCCCTGTGCATGCCCGACCGAACATCGGGCGGAATATCGGGCGCCGGCGCCTCTTCGATAATTTTCTGAAAACGTCGCTGCAAGGAACAATCACGATCGAAAACATGAATTGCCTTATTACCAAAACCGAAGACCTGAACCTCTACATGCCGGGCCCTGGCAACATATTTTTCAAGAAAGATATCACCATTGCCGAACGCGGATACCGCTTGTGACTGAGTTGCCCCAATAGCAGCTTCCAGTTGCGCACATTCGTTCACTTGCCGCATGCCGATACCTCCGCCGCCCGCGGCAGCCTTGACCAGCAAGGGATAACCAATGCGGGAAGCTTCCTGCGTAACGGAAGTCATATCGCTCGAATCCAGTCGACCACTTCCTGGGACAACGGGAACCCCGGCCTTGATCGCCAGTTCGCGGGCATTCTGTTTATGACCCATATTGCGAATCGATTGTGGCTCCGGGCCTACCCATGTTATCCCCGCATCGATCACAGCCTGGGCAAATAGCGCATTCTCAGAGAGAAATCCATAACCCGGATGAATCCCATCCGCGCCTGTCTGCCGGGCAGCAGCCAATATTTTTGCCGCTTGCAGGTAGCTTTCAGCGCTTCGGGCCGGGCCGATGTGCACACTTTCGTCTGCCATGCGCACATGCGGTGAGTGTACATCGGCATCAGAGTAAACCGCCACGGACCCAATGCCCAGCTTGCGGCAAGCTTTAATGACACGACAAGCGATTTCCCCGCGGTTGGCAATCAATACCTTTTTCAACATTGACGGCTCCTTAATCTTTAATCCGGGCCACAACGCTACCCTCTGTGACGGTATCTCCTTCCTTTACCAATATCTCCTGAACAACACCGCTTTCTACGGCTACGACAGGTATTTCCATTTTCATGGATTCAAGAATCATCAACGGTTCATCTTCCTCTACTTTTGAGCCGACCTGATGAAGAATCTTCCAGACATTGCCGGTAATTTCAGTTTTGATATCAATAATAGCCATTGTCTCTCTTCCCTGTTAACTGGTGAATATTGCATGCGCGACCAAAACGCCTTGACAGCCATAATACATAAATTCTATAGTGGTTGCAATAACAACAACGTTTTAGTTTATTTCGGAGGAAAGCATGATTGACGCAAATGAATGGATCGGGCGCCAGATAAGCGATACACAGACTGTCGAAGCGTGGCCATTGAACGGCCTGAAAAGTCTTATCGAACCCCAGCTGCAATGCGATGCCGACGCCCGCGGTGCGATCCACCCATGTGCCCATTGGTTATATTTTGTGCCTGCGACAGAACAGTCCAGGATCGACGTGGATGGGCACCCGAAACGGGGTGAGTTCATACCCCCTCTTGCGTTACCTCGGCGGATGTGGGCGAAAAGCGCCATCACATTCGCAGGCGACATCAAGCTTGGCGATCACATCCAGAAAGTGTCAACGGTTGCCTCTGTTGACCAAAAAAGCGGGAGATCGGGAGAACTGGTTTTTCTTGAAATAGATAATAAGTACTTGCACGATAACCGACTGTTGCGGCACGAGATGCAGACCATTGTGTATCGAGACCATCAGAGGTACGACGACAGCATTTTCACTCAACTGGCTGACGAAAAGCCGCAATGGTCCCACCCGACCCGTTTGGGCGCCGTGGAACTCTTTCGGTACTCAGCAATTACGTTCAACGGGCACCGCATTCACTATGACGGTGATTACACTCGAAATGTAGAGGGGTATCCATCCATCATCGTTCAAGGACAATTTATTGCCACATTGGCCTTATCGCGCGCGCTGGTTGCTCTGGGCGTGCCACATTGCAAAAAATTTACGTTCAAAGCGGTTAAACCCATCTTCAGTGAGCAGACTTTTTTTATTGAAGGCCGAAAAAACGAGGATGGAAAAATATTGGCATGGGCAAGACAGGAAGATGGTCGTGTCAACATGACGGCGGAAATTGAACTTTAAATACCGTGACAGACATGTCATTCATTCCTGGGCCGAGGGGTATCCGGTGTTTTCGCGGAATGATTCCACCTGGTCAGGCGTGTATGCTTTCAGGCGCAGCTTGGCCAGATAACGCCCGAATTCGGCAGTGATTTGGTCGCCGAACTTCTGGAATATTTCAGCCATGTAGTAATCGTGTCTGATCAATGCCGCCGCCATTGTGACAATCGTCTGGCTTCTTGTCCGGGCGCCGGTATACTCCTGGCCGGAATTGACAGCGATCATCTCGTTGAAATCGACAACGATGGTAAATAAATTATCTGCCCTTCCCATGCGAGTACCATCGTTCTCATGGATATAGACCTGACAATTCTTGTTGAATTCGAACTCTGATGTGTCTTTTCCAAACAAAACGATCATGACACGCATGTTTTTCTTTTTAGCAGCCTTTTTCAATGCCGTAGCGTATCGGCGCAGCACCACGTCGGATGCCTTAATCCATATTGATTCCCGGGACGAAGCCAACAGTTTTTCGATTTCGGCATCAATGCTTTCCTGCCCGCGCAGAATCCAGACGTACTGATTCTCAACACGAGGTGCGATACGTTCAAGGTCCGTGGCGACACGATCACATGTCTTGGTAGTCTGGGCGGCCAGAGAATCAAGCATATCGCGCGGGTTCGCGGCGATATAGCATGTAGGGCTCTCGGTAACCGGCAGAACCGCTCCTTTTTTTGTCAGCACCTCAAGCGCACTATAGGTGTTGGATCGCGGTACACCCGACATCTTGGATATTTCGTATGCCGTTTTAGGGACACCGGCTGCCGACAGGGTTTCTAAATAAATCTTTGCTTCATACTCTGTAAAGCCCAGGGTTTTAAGATTATCAATAGTATTGGTTTCTGTAGTAGGCATAAAACTTTGGCTGTGGGCAGGGTAAATGAAAGTGTCGGTAGGATCTGATCGATCCAGAAAATCCAATATATAGAAAATAAAACGAAATTACAACGCGGCATCGCTCTTAGCAGCGAGCAGGACCGGAAAAGCGAGCGCTTCTTGCGCAGTTCCCGCTTTTTTTACCCACTATCTGCATAAACGGGGCGATGGCGACGACTTGCGACCGTCCACTGTCCGTGTCTGGCCAGACACCAACGCCCTGTCGACCTGGCCCATAAAGCGGTCCGGAAACCTGAGGGTGCTTCACGTGCGTTCGAGAAAAGTCTGACATGAAGAATACACACAAGTTGCCGCAATTACAACCACTTTGATTCCAGGATCGAACCACAGCTACAAGTGCGGCAAACGCTAAATATTCTGGGCGCGATATGCGGTACTTCACGAGCCGTCGATGACAGGAAATATTCAGAGAATCCAATGTTCTGTACAGGCACAAAAAATAGTGGTTGCAATTGCAGCTACCTATGGTTATTCTGTGAATGACTCGCCGACAAATACGGCGCAGTCCCATCCAAGCATGAACGAAACAAAAAATTAAACACCTGAATGTAGTCAAGCTATAGAAACTGGAGGAGATTAGACTATGGATGCAAAAAGGAATATTTCGGAGAAAATAAAAAAAAATTTTCTATGTATTATGACAACCATAATGACGTTACTGAGCAACCCGATCATGGCTCAGAATTGGCCGACGCAACCCGTTTCCCTGATCATTCCGTTTTCTCCGGGAGGGTCAACAGATATTATTGCGCGTGTCGTTGGCAATAAGATGTCCGAAGTGCTGGGCGTCAGCGTTGTGCCTGAAAACAAGGGCGGGGCCGGAGGCATTATTGCGGCAAACTATCTTGCCAATGCTGCGAAGAACGGATATACCATTTCGCTGGATCATATTGGCTTCGCATTTAACCAGTCCCTGATCCAGGGTAAGCGCATTCCGCAGAAAGAGATTGTTCCTGTCGCCTTTATCGGCTCTACACCCAATGTTCTTGTTGTTCCCAATAGCTTTCCCGCCAAAACCTTGCAGGAATTCATTGCCTTCGCCAAAGCGCACCCCAACGAGATTAACTTTGGATCCGGTGGCGTTGGCAGTGCGGGCCATTTACCGATGGAGCTTTTACAGTCGGTGACAAAAACGCAAATGGTGCATGTCCCTTATAAAGGTTCCGGTCCGGCAATAACGGATTTGACAAGCGGACGAATTCAGGCAATGTTGATGACGATCCCAGCAATTATAGGGGCGATTAAAAACAATCAGGTAAGGGCTATCGCTACCACAGGGTTGCAGCGCCCCGAGGCGCTTTCTGACATTCCCACATTCAAGGAAGCAGGTATCGATAATTTCGTTTATCAGCCGTGGTACGGAATTTTTGCACCTAAAGGCACACCGCAACCCGTTCTGGATAAACTGCATACCGCCGTCAACAAATCCATTTCCGATCCGACCGTCGTTGCTAAACTGTTAGAGCAAGGCCTGGCGACCGAAAAGAAAACGCAGCAAGCGTTCGTAGATGAAGTCGGGAATGATACGAAAGAATGGGGTGTTATCATCGGGAAACTTGGGCTGAGCACCAAATAATATAAAAGCCGCTTATTTGTGCAGGGAGGTATTCAGCATGCAAATCCATGCCAACGGATTCGAATACAGCAGTGTCGCAGTCCGGCTTCCGGTACAAGATCTGGAAAGGGCGCGATTGTTCTATCTGGAAAAGCTCGGCCTGCAGCCGGACGAAACGCGTCCCGGCGGCTTGCTTTACTTCTGCGGAGGCACTTCCTTCGGACTGTTCACTTCCCGCGGCTGCGCGTCTGGCACTCATACCCAAATGGGCTTTGAGGTAAGCGATCTTAGAACGGCAGTCGCCGTCTTGCGAAGTCGAGGCGTCGTGTTCGAAACGTATGACTTACCAGGGTTGAAGACGGTCGACGGTATCGCCGAGATTGCCGGAAACTACCCCAGCAAAGGCGGCAAGGGGGAGTTGGCAGCGTGGTTCAAGGATAGCGAGGGTAACATGATCGGTCTGGGACAGGCACTGCGATAGGCCATTGGCGGGGGCATTGCCCCCGCACACATCTGCTTTATCTTGCTTCTGTTTTTTGCAACATCACACTGCCCCATCCCACTATGCGATATTCTGCCGCGACCCGTTTTTGGATACCTTGCCCTCGGGTATGAGGAGGCAGGATAGCGCCTGGCGTCACACGCTACGCAAATATCCTTGCAACATCCCTTTACTGCCCGATTTTAGCCGTTGCTCCGCGCACCCCGGCGTGCTTGATAATATCTGCAATACGGCCATCCTTATCCGCTGCAATAATGAATTTATTTAGCGTGGTCAGCCCGGCATCGCGGCCTTTGGGAATGCCTGCGGCAAAATACTCCATATCCCAATGCCCGGGTAGCACCCTGGAACCGGCTATAGCGTCAGACATTTGAAATAGGATGGCGTTGTTGGTGGCAAAAGCCTCAATTTCCTTGCTCTTTAACATCTCTATGGCATGTTTGAGCGTGTCTATCTCCCGAATCTGCAGCTTGGGGAAAAGCCCGATTAAGGTTTTTGCAGTGCTGCTGCCTTTACTGACACCAACCACAGTATTTGCTGCAGCAAAGTCATCGACAGATTGAAACGTTGACTCAGGTGGTACAAGAAAACTTTTTTCCACCTGCATAAAGGTTGGCGAAAAATCCATTATCTTTTTGCGCGAGGCAGTGGCATTACTCACACTTAAGTCCACTTCCCCTTTTTTAACAGCAGCCAGAAGAGACTCGTTACTTGGAAATATCATCGCCTTAAATGGAACGCCCAACTGGCCGGCAAACAATTTTCCCAAATCGTAACCGACACCTTTGTTCTCTTCGGGTGTTGCGCCTTCAATAATAGATGTCGGGCTGCCTTTATACACGCCAACCAATAGCGTTCCGGAAGGAGCCAGGATTTTTCTTGCCGCAGCATCAGTCGCATCAGCATAGGCAGCGGCTGAACCCAGTAATAAATGAATACTCAATAGGCAAATAGCGGCTTTTTTTAGTGTTTTATACATACTTCTCCTCTTGTACCAGAAATAAAATCAATTATTCAACAGCAAGATATCAAGTACCGCATGCTCATGTCCGAACCGGATGGCTTTCACGCGGCGATCGCCCTGGCGCTCGCTAAGGCGTGTTGGAACGTCAATAACGGCAAGTTTGGTTTTATTTAAAACGAAATATTCAAGTCCGGGTTCCGGCTTGTCATGGTGTGTCTCCTTATATTTTCTGCTGATTCACAGACTATTTTTGATCATTGGCAAAATGAACTTTTGCATCACCATTCTCAGGCAATGTGCTTATAGGGTCTAATACTATTTAAATCTCCTATCTATATTATTTTCGAATAACTGCGAATCCCACCAACTGCGCTGTCCCCTGCCGCTGGCCAGATACAGAACGCGCTTTGGCCCAGAGCCAATTGCCAATAACCAGGCACAAAACCCGTGCAATGAGCTCATGAGCATGTATGTCCGCTGCGGGCACAGAGTCTTGTCTTTATTCGAAAACGAATATTTTTTCAGGCGCCAGTCAGCCCTGTTCCCTATCCTGTATCAGATACGTGTATTGAACCCATGCTCAGCTCCTGCTGGGCATTCCGCTTTCCAAATCAAGGAGACTACGCCATGAAAATAGCCTTCAAGGCCGCACTGACCCTGACCCTGTCCAGCCTGGCATTCGGCGCCCAGGCCGCCGATTGGCCGGATCATCCCGTTATCTTCGTTGCCCCGTTTACGGCCGGCGGCGCCAATGACCTGGTGGCCCGCCTCATCGCCAAAGCGGTAGGCGCCGAACTGAAGCAGAGCGTGATCGTTGAAAACCGCGCCGGTGCTGGCGGCGTGATCGGCTCGGCCCATGTGGCGCGCGCGCCCGCCGACGGCTATACCTATCTGGTGGGCAGCAATGGTACCGTCACTAATAGTCTGATCCGCTCCGATCAACCGTATAAGGATGAGGCGCTGACCCCGGTAGCGCTCCTGTCAGTCACCCCTTCGGTCATCGTTACCCGTCCGGATAACCCGGCCAAGGATCTGAAAGAATTTGTTGAAAACGCCCGCGCCAAAAAGGTCGACCGCATCACGTTCTCGACCGCCGGCAACGGCAGCACACCCCATTTTGTGGCCGTCATGATGAAGGAAGCCACAGGGCTGCCGGTTGAACCCATTGCTTACAAGAGCGGTTCCGAAGGTGTGACGGCCGTCGTCGGCAAACAGGTTGACGCGACCTCGGAAGCCAGCATCGTGACGCTCCCGCTGGTGAAAGCCGGCAAGCTCAAGGCGCTGGCAACCACATTGGAAAAGCGCATGGCCAGCGCCCCGGATATTCCCACCACCAAGGAGGCCGGCTTTCCGGACATTCGGATCGGTCACTGGGCGGGCCTGTACGCGCCAGCAGGAACACCAACAGACGTGCTGGATAAGATGAATGCTGCCGTTAACAAGGCCTTGCAAACGCAGGAAGTGCTCAGTGCCTTGAAAAAAAGCAGCATTGAACCCGGCGGCGGCAGTCGTGCCGAGTTCACCAGCTTCGCAACCAGCGAGCGCAAGCGTTTGGGCGAGGTCGTCAAACAGGGGCATATGCGGGCCGATTAATCTGCTCGATTGAATGCATCGGCCCGTGTATCATCAGGATTCGAGGAATACACGGCGCTGATCGCACAGTACGCATGTTTAGATAAATAGCCGATTGCGCTCATGCCCATCGCGCAGATCCGGCGCCACAGCCAATAGCAGTTCGTGCAGAGACCGGCCTGAATGTGTTGCCGGCACCCACAACACCGTCGCATCACAGTTGTTATGCCATTTTCCTATAGCTGAAATCTATCTGAACATCTGGTGCCAGGCGGCCGAATCACTCATCATTTGTCGTTCTCATATCAACAATGACGGAGACGAAAATGAATAAACTATTGTCGCTGGTAGTGGGGATGGGTCTTGCTGCGCAGGTCTTCACTGTTCACGCCAATGCCAGCAAAATTGCCGATACCCAGACTCGCGTTATCCAGACGGAAAAGGGAGCAACGGTCGAGGTCTTTATCAATGGCACCGGAACGCCTATTGTCCTGCTGCCGTCTCGCGGTCGCGGTGCAGAAGATTTTGATCCGCTGGTGCCATTCCTGCAGCAAAAGGGCTACCAGGTTATCCGCCCGGAGCCGCGCGGGATCGGCAAAAGCAAGGGCCCGACAGAAAACATTACCTTGCATGACCTGGCCGATGATATCAACCAGGTTATCCAGCAGGTTGCCAAAAAGCCCGTCATTATTGCCGGGCATGCTTTCGGAAACTGGGTCGCCCGCATGACAGCGGTCGATCATCCGGACGCTGTGCGTGGCGTTGTCATCATTGCAGCGGCAGCCAAAAGCTATCCCAAAGCCATGCCGGAGCTGGTGGAAAAAGTGCGTCATGCGACCGACCAGAGCGTTCCGCAAGCCCAGCGGCTGGCCGCATTGCAATTCGGCTTTTTTGCCAAAGGGCATGATGCGAGCTCCTGGTTGAACGGCAGCTATGGCGATGTGAGCAAGAGCCAGAACGCGGCTGGCAAGGCAACCCCGCAGTCGGAATGGTGGTCTGGAGGGCACGCACCCTTGCTAGAAGTACAGGGCGACCTGGATCCTTTCAAACCACAGGCAACCCGCCAGGAAATGAAAGAAGAGTTCGGCGCCAGGATTAGCACGGTTGTGATCGCCAATGCCAGCCACGCGTTGGTACCGGAGCAGCCACAAGCGTTGGCAGACGCGCTTGACAACTGGATCAAAACACTCAAGCCGTAACCAGGCGCACCAAAGAAGCCGATCTGCGGGTTGGCTTCTTTCTTAACGTTCCGACATAATCTGGGCAATCCGCAACCATCGCCCTGCTGTGTCTGTCAATTATCAAATAAACATCGGATTGCGTTGCGCTTTCCGATTTTTCAAAGCGGTCCGGCTGATGGCATCTCAGTGGGCCGCATGGCGGCCATTGAACTGCGGGCAATTACCTTGCGTGCAGTGCATCAGCCTGTCCAGTCGTTAATATCAAGAACAGCAGCAGCAAAGGCCTCGGGCGCTTCCTGCGGAAGATTGTGGCCCGCATTGGGTATGATCCGGTTTTCATGACGTCCGGTGAAGCGCGACGGGTCTGCTTGTCGTCCTGCCACTGGCGTCACCCCATCCGCATCGCCCTCCAGGGTGATTGTGGGCACAGAAATGGGCGGCGCACTGGCCAGGCGCCGTTCCATATCGTCAAACAGCGGGTCGCCTTCGACCAGCCCGAATCGGTGTCGATACGAATGGATGACAACGTCGACGAAATCGGGATTGTCAAACGCCGCTGCGGAGCGGGCGTAAGTGTTCTGGTCAAAACGCCAGGTCGGCGACCATAAGGACCACAGGAGTCGACAGAACGCATGGCGGTTTTCAGTCAGCCCGGCGCGACCGCGTTCGCCATGAAAATAGTATTGATACCATAGCCGATACTCTTTTTCCGGACTGGCCGGCTGCATGGCTGCGGCAATATCCTGTATGTTGTAGCCGTTCACGGAAACCAGCCCACGCACCCTTGAAGGATACAACGCGGCCACGATGCAGGCAGCCCGGCCACCCCAGTCATATCCGCCCAGCACGGCTTGTTCAATCTGCAGCGCATCCAGCAAGGATAACAAATCCGCCCCCAGCGCGGCCTGCTGTCCCGAGCGAGGTGTGGTTGGCGCAAGGAAACGGGTAGACCCGTATCCCCGAAGAAACGGAGTGATGACGCGTGCTCCCCGCGATACCAGTTGCGGTGTAACGTCCTCAAAGGCATGGATGTCGTAGGGAAAGCCGTGTAGCAGCACGACAGGCCACCCATCGGCGTTGCCCTGTTCCTCGTAGGCGATCTCAAGCTGCGTAGTTGCTATTTTCTTAAGCATGAAGCCATCCTTTCAGTCAATGTCAAAGTCCCAGACAAACCGCCCCGCCCACCACGGTCATGCATGCGAGCCAGCGTTTTGCACTCACCGTTTCTTGCAGAAACAGCCGTCCGATAAGCACTGCAAACACCACGCTGGTTTCGCGTAATGCCGAGACTGCACCGATCGCGCCCGACTGCAACGCCCAGATCACGATACCATATGCCGCGAGCGAGACCAGGCCACCGATCAGCGATATGCCAGTTGTCATTGGCGCCGTGCGTAACGGCATCAGCAGCGCTGCGAGGCCACGCCTGGCAACGAACAAAACCGGCATCATCCAATAAAACAGGAACATCCATGCAGTATATGCAAGCGCCTGTCCACCCGACAAGCGCACGCCGATACCGTCGATCACAGTATAGAATGCAATGGTCACGCCGGTCGCCAGCGCCGCCATTACGCCCATGCGCGACACGTGGCGCCCCTGCAGCGCGATCGCAATAATGCCACCTGAAATCAACAAAACGCCCAGGGCCTGCAAAGGCCCGATTGCCTCATCGGCAAAGAGCGCCGCGCCCAGTGTGACGAACAACGGCGAGGAACCGCGTGCAATCGGATACGCTTGCGCCAGATCGCTCCGACGGTAGGACCGCACAAGACTTACGTTGTAGACGATGTGTATCAGTCCCGACGTGATGATGTACGGCCAGGCCGCGCGAGCCGGTAATGGAAGGAACGGGATCACGATTGTAGAGACTGCCGCAATGGCCACGCTCATCCACGCCATGGACAGCAGGCGATCGCCGTTGCCATGCAAAAGCGCATTCCAGCTCGCATGAAGCAGCGCTGCAAGCAGGACGAAACCACCGATATAAGCATAACTGAGCATGCGCAGCCCGAAAAAAAAGTGTAGTAAGAAGTATATCTATCTTGTGCTCAGGCAACAAACCATATAAATTGACAATTCGTATTAGATAAACTATTTCGAATGAAACAGAGACTGCCACCACTGAATGCGTTGCGTGCCTTCGAAGCTGCAGGCCGACTGGGCAGCTTCAAGGAAGCGGCTGCGCACCTGAATGTCACCAATGGCGCGGTAAGCCAGCAGGTGCGTCTGCTTGAAGCATGGCTGGGCGTGCCATTGTTTGAACGACATAACCGGCGCGTTATGCTTACGGCAGACGCCAGGGCCTATCTGGCACAAATCGGCCCCCTGTTCGAGCAGCTGGCGCAGGCTACAGCCAGCTATGGTGTACCCGCAACCGTCTCCCGGACGCTGTCCGTGAATGCATCGGCAACGTTTACCTTGCGCTGGCTGGTGCCACGGCTGGAGAAATTCCGTAGCGAACATGCCAACATAGACGTCAGGGTAGAGACCTCGAACGAGCCGGTGGAAAGCCTCAAAGAATCCTATGACGTCATCATCCGGGGCGGCCCGGACACGTTCTATGGCTATTCGATGAGACCGTTCCTGTCCGAGGAACGGCTGCCGGTTTGCAGTCCGGCGCTCCTCGCGCGCCTGCCGCTACGCGAGCCGCAAGACCTGCAACAACATACGTTGTTGCACACAACGAGCCTGCCGCGAGTGTGGCCGGACTGGCTGGCAAAAGCACAGGTTTACGGCCTGTCCCCGGCGGGTACCTTGACCTTCGATCACTTTTACCTGACGTTGCAGGCGGCCATCGATGGTATGGGCATCGCCATGGGACCCACTTCACTGGTATCAGACGATCTTGCCGCCGGCCGACTGGTTGCACCGTTCAACGGCCCGCGCCTGCCGTCACGCAGCTATTGCACTTACGTTCCGGATGAAAAGTCTGCCAATGACGTCGTGCTGCTGTTCCGCGCATGGCTCGAGCGCGAGGGCCTGTAACCAGACCATTGGATACGTGGTTGCATGAACCATAAATCACACTTGAAAGGAGTTCAGTTTGAATAACGCTTATCTGTATGAAAGACTCGCTATCCATGATCGCCTGTGTCATTTCCAGAGCGCTTTTGACTTACAGGACTGGCAGTTGATGGACCAATGCTTGTGGGCAGAACTGCATGTTGACTATTCGAGTTTCAGGAACGACCCGCCAAGGCTCATGTCCAGCGGCGAGTACATCGCCTTGCGCCAGGCAGCCCTCAGCGAGCTCAGAATGCAGCATAACTTTTCCAATTTGCTTGTCACCGTATCCGACAATGAGGCAAGCGCCAGGTGCAACTACCTGATTCTTCGATTCCGAACTGCCAATTGCGCATCTGAGGCTGATTTTTTCCACTCCAGCGGTCGGTATTTCTTTGATCTGAAAAAGCACGACGGCCAGTGGCGAATTTGCGGAATCAAGCAGGAACTGATTGCCAATCACGGGACACCCGGTCTGCACAAGGGCATCATTCCGAAGTTGGCATAATTTTCGCCATACCGGTAGCGCAAGCAGATGGATTGGCTGGCATCGAACTTCATTGCACGCGCACGGCCGGATCATGCCGGCATCGCGCTTTCACGTGTGCACGCAGCAACGCAACAAAAATCAACCCTTTACGTTCTTATCAATCCAGCTCGCCAGCCAGGTCCCGATCTGGATACTATGCTTGTCTTGCATCAGCATATGCGAGGCGCCTGGCATGCCCACATCATTTAACATGACATTTTCCGCCTTGGCGCCGGACTTGTTCGCCGCGGCGACAAATTCCTTGCATGCCTTCAGGCGTGGCGCCCAGCGGGGAGACTGGTTCACATAATCACCCCATAGCACCAGAACCGGAATGCCCTTGAGCGAGGACAAATCACTGTCAGCCGCAGGGCAGGCGCCGGGCTCAATCGACACGATGCCGCGGATACCGGCAGGGTTCAGTTTGGCTGTTTCAAAGGGGTAAATACCGGATTGGGAGTGGCTGATCAGCACCGCGCCGTTCACTTTGTTGGCCAGTTCCGACAGTGCGGGTACGGTAGGATTGGGTTTGGGCAAGGCATTGAGCCAGTCTGGCACCATTTGCTTCCAGAACTCTGCCTGCGCATCTAGCGGGAACTGCATGCCAGCGAATACCTCGGGGTACTTGGGACCGAAGCGAAAAATCTGCCAGGCGCCCTCTTGCGCCGCACCAAACACCTGTGGCAACTTGTCAGCGGCCTGGCGCCCGCTCTTGACCGCCACGATGGCCGACGGATCGGCTGCGGATCGGCCCCGCGAGGCTTGATCCACTACGTATGTGGGAAAGCCCTTGCGCACGAACAACTCATCCCAGCCCATGCGACCATCCGGAGTGGATTCCCAGGTCTTGCCCGTCAGGCAGCAACCGTGAATAAAAATGACAGATGTCTTTTTCGCATTCACCGGCTCCTGATAGCGCACATACACCTGGTTCACTGTGATGGTGCCTGAAGGCGCGTAGGCTGGTAAATTTGAGAGGGATTCTGATTTGATATTCTTTCCCCCTACAAAGAAACTGCCCTGTTTGGCGATGGTCAATGGGCCGCTGTCACTGCGAGTAGACGCGCAGCCGACCATGCCTGCGGCCATGGCTAAAGTTGCCACTATTGCTAAAGGCTTCATTCCCAGTCTCCATTATTTATATGTATTACGAAAGATTATAGGGCAATCGTTCCTGGAAAGGAATGTGCGGTATCGCCGTCGCACGCGTGATTAAATGCTGAACTCGTTGGTAATCACAATCATGATATGAAGCAGGTCCACCTGGGCGCTGATGTCGTTCACACTGCCAGTGCCCGGCAGATTGTGCCTGGATGGTCAAGGCTGGATTGAAATAACGAGTCTGATGGCCCAGTACGTCACACTCGCCGCATCGTGGCAGCCTCTTCTCTTACCCAGGCCTGGAACAGCCGGACGGCCTCGGGAACAGGGCGATCCGAAGCATGGGCCATGAAATAAGCGCCGTCTGTCCGCACTCGCAAGGTGAACGGCGCGACCAGCAGGCCTGCAGCCAGGTCTTGTTCAACAAACGCCTCCAGACCAATCGTCACGCCAAGGCCATTCGCCGCCGCCTGGTAAGCCAGCGCGGCGTTCTCAAATTTCAAACCCTGGTTGCCATCAATTTGCGTCAGACCGGCCGCCTGCAGCCAGGCGGGCCAGTCGTTGGGTCGATTCAGCGAGCATAACAGCACATGGTTGGCCAGATCGGCGGGCAGGCGCAAAGAGGGGTCGCCCTGCAACAGGGTGGGCGCACACACCGGCACCAGCACTTCGCCAAACAGCTCCTCCTCATCCAGCGCGTCCGATGTGTGCGGCCTGGCCTGAATGCTTATGTCGATGTCTTCCCGATTAAAGTCGGCGTGCTGGTGCGAGGTGGTTATTTGCACGTCCAATTCAGGATGGCGGGCATGAAAATGTGCCAGCCGGGGCACCAGCCATTTGATGGCGAACGTGGGCGGCAGCTTGATGCGTAGTCGCCTTGCGTCGGTGCGGCGCTGCAGTTGCCGAGTGCCTTGTTCGATTTGCCCCAGCGAATCGCCAACGATGCGCCGAAAGGCGATACCGTCGGCTGTCAGCGCAATACCATGGCGCTGACGCACGAACAACTTCAGTCCCAGCCACTCCTCCAGCAATTGCACATGCCGGCTGACCGCCCCCTGGCTGATACACAGCTCTTGCGCCGCTTGCGTGAGACTGTCGCAGCGGGCAGCTACATCAAAAACGCGCAAGGCATTCAATGGAGGCAATCGTCGAAGCATGGTCGGCGCCCGGTACCGGTTAATGGAATAAATGGATCGGCCAGTTTAGCACGGTCACTTAAGGTATCTAATAATTAGATTTCAATCATGTCTAAATTGTGATTGAGCTCTGGCGAGCGCATCGCCATAATGGCTAAGAAAATTCAATCTGTTATTAAAAATCATGGGCTACCCAGATTGACGCGGCATCCTAAAACAAGCCCCCAGGAGGAGACTAACATGAAAAAAATGCATAGCTTGCTGGCTGCTGCGGTGGCCATTTCCTGTATGACGGCGGCAGCACCCGCTGTCGCACAAAACTATCCCGAACGCCCCGTGACCCTGATCGTGCCGTGGCCGGCCGGCGGGGGCGTCGATACCATGGGCAGGGTAAGCGCCGAAATATTACGCAAGAGCCTGGGCCAATCTGTCGTAGTGGAAAACAAAGGCGGTGCGGGCGGCAACATCGGCACGGCCATTGCCGCGCACTCCCGCCCCGACGGCTACACCCTGTTGATGGCCTCCACCACACCCAATGCCGTCAACGAGCACTTGTATTCCAGACCAGGCTATGACGCGCAGGCCGATTTTGCGCCGATTGCGCTGGTCGGCGCTACGCCCAACATTCTGGTCGTTCCCGCCAATTCGCCCTTTAAAAGCGTAGATGAATTGATCGCCTATGCCAAAGCCAATCCGGGCAAACTGACTTTCGGTTCAGGCGGCATTGGTTCCACGCAACACCTGGCCGGTGTCCGTTTCATGCAGGCTGCAAAGATCGATATGCTGCACGTACCTTACAAAGGTACCGCGCCGGCCGAGGCCGATTTAATGGCTGGCCATGTGTCGGTCATGCTCGATACCGCCCCCAGTATTCCGCTGATCGCCGCCGGCAAGTTGCGCGCCCTGGCGGTTGCTGCAGCCAAACGCACACCGGTGCTGCCCGATGTGCCGACGCTGGACGAGCTGGGTGTGCCCGAGGTGTATATCACCACGTGGTATGGCGTGATGGCGCCCACCGGAACCCCGGCCGACATTATCCAACGACTTAACAAAGACATCGTACAAGCCCTGGCCACGCCGGAACTGCGCAAGAAAATGGCGGAGATGGGCGCCGATACCGTACCGGGCTCCCCCCAGGACTTCGGCCATTTCATTTCCTCCGAGAGTGAGCGCTACAAGCACATCGTTAAGGCCTCCGGCGCCAGGCTCGATTGATACGCGCGCCGACCCTCCTGTTTACACAAGGTTTTTCCAGCAATGACATCACCAGAAGCATCGACCGCCGCGCGGACACTATTTGACAAGATATGGGAGCGTCATCGCATTATGACGCGAGAGGACGGCCAAAGCCTGCTCTTCATTGACCGGCATCTGGTCCAGGACGGCTCGGCTCCGGCCTTTGAGATGCTGCGCCAGCGCGGGCTGACGGTGCGTCGCCCCGATCTGGCTGCAGCCACCGCTGATCATTATGTTCCGACAGTCAGCCGACAGTTGGAGGACATCGATGATCCCGAGAAGCGCGCCATGGCTCAGGCATTGCAACACGATGCCGGCACGGCAGGCATACGCTTTTTCGGCCTGGACGATCCGCGACAGGGAATCATTCACGTCATGGCACCGGAACAGGGTCTGTCCCTTCCCGGCATGCTGATCGTCTGCGGAGACAGCCATACCTCGACCCACGGCGCGCTGGGCGCCCTGGCTTTCGGCATCGGAGCTTCCGAGGTTGCGCACGTGCTGGCCACGCAAACTTTATGGCAGCGCCGCCCCAAAACCTTGCTGGTTCAAATTGACGGCAGCCCGGGCGCGGGCGTCGGCCCCAAGGACATTATCCTGGCTGTGATCGCACGTATCGGCGCGGCGGGCGCCACCGGCCACGTCATCGAATACGCGGGCGAGACGATCCGCGCCATGTCGCTCGAAGGTCGCATGACCATCTGCAATATGAGCATCGAGGCTGGTGCACGTGCCGGCATGATTGCGCCGGATGACACCACCTTCGAATGGCTGGCCGGCCGGCCATTTGCACAGAACGAACAAGCCTGGGATGAGCGCGTGGCGCAGTGGCGCAGCCTGTGCTCCGATGAGGGCGCGCACTTCGATCAGGAGGTGCATATTGACGCCAGCACCATCGAACCCATGGTCACCTGGGGCAACAGCCCCCAGGATGCAGCGCCGATTTCTGCCCAGGTGCCAGACCCGACGACACTGGCGCAGGCCGAGCAGCGCGAAAGCATGGCCGCAACCCTGCGCTATATGGGCCTGACACCCGGCATGGCGCTCACGGATATCAGCGTAAACCACGTTTTTATTGGTTCCTGTACCAACGGCAGAATCGAGGACCTGCGTAGCGCCGCACAAGTCATACAAGGCCGGCACGTCGCCCAGGGCGTGCAGGCCTGGGTGGTGCCGGGCTCTGGCCTGGTGCGCCAGCAGGCCGAACAGGAGGGCCTGCACCGGATATTCATTGAAGCAGGCTTTCAGTGGCGGCACGCCGGCTGCTCCATGTGCCTGGCGACCAATGGCGATCTTGTCCCGCCGGGCCAGCGCTGCGCCTCGACATCCAACCGCAATTTTGTGGGACGACAGGGGCCGGGCTCTCGCACACATTTGATGAGTCCGGCCATGGCGGCCGCCGCCGCGGTGACCGGGCACCTGTGCGATGTTCGCCAACTGCAACAGGAGCGCTGATCATGCAAGCATTTACGACTCTTAACGCCGTGGCGTTGCCCTTGGCGCGCGCCAACGTGGATACCGATCAGATCGTCCCCGCCCGCTATTTGCAAAAACCTCGCTCGGACGATTTCGGCCACTATCTGTTTCGCGACCTGCGCGATCAGCCCACCCGCGATGAAGCCAGCCGCTTCGTGCTGGATCGGCCGGCCTACCACAGGGCGCAGATTATGGTGGCGCGCGATAACTTTGGTTGCGGCTCCTCGCGCGAGCATGCGGTGTGGGCCCTGTACGACTACGGTTTCCGTGTGGCCATCGCCCCCAGTTTCGGAGACATCTTCTACGGCAATGCACTGAAAAACGGCTTTTTGCCGATCGTGCTGCGCAAAGAGGACGTCGATCATCTGCTGGCCGTGTGCGAGGCCGAACCCGGCCTCAGGCTGCAGGTTGACCTGCAGGCACAGCATGTCAGGGCGCCTGACGGTTCGTGCTACACGTTCGATATCGATGGATTCGCCAGACATTGCCTGCTGCAAGGCCTGGACGAGATCGACTACACATTGGCCAACGCCGACCGCATCGCCGAGTTTGAACACCGGCACCGGACCTAGACCCCCAACTTTTTTTGCGGAGTCCTTTCCGCGTACTTTTGAACAATGGAGAAAAAATGAAGATCACAGTATTGGCCGGGGACGGCATCGGACCCGAGGTGACCGCGCAGGCCGTCAAGGTGCTGGAGACCGTGCTGGCGGGTAGCACCGAGCTGGAATTGATGTACGCGCCCATCGGCGGGGCCGCCGTTTCTCAGGCCGGCGATCCGTTGCCGGATGCCACGCTCAAGATCGCCCAGCAGGCCGACGCCATTTTGTTCGGTGCTGCCGGCATGCCCGGCGACGAGAGCCTGCCCTACGCGCAGCGGCCAGGCGCCAGTCTGTTGCGTTTGCGTCAGGCCTTGGGACTGTTTGCCAATTACCGCCCTGCCGTGCTCTTTCCGGCGCTGGCGCAGGCTTCCACGCTCAAGCCGGAGGTAATAGGCGGCCTGGACATGATGATTCTGCGTGAGTTATCAAGCGACGTTTACTTTGGTGAACCGCGCGGGGAACGCGTGCTGCCCTCCGGGGAACGCGAAGGCTACAACACCATGCGATACTCGGAATCCGAAATCGAGCGTATCGCACATACCGCTTTTCGCACCGCCCGCCAGCGTCGCAAGCAGGTCTGCTCGGTTGACAAGGCCAATGTTCTGGAAAGCATGCTGCTTTGGCGCGAAGTGGTTACGCGCGTGGGCACAGAATATCCCGATGTTGCGCTAAGCCACCTGTTCGTCGATGCCGCCGCAATGGCCATGCTGCGCCGACCACTGGATTTTGATGTGGTGGTGACCGGCAATCTGTTCGGCGACATCCTGTCTGACATGGCGGCGATGATGACCGGCTCGATAGGTATGCTGCCTTCGGCATCGTTGAACCAGGAAGGCAAGGGGCTGTACGAGCCCGTGCATGGTAGTGCACCCGACATCGCCGGGCGCGATCTTGCAAACCCGATTGCTTCGATTCTGTCGGTGGCGATGATGCTGCGTTATTCTTTCGACATGGCCGACCAGGCAGACCGCATCGAACGCGCAGTATCGGCCGTGCTGGAGCAAGGCGTGCGCACGCCGGACATCGCGATCGCGGGTCAGGTCAGTGTGGGAACGCGCGCCATGGGCGAGGCGATTGTTCAGGCGATTGCCACCCCTTAAGCCTTGATCGTACGCCGGATAGGGATAATCATGAGAAATTCTCCCTTACAGAAAACGTAAAATCCGCGCCACATACAACAATGGCGCGGATTATTATTTTGCTTCACTGCCCGATTTACGACTTCGTGCCGTCTTCATGATCCAGACGACGCCCAATGCGTATCACAGCCAGCATCATCATCAGGTTAACGAAAACCACCAGGAACACCAGGGTGCCGACCACGAAGGGGTTGGCCAGCAAGGTCAGTGGCGTGACTCGCTTGATAAGCTGTTCCATCTCGGAACCCAGGCTGTCATCGGTATCAGATGCGTTGAGCTTTTCCGAGAACTGCGTTGAAAACGATGAAATCAACGTGGAGCTGATCTGCATGGCGGGCATGGCAAAAAGCGAGTCGCGTGGTGTCTTGCCATCCAGATAGCCGCTGATACTTTGGTCCAGCCCGGCAATGAAGCTTTTGTGCAGGGCGCGCTTTTCTTCATCATTGTCTGCCGAGTACAGGACAGGGTTCAGGTTCTCCACGATCGTTCCACGCACCGTGTGCTTGTTGCAATGTGGACGTTCTTCCTCGCTGGTCGCTGCAGCATCAACGCTCTCAGCCTCACCTGCTGCCGCATCCACTTCTACTGCTTCGGCTGTCGCTGCTTCTACTGCGGCAGCGGCGGCCGTTGCTCCGTTAGCGGCAGTGCAGAGGGTATCGTACTTGTCAATGGCTTCGAACTCAGGCGGGGCCAGCGGAAAAATCCCGTTCTCCAGCGCCGCAGCTTCAATTTGCGTACGCTCTGCCGGCTTGCTATCAACAAAGGCACGAATCTGACGAATGATGCTATCGTAATGCGCCGCGATTTCCGGCGCCTTCATCGCATCACGCAGCTTGAGGGTATCTTCATCCTGGCCGGTCGCACTGGCTTGCGAGCTGCGAACCGCATCCTCAAAAGCCTTGGCATCGGGCTTGAACCCCTCTACCTTCTGTACGCTGGTCTTGTCATTGTCGGCGAGATAGAGGCGCCAGCCATTGGGCACGCTAAGGACGGCCCACCATATGGCAAATGCAAGGAAAATCACACCCAGCATAACCAGGGCAAGCCTGCCAGCAAGCATTATTTTTTGTTCTAGATAGTCGAGTTTTTTCATGTTTTTGTTCATTTTGGTGTTGATGTTATTTTCAGCCCGTTTTAAGCCGCGCGCTATTCTATCACTCTCCGCAAAAGCGATAATGAACTTTGTGCGAAAGCCGGTTTTTGGACCCAACTACACCGACTATTTTCAGCTACCCCAGCGCATCAGTAAGGAGCGCTTTTATTCCATATCTATAATGGAAAAAAGCCGCTCATCTACGCACGTTCTGCGGCCTCTTCAGAAAAGTAATAAGGCGCTGTACCAATGTCAACAGTAACGAAGTCGGAAATCTCCCCTGCCCAGGCTCGCCGTATCGCGCTGACGGCGCAGGGATTCAATGGCCTGACCCGTGATGGAAACGTCAGCACTGCGCACCTGCGCCGATCGATCGGACAGCTCGGCGTGCTCCAGATCGACAGCGTAAATGTCCTTGTGCGTGCCCATTACCTGCCGCTCTTTTCCCGCCTTGGTTCCTACGACCGCACGCTTTTAGACACCGATACAATCGCCAAGTCCAAGCGCTTTTTCGAATATTGGGGCCACGCGGCCTCGCTGCTGCCGATGGACTGCCAGCCTTTGTTGCGCTGGCGCATGGACCGCGCGCTTCGTGGCGAGGGCGTCTGGACGCAGCTACAACCCTTCGCCAAAGCAAGGCGAGCCGAAGCGGATGCCATCCTTTGTCGCATCGCCGCAGAAGGCCCCCTGGCTGCTTCCGATCTGTCACCCGCCGCCGGACCGACTACCAAGGGAGCCGCCAAGGAGATGTGGGCGTGGAGCGAAGTAAAGCATGCCATCGAATGGCTGTTCTGGTCGGGCCAGATCGCCTCGACGCATCGCCGTGGCAGTTTCGAGCGCGTCTACGACCTGCCTGAACGCGTTTTACCGCGTACCGTGCTTGCGCATCCCACGCCAAATGCCGTGGATGCACAGCGCGCCCTGCTCGCCAGGTCGGCCAAGGCCCTAGGCATTGCCACCGAGGAAGACCTGCGCGATTATTACCGTATGCCCGCTGCGGACGTGCGGCTGCCCCTGGAGCAACTGGTTGAGGAAGGAATCATCATTCCCGTGCGCGTGCGCGGCTGGCGGCAGCAAGCTTATCTGCACAGGGATGCGCGCGCCGGTCGCAAGATCGATGGCGCGGCACTGCTCTCGCCCTTCGATCCGCTGATCTGGCATCGCTCACGCACCGAGCGGCTGTTCGACTTTCGCTATCGGCTGGAAATCTACACGCCCGCACACAAGCGCGAGCATGGCTATTACGTGCTGCCCTTCCTGCTGGATGGCGCGATCGTGGCGCGGGTGGACCTGAAAGGGGATCGCCAGTCTGGCACGCTGATCGTCCAGCGCGCGCATGTCGAGCCAGATGCGCCGCCTCACACGATAGAACGCCTGATCCAGGAACTCCGGCTTCTGGCGGCATGGCTCGGATTATCGTCCATCGCCGTTGCGCCGATTGCGGCGATCGACCCGCTGCTTGCCGCCTTTCGCGACGACACGCTGCCGGCATCTGCGGGGGCGTAGTCCTTATAATCCGTCAAGATCGTTCGCATTAGCGGTAATTGTTTTTGCGCCAGTATGCGGTGCGACGAAACCTTACACCTGTGATACATAAATATAGACAAGATATCCCGGCAGGCACTTAAAAACAGGGCTGCCTAAAGTGTCTCATATATGAAAAGTCTCCGGAAGTATCAATTATCATTTTCGGCCATCCATCAGACCGCCCTGTACCCCGTCGCGACAAGGCGACGCGGTGCGCCGGATCTTACCTGCTGCTCACACCATAGTCACAGGGATGTCTTGACTCAAGACATGGCTGGGGCGGGCGGAGCCAGGTCCTCGGGCAGCGGCGTAAACTCTTTATCGTCAGCGTCCGGCAGCTTCATCCTTCCTGCCCTCCAGTCGGATGCCGCCTGCGCCAGCCGATCCTTTGAAGAGGACACGAAATTCCAGTAAAGGAAGCGCTCGCCAAGCGGCTCTCCACCCAGCACCATCACAGCTGCGTGCTCCACCGCCCGCACGCGCGAGGCAGTCGGCCCAAGCACCAGCATCCTGCCTGCCTCGTAGCGAGTACCATCCATCTCCACCACACCGGTCGCAATGTAGATTGCACGTTCCTTGTGCCCGCCGGGTATCTCGGCAGTCGCACCCGGCGCCATGTCCAGATGGGCGTAGAACAGCGGCGAGTGCGTTTCGGCGCTGGCAGTCAGGCCATAGGCGCTGCCGGCAATGAGCTGTCCGGCCACGCCCGCATCCTTCCATTGCGGCAAGTCGCTTCCGGAATGATGAGAAAAGGACGGGGCGATTTCTTCCAGCTCCGTCGGCAACGCAACCCAGGCCTGGATGCCGTGCAGGTGATCACCCTGCACCCGTGCGCGCTCGAACCGCTCGCTGTGCGTGATACCGCGGCCCGCGGTCATCCAGTTCACTTCCTGCGGCCGGACCACCTGCTCGTAGCCCAGGCTGTCGCGATGCATCACCTCGCCGGCAAACAGGTAAGTGACCGTTGCTAGACCAATGTGCGGATGGGGACGCACGTCAAGGCTGCGATCAATGCCTGGCGCCAGATCGAGCGGTCCCATGTGGTCGAAGAAAATAAAGGGCCCCACCATGCGCTGCTTTGCGAACGGCAATACGCGACCAACTTCAAACCCGCCGCCAAGGTTGCGCCGCCGCTGCTCAATGACCATTTCAATCATGTTGTGTCTCCTGCTTATTCGTCGCCCGGACCATCCGCGCGACCTCCGTGTTCAGAATGCGCATCCCAATGCCTTCGAGCTCGCGTGCTTCAATGCTGAATGACATCGGCCCACTCCGGGTGCTTGAGCGACTGCGCCCGCACGAAGGGGCACAGCGGCACGATGCGGTATGCCTTGTCGCGGGCATCCGCGATCAGGGCCTCGAGCAGTGCCGAAGCGGCGCCCGTGCCGCGTAGCGCATCGGGAACAAAGGTGTGATCTGCGATGACCAGCACACCTGAAACCTTCGAGATGGCCAGTTCGCCCTCTGCCTCATTACCAGTGATACGGGCGACAAAGCGACCCTTGTGGCCTTTATCCTCGTATGAAATTTGAACTGCAGCTTTCCCGGTCATTGCAACCTCTGTAAACGTAAATGGATAGGGTGACGGCGCAGGAACCAGGGCCATTGCGAAAAGTCATGGCCGAGATCGTCTATTGATCCAGTTGCCCCATTCGTGACCTGTATTCCGCCCAATGGCGTCAGACGATGCGCTTCAAGATATGCGCGAACTCCCGCTTCTCAACGTTGCTGATCCCATTTTCGTGAAAATGCTGGATATGCGGGCCATGTTCATGATGCCTGGCCTGGGCCTGAACGGACGACCACCCCTCGAAAAACACGAAGCATCCAGGCTCGGCCTGGTCTTCATAAAGTTCATAACGGATATTGCCGTCCTCGTTGCGCGATGGCTCGACCAGCACGGACAGACCGCGGCGCAATTGGTCCTCCTTGCCTTCCTTGGCCTTGAGCCCAACAACAATAAATAATTCGCTCATTCGTTTTTTCCTTGCAGGATATCTGGTGGCGGTCAACATTACGACCAATACCACCAGCAGATGTCAGACGTACGCTTACTTCCGGGCCGCATCCCCTGCGGCCTTTTCGACGTTGAAACCATCAAAATTCTCGAACACGCCCATAAAGCCCGGGACCGTCGCCTTGCGAGACCAGTCCCGCTGCAGCTCGCAGTACATTTGTACCCGGCTAATGAGTTTGACGCCGGCCTGCTCCATGCGGCGCAGCGCTGCCTCGTGCGCGGCGAGCGAAGTGCCGCCCACCGCATCTACCGGCACATAGACCTCGTACCCTTCCTGAATCGCGTCAAGCGCAGGAAAAGTCAGGCACGCTTCGGTCCAAAGCGCGGTCATGATCAGCTTGCGGCGGCCCAGCGCCTTTACCGCGTCCTTGAATGCCGTGTCCTCCCAACTGTTGATCGAGGTGCGATCGTAGGTAGGCAAGTGACCGAGCACGTCCTGCAATTGCTGGATCGGCGGTTTGTTCAGGCCCGTTGCGATATTGACGGTGGAGTGAATAATCGGCAAGTTGTAATTGACGGCGGCCTTGGCCGTGCTCACGATGTTGAACACCAGCTCGTCGCGCGGCATAGAACGAATCGACGAGACCTGGATCGGTTGGTAATCAATAATGATGAATGCAGAATTGCCGGGCGTCAGCAATTGATCGGTCTGGGGATTGCGGATTACTTCGCTTGTCATAATATTCTCTGTCGTTGTAAGGGGGATTGGTTTTCCAGGGAAACAGACGGCGGTGGCACCGTTGCCTGAAAACAGTATTGTGCTGTTTCCGGGCTCAATGCGGTAGTGCCATTCTGCGGGCAGCTGTGTAGCAAAATCAGGAACACCAGCACGACCCCTTCGGTGCCCGGACATTGCCTAACGAGTCAGACAACGTGCTTGAACATATGCGCCAGGCCATGTCGCTCGCTAACCGGTTTTCTTTTCCGAGGCCGCGTCAACCAATCCATCCTGCCTCAGATAATGATCCATTCCGGTACCTTGAACATGGACCTGCGCACCATAATCGGGCCTATCGCTTCCCAAATGTGCGATATCCCCCTGTATGACCAGGAAAAAGCTGGCACAAGACTTGCTCATAATCATATGTATGGTGAACTGCAACAACCTGGGAGCGAAAAAATGGATATGCCTTTCTCAACAGAATTTCGGCCTATCGTTGCCCACACCCCGCTAGAAGGGGTCCTGGCCTTCAGGCAAATGTTCGGCACTGAAGGCATATCCAGTCTGTTTGAATTTGAATGCGAACTGGTTGCCGAGTCCTACAGCCTTGATTTGCAGCAGTTGCTGGGCAAGTCGCTCACGATAGAAATCGAGTCTGCTTCCGGGTCAAGGTTTCTGGATGGGCAAATCACAAAGTGCAATATGGTGGGCAGGGAAAACAATAGCTCACGGTATTACATTTATCGGGCAACCGTGCGCCCATGGTTGTGGTACCTGACCCAGACGTCCGATTACAAAATTTTTCAGCAGCAAACCATTCCCGACGTGATCCGCGAAGTGCTGGGCGATTACGACTTCCCGTTTGAAATCAAGCTTGGCGGCACATATCGCAACTGGGAATACTGCGTCCAGTACCAGGAAACGGATTTTGCCTTTATCAGCCGCCTGATGGAGCACGAGGGTATTTATTATTACTTTCAACACCAGAAAGGATCGCATACGCTGGTTATTACAGATGACATCGCAACGCACAAGGCTCAAACTGGCTACGCCACGGTGCCCTATTATGGGCCCGATCGCCATGCGCATCCACAAGAAGAATATGTTGCTGCGTGGGAGATTGAAGCGCAAATCACCCCGGATGGCTATGCTACGACCGATTATGATTTCACCAAGCCACGCGCCCGTCTGGGTGCCGTGTCGCGTAATTCCGGAGGGTCACAGTCGGGTAACCTGGAAATTTACGAGTGGCAGGGTGGCTACCAGGAGCCCGACCACGGTGAGCAATATTCGCGCATACGCCTTGAAGAACTGCAGAGCGTACGCGAGCGCATTGGCGGCAGAACCAATGCACGCGGCATCGCCCCCGGGCATACGTTCAGTTTAAAGAATCATCCGCGCCAAAGTGAAAATCGCGAGTACCTGATTATCAGCGTCGCCTATCGCATGAGTGTTGCCGGCTATGCGACCGGAACCGGCATGGAGGATTTCTTTGAAGAAACCTTTTCTGCGTTGCCGACTACTTTGCAGTATCGCGCCGCACGTCTTACGCCCATACCCCACACATACGGCCCGCAGACAGCGCGCGTTGTTGGTCCGGCAGGAGAGCAACTATGGACCGACCAGTACGGTCGCATCAAAGTGCAGTTTCACTGGGATCGCTACGGCAAGAAGAATGAAAACAGCTCTTGCTGGGTTCGTGTGTCCAGCCCGTGGGCAGGCGGGGGTTTTGGCGGCCTGCAGCTGCCGCGCATCAATGATGAAGTCGTGGTCGATTTCATCGGTGGTTGCCCGGATCGCCCGATCGTGCTTGGCAGGGTGTACAACGCCAACAACATGCCGCCGGTGGATCTCCCGGCAAATGCTTCACAAAGCGGTTTTCGCAGCCAATCGGTGCATGGCGACCCGTCGATGGCCAACTGGCTGCTGTTCGAAGACAAGCTCGGCGCCGAGATGGCTCACATGAAGGCCCAACTTAACATGTTGCTTGAAATCAACAACGACTGTGATCATCACATTGGCAATAACCATAAAACGACGGTGGGTGGCTGCCAGCACGTCACCGTCCAGCAGGAAACCCATATTACCCGCCAGGGCATAACGAATGAACAGCTTAATGCAGCCGTGCGCCGTGAAATCAATGCCAATTACGACACCATTATTAATGGTGTGCTGGCTTCGGAGCATACAGGCAATTTGATCGATAAACGCACAGGTCAAGTCGTAAAGAACCAGATTGGTTCGATTTCCGATACGGTCGAAGGCAATATCCTGCGTGAACTGACCGGCAACAAGACCTCCTCTCAAACTGGGGATCTGACGTCCACGATCAATGGAATGATTGATGAAAAGCTGACCGGCAATCACAATCGTGTTGTCACTGGAGATACAACCACCACCTATAACGGCAGCACAACGACCACGACTAACGGCGATCGCACTGGAACGGTCCATGGAGTAACCAGGGATACCGTATTCGGCCTGCGCCAAACATATACCGTTGGTCCCTCAATTACGGCAGCGATCGCCGCAGTGAGCGCCTACGGCATTAATGCCACAATAACCGGGGTCAATGTCGCCGCGCACGGGCTTACCGGCATATTGGCCGGCTATGATTGGAAAACCGCCGCAATAGGGTCGCGGGTCACAGGGATAGATGCTGAGCTCGCCGGCTCGAAGACTAGCATCAAAGGAATTCTAAGCAGCATTAAAGCCGTGGAAAATGATGTCGGTATGGTACAGAACGATGTCATCGCAACCAAACAGGAAATCGGCGGACTGGATAACAAGCTCAAAGGTGCCCGCCTGCGTATTGGAGGGATGACTGTTCGCGGTACGGGCCTGGACCTGACGGCGTAATACCGCATGATTAAATTGACGCCCCGTCGCCAGAGCCGGTGGCAGGTCCTGTTGGTCGGGTTTTGCCAGGTGCTCCCGTTGATATTTGGCATTCCCTTGCTCGTCATGGGCCTCATCTATCTGTATAAGGGTGAGCTTGTCGGTTCAATGTTGATTCTGGCCGGTGCGCTCCTGACCCTGCTCGTGTTTTTCATCGGGGTGCTTCCTCAACTGCGAATGGACCTGCGAGCGCGTCGCCTCCTGAATACAGGGGATGCGGCGCAGGGCGAAATCGTACACAGTGAGTTTTCAGGGACACTGATCAACAACCTGCCCCAGTATCGCCTGCAAATACGCTATGTCCATCCGAGGACCGGGCAGGAACATATAGCCAGGACACTACAGGTCGTGGATTATTCCGCTGCACTTTGCCTGACGCCAGGCAGAAGCGTGCCGTTAAGGGTCGGTCGAAACCGACCTGACCATATCGCCATCGAGTAAACCGGGATTTGTCCAATTATGAAGATCATAAAGCCCTTCTATCTGGGAACACTGACGCGTCCCTTCTCTATGCACCGGCAGCATCGCCTGGGCGTCGCGGTTTTCGTTGTCGCCGATTACAGTCGTAATGAGGATCATCCGAGGCTGGATCCGGACCAGCTACTGTGGCGCGACCTGCTCCCCCAGCTCGATTGTCAAGGAATGATCGATCAGTTCATTCCCAAACCCCAGGCAGAATATCTGGTCAGCGGGTTCGCCACGACTGAATTTGCAAAACAGGATAATCAGTGTGCGGTTCGTGTCCAGGTGGGCGGCCTGGAAAAAAGCCTGATGGTCTCCGGCCAGCGTTACTGGTTAAATGGCCGACTGACCAAGCCTGAGCCCTTCGAGCGCATGGAAATCACCTGGGAAAACGCTTTCGGCGGCACGTCTTTTGCCGAAAATACTGCAGGAAAAGGGGCCGATACCGTCAAGGTGGCTGGAGTCTCGACGCGGCTTGCGCCTAATATCGAACTGCCCGCGACCCGCATGGAAACACAGCAAAGCACAGTCGAGCCCGCCAGCTTCGGCCCGATTCCGATCATGCGCCCCACTCGTTTCGCCCTGGGTGGCAGCTATTCCGACAAATGGCTGAAACAAGATTTTCCCGGGTTCTTTCCCGATTTGAACCCCGCTATTTTCAATGCGGCCAGCCCAGACCAACGCTGGACCAGGCGTGATCGCCTGCCTGAACATGCGCCCTTTACCATATGGAATATGACGCCCGGCCAACCGTACTGGGCGGGCACGCTGCCTGACTGGAAAGCACGTTGCTTCATCATCAAAAGCAAGCTATCGCGCGAAGACGAAATCCTTCAGGGCCATGACCGACGCGCCGGACAAGGCACGGTACGCCCCCTTGGGGAAACGTCGGCAGAACAGGAACCAATGAACGGACCAGGGTCAGAACCCGAGCACGAGCAATTTATCGAAATCCCGCTACGCGCCACCACCGCATGGTTTGTGCCGCACGAAAAAAAAGTGATCCTGATTTATCATGGCTCACTGGAAATTGACGAAGACGACGCTGCCGATATCAAGTGCATCATGCCCGCGCTGGAAAAACCCGAAGAGCCGCGGGAGATATCCTGGTACCAGCGGGTCATGCAACAGCGCCGTGACCCCGAGCACGGTGCCATGTATGCCTTTCTAGATAGCGAGCTTGTACCAAAAGACCTGCTGAATCCTCTGCAATTGCTGGATATGCAGGTCACCCAACTGGCTCGCTGGCAAAAGGCGATTGTTCGCAAAGACCAGACGATTGCCCAGAGACGGGAATATATTGCCCAATCGGGATATGATCCGGACGAGTACATGCCAATTGTAATGGGGCCGCAGCGGCAGTACTCTGTACAGGACGTGCCTGAACTGATGGAAGCGGTCAAAGCGCTGCCGGCGCAAGCCGACAAGGTCAAGACTGAACGCCGGGCAGAGATACGCAAGCATTCTCTCGCTCCTGAGCTGACCAAAGCCATCCTGGACGATCGGATCAAGCCACCACCCGGGCCGCCTCGTACGATTGCGGCGCAGATCGATGACCATATGCTGAGCGACCTTCAGCAGATGGCACACAAGTATAAAGAGGTACTGGATAGCTGGCGCGATCACCAGCCCACGGATCTGGCGCAGATCAATGAACCGTCGCACGCCGGCGTCCACACCCGGCCAATGACCCTGGACGAAGCAATAGAAACCGATGAGTTTGGCAAAGCCAATCGCCAGTTTCGTGAAAAAGCACAGGACATCGGCGACATGCCTGAATTTGCAGCCCTGGATCGGCTCACGCGCATGGAGTCGCTCAATCGCAAGATGTATCTGTATTCAGCGCAAACGCAAGAAGGGGCCTCCCGGGTTTCTGCGCAGCGCAACCAGCAGATTCGCGCCAGCGTCCTGGAACGTTACGCTACGGACAAGAACCTGTCGATGATGGATCTGACCGGTACCGATCTTTCTGGCATGCAACTATCCGGCGCAGACCTGCACGGCACCTTCATGGAAGCGGTGGACCTGAGCGGCGCTGACCTGTCGGGCTGTAATTTATCGGAAGCGGTGCTGGCTCGCGCTACGCTGGATGGATGCAATCTGAGCAATTCGAATCTCAATAGCGCTAATCTGTCAGTCATCAATGCCAATCAGGCCAGATTCGAGGGAGCCAGCCTGGATTCAAGCATTATCGAGCAAAGCCGGTTTTTCGAATGTAATTTTTCCGAAGCCAGCATCACACAGTTGTTGCTGAACAAGATTCGGTTCAAGAAGTGTTCCTTTAAAGACGCAACACTGCTTCAATGCATTTTTACCGAATGCGAATTTACTGAAAATATGATGGGCGCACGCATGACGCGCACAACCTTCGTGCAATCAAAACTCACACGAAACCAATATGCTGGTGCTGTACTGGACAGCAGCCACTTCGTCAAAAGCGCACTGCAAGGCGAAGTTTTCGGATATGGCAAATTCATCAATGTCGCGCTGACCTATCACACCACCGTGCAGGACTGTTCGTTTGCCCACTCGCAGTTCAAGCAGTGCAATCTGCGCGGACTGCACCTGGATGGCCAGGACTTTACGCATGCTGATATGAGCATGACGGATTTGTCCGAATGTTCCCTGCAAGGCAGCACGCTGAGCAAAATGACCGCCAGGGACGCACTGTTTGTCCGCACAGATCTGCGACATGCCCGGGGCGCGCACGCCAACCTGATACAGGCAACCCTGACCAAGGCAAACCTGGAGCATGCCGATTTTTCAAAAGCAAACTTTTTCCGCGCCAACCTGGGCGGCGCCCGTCTGGACGAAACGACCGACCTGGAACGAACCTACACCACAGAAGCCAATCTGTATCCGTTGCGAAATCCCCAGGAAAATGCTTCATGATTACGCTTGCGCAACTTCGTGAACTTTCTCGAATCGGCGATTCACTGAACGATCAGGTCATAGACTTTGACCTGGACGGGCAAGACCTGTCGGCCATGACCTTCCAGGACGTAACATTTAAACAGGTTTCCCTGAAAAGCGCCAACCTGGCTGAAGCAGTCTTTTTTCAATGCCGCTTTGAACAATGCGACTTGAGCTCAAGCAATCTTACGCTCGCTTTGTTCACCAATTGCCATATGCAGGATTGCAATATGGCAAACGGCATTTTGGATGTCACTCAATTTAATGAATCCACCCTGGCCAACTGCGACTTCGAACACATCACAAGTGAAAACTCGGTTTTTCGCAAATGCAACATGCAGGGCAGCCGCCTTATTTTCGAACGCAATGTCATGACGCTTATGGATGACAACGATCTGACCGATGCAGATCTAAGCGGAAACTTGCTGGAGCAATTCACGTTCGCGCACTGTGACCTGACGCAGCTGGCGTGGGCTGACACCGGTTTTGACCGGGCGGTGTTTTTCGAATGTCATATGGATGGCGTAGACCTGTCCCATCGGCATTTGCAGGCATGCCAATTCATTGACTCATCACTTAAAGCTGCCAGATTTTCCCAGGCCGAACTGCCGCAGTGCAGTTTCAAGGGCTGCCAGTTGCAGGGAGCTGACTTCCGGGGCGCCATTGCGCCCAATACGCTGTTCCCCCTGGCTGATCTGACGGGGGCCGATTTTTCCGGCGCCCAATTGCACCAGACCTTGTGGCCGGAGTCGTGTCTTGCCGATTGTAATTTTTCTCGGACTCTGCTGGATATGAGCGTGTTCCATCAGGCCAATTGCGAGCACGCCAATTTCAGCCACAGCGATCTGTCATTTTCAGATTTTACGGGCGCCAACCTGAGTGGCATTCTCTGGATTCAAACCACATTTTCACGTACGCGGCTGCACCGTGCCCTGGTTACGGACATATCCCTCAAGAAACAATCTGGTGTTATCGAAAAAGACCCGGAACTTTTTGAAGCAGAACTTTTTAGCGCCCATTTGCAGCCTGGCGCGAACTGGAGTTAAATATGCTGGCAAATACCCAAATGTTCGGGCTGGACTTGGCATTTCCCGATGTCTGCCTGACCCCTCCCGCGATGCCCATCCCCTACCCGAATATTGCGATGGGCATGATGGCTATCCCCATCTGCTTCAATATCCTGAAATGCTTTGCCCCCGCGCACAATATGATGACCTTTACGCCCATCAGCCTGGGCGATATTCCGGGCGTGATCGGTGGTGTGGTGTCCCACACCGTCATGAGTCTTAAGCGCGATCTGACCGGGGCTTTTACCGTACTGCTGCGTGGCCTGCCCGCCACGCGTCTGACCAGCATCACGCTGCAGAACACCTTCAATATGGTGGGTATCCGTGCGGTACCAAGCCAGCCGAAGGTGTTTGTGCTGGCCGCTTAACGCAGGACGATGCCGGCTGACCGTTTGGATGAGGGTGCGGGCACAATGTACATGTCAACGCGCCGCCATCCCGCCACTGATCAACGACGCAAAGACAGTCTCAGCCTCACGCGCGTCCAGTGTCCCACGCACCAATGCGGACGACAGCGCCTCTCCCGCCCCCACAAAGCCAATGCAGCGTTTTTCCAGCTCGCCCGCAGGCAAGGTGTCAAAAGGTTTCAGGACCGCGACGAACATCAGGATCACGTTATTGAGCAACTCCTGAAAAACGGCCGCCTTCTCTTCACTTCCGGCCAAGGCTGCGCCTACTGTGTGAAAGTCATCGGTAATGTCCGTTGCGCAATGGATATAGGTGGTCGCCAGCAGACGAATGGTCTGGTCCTGACCTCGCGTTTCGGCAGCCATTGCCGCTTGAAATGCGCTTACCCGCTCGGTGTCTATCCACCTGTATAGCTCAATAAGCAAGCCCGAGCGCGTGCCGAAATGTTCGTACACCACGGGCTTGGAGACACCGGCACGGATGGCCAGATTACCCAGCGTGAGCCGATCTGCGCCTTCATCACGGATGATCACCAGGGCCGTGGCAAGCAGTTGCTGCCGCCGCGCTTCTTTGGGCAGCCGCCGCGCTGGTGTTGTTGAGGGTGTCTTGGCAGGCATCTTTGCCGGCGTCTTCAGGGCATTCTGTTCGGAATGGGCAACCACAGTCAAATTTCTCCTTGCAAAACCTACCTTTGGTAGGTTAAGCTACTTTTCGTAGGTTTATCCTACCTTTAGTAGATTCTAACCCTCTTCAAGGACATATGACAATGATTTCAGACGCTATTCTCCTGATGGGCGGCACCGGCGCGATCGGACGCCGGACCGCCCGTGCGCTGCGCGCCGTCTACCCCGATGTGCCATTACTGATCGGGGGTCGCGATCTGGTTAAAAGCCGCCAGGCGGCCAGCGAGATCGGAAACGCCGAGGGCGTGGCAATTGATGCCCTTGCCACCGATCTCGGTCTTGGTGACCGTCGGGTCAGCGCTGTTGCAGTCTTCTACGCCGACCACCGCCTGGCCAGTCTGCGCTTCGCGCAAAGTCGTGGGGTGCCACACCTGAGCATCTCTTCGGGCGTTTATGAAATTGCCCCTGAAGTGGCAACCTATATGCACTCGCCCGGTACGGCGGCGATTGTCATGGGCTATGAGTGGCTGGTCGGCGCCACAACGATCGCCACGTTCGCGTGTGCCAAACCTTTTGCACAGTTGCAGCAGATCACGCTCAACGCGCTGGTGGATGAGCAGGATGAAGGTGGCCCGGCGGTTGCCGAGGATTTTGAGCGCCTGGGCAAGATGATGCCCGCCGCCCTCACCCGCCGTGACGGCAGCTATATCTGGCGCAGCAACGACGATGCCAAAGCCCATTTCCGTGCAATCGATGGCACCAGAGTGCAAGGCACTGGCTTCTCATCTATTGATGTTGCTGGCCTGGCGGTTGCCACCGGGGCGCCGGACGTGCAATTTAATCTGGCCATCGATGTCAGTTCATCACGGCGTCGTGGCGAACCCAAATCAACAGAAATCATTATTGAAATGGCTGGTAAGGGCCATGACGGCAGCCTGCTACGCACCCGCCATGGCGTGTTCCATCCGGGTGGTGCAGCGCCCCTGACTGCACTGGGGGTCAGCATGATTCTGGAGCGACTGGCCGGGCTGGATGGCAAAGCGCCGACGCCACCAGGATTATATTTCCCTTTCCAGGTTGTCGATCACGCGAGCTATCTGTCCCGCCTGCAGGCCGAAGGCGGCAGCATCGTGTCGTTGGATGTGGAGTGATATGAGTGCCGGTCAGGCACAAGACAGGGCTATGGCGCGTTGCGGTATTCGCCCGCTCCTATTGCTACCCAGCCAGCCGCGTCGGCAACACTAGACAAGATGTCCCCTGAACGCGTCCGAGAACAAGTTCTGCAGCGCCAACAGTTCCCGCGACGCTTTTTTGCCTGCGAGCGTGATGCAGTAATAATCGGTATGTTCGACAGGATCGATGGGAATCAGCGACACAGACCCGCGCTTGGTGATTACAGAGGAGAAACCTGGCAAAAGTGCATAGCCCAGGCCTTTTTCCACCATGCCAATCACGGTTTCAATATGGGAATAAGTTGCAGACCAATTCAACCGGACGCCATGGGCATGCAGTTTTCGCAATACCTTTTGCTGTATCGGATTATCTGGGGGGAGCCCAATGTATGCTCCTTCGGGTAAGTTTGTCCAACTGATCGCGCTCGCCGTGCGATCATCGTGCCCTGGCGTAGCCAGCGATAGCGATGAGGCCATAATCTGCTTGCGTCGAATGCCCGAGCCCACTTCAAAAAATGCACCAAATGCAGCATCAATGACTTCAGACTCTACCTTGTCCCTCATTGCACTTCGGTCAATTTCCAATACCTCAAGTTTCGTTCCCAATTGCAGCGCGTTGAATGCAAGCATCACATCTGGCATGACATAACTGGCCACTAGCGGAGTCACCCCAATAATGATCTGCTGTCGCTGGTTGCGATTCACCCTATTTAATCGCCCGATGGCATTTTCCATTTCACTGCTCACGCTTTGAGCGGTCACAAGAAAATCCCGGCCCTCGTCCGTTAGCACAACGTTACGGGTTGTTCGAAGGAACAGGTCAAATCCCAATTGCGCCTCCAGATCGCGAACCAACGCGCTGATGCCCGCCTGCGTCAAATGGACTTGCTCGGCCGCTCTTGTGAAATTTTCATGCCTGGCCACGGCAATAAAACCTTTCAACTGTTTAAAGGAAATGTTCATGTCGGCATTTTCTTGTATCGATTAACAAATTTTATTTGTATCTTGAAAGAATATATGAATTTTACAAATTTAAGGGTGACTGATTAAATAGTCGAATAATTCTTATATGAGGCAAACCCATGAAACCCTATCGTCCTTTATTTGGTCCGGCATTGCTCCTGGTATCTACGGCGTTTTGCGTAATATCTGCTGCCGCCCAGGCCGCCAATGCAGCGTACCCCGACAAACCTGTCACATTAGTTGTGCCCTTCCCGCCCGGAGGTCCGACAGATATGACGGCCAGGCTGTTTGGAGAGGCCATGTCCCGGGAATTGGGACAACCGATAGTGATACGCAACGAACCGGGTGCCGGTGGCGTTGTTGGTTCGACATCGGTTGCGCGTAAACCGGCTGATGGATATACCCTTTTATGGGGAGGCACAAGCAGCATGGTGGTTGCCCCGGCCATTAACAAGAATATCCAGTTTGATCCGTTGAACGATTTCGAAGCAATCGGGACGGCGGTGCGCGGCCCGATGCTGCTTGTCGGAAAAAAAGGAAAAGACAGTCCTGCCGATCTTCAGGCTCTGATAAGCGAAACAACAGGCCATCAGTTGACCATCGGTTCCGCCGGCAATGGCTCGATCGGCCATTTGACGTCGGCGATGTTCAAGTCTGAATATTCGCTGGATCTATTGCATGTGCCATATAAGGGCGGAGCCCCGGCCTTGACCGATTTATTATCCGGACAGATCGACCTGCTTTTTGATACTGTTCCGCTACTCGCCCAATATATCAAGGCCGACAAAGTAATCGCCTATGGCATCGCATCCGAAGCGCGACATCCGGACCTGCCAGAGGTTCCTACTTTCAAGGAGGTAACCGGCAAGCCCCTTGTTGCCTATTCCTGGTTCGGCCTGCTGGCGCCAAAGGGAACGCCACCCGATATTGTCAATAAACTTTCTGGCGCATTGGCCAAGGCATCCAACACCGCCTCTGTGCAAAAGCAAATCAGCACATTGGGGCTCACGACGGTTGGTGACACACCCGCTGATTTCGAAAAAACACTTAAGCATGATCTGGATATGTGGACGCGCGTAGCAAAAGAAGCCGGCGTGTCATTGCAGGAGAAGTAATTGAAAGCAAAAAAGTATGATATTGCCATTGCCGGCGCCGGCATTGGCGGCCTGGTTGCGGCGTTGTCTTTAATCAAAAAAGGCCATTCTGTCTTGATTCTTGAACAGGCAAAACAGTTGGGCGAGGTAGGCGCCGGGTTGCAATTGAGTCCCAACGCCAATCGGGTTCTGTTCAATCTGGGACTGGGCAAAGCACTGGAAACAGTGGCCAGCGTACCCACCGGCAAGGCGATTCGGCTGTGGAAAAGTGGCAAGCAATGGCCTTTATTTGATCTGGGCCAGGACGCCGTAGCCCGCTTTGGCTTTCCGTACTACACCGTACATCGGGCCGACTTGCACCGACTGCTGGTTGAAAAAGTCAGATCACTTGATCCTGAAGCCATTTGTCTGGACTCCAAAGTAACCTCATTTGAGGATGACTCATCTCAAATTACAATCGTGCTGGAGAACGGCCGGCGCGTTGTTGCCGATTTGCTCCTGGGCGCCGACGGGGTGCACTCCAGCATACGTTCGCAGCTCACAGGCCCGGATGATCCCCGGTTCTCCGGTCTGATCGCCTGGCGAGGCGTAATTCCGGCGACCAGGCTGCCAAAAGCGCTCAGGCAACCAGTTCCCACCAATTGGGTCGGACCTGGCGCACACGCCATTCACTATCCGCTACGCCGCGGTGAGCTGATCAATTTTGTCGGTATTGTAGAACGGTCAGACTGGCAGGTCGAATCCTGGAACGAAATCGGGACCATAGACGAATGCATGAATGATTTCAAAGGCTGGAACGAGAATATCGCCACGATGATCAGCAACCTTGATCGTCCCTACAAATGGGCGCTGATGCTAAGGGATCCGCTAGAGAACTGGACATCGCAGCGCGTGGCACTGCTGGGAGACGCCTGCCACCCAACATTGCCTATGCTGGCTTCCGGTGCGGCCATGGCCATTGAAGACGGATACGTTCTGGCCCGATGCCTGGACGAGCTGGATTCGCCGCTCGAACAGAAACTGAAAGCCTATCAATCATTACGGAAACAACGAACAGACCGTATCGTGACTGGTTCCGCAGAAAATGCGAAGCGTTTTCACAACCCCTTGCTCGCCGACGATGACTATGCCGAACGCTATATTTCAAATGAATGGAGCGAGGATAAGATCATCGAGCGTTATTCTTGGATTTTTGAATACGATGTGGATAAATTGGCTTTGAACCCGGCATAAGGGAAACAGGACCGGGTAACGCTCATCAACGATTTACATTTGAATCAAGACAGGCCGTATCCATCGGGTAACAGCGAAGATTGCGCGTCCCCTCCTGATATTCAAGACGCAGTAAGGCGACAGCATTTTTCCCTGCCAGACCAGAACCCGGTCCGACTCCTAAAGCCCCGGCCACATTCCCCCATCCAGTCTCAGGTTCGCCCCGGTAATATAACTGGCGCGCGGGCTCACCAGGAACGCAATAGCATCTGCAATTTCCTCCAGCGTTCCGACCCGCTCCATTGGCACTTGGGCGAACAGCGGCAGTACTATTTTTTCCACCTCGCTCCAGGGCGCCTCTGCCGCCAGCCCTTTATCTAGCGCCACCTTCCGAAACGCCTGATCAAGACTCACACTATGAATGGTCCCCGGCGTAATGGTATTTGCGGTAATCCCTTCCTTGGCAACAGCCTTTGCAAGTGAAGCCGTCATTGCGACCATGGCTGCCTTGGCCGCTGCATAGTCCGGTCTCATCGGCGGAGGCATCACTCCAGCAATACTGGAGATATTGATGATCCTGCCCCATTTTGCCTCCCGCATCTGCGGCAGTACACGTGTGGTGACCCGAACTGCAGCAAGAACGTTTCGATCATAGCCCGCCGCCCATGTTTCAGGGCTAGCCGCTTTCCAGTCTTCTGTCACTCCAGAGCCTCCCGCGTTGTTGACCAGAATCTCGACTGGCTTGACGAAAGCCTGTGCTTGTCCGATAAGCCGCTGCACTTCATCTTCGTGTGTCAGGTCGCCCACCACCACATAGGCGCGTCCGCCGTCAGTGGTAATATCGTGTGCAACTTCTTCAACAGCGATCTTGTTGCGGCCATGAACGATCACAGTCGCACCCTCGCGCGCGAGTCCCTGGGCAACCGCTTTGCCAATCCCCTTGCTGCTTCCGGTAACAAGCGCAATTTTTCCATCAAGTTTCAAATCCACACTGCAGCTCCCATGTTAACGCTAGTATTGAATCCTAGAGGACAGTCAATGAACGAGTCAATTACGCACTTAAAAGTACCTGTGGCACCAGAGCAAAGGGATGCGTGCCTTGGCGTGGACGGATCGGTCGCGCATGTAAGCAACGTCATTCACATGATCAGCGGGCGATGGAAGCTGCCGATTCTGTTTCGTCTGTTCGCAGAGCCGTCAATGAGGACCTTGCAATTATTGCGAGACATCCCGGGCATTTCACAGAAAATGCTGACGCAACATCTCAGAGAACTTGAAGAAAACGGTCTGATCGCAAGGACAGACTTCGGCGAACAGCCGCCCCGTGTCCAATATTGCCTGACCGAGTCGGGGCGCCTCCTCATGCCGGTTCTAATGGCAGCCAGGGAGTTCTCCCGTGCCCATTCCGCAAACAACGAAGACTCGGTGAACGTCTGAAAAGGCCGACGGCGAATGAACAAATCCACACATCATATTTTGCCCCCTCGCTAACGACGCATACCCCCCGCTTAACGCGCCGTACCATAAACCTCATCGACGTACTCGCATTTTCACGCGGCGCCCAATGCGTTGGCGCAACACATTGCTCACAGCATCATGTCTAATGGATAATCTTCCCAAGGAAATCCTGTGCCCGCCGGGACCGCGGCTGATTGAAGAATGCGGTCTTGTCACAGTCCTCCACAATGGCGCCGCCATCCATAAAGATTACCCGGTCGGCCACCTTTTTTGCGAAACCCATCTCATGGGTCACCACCATCATGGTCATGCCATCGCGCGCCAGCCCGACCATCACCTCCAGCACGTCATTGACCATTTCCGGATCAAGCGCCGAGGTAGGCTCATCAAATAACATCGCGATCGGGTCCATGGCCAGCGCCCGTGCAATGGCGACGCGTTGTTGCTGTCCGCCCGAGAGCTGGGCAGGCAATTTTGATGCGTGAGCCGCCAAACCTACCCGATCCAGATATTCAAGTGCCTTGCCGGCGGCCAATGCGCGATCGCGTTTAAGCACCTTCATCTGACCCAGAAGCATATTATCAAGAACACTCAGGTGAGGAAATAACTCGAAACCCTGGAACACCATGCCAATACGCGCGCGCAGTTGCGGCAGGTTCGTTTCCTTCGCCGCCACCGAAATACCATCGATCACGATGTTGCCCTGATCAATAGGCTCCAAACCATTTACCGTCTTGATCAAGGTCGACTTGCCCGACCCCGAGGGTCCACACACGACGACGACTTCGCCCTTGCTGACCGTCGCACTGCATTGATTCAGCACCTGAAAGCTGCCATACCATTTGGAGATATTATTTATTTCGATCATGTTTATTATCCATTTTGAAATTGACGCATGTGTCTGACAAGAGATGAAAGCGTAAAGCAGATGCAGAAATAGACCACCGCCACGAACAGATACATTTCCAGCAATCGCCCATCGCGCTGTGCAATCGCGGCGGCAGCGCCGACAAAATCGGTGATGGAAACCACGTACACAAGCGAAACCTCTTGCAAAAGAATAATGGATTGCGTTAACAGCAGGGGCAGCATGCTTTTTATTGCCTGCGGCAGAATCACGTATGTCATCGCCATGCGCTGGTTCATGCCCAGCGCCTGTGCCGCCTGCACTTGTCCGCGCGAAACACCCAGGATGCCAGCCCGTATGATTTCGCAGTAATATGCAGCCTCGAACATAACGAATGTGACCAGCGCCGAGCTGAATGCCCCCACTTCTATAGGCGTGTCCGAACCCATCATCCAGCCGCCGATATACGGCACCAGGAAGAAAAACCAGAAAATCACCAACACCAGCGGAATGGAGCGAATTACGTTGACATATACGCCGGCGATGGTGCGCAGCGTGGCCGAGTGCGAAAGCCTCATGAGCGCCAGCAACGTTCCCAGCACCAACCCGCCTGCCATGGACAGCAGCGTCAGTTTGACAGTGAAGACCATGCCCACGCCAAATAGAAACGGCAAGGCCTGAACGATCACACTAAAGTCGAATGAATCAAGCATGGCGATTCACCCGTCGATTACGTTGCAGCAGGCTTCTGAACGAACGACCGGGGATCACGGCTGACTCGATCAGTCGCATAACCCCCACGGCAGACAGGTTCACCACCAGGTAGATCAGCGTTGCAGCGGTGAAAGCCTCAAAGACCTGAAACGAGAATTCCTGCATTGATCGCGCGGTGGCGGTAAGTTCAATCAGGCCGATGGTCAGTCCCACCGAGGTGTTCTTGATATTGTTGAGAAATTCGTTTGTCAGCGGCAACAGCATCCGCCGCCCGGCCACAGGCAAAAGCACATAGCGGTAAATCTGCCATGTCCGCAGCCCAAGTGCTTTGGCGGCCGCACGCTGACCACGAGGCAAGGCATCGATACCTGCCGATACCTGGACCGCAATCCGGGCCGACGTAAAGAACCCAAGACACACAACAGCGGCGACAAAGGGACCGTTAGACAAGGTTTTGATCCAGTACCCCATCGCACCGGGCAAGAGCTCGGGGATGACAAAGTACCAGACAAACATCTGGACCAATAGCGGAATATTGCGAAACAGCTCAATGTAGGCAAACGCCAGTCGGCGAGCCATTGCTGACTCTGTGGTTTTCAAAACGCCAACAACTACACCCAACACCATTGCAATGGCCCAGGCCAGCAGTGCGGTTGTGAGTGTCCAGCCCAGTCCCGACAACAGGCTATCCATGTAGGTGCCTGTTCCATCGGGCGCGGGCTCTCCAAAAATCATCCAATTCCAGTGGTAGTTCATTGTCGCCTCTCTAAATGGCCAGACGGTCTTCGCCGCTGTTGTGCCGGTTAGTCTGGGCCGCCGCCAGTCCGTTTTGCAACTGGGCAAGTTGCATCGAGTTCAAGGGAACCAGGGGCAGTTTCATCGTTGCCCAACTTTCGTCTTGGCGCTGCCAGGCCAGAGCGGCCTTCACCGCCGGCACCAGCGGGACACTGGTCAAGGCCTTGCGTGCATTGACCATCGGGCTATAGATTTCATCTGGCGTATCCACACCGGCTTCATAGGCCGCGCATGCCAGATGCGGGAATACATTCACCGAAGCAGATATGCAACCGGCAAATTGTTTCCGGGCACCATCCCTGAGCGTCGCTTCATCGCTCGGAAACACCGCAAGCTGGCTGAAATTTGTTGCCACCGCCTCGGCATACGGCAAATCGCCAGAGCTGTCCTTTATGCCTGCCAGTAATGCGCCAAGACCGCGTGTCAGCTGTTCGATCACATCCAGCGAGTACTTCAGACCGGTAAATTGCGGGATGTTGTAAAGATACAATCTGCTGCTCTGCAGGCTCGCCCGCTCTGCCAGGGTCTCAACATACTGTACCAGCGCACTGTCTCCAATACCCTTGTAATAAAAAGGCGGCAGCAGGAGGGCACCGGCAAAGCCCATCGTCTCGGCCGCCTGGGTCAAGGCAACGGCGTCTGCCAATGCCGCCCCACCGGTGCCGACCATCATCCGCTGCGCCAGGCCGGCCGTTGCCACCGCTTCCATGACCTGCAAACGCGTGGCTCGGTCAAAAGACGTCGCCTCTCCGGTCGTTCCGAGCAAATTCACTCCCTGGCAACCGGCATCGAACAGATCGCCGATGAACGCCACGAGCTTTGCCGTATCAGGCTGGCCATCCGCAAGTAAAGGGGTCGGGACGGCGGGAATCACGCCATGAAGAGTCGGGTTCATCGCACCACCTCCTGCTTGCGGGACGACAAGGGAACGTAAGCCACCACATCGATTTCAACCTGCACACCGTTGAGCGCGCAGCCTACTGTGGTTCGTGCCGGCCGGAAGGTCGGAAAATGTCTGGCGTAAACCTGATCGAAGCGAGCGGCATCTGCAAGGTCACTCAGAAAAACACCCACTTTCACCACATCTTCCAGCGCACCGCCGGCGGCCTCGAGCGTCAGACGTACATTTTCAAGCGTAACTGCCGTTTGTTCTTCAATTGTGTTGCCAACCACAGCTCGCAGACCGTCACGTGGCGTCTGTCCTGACACAAAGATAAAGTCGCCGGCACGAACCGCGTGTGAATAGTGGCCACCGCAAGCCTTATCGCGCGGCGTATGGATCATCTGCAGCATGTAATTTTCCATGTAAAATAGGTTAAATAATTTTGTATCACACATATATCCAATTTGTATCGATACAAATTGGATTGTTCCGATAATAGACGGGTACATTTACTCCTGTCAAGCCTTGCACTAAGGCTTCGAATCGAAAAAGGCAATATATGCAAAGCTCAAACGACTGGGCGCCAGATCTGTCAGCAACCAGTGGACCAATGTATAAAAGAATCGCCCAGGCCCTCATCCAGGACATCCGCAGCGGCAAACTCAAGCCAGGCGACCAATTGCCGCCCAACCGCCAATTGTCGTCCCAGCTTGGCGTCACGGTAGGGACTGTGTCCCGCGCATTCGGCGAAGTTGTCAGAGCGAAACTGCTGGAGACCGGCGCACGCCGCGGAACGCGCGTGAAGGATCCGGCCGCAGCAGATGCGATCGACGCGGCAGCAGGCGCAGCCACCGCAAGACATCGAATAACGGACCTGCGCGGCCATCAAGCCGCATTGAAAAGCTGGGGAGACGACATCGGGCAGGCGCTGGCAACATTGCATCAATCACCCACCTTTGGCGAACTCCTGCGCTACGACGACCCGGCCGGACGGTCCACCCACCGACAGGCCGGCGCCCAATGGCTCAGTCGCAACACCAACACCCCCGTAGACCCTGCCCGCGTCGTCGTGACAGATGGCGCACAGCACGCGCTTTTATGCGGCTTGCTGGCATGCAGCAAGGCAGGCGACCATATCGCGACGGAGCGACTGACCTATACCGGCCTCAGGACCCTGGCGCCCCGGCTGGGACTGAACCTGGTGCCGATCGATATTGACGAGCACGGCCTGGTGCCAGATTCCCTGCGTGAAGCAATCGCAACGCACCCCATCAAAGGGCTTGTCTGCGTGCCCAACATCCACAATCCCACAACAGCAACCATCCCGGCAGACCGGCGCAGGGAAATTGCCAACATTGCAAAGCAGGCCGGCATCTTTCTGCTGGAAGACGATGTGTACGGTTGCCTCTCGGAGACATCGCACCCTACCCTGGCGTCCCTGGCTCCGGAACTGACTATCAGGATTACCAGCTTTTCCAAATCCCTTGGCCCTGGATTGCGCGTGGGCTACATGCAGACACCACGCCAACTGACAGCGGCGGTCATCGAGGCAGTGCGCGCCACGACCTGGATGGCCTCGCCGATCTCGGCCGAGGTGGCAGCCCAACTTGTCACCTCAGGGCGTGCCGAACGAGTATTGCAGGAAAACCGTCTTGAGCTGGGCGAACGCAACGAGGCGCTTGCTCAGGCTCTTGCCGGATTCGATTTGCAGACAAGCACGTTTAGCCCCCACGCCTGGCTGCGACTGCCCGGTCCATGGACTGCGAGCCAGTTTTGCCGACGCATGGAAACGATGGGCTATCGGGTTGCCCCCTCAGAAGCTTTTGCCACGAACCTTCCCGGCGTAGACAACGCCGTACGTATCAGCGTCAGCGCAGCACAGGACACTGCCGAGCTGCGCAACTTTGGATTACTGATTGCGGACATGCTGGCTGAAGAACCACTTCCCCCCTCCATTGGTATTTTCCCCTAGTTCGCCGGCAATATATACCATTGACTTTCTTTATGTATCGATTGATAATTGGATTTCGTAGTTTTGTAACGATACAATAGGAAGTCCGTGAGCGATTCACGCTGCGGCACCGGAGAAGACACCCATGAAAGCTTCAATGTTTGTCGCAGCCCTCACGCTGCTCGCCAGCACGTGCGCAACCGCCCAGCCAACCGACACACTCAGCAAAATCAAACAAAAGAACGAGATTGCGCTGGGCGTTCGGGAAACCGCACAACCCTTTTCCTATCTCGACGCATCACACCAGTTTGTCGGCTATTCGGTGGACCTCTGCCTTAAAGTCGTGGAAGGAATAAAGACCCACCTCAATCGGCCCGATCTCAAGATCAGGATGGTGCCCGTAGCCTCTTCCAACCGCATCCCGCTTATCGCCAACGGTACGGTAGACCTTGAGTGCGGCACCACCTCAAATACAGTCGAGCGCCAGAAACAAGTTGCCTTTTCATCCACCATCTTTGTGTCCAGCACACGATTTGTCTCCAAGAAAAGCACCAACCTGGCGGATCTGAATGCACTGGCCGGCAAGGCAGTTGTCGCCACGGCGGGTTCATCAAATATTCGGCAGATCATGGCACTGAACGTCGCGCACAAATACGGCATGCATATCGCGCCGGCACGCGATTTTGCCGAAGGCTTCCTGATGATGGAAACCGACAGGGCAGCCGCATTCTTCCTGGACGATATTACACTTGCAGGTCTGGTGGCCAACGCTAAAACGCCGGATGCTTATGTGATTTCCAAGACTCCGCTGTCGGTTGAGCCGTACGCCCTGATGATGAGAAAGGGGGATCCCTCCTTCAAGGCACTGGTGGACGGTGTGCTCAAATCCACATTTGCAAGCGGTGCCATCAACGACATTTATGCCAAATGGTTCGAGTCTGCGATACCACCCAAATCCATCAACCTGCGGGTTCCCATGAGTCCCGCACTGCGACGCGCCATTGCCAATCCTACCGACAGCACCGACGCTGCCTCATACCAATAAGGAGCGCTGCCAAATGGAATGGAATGCATTTCCCAAAATCGGCTTCACTGAGCACGCAACGCCCCTGCAGCCACTCTTGCGACTGTCTGCCTATCTGGGCGGACCAACGATATACATGAAACGGGACGATCTCACAGGCCTGGCCGGCGGCGGCAACAAGGCGCGCAAACTGGAGTATCTGGCAGCCGACGCGCTCGCCAAGGGCGCCGATACGTTGATCGCGACGGGCGCGACCCAGTCGAATCATGCCCGACAAACCGCGGCGGCCGCCGCCCAGTTGGGCCTGGGTTGCGTATTGCTGCTGGAACGTCGCCTGGAGGGGCAACCCGCCGAATATTACCGTGCAGGCAATGCGCTCTTGAACCGAGTGCTCGGCGCGACGCTCTGCGAGGAGTTGCCTGCAGGCGCGAACATTGCGACAGCGGTTGCCGAGCTGGAAACGAAATTGATCCAGCAAGGACACAAACCGTATGTCATCGCCGGTGGCGGTTCAAGTCCATTGGGCGCAATGGGGTATGTTGGCTGTGCACATGAGATCACCGCCCAGGCATCTGATAAGGCAATTAAGGTCGACTACATTGTGCACGCGACAGGAAGTGGCGGAACGCAAGCGGGCCTGGTCGCCGCGCTGTGCCGTGACAAGCATACTCGCGTGCGAGGCTATAGCGTACGATTCGACTCGAATCGCATGTCAGAAATCGTTCATGCCATCGCCAACCAGACTGCAAGCCTGATGGATGCTCCCTCCGTGCCCGCCGACCGGATAGAGGTCGATGATTCCCATATCGGCGACGGATATGGTATTGCAACCCCGGAAGCCCTGGATGCCATCAAGCTCCTGGGACGCCAAGAAGGCATTCTGCTGGATCCTGTGTACACAGGCAAGGCCATGGCAGGCTTGTTCGCCGATATTCATTCGGGCAGGTTTTCTGCGGACCAAAACATTGTTTTCCTGCACACCGGTGGCGCAGCAGTCCTGTCTGCTTACGCCTCCTTGCTCTAGTTTGTTTCGAAGAGGAAAAATCATGAACCAAATAATTTGCGCGTTTATTGCCTCCTTGGGTGCAATATCAAGCTTGCAATACAGCCACGCCACCGAGACTGCCTGGCCAACAAAGGCGGTTACCATTGTGCTGCCGTCGACACCTGGCGCCGCATCTGACGTATTGACACGTGCCGTCGCCGCCGAATTGGCCAAAATCACCGGCCAGTCTTTCATCATCGAGAATCGGCCGGGTGCCGCAGGCGTGATCGCGCTATCGCATTTGAAACGCTCAGCCCCTGATGGCTACACGCTGAGTTATGGAAATATCAATAACCTGGCGATCAATCCCGCGCTGTTCAAGAAACTCGCATACGACGCGAATCGAGACTTTGTCCCGGTCGGCCCGATGTATACAGTACCCAATCTATTAGTGGTGCGAAAAGATTCCCCCTACAAAACGGTTGCCGATCTGATTGCCGCCGCAAAAAAATCCCCGGGCCAGATGACATGGGCAGCCTCCAACCTCGGAAGCAGCGGCCATATGGGCGGTGAGCTCTTCAAAGATCTCAGCGGCGTTGATACCCAATTCATTCCGTATAACGGCGATCCTCAATCACTGACAGACCTGGTGGGTGGCCGGCTTGACTATACATTCACCAATGCCACGGTCGCATACCCGATGGTCAAAAGCGGCAAGCTACATGCACTGGCAATTACAACCAGCGAGCGCGTGGAGATGGATGCTTCAATACCGACCCTGGCGGAAAGCGGCCTCAAGGATTACGAAAACAGCGCCTGGGGTGGATTGATCGCCCCAGCCGGTACGCCCAAAGACATTATCATGAAAATAAGTGAAACGCTTAACACCGCGATGCATTCACCCACGGTGCAGGCAACGCTCAAGCAATCCTTTGCCACGCCTACCCCGGGAACTCAGCAAGAGTACAGCACGCTGATCGCCCAGGAGCAGCGCAAATGGGCGCAGCTTATTGAAAGCGCCAAAATCGAAAAACAATAATATGAGCCGCCTGCCTGATTGTCTTCACCCAAAACCAAGGTATCCCTATCACTTATGCACGACTTCATTCTCTCTCACGGTTCAATCATTGATGGCAGCGGCAAGCCGCGCGTGACCGGCGATGTTGCCTTAAAAGACGGTCATATATCCGCAATCGGTGATTTGACGGACGAATCGGCCACAAGGCGAATCGACTGTAGTGGTCGGGTCATATCACCCGGATTCATCGACTGCCACTGCCACTCGGAACTCTCCCTGATTGCCAACCCCGGCGCTGAAAGCAAGGTTCGTCAGGGCGTAACCACAGAGGTATTAGGAAACTGTGGATGGTCCACTTTTCCATTGGCTGGTGCGAACGCGGCTGCGTTCCGTGAACAGGCTTCACCCATCTTCGGCCACCCCACCATTGACTGGGACTGGCAGGACCTCAACGGTTACTTCGAGCGCGTATTCAGGCAAGGGGCCGCCGTCAACGTCGCGACACTCACAGGCCACGGTGCGCTGCGCGCCGCTGTCATGGGGCTTGAGGCCCGGACGCCGACGCCGACCGAACTCGAATCCATGCAGGCCCTGCTTCATCAGACAATGCAGCAGGGATCGCTGGGGTTATCATCAGGCCTTTGTTATGTACCCGGCGTCTACGCCGATTCAGACGAACTGGTTGCTCTGGCAGGCATCGCCAATGACTATGGCGGGTTGTATGCGACCCATATGCGGGACCAGGTAGATGGGCTGCTCCAATCCGTTGACGAGTCTCTGGATGTTGCCCAGCGAGCAAATATTCCATTGCTGATCTCTCATCACAAAACCAGCGGTGCGAGAAACTTCGGCAAGACACGCCTGTCGCTTGCCAAGCTGGACAAGGCCCGGCAGCACGGTCTAACCACATATTCAGATATGTACCCCTACCTGGCCGGCAGCACAACGCTGTCCATGTTGTTTCCGCCCTGGGTGCTGGATGGCGGGCGGGAAGCGATGATGGAAAGATTGGCATCGAGTGAATGCCGCGCGCGCATCAGACACGACTGGACCCATGGCATTCCCGGTTGGGAAAACCGTATCGCAGCCCTGGGCTGGCAGAACATTTCCATTTCCTATCTCAAGCACGCCGAACGCCAGGCCTGCGTCGGCCTGACGGTGCTCGAAGCCGCGCAACAGGCTGGCCAGGAGGTCTGCGAATTTGTCTTTGACCTGATGCTGGCAGAACAAGGCGAAGTGGGCCAGATCATGCAGAACTCATGTGAAGAGGACCTTCGCAATGTGCTCACCCATGCAAACAGCATGATAGGCAGCGACGGCCTGGACGTAGGAGATCACCCTCATCCGCGTCAATACGGAACGTTCCCGAAAGTGCTCGGGGAACTCGTGCGCGACAAGGGTTGGATGACGCTTGAAGAAAGTATATTCAAAATGACCGGCTACACGGCGCGCACATTCAAGCTCGGCGATATGGGGCTGCTCAAACAGGGCTATCGGGCCAACGTCACTGTCTTTGACCCCGCCAACGTACAAGCGAACGCCACTTATGAAAATCCGCGACAGTTCGCCAGTGGCATCGAATGGGTATTTGTGAATGGACGTCCCACTTTGGCAGAAGGAGCTGCGACTGGCGATCTTGCGGGTACTGCAGTTCGCAGATGCTAAGTCCGAGTTGATATTGAGACGAGCTGCTTTATGAAATAGAGCACGGTGCCGAGGCTGTCGATCACTGCCTCCACCGCCTGGCGAACGCCCTTATGACATCTGTATTTGTCGGGCTATTGTCGTGGTTTTGGAAACAACAAGATCGTCTGCATGATTGCAAAAGTCTCGCCACTGAGCATTTGCTGCCAATTTCTGATTAAGCGCTTCTATTGCAGCATAATTGTCGTGAGCGGTGATCTGGATAAATTTGTTCAGGCTCCCGACTTCAGAAGTATAAATACCAGCGATGCCGACCCGATTTTGTTCGAGCACTGGCAGCCCCCTCTCCTCATACGCTGAAAGCAGCGCCAACATGCGCCCCCTTTTTACCGTCGACACCTTGATTTGCATGACTGTCAAATCGTCGCGTCGTATATTGTCGTGCTTTATTGTTATGGGCACTTGCTTAAGAACGGTGTTTTCCTGTCGTTCTATCAAACCATCGGACTCGCTCAGGTAAGTACCCCATTCAGAATCTGCATCTCTGGAAGCTCTTCTGCGCTCCATGTCCGCCAGAGAGTCAAAGCCCCATAAATGCATCACTTCTTCCTGTGGTCCGATTTCGGTCTTGTAAAAGGCCAAAGGCTGTCCAAGGTGACGCGATTGCACCGGCAACATGTGAAGTTTCGCCAAACGAAGAAATTGGTCAACGCCACCAGAGCGCATAGTATATACGCGAAAATCTACTATCTTTTTTTCTGTCATTCAAATTGAGTCCGGCAAATACACAGCAAAAAGGTGCGCAGGCGTCGCTTTGACGCCCTACACATCGATCGGGAAAAACAGGAAACACCACCACAATGAGCTGGCGATGAAGACCTTTTATTTTACCATGATCAATTTTTGCAGACCCAATCGAACTACGCAATCCAGAGACGACAAGAGCCGTTTATCCTATGCACCGGAATTGGTATTGTCCTTCGTTGTCGCAGTCGGACCGTTTGTTTTGCACGACGCGATCCCGTTGTCCCGGGCGGCTGCGCTGGAATACATTTCGCTACGCCCGATTACCTGGCCGTTTGTACTTGATAATGTAAAAAAAGGCGAACCATCCTTGGCGACTTTTCGCTCGTACCTTTCGTCTATCGGAGAATTTTTGCGGACCGACTCAATGCCATCCAATGCACCCGCCTTGGCCGCATATCGCTCGCTGGTCAAAATAGTTTGTCCATTTCCAGCCTTCAGATTGAACATGTACTGCTCGCCACTGCGTTTCAAGTCATAGCTTCCACTCATGTAAATCTCCGATATTCGAGTTATTGGGGAATACAACTGTGATGTCATGTGATGCTAAGCCAGGCGCATAGTTATACGCCAGTGGTCATAATACTACTGCAATTTTTATTTTTTGAAAACACGGATGTGATAAAACGTTATAAGCGATAAAGTGCGCGTCTTTATAAGAAGTAACTGACCGATGCAAAATACAGCCAACCATCAATATTTCATTTGCTATACATTGTCGACCTGCCACTAACGCCGAAATTGCGCCGGCCCTTTTCCTGTCCACCGTTTCAACGCCTTTCTGAAAGCGGCGGCATCGTTGAAACCCAGGGACATGGCAATATCCAAAATGCTCAACTTCGTGGAGCTTAAGTATTCACGTGCGAGTGCCGAACGTACATCGTCTACAATCGCCTGAAATGTAGTTCCTTCCTCTTTGAGATGGCGTCGCAAGGTTCGACTGGTCATATGCAGAACCCTCGCCACCTCTTCCATTCCCATGGACGCCCCGGGTTGTTCCATCAATATTCGATAGACCGAACCCGAGGTGCCAACTCCGATCTTCGCCTGGCCGATAAGCCGATCACATGTTTCCTGCATCAGCGCCGAGGTCAGCTCATGGGCCATCATCGGCTTTTTGTCAAGCACGGCACGCGCATAAACAAGTTCACATCTAGGCTGCTCGAAGAAACATGGGCAGTTCAGGTACTGCTCGTAAATTTCCGCAGACCGGGGTGCTGCATAAGTGAAGCTTGCGCTGACCGGAGGGCAGTTTGTTCCTGCTACATCCTGAAGATGCGTGACATGCACGCTGAACTGCTGCTCAATCAGAAACTGTCGAAGTTCCTGCTCGGGATTAAGGACAAATACATCGGGAAACGTCCATATGGCCAGCTCGTCTTGCTCACTCCACGCGATGTCCATAGGAGGTGTCGCCAGACGCCGGTACTTGATAGCCAGCCTGAAATAGTCGCGAATAGACAGGCAGGACAACAGTGCGTATCCATACATGCCATAGGATGACACACGAAGCCTAGAACCCAGCTTGAAAGATGTGGCCGGGTCATCCGACAGGCTCAAGGCATTCATGCAAACGGTCATGAATTGACGTATTGATGTCAGCGCATACGGATCATTGAGATCATCAACGCTTACCCCACTGCCTGCCAGGCTTTGGGAGGGGGAAATATTCTGTTCCGCCAATAGCTCAACGAGCGCACGAATCTTGTATGGTGCGTAGATCCGCTCATCGGGTAGCGGAAGTCCAGAATACATGTCGGCCTCCCTTTCATTATTATGTCCTGCAAGGACTTGTCTGCGTCCGATTATAACCTTACGCAAATTCGTGGTCTGACATAGACTTGCAAAAAACATCAATAAGACGAGGGACATCAACTCTCGGACAACGACCAACTGGAGGATACAGCAATGTGGATAGCATTAGGTTTCTGGGGAGCAAGTATTGCATTTTGTATTGCAATCTCGGCTTATCTTTGCAGCAAGATTGAGGCTTCGGGCGTGCGCCGATGGGGCGCTACCGGCAAGCTTTTTCGGTATGAGGAGAAAGCACGATGAGCCTGTCATATTTCATTGTATTCGGCGCCTATTTGGTATTTTTGACCTGGACTTGCGTCAAAAGCATGAAGCAGGTTGAATCTCTGTCCGATTTCACGACTGGCGGGCATCGCATGGGATTGCTGCTGGGTGTTGGAACCTCTGTTGCGACATGGGTCAGTGTGGCGTCAGTCATGGGTGTACCCGGGCAACTTTACCGTACCGGCGTCGCCGCCATCATTGGCTGGGTGGCAGGCTGGTTCCTGGCAACGGCGGTCATGCCGATTCTGGCCTATAAAGTACGTCGCCCCGAACTACCCGCACGAACATTTCCTGAGTTTATCCGCATGCGTTTCGAGCCGTTCCAGCGCATCAGCGGCCTGCAATTGATTGTCGCAATACTGATGCTAGTCGGTTATTTCATCTTTTGCCATTTACAGGTAGTCGGATTCGGCATCGTCTTCAACACCATCACAGGTATTCCCTATGAGTATGCCATCTTCGGCTTCCTGATCCTGCTGGCACTGACCTCGCTTGGCGGCTTCTGGTCCGTGGCGGCCACGGACACGCTCAATGCGGTACTGATCTTGGTAGGGCTCGTCTTTGGCACCGGCGCCATTCTATATGCGACTGGCGGTATCGGCCCGATTCTGGAAGCCGTCGCGACCACAACCGCACCGGTCAACGTAGGCGGTGAACCGCTAGAGCCGGGTATCCTGCTGTCGCCTGCCGGCACCTTCGGCTGGTCTGTCCTCCTGGGGATATTTATGTCAAATGCTATTGGTGCTTCAGTGGCACCACATTGGATCAACCGCTTTATGGCTCCCAAAAATAGCAAGGCGGCAGTCCTTCAGATGATGTGGACTGTGATTGCCCTCATCCCGATCTTTCTTTGCCTGATCATCATTGGTCTGGGCGCCAAGGCGTTGCTGCCCAGTCTGCCTGTGGATAAAACCACTGATTACATCATGCCGCTGATCGTACAAAACTATGCCCCATCCTTCGTAGGCGCCTTGACGTTGATCGCGCTGCTGGCAGCGGCCGTCTCAACGGCCAATTCAATGTTGTTGAACTGCGGCACTTCTCTTTACTACGACCTGTACCGCTCACTCTATCCTGAGCGCCAGTTCGACGACAACCGCGCAACGCGTCATTTGCGCTTTGCCGTGCTTGGTCTTGGCCTGCTGTCCGTGCTCAGCGCAATCAAGCCACCATTACTTTTGGCCATGGGCTTTACCTATGTCTACGGTGCTTTCGGTGCTGCCTTTATGTGGCCGGTCTGGTTGGGTCTATTCTGGCGGCGCATGAATCGCGCTGGCGCTTATGCAGGCATTATCGTGGGAATTATCGGATTTATCGCCGCCAAGGCGATGGGTGCAGACAATCCCTTCGTCATCGGTGCCGGCCTATCGCTGATCGCAACGCTGGCCGGGGTATTTCTTAGTGCAGCACCACCCAGGGAAGCGTATGAGGCCTATTTTGAGCCGGATGTCAGCCCCCAGACCCGCGCCGTGGCACTGCGCATCCGTCGTGAAAGCGAGCAGGCACATGATATAGCGAAGACCCCGACACCGGAGGCAAAGGTCAAGGCATGAGAGCAGCGATTATTGGTGCAGGGTCACTGGGTACAATCATCGGTGCATTGATGAACAAGGGGAGTCGGCCGGTAGATCTGGTCGACACAAATCGAGCCCATGTTGATGCACTGAACCAAATTGGCGCTCGCATCACTGGCGAAATGGACCTGATCGTACCGGTTCAGGCCCTGACGCCGGAGCAGATGAGCGACACATATGACCTGGTCTTTCTGCTGAACAAGCAGACTGCCAATCAGGTTGTACTGTCGCATCTGCTGAATCACCTGCATGAAGACAGTATCGTCTGCACCTTGCAAAATGGTATTCCCGAACCATCTGTCGCCTCTGTCGTGGGGCAGAGGCGCACTATGGGCGGCGCCGTGGGGTTTGGCGCCACCTGGATCGGACCGGGCGTCTCGCAACTGACCACAACGGCCGATACCGTACGTCGGTTCGCCTTCGAAATAGGCGAAATGGATGGTGCCATGCGACCCCGCTTGCATATCGTGCAGGACTATCTCTCATGTGTCGGCCAGACGGAACTACTTGAGGGTTTGATGGGAATCCGGTGGTCCAAGGTGCTTATGAATGCCACCTTCAGCGGAATGTCCGCTGCGCTAGGCTGCACATTTGGAGATGTGCTGGACGATCCACGCGCCTTGCTTTGTGTGGCATTTCTAGCCAACGAAACGGTAAGCGCTGCGCATGCGGCAGGTCATCGGATGGCTCCGATGCAAGGCGAAGATTTTGAACGTTTCGCCCTGCCCTCGCCCACCGATGCATTAACAGTCATGCCGTTGATCAGAACAATCTGGAGCCAGCACCGGCAATTGCGCGCCTCCATGTTGCAAGACCTGGAAAAAGGCCGCAATACGGAAATCGACTATATCAATGGCATCGTTACCAGCACCGGACGCGAGCACGGCGTGCCCACACCATTCAATGACCGTGTCGTTGAACTGGTGACCGAAGCACAAGCCACGCGCACTTTACCGCGCTTTTCCAACATAGCCCGCTTTGATGATTTGTTGAATCCATATCGGGCATTGCTTGATTAAATTCTCTCGAGGAAACAATGGCAAGACAACGCACTATCATTACCTGCGCCGTTACGGGCGCAATACATACGCCGACGATGTCGGAAGCGCTGCCCTACAGACCGCAGGATATTGCCGCACAGGCTGTGGCGGCAGCAGAGGCAGGCGCGTCGATTCTTCACCTGCATGCGCGCCGCCCTCATGACGGCGGCGTCACCATTGACCCTGACGCCTTTGCTGCATTCCTGCCTACCATCGCACAAGGCACGGATGCCGTCATCAACATATCGACCGGCGGGAGCCTGACCAATACGATCGAAGAGCGAATTACTCCTGCCCTGCGATTTTCACCGGAAATGTGCTCCATGAATATGGGTTCAATGAATTTCAGCTTTCACCCACTGGCCAAACGCTACGATACGTGGAAATTCGACTGGGAACGTGACTACGTTGCCGGCTCAGACCACAACATCTTCCGTAATACGTTCGCTGACATCGAAAACGCAGCGACTCAGCTTGCCCGGCATAATATCAAGTTCGAACACGAATGCTACGATGTGGGTCATCTGTACAATCTACGCTTTTGCATGGACATCGGCCTATTCAAAGCGCCTGTTTTCATTCAGTTTATTTTTGGTATCCTGGGTGGCATCGGTCCGGAGGTCGACAACCTGGTTTTCATGAAACGCACAGCGGACCGCCTGTTTGGCGATGATTACCGCTGGTCGGTGCTGGGTGCCGGCGGCGCACAGATGCCGCTTGCGACCGCTGCCAGCCAAATGGGCGGCAACGTGCGGGTCGGGTTGGAGGACTCGCTATCGATTTCTCGCGGCAAACTGGCAGAGTCTAACGCCCAGCAAGTGGCTAAAATTCGCCGCGTTATTGAAGAGCTGGGCAGCGAGGTTGCTAGCCCGGAAGAGGCGCGCGACATCCTGGGGCTAAAAGGCGCAGACAAAGTCTTATTCTGAGTACCGCAAGGGATGTTGGGAAGGTGAATAGCCGAAACCGTATACAGGCCATTGTCGCTGTGCGGCCATGAGGCATATTCCAGGTATTGCATCTTCACATTGAAGGCAGAGGCATTTGATACAACTCGCAAGGTTCAAATATTATGCTCCATGTTCGCCTTCCACTGCCGCGGTGACTGCCCCGACTGCGCCTTGAACGCACGAGACAGTGCCGCTTCGCTGCCGTAGCCGACCTCGGCCGCAATCATCTTCAAGGGGCGTCCGCGCCTCAGTGCCTTTTGCGCCAGCCGCACGCGCCAGCCCTGCAGATACTGGCCCGGCGTAATACCGACCGTCTCGCGAAACGTCGCGGCAAAAACGCTGCGCGACATACCCGCCGCAGTCGCCAGTTCATCCAGTGTCCACTCCTGCGCCGGCGCCTCGTGCATCGCCACCAGCGCATTGCGCAGACGGGCGTGCGACAAGCCGGACAGCAGACCGCCATGCACCTGGCCGCTTTCCATCAGTTGCCGCAATACCTGGATCATCACCACTTCAAACAGCCGCTCGACCAGCGCAACGCGTCCGCAACGCTGCTCGAACGCTTCCTCGAACAACAACGCCAGTATCGGTTCGGCGCCATCAATGTCTGCCAGCGGCAGGCAGATAAGGTCAGGCAGCGCCGAGGCGATCGGGTTGCCTGCGCCACCCTCGAATGCCAGGTGCGCGCAGACCATGTCCGCACCCTGCTCTGAGTCGGTCACAAAATGATGCGTTAGCGGCCGCGGGAACAGCAGCAGGCTGGGGCGCTCTACCTGCAGCACCTGACTGGCGTACTGCACCTGAACCGCACCACTGCGCACCAAATGCAGTTGTCCATTAGCGCCATCGCTTTGCACCGTATTAATGCCGCAGAGCGCGCCGGCATTGAACACTTGTGCGTTCACGGGGAAATGCGTCATCAGTGCAGCAAGCCGGTCAGCCATTCTCATACTCCAAGTCAAGTTTTCAGGATTTTACATCACCAACAGTCCTGCCGATACGGGCAGAATACGTCTTACGGGATAACACTTTCCCCAACCAAGCAACTCACTTACCAGGAACCCTCATCATGTCTATCGAAAAAGTTCTCTACACCGCCACTGCTACTGCCACAGGAGGTCGAGAAGGCCGCGCCACTTCCTCCGATAATGTGCTTGACGTGCAATTGTCCACTCCACGCGAACTGGGCGGCGCCGGCGGCCCCGGCACCAATCCGGAACAATTGTTTGCCGCCGGTTATTCTGCCTGCTTTCTGGGTGCGCTCAAGTTCGTCGCCACCAAACAGAAGGTGGCCCTGCCCGCAGACACCACTGTGACTGGCCAGGTCGGCATCGGCCAGATCCCCACCGGCTTCGGCATTCAGGCAGAACTAACCATTACCGCACCCGGGATCGACCACGACACGCTGCAGGCGCTGGTCGACCAGGCCCACGTAGTTTGCCCGTATTCCAATGCGACGCGCGGCAACATCGACGTGACGCTGGTGCTCAATAACTGATATAGCACTTGGGCATCTCGTCTGATTTTTTCTGTTGCCTGACTTTTTATTTCATTTGTCCTTTTTCTTTTGTCTGATTTTTTTATTTCATTTGGCTCAATTTAAGGAGTATGATCATGACCAAAATTTCCCGTGTAATCGCCGCCGGCCTGGTGGCCGCCTCCGTGCAAGCTGGCGTGGCTGCCCATGCTGCACAGCCTGCCATTGCCGCTCAATCGCCAACCCATGCCACTGTAGACGGCAACTACATCACCACGACCGACGGCGTGCGCCTGTACTACAAGGACTGGGGGCCGAAGGACGGCCCGGTCGTGACCTTAAGCCACGGCTGGCCGCTTAGTTCGGACAGCTGGGAATCGCAGATGATGTTCCTGGCCGACCATGGATACCGGGTGATCGCCCATGACCGTCGCGGCCATGGCCGCTCCAGCCAGCCATGGGACGGCAATGACATGGACCACTACGCTGACGATCTGGCCGCCGTGATTGATGCCCTTGATCTGAAAGACGTAACCGCAGTGGGCTTTTCCACGGGCGGTGGCGAAGTGGCCCGCTATATCGGTCGCCATGGCACCAGCCGCATCAAGAAGGCCGTACTGGTGAGCGCGGTGCCACCGCTGATGCTGAAAACGGCCGATAATCCGCAAGGCCTGCCGCTGGAGGTTTTCGATGGCTTGCGTAAGGCCTCGCTGGAAAACCGCTCGCAGTTGTACCTTGATCTTGCGTCCGGCCCGTTCTACGGTTTTAACCGTAAAGGCGCCAAGATCTCGCAAGGTCTGATCAATAGCTGGTGGGCGCAGGGTATGCAGGCTGGCCACAAGAACACCTACGACTCGATCGCGGCTTTCTCGGCCACGGATTTTCGTGAAGATCTGAAAAAATTCGATGTGCCTACATTGGTTATTCATGGCGCTGACGATCAGATCGTGCCGATAGACATCGCCGGCAAGGCATCGGCCGCGCAAATCAAAGGGGCCAAGCTCATTGTCTACCCCGGCGCGCCGCACGGCCTGACCGATACACATAAAGCACGTTTCAACCAGGACCTGCTGACGTTCCTGCAGAATTAAGCGGATAGCAACAAAACGCCTGCCGTGGGCAATCCCTGCGGTCGGCGTTTTGTCTGCCTGCGTTATGACAACAAACGCGTTTTATACAACACACGCTTATTCAAATATCAGATATTAAATCTTAGATTCCGACGCCACCGGAAACACTGATCGCCTCGCCGGTAATGTAGCCGGCAGATGGTCCGGCCAGAAAGCAGACTGTCCCGGCCACCTCTTCCAGGGTCGCAATGCGCCGGATCGGGTGCAGGTCCAGGATGGCTTCGCGCATGGGCAGTTCACCGGCCACTTCAGCCGCCATGTCAGTTGGCATAATGCCTGGCTGGACAACGTTCACGGTAATGTTGCGCGGTCCCAGATCACGAGCAATGCCTTTCGCATAACCGACAAGCGCTGCTTTGGTTCCGGCATAATCGGCCACACTGGCAAAGGGTACGCTGGTGCCAAGCCGCGAGCCTATGAAAATGATGCGTCCGCCGTCAGTCAGCCTGGATGCGGCCGCCCTGGTATTGGCAATGGTGCCCATGACATTGACCTGCCATTGCCGATTGTAGTGATCTGTGTCAAGCGCAGGATCGTCCACTAGTTGACCCTGGATTGCGATGCCCGCGTTGTTGACAAGAATGTCCAATTTACCGAAGGCCGCGATCACGCCGTCGATCAATGGCCGGGCGGCATTCAGGTCGGCCTGGTCACTCTGGATGGCAATGGCGCGAACGCCCTTGGCCTTCAGTTCTGCCACAACGGCTGCCGCCTTGTCGGCCGACGCCGCGTAGCTGATCGCCACATCTGCGCCGCGATCGGCAAACGCATGTGCCAGCGCGACGCCAAGGCCGCGCGAGCCGCCGGTGATAAGAACGGTTTTGCCGGTGAATTCTTTTTGCATGGTAATTCCTTTGTGTCGATAAATGGACCGGTAGGTCCGGGGGGTTCGTTTTGTGGACCGATAAGTCCGGGAGCTGCGTTTTGCCTGTCATCAGGCTATAAGTGCCGGCCTTTGCAAATATCATAATGATCATTACGATAACGGTTGGTATGATATACTGTCAAGCAATTTCGTAATGATTGTTATTTTTCAGAAAAAGGGATCAGATTCAATGGGACGCCATCGTCAGTTCGATGTAGATAAAGCGCTCGATGCCGCACTCTGCGTCTTTTGGCGCAAGGGGTACGAAGGCGCTTCGTACACCGATCTGACCGAAGCAGCCGGTGTGGAACGGCCTGCGCTCTACTCTGCTTTCGGCAATAAAGAAGCGCTGTTTCGCCGGGCACTGGAGCGCTACTGCGAGCAGCACCAGCGCTTTATTCCGGAAGCGCTGGCCATGCCCACCGCAAGGGAAGTGGCGGCACACCTTCTGCATGGCTCGGTCGAGCTCACCACCCGCAGTGCGGAGCATACTGGGTGCTTTTTCGTGAATGGTGTCATGGCCGGTTCTGACGAAGCCGAGCCTGTGCGACTAGCATTGATAGAAGCCCGCGCAGCCGGTGAAGCCAAACTTCGGGAACGCTTCGAGCGGGCAAAGGCCGAAGGCGATCTGCCAGAAACGGCCAAACCCGCGGCCCTGGCCGCATTTCTGATGGCCGTACTGCATGGCATGGCGGTGCAAGCCAAGGCGGGCTTTAGCCGCGACATGCTGCAAGCGGTTGCCGAACAGGCGCTGGCAAGCTGGCCTTCGAGCGCTGCCAAAGGTTCGTAACCGCGAAAATCAAATCAAGTGCGACTATCATATTTATTGATATTCGGATTAACAGGAACGCACAAAAGAGCAGACACTGATCAATGCATTTGTAATACACAACCAGATCAGAAAAGAAACAGGAGATTGGATGCCGACCTATGTTGCATTGTTACGTGCCGTGAATGTCGGCGGAACAGGTAAACTGCCCATGTCCGAATTAAAGGCCATGTGTGTCGCCCAGGGGTTCGAAGCAGTCCAGACGTATATCGCCAGCGGTAATGTCGTTTTTTCCTCCGATCTGTCAGAAGCACAGGTTAAGGCGGCGCTTGAGAAACGGCTGAAAGCCTATGCCGGCAAACCCGTTGCTGTCGCTGTGCGCACAGCGAAGGAAATTGCGACTGTGCTGAGCGCCAATCCTTTTGCGCACCATCCCTCCAACCGCACGATCGCTATTTTCCTGGACAAGGCGCCGCCTGCCGACACAATAAGTACGGCCAAGGGTGTAAAAGACGAGCAAATCTGCCTGGGTAAGCGCGAAATTTATGTGGCCTACGGCCAGGACATGGGCCACTCCAAACTCAGGATTGCCGCAGCTGCAGACGGCACAGCGCGCAATATGAATACCATCGCAAAGCTGGTTGGACTGGCAGCCGGTCGGGATAGATAAACCAGCGGCCCGAACGCGCACGGGCTGGGAATTACACTTGCCATACCGGCAAGCTTGTCACTCACACCTGACGCTCTCCAGCCGTCGTCATGCGCGCGAGAGCATTACAATCCACATATCATCTTGAAAACACGATGTAATCCGATGCGCCAGGTGCAAATGCGCCGGCAACCAGGCATGACGTTTCAGCTATATCAATACCGGGATACTCTGCAATCAGCTCGCCAATAGAGAGTTCACATTCGTCGCTGTCAGCATCCAAGGGCGTTGCGCGTGTGACGTAGGTAAGCCAGGGCGCGTGCAGTACTGTTCCGTGCGATACGCCTGCACAATATTGGGTGCCAGGTCGGGCGACAATCCACGTTGCCGAGTTTAATAAGTCCTGGATATTCATGATACGCTTTGGACTACAACCGCAAATCGACGCCGTCATCCATCAAATCGACAACGCGCCGGTATTCGCCGGGGGTAATACCCAAATGCTGACGAAAAAAACGGGTGAAATGCCCCGGTGCGGAAAAGCCGACATTGTAGGAAATGTCGCCTATAAGTGTGTCCGGCTTGCAAAGATCGGCAATCGCCGATTCTACCCGTAGCGCATTGGCATATACGGCCGGCGTCAGGTTAGTGCTGCGGCGAAACAGTTCAAAAAAATGAGCGCGAGATAACCCGCTCTCGGCTGCCAGTTCTGTGAAATTTTCGCCATAGCTCATGTTTTCACGCATCCTGGCGACCGCGCGTCGAATACGTGGGTCCATCGTATTGGAGCGCAGGCTGGAGAACAAATGAGAGGAGTCCCGCAGCGAAGAATGACGCTCTGCCGTGGTCATGAACAGATCGAAAATCTTGCCCTCAAGAATGTCCGGAGCGATGTCCTGTGAGACCAGCATTTGCTCGGCCAACGCGTTTACCAGCAGGCGCGCGCCGGGCGGCAGCGCGGCACAGGGCTTGGGGAAAAACTGAGGATGACCGCTGACAGTGAGCGAGCGCAGCACATTGCTGAGCCAGGTGGTTTCAAGGTACAACGCCAGCAGGATGCATCTGCCTTCTCCGCTGGGCGTATGTTCGTAGGCATGAGGCTCCCAGGCATTGATGAGCACGACGCTGTCTTTTGTCAGCGGCTGGCTTCGGCCCTTAACCAGAAAAGAACTGTCCACCCCGCTAACCTTGATCAGGGCGTGGCAGTGATGGTGGGCATGAATGACCAGCGGCTTGCTCATATCGAGCAAAGATACGCGGCCAAAGGCGCCTTGGAATATTTTAATCGCCGTTGACATGGTACCCAAATGTGAACACCCGCCCGCGCGGGAGGCGACAGGCCGAGCGAGCCTGTCGCGCAATATTTGTTAATTATATCAACAATTTGGCGAATATCCGGCTAGGCCGCGCCTCGCTCTCCGGACACCTTGGGCAGTCTTTCGGCACGCGGTTCTGTCTCATTTCTCTTTTCCACTGTGAGCTTGTCTGACAGCAGCGAGGCGATCACACCAAACACAAGGGCCCAGAATGGCGCGCTAATGCCCAGCAGGTTGAGCGAACTCATGCCGACGACAAATGCGACAAAAGCACCCACCTGATTGCCCAGCCTTGGGCCGAACGCGCCCTGCAGCGAGCTGAGTAGCACACCAATCATTGCCAGCCCGGCGACCACACCAATCAGGGGTTTAGGCAAAGCCATGACGAAAGGCACCGCAAGGCCGGCCACCAAGCCAAAAGCGCCGAATAGAATGCCGTTGATAACTGTGGCACCATAACGTTTGTCCTTATCCTCTCCCGCTTGTTCTGATGAACAAATCGCCGTCATTGGCCCGGCAATATTCGCGTTATGGCCACCCATTATGCCGGCGACAATGCCGCCAATCCCGCTGATAACAGTCATGGCGTTGATCGGCGGTTTATAGCCCTCGGCCATGAGCACACCGATGGCTTGGGCGTTCTCGGCACCAATCACCAAAGCCGCCAGAGGCACAGCAATTCCAAAGAATGCCCCCAAGGTGAAGACCGGCGCCGTGAACTGCGGCATGACAAACGCAAGATCCGTTGCCGCTGTCTGCAGTCCCCCGGTCGCCAGGGTAACAATCAGCCCCACAATCAGTGCGGCCAGCACAGGTGGGACACGACGCGTCAGCCGGCCGGTCAGAAAGAAGGCAAGCGCAGCCAGCCCGGCGATCAATGGCGCAGCGCTCACCGCTTCCACGGCACCGATACCGAAACGTATCATTGCGCCGGCAATCATCGCCATCACAATTGGCATGGGTACCCAACGCATAATGCGCCCTATTACACCCGTAACGCCAAGGATCAGCACCAGCACCCCGGCCATGATAAAGGCGCCAATTGCTTCCTGATATGAGAATGTAGCGAAAGCGGCGGCCATGATGGCAGCGCCAGGAATCGAGTATGCCCCGGTAATCGGCATACGGTAGCGCATCCCCATGAAAATACTAATGATCCCGCCCAGCAAATAAATTGCCAGCAACCACGCAACGGTCTGCCCGTTGCTTAACTGCCCCGCCTGGGCGGCACCAATCACGATCAATGCCGGGCCGGAGCAACCAAAAATGGCAGCAACCAGGCCCGCACTCACCGAATTGAGATTCAGGGCGGCAGGCAAGCCTCTTAATCCCGCAACCCAACCGGGCGCTGCCGGATCCTTGTGGGTATCTTGCTGATCCACCGCTGATTGTCCTGTATGCATACTTGTCTCCTGTATGGCGTCGATCTTCATCGAGCCTTTTGTTGTAACGGACATGCCGGCACCTTGCCGGCGGGTATGCCCGATGTTTTATTTACCCGTAAAATTGGCCTTGCGCTTGGCGTGAAATGCCTCCACTCCTTCGCGAAAATCCTCTGAACTGCGCAAACGGCTATAGCAATGACCTTCCAGTTCGATCGCGGCGGTCAATGAAGCATCCTCGCTGTCATTCAGTAATTTTTTGGCAGTACGTTGGGCGAGCGGTGAAAACTTCAACAGTTCTGCCACAAGCTTGTCGGTCGCCGATTCAAGCTGGTCGTCTTCTACGCACTCCAGCGCCAGCCCCCAGTCATAGGCCTGTTGGCCAGGGATCCGGCGGGATCGCATGACGATGTCCTTGGTGCGGCCGATACCGACCATTTTCTGCAAGCGGGCCGAGCCGCCGGAGCCGGGAATTTGCCCCAATTTCTGCTCAGGCAGTGCGTATTCCGTTGTCGTGGTCACGATACGAAAATCGCAGGCCAGCGAAATTTCAAAACCCACGCCGAAGCAATAGCCACGGTTGGCGGCAATAACCGGCTTGGAGCAGCGTTCTGGCGAAGCAATGTTCCAGGCCAGTTTGGACACATGTTCGGGCGAGGCTTCCAGAAAACCGCGAATATCACCACCACTGGAGAAATGTTCGCCCTCGGAACGTAAAACGATGACCCGTACGTCGTCATTGGCGTCCAGCGCTTCGAAAACCAAACGAAGTTGCTCGCGCTGCGGCATGGCAATGATATTAAATGGCGGCCGCGCCAGGACAATGTCAGCACGCTGCCCGGCCGGATCGATATCGACGCGGAATCCATCCAGGTTTTCCAGCAGGTCATGCGCAGGGTGTTTGATTTGACTCATTCGGTATTCCTTATTTAAAGTTCAATTAGCAAGATCGATAGCGGGTGCGCAATCGGCGTCGGTTTCATACTCACCCGATACCAGCTTGCGACGCAGAATTTTTCCAACAGGTGATTTCGGTAACGCAGCCACAAAAACATATTCTCGCGGTCGCTTGAAGTTGGCCAGGTCGGTGGAACGGCAGTAACGATCAAGTTCCTGGGCATCCACGCGTCCCTGGCGTTTGACGAATGCCACCACCCGGTGTCCCCAACGTTCATCTTTGACGCCGGCCACGGCCACTTCATCAACCGCAGGGTGCAGGGAAATCACAGATTCGATATCCACCGGAGAGATGTTTTCTCCGCCACTGATAATCATGTCGTCCACACGTCCGCTAACAAACAATTCGCCGTCGGCATCGTAGTAGCCAATATCACCAGTGAAATACCAGCGACCGATCAGCGATTTTTCGTTGGCGTCCGGCCGATTCCAGTAACCCTCGAAGGCCTCGTCGCCATCCAGGTGGGCAATAATCTGACCCTCCTGCATGGGCTGAACCCGATCATCCGGATTGACGCTGCCAAGCTCGACCACGCGCAGGCGGCAATTGATGGCAGCGCGCCCGCAAGACCCGGCCTTATGCCGCGCATTCTGGGTAATCGCCATGGTGTAGACCTCCGAACTGCCATAGTGATTGACAAACAGGTCTGGAGAAAACGCCTTGTCGATCCGGCGCAATAACGCTTCGGACATCGGCGCGCCGGCAAATCCCAGCTTGCGCACCCGGCTGACGTCGGTGGCGGCAAATTTGGGATGAGACAGCATATCGTGATAGAGCGTGGGCACAAGGTACAGGTTGGTCACACCCTCGGCGTCTATAAGCGATAAAGCCTGCTCGACATCGAATTTGGGCATGCACACGAAACATCCGTCGATAAGCGCCATGGAAAGCAAGGAGCGCACCCCCATTGTGTGGTAAAGCGGCATGACCCCCAGGGTGCGTTCCCCGCAGGCATAGAGGTTCTGCGCGACGTGCGCCAGGGCTGCTGCGCGCTCCTGCCGATGCCTGCGCGGCACACCCTTGGGTTTGCCTGTGGTGCCCGAGGTGTATAGCATGAGAGAGAAGTCTTGCGCACTGGCGCGCGACACGCCATCGATCGGAGTGGCCGCCAGCAGGTCCTCGAACCGCTGGCTGCCGGGCACGCCCTCGCCTACCGCAATCGCGCCGATGCCCGAGACTCTCTCGGACGCTCGCACCGCGTCGATGCAGGCGTCGTCGTAGATGATGAGTTTGGCGGTTGAATCGGCAATACAGTAATCGATCTCGTCGGCCTTGGACCGCCAGTTAAGAGGAGTGACGATCACGCCAAGCAGTTGGCAGGCCCAATGCACCGTCGCCATCTCCCAGCGATTTTGCATCACGACCAGCAGATGATCGCCGTGTCCAAGTCCCTGTTTTTCAAGGCCACCCGCGACAGTTTTGATGATATCGAACCATTGCGCATAAGTCAGGCGCTTTCCCTCGGCCACCAGGGCCGGCGCGTTCGGGTTACGTTCAACACTTTGAATAAAAGTGCTTCCCAGATCAAGCATGTGAAGTCTCCGCTTTTTCAGTTTTCAATTGGTGAGCGACCTCGAGGATGGCCTCTACGATCGGTGTGTAGCCGGTGCACCGGCACAGGTGACCAGACAGCATGTCGCGAACCTGCGCTTCGGTCGGATTGGCAAACCGCTGAAGAAAATCCACACAGGACATGAGAATGCCGGCCGTACAAAAGCCGCATTGCAATGCGTGGTGTTTCTTGAATGCCTGTTGCAGGACACCGAGCGTGCCGTCCTGGTTGCCCAGGCCCTCGACAGTGCGCAGGTCGCAACCATCCACCTGGCGAGCCAGGCACAGGCAGGATCGCGTGGCGACCCCATCTATCTGTACCGTACACGCGCCGCATACGCCATGCTCGCAACCCACGTGGGTGCCTGTGGCCCCCAGTTCGTGCCGGATGAAATCGGACAGCAGCATGCGACTTTCAGCGTGACCGCTGCGGGCGACTCCGTTGACCGTAACCTGGATGGGATGTCTGGTATGTTGTTCCGACATGATTAGTCCTTGTTGTTTGCGCAGCGGGACAGCGCCGTTTCGATGGTCTTGTGCCCCAGCTCCCGCACCAGATGACGCCGGTATGCCGCCGAGGCATGCTGATCGTCCTGTGCGTTCAGTTGCCAGGCCAGATCATTCAATTGCTCCTGGTACGAAGCCGGTTCGTTGCGTGCCCATTGCACCACCACTGGTTTATCGGCAACACCGCCAATTCCCACTCGTATCACTTCTGGTCCCGCATCTACTGCGCAAGCCACAACCGCAAAGTCGCCACGGCGCAGCGCAAATTCATCGAACGCATAGCCGTGCCCTGCCTTGGCCACCGGAAAACGTACCTCCGTCACCATTTCATCGGACTTCTTGGCGGTGGTCAGCATACCTTGCTGGAACTGCACCGAATCCAGTTCACGAGACCCTTTACGTGAGCGCAGGACAACCCGGCCGCCCAGCGTCGCCAGACACAGGGGCAGCTCTGCACTGGGATCTGCATGCGCGATCGAACCGACGACAGTTCCCCGGTTGCGAATCTGATAGTGAGAAATAAACGGGATCGCCTCTGCCAGCATAGGGACGGCCTGCTCCAGATCAGGCCAGTATTGCAATTGCGCCTGTGTGGTGCTGGCGCCGACACACACCATGTCTTTTTCCAGCCGGAGAAAATTCAGTTCCTCACACCGTGAAATATCCAGCAGATAAGCTGGCTGAGCCAGCCGCATGTTCAGCAGAATAACCAGCGACTGACCACCGGCCAGTATGCGAGCGTTTTCTCCCGCTTCATGCAACCATTGCAGTGCCTGGGAGATCTGCTTAACACGCTTGTATTCAAATGCCAGTGGCTTCATTGCTTTATCCTCAGAAAGCGCAATATGCGGTGCCAGACGCCGCCGGCGTCCGCGGTTACGCCCTGTCCCGATGCCTGGCGGCCAAGCTGTTCGAACAACTGACCCAGTACCATGCGGGCGGCGCCTTCCAGCATGCGGCCGCCCACAGCAGCAACCTTGCCCTGCACTTCGGCTTCATACTGGTATTTCATCAGCGTGCCGTGCTCATTGGCCTGCAGTACAATGTCGCCGCCACCTTCTGCGCCGCCAAGCGATGAAATACCCGTACCCTGCAAATGCAGTGAATGTGGCCGATTAATCTGGGTAAGGGAAATGGTGGCTTCATAACGCGCCTTGATCATGCCGATGCTGATGGTGACGTCGGCGCGATACTGGTTTTCGCCGATGCGCTGCAGTTCCCGGCAGCCCGGAATGACTCTGGCAAGCGCTTGCGGGTCCATCAGCACATCGAATACTTCGTCGGGCGACGCAGGAATTTGCGTACTCCCCGATGCAGCCAGCGCGTGCCCCCGTCCGGTTTTCCTGGCTGGCTTCTGAACCTGAACGCCTCCAGATGGCGGAGGATCATCAAATCCGATGAGATCGAGCACCCGGTTCGGCGTCAGCGGCAGGCGGATATCCGGTTGCCCGCCCAACGGGCTCAGTGCGTCTGCCACGGCATTGGCAATGCACACGGGAGTGCTCATGTTGTTGCCCTCGCCCAATCCTTTAGCACCCAATGGCGTGAACGGGCTGGGCGTTTCCAGATGCACAATAACGGGATCCGGTACCTCGTAGCTTGTCGGCACCAGGTAATCGGCGAACGTACCGGACTGGAACCCACCATCGTTGCCATAGCGGAACTCCTCCAGCAAGGCAGCGCCCAGCCCTTGCGCGAATGCGCCCCGGATTTGCCCGTCCGCCATGGCAGGGTTCAGTAGTTTTCCTGCGTCGTGGGCGGTCACATATCGGTCTATGGTGACGCGCCCGGTCTTGCGATCAATCTCCAGTGCGCAAATATCGAAGGCAAACCCATAGGCAGCCGATGTATTGACCCGGTCATCTTCGGTTGGTGCGCCCAGGGACTCTGGCGTCCAGAATTCGGTAACCCTCATGCCGGGGGCCATCCCTGGCGGCAACTCGGCAGGCGCCCAGTGAGCGCTGCTGGCAAGGCGTGCAAACGGCAATGCTTTTTCCGGCTGACCCGCCCGAAACACCATACCGCCTTCAAAAGCGATGTCCGAAGCGTCACACGCAAGCTGATGGGCGGCCACTTCAGCCATTTTTCCCTTCAGCCGCGTTGCCGCCAGATGGACGGTCCCTGCGACCGCACCGGCAAAACGACTGGAGTAATTACCTGCAGCGACCGACCAGGCATCCTTATCTGTATCGAAATCCACGTTTACGTTAATGTCTTTAGGCTGCAACCCGAACACATCCGCTACCACCTGGGCGCACACCGTGACATGGCCTTGCCCTGCCGGCGAAGACGCAATAATGACGGTAACGCCGCCAAGCAAATCGATGCTGACAGTCGCAGCCGCGATGCCCCCATTCTTGGGGCCGGCCTTGGCCCGCTGCTGCGGCGTCAGCGCAACGGTGATGTAACCCATATTGGAGATGGATGGTTCCACGATCGCCGCATAACCGATACCGTACAATTTCCCCTGTGCACGGGCCTGCTCCCTTCTTTGCAGCAGTTCCTCAAGACCGCCCTGGGCGATGGCCGCATCCATGGCTTTCGGATAATCACCAGAGTCAAGCAGCGCGCCTGCGGCCGCGCGATACGGAAACTGGTCCGGCTGAACAAAATTGCGTCGATAGACCTCCAGCGGATCCATTTTCAGATGCTGCGCGATGCGCTGCACCATGCGTTCAAGGGCAAAATAGACCTGCGGGCCGCCGAAGCCGCGTACCAAACCCGAAGGCATCTTGTTAGTGACCACCACGCGATTGCGCACCTGCAGATCGGCGATACGGTAGGCTCCGGTCAATATGCCATGCATGCGGTAGAAGGTAGCAGGCTCGGGTGCTCTCAGATAGGCGCCGACATCATCCAACTGGTCCAGGTCAAGTGCCTGAATCCGGCCGTCGCTGTCAAAAGCAGCCTGGATCGTGGCTTTGCGCCCATTGGCCGCCGTTGCCGCGCTCAGGTGTTCCAGCCTGTCTTCCACCCACTTTACCGGTGCCCCGCCTGCCTTGCGGGAAGCCAGGCACATTAAAACCACCGATGTAAACACCGCCTGCTTGACGCCAAAACTGCCGCCTGAATCGGGCGCGGAACGGTGCCGCAGGCGATTGCCAGGGACCTGTAACGCCAGCGCCATGACCGCGTGCATCGAAAACGGCCCCATGAAGTTCGAACAGACGTCGTATCCTGCATCGCCCGCAAGATGCTCGGCAATCACCACCCCGCATTCAATCGGTGTACAGGAGTTGCGAGGATATTCGACGGTGAGCGACAGACTATGCTCGGCCTCCCGGAAACGGGCCTTCGGGTCTCCGTAAGTGAACTCGCGCTCATGCAGCACGTTCGTACCGACCGCTTCGTGCAATATTGCAGATTCGTCGGAAATGGCGCCGTCGATGCTACTGACGGGGGGCAAGGCTTCAAATTCGACCTTAATGCCGTCCAGGGCATCCTCTGCCAGATAGCGGTTCTCGGCAATGACAACTGCAATAGGCTCGCCGACGTAGCGCACCTTGTCCATGGCCACTGCCCACATTTGCATGGGCATTTTTACCCCATTGATAAATGGGCGCGACCAGGCCCGCACATCATCAGGTGTGAGCACCGCCCTGACCCCGGGCATTTTTTCCGCAAGGGAGACGTCAATGGATTTGATGCGCGCGTGAGGATAACTGGAGCGATAAACCGCAGCATGCAAGGTTCCGGGCTTGACCGCCAGGTCATCACCAAAGCGGCCCCTTCCTGTAAGTAGCGGAATGCTTTCAAACCGCTCGACCCTCTGGCCGACAAATTTGCTCACGCCACTGGTTGGCGTGGTTTCAACGGTGCCCATGCACTGCCTCCGAAAATACCGTGGTTGGAGCCAATGCATCCGGGCCGACTGGCAGCTCAGGTTATCCTGGGATTTTGGCTCCTGTTCATTATTCGTGTTGTTTTTCTAATGACTTTTCTATCGAACCGGCATGGCCCGATATGAATATATGAACGCGTGACCGTCAGTATAGGAATGGGTCACCGCAAAAGCTTTACCCAGCAGTCCGGTCAATTACCTTTGAGTCTGATTTTTATTGTTCGGATGCCACACACTCGCACCGGCATCCCCCTGCGAATGCGCGGCTGGCCACAACAAGCCCACTTGCACAAGGGTGCGCGCCGTTCGCTCAAAGATTCATGAATTATGCTTGTGACAGTGCAGCATCCAGGGAGTCCAACTCCTGCCCTGCGTCTTTGGCGGCCGGTCTGATTACAATTTCGTTTGAAATCATGTCGCTGGACTGAATCAGCTTGCGGGTGTAGCCATGCTGCGGAGATTTCAAAATATCGTGCACGCTGCCATATTCCACTGCCCGGCCGTCTTTCATCACGATAACGTCATGGGCCATCGCATGAATCACATCCATATCATGTGTGATGAGCAAATAGCTCAGCCCCAGTCGTTTTTGCAGGGACTGCAACAGGCTGAGCACCTGTCTCTGAATGGTCACGTCCAGCGCACTGGTAGGTTCATCCAGGACAAGAATAGCGGGATGCGTAATCAAGGCGCGGGCAATCGCAATGCGCTGCCGCTGTCCTCCCGAAAATTCATGAGGATAACGCTCCAGCAGATTTGGAAACAGGCTCTCGGTCAGCCCTACCTCATCGAGCATCGCCTGCACGCGCGCGCGAACAGCCTGGACCGACAAGGTTGGTTCGTGAAAGGACAAAGCCTCTCCCACGATTCTTAGCACTGACATTCTTGGACTTAGCGATGCATAGGGGTCCTGGAACACCACCTGGATCTTGCGCCGCAATGCCTTGACTGCGTCAAACCCATGCTGTCTGGCCATGTTCCAGGTCGAACCGGCAATCGCAATGTCGCCCCGGAACGGCAATAGCCCCAATATGGCCTGGGCGAGGGTCGATTTGCCCGAGCCTGATTCGCCGATAATACCCAGTGTCCTGCCACGGTGCAGAACAAGTGAAATATCCTGCGTGGCCGGAAAACGCCGGGGCCGGAAAATGTCACTCAGGGACGTGGCAGCAAGGCGGTAATCGACGCAGACGCCGCTTGTTTCAAGAACGGTCTCGGGTTGATCTGCCGCGGCGGCAACTTCCACCACATCCCTGACCGGCATGCTGTCCAGCAGTTTTCTCGTATAGGCATGTCGTGGCGCCGAAAACACATCGCTCACGGCACCCGCTTCAACGATCCGGCCTGCCTGCAGGACGATGACACGCTCAGCAAATCGGCGAACCAGGTTCAGGTCATGGGTAATAAGCAGCACTGCCATATTGCGTTTACGTTGAAGCTGATCGAGCAGGGCAAGAATCTGCACCCGCAAGGTGACATCAAGCGCAGTGGTTGGCTCATCGGCAAGCAGCACCCGAGGTTCGCTGGCCAGCGCCATGGCGATCATTGCGCGTTGCCGCTGCCCGCCGGACAATTGATGCGGGTAGGCCCGTGCACGCCTTGCGGGGTCCGGGATCTCGGTTTCTGCCAGGCGTTCCACCGCCCTGCTCCAGGCTTGCCGTGCATCCAGGCCGTGCTTGATGCGATAGACTTCGGCAATCTGCTCGCCCACGGTGTACAAAGGATTAAGCGCTGTCATGGGTTCCTGAAATACAACAGCGAAATCGCGTCCTCGCACTGCGGTCAAATCGCGCTCCGGCATGCGGGCAAGGTCAACACCGTCAAACACGATCTTGCCCTCCAGTGACGCTCCCGCTATCAATTTCAATATACTCAGCGCGATGACGCTTTTGCCCGAACCGGACTCGCCAACCAGCGCGATTTTTTCTCCGGCAGACACATCAAACGTCACATCATGCACGACTTGTTTGTCGCCAAAGCGGATGTTCAGTCTCTGAATATTCAGCAGTGGTTCGTTCATAGTATTCCTGGAAGAGTAATCGTTACGCAGCGCCCGCCCATTGCGTCGGCTGTTGTGGTCGTGAACACGACTGACGGATAACCAATTCGGTAGGCACCACGATCGTGCTCGCATGCCATTCGCCTGCCGAACCAAGACGCTGTAAAAGCAGATGGGCCGCTTCGCAGCCCAGTTCATAGGCCGAGTAGCGGACCACGGTGACGGCCGGCTGCACCAGTTCAGCCAGTTCACTATCATTTGTGGTGATCAACGAGATATCCTGCGGGATACGAATATCCGCAGCGCGACAGGCCGACAACACACCGCGCAACAGTCTGCGGCCTAAAGCAAGAACAGCGGTCGGCGCACTACTCAATGCAAACAGGAGTTGCATTTGACGCGAGCCAAATGCCGCATCCGCGATACGCTCATGGGTGCGGATCAGCGCCGGGTCAGGATCAAGGCCATATTCCCTGTGCGCCTGCATAAATCCACGCAATCGATCCCGACCGACGAAATTGCATTGACCGCCCGTAATAAGCGCGATCCGCCGGTGCCCCAAATCAAGCAGATAGCGCGTTGCCTGCAATGTACCTTCGTAGTGATCAGCAACCACTTTGCCTGCAATCTGAACGGACACATCGCGCTCTATCATGACCACGGGAAAACTTGCACCAGTCAGGGACGCCAGCACTTCAGGCTTCATTTCGTCTGTGATGGTGAAGATCAATCCATCGGCCTGTCTCTGTCCGAAAAGGTCAATCAGACTGCACTCCTGTTCCGATGATTCATTGCTGCTGCCCACAATCAATTGATAACCGGCCTTGGTCAGGACACTTTCAGCACCCTTGATCATGGAGGCAAATAGCGGATTGTCCAGATCAGAAAAAACAAAGCCGATCATGCGAGACGTTTTTTCTCTCATGTTCTGGGCAAGCATGCTTGGTTTCCAATTGAGCGCAACCATGGCCTCTTTGACGCGTGACCGGGTCAAAGGCATCACGTTATTGACGCCATTGACGACACGAGATACCGTGCCGACCGAAACGCCTGCCAGTCTGGCCACGTCACGAACGGTGGGACGACTCGCCTTGTTGTTTGAAGAACGCGTTACAGACATCCGGGAATTTTCTATCGAGAATGAATCGATTCACATAGTGGCATATATTGGCGTGCGTTCAAAAGACTGGTTTCTTATTTTCAAATACCAAAAAATTAAATCCTGTTCCATTGCATGCCCGATTACCTTTGTAACCCTGTGCCTTAGCCGCAAACGGCAGCAACATGGGTCGAATCGTATAAATAAATTCTTAATAAGTATTTTTTGCATATGAAATGAATCGTTATCATGACTCCTCTTGAATATCACAACAGTGATTTTTTACGGGCAGAAAAAAATGAATCAGCAGGGCAACAGATTTTTCTCTTTACGCAAGCTTGCGAGCCTGGCGCTTGCGATCGGCCTGCTGGGATCGGCAGCCACTCATGCACAGCAGACGCCGGTTCGTGGTGGCTCGCTGACCGCCATTGCACAGCCTGAACCCAATGTGCTGACCAATGCATTCAACACGAGCTTTTCGATCGGCGTGATCGCCAGCAATGTACTTGAAGGTTTGCTCAGCTTTGACGAAAAGCAACAGCTGCAGCCGTCACTGGCAACGTCCTGGGAAGTATCCAAAGATGGCAAAACAATCACCTTCAAACTTCGCCAGAGTGTCAAGTGGCACGATGGCAAGCCGTTCACCTCGGCCGATGTGCAGTTCAGTGCAATGGAAGTCTGGAAGAAAACGCATCCGCGCAGCCGCAATACCTTTGCCGCGATCGAGTCGGTCGACACGCCAGATGAACACACCGTTGTTTTTCACTTGACGCATCCGTCACAGGTGGTATTCAGTTCACTTAATGCCATCGAGGGGCAGGTCCTTCCCAAGCATCTGTATGCGGGAACCAATATTCTTAGCAATCCCTATAACCTGAAGCCCGTTGGCACCGGACCTTTTGTTTTCAAGGAATGGAATAAGGGACAATACATTCTGCTGGAGCGCAATCCAGATTACTGGGATACCGGCAAACCGTATCTGGATAAATTGATTTTTCGCTTCATCCCGGATGCCGCTTCCAGAGCCGCCGCCCTGGAGACTGGCGAGGCAAACTACGCCCCTTTCGATCCCGTCCCGTTGTCAGATATTCAACGAATCAAGTCCAATCCTAACCTTGCCGTGAGTCTGGATGGCTATGCATGGCAATCGGCTTACGTTTTTCTGGAGTTCAACCTGCGCAACCCGATCCTGCAGAAAGTTCAAGTGCGTCACGCCATTGCCCATGCGATTGATCGCAAAGCGCTTGTAGATACAGTCTGGTATGGCCTGGGCAAGCCTGCAACCGGGCCCATTCCGTCCAGTCTGAAAAACTTCTACACGGCCGACAATGTGCCTCAGTACAACTTCGATCCGAAGCGCGCTGAACAATTGCTCGACGCTGCAGGTTACCCACGCAAGGAGAACGGCGTGCGATTCACGCTGACGCAGGAGTACCAGAATTTTCACGAAGCGTTCAAGAACAATGCGGAATTCATTCGCCAGTCGCTCAAGCGTGTCGGCATTGAGGTCGAGATCCGCAACCGCGATATCCCGGGGCATTTGAAAGCGGTTTATACCGATCACAATTTCGATATCAATACGGGTCGATGGGTACCGACGCTGGATCCGCAGGTGGGTGGCTTTCGCCATTACTGGTCCAAGTCAATCGCGCCGGGCGTCGCCTGGACCAATGCATCGGACTATTCAAATCCGAAGATGGACCAGATCATCGAGGCTATCCAGACAGAAGCCGACGGCGCAAAACGAACCGAATTGTTCCACAAGTTCCAGCAATTGGCGCAGCAGGATCTGCCGGTGATTCCGCTGTTTGAACAGGCCAATTTCACCGTGTACGGAAAAAAACTGCATGGCCTGAACAAAGCCCCCGACGGTGCGCTGTCTTCATTGAAAACACTCTGGCTGGAGCCATGAGACTTTAGCCGCAATGGCCGCAAGCCAGAAAAATGTACTTACTACGGAGTGACCATGTCACAGGAATTTGAGAATAAAGTCGTATTGATTACCGGTGGCAGCCAGGGCATCGGCCTGGCCAGTGCGCGCCTTTTTGCCCAGGAAGGCGCCAAGGTCGGCATTGTTGGCCGCTCCCGCGACCATCTGGACCAGGCTGTACACAGTCTTGCAAAAGAGGGCTTGCATGTCGTTACCGCTGCCGCTGATTTGCTGAATGCTGATGAGTCAACCCGCGCGCTGGATGAAATTGAGGCACAACTGGGACCGGTGGACGTACTGGTCAACAGTGCAGGCGCGGCAAAACGTCACACGCCGGAGTCGCTGACGCCGCAACTGTGGCGCCAGACCTTCGATGCCAAGTTTTACCCCAACCTGCATACGCTGCACGCGGTACTGGAGCGCTGGGCGTCCCGTGCCCCCGCTCGCAGCGACAAAGGTGAGCAGATCGGTGTGGTGGTCAATATCATCGGCACAGGCGGAAAGCAGCCCACGTCCAGCCACCTTGCCGGCGGTTCCGCCAACGCAGCGCTGATGCTGGCCACAGTCGGGCTTGCCGCCCATTACGCCCCTTACGGTATCCGCATCAACGGCATTAACCCGGGATTCACGCTGACCGGGCGCATCGAACAGGCGCTGACGCTCGAAAGCGAGCGCAGGGGCATTACCCGCGAGCAGGCCTTCGCCGAAGGCCAGGCGCAGATTCCGCTGGGTCGCTACGGCAAGCCTGAGGAAATCGCGCAAGTGGCGCTATTTCTGGCGAGCCCGCGATCCAGCTATGTGGTGGGGGCGATCATTCCTGTCAACGGCGGCAGCGCACCGGTTATTTGAGCATGCACAGCAGGGACATCCGCTAATGAACGCTTCCATATTCACCTATATTGCGCGCCGTCTGCTGCAACTGGTACCCATCGTGTTCCTGATCATTCTGGTCACCTTCGCGTTGCTGCGCCTTGCGCCGGGCGATCTGGCCGACGTCATTGCGGGCGAGTCCGGTTCGGCGACGCCGGAATATATGGCACAACTGCGCAGCCAGTTCAATCTTGATTTGCCGGCGAGCACCGTGTTTTTCAATTATCTGGGGAATCTGCTGCATTTTGATCTGGGGTTTTCATTCCGTCACGGCATGCCGGTGGCCGATCTGATCGTCGATCGCGTCGGGCCGACCCTGGTGCTGATGCTCACAAGCATCACACTGGCCACGGTCATTGGGGTGGCGCTGGGCGTACTGTCTGCAAGATACCGGGGCAGTCTGCTGGACGAAGCCATTTCCACAATCTCAACCCTGGGATTTGCCACGCCGGTTTTCTGGGCCGGACTCGTGCTGATCGTGGTCTTCGCGGTCAATCTGCGCTGGTTACCCTCTGCCGGTATGAGCAGTATCGGCGGGCCGCCTCTTACGAGTTGGGCCGGTATCGTCGACCTTCTGCGCCATCTGATCCTGCCCGCCGCGACACTGGCATTCTTCTATCTGTCGATCTACGTTCGGGTCACCCGCTCGGCCATGCTGGAAGTGTATGGCCTGGATTTCGTGCGCACTGCCCGCGCCAAGGGCCTGAGCGAATCCCGGGTTGCGATCAGGCACGTCCTGCGCAACGCCCTGCTGCCGGTGGTCACGCTCACCGGCCTGCAACTGGCCTCGCTGCTGGGCGGCTCCATCGTGATCGAAACCATCTTCGCCTGGCCCGGATTGGGGCGGCTCGCCTATGACGCCGTATTCAACCGGGACATCAATCTGCTGATGGGGGTTTTCCTGTTCAGCTCCTTGCTCGTGGTCCTTATGAACCTGTTTGTCGATATTCTTTACGCAGTGCTTGATCCCAGGATCGCAGGCAGGCGCTCATGATCCGCAATCTCGCCCGAAAATTCAGGCAATCCCGGCCGCTGGTGCTGGGATCCGGCCTGCTGCTACTGATCATCCTGGCTGCGCTGCTGGCCAGCCTGGTGTATCCCCAGGACCCACTGGACATCGTTGCCCCCGCCAATCTCTGGCCCGGCACGCCGGGGCATTACCTGGGTACGGATATGATGGGGCGTGACATGGGCGCCGGCCTGATGCATGCGGCAAGCGTCTCGCTGGCGGTGGGGTTTTTCGCGGCCCTACTGTCCGTGACCATCGGCATCGCTCTGGGTGTGCTGGCCGGCTATTCCGGCGGCTGGATCGACGATGTGCTTATGCGCATCACCGAGATGTTCCAGACCTTTCCGAGCTTTCTTTTTGCCGTGGTCCTGGTCGTCATTCTTGAACCATCGATCTACAGCATCATTTTTGCCATTGGCATTACTGCCTGGCCGCAAATTGCACGGCTGGTACGCGCCGAAGCCCTGCGTGTACGCAATGCGGAATTCGTAACAGCAGCGCGCACCATCGGGCTGCCGAATTATCGAATCATCCTTGCCCATGTGTTGCCCAACAGCCTGGCGCCCGTTGTGGTAACGACCTCGGTGTTGATGGCTCATGCCATTTTGACCGAGGCCTCGCTCTCGTTCCTGGGATTGGGCGATCCTGGCGTCATCTCGTGGGGCAGCATGATCGGTATGGGGCGTTCTACCCTGCGCACCGCATGGTATATGACCGCCCTGCCCGGCGTTGCGATTTTTATGACCGTCATCAGCCTGATGCTGCTGGGCAACGGCCTGAACGACCTGTTCAATCCACGGGTTCAGGCCAACAGGAAATAACCGCCAGATGTCATACAAACCGCAGCCTAATCCTAATATTGCAGACTAAAACCATGTCAACACTTCTTCATCTCGATCCTTTGGAACACCAACAGCTTGCACGGCAGCAAAGAGAAGATCTCGCGGCGGCGCACCGACTGGCTGTATGGCACGACCTGACCGAAGGCATCTACAACCATCTGACAGCAATTGTCCCGGGGCACCCTGACCGATTCTATGTGCCGCCTTTTGGACTGCACTGGAGCGAGGTCCAGGCCAGCCAACTGCTTACCGTGGATTTCTCCGGCCAGATCCTGGAAGGCGAAGGCATTTTGCAACGCTCGGCATATTGCATCCACGCCCCCGTCCATGCCGCCCATCCCAAGCACGCCGTGATTATGCACACCCATATGGCGTACACCAGCGCACTGGTGCGCCTGCAGGACCAAACACTGCAACCGCTGGGACAGACCGAGGCGCTGCTCATCGATCAGATCGCCTACGACGATCACTATGACGGACTGGCACGTGACTGTGCCGAAGGTGAACGGCTGGCTGCCGTTCTGGGCGAGAAAACGATTCTGTTCATGGCCAACCATGGCGTGCTCGTCACCGGCAAAACCGTCGCCGAAGCCTACGACCGCCTCTATTGCCTGGAACGCTACGCCCGGGTGCATCTGCATGCGTTGTGGACCGGGCTGCCCACTAAAGTACTGACGCCGGAACAAGTGGCCAAAGTACAGCATCAAATTCACAACACTGCCCTGCATAGCGCGCAGGCGGCCGCATACAAACCCGCCAGCCAGCTTCATTTTGAAGCGCTGCGCCGCCTGCTGGATAAACGCGAACCGGATTATGCGTCATGAATGCCATTGAGTCGATGACATATCAGCACGATTGGTCCGTACACACTGGTGAAGGCGACGCACCATCGGACAGCAGTGCATTGCCGGCGCTGTTGACTGAACTGGCCACAGGCGCCGCCCGGCGGGACCGGGAACGAGCCCTGCCCCATGAGGAAATTCGCCAGCTTACTGCGCTTGGGTTTGCCGCGGCACGTGTGCCTGCTGAGTATGGCGGCGCCGATATCGGTATCGTCGAGCAGACAAGGCTTTTTACCCAACTGGCCCAGGCCGACCCGAATATCGCCCAGGCATTGCAACCGCACGCATGCGGCCTGGAGAAAATCCGGATTTACGGTACACCGGCGCAGCGCGCGCGCTATTTCTCGCTTGTCCTGCAGGGCGCCATCATCACCAATGCCTCGGCCGAACGTGGCGGCGCGGTCGTGGGCGCTATCAACGTCCAGCTATCCAGACAGGCCGATGCGTGGGTGCTGGACGGAGATAAACACTATTGCACCGGCAGCCTTTATGCGAGCCATTTCTATGTCCTGGCACAACGTGACGATGGGCTGCGCAGCATTGCACTGATACCGAAAGAGCGGCTCGGCGTCCAGGTGATCGACGACTGGGATGGCATGGGCCAGCGCACCACTGCCAGCGGCACCGTGCGCCTGCGTCAGGTTGCGGTTGCCGAAGACGAACAGATGCCGCTTCCTGCCCCCGGGTCCGTCAGGACGTATGAAGGCGCGTATGCGCAACTGCTGCATGCGGCCATCGACTGCGGCATTGCACTGGCTGCCTTTGCCGATGCGACAGAGTATGGTCGAAACCGCTCGCGTCCGGTGCCCGAAGCCGGGGTATCCCGCGGCAGCGACGACCCCTACGTGCAGCAGGCCGTCGGTGAGATGGCTACGCTGGCGCATGGCGCACAGGCCATGGTGGAACGCGCGGCCATCGCCTTGCACTCGGTTGTATCCGACGCCCTGGAGCAGAGGGCAGATGAGACGGCGCTGGGCCGGGCCTCTATCGCCGTGGCTGAAGGCAAAATGGCGGCCACGCAGGCCAGCCTGCGCGTCAGCGAGATGCTTTACCAGGTCGGCGGCGCGAGCGCGACAACGCGCAACTGGAATTTCGATCGCCACTGGCGAAACGCACGCACCCACACGACGCACGATCCTGTCGCCTATAAGGCCAAGGCCGTTGGAAATTACTATCTGAACGGCGCGCTGCCCCCCATCAACACCAAAATCTGACATTTTCCATTATGACCAATGCTATTTCGCCTCTGGCATCCCTGCCCAGCCACAGTCCTTTGGGACAGGCCCTTGAACAGCCCTTGCTGCTTGGGTTATTCCTGCCGATTCATAACGGAGGCTGGGCCATGTCCACGCTGCCAAGAGCAACAGACTGGAGCTTTGATTACAACGCCGCATTGACAAAACAGGCCGAGCAGTTGGGGTTTGAACTGGCTTTCGGCCCGGCGCACTGGCTGTCCAAGGGTGGCTTTGGCGGCGAAACGAAATACCGCGAGCAATCGCTTGACGCCTTTGTTGCGACCTGCGGCCTGGCCGCGGTCACGCAACGGATCCTACTGGTCTCGACCATTCATATCCTTTACGGCCCGTGGCATCCCCTGCATCTGGCCAAGTTCGGTGCAACGCTCGATCACATTGCCAAAGGCCGCTGGGGTCTGAATATCGTCACCGGCTTTCGCAAAGATGAGTGGGCCATGTTCGGGCAGCAGCAAATCGAGCACGATAAGCGCTATCAGATTGCCGATGAATATGTCGATATTCTGAGCAAACTGTGGAGCAGCGACGAAAATCTCGATTATCAGGGTGACCGGTGGCAGCTTAAACAGGCTTTCGTGACACCCAAGCCCCAATACGGACGTCCGATACTGGTCAGCGCGACCAGCTCGCCTGCCGGTATTGCCAGCGCCGTCCGGCATTCCGATCTGATTTTCATCACCAGCCCGACCGGCGCACGATTTGAAAAAGCCATCGGCGCCCTGCCGCAACTGAACGCCAGCGTCAAGCAACAGGCGGCACTACTGGGTCGCGACGTTCGCACGTTGATCAACCCGATGATCATCTGCCGCGACACGGAACAGGAAGCGCAACAGGTGTATCAGTCCATCCTGGCAAAGGCCGACCACGGTGCGATCGACGGGTTCTTCCACTCCCACGCGACCGGAGACAGCCGCTCCTGGCGTGGGCACGAGCGCGACGAGCGCACGGTAGGCGGCAACATCCAGTTGATCGGCACGCCGGAACAGATTGTGGACCAGTTGCTGCAACTTAAGGCAGCAGGCTGCGACGGCATACAGATCTGTTTCTTCGATTACGAACCCGAACTGGCCTATTTCGGCGAACGCGTCATTCCACTGCTGGAGCAGGCAGGTTTGCGCAAGCCGGTTACCCGGCCCGGTGCATAGACCTCTTTAATCCTTCTGACTCACAAAGGCATACCTCGACATGACACACCCCTCTCCCACAGTGGCCCTGGCCATCGAGCCTGCGACGCTGCACTCCTGGCTCTCGGACGGCCAGGAAATCGCCCTGATCGACGTGAGCGAAGCCGGCCAGTTTGGCCAGCAGCATTTACTGCTCGCCTCCAATTTACCCTACAGCCGGTTTGAACCCGCCCTGCTTGACAACGTGCCGCGCAGCGGTACGCGCCTTGTGATTACCTCCACGGACGGTGTCCTGGCGCAGCTTGCCGCCGCCCGGGCCATCGAATTGGGATACGACCATGTGCACTGGCTGGCCGGCGGTACGCGCCAATGGCAGCAGGCAGGCTATAAAACCTTTCAGGGCGTCAACGTTCCCAGCAAAGCCTTCTCGGAATATGTCGAACATGCATTTGGCACGGGTTCGGTAACGGCTGAAGAACTGGCGCACGGGCAGCAGTCAGGACATGACCTGATCCTGCTGGACTCGCGCACCCTGGAGGAACATCGCAAGTTTCATGTGCCCGGCGCAATCAGTTGCCCGGGCGGCGAGATCGTCACACGCTTTGCAGATGTCGTTACCTCTCCCGATACACTCGTGGTGGTCACCTGCGCCGGTCGCACCCGGGGCATTATCGGCGCGCAAAGTCTCATCGATGCAGGCGTGTCCAATCGCGTCGTGGCGCTCGCCGGAGGCACGCAGGGCTGGCGGCTCGCCGGACTGGATCTGCACTATGGCCGGGGCCAGGAGACGCAACAGGCGAGCGCCGCTGCACAGGAAAAAGCCCGGGCCAGCACCCATCAATTAGAGCAACGCGCCGGCCTTGCCCGGATCGATTCCGAGACACTGCAAGTGTGGCAGGCAGACCCGGCACGCACCACTTATGTATTCGACATCCGCAGTCGTGAGGAATTCGAGGCAGGTCATCTGGCGGGCGCCGTCTGGGCCGAGGGCGTGCAACTGATTCAATGCTTCGACGAATATGCGGTTGTGCGCCACGCACATGTCGTGCTCATCGACAGCGATGGCAGTCGTGCCGTCATTGTCGCGAACTGGTTGCACCGACTGGGCGCGCAGGTCACATTGTTCACGCCTTCTGGAGAAACACCGCAGGCAACTGCCCCGAGCGCCAACACCGTGACCGCACCCCAGGATTGGGAACGCATCCCTTCAATCAGTGCGCAGACGGCCTGGAATTGGGCGACGGAAGGTGCGATCCTGCTTGATGCACGCAGCAGTGAACGTTATTTGCAATCGCATGCGCAAGGCGCACTGTGGGTCAATCGGGCGACAGTGCCACAGGCTATCATTGAGCAAATAGCAACTACAGGTCGCGCCGTTATTCTGGCTGACGATGACACCGTTGCGCGCCTGTTGGCGCACACCTTGCTGACGCGCATCGGCCAAACGGCAGCGTCGGCAGAACTGGCCGTTGTCGAAGGCGGATTCGCCGCCTGGCAGAGCGCCGGCCTTGCGGTGGACAATACGCCCCGCGAGCTGGACAATCACGCCCGTGTTGATTATCTGTTCTGGCTGCATGACAGACATGCAGGGAACCTTGAGGCGAGCGCTGCCTATTTACAGTGGGAGGCCGATCTTCCCACGCAGATTGGCCCCGCCTCCGAAGCAGGCTTCAGACTGCCATGATCCGTATTTGCATTTACGGTGCGGGCGCGGTCGGCAGCCACCTGGCGGTGCGCCTGGCGCAGCACCCGGAAGTGGTTCTGTCGGTCATTGCACGCGGCGAGCATCTGGCCGCCATCCAACGCGACGGGCTGACGCTGCAAACCGATACCGACACCCTGCATGCTACGCTCAGCCAGGCGGTCGAGCATGCACAGGAGCTGCCAAGGCAGAATATCGTCATTGTCGGGCTGAAAGCCACCGATATTGCCGACCATGCCCTGCCTATCGGATCCTTATTGGCCGATGATGGTATCGCCGTCTTTCTTAATAACGGGATTCCCTGGTGGTGGCGTTACGGCCTGGATCCTTCTTCGGCCAGCGCCGATGCGGATACGAACACAAGTGCGCAGACACTTTCGCTGCTGGATCCTGACGCGTCCCTCTGGTCCAATGTCAGGCCAGAACGGGTCATTGGGGGTGTCGTCTATTCCCCCAACGAGATCGTGGCGCCGGGTCGTGTCAGGCATCGGGGACAGGCGCGCATTCTGTTAGGCGAACCGACGCACCCGCAAGCGGTCGCAAGCACACGACTGGCTGCATTGCTGAACCTGTTCAATGCAGCCGGTTTGAATGCGACTGCTGCAGATGACATTCGTGCATCTGTTTGGGAAAAGCTGCTGGTCAATATTGCCAGCAGTACGATCTGTGCCCTCACCCGTTTGGATAACCAGACACGCGCACGCTCACCCGAACTCTCCAGCCTGGGGCAAACGCTGCAAGCCGAGATCCGGTCCGTGGCCGCAGCCATGGGCTGGCAATTGCCACGGCCAACTGAATCGCTCCGCGCTGTTGAAGCGGCTGCAGCGGTTACCCCCGGTCAAGGCCACCGGCCCTCCATGCTGCAGGACGTACTTCGAGGACGGGCGCTGGAAGTTGACGCGCTGGTCGGCCAGCCGCTGCAATTTGCCCGCCAGTTCGGTGTAGCCACCCCCATGCTGGATGTCATCTACACCCTCTTGAGCGGATTGGATCATTCAGTCGGACAGCAGCGCACACGTTCCACCCCATTGTCCGACCCCGTCCGCGCGTCCGGCCACGCTTAACCTTTTACACGATTCCAGGTATCAATGAGCAACACGACTGCCCCCTCCGTTCCAAATGAATTATTGCAGCGTATCGCCGCAGGCGCAGCCGAGCGCGATGCCAGACGCGAGCTGCCTTTTGCGCTGATCCAGGAGATCAAGGCCAGCGGTTTCGGACGCCAGCGCCTGTCCGGCACGTTCGGCGGCGGCGGGGCCACGCTAGTCGATACATTTTCTGCAGCATTTTTATTGGCAGAAGCAGACCCTAACGTGGCCCATATCTGGCGCAACCACCATGTGGTGCTGGACCGCCTGCTCAATACATCATCGCAACACCCCTTGCTGAACAAATTGCGCGAACGCGTTATCGCGGGAGATATGATCGGCCAGGCAAATACCGAGATGAATCACCCACAGATCGGGGGCAATGTTCCGTTCTTCAGCAAACTGGTCAAAAACAACGGCAAATACGAACTGAACGGCAAGAAGTTCTATTCAACCGGCGCGCTCTTTTCCGACTGGATCTATGCACCGGTTTCCCTGGAAGACGACAGCCGGGTCATCGTGATACTGCCGAAAGATCGCCAGGGTGTGGATACGATCGACGACTGGATGGGCATGGGGCAACGACTGACCGGCAGCGGCACCACGATCTTTGATCATGTGCGTGTCGAGCCGGACGAAATTCTGTTCCCCGGCGACATACCCCAGCAACAAGGCCAGTTCGGCTCCACCCTCGCGCAGCTTTACCTGACCAGCATTGTTGCAGGTATTGTGTCAGCCCTTACCCGGGACGCGGCCGAACTGCTTGGCAAACGCAAACGCAATTTCTATTATGCGCCCGATCCTGCCGGCGCCCGTGATCCGTTGCTGCTCGCCGCCCTGGGCGAACAGCAGGCGGATGCCTTTGCGGTCCGGGCGATTGTCCTGGCGGCTGCGACTGTTGCCGATAGGGCATACGCCGCACTCATTGCCGAAGACAGCCAGGCCGGCAATTACTTGCAGGCCGCAGCGGCAGCGGCCGCCAAGGCAAAAATCACGGTTGACCGCATGGCGCAGCACACGGCATCTGCCCTGTTCGATATTGCCGGCGCCTCGGCCACCCTGACGACGCACAACCTGGATCGGCACTGGCGCAACATACGCACGCTGTCAAGCCACAATCCAGCCAGCCATAAGGCGTATGCATTGGGCAACCTGAGCGTCAACGGCGTCCCGCTTCCTGCCCAGGGTTTCTTCTAAGGGAACCGGTCAGCGCCACTGGAACTCATGGCGCTATCCGGACACACACAGACAAACCATGAAACCAAGCATCGAATCTCCCTATCGCTCTTTACCTTTGGCCGCATCAAATGCGAATCGGGGAGACTTCAACACCCTATCGGAATTGTGCCTTGCCGCGCAAGCTAACCTGCCCAAGCCGGTCTGGGACTATCTGGCCGGAGGTGCCGGCACGGAAACCACGCTGCGTCGCAACCGCGCCACTCTGGACACCATTGGGCTAAAAGGCCGGGTCCTGCGCGATGTCCGTCATATCGACACGCAAACAACGCTTCTGGGACTGCCTTTGGCCTTTCCGTTCTTTCCAAGCCCCATCGGCTCGCTCGGTTTGATCCATACGGCGGGCGCGGCCGCAGTTGCCCAGGCCGCCACCGGCATGGGAACCACGCACTTTTTCGGGCTGAATTCGGAAATCGCCATTGAAGAGGTGGTTTTGCATGCCACGCGTCCCCTGGTCCTGCAGCTCTACCTGCGAGGTGATTACCCATGGGCAAGATCGGTGATTGATCGCGCGGTTGCCCAGGGTTTTCATGCGCTGTGCATCACGGTTGACGTGCCCGTCATTGCCCGGCGCGATCGCGATCTGATCAACGACTTCATTCCCCTGAACCACCTGGCGCGACCCAATTTACAGGACACGCAAAGCGGTCTGGACAGGACAGGCCTGGACTGGCAGGTCATTGAGCGCATCGTCGCGTATTCGCCGCTACCTGTCATTATCAAAGGTATTCAAACCCTGGAAGATGCCCTGCTGGCCCAATCCATTGGCGCCAAAGCAATCTATCTTTCCAATCACGGAGGACGCCAGCTCGATTATGCAGCGGCGGGCATTGAAATACTGAGCGAAATTGCGCCTGAGCTGGACGAAACCATTGAGATCTACGTCGATAGCGGCTTTCTGAACGGCAGCGATATCGTCAAGGCCATTGCCCTGGGGGCACGTGCCGTAGGTCTGGGCAAAATGCAGGGATACGCATTGGCGGCAGGGGGTGCCGCGGGCTTGCGACAAATGCTGGCTCTACTGCACGAAGAACTCAAAACCACGATGGCGCTGGTTGGCGCCACGCAGCTCGACCAGCTTGGTCCGCAAGTGCTCAGACCGCTACCCGGCATCCCTGGTGACATCACCACTCAATTTGCAGCAGGAGTATAGTCCATGAAGAAATACCTAAGCGCGTTCGCTTTGACGCTCGCGACCCTCTCTACGTCCCTGTCCGGAACGGCGCCGGCAGTCGCCGCAACGCCCGTGCGTGGGGGCACCTTGCAGGCCATCGTTCAACCTGAACCGACGGCGCTGACCTCGTCTTTTCAGAACACATTTCCGAATCTGATCGTCTCGGCCAACATCTTTGACGGCTTGCTTACCTATGACAAGGACAGCAAGCCCCAACCCGGTCTGGCGCAAAGGTGGGAAGTGGCAGATGACGGGCTGACCATGACGTTTCATCTGCGGCATGGCGTCAAATGGCACGACGGCAAACCGTTTACTGCTGCAGACGTCAAGTTCAGCCTGCTGCAAGTCTGGAAAAAATTGCATACGCGCGGGCGGGTCACATTCGCTCCCGTCACCTCGGTCGATACCCCGGACGAACATACGGTTGTCCTGCACCTGGCCCATCCTTCGATCGTCATACTGAGCGCCTTGAATGCAGTGGAGTCGCAGATTATCCCTATGCATATCTACGAAGGCACCGACTTCAACAAGAATCCGGCCAATATTCATCCGATTGGCACCGGCGCTTTCCGGTTCAAGCAATGGAACAAGGGCCAATATATCGAACTGGAACGCAACCCCGATTACTGGGATAGCGGCAAACCCTATCTGGACACATTGATTTTTCGCATCATCCCGGATGCAGGCTCACGCGCGGTCGCGTTGGAGACAGGCGAGGTGCAGTATGCACCCTACGATGCCGTGCCCCATTCAGACGTAAAGCGTCTTGAGCAAACCGGTAACCTGAAAGTCACCACGGACGGATTCAGCTGGCAGGCCCAGAACGTATTTCTGGAATTCAATCTGCGCAACCCCATTCTTGATCATCTGAAAGTTCGCCAGGCGATCGCCCACGCCATTGATGTCAAAGACCTGATCAAAACGGTGTGGTACGGCTTTGGCAAACCCGCAACAGGCATGATTCCGTCCAGCCTGACAGATTTCTATACAACCAAGAACGTGCCCCAGTACCCATTTGACCCGCAACGCGCCGAAGCACTGCTGGACGAAGCAGGTTACCCACGCAAGGAAAATGGCGTTCGCTTTTCCCTGAAGCTGGATTATCAGCCTTTCAATGAAGCGTATAAATTTCACTCGGAATATTTGCGGCAGAAATTGAAAGCGGTCGGTATAGACGTGACGGTGCGTAACCAGGATCTGCCGACATTTATCAAACGTATCTATACCGATTACGACTTTGATATCAATACCGGACAGATTTCCCCCTATCTGGACCCGCAAATTGGCGGCATTCGCCATTACTGGTCCAAAAGCATCGCCAAAGGCGTGCCCTGGACCAACGCGTCGAATTACTCAAACCCCAAGGCCGATAACATCATAGAAAGGATACAGACTTCCAATAATCCGCAGGAACGGTTCGAGCTGTTTCACGCCCTGCAGCGCATCGGAATGCAAGACCTGCCGGTGCTTCCCCTGTTCGAAATCCAGCACTTCACACTGTACAGCAGTGCATTGCATGGGGTAGGCGCCGAACCCGACGCTGCGATTTCATCATTAAAAAATATCTGGATCGCGCCATAACGGGGCACTTGCCACTTCCAAAGGGCAAACCACCGGTATTGCCCCTATGTGAAGGCCCCTCACCGATTCCGCATAAACCGGTATTCCCTGGCAAACCCCTGGGGCTTGAAAATCAGCAACAAAATCAGGATCAGCCCGATCAGAATTAATCTGAGGGCCGCCAATTGATGCGGCGCCAGCCAGGAAATGTAATCGTCCAGAAAACGCGTGCCTTCCAGCAATAACACAACTGTCAGGCTGCTCAGGAGCACGCCGCGATGGCTGCCGCGCCCGGCCAGAATGACCAGCATGAACGCAGAAGCCGTCATGGCAACACTGAATTGCGACGGATCAATATATCGATAATAAAAAGCGTGCAGGCAGCCGGCAAGGCCAAGCGCTGCGCCGCCCAGGGCGAAAAAACGCAACCGCACGCCCAGGACGTTTTTGCCGACACTTTGCGCCACCAGCGGATCATCGCGCAAGGCGCGGGCCGTGCGGCCCAGTGGTGAGCGGGTGATAATCTCAAAAACGACAAAAACCACCAGCAGCATCACAGCGGCCAGCACCAACAAGCCTGTGTCGCTGGCAACGGGTCGGGGAATATTCGGGATGCCAATGCTGCCCCGAGTCAGCCACTCTTCATTGTTGATCAGCAGCTTGACGCTTTCTGCGAAGGCCAGCGTCACGATGGCAAAATAATCATCTGCCAGGCGGACGGAGATCAGGCATACCAGGGCGCTTACCGCGACCGTCAGAATAACCGTAACCGGCATGGCCAGCCAGGGCGACCATCCCAGTTGGGTGGTGAGCAGCGCGCACGCATACGCGCCAATCATATAGAAACCGAAAAGCCCGAAATTGACCAGGCCAGCCATGCCCCATTGTATGTTGAGGGCCAGGCCGGTAATGCCGGCCATCATCGCCAATGCGAGCAGCGAGAGAAGGTATGCTGTCATGAAATCATTTTCCTATCGGGTGAGCCAGCGCTTGCCAAACAATCCTGCCGGGCGCAATGCCAGCAACACACTCATGACGACAAAGGCCACCAGGGAACGATAGTGCGAAGGCAGCACCAGCGTGGCCGCTTCGGACAACACGCCCATCACCAGCGCCCCCGGAATGGCGGCCAGCGGATGGGTCAGTCCACCCAGGATCGCCGCAGCAAACGCAGGCAAGGCATAGGTCCAGCCCATTTGCGGATCCACTGTGGCATCCAGCCCGATCAACATGCCCGACAGAGCAGCCAATCCGCCCGCCAAGGCCCAGGTAATGGAAATAACATACTGCTGCGAGACGCCGCGGGAAGCCGCCAGCGCTGCATTATCGGCCACAGCGCGCATCGCCCGGCCCAGCCGGGACCAGCGAAAAAGCATCCAGATAGACAACAGCACCAGCAGGCAGATGACCAGCGTCTGTACCTGTTCGACATTGATGCGCAGGCCCGCCCATCGCCACGGACGCGACAATGCCACGTCATAGCCGACCGAAGTATTGCCGGCAATGAACCGGATGATATTTTCCAGAATAAATGAGACGCCCATGGAAGCCACCATAAGGGTGACCGCCGAACGATTTCTTAGAGGCCGAAACGCCAGCAGGTCCACCATGACTGCCAGGGCTGCGGACAGCGCCACGGCGATGATGCCCGATAGCCAAAGTGGCAAGCCCAGCACCACATTCAATGCATATGCCAGGTAAGCGCCGCTGGTAATCATGGCGCCAATGGCGAAGTTGGCAAATCGCAAGACGCTGAAGGTCAACGCGACCGCCAGGGCAGGCAAAGCAACCAGCATGCCGGTGATCAGTCCATTAAATAGAATTTGCATGGTCACTCAATCAAAAAACGTCGGGGGAATGCGCATCATGCGAACCGGATGCGCCCAGGAAAAGCGCCGCCAGCGATTTATCCTGCGCCAGCTCGCTTGCCGGCGCGCGATGGCGGACCCGCCCCATGACCAGAACGAGCCCCTGCTCTGCCACCGACAGGCCCAGCTGGACATTTTGCTCGATCATCAGCAGGGTCAGGCCGGTCTGGCGAATACGGTCGATAATGTCAAACAGCAGCCGCGCGTTGCGCGGCGACAGTCCCGCCGAAGGCTCATCCAGCACCAGAACGCGCGGGTCAAGCATCATGGCGCTGGCCACAGCAACCATCTGGCGCTGCCCACCGCTAAGAAACCCTGCCGAGGTGTGCAGATGGGGCTTGATCTCGGGGAATAATTGCAGAACCTCGTCCAGTTTTGGCGACAATCTGCCCGCTGGCCCATGATGATGAAAATCCCAGCCAAGGCGCAAATTTTCCCGGACGGTCATATTCCGGAAAACGTTCCCTTCCTGCGGCACAAAGACCAGGCCCGCGCGCGTGCGCGCCTGCGCGCTCATTCGCGTCAAGTCAACCTCACCCATTTTTATCATGCCGGCCTGCGCCGGAATAAGGCCGGCGATGGCTTTGAGCAACGTCGATTTACCCGATCCATTGGGCCCCACAATCGTCAGCGCACTTCCCTGGGTTACGGTCAGATCCACACCATGCAGAACAGGTTTGCCGCCATACCCTGCCTGCAAACCCGACACTGTCAGCGCGGCGGTCATAGCGTCACTCCAAGGTAGGCATCCTGGACCCGGCTGTCGGCAACGACCTGGGCAAAGGTGCCCTGGGTCAGCACCGCACCGTCAGCCAGCACATACACGGTATCGCACAGCGCGGCAATCAGATCCATATTATGTTCAACAATAGCAAACGTCTTGTCCTCATTGCGCAATTCGCTGATAAACCCGGCCAGCTCGTCCATCAAGGCCGGGTTTACGCCAGCCGCGGGTTCATCCAGCAGGATAATGGGCGCGTTCAGCATGAGCGCGCGGCACAGTTCGAGCAGCTTTTTCTGACCACCGGACAGGCCCCCTGCCTGGCTATCGGCTAACCGCGTCAGCCGCGTGCGCTCTAGCAGGGCCAGTGCATGTTCGACGGCCTGTTCCTGCGTTTTCCGGATGCCATCGCGCTGCAAAAAAATGCGCCATAACGTATCGCCCGCCTGGTCGGGCCAGGCCAGCAGCAGGTTTTCAAGTACCGTCAGGCTGTCGAGTTCGCGCGCCAGCTGAAAGGTGCGTGCAATGCCGGCACGGGCGCGATCATGCACGGCAAGCCGGGTAATGTCTTGCGAGCCCAGGCAGACACGACCGTGATCCGGTGCGGCGTTGCCCGCCAGCACATTGAACAGCGAAGATTTTCCAGCGCCATTTGGCCCGACGATACCAGTAATCTGACCGCGCTCGATACTGATAGAGACGCCCTTCAATACCTTCAATCCACCGTAGGACAACTGAATATCCCTGGCGTACAGGCCGCCAGCGGCTTGCGTTCCCGCACTTGCGGTCGCATTCACTCTATCAATCCCTGCTGGTGGTTGGCGCCATCCTTGATAATGAAACGGCCGTAAGACCGGTGCAACTGGTCCCCGGTCGGCGTAAACTTAAATTGCGCTCCTGCCCCGCTGTAGGAAATTGGCTTGCCAGCGCGAAGGGCTTTGAGTCCGTCAACCGGGTTTTCGACTACCGTGCCCGGGCCGTTAACCACATCCAAAATGGATTTGCTGAAAACGGCGGGGTCGGCGCTGCCGGACTTTTCCATGGCCAGTGCAAGCACTGAGACCTCATCCCACATATTGGACGGGAAAATGGCCAGCGTATTCTCGGGCGTTTTGGTATGCTGCGAAAAGGTTTTGTAAGCGGTTGATTCGGCAGGCGGGATCGACTGGATATGATTAATGCCCTCGGCAACTTCGGCGCCTACATTCTTGATGAATGCCCCTTCTGCATCCGCAGCCGATGAGTTTGAATAGATTTTGCTGGTAAAGCCACAGCGGAAAACCTCGCGCGCAATCGCGGACAGTTCAGGCAGATAACTTGGCAGGAACACGGCATCGGGTTCTTTGGAAAAAACCTTTTCCACTTCGGCACGATAGGAAGACTGGCCGGGATTGTAATAAACAACATCGACGATCTTGCCGCCCAGTTTACGAAACTCGGTGACAAAGGGATCTACCATAATCGTCCAGGCTGGCGCCTGCTGAACCATGACCGAGGCCGTACGAGCCCCGTCGTGATAGGCCGCGCGGGCAAACACCCTGCCCCAATCGCTGCCCCGGGCCTGGAATCGCCATACCAGTCCTTTGTTGTCGCCCTGGGTGACTTCATCACCCGTACCGGTCACCAGCAACGGAATGCCCCGCTCCAGCGTGAGCGGCTTGACGGCCAGCGCCACAGAACTGCTCCACAACCCGGTAATCGCGGACACCTTACTGACATCCAACAGCTTGCGGGCAGCGGCCACACCCGCAGTCGGGTTCGTTTCGCTATCGGCAACAACGATCTCCAGCTTGCGTCCGTTGAGTACACCACCCGCTTCGCTGTTAATGAACTCGGCAGCACGCTTTGCCGCGTCCGCCATGCCCGGCCCATACGCGCCACCGGCACCGCTGAGCGGAACAAGCACGCCAATGCGTATGGGTGCCGCCGCTTCCTGCGCAACGGCTGGCGCAACAAGGGAGACGGCAGCGACGCCCGTGATCGATGCCAATACGAAACGGGACAACAGCCGACGGCCAGGGCCGATAATACGAGACATAAGAGGTGTCATGATGTGCAAATTACAATTGAAATGGATCAGACCGGGTGCGCAGCTGTGCTGCTCTCGCCAATCTGCAAAGCCTGGTTGAAACGGTTAAAGAAACCGCAAAGGGAGATGCGCAAGGTTAATTCAACAATCTGGGCTTCGCTAAAAACCTGGCGCAGACGGTCAAACAATGCCTCGGGAATGCGTTCTGCCGCCTGTGTGACGGCGATCGCATAATCGACCACCAGTTGATCGGTGTCGGTCAACTGGCCCTTGGCAGTGCCGTCGATCAGTGCCTGCGGGTCATCGACGGTCAGGCCCTCGACCTGCAAGCGCGGATTGTGATTTTCCACGCAGTAAAGACAACGATTCAGTTGCGATACCACTACGATGGCCAGCTCTATATAGCGGGACGGAATATTTTGTTGCTGCTTGAGCGTCAGCAGCATGTCAAACAGATGCTCAGCCGCCGGCTGCACGTGGGACAGTACCTGGAACTGGTCCGCAAAATGCGAGCCGTTGCCGGTATAGCGCGGGAAAAGCGCCTGAAGCGCTGGGCTCAGGCTGTCGACGGGGAGTTCTGAAATACGGGGCATAGCGTTCTCTTCTTCCAAAAAACTAAGGGGAAACCGTTGTGCGGTACGGGCCTGCCGAAAGCAACTTCTCGCGCAGCACACCGTCGGCATATTGGCGCTTGTACGCGCCACGACGCTGTAATTCGGGCACCAGATAATCAACGATATTGCGAAAGGTGCGCGGCATCTCTATATAGGCCAGATTGAATCCGTCAATGCCGGTGTCGTTGACCCAGCCTTGCAGCTCGTCCGCCACTTCACGGGCGTCGCCGACCACCACCGGCCCTCTGCCGCCAAGGGCAACAAATTCAAGCGCGTCGCGCAAGGTCCAGGTTCGAGACGGATCCAGTTTGCTGAACGACGCCAGCGCCGATTGCCCGGCATTCGTATCCACATAGACCAGTTCGTCGTCCAGGCTATAGTCAGACAAATCAATACCGGTCCATCCGGAAAGCAATGCACGGGCGCCATCCAGGTTGGCGCGAGCCAGGTACTCCTGATGCCGCTGGCGGGCCAGCGCTGCCGTTTCTTCAACAATCACGGTGAACATGACAAATATACGGACATCGTCCCGCTTGCGCCCAGCCGCAAGCAACTGATCTTGCAATTGCTCCACACTGCGCCTGACACCCGCCCGCGTTGGCGCACCAACGAATACGCATTCGGCATGACGCGCCGCAAACTGTCCTCCACGCTGCGAGCCGCCCGCCTGGAAAATAAGCGGTGTGCGCTGTGGCGAAGGTTCACATTGAAAAATTCCGTGAGACCGAAAATAGCGCCCGTCGTGATTAATGGCGTGTATACCGGCAGGGTCAGCATACTTGCCCGCCTGAGCGTCACGCAAGACGGCATCATCGTCCCAACTGTCTTCCCAGAACCGGTAACATAGGTCCAGGTATTCGTCGGCACGATCATATCGCTCATCATGACCCAGCAGGTTTTCCTGCCCCAGGCTACGGGCGCCACTCTCCAAATAGGACGTGACAATGTTCCAGGCCACCCGGCCTTTTGTCAGGTGATCCAGCGTGGTAAACCGGCGCGCCAACAAATACGGCGGATCGTAGGCGACAGACGCCGTTACGCCAAAACCCAGGTGGCGGGTTGCATGCGCCATCAGCGGAATGAGCGGAAACGGGTCATTCATGGGGGTTTGCGCAGCGTTTGTCAACGCGTTGTCAGCCGTGCCGCCGTCCACATCGTACACGCCGGTAACATCGCCCAGAAACAGCGTATCGAACAACCCCCGCTCCAGCAGGCTCGCCAGGTCAACCCAATACTGGGCATTCAGATAGTCGGAGGATGTATCTTCAGGATTTGTCCACTGGCCAGGCGCCAGATGACCGACACAGTTCATCAGGAACGCATTGAGGCGTATTTCTTTTGTCATTACATAGCCAGAATTCAGGTACAGCAAACCGGGTAGTCTATGCCGTGCCGTCCCCGGCTACCAATACACTCTGACTATATTGTTATTACTGTTAGTTCTTTAAAGCGATTCTCAAATGACTATTGGTCTTGGCTTCGCACGCTGCAGCGGATAAACATTGCCCACTATATCGCCACTCATGACCAGCGACTTTATTGCTTCAAAGGTTTCTACAGGGCTGAGACCCATTTTCACGAGGCCTTCCACTGCTTCGTACAAAGATGCAGGAACACCGGCTATCATGCCTGAAGCGAAGGCGCCGTCCTGGCCCAGGCTGATCGCCGTCCATTGAGCAACCGTACCAGCCTTGCACAGCCGATCGCGACACGCCGAATACTCTTTCTCCATTTGAGCTTACTGGCTGCTGCTCAAATAATTATTCTCCATCGCCGTGCGCCCCACCACACCACCGCTGACTACGCTCCTGCCATCGCCACCGGCAGCCCCTGCAAGCCCTGCTCCGGCAAGCCCCGCGAGCGAACTCACCGTGGCTTTCTCATCCGGCGTCAACTGGCTTACATCTTTGCCATAGATCCAGCTTGCGGCAACCGGCGCGACCGCTTCGGCTCCCGTAGCAGCTACGGCGTTGCCGACGATGTTATTGCCGGTTGCAGCAGCCACTACCGCGCCCAGGCCCGCATGCGCCAGATAGTGGCCGACCGTACCTTCTTGCCTGGCCTGCTTAAATTGTTGACCGATTTCTCGTACAACTGTCGGGCTGGCCGCTGCCGCCACCGAGCCGACCAGACTGTTGGAGGGCGTCGCCAGCCCGGCAGCGGCCGTTTCCAGTATCCACGCATAGTTGCGCAGCGAGGCGTTGCGTGTATCCCGCTCTTGTTCGCTGATCTGCCCCGCCTTGAACAAGGCGTCGTTTTGGGCGATGCGGTTTTTCAGTTCGGCGGATGCCTTCTGGCTGTTTTTGCTGAAGTCCTGCGATACCTCGCGCTGCAGGTCGATTTCTTTCTGGACCTCGTCCTTGTCAAAGGTGTTTTCCAGGCCAGAGTAGGCCAGGGCCGCATCGCTTGTGAGCGGCGTATTGATCGCGACAATGGTCTCGGCAACGGATTTGCCGGTACGATCCTGCTGCGCCTTTGGCCGGGTGATCGTGATATTGGCGGTATTGATGCCGCTTTTGGTCACGCTGCTCTCATTGCTGCTTTCCGAACCAAAGCCCATGCTGGCCTGCATGCTTTTGCTGCCTCCCGGCATGAAGCCACCATCCCCGCCAATCCCAACGCTGGTCGCCTTAACCTTGCTGTGGTTTTTGATGTCGCGCGCGGCCAGCGTATTCGTAGTCAGGCTGTTTCGCCCCTCGGCCTCGGCCCGGGCGCTGGAGGTAATGACCGCGCCAGTCAGATCGGTATGACCATCAACGTCTATCTGGTAGCCCAAATCCTGCGCAAAGATGCCCGATAGTTCGTTAACACTGGCATAGCCGGCCGAAATTTTTGATTTCGACGCGCTACCAGATCCAGAAGCCCCGTATCCAATGGTGACTTCGCCCTGGGCGTTTAGCTGCTTGCCCTCAAAGGTTGACGTATCTTGCAGGCTTTCTATGGACAGATCCGATGCCCGCAGCACCACTTGCGAGCCGGCCACCTGTGCGCCTTTCAGGGTCGTTGCCCCGCCGCTTTGCATCACGGTGCGGCTATCGCGATCACCCACATGGGTGTTTTCATAGTGGATTTGGTCGCCATTGCCGTGGCCCTTGCCTACGCTGGCGCCCACCGTAATGCCAAGCGCTGCGGAGCCATTTTCATAGCCGGCGGATACGCCAATCTTGCCGCCGGCCGAACTGTTTTTGCTGCGCTCTTTATAGGTTTGTGCTGCGCCCGCAAGGGCGATGGCGTCCTCGGCTACCAGGGTCGTGCCTTTTTTGCCCGCAATATCCGAGCCGACCACGGTCATGTCGGAGTCTGCATCCCCGCCCGTTGCCAGCACGGTGACGGTCTTCTGCGCCAGCACCTGACTGCCGCTGGTTTGTGTCTGCTGCACCTGGGTACTGCTGCGGCTGTGTTGACTGCAAGCACGCTGAGCATTGGCATGATGCAGACAAGCCGTAACCTATAATGCCTATGGCGTGTACGAAGTGAAGAAAAGGGACGTTCCCGCTTTCCTGGCGGCTGCCAATTATGAAGCCTGAAAATTGACCAATACACCATCGCTGCCTGCAAACGTGACGACTATTTGCGAGCATTCTAAGAGTACAGCGGTCAAAAGTAATTTACATAGATCAAAAAAATCACGCAGAAAGCTGGCTTCAAGCGTGATATTTGCAGTACGGTTATGTTTGGCGTTCTCAGGACAATATCCGATAAACAGTGACCGACAGCAAGTTGGCCAAAAAAAACCAATACTACAACCATTAGCACTGAATAAGCGATATCGGCAATACTCTTGCGATAAAGAGCTATCGCAATTGCGACGACAATCAAGAGAGCCAGCCGCGCTAGAAAAAAAGATAGGTCCGTATTCAGAAACAGCGCTTACATAGCTAGCATAGCAGGCTGGTCCCCATCTATCAGGACATGGGCGCGATATTGCACCGCCCGAGTCTGTAAATAAAACTGTGTAAACCGTCTATTATTACACCCAGACCGGGTAAAGATTGGAAGCCTGCACTGAATCGGTTTATCATTGAATTCGAAGATCGCATCAGCGATCATGTATAACTCAGGCGGTTACACAGAATTATTTACACCCTCCAGAACTGTAATCAGGGTAAATACCCTATTTATAGTGATCTATATCAATATACGCATTCAGAGTCGCCGCAGCGAATGCCATGTTTGGAGGAATCATGATTGATGGAATATATTCATCTACATTAACAATAATAGTAATCTTTACATCACCGCGTTTTGAAACATCAACGAACTGATCCCATTTATTTCCCAATCTCTGAACAATGGAATACCACTGCTTCTCAACGCTATCTCCATTTGGATCCGAACGTAAAGACCAAAGGTTTTGACGTGGCAGATCACGTTCTTTGTTTCTCTCTCCTTTCAATAATGCCGTATCTGGTTCGACTCCGAGCATATCCGTTATTTCTTTCGGCGGTATCGAATTTCCATATAAGCATAAATCTATTTGCATCTTATAATCCATTAATATTTATTCCTAGTCGTTGAGGCGTTCCGGTTCCTTGTCTCGGTCCCGCATACATGTTACCTTGCTTATCAACAAAAATATCGCTTCTGGAATCCAGGCCATAATCTCGTTTCAAGGCATGGGCATCTTCATAACCATTCTTCTTAGCTGCGCTTTCCAGCTCTTTTTTTGACATTCTTTTGGAATCTTTGGCCGCTTGCTCGTCCTCATCATCTGGGGGCTCGCATGTTGAGCATGCATCGATAACAGTACCTGGCAGTGAATCGTCTTCTGCCCCCTCATCAGCTTGCTCCATCTGCGTGGCGTTACTCCCAAAGATAGCACCACCGAGATTTTCCAAATCTTGTTCTCGCTGTTCCTTGCCAGGTGTAAGTTCATGAGCGGCACCGCCCAAAAGAAGGCCGCCGATCCCCCAGATCACCAATGGAATGGCAGGAGCTGGCATATCAAACTCCCTTCAAATATTTAATAGTTTCTCGCATCAGAATCCTTACCCTTTCGTTCGGGTCGGAAGTCAGCTCAGCCGAAATCATAAAATCGCTCAGTCCTGGAGCCACTTCCAATCTTCCTCCCGTAACAACCTGCAAATAAGCCCATCTTCTAAAGGCGGACTCTTGATTCACCCCATGTGCAGCAGCTGCTTTTAGCCATTTGTGCACGTCTGCCCTCAGCATCTCATCTGATATACCCCTGACGCGCTGGTCCGCTACTTTGTGCAGGTATTTCATGGTTCGTGTTGTAAGCCAGTTAAAACGCATACCTTCTATCGCGCATATAGTTTGAGGCGTCCACCGCAATGGCCCGCCAGGTGGCTCAGGTAGATCATCTGGCCTTACCATACGCATGGCGCTTTTACTCCAGTCCGGTTCAGGTTTAAAAAAAATCTGTCGACACGAGCCAAACAACCGGGATAGTTGACTGGCATCCAGGGAAGGTAACACTTGCGCCATCACATTGGCATCCGCATGCCGAAATGTCACGAGTTCATAGCCGCCTGAATTTGCTGACTCGTTGCTCTCAGAAGAACTCTTTGGGACTTCTATCTGATTGAGTCTGCGCAAATGGTCATAAAGAGCGGCTTCCGTGAGCGATGCGTCTCCAACCCAAAACACCAGGCCAGATGTATCTGCGGCAAGCTGCAGTATGGCTTCGAATCGTGAGGTGATCTCAGTAATTCTTTGTTCGTTTGACACATTTCCTGTTTCAATGGAGAGATTGCCCGAATTCTCTTGCTGGTAAGGATCAATTAACCACGGTCCACCCATAACGACTGAATAATCACCACCATAGCGATAGAGCGACCGACGCGCCAATCCGGCATCTCGTAGTTTTGCTGCGATGTTCTGAAAAAAAGCACCATCCATGACGGCATACACCCGGGTATCTGGATCCGCTATTAGCGCAAAAAGGTAATCACGCAACCGTGGATACTCATCCGGCAAATAATCAACTACCGCCGAATCTTGCATATTGACTAACCTTTTGTCGCGGGCGAAGCTTGCTTGGCCTGTTTCATCTGACATTCGGTTCCGCCTGGCCCTTCATCGCCGATGAACACATCCGAGGAACCCGTTTGCGCGGCACCGCCGCAATCAATAGCATCTCCCACTCTTCCAGCAGGCCGGCCCTCGATGAATACACTCGCTGACCCTTCGCTTAAGGCACGCTCGTGTGAGCCAGCATGTCCCGCAGAACAGGCATGAGACTCGTAACTATCGCCCAAACGCATTATTGGTTTGCCATTGATAAAAACTGTCGGGCTACCCCCGCTTGCATTGGTTGCAGGAAAATGACAACCGTGACCGGAACCGACATCTCCTTGACGTGTTGCTGCTGGCATTTTTATATTCCTCCGAGTCAGCTATGGTGTTTATTGGGGATTAGGCGCAGTTTTAGAATCAAAACCGCGCAGTAATTTCTGACCCAATCCGTCGTCAATGCTTTGATCTTTGATCTTGGCGGCAACAACCGCACGCCCGGTTTCTCCCGTCATGACAAGGGCTTGTATCGCTACCTTACTCAAGTTGTCATTGTCCGATCTGTTCAGGAGTGCCAGATAAGCCTGCGGCAGGCGAACATCATCCTTCAAGCGGCTGTTCGTACTCATCATCAGATCGCGGACAATTTCAGAATCGCTGGCCGCTTCAATAAGCTCGAACACTTTGCGCTTTCCCGGCTCTCCTGTCGCAATTAACGCATCGATGATTGTCATCCGCTCTTCCATTCGATTTGCCCGACCAAAAGCCTCTGCGAGCGCCTGGGCAACTTGCGGGCTACCGTCCGTATATTTTTTCACAGCCCCGGCGGCCACATTCAGATCCATCTCCTTCTTCGCAGAAGCGAGATCAAGCAGTGCGGCCTGCAGCAGTCCCTCGGTTTTACCAGCGCGCCCAAGCGTGCGAGCGGCATTTTTTCGACTGGAGGCAACGTCTGACTTCAGCAAAGATTGCAGTTTGACGATCACGTTTTCCGGCACTTCCGTATCGTAAAGAATCCATGCAAGGTCGCCGGCGAACCTGTCATTATCGGTGTTCAACAGCGCCTGTCGCACCAGCGGCAGCATGCCATCACCTTGTGAGCCAATGGCTACCGAGGTTGTCGCTCGCAGCCCTTCGTTTTCAGTTCGTTCCAGCAGGGCAAGCAATCCCGGGACAAGTTCGGCCGGGTGAGGGGCGATAGACACGGCCAGATTCGCCAGATTGGCTTCGAATGCCAGTTCCTGCGGCGCCAGCAACGCCTGGCCCGTATACTCAACCAGTTCAGCAGGCACGTTCACCGTTTCGCGCTTGAACTTCGCCTGACCCAGGATTGTTCCGAGTACATAGCTAATCTGTACCCGCTGCTCATCGTCTGCGGCGGCAATCAAGCGTTTTGTCAGCACAGGAACAGCATCGTTTCCAAGTGCAGTTATACTGCGTACCGCAGCGTAGAAATCATTCTGGTTTTCTGTTGACGCCATCGTGTCGAAAGCGGTTTGGATTTTTTCGTCAACTGTGGCTGCGAAGCAGATAGTATTGCCTGCCAATAAAATCACAAAAAGGCATTTGAGTAGCACGGGAAGTTTGATCAACGCTTTGAATCCTCTGGAAATGGCCATAGTTTTTGTCATGCAGATTTATCCGTCTAATCGTTTTGGCGACGCTTCACTGGCCGTGGTGAGCGGAGAGCGATCCTGATCAAACGCCATATACTTTAACCTCACGGTTTTTGGCATTGCTTTATCTCCGTCAGACACCTGAACGCCTCACCAAAGGTGAGGCTTACACTGAAACAATCATACCCGCCCAACAATGTTCACGGCCGGGTGGGCCAGGAAATCGGCCAGCTCTCGCGGAAGCGAACTCAATTGCGCGGGCGTCATGTTGCACTCAATCTCATTTGGGTGTGCAGCCAAAGAGACATACATTTTCAGTCTGTCGGCGTAGTAATGAGACACATAAGCAGACAATTTTCTCTCGACGAACAAAAACTCTTGATTCATATTGCGCGCTGCCAAAAAGAAGATCTCGTCGAAAGGCATCGAGCGTTCCAGCTCTTTCCAAGCCGCCCAAACCTGGGCAGGGGTCGCGTTCATGCACCATGAGACCATGGCGGCACCGATCTGAGTATTCCCTGCCGCTGTGCAGAGCTTTATCCAGGCCTGCGCCTCGAGGCTTTGAAATTGACTCCTGATTTTATCTTGCGCTTCCCCTATCAGTTCAGCGATGGCTACCTCTCGATTTGTACGGCCGCTCTTGATGAATCGCGCACACAGATTGGCGTTTGAATGAACAATACGCCACAAATCGGGCATGCTTAGACCACCTTCAGAAAGGATGGCGCCTGCTAAAGCGGGAGCGTTGGGATGAGAGTCACGGCTGGAAGTCATCGTTTAATCAAAAGGCTGGGGAATCATTTTCGATGGACTGAAATGCGTGTCCAATGGGGAGCAACCTGCCGGCGGCAGTGATTGCAAGTACGGATGAAGGTTAGGAATTTGCAGATAGGGTTGATCGTAGCCGGGCGAGGAGTTTTCAACGATACAACGCGCTTGCGCCGCTCTGCCCAACTCCCAATACAGATTATGACTGGACTCGAGACTCCATACTCCAACAGCGAGACTGACTCCAGCAGAAACCAGACCAGTACCGGTATTGGCAACATGAACCGGGCCGAAGATGAATTCGCTGTTCAGCGCGCCCCTTACACTGTCATAACCTTCAATCCTGTATATGCTCGCCGCGCCAACGACCTCCACCTCGGCACCGGCAATACCTCCGGGCATTCCGGCCAGGTCTTCCAATGAGAACGGAACAACAGATCGCATGTACTGCGGGATGGCCTTCTTCATTCTTTCGTAAAGCGCCATGCCGGAAGTCACATTACTCTGTTCACTTTCCATTTTGGCGGCATCGTATGACTTTTTTCCATTACCGACCAGATCATTTGCTTTATCGAGCGCAAGAGCCTCCCTGGCACCACCTCCTGCTGCTTTGAAAAGCTTGCCAATGGGCAGACTGGCCGATAGCCCGCAATTCAAAATATTCGCAATTCCGATGCTCATGCTATCGAGCCCGAGGAAAATGAAGCTGTGGTATCCACAACCTATCGCAAAACTGCCTTCATATGAAACAAGCCATCTTTGCGATTTGGTGGCCATATTGCCGACCCATTGATCAGGCTTGGTTATGTCGTTGCCAAAAGGGAATTTGTTATCGCTCATGTTATTGACTGGCCGGAGCTAAAAAACAATATTTTTTCTCTCTGAACTGCATTCCCACATAAGGACAATCATTCCAATGTGCTTTCAGGCAGGCCTGCTCGGGCTGCGCCATTTCGTTCAGCGTGCATTTTTCGTTCTCACATGTCGTTGTATACACTTTCCCACTCTCGGTGTGCCCTGCAGCAATGACCGTTTTATCCTTGGGGAGCGACAAGGCAGCAAAAGCATCAACCATTTTTTGCTGCTGCGCAAGCGTGCCGGAGTCTGGCTGCTGGGAAAGCGTCATCTCGCCTGCCAGAAGCATATTCCTGGTGTAATCGTCAAATTGCGCTTTGGAGCAGGAAAGCTGACCATTTTCCGAAACAAGGGCGGCTTGGCTCTTTTGTCCTATTAAAAGCGTTGTGCCAAACAGTACGGCAAACAATAAAAACATTATTCCAGTTGAAATTAGGCGTTGGCTTACTTTCATAATTTAAATTCAGTTGAGGTTAATTTTCGCAGACGACATCGCGATTTCGTTCTTGGCTTGCATCTCAATGCCATTCTCGAAATTCAGAAAGAGGGTGTCGCCACTCAACCTGATGAATCCATCGGAAGTTAAGCGCAACTCCGACTTTCCGACTTGAACATGAAACTCGCCGTTCGAAGTAAAAGACACTGTATCACCCGCATCTCCTGACAAGTGCGAACCTGAAACAAACTGAATAGAATGTCCGGCCTGCTCAACGATGGTGCTGCCGACCGATACCGTTTTTGATATCCCGACAAATTGCGTTTTCACGCCGGCTGTCGCCTCGTTGATCGCCTGATCCGCAAAAAGCGAGTAAACGCCGCGCCCCAGTTGATTGATCCCGGGAATGGGCAACGATTTTGCGATATCGGAAATACCTTCTACCAGCTTTCGAAACGATTTGGAGAGCATGCGACCAATTCCGCTGGGGCCCACATGCAAGGTCATGTTCCCATGCACGGATTCGCTGTGGTTTCCATCGACTTCGATGGCCTTGTGATGCCCCACTGATTGAACCCAGTTATTATCAATTCTCTCGGTATGGTTGTTTTTGGTCTTCTCGTTTCGATCCTTCTGCGCGTGAATATAAATTTCCTCGCGTCCGGTTTTATCCTCAAACCGAAAGGCATTGGCAGTGTAATAGTTGCCGCCGGGACTGGAACGCGAATAAATCCCCATTTGGGTCTCATTGTCCGGCAGTTTCCACGGCGGCATCTTCGCCGCGTTATACACCCGGCCTGTGATGATCGGCGCATCAGGATCCCCGTTCAGGAAATCCACAATCACTTCATCACCAATGCGCGGCACCTGGATCGCGCCGAAGTTACCACTGGCCCAGCTGCTCGACACCCGGATCCAGCACGAACTGTTCTCGTCTTTCTTGTCGTATCGGTCCCAGTGAAAGTGCACCTTGACCTGACCATATTCATTGGTCCAGATCTCTTTACCCTGGGGGCCGACGACCACTGCCGTCTGCGGGCCCTGGGTACGAGGCTTGCGCGTAATACGCGGTGGCCTGAACGGCAAGGTAGCGCATTGCACGGTCAGATCGAACACGCAACGACGGCCGTTTTGGGCAGCCTCCTCTGGCGAGCCGACTGAATGGTAGTTGTTCTCTTTCAGATTATAACTGGTGCCCAGCACCACGTATTCGCGGTTTTCTTCTGTACGGGGGCAGCGAACCAGGTTGAACAACGAACCGGTGGCTACGCCCCGCGCCGTGCTGCGCAGCGTCCTGGTATCGCGAACATGGTGTTGTTCCTGCATGCGCTGGCGCGCATAACGCTCGCCCAGCGGATCATCCCCGTAATTGCCTGGCCATTCATACACTTCCGCTTCATTATGCGCGTGATCCAGCTTGATTTGCTGGCGCGCCGCCAGATCTGCGCGGGGTGTGGTGAAGTTATAGTCGTTAGTGGTGTATTGCCCCGGCCTCAGGTCCTGAAACACCGCCACATGTGTCATATAGTCCTGCTGTGGCAGCGTCAGTTTGTCTTCGGTAAAGTACGGCACATGCTCGTAGCCGTCTACCGGCTTGTGGCTCTGGATTTCGTCGCTCATGACCAGCGTGTGCTTTTCCTGCTCATGACGAAAGTAATAATGGATGCCTTCGGCCTCCAGCAGCCTGCTCACAAACTGAAAATCAGTTTCGTCATACTGCACGCAATAGACGCGCGGCGTGTAGCTTTCCACCAGATCGAACGCAAACGCATAGCCATAGGGCGAGAGAACCTGCTTGACGGTCTCTGGCACAGACTGGTTCTGGTAGATGCGGAATTCTTTTTTGTGTGTCGCCAGCCAGAACCAAGGCACCACGCGCGCTTCGTACACAAAGTAACGATCCACGTCGCCTTCCTGGCCTACCAGTGCAAAACTGGCGATCACACCATTAATGTGCCGGGGCGCTGCCGCCGTTTCGATGGTCAAAGTCAGGGATTTGCCCAGCAACGCCCTTACATCGACCTGCATCGAGCGATGCAGCAGGCGTACGGTATAGTCGGAAAGAGTAGACATCCCGTCGGTGCCTTGCATGGCGTCAAACAGGAATTCGGCATTATCCGCCGCAATGGAGACCCTGATCAACCGGTCAGGGTTAATTATGTTCGATATATTTATATTCGCAGACATCTAGCGTGGCGGGCCTGCGTTGCGCCCACCCCTTTTTATGTAGAAATGTTCTTATTTATTTAGAAACAGCCACTTACATGCATTATAAAGAACCGCGGCAGCCAGCGATATACTTTTTTACAATCGCTTTCAAACTCGGCATGCAACGTATTTGCTTGCTCCCTGGCGGGCAGCGTTGGCGTTATTGTCATCAATGTGGTCAAATCCATACTCATTAACAAGCAACCTCCAAAGACAAGACAATGACTTCCTCTTGCAGGCTGGACCAGGCTTACAGCGCCTTTGATGCCGTCAACAGAACCGACCCCAATATTTTCAACTGGCAGGGGGAAAACTGGCCACGTGAATTGTTCCTGTCCACGAGACTGACCGAATGGGTCCGAAAACTGGCCCCAAATGCGTCCGAACCCCTGCAACTGGCCGCGCGCTGCCAGCATATCGGCCGCTGGCAGATTCCGCGGCGTGAATATCCGGAAGGACGTGTTGGCTACCTGACCTGGCGCAAGGCCCTGGCCCAGCACCATGCCGACATGGCAGCGCGTATGCTAAATGAATTAGCGTACGATGCCCCAACGATCGAGCGGGTAAAAGCGATTGTTCTCAAACGCGGCATCAAGCAGGACGCCGATGTACAGGTCATGGAAAATGCCTTGTGCCTGGTCTTTCTGCAATATCAGTTCGAAGCATTCCGGCTGGACAATGAAGAGAAGATCGTGAGCATCATTCAGAAATCATTGCTCAAGATGGATGACGCAGGACGCCAGCAGGCACTGACGCTGGATTACAGTCCTGCCGGGCTTGCGGTGATTAACGAGGCGTTGTCGGGGCTGTAGTTAATGAGCTCAGCACCTCTTCATTATGCTCGCCCAGTACAGGCGGCGGTATAACTTCGGTGCTTCTTTGCCCATCGAACGAAACCGGCGGGCGCACAGTATGAAAGTCACCCATAGTCTTATGTCTGGCAGAAACCAGGATTTGCAGATGCCGGGCCTGCGGATCTTCCAGCGCCTCGCTGGTGTCGTACATGGGCGCATGCGGCACATCTTCAGACTCCAGGCGGCGGCACCACTCATCGCGTGAGTGCTTCGCGAAGATCCCCCCCAGAATCTGGATCAGTGCTTCCTGATTCTGGATACGTCCGTTACGGTCGGAAAAGCGCGGATCATCAAAGAGCAAGGGTTGTTCAATCGCTCTTGCCAGGCCTTGCCAGAATTTCTCGGGCGAGGACATATGCAGGGCGATCCACTTTTGGTCGGCGCATTTCAAGACATAAGACTGGGATACGCTCGGGCGGCTGTAGGGCCCCATGATTTCGCCCGCCGAATAATAATGCGTAAAAGCATCCAGGTTGAAATGGCTCATGGCTTCCAGCATGGACACCTCTACTTTGCGACCCACTCCCGTGCTATTGCGCTCATGCAGGGCGCCTAGAATGCCGTATGCGGCGTAAAAACCAGTAATGGAATCGGCCAGCGCCGGACCTACAACGCGGGGGTTCTCTGGGTTGATCAGCAGCCCCAGGAAGCCACTGGCGGCTTGCGCTACCGAATCATAGGCAGGCCGTCCTGCTGCCGGGCCGGTTGGTCCGAACCCACTAATTGAGCAGTAGATCAGCCTCGGGTTGATTTTACGCAGCCGCTCTTCACCTACATTTAGCCGTTCGGCCGCGCCCGGCCGAAAGTTCTGAATATATACATCTGCTGTACTAATCAGTTCATCGAAAGTGGCCAGGTCGGCAGCGTCCTTGGTATTGAGTGTGACACTGCGCTTGTTGCGGTTGTATGTCTGAAAATGAGGGCTGTACAAGCCGCCTTTGAAAGCACGAAACGGATCACCCGCTCCAGGCTGCTCAATCTTGATAACATCCGCCCCCAAGTCACCCAATAGCATGCCCGCTGCGGGACCAGTTATAAAAGTGCCTTGCTCCAGTACGCGAATGCCATTAAGTACTTTGATCATGATAAAGCTCCATCGGGTGTACTAGGCGTGATCGGGGGTAAAGTTGTCGGGCAACTCACCATCGTAGACGTAATTGCGTGTCGCCTGATACGACAAGGCAAAGCCGATGGGTTTTTGGAACTCCTCTGTCAGATGGCCGATCAGACCCGCGGTACGTGCAAGAATCGGCACGCCTCGCAAGGCAGTCATGGGAAAACCTACGCCCAGCAGTACGGCTGGAATGGCTGCAGATACATTGAGCATAAGAGACTTGCCGACAACCTCTGGGATCACTTTTTCTACCGCATCAGCAATGTACACATAAGTCATATCCGCCCCGGCGCGCTCGGCGACCGCAAACAGCGCGGTCACGCGCGGATCACGCGCTTTATGCAGGGGGTGCCCGTAACCGGGTATGGCGCGCCTGGCGGCACGGTACTCGCCCACCACCTGTCTGGCTGCTTCAACATAGTCTTTCTCTTGACCGGCACGTACACGAATCTCTTCAAGAAAAACACCACTGGTTTCAGAAGCTCCCAGAATGACCGAACCGCAACCAAGAATCCCTGCAGCGACCGCGCCCTGCAAGGCATCGGGCGCCGCCGCCAGTGTCATGCGACTGGCTTGCACGCTAGGGACCAGGCCGTGTTCCGCAATGGCCACCAATGTGGCATTTAATACCGCTGTTGCTGCCGGGGTAGGTGGCTGCCCTGTCACCAGCAAGTGAAAATAGTCTGTGAAAGACATATTGCCGATCAGTTCGACAGCAAGATCTTTGCCTCTAACGACAATGGTCTCGCTGTTAGAGGTACAGATGGCTGAGTGGGGAATGGTTTCTTTACCGATTTTCATAACGTTCCAATGAGAGGCATTCACGCGGCTACGCACGCAGGTACGCGCCTATAGCCGGATAAATGCATTGAATAAATGGGGTTTTGTTGAAAAAATCATCGTTATAGATGTCTCAAATACATAGCAGCTTATGTGGGGCGCCGCCCGTCAAAGGCGACTTGCAGCAACATGCGTATGCCGTGGCGCTCAATAGGATGGGGGTTCCAATATGGTGTGGCAATCGCGATATCGGTCGCCCTGTCCAGATCGCTGTCACGCATCCCGATATCTTGTAACGCCATTGGCGCGCCAAGCGACTGGGCCAGATCGTACAAGGCACGGGCAGCGGGAACCGTTTCCTGACCAAGGGCGCGGGCTATCCGTTGCATGGCCTCTGGTGCAGCACTCGCGTTGTAGGCCATCGCATGCGGCAAGATAATGGAGTGGGTCTGCGCATGCGGCAGATCAAAGCTGCCGGCCACGGTATGGCAAAGCTTGTGATGCAAAGCCATGCCCGCACCGGCAAGCACCATGCCACAAAGCCAGGCACCGTACAGGCATTCAGACCGCGCGGCAAGCGAATTGGCGTTCTGACCGAGTTGACGCAAACCGTTAGACATGGCGCGTATGCCCTCTTCTGCCATTAGTGCCAGCACCGGATTTCCCTCTTGGGCATACAGTCCTTCAGCGGCATGTGCAATGGCATTCATGCCGCTCACGACAGAAATATCAAAAGGCAACTTCAAGGTAAGCGATGGATCGTAGATGACGGTGCGCGGTAATGCTCGCGCATCTTTACCGGTTTTCTTTAAACCATCCGCGGTGATGCCATAAATGCTGGTCATCTCCGATCCCGAATAGGTGCTCGGTACTGCAAGTATGGGCAAGCCACTTTCAATAGCCAATGCCTTGGCTAGTCCTATGGTAGAACCGCCACCCAGTGCCACAATACAATCGGCCTTCTCCCTGCGCACGGCCTCCTGTGCATTGCGTACTGTGGCAACGGGCACATGCATGACTGCCTGGTCATAGATACCGACGCCGCGCTCGGCAAGCGCATCCGCAGCCTGCTGCGCCAGCGCACGCTGACGCGGAGTGCAGAGCACCAGTACTTTGCGAACACCAAGCAGACCGGCCTCATCCTTCAGCGTGCTCCAGGCATCCGTACCAAATACCACTCGTACTGGCTGCGCGGTATATATGAACGTTTGCATCACGTCAGTTGACCTTTGCACCGGATTTTTTCACCAGCTCAGCCCACTTGTCGATTTCAGCCGCTTCGAACCTGGCCAAATCCCGGGTTGACTCTCCGCCTGGCTCAACGCCCTGTGTCTTGAGCTTTGCCGCCAGATCGGGATCAGCCAGCGCTACGTCAGCGGCCTCTTTCAGCTTGGCCATGACCGGCGCTGGCGTACCTGCCGGAGCGTACATCATGAACCACGCCACCAGGTCGAACTCGCTTTTGGTCTGCTCTGCAATACTGGCTACATCAGGGGCCGCGCTGCTGCGCTGGCTGCTTGAGACGCCAATAGCGCGCAACTTGCCTGCCTTCACATGTGACAATACCGCGGCGGGGTGATAGAACATGAACTGCACTTGTCCGGACATCACATCCTGCAAAGCCATGCTCCCTTCCTTGTAGGGCACATGCAGCATCGTGCCGCCCAACCGGTCTTTCAGCAATTCACCGGCAAGATGTCCCGACGTACCACTGCCCGCCGAAGAAAACGTTATCCCCGGAGGCGTTGCCGCTGCCTTTCCCAGATCTTCGACCGAGTGATACGGAGATTTTCCACCTACCACCAGAATGGTAGGGGTTTGTCCAACAAAAGCGATGGGCTCGAAATCCTTCTCCGGATCGTAACCACGCTTTGAGTACAGTTCTTTGTTGATCGCGTGCGTGCCGACCGTACCCATAATGATCGTATAGCCATCTGACGCACTTCGGCTCACCTGCGCGGTCCCGATCGTTCCGCCCGCACCGGCCTTGTTCTCGATAATGATCGACTGCCCCAGTACTTTGGACATTCTGTCGGAAACAAGCCTGGCAATCGTGTCGGTCGTTGTGCCCGGACCAAATGGCACGACCATGCGTACCGCTTTGGAGGGATATTCCTCGGACTGGGCCGGGGTCGCCGCATATAACAATGGCGCACAAACCAGTGTGGCAAGCAGGCGTCGCACAGCGCGACTATCTCGCGCATTTTTAAGAAAAGTTAACATTGTCTCGTCCTGTGTAGTGCTTTCCGCACTGTATTGATTATTGATATATGGCTTATTGCACGATCAAGTCTAGTCGAACCGATGAAAAGATAGAAATGATTGTTTTCGTCTGATATGATCGATGTTATCGATAGATAGAATACCTATGGAACTCAGACACTTACGATATTTCATCGCCCTGGCAAGCTCGCTGAACTTCACGCGTGCGGCTGAACGCGTCCATGTGACCCAGTCCACGCTGTCGCACCAGATCCGCCAGTTGGAGGAAGAAATTGGCCAACATTTGTTCGATCGCAGTAGCAAGCGCGTGGTACTGACCGAAGCTGGTGAGTCGTTCCTGATCTATGCTGCTCGCGCCCTGACTGTCATTGACCAGGGCCTGAGTGAGTTAAAGCAAACGGTTGCCCCCATGACCGGTACGGTGCGTATAGGCACAACACATACATTCAACCTGGGGTTCCTGCCAGACTGCATTGCCCTGTTTCTGAAGCACAATCCGACGGTCAAGATCGTCATTGAGGAATTATCGGGGGACGCCATCACGGATGGCCTGAAGGCAGAACAACTGGATGTGGGTATCGGCTATCGCCCTGAACTGCAAAAGGAGATACGCTTTGAGCCGTTGTTTAATGAGGAGCTGGCCCTGATCGTGGCAAAGACCCATCCGCTGGCCAAGCGCAAGCGCTTGCGTATTGCCGAGCTGCATCGAGAATCGCTGGTTTTATTACCATCAAGCTTTTCAACGCGCCGCCTGCTTGATGAGTGTTTTAACGCCGCTGGCGCCCAACCCAATATTGTTGCCGAAATGAATACGATCCCGGCCATGCTGGGCCTGGTTATGCGTGACAACGTCGGCTTTATCGCCGCGCCTAGCGCCGTGGCGGAACATAATAAGCCCCTGCGCGTCATTCCGCTAGAGGGGCCGACACCCATCCGTACCCATGGCCTGCTGTTTATGGACAGGCACCTTCAGACGCCAGCCAGCATGGCTCTGATCTCTCTCATCCGCAAGCAGACCAAAGCCAAAGCCAGTGAACTCGGCGCCACGCCCGCGTAACAGCCATGCCGGTATGGCGCCATCGTAAGACCATGAGTAACATGGCAAAAATATGCTGGTTTCCAATCCGGCATTTCGAAAATATAATAACAATTATTGTCTAGTATTATTAAATACGTATGCCAACAAGCATTTCTTTGAGGACGCACTTTGAAGTGTTCATACGCCAGCAGGTAGAGTCGGGCCGTTATAACAATGCCAGCGAAGTCGTGGGCGCCGGCTTGCGTCTGCGGCAAGATCTGGAACGCCTCAACAACATCAAACTGGCCGAGCTTCGCCAGTCTATCGCCACTGGCATGCAAAGCGGCGATGAAAAAGATGCGAGCGAAGTGCTTGATCGCCTTGAGGCCAAGTACAGAAATCAATCAAGCTCCTGATCTTCAAGTGCAGAACGTGTGTTTCTCGTCGGCAACTTACTCTTGGATCATCGGAATAATCGGCACAACCCCCTTGTGTATATAGTCGCCTGAACTATCTATGGCAACCGTCACCGGAAAGTCGCGGACCTCAAACTCATAAATGGCTTCCATACCAAGGTCCTCGAAAGCGACAACACGAGAATGTGTAATGGTTTTGGCAATAAGATACGCTGCCCCACCGACAGCGCTCAAATAGGCAGTGCCTGTCTTTTTGATCACATCAATGGCGTTCCGGCTGCGTTCGGCCTTGCCAATGGAAATGAGCAGCCCGGCCTTGTCAATGAAATCTTCCAGATAAGCATCCATGCGATTGGACGTCGTCGGGCCGGCCGGTCCCACCACTTCATCGCCAACCGCATCTACCGGTCCCACATAGTAAACAGCACGCCCGCTCAATGACACAGGCAGGGGCTGATTGTGACGCAGCATATGCGCAATACGTTTATGCGCCGCATCGCGCGCCGTAAGCATTTTGCCCGATAGCAGCAGCATGTCCCCTGCCCTCCAGCTTCTCACTTCTTCTTTAGTCAACGTATCCAGATTCACGGCAATAGACTCGGCCACATTGACAGTATCCGGAATATCGTCCCAAAGGCTTTCGTCATGGACCGGCAGGCAGGGCACCCCGCTTCCGTCTAATTCAAATGTCATATAGCGGGTGGCCGCGCAATTGGGAACAATGGCAACGGGAAGCATGGCGGCATGACATGGTGCGTGGCGCAGTTTGATATCCAGCACGGTGGACTTGCCGCCTAACCCCTGGGCGCCAATGTTCAGTTCGTTATTGATACGCTCGTACAGCGAGAGCCGCAAGCGTTCGTAATCATCAAGATTACTCTTGTACTTCAATTTCTGAATATCAATGGGCTGGTGCAGCGACTCCTTGGCCATTTGCATAGCCTGCTCCGGACTGCCGCCCAGGCCAATGCCCAGCACGCCGGGCGGGCACCAGCCCGCACCCAGTTTCGGCATTTGTTCCAGCACCCAGTCCTCTACGGATTCGTTCGGATTCAGCATGGCAAACCGGGCCTTGACGTCGCCTCCGCCGCCTTTGGCGCTCACGGTGACGCGCAAGGCATCGCCTCTGCACATGGTGATATGCAACACCGCTGGCGCGTTATTGCCGGTATTTTTGCGCGCACCCAGCGGTTCGCCCACCGTGGTTGCCCGCAATGGATTATCCGGGTGGGTGTAGGCTGCAATAACGGCGTTGTCGGCCACTTCCTGCAATGACGGCATGGGCTGCGCGTCAGAAGAAAAACGCACCTCAATGCCGATTTGCAGGAACACATGTGCAATACCCGTGTCCTGGCAGATCGGACGCCTGGCGGACGCACTCAGCTTGCTATTGATCAGAATTTGCAGGATGGCGTTTTTGGCATACCGGTTGTCTTCTTCAATATAGGCCTGCTTCAGGGCACGGACGTAGTCAGGCGGATGATGATGACTGACATATTGCAACGCTCCGGCAATGCTTTTTTCCAGATCTTCCAGGCGTATGGTATTCATGTTTTACTGAGGCTCGATGCCCGCTTGCTTGATTACGTCTGCCCATTTGCCGATTTCCGACTGGGTGAATTTCTGGAACGCATCCGGCGCGTAATTTTCCTCTGGCAACAGGAAGATTCCCTGTTGTTCCATTTTGTCGGTGAAGGCCTTGTTCTGCATGACCTTCTGATAGGCCTTATAAGTGGTATCGATCATGGCGCGTGGCGTGCCTTTTGGTGCATAAATACCATACCAGGTAGAGGCCTCAAGACCTGGCATCGTATCTGAGATAGTGGGCACATTGGGAAACTGCGGCATGGTTCGCGATGCGGTCAAGGCCAGCGCCCGGATCTTGTCGCCTTTGGTCTGGGGCAAGGCGGTATTGGTTTGATCGAACATGGCGTCAACCTGCCCACCCATCACATCGTTCAGCGCCGGCCCTGCCCCCTTGTACGAAATCTGCATGATTTTGATGTTTGCCTTGGCGGCAAACAATTCCGCCACCAGGTGAGAGCTGGAGCCAACACCGGCATTGCCAAAGTTGATCTTGCCCGGGTTGGCTTTGGCAAACTCGATCATCTCGCCCACCGTCTTGTATTTTGAACCGGCGCCAACCAGTAATACCAGCGGGGTGTCGGGAAAGCGAAAGACCGCGTCAAAATCCTTGATGGGGTCATACTTCATTGTTTTGTACAGCGAAGGGGCTGCCGCCATATAACCGAAATGCCCAACCAAAAAGGTATAGCCGTCCGGCTTGGCGTTCGAGGCCTTCGCTGCACCAATTTGTCCGCCGGCGCCGCCGACGTTTTCAACCACGATAGGCTGCTTCAGCTCTTTTGATACTTCAGCGGCAACCATCCGCGCCATGCCGTCGGTCGGACCGCCTGCCGCAAAGGGGACGATCCAGGTTACCGGCCGCTCCGGGTAGGACTGGGCGTAAGACACGTTGCATGCAACAATTGCTGCCACACTTGTGATTAATAGAGGAGTTGTTTTCATAAAGGGTTCCTTGTTGGCGTTCAGATACGTGCTGACGCGTTCAGGGCAAGAGCGACCATTTCCGGTGCCTTGCCCAGGTAATTGGCGGGATTGGTCAATGCCTGGATTTGCTCGTCTGATAAGTGCTGCGTGACCGCCGGGGTTTGCAAGAGTACGTCGGCCAGCGTCTGGCTGCCACTGTTGACCTTGCGGCAGGCGTCGTACACCACCTCGTGGGCCTGGTGTTTTCCTACATGGGCAGCCAGGGCCATCATGACTGACTCGGCCACGATCAGGCCTTTGGAAATACCCAGGTTCTTCTGCATTTGCGCCGCATCTACTTCCAGTCCTCCCAGTGCAAAACGGGCCTGGGCAAGCGCGCTTGCCGTCAGCAAAAAGCTCTCAGGAATGGCGATCCACTCTGCATGCCAGGGGCCGGTGGCCCGCTCAAAATCCTGGACCATGGCATCGAGCATCAGTCCGGCATGCTGTCGCACGCCCTTGGCGCAGGCCAGCATAATTTCACTTGAAATTGGGTTTCTTTTCTGCGGCATGGTGCTGCTTGCCCCGCGTCCTTTAACGAAGGGTTCATACACTTCGGCATACTCGGTCGATGCCATCAGCATGATGTCCAGAGCGATCTTGCCCAGTGAACCGGTGACCAGGGCAAGAAAATTAAGCGCTTCTGCAAAATTGTCACGTGCAACATGCCAGGTTGTTACCGGAATGCCCAGGCCAAGCTCCCGCATCATCTCAGCCTGCACTTGCAGACCCATATCGCCCAGCGAGGCAAGGGTACCGGCAGCCCCGGCAAGCTGGCCAACCTCTACACGCGGCTTCAGTTCGCGCAAACGCTGCTCGTGCCGGTCAAACATGCCAAGCCAGATCGCACACTTATAGCCGAACGTAATGGGAAGCGCCTGTTGCAGGTGCGTGCGCCCTGCCATCGGGGTATCTTTGTAAGTGCAAGCCAGCTCTTGCAGGATTGTTCTGAGCGCCCGAATATCAGCCTCAACCAACGCCAGCGCCTCTTTGATCTGCAGCGCATTAGCGGTATCCATAATGTCCTGGGTGGTCGCTCCCCAGTGGATATACTTGCCCGCTTCCTGGCATTGCTCTGCAAGCTGGGTCACCAGCGGCAATATCGGATAGCCCACATTTTCCGTTTCGTGTTTAAGACGCTCAAAATCGAGTTGCTCAAACTTTATCCGGCTTTCTATTTCAGCCGCGGCCGTAGCCGGAATCACATTCAGGCGTGACTGGGCCTTTGCCAGGGCTATTTCAACCGTGATGTACTTGCGGATAAGGCTGGCATCCGAGAACACATTACGCATAGCCGGCGTACCAAACGTATCGCGAAACAGCAGGGAGTCAAAAACAGTGGATGCGGAGGCAGACAGCATGAGGATTATTTCCATTATGTACGAACATATTAATATAATATATTATGTACGTACATATTAAATATCGGTAATAACCCTCATCTGGCCAATTGCCCGTATAATTTCCAGCATGAAAAAACTGACTAAATACAATGAAATTGCGCTGAGCCTGAAAGACGACATTGCCTCCGGAAAATACGGAATTGGCAGTCTGTTGCCGACGGAATTCGAGTTATCCGCCATGTACAGCGCAAGCCGGCAAACCGTCAGATCTGCGATCGCGGAACTGGCTCGCCAGGGGTTTGTCAGTCGCACCAAAAAACTGGGTACACGCGTAGAATCCGCGCTGCCGCAAAACATGTACCTGCACCGGCTCGATTCCATCAACGATCTGGTGCAGTTCAGTAATGAAAATAAAAAAGTGGTGCAGACGCTGGATCAGATCGTGCTGGACAAACAACTGGCCGCTGAGCTGGGACTGGAGCCTGGGCTGCATGCATTGAAAATATCAACAATGCGTTACGGCAAGGCCGTGGACAAATTGCCGATAGGTTGGACTGATATCTATGTCGTGTTGACTGGTCTTGACCTGGCATTACTGGCCGACAGGGTCAGGGCCAAACCGGACGTCTTGGTCAGCGCAATCCTGGAGGAAGAGTTCAACGTGACGCTCAAGGCCGTGAGTCAGGAGATCGATTCGATTCTTTTACCGGAAGCGCTGGAGACCGTGCTGCAGGCACCCTCTCCCGCCCCTGCCCTGAAAGTGATCAGACGGTATATTGACAGTAACGATGAAGTGGTGGAGATAAGCATCACTTTGCATCCGAGCGGCCGGTTTTCCTTGCTGCTGGATGCTAAGCGGGAGATGTAGGGGGCGTTCTTCACATGAATGAACTTACCGGGGTTTTGGCACAATTGCATAAGACACGCATTAGTGCGCGACATGGCAAACCAGAGTGCCTCAGCCACGCTTTGAGCTGGTTTGATTCTGAATAAAATGCGAAATCGATTTGGCCAGATAACAAGCACCTGAGCGCCTGTCGCTCAACCTGCCTGCGCAGGCTTTGCGAATATTGCAAAAGTCATATCCGGCACCCTGCATTGTTTGCGCTGCCTGTCCTGCCTACAATCGGGCCATAACTTGCTTGCGACGGTACCGCAGCGAGCTGCTATATAATCATATTCAATATAGAAATAAAACCAGGAGACATCGAATATGCGTCTAATTGATGCGGATACACCTGAGAAAATTCGCCTGCAGCCCCAGCAGGCTGTGCACTTGGGAGAGGCAGCGCTCAGGGGCATTGGCTACACCGAAGAAGAAAGCCGTATTATCACTCACCATCTCGTGGACAATTCCCTGTGTGGCTATGAGTTTGCAGGCTTGCCGCGTATCCTTGCCATTGCCGACAGCCCCGAATTGCAGAACCCCCGTTATCCGGTCAAGGTCATCCATGAGACACCGGTTTCGGCGTTGCTAGACGGGGGAAACCACGTCGGCTATATTTCCGTCAACGCCGGAGCCGAATTGGCGATCAAGAAAGTGCGGGAGTCGGGCATTGCTGTGGTCGGCGTGTCAAATAGCTGGTTCAGCGGTCGCAACGCTTACTACCTGGAAAAAATTGCCCGTGCCGGATATGTCGGCATCCATACCGTTAGCGGAAGCCCGATGGTCGTACCGATAGGCGCAAAGCGCCCGGCTTTGGGCACGAACCCGATCGCCTTTGCATTTCCCGCTGAAAAGGACCCGTTTATTTTCGACATGGGTACGGGCGCGACCATGTGGGGAGAGGTACTACTGCATGCCTTCCTGGAGAAAGACTTCGATGACGAAGTCGGCGTAGACGCCAACGGCACCCCGACCCGCAACGCCAAAGCCATTGTCCAAGGAGGCGTGGTCCCGTTTGCCGGGCATAAGGGGTATGGCCTGTCGCTGGCCATCCAGGCATTAGGCCTGCTTGCAGGCGCAAGACGGCGCTCTGGCCAGGTATCGGACTTCGGCTTTCTTTTTATTGCCTTTGACCCTGAAATATTAATGCCGGCCGCCCAGTTCAAAGCCCAGTTGTCGGAACTGCTGCAATCGATAAAAGCGCTGCCCAGGCAGGACGGCGTGGACGAGATCCGCATCCCCTCAGAACGCTCGCAACGGGAGCGAAGCCTCAGGCAAGAACAAGGCATTCTGGTGCAGCGCCGGGTCTATGACCGGTTGATGCAAATGCGTGACTCAGATGGATGAGCTGGCTGCAATCCGGGTATTCGCCCGGGTAGCCAGGGCGGGCACCTTTTCCGAGGCGGCGCGCCAGCTCGATATGTCAACGAGCTCGGTCTCACGCCAGATCAACGCGCTGGAAGAATCGCTGGGAATCCGCTTGTTCAAACGTTCAACGCGCAATCTGGTCTTGACCGAGGCAGGGGAAACCTACCTGACATCGATCGACCCGGCATTGAAGCAGTTGGAGCTGGCCAGGCGGACAGCACTTTCCTATCAGCGCACGATCAGTGGCTCCATACGCTTTCATGCCCGCACCTCAGCGGGGACAGAAGTCATCGTGCCTGCCTTGTCCGAGTTCTTCATCCGCTACCCTGATATTGAAATTGATATCACCCTGACCGATGAGCGTGTCGATCTTCTTGCCAATGGCATTGACGTCGCGGTATGGCTGGGCAAACTCGAAGACTCCAGCATGGTGGCAAGAAATCTGAGCAGCAGCAGGCGCGTGATCTGCGGCAGTCCGGCCTATCTGCAGCGCCATGGCATTCCGCGCAAGCCCGACGATCTGCTGCAACACAGCTGCCTGGTTTACCTGCAGCATAACTACCTGAAAGACTGGCGTTTTCAGAAGGATGGCCAGTCTTTTGTCATTCCAGTCACCGGCAAGTTGCGCACGCCCAACAGCGTGGTGCTTATGGAAGGTGCCAAACAAGGACTGGGACTGGTCATGCTGCAGGGGTGGATGGTTCGCAAATCGGTGCAGGAAGGCTCGTTGCAAGCGGTTATGGAAGATTATGAAGCCTACCCGACAGAAGCGGACACAGCGTTGTATATTGTCTATCCGCATCGACACGGCCTGCCGTTGAAAGTGCGGGTTTTTATCGACTTTTTGGTGCAGCTGTTTGATCCTGAATCGCAGGCGTCTGCGTGATCGTTTTGCTCACGTCTGCCAGACGATAAATCCGGGCGGCATTACGCCAGAACAGGAGGTCTTTTTCGTCAGATGTCGCAGCCTGCGCAATTCGCTTCAGCGCATTCCAGCCCACACAATAACTGTGAGAGCCTCGGTCTGCCGGAAAATTACTTTCAAACATACAGCGCGTTACACCGAAAGCGTCGATACATGGGTCGATCCAAGGTCGCCAGATATCGGCCAACGCTTGCGAATTGGCCGGCGTACCGCCCTGGCCTGGCCAGCCTAGCCCCGTCATCGGCAAACCCAGCCCGCCCAACTTCACCGTCACATTGTCGCAGCGAGCCAGTTCGCGCATATTCTGCAGCCACTGGGTTCGCACCTGCGCAGCCTGGCCTTCGTACCCTCGTGTTCCCAGCACGCCGCCACAGTGATTAAGTATGATGCTAACCGATGGAAAATCCCGCGCCAACGCGGTCAGCCTGGGCAGTTGATGAAAAAAGAGCCACGCGTCAAACGATAAGCCAAAGCGGCCCAGTTGTGCGAATCCCCGGCGAAAGGTCTTATCGTCGAGCAATCCCGGATGGGACGGGTAGGCGGGATTGAGCAGTTCAATGTCCTTATCCCATGCCAGCGGTTGCCGTATACCCTTGAAATAATTGCCGCCGGCGCCCATGTGCGATTCCAGTACAGGACGGACCCGCTCGCCCAGTGTCAGGTCAGCATATCCGACAATACCGGCACAGATACGCGGCACTTCAGGGGGCGCCTTGTCGCAGGCCAGGGCGATATCATGGGCAAACGCCGTCTCGCCGATAGCCTTGAACGCTTCAGGTCCGTTTTCCCGCAGCATCGAACGCGCCTGCACATAGACCGTTGCCCGGACATCATGCCCACTGCATATATCGGTGAGCATGTCATTTAGCAAATAGCGAATGCCGGGCCTGTCGTACAGGTGGTGGTGAGCATCGATAATCAACTGGTCCGGATCGAGTGCGAGCTCGCGGGTGCCAGGCAACCGGCAGGCGTCACCATGGGGCTGATCCTGACCATTCACGGCTGGACTCCGGCCTCGCCTGGGACCGGGCGCTCCAGCTCGGGCGCCCGGCTTTGCGGAAGACCGATTTCAAAGCAATTGAGCGTGATCGAAACCAGACAGTAATAGCCAAGTATCGCAACGAGCTCTACCAGGCCACGTTCTCCCAGCGCCTGAAGACCCTCGGTGTAATGCGTCGACGATAGCTGGCCGCAAGAGAGCACCTCGCGTGAAATCGCATAGACGGTTTTTTCTTTCACCTCGCTAAACGCCGGTGCACGATGATCGGCAATGGCATCAATAGCGGCAGGGTCCAGTCCCGCCTGCAAGGCCAGTTTCTTGTGCGCGGTCCATTCGTGATGGGACGTCCAGTGGCGGGCGCAAACCAGTATGGCCAGCTCAGTCAATCTGGGCGTCAATGTCGTGTCAAAACGCAACAAGGCGCCCAGATCCTGGGCGCGCCGCGCCAGTTCGGGGTTGCGAAGCCAGGCAATCATCGGAGCGGGAACTTTGCCCCGGGGTCCTGCTCGCGCGGCCTCGCAGGCAGCAGCCTGCTCTGCAGACATTTCAGACGGATCCAGCATGGGAAGACGTTGCATACAGTTCTCCTGAGCATTCTAAGTGGTTGGACGCGCTGCTGTCATGCCACCATCGACGACCAGTTGCGTCGCAGTGATATATCGCGCTTCGTCGCTGGCAAGAAACAGCACGGCATGGGCCACATCCCAGGCGTCTCCCATCCGACCCACAGGAACGCTGGCGTGGCGTTTTTCAATAAATGATTCGGCATCTTGTATGCCCAGTTGTGTAACCAGCCGGTTAGAGACCAAGGGCGTGTCCATCACGCCTGGAACGACGGTATTGACACGAATTCCTTTGCGCGAATAAGCGATCGCTACAGCGCGACTAAAGGAAAGCACGCCCCCCTTGGACGCAGCATACGCCACGCTCACCCGTCCTTGATCCTGAAAACTCATGCAGCCGATGCTCGACAAGTTCACGATTGCCCCTCCCCTTGCTTCAGAATTGAATTGCCGCTCCATGACAGGTAAAACGTGCTTGCATCCAAGAAACGCCGTTTTCAAGTTCAGTTCCATCTGTGCATCCCACGCCTGCTCTGGCATCGAAACCGGGTCGCCAGGTGCGCTTCCCCCCACATTGTTGACCAGCACATCGATGCGCCCGAACCGATCCAGGCATGCACTGACGGCCGATTGCACTTGCTCGCTGTCGGTCATATCGCAGGTTTGCCAGACCCAGTTTTCATGCCCTTCTTCCAGCATGGCGGCATTTGTGCCTTGCAGTGCACTGTCGTCCCTGTCCACGCCGAATACATGGGCCCCCTGGCGGGCCATCAACACTGCCGTCGCCTTGCCATTTCCCCATCCCTGCCCGGCTGCTCCGGCGCCCGCCACGAATACCACTTTTCCTGTCATATCAAGCATCGCTGCTCCTTTCATGCTTAGTGAACCGTTATTGACGTTACGCAATGAGCCCGACTTCGCTCGCCTTTATATGCAACGCGACGTAATGGGAATAAATACGCGCGTGTGCAAGGCCCCCGCCCATGAACCACAGCCCCTGCTGTGGCGTTGGTCGAAACATATTGCTCAACTCGCCATCCTCGGCCAACCCCCAAACCGGCCCGATCTTGTCGGCGATATCCTCGCCCAGTAACTCGCGCACGACCTCGTTCTGGTTCTGGTAGCCTGTGGCCGTCACAAGCAGATCGGCCTTGTAAATGCGCCCGTCCTTCATCTGCAAGCCCGTTTCGACAAAGCGCTCGATGTCTTCGTACTGGATCAGCCCGACCTGGCCATCGATGATCAGTTCCGAGCAGCCGCAATTGAGGTAGTAGCCCCCGAAGCGGCGACGCAGTTTCATTTGGTGTCCGGTGTTATCTTCCCCTATATCCAGCTTCATGCCCTTGGCTCGAAGGCCTGCGATAAGATCCTTATCCATTTCCAGCATTTTTTCGACAGCCAACTGGTAGCCGCGCACCAATAAAGGATAGGTGCTGGCCGTGGCAATCAGATCGCAGTCCTCCAACGGCAGACCTTCGTTGTAGTAAAGAGAATGATTGATCCCGGCAGCCTCGACACTTGCCACCGTAATGGAGCCACGCTGTATCAGCGAGACATTTGCGCCGTGAGCGTGCAGATCCTGCGCAATATCATGGCCACTTGTACCAACGCCCAGCACCAGCGCCGACTTGCCTTTCCAGGCGGAACCGTCGCGGTAGTCGTGCGTATGCAGGATCTGCCCTGCGAAATCGTCAAGGCCAGGGGCACGCGCCGACTTGGGTTTTCCCACGATGCCATTTGCGAAAACAACATGGCGGGGATGCAGGCGCCGCTCGGGATGCCCGCGCCGTTGAACGCGCGCCGACCAATGTCCTGCTGCCTCGTCGTAACTGGCGCCCTTGAACTCGGTATCCGTCCAGACGTTGCACTCCATGGCCCAGGCATACGTTTCGAGCCAATTGCCAAGCATATCCTTGGGAAGATAGAGCGGCCAACTGGGCGGGAAAGGCATATAAGGCAAATGGTTAAGGGGAACACGATTGTGAAGGGCCAGTGAGTGGTATCGGTTGCGCCACACATCCCCGACACGCGCCAGTTTTTCTACCACCAGAGTATCGACACCCTGCAGGCGCAGCCGCGCCGCAAGGCTGAGTCCTGCCTGGCCGGCGCCAACGATCAACACCGCAGGCTCCCTATCTTCGAACGCCCGTTCCCGTTGCCGCCTTTCTGTCCAGTTCTCGCCGCCAAAGGCGCGCGAGTATGCCTGCCCGCTGGGACGACGCCCATTGATGGGCTCTTCATGTCCCTTCAGTTCGTCAAGAGAGGTCATGAGCACCCATGCCCGGTCCGGTTGATCCGCCAGTATTCTGACGATGCCGTGGCCGCGACCGGCCCGGCTTTCAAACCCGAAGATCGCCTCTATGACATCGACGCCTGTCCGGGTGACACGGCGCGGTGGCGTGCGGCTTGAGTCCAGCGCAAACATGCTGGTTTGCGCGCTCGCCTGGGCATCAAGCAGGCCCTGAACAATCTGCTGGGCGCCGACATAGGGCGTAATGTTCCAGGTGAAGGCCAGCAGGTCCCGCCAATGACTATCCGCAGAAAAAATATCAAGAAGCTGCTCGCGATCTCCGGAACATAGCGAGGCCTCGAAACGCGATAGCCAATCCCGAACGATATCTGTATTTTCGATCAGCCGGGTTCGATCAAGGATCATGTCGTCTTGCATCTGTGCTCCTGTATAGTGGCGTCGACAGAGTCTGGAAAGGCCGGGTAGCAGGTTGGGTTCTTTTCTATCCAGGCTTGTCGTCGTCAGGAAATTCTAGTTGTGAAGGCGACCCGGAAATAGTGATGTTCCCGGTAAACAATCTTGCTCCATACGCAAAGGCCAGGGAAGGACACAGCAAATGCGACAGCTTTCCTGATTATGCAAAACACATTTTCAGTTTCGTGCCATATACAACATGAATCCAATCCCTAGAATGATGCTATGACATGACATGCCAGTAACACACCAAAGGAGACAATATAATGAAAATGGATAGACGGACATTTTTGAAAACAGCCGGCGCGCTCCCGGTGATTGGACTGGGCACCACAGCATATGCAGAGCAATATCCTTCCCGGCCTATAAAAATTGTTGTGCCGGCATCGGCAGCCACCTCCATTGATGTAGCTGCGAGATTTTTCACCGAACCCCTGTCACGCAAGCTCAAGACTCCCGTTGTGGTCGAAAACAAGCCAGGCACGGGCGGACTGATCGCCTATGCCAGCACTGCCAAAACCCAACCGGATGGCTATACCCTCATGCTTGCGGGAATTCCGATGTACCTGTTGCCACTGTTGTCGACGGGGACTGCCCAATTCGACGCCAGGGCGGACTTTACACCAGTTACGCGGGTCGCCAGGGTGTCCTTGGGTGTTGTCGTGGCGCCGGACTCGCCGTACCGGACGCTGGATGATCTGATCCAGGCAATGAAAAAAAGGCCAAATGAACTGACCTATTCCTCCCAGGGAATTGGCAGCACGGCGCATCTTTGTTCGGTGCTGTTCACGCACATGAGCCATACCAAGGCGCAACACGTACCCTACAAATCCACCACCACCGCTACCACAGACGTAGCAGCAGGACGAATCACATTTACGACTCAAACGGCACCTGCATTGCTAGGCTTGATTCAGAGTGGCAAATTACGGCTGTTGGCAGTGACGGGAGAAGAACGCTGGGAGCCATTCCCTGACGTGCCTACCGTGCAAGAGGCAGGTGTCCCCGATTTCGAACTATCGTCCTGGCTGGACTTCGTCGCTCCAAAAGGAACACCTGAACCTGTTCTCCAATTGCTTACGGACCAATTCAGCCAAATTGCGAACTCTTCAGAGTACAAAACATTCTGCAAGCAACAGATTATTTTTCCTGATGTCGTGGGCTACCAGGAGCTTGCCCGGCAGATGCCTGACGAAGCAGCCAAATGGAAACGGATCGTTGATCTGTCCAAATCCAGCTGACGCATTTGCATCGCTATGCGCATTTGGACTGCAACGTAGCCGGCACTTCTGCTGCTTCTGTACTAGCCCTTTCTTTGAACACCAATGGCACCACACTCAGCACCCCAAGCACCGCCAGCCCCGCTCCTACCCACAGCGGGGCGCGCATGCCAAAGTCCAGGCTGATGCCCAACCCACCCAGCGCGGAGCCCGCAAACAAGCCAATATTAATGACGGATGCATGTACGGTATTGACAAGCGGACTTGCGTTCGCCGTCTTGATCACGCGTGCCACCATGGCCGGGTTCAAGGCAACGCCGGTCAGTCCGATCAATATCAAGGCGCCCAGAGCGACAGGCTGCAGTTGCCCGAAAAGCGCGAATGCAATGAGCGCTGCTGTCAGGACGATCTGTCCCCAGAACAGGACCTGCATGGTGTGACGATCGGCAAGTCGCCCCACAATAAAATTGCCAATGACGGTTGCCGCGCCATACAGCATGAGCAACAAGGGAATGGTTGAAGCGTCATAGCCACTCACGTTGAGCAAAATAGGGGAAAAATAGCTGAATGCGGCAAAGGTCGCGCCAATGATCAGGGCGCTGGTGCCGTATGCGGCCCACAGGCGGCCGTTATTTAGCGAAACCAATTCTGCCTGCGCACTGGTGCGTTGTTCAATCCGCGAGGCAGGCAGCGTAACGGCAAGCAGGACACCCGATGCTGCCGTCATTGCGGCCACCAGCCAGAATACGAAGCGCCAGCCCAACGCCTGTTCCAGCGCAGTGGCTGCCGGCACGCCGAACACGGTTGCAAACATCAGGCCGCTGATAACGATGGCGGCCGAGCGGGCCACCTTGCCGGGTGCCACCATTTGGGCGCAAATGGCCAGCGCCAGGCCGAAACACGCCGATGCAGCAACGCCGCACAATATGCGCCCAACGACCATAATTTCATATGTGGTTGCCGCAGCCGCTACCGACTGCCCAATCGTATAGACCCCGATAAGCACAAGCAGTGCACGCTTGCGCGGCACGTTCAGCAGGGCCAGCATCAAAACAGGCCCGCCAATGACCATGCCCGCCGCGTAATAGGAAATCAGATAGCCAACTTCAGGAACCGAGACATTCAGCGCCTGGGCCAGCGAAGGCATCATGCCCGCCACCATGAACTCGGAAGTGGTCAGGGCAAAAACAGCCAGCGCCAGGAAGTAGACAATCACAGGCATGGTTTGTTGCTCTTGACTCTTAGACATTTGCGCCGCCATCAATCAGCAGGCTGGCGCCGGTAATCGAGCGTGCCGCATCGCTGGCCAGATACACAGCCATGGCAGCGATCTCTTGCGGCGTGTTAAAACTGGAAATGGCGCGCAGGCTGCGTTGACCGTCGGCATGCTCGCCATTGGCCGGATTCATGTCGGTGTCGGTCGAGCCCGGCTGGATAATATTGACCGTAATACCGCGCGGCCCCAGGTCGCGCGCGGCGCCTTTGGTCAGCCCCCACACTGCTGCCTTGCTCATGGCGTATAGCGACATATCCGGGCTGGGTACCCGTTCGGCCAGGTTGCTGCCGATATTGATAATGCGTCCGCCCTCGGTCATGACCTGCGCGGCGCGTTGAATGGCGGCAAAGACTGCGCGGGCATTCACACCCATCTGACGTTCGTAATCGTCCAGCGTGAATTCCCCGGTTGGCTTCAGTTCAAAGATCCCCGCGTTATTCACCAGAATATCCAGCTTGCCGAAATGCTCAAAGACCGTAGAAACGGCCTCTTGCACTGCAACGGGGTCAAGGCTGTCCACTTGCAAGGCCAGTGTTACGGGCGCGGCTGGCGACGCCTCGCCCGATGTATTTTTCAGTGCTTCAATGTCCGCGACCAGTTTTTGCGCCGCCTCGCTCGAACTTGAATAAGTGAAGGCAACGTTCGCGCCCTCTTTTGCCAGGTGACGCACAATGGCTGCGCCAATACCACGGGAGCCGCCAGTGACCAGCGCTGTTTTTCCTGCAAGCTGCAACATATCAATTTCCTTTCTTTAATGATCGTTATATAATCCTAAATTGAATTGATGCACGTCGTCAACATATTTTTTGAGTAATCGTTATATAATTTAATTATGGTAACCAGAGGCCGACCTCGCTCCTTCGACAGAGACGCTGTTCTACGCGCCGCCATGCAGCTGTTTCAGGCTCACGGCTACGAAGGTACGTCCATGGCCGATCTGACTGCGGCCATGGGTATTCCTGCGCCCAGCCTGTACAACGCATTCGGCAACAAGGAAGGATTATTTAAGGAAACGGTGGAGTACTACGTCACACATGACGGCAGCGCGACCGCCCGTGCCCTGCGCGAGCAGCCAACAGCACGCAAGGCAATTGAAATAATGCTGCATGAGGCGCTGGGGCCAGTTGCAAACACGAACAAAACCCACGGCTGCCTGGTGGTGCTGGGTGCCACCAATTGTGCCGAGGAACACCGCGAGGTTGATGATTTTCTGAAGGGATTGCGCCAGGGCAACTACGAAGCCGTCCACCAGCGCCTGCGCAAGGCCCAGGCAGAAAAAGAATTATCGGACACCGTGGACACGGCTGCGCTGGCAAGTTTTTATGCCACGCTGATGAACGGCCTTGCCATACAGATACGGGACGGCGTGCCGCGCGCGGTACTGGAAAAAGTGGTGGAAACAGCCATGGCGGCCTGGCCTGATCAGACTGGCTGATTACTGGCTAGCCCGCTGGCTTTCTTCCCTATTGCGGCAAATCAATATCCTGCATCACATATGACAATGTCTTGCCATGAGCATCCATTGCAAGTGAAATCGTCACTCCGCCTCCCAATGCATTTTCGATCACAAAGTTAAGCGCTCTCAGTTTTGGCAGTTCATATCGTGTCACCGGCCCCCCCGCAAGATGCTGATATGCCTGCATAACGCGTTCGACCGTCAAATCGCGACGCAATCTCTCCCATCCCGTCGCGTCATACGCAATAACCGAGACATTCGATGTATTGCCCTTGTCGCCGGCACGCGAATGCCCCAGCTCATAGACTTTGGTCATGTTGGTCCTCCGTTCATGACAATTTCCGGGCGAACATGCTCGCGCGGCAGCAGCAAAGATTTAACCCCAATCACCTGGCGCACTGCATTGGTGCCTCCTCCACCGCCTGCAGGTCCGTTCACATTTAACGTCCTTACTTCAAAACCCACGACCTCGGCTGCCTTGCGATCCTGGCTGCGCGCAGCAACACGCAAACGGACTTCGTAAGGCTCTGGCCGGTCGGGCTGCTCGCCATGCAGGCTGGATACGCCGATGTAATCGACGCGGATTTCTGGATAGGTGAAGCCTCGCAAGGCAAGGCGCTCACGCACGATTTGTTCCGACATGCGCGCCCGAGCCAATGCATGCGGTCCTGCATAGCCGACCTCGCCTTCACCGATCCAGCCGTCGTGATAGCCAACCACCACTTTGTAGCTCGGGGTACGTGGACGGCCGCGTGCGCCCGTCATCTGCACACGATTTTCGGCCATCTGCACAAATTCAGCCTGGGTAATATCAAGAACGCAATCAGGCGTGATGTAGCTTGTCGGATCGTGCATTTCGTATAGGGCCTGCTCGGTGCAGGTGGCTACATCCAGTCGCCCTCCTGAACCATCCACTTTGCCGAACTGTACATTGCCGCTCACATCGATATCAGCATATGGAAATCCAATACGAGCCATATCCGGTACGAATTTGCGAGGCAAATCGGCAAAACACCCACCGGTCAGTTGAGCGGCGCACTCCATCAGATGTCCTGCGAACGTGCCGGCTGCAAGTCGCTCGTAATCGTCGTAAGACCAGTCCAGTCCATGCAGCATGCAGGCAAGAAAAAGGGACGGGTCGGCCACACGGCCAGTCACGACAATCTGCGCATTCCGCCTGAGCGCTTCACTGACGATATCGGCGCCCAAATAAGCGTTCGCCGCCGCCAGGTGCGGCAGCAGCGATTCCACCGGCTCACCGCTTTCCAGCAAAGGCAGTTGCGGATTGGCGCGAATGACTTCGGTCACATCATCGCCGACAATGGAGGCAACGCACGGTGCTTCCAGGCCCAAGGCTTGCGCCTGTTCCCCGACAACTCGGGCCGCTTGCAACGGGTTGGCGGCGCCCATATTGGTCACGATCCGTATCCCGCGCTGCATGCACTCGGGCAAAACCATGCGCATGCGATCCGCCAGATAGGGTGAGTACCCCGCCTGGGGATTCTTCAGGCGTGTCAATGTTTCACGAGCGATGGTCCGTTCAGCCAGGCATTCGAATACCAGATAATCGATGTCGCCATGCCGGGCCAATTCCAGTGCTGGCTCGAAGCGGTCATCGGAAAAGCCCGAACCGGCAGCGACACGAATGCTATTTTTGGTCATGCAATTACTCCAATTAATCCGATTATTCCGGTTTAATACCTGCGGCCTTGATGATTCTGGCCCATTTTTCGGTTTCAGAAGCCTGAAACTGCTTGAGGACCTCGCCATCGCCAAACGCCACTTCAGTGCCGGTTTTCTCAGTCAGTTGCTTCAGCTCCTGTGAATTCATCGCCTTGCCGAGCAATCGGCTTAACTGCGCCGTGATGTCAGGCGGGGCGTTGCGCGGCAAATACACGGCCGTCCAGTAAGACATTTCGTACCCCTTTACGCCAGCCTCTTGCATCGTCGGCACCTCAGGCAGGATATCCAATCGCCGCTGACTGCTGACAGCCAGGCCGCGCAGCTTGCCGCTCTTGATCAGGTTGACCGCCGAAGAAGTATCGACAAACATCACCTGCAGCAGGCCGCCCATCAAATCATTGAGCGCGTTTGGATTACTTTTGTAGGGAACGTGGACCAGATCCACGCCGGCAATCTGCCTGTACAACTCGGCCGAAACACGTGACGAGGAGCTGCCGCTGCCAAAATTTAACCGGCCAGGTTCTTTCTTGGCCTGTTCGGTAAAGTCTGCGACCGTGGTAGCGGCAAACTCCGGCTTTGTGACCATCACCAAATATCCCTTGCGCAGCAAGGCTACCGGCGTGAAATCCTTAACCGGGTCGTAAGGCACGTTCTTGTATAAATGCTCAGCGGCGGCATGCGTGCTGTTGGTGGTCAACAGCATTGTGTATCCGTCAGGCTTTGCGTTCGCTACATCTTGCGCAGCAATGAAACCGTTGCCACCCGGTCGGTTTTCGACCACGACCGTGATTTTATCTGCCTGCCCCATTGCCTGTGCCAGTGCTCGCGCAACCTGATCGGTGCCACTGCCGGCGCCAAATGGCACCACCATTCTGATCGGCTTGGAAGGATAAGACTGTGCAACAGCCGTTTGGGCCATGGCGACGGACAGAGCTGCGCACAAATAGAAAATCGATTTCATCAGGTCTCCTCGGATAGGTGGCAGATATGCAAATGCGAAAACTCGCCAGGCTCTGCCTTCTTTGTCATTACTTGTGCGGATAGTGTAGATAGGGCACACTGATATAGGAAGTGAATTTATCTTATCAATTTGATGTTAATAAATTATCAATAAGCAGGAGCACACAATGCGCTCGACATTGACTGTCCACGAATTGGAAGCATTTTTGTTGCTTGCGGAAACCTGCAATTTCCATCGGGCAGCCGAACGTTTCCATGTATCACAACCGGCATTCAGCCGTATCATTCAATCTGCCGAGCAAAAGCTGGAAACGCGCCTGTTCGACCGCAATACCCGCCAAGTGGGGTTGACCCGCGCCGGGGAAGAACTATTGCCGATCGCTCGCCGCATTGTTGCCGAGTTCCACGATTCATTGAGCGATCTGTCAGAGTTCGTAGCCGGAAGAAAGGGCCTGATTACGATCGCCTGCCTGCCATCGGCTGCTGCGCTATTGCCGGAAACCATGTTCAAATTCGAACAATCACATCCACGGGTAACCATTTCATTGGTACCACTGTCCAACGAGTTCGTTCGGGATATGGTCTCTGATGGGCGAGCAGACTTTGGCATATCGGTTGCCCCGGGCCCACAAGGACAAGTAACCTTCGAACCCTTTACACGAGACGATTTCGTGCTGATCTGCAGCCGCAATGATCCCCTGGCAAAGCGCCGGCAGGTCGATTGGAATGTACTGGCAGACCGCCCCATCGTAGCCAGTGGCTCGGCAAGCAGCATTCGTCCCATCGTAGATCGGGTATATGCCGACCTTGGTTTGTCTATCGTACCCAAGTACGAGGCAACGAATATTTCGGTGGTCGGCGCAATGGTGTCGGCCGGGCTCGGCGTCGCACCCATTCCTCGTTTGGCATTGCGGTTGATGGATATTACGGGGCTGGCGGTACTCAAGCTGGGTCGGCCCGTAGTGCATCGGGACATCGGAATATTGACGCGTAACGGGCGCTCGCTATCGGCCGCTGCTACCAAGTTTCTGCACACTCTGAGAATGCAATGAAGGGCACGGGTTCGTGACCTGCACCCTGCTCGACCGTCTGACCCTGCGATCTGCATCAAAAAATTGACAATCTCCCAAAATAGCCACATATTCACCGCATGAATTACGGTGAATATATCTGGCAATCTCCGCAATGGCCTGACTGGCAATATGATCTGGCTACCCTGACAGAACCTTTAGCAGCCGTCAGTCACGCGCAGGGCATGCTGCTGGGCCGCCTGGCAGATATAGGCATGCCCCTTCGCGACCAGGCAAGCCACCGGCCCCATGCAAGTGATTTCCGGTCCCATTGGCCATGAAAAAATCCACTACGAAGCCCCGCCCGCAACCCGACTACCTGTTGAAGTTGCTCGTTTTCTGAACTGGCTGAACAGCGGCAACCCCCATGAACCGGCGCTGCTGCGCGCCGGGCTGGGTCATTTATGGTTCGTCACTTTACATCCGTTTGACGATGGCAATGGCCGAATTGCCCGTGCTATAGGCGATCTGCTGCTGGCGCGTGCTGACCGAAGTCCACAGCGGTTCTACAGCCTGTCGGCACAGATTCAACGCGAACGCAAAGCCTATTACGATATTCTGGAACGCACGCAAAAAGGCGACTTGAATGTCACCGGATGGCTGCGATGGTTCCTGGCGGCCCTGCTCAAATCGGTCGAGCAGGCGCAGAGCACGCTGGATCAGGTATTGTTCAAGGCAAGATTCTGGCAACATGCAGCGAACGTTCCAATGAACGAGCGCCAGATCAAAGTGCTCAACCGGCTGCTTAATGGGTTTGAAGGAAAACTGACGACAAGCAAATGGGCAGCCCTGGCAAAATGCTCGCAGGACACAGCGCTTCGGGACATCACAGAGCTATTGCAGTATCGGATACTAAAAAAGTCTTCTGCGGGCGGACGAAGCACAAGCTACGTCCTCTCCCACCGCAACTGACCATCTGTCCGGGGCACGTTTGATGACGCGTCAGCCTCATCAATATTGAAATACCAGACGGCCATTGCCCGCTTTTCTGCCCGTTTCACTACCCGCATCCTTATCCTGTTATCCGGCAGTGGAATCACAGGGCCGGGCTCCCGGCGGCACTTGCCGCACCCGTCCCAGAAACGCCCATTGATACCGTGCCACTTCGCTTCCCTGAGCAAGCGCCCGGCCGATCCATTGTCCGGCCTCACAACGATCGGATTTAACGGCGTCTCCATATAGCGTTGGTCCCACCAACAGCGCCATGCCAAGCATTTCCTGTGCGCCCAGGTGGTCGGCCGCTCCTGCGGATCGCAACAACCTCAGCATTTGCTCATAATGGCCTGCCGTCTGGGCTTCAAGCGCCAGCTGAAACGTCTGCCCGGGCGAGATCATTCCAGTGGCCAGCGCCGATGTTGACGCTCCAGACATCGCGACCGCAAGCATTAGCATAGCCCAGTCTTTGCGAAATACTGAGACAGGATTTCCAGATTCGTCTTGTGAATGTATTAAAGCCATATCAATCTCCCGTTGGTTTATACGAGAGTCATTCTGGCGTATGAAGGAATCCATGGAAAGACGGATTATCCGTAGAAAGCTTCAGGCAAATCCTGAGGACGGCTTCAACACGTTATTGTCCCAGGATCTTGAAATTTTATGTCTGTACTTCACAGATGAAATAAATTCGCTGACCCGCCGCGTCTACCCTGAAAACACGCGGCAGGCCCAGATTATGCTAACGAGCGACCCCGAAGTTCATCCGCTGCACCGGGCTGCTTTAACCCCAGATTTTCCCGTAACGTTCGCCCTTCGTACTCGGTGCGAAACAGGCCGCGCCGGCGCAGTTCCGGCAGAACATCTGCAATAAAATCATCAAGCCCACCCGGCAGCCATGGAGACATGATATTAAAGCCATCGGCTCCGCCCTCTTCAAACCATTGCTGCAACTGGTCGGCGATTTGCGTGGGTGTTCCCACGACCTGCTGGTGCCCACGGGCGCCGGAGATGCGCAGATAAAGTTGCCGGATTGTCAGGTTGTCGCGCTGCGCCAGGTCCGCCAGCAACTGCTGACGGCTTTTGCCGCCGTTGGTGACCGGCAATTCGGGAAGCGGACCATCCACCGGGTAACCCGACAGGTCCGCGCCGATCATATTGGACAATAGCGAAACGCCCACGATCGGGTCGATCAGGCTTTGAAGCCGTTCGAATTTTTCCTCGGCTTCAGCCACGGTGCGCCCGACAACAGGAAAGATACCCGGCATAATCTTCACATCATCCGGCTCCCTGCCGTAGCGCTGCGCACGATCCTTGATATCTGCGTAGAAGGACCTGGCCTCGTCAAACGTCTGATGCGCTACAAAAATAACCTCGGCTGTGCGACCGGCCAGCTCGCGACCGGCTTCGGACGCACCCGCCTGGACCACCACGGGACGGCCCTGCGGCGAACGGGCAACGTTCAGCGGCCCTCGTACCGAAAAATGCTTGCCCTTATGATTCAGTATCCGCAGTTTTTCCGTGTCATAGAAAATGCCCGATGCCTTGTCACGCAACAGCGCATTTTCACCCCAGCTTTCCCACAACCCCACCACTACGTCGTGAAATTCCGCCGCGCGCTCATAGCGCTCATCATGGGCGGGGTGTCGCTCAAAATTGAAGTTCTGCGCCTCGGCTTCGCTGCTGGAGGTCACCAGATTCCAGCCGGCGCGCCCGCCGCTGATCAGGTCCAGTGTGGCGAACTTGCGCGCAAGGTTATAGGGCTCATTAAAGGTGCTGGATGCGGTAGCGATCAATCCGATGCGCTCGGTCAGCGCGGCCAGGGCCGGCAAAACGGTCAGCGGCTCCAGTTGGTCGGCCCGGGCGGTACGGGCCAGGAAAGGCAGATGTGAGCTGCGTACCCCCACCGAATCAGCAAAAAAAATGGCATCGAATTTGGCCGCTTCAGCGCGCCGGGCAAGATCGGCATAGTGCGCGAAATTGGTTCCTGCATCGGCTTGCGCCTCGGGGTGTCGCCAGGCGGCAATGTGGTGGCCGGTCTGCATCAGGAATGCGCCTAGCTTGATCTGTTTCAGGGGTTTACCCATGGGATTGACTCATAAAAAAAGAAAAGGAATTACCAGGCCATGCCCAAGTCTGCCAGCGAGCGCGGATAAGGACGGGAAGAAACGGAGCGTTGCGGGCTGTCAATCTGGTTCGGGTCAAGATCCAGGAAATCGCTCAACACATCGTCCCGCAACTGGATAAAGTGTGGGTCACTGCGATTGCGCTGGCGCGGCAGGTCAACCTGCACTGTGCGCCGGATGCGTCCGGGGTGCGGCTGCATCACCACGACCTTATCGCCAAGGAATACGGCTTCATCCACATCATGCGTGACCAGCAACATGGTAATTTGCTCTTTCTGCCAGATATGTTGCAGTTCAACCTGCAGCTTCGACCTGGTCAATGCATCCAGGGCGCCAAAAGGCTCGTCCAGCAGCAGGATGCGCGGACGGTTGACCAATCCGCGCGCTATGGCCACGCGCTGCGCCATCCCCCCGGATATCTGGTGTGGATAAGATTTTTCAAATCCTTCCAGCCCGACCAGGGCGATATGCTCGGCAATCAGGTCGCGCTTTTGCGCCGCGTTAAACGGCGCGTTGCGCAGTGCCACGCCCACGTTCTGCTCTACCGTCAGCCAGGGGAACAGCCGGTGGTCCTGAAAAACGATGCCGCGCTCGCGACTGGTGCCGGCAATCGGCTGCCCCCCGGCCAATATTTGCCCTTCAAAGGCGTTGTCCAGTCCCAGGACCAGTCGCAACAGCGTAGACTTGCCGCAACCGCTGGCGCCCACGATACTGATGAACTGGCCCGCCGGCACAGTCAGGTTGATGTTGTCCAGCACCTGCAGCACCCCGCCGCTGGCTTGCTGACTTGCGTACCGCTTACCCAGTCCGATGATTTCCAGATCATTGGATACCAACCGGGGATCGACATGCCCGGATGAAGACTGCGCCACTGTCGCAGGGCCACCGGTCGCAGTGACCGTATCGTCGCCGCGCCGCCTGAATTGATATTGCGCCATAGATAAAGTTCCTTGTATTGCTGTATCTGGCAGGTTGTTGATCTGCAGAAAATTAAAGTTGACCGCGACCGCGTGCGATCCGGCGTTCGACCACGCGGGCCAGCGCATTCATCAGCCAGCCCACCAGACCGATGACCACCATCCCGAAGATCACCAGATCCATCCGGAAATGCTCGCTGCCTTCGATCAGCGTATTGCCAATTCCCTGCCCGGCTACGAGCAGGTATTCGGCACCGATCGTGGCCAGCCAGGAATAGATCAGCGCCAGGTAAATACCCGTGAAGATCGCCGGCACAGCCGCAGGCAGAATGACCCGGCTGATCGTTTGCCAGCGTGTATACCCATAAACGCGGGCGACCTCCAGCAGGCTGGCAGGCGTGCTGCGAATGCCGTCGCAGGTGTTGACCACCACGGGCACCAGCGCCGCCAGCGACAGGAACACTACTTTGGCCACATCCCCCAGCCCGAACCACACCGAGATCAGTGGAATCCACGCAAACAGGGAAATTTGCTTGAAGGTATTGAAACTGGGGCCGACAATCCGATTAAATAGCGGCAGAAAACCCAGCAAACCACCCAGGATCAGTCCGCTGATCGTACCAATGGCAAAACCAGTCAATTCCCGGGCCAGACTGGCGCCCAGCGCTACCCACACTTGTCCTGTGGAAAATTGCTCAATCGCCGTTTCCAGCACTTTGCCGGGCGAGACCAGCAAGGCCGAGTTAACCAGCCCGGACCGGGATGCCAGCCACCACAACGCGATCGCCGCCACCGGCAGCACCAGCCCACGCCAGCGATTGTCAGCGCGCACGCGCAGGGGCGCCGCCGTCTCGCTGGCAACAGCACTCGAAGAAGATACAGAGACGGCATTCATTGCAAACCTCCCGGGACATCAGAACGATGCCGGATCACGCGGGCTTCGGCATAATCGAGCAGCCTGTCGATGACATAGCCGATGGCTCCGACCACGATCACCGCTGCCATCACAAGGTCAAGCTGGAACAATTGGCGTCCATAAACGATCAGGTAGCCAAGTCCTTCGCTGGAGGCCACCAGTTCCACCACCACCAGCGACAGCCAGGCCTTGGTAAAACCCAATCGCAAGCCGGTGAACAAGGTCGTTGTCGCCAGCGGCAATATCACTTCGAACACTTCCTGACGGCGACTATAGCCATAAACCCGGGCCACTTCCCGCAGCGCCGGTGGCGCCTGGCGAAAGCCCTGCAAGGTATTGAGCGTGACCGGCACCAGCGCCGCCTTGGCGATCAGGATATATTTGAGCGGCTCACCAATACCAACCAGCAGCAATACAAAAGGGAGCCAGCCCAACACCGGAATCTGCACCAGCGCGTTAAAAGTCGGCAACAGGTACGCTTCGATCCGGCGCGACAGCCCCATGGCGCAGCCGAGCAACAGGCCCAGCAATGAGCCGGCAACAAAGCCCAGCATCACCCGGCGCATGCTGGCCTCAACGTTCAGCCAAAGGTCGCCGTTGGCGAACAGATCGCCCAGCGTCTGCCATACGAACTCGGGTGGCGGCAACACTTGCGGTGAAATCCAGCCCTGACTGGCGCCTGTCTGCCAAAGCGCAAGCAGCGCGATCGGCAAGAGCCAGGGCAACAGACGCTCACCCACGCCCTGCAGAATCACGTGGCGACGACGGCCCAAGGCAGGTGCAAGATTTGCCGCGACAGCGTTGCGCGTGTCCAGCGAGGAGATTTGCGACATGGCCATCTCCCGGCTAGCCGCCACTGCCCGCGGCAGCTACCTCTGCCTGCGGCTTGGGCTGGCCCTTCACATCGAAACTTGTCCAACGATGTTCCAGCCCCTGCTTTTTGAGCGCATTTTGCAGAAAGCTCGGATCAAACCAGTCATCTACCGAGACTTCGCGACGGATCAACCGCAGCTTGAGCGCATCACTCACGACGGCTTTGTAGCGCCCGATGATAAAGTCATCGATCAGCGGCGAATTGCGTACCGCAAGTTGCTGGTTCTCAAATTCGGCCACATATGATTCGTAGGGTGTGCCGCTACGTGCCCACAGCTTGAACAGAGCATCGCGGTTTTTTTCGTCAGAAGCCCAGGCCGCCGCCCGTACAAAAACATCCACTACCCGCTGCACCGCCTCGGGGTGTTCGGTGGCAAATTCATCCCTTACGTGCAAATGCGCCTGCCGCGTGAATGACGGATCCTGTCCCTGGGTCGAGTAAACGATTTTGACCAACCCCTGATCGCGCAGCTTGAAAAACTCTTGTCCGCCAAAGGCCGCGTCCACACCCTTGGACGCCAGGGCGGCCTGCGCACTGCCGGTATCCAGATTGATACCTTTGATGTCGCGCTCCTTCAGGCCATGCGCGTTCAGCAGGTTATTAGCCACCAAGTGCCCGTTGGTGCCTCGAAAGATCGACACGCGCTTGCCTTTCAGGTCTTCGATCGACTTGATATCGGAGTCTGGCGGCGTCACTACATACAGATTATTGCGTGCACCGCTGACCAGCAGGATGCGGGTCTTCAGGCCATTGGCGCGACCCACCACAGAGGGCAGATCACCATGGTAGGCAAAATCGATCTGCTTGTTCGACAGGGCTTCATTCACCGCCGGGCCCGCCCCCTTGAAAAACAGCCATTCGACCTTGACGCCGTCCGGTTTGAAGGCCTCTTCCAGCCAGCCGTTGAGACGCGCCACCGACCCCGGCGAGCCTCCCCAGGAAATAGGATTGCCGCCACCCGCGGTGGCCACCCCGATACGTACAGTAGTAAGGGGCTCGGCATTCGCCGTTGCTGCAGCAAAGGTCACCGCCAGGCCAGCGGCCAGCATTGCCAACACGCGTCGGCGAAATATATTAAATTGCATCTGAATTATCCTGCATTGATCATTTGGTTTTCAACAAGCCGGGCGCATGCCTGCCGTCACCCGGGCAACAAGCGGCCGCGGGAACGACAGATGCCGGCAGCCTCGTCAGCTTTGCGACGAGCTCAATTTCTTTTCGATTGCAGTTCCTTTGAAGAACTGCGGATTTGCCTGAGTATAGAAACGATAGGGATTGTCAAAAACCAGCGCCTTGAAGTCAGCCGTGGTAATAACGCCCTGCTCGACCAGATCCCAGCTTTCAGCCAATGGTTCCGTGAGGTCAGGAACATCCCAGTGACCAATATCCGAAGACCAGATGGCATTGATTTTGGCATCCAGCGGATTGAGCTTGGCATTGAATGCGGACGCAACGGTTCGGTCGTCCGATTCAGAGCCAAAGTAAAAACTGTCTACCCACTGCGTCTTGATATCCTGCGGCGATTCAATGCCGGCCAGGGCGAAATCATCGATCTCGTCTTCGTTAGGGTCGCGGCTATGAGGTAACGCCGAAATACCCACGCTGTCCAGCAGCAAGGTGCTTCTATCCAGCGTACGATCCTTGATCAGATCCTTGCCATAGCGCTGAAACAGGCTTTCGAGCAACGCCAGATCGGCATTGGCAGGGTTATAGTTCTGTACGGCAGTACGGTTGCGTTTCTCCCAGCGATCAAGCAAGTGCGTGAACACATGCGCGCCCCAGTCTGCACCGCCTTCGAGCAAGGCCACGCGCAGCCCTGGAAAACGCCTGGTTACCCCACCGAAAAACAGCGCTTTGGCAAACGCCTGGGAGCCGTCAGCAAAATGACCGATATGGTTATACATGTAATTGCTGATCGAATGACGGCCGGTCCAGCCCTGGCTGCCGTAATGCGTGGTCACCGGCACGCCCAGCTCAACCACTTTGGCCCAGAACGGGTCATAGTCATACTCGCTGTCAATCCCGTAGAAGTCGGTGTAATTGGCATACTTGGCAACATCAGGATGATCCGCTGCGGGGTACTTATCGGCCACGGCGGCAATCGGCCGTCGTACGCCGCCGGCGATATTGATCACTTTCAAGCCCAGCGTTTTGACGGCAAACTCCAGCTCTTCAATCCCTTCTTCGGGGGTATGTAGCGGAATGCCGGCCACGGGCGTCAGCCGGTCGCTGTATTTGCGGTACTGATCAGCATGATAGTGATTGATGGCGCGATGCAGGGCCTGCCGATGCTGACCGGCACCCAGCGGCGCCAGCACATCGTTGGGAAAGAGTATCGAGTAATCTGCACCCTGCTCAGCCAGCCTCTCGGCCAACAGTTCCGGCAGGGTATACGTTGCCAGATCCAGCGTGTTGCGCGTCACACGCGCCCACCAGGGAGAACGCAACGTGCGGTGATACCGGCGTTCGGCTAGCGTTTGCTGATACCAGTCTTTGCCGTTGCTGCGCGTATTGAACCGCGAGCCCAGCACCTTGCGCAAGGCGTCGACCAGAGTGCCGCCGCCATACTGCTGGACATATTCTTCCAGTGCAGGCGTGTAGTCGTTGACGTGAACATCGGTGTCGATCACTGGGTAATCCAGCGTCGCCTTAACGGCGGTGGATCGTGAGGCTTGTGCAGCGGTAAGGCGATCGTTCATAAGAATCTCCTGGTTGAAGTACTGGGAATGACGCGATCACGCAAACTGCGCGGCACCGTGTCATGAAGCTCCATGAACGAAAAAGTATAGGGCAGACCAAAGATTACCTTAACGATAATTTTCGCCTTTATATATTCGCTTATTTTCTTTGTTATCTTCTCCCGAAAGCCAGTATTCGCGCGCCTCTTATAAACACAAACAATAATCGAAAGCGGGTTTCGTTATATCACATTTGAAATTTCAAAGCTCATTTCCGGCAGTGATATCGATACGTTAAAGATGTTGTTTGATTCGGCTGGCTTGTTGCATACCATGAACTTCTCAGTACGTCATGAAGCCCTGCCGATTGCGTTTATATATTGTTATCGTTATATCTATCTTACGGAGAACCCATGTCCATCCAGTCGATCAATGCACGCAACCAGTTCCGCGGCAAAATCGTAGAGATCATTGCCGGTCCGGTCGTATCTGAAGTTGACATCGAAACGCCTGCCGGACTGATCACCTCAGTCATCACCACGCGTTCCATCGAGCAGCTCGGACTGGCCATCGGCTCGGAGGTCATCGCCTTTGTCAAAGCCACCGACGTCGCAGTAGCCAAGTTATGAGTGTGCTCGACAATGAAAAGGCACGCCAGTTGAGTACGTGCAGTCGATAGCTGGTATCTTTGCAAGCCTGCGTATGCCCCGCCAATATTCGCGCCGGAAGTCACAGGAATATTGCGGGGCGGGGTGAGGCAGGCCCGACCCCTGGTGAGATGTACCGACGCTACCAGCAGCCTGGCTCGGGCAGCCTCAAACCAGGTTCGTCGGTTCGCCCAGAAAGAACTGGTTGATATTATCAAACGCCGTTGCGAAATAACTTTCGTAATTATCTCGTTCTACATACCCCAGGTGCGGGGTACACAATACATTTGGCATAGCTAGCAGCGGCGAGGCGGTGGCCGGTTCCTCCTCATAAACGTCAACGGCAGCAAAGCCAGGGGCGCCGTCGGCCAGCGCATTCTGCAGCGCGCCGTTTTCAATCAGCTCTGCCCTGCTGGTATTGACAATCAAGGCGTGGGCGCCCATTCTGGCCAGATCGGCCTGTTTTACGATGCCCTGCGTCTCGTCATTAAGACGGATATGCAGGGAAACAATATCGCTTTGTGCAAAAAACTCTTCCCGCGACGGCGCAACTTCAAAACCGTCGGATCGGGCTTTATCCGTCGATCCCGATCTGCCCCATACCCAGACGTTCATGCCGAAGGCGCGACCATATCGCGCAACCTGCTCGCCAATTCTGCCATAGCTCCAAACGCCCAACCGGTGGCCTTGTAGTTTCTGACCAAGGCTTCCTTGCCACAAGCCCTGTTTGAGGCGATTGGCCTCGGCCACGATATGCCGGCGGCTGGCCAGAATCAACGCCCAGGTAAGCTCTGCCGTCGCGGTGCCCGACCCGGCTCCCTGCGCCACGGCAATGTCCAGGCGCCGGCAGGCCTCAAGATCAATGTGCCCTGCCACCTTGCCTATTTGACTGATGAGCTTTAGCCGGGGCAATTGCCTTAGCACGTCTTCTGTCAACACCGTTCTTTCCCTGGTCAGCACCAGCGCATCGGCTTGCGCGAAGCGCCGCACCAGTTCATCCGGATCTTTACAACTGTCATTGTAGACAGTCACTTCATGCGATTGCAGTTTCTTGAAACAGTCCAGATCACGAACGCAATCTTGGTAATCTTCAGGAATGACGATGTGCATAATAGGTCTATTGAATTTTCAGATTAAGTTTTTTGGCAATCCCGTCCCAGGTTTTCAGATCTTCGCTGATGACTTGATTGAACGCTTCCACGCTATTGCCGCCCGGCTCGATACCCATCGATTTAAATGTCTCTGCCACTCTGGTGTCGGCCAGCGCTTTCTTTACATGCTCATTCAGCTTGCTGATGATGGCCGGATCAGTCCCCGCCCGAGCCAGCAAGCCATACCAGGGATGAATTTCAAATCCGGGAAAACCTTGCTCAGCAATCGTGGGCACCTCTGGCACCAGCGGTGATCGCTTTGCCGTGGGTACGGCCAACACCTTGATTTTATTGTCTTTCAGTAAGGGCAAGGCAACCGTGGTATCCAGAAAAATGGCGTGGATCCTGCCCGATAGCAGGTCCTGGATAGCTGGCGCAGCGCCTTTATACGGCGTGTGTTCCAGTGCGATACCCGCCCGATCCTTGAACATCTCCATCGCCAGATGCCCAGACGATCCATTGCCCGAGGATCCATAGAAATAAGCGGAAGGTTTGGCCTTGACCATGGCAATGAAGTCGCTCAACGTGTTTACCGGCATTTTTACATTAACCACCAACAGATGCGAGATATAACCCACAACAGAGACGCCGGTAAAGTCAGTGGTCATATCAAATGGAAAATCAGACCGCAGCGCCGGGGTCGTAACGGCCTGGATAGAGGGAAAAGCCAGGGTATAACCATCGGCAGGCGCGTTGCGCACTTCACTAAGCGCAATGACACCTGTGCCGCCCGGCTTATTGATTACCACGATGGTCTGCCCCAGGTTCTCGCTCATGGGCCTGGAAATCGCCCGGGCCATCAGATCGGTCGGGCCGCCGGGCGCAAATGGCACCACGATCTTTATCGGTTTTTCGGGATAGCCTTCGGCCCCCGCCGTTGCAGCAAACGACCGTACTGCAAACGGCAGCCCGATCATTGCCGCCGCCCCTTGAATCAGAACGGCCCTGCGCTTGTCATTCACCTTCATTGTTGTCTCCTTATCATTGGCGTCTCGCTATTATTAAAGGATTCTACCTTTTGCCTGAGTGACAATGACAAGCACAATTCCACTGGATGGAATGCGCGGGCAATACAAATGAAATGGGGTATTGATACCTTCGGTGGCCATAACCGGCAGCACCAATTTCCAGCCAGGTCCTACTCTTTGCTTACGTCTTTGAAGGAGAGCGTTTCCTTCACGGCAAGATAGGAACTGTGCAACAACGATTTGGCGGCGTTTTCTGCAGCTGCACCATTGCCTGTGGAAATCTCTGCAACAACTGCGGCCCAATCGGAAGCTGACTGTTTTCTGCGCTTTTGTGTACGGAAACTAACCGCTTTCTCTCTAATTGCAAAGCGCCACAGCGCCTGGTCGCTCAACGCTTCATACATAGTATGAAGACGTTTTATACCACTTGCCGACATTAGAATCCGCTGCATGTGGACTGATATTTCCATGTAATCAACCGGCTGGGTTTTCGGGTCATTGGCTAACTTTTTCAATTGAGCAACGCCGTCCTGTAATTGCTCCAGAATATCCGGAGCATGTTTCTCCGCCACAAGACGCGCAGCCAATCCAAGCAATTGGGCACGAATAATAAAGATTTGCTCTATTTCGAGCGGGTCAAATGCAGTTACCCGCACACCATATCGCGGGATCCTTTCCGCCACACCATGTCGCTCAAGAATCGACATGGCTTCCCGTATGGTACTGCGGCTGACAGCAAACCGCTCCGCATAGGTCTCTTCCTTCATACGTTCGCCGGGCTCGATGACTCCTTCCTGGATGGCTTTCAAAAGCTGTTCTGCGACCTGTTCTGGCAATGTTTTTGCATGACGGCCGATCTGAATAGCTTCATTTTGAAAGTAGGCATCTTGATGTTTCATGCGATTCCTTTAAACAGTTTGTTCTATTTTAGCGACTATTCACTGACCGCGGCCATAAATTCCGATTAACATTTAATGTCGACAAAATACATAAAACAAGGTTAGTATTAATTCAATGGATTTATGCAAATTCTTATGGAGACGACAATGGCGCAAATTCAAGTCAAACCCGTGGGCTATTCACTAGGCGCCCAGGTAACCGGTGTGGATATCTCCCGGCCGCTGACCGAACAGCAGGTTCTTGACATCAAAGATGCATGGACTCGGCACCAGGTGCTGGTATTCCCCGATCAGGACCTGAACCCCGAATCACTTCTTACATTCAGTCGTAATTTTGGGGATTTGGACAATTTTTCCAGCCAGCCATTTAACCGGCATCCCGATTACGATGAGATATTCATGCTTTCGAACAAGCCTATCAATGGAAAAGTGCCTCCGGGCTCTACCGGAGGGCAAAACTGGCATACGGACCTGTCCTATACAATCAGGCCAGCCAAAGCGACACTTGTATATTGCATAGAAAAACCTTCCGTGGGTGGCGATACGATGTTCGCTAATATGTACGATGCCTACGAAACGTTATCCCCTGTTCTGCAACAATTCCTGGATGGCCTGGAAGCCGTCCATGACGTCAATCTAATTACCGCAAAGAGACCACCGGAGATCGTCGCAGAGTTTGCCCGACTGAACCCGCCGGTCATCCATCCTGCCATTCGTGCCCATCCGGATTCCAATCGCAAAGCGCTATACGTGAACCCCCGGACCCGCAGATTTGTGGGCATGACAGAGCCCGAAAGTGCCCCCCTGATCAAGTACCTTTCCGAGCACGCCGTTTCTCCCAGGTTTGTCTACCGTCATCGTTGGTCGGTTCGAGATCTTGTTATGTGGGATAACCGCTGCCTGACTCATTTGGCGGTGGGTGATTTTGATCGTTCGGAGATCCGCCATATGCTGAGAACATCGACGATGGGTGACTATTATGGGCGCTACGAAGATGAAGCCACAGTGGCGGAAACAAAAAAAAATGAAGGGAGCAAGGATTTGGCCAAGGCGATATCGTTATTACATGATTGACGCAATACTGCCGGAGTTGGATGAGTTACTCCGGCACAGAACATCTACCTATGGCTGCCTGCATAATAAATTAATAGGGAATGCAAATGAAAACCTGTATTAACGCCATATTGAAGACTATGGCAATTAGCGCGTCTGTAATTGCAACTGTATTATCCCCGACCGCGGTTCTCGCCCAGAACCCCGTCCGCGTCATGGTTGGATTTCCGCCAGGAGGCGCAACAGACGTGATGGCGCGCGCGTTAGCAAATGAACTGTCAAAACGAATGAATCGGGAGTTTGTTGTTGAAAACAGACCCGGAGCAAGTGGAAATATAGCGGCATCTGCTGTAGCGCGCGCAACGCCTAACGGAGAATCCTTGCTGTTCGTGGCCAGTACGCACGCAACTAACCCATCCTTGTACTCCAACTTGAGCTTTGACGCAAAAGATGACTTCGCCACAATTGGTATGGTTGCCACTTCGCCCTACGTTCTGGTCGTCAATCCCAAGTTTTCCGTTAAATCGGTGGATGAGCTGACTGCGTATCTGAAGCAGCACCCGGGCGAAATAAATTTTGCTTCTGCCAGTGCCGGCACCGGTCAACATTTGGCGGGCGAAGTATATAAGAAAGATGCTGGTGTCAATATCCTTCATGTGCCCTACAAAGGAAGCTCAGCCGCACTTTCGGATTTAATTGCCGGACGAGTGGAAATGATGTTCGATAACGTAGCTGTGATGATGCCGCATATCAAAAGCGGCGCACTGCGTCCGCTGGCGGTAACGTCTCAGCAGCGTTTCAAGGAATTTCCTGACTTGCCTACCATGGCTGAAGAAGGATATGCCGATTTTAATGTTGTCAGCTGGTTTGCCTTACTGGCGCCCGCAAAAACGCCCGTTCAATATCTCGACGAATTGAACATCAAGGTCAATGAAGTGCTAAAGAGCGAATCGTTCGTCAAACAGTTGGCTGAGTTTGGCGCGTCCCCCAAGCCATCGACCCGGGAGCAATCAAATGCTTTCATTGATGCAGAGATAGCACGCTGGCATAAAGTAATAAATGACCTGGGATTGAAAATCAACTAATAGTGTCATGCAGCCAGACCAGATGCTTAAACGGTCAGGCCGCTGGCCAGGCGGCCTGCATTGAACGCGAAGCAACGGGCCAGATCGGCACTTGCTCCCTCCTCAATCCAAATTTAAATTCAGGCTCTTGAGCACCTTTCCCCATTTATCCGACTCGGCCGCAACATACGCCGCCAATTCCTCTGGTGTGCTCACTGCCGGCTCTGCGCCCATAGCCATCAGGCGTTGACGCATGTCGTCCTGCAGCAAAATATGCGTGATTTTGTCGTTCAGCAATTGAACAATATCTGCCGGGGTCCCTGCGGGCGCGAAAAAACCATACCATGCGCTGGCGGCGTATCCAGGCACGCCCGACTCGCCAATGGTGGGCACATCCGGCAAAGCCTGGGAACGTTTGGGGTTGGCTACCGCAATGGCCCTGAGCTTACCTTCTTTAACATAGGGCAGTGCCGTGGCCATATCAAAAGTAAGCGAGATGCGCCCGGCCAGTAAATCGGGTATTGCCGGTGCCAATCCCTTGTAGGGAACGTGCTGAATGTCCACGCCAGCCATGGACTTGAGCAGTTCTCCGGCCAGATGCTGCGACGCGCCCATGCCCCCTGATCCATAACTGAGTTTGCCCGGGTGCTGTTTCGCATAATTGATCAACTCTTCGGTCGAATGAATGGGTAATGCCGAATTCACCACAAGCAGCAATGTACCGGTGGCGGCAAGCGTGATGGGTGCGAAATCCTTTTTTGGATCATAAGCCATTTTCCGGTAGATGTAAGGGTTGCTGGCATTGGTGCCGATCGAGCCCATCAGCAGCGTATATCCGTCGGGCCTGCTGCGTGCAACCTCGGCGGCAGCGATATTGCCGCCCGCTCCGGTCTTGTTCTCGACAATCACGTTCCACGCCGGGTCTTTGGACAGTTGCTCGGCAACCAGTCGCGCCACGATATCTGTCAAGCCGCCCGCCCCAAAAGGCACAACAACACGTATGGGACGGTCTGGATAGTCTGCCGCCTGCGCCGGACCACTAATGACCAACAGACCCGGCAGGAATGTAAGTACGAACGCAATCGTTTTGCAAACGTGCCACAGGGTATTGATTCTAAAACGCATTATCTTCATGATTTGACTCCGTCTTTAATTATTATCAGATGTGCAACCGGCGCTTCATTTGCCGCAGCATTCTGGCCTGAACATTCACTGCATAGCATTGGGGAATCAATGGGTACCATCAAGAATCGCCCCATCAGCAACCAGGTTCTGACGCAAGCGCTGGATGTTGACAGCGCGAAAGTCCGGCCTTGCTGCTTGCGATTTATCGGCCAGCACAAGCGATGCCGCCGTGGCCACCGCCTGCCCCATCGCCATGCAGGGTCCCATTACGCGAACAGATCCATGTGCCGGGCGGTCTGCAGACAGGCATCGACCGGCAACCGCCAGGTTGTCCAGCCCTTTGGGTAACAGGCATCCAAAGGGAATATCATAGGACCCGCCTCCTTCCACAGGAATACGCAATTGACCTATGCCATCCTGGTGGATGTCCACATGGTGGCTGCCTTTGCCGATCGCGTCTTGTCGCTTTCTCGCGGAAAGTACATCTTCCTGTGCAAGCACTTCATCGCAGACAATACGCCGCGTCTCTCGTATGCCGATGCGTTGCGCCAGCCCAGACAATACCGCATGCTCAAAGCCCGGCACCCGTTGACGCATGAAATTTGTACAGATCTCGATTTGCTTGCTTAAGGGCTCAAGCACAGCACTTAGATCACGGGTGCGGGTAGCATCAACATTGGCCACGCGTGTGGTGTTCAGACACACTTCCCGTTTTTGTGATGAAGTTGGTTGAATCATGATCAACGCCGTCGGATACAGCTCTCCGGCTTCTATTGCATTTGCCATAAGCGGACCATCCCCTTTCAGAAAGACAGTGGGGTGGCCTTGCTTTTTCACTTCTTGGGCGATTTCCTGATCACTGCGGCCACCGCGAATGGCATCGCTTTCTCCCAACGCAAAGTGCTCGGGTTCACGCACAAGAAAATCCAGTAATGCCGGTGTATCCACGTTAGCAAGGCGGAACATCAACGACAGGGGCTGGTATTGCCCTTTATCGCCACTCAGATAGGATGCCCCCGCCATGGCGGCGATATCTCCGTCTCCCGAAGCGTCAATAAACATGGCAGCAGTAATACGCGTGCGTCCCTGCTTGTTCAGAATATGCACAGATTGAACCTGAGCATCCATATGCTCCACGTCATAAGCAAAGGTATGCAGCAACAGCCTGACTCCATGGCGACCAAGCAGGTTCGCTACCGCCAGCTTCATGATTTCAGGGTCATAGCAGACGTAGTGAATCAGACGCCAATCGTTCAGCGCGCCAATATACCCACCCAATCGACGACATTCCTCCAGCAAATCGGTGATAAAGCCGCCCACGACCCATTCACCGTGACCATTGAGTGCGCCATCAATAGCCATTCCCGTGAGCAACTCTCCTCCGGGCATGGCGCCGGACTCAACCAGGATCACATCCAGCCCCTTGCGGGCGGCGGTGACAGCGGCGGCGACGCCGGCCGCACCCGCGCCAACGATAAGCACATCGGTTTGCACAGCCTGTATTTCATCTGTTCGCATCACGCATCCTTTATGTTCATATAATGAAAAAATAGTTATATTTTTTATTAACTGATGGTGATAATTATGGATTTTTAACTGATAAATAAGAATACCTTTTCAAACGTAATGTTCATATAATGGACTAATGAACGATGGCACTCAGGTCGTACAGCGCGTATTTGCCCTTATTCGGGCCATTTCCACCCGTCCCCATTCAGGATGGCGTCTGTCCGAGCTCGCCTCTTATTGCGGACTAAACCATTCCACCGCCCATCGGCTGTTAAATGGGCTGGTGCGTGAGGGCATGGTGATGCAAGACAGCAGCACGCGCCGCTATCGCCTGGGTCGGCTGGTGTTCGAATTGGGACTGGCAGTGCGGGACGAGTTTGATTGGCAGACGTTGTGCACGCCCATTCTCAGACGTGTGGCAGAGGCAACAGGCGATACGGCGTTTTTTAATCTGCGCAGCGGACATGAGTCCATCTGCATCGCACGCTGCGAAGGCTCCTATCCACTAAAGGCACTCACCGTTGAAGTGGGAGGACGGCGTCCGCTTTGCGTGTCTGCGGGCGGTGCAGCCATGCTGGCTCATATGGACGAGCCTGAAGTGGAAAAAATCATGCAAGCCAGTGCCCCTTATCTTAAGCGCTTCGGGCCGGACAGAATACACGCTATTGAGCGCCTGCTGCAGGAATCAAGGACGCTTGGCTATGGCTACAATAGCGAATTGATCATTCCCTCTGTGTGCGCCATTGGCGTAGCCATATGCAACCAGGCGGGAGAACCGATAGCCGCTATCAGCGTTGCCACCATCAAGAGCCGGCTGTCGGGATCGCGACGCCAGGAAGTGCTGAGTATCCTCAGACAGGAAACTCAGCTGGGCGACAATATTGAAGTGCGATAACGTCGCAACAAGGATTCACGCCGTCTCCGGGATACGAAGCCTGATCCGAACAGAGGTATCACAACCTCTCTTTGACCCAGTCCCTATCGCAGCTCAAACCCCAGATTATTCAACGCCTCTACCAGCCGGTGGCGCCCGGTCAGCGCTTCCGGTCCGCGAAGCCGGTTCAGGGAATGCAGATCCCACGGTCCGTTGTTCTTCATGCCCTGCGCCTTATAGAAGTCATCCATGGTCGCGTTATAACTTTGCGCCGCCGACTCCAGAGCAGAGGCATCATACTGCTCTTTGTGCAGTACCGCCGCCTGAGGAAGGCGTGGTTTGACCGCCGCCGGTTTAAGCGGGTCCGGATAGCCAATGCACATGCCGAAAGTCGCAAAGGCATAATCGGGCAAACCAAGCTCTTTTGCCACTTGCTCGGGCTGATTGCGCATCCCCCCGATATAGACCACGCCCAACCCCATTGATTCGGCTGCGACCGCAGCATTCTGTGCTGCCAGCGCCGAATCAATTGCGGCCACAAGGAACGCCTCCATATACGTCAGGCCATCATGCGCCACGCCGCGCTTGACGCCCAGCGCCTTCAGGCGCGACAGGTCGGCCACCCACACCAGAAACAACGGGCAGCGTCGTATGTGCTCCTGGTTGCCGGCCAGTTGCGCCAGCCGGTCCTTGCGTGCGGCATCCTGAACTGCGACCACGCTCCAGGTCTGCAAATTGGACGAGGTGGAGGCTGACTGCGCAGCCGCAACCAGCAACTCCAGGGCGCCTGGCTTGAGCGCCTCGTCGGTATAGGCGCGCACCGAGCGATGATTGAACAGCGTCTCGATGGTTGCATTGACTTCGTCTGGAATGAATGCAGCCTGCTGATAACGTGCCTGCACGAGATCTTGTGCAACGTCGGCGGCCGACGCTTGAATTGAAGAATCTTTACTCATAGTTTGAATGCAACTCCTAATAGGGATGTCAGGCCACCTCACGATCACCGTGGCGCTCATCATCAATATCGATATTGGCATAATGATAAACGCATCATCATTATTAAAGTAATAACGCCTTGGTCTTTAGATATTCGAGTCTCCATCCGACGCCGGCTTGCAACCTGTTTCAGCCGGCCGGTGCGCGGCTACGGCAATAGCAACCATTATAATTATCTACCCGGGCAGCATTGGTCGATGATGCGCGGTGGCCTGCTCCTCCACCATGGCCTTGATTTCCCGCGCCATGGGATCACGCAGTTCTTCCAGGACATGTGCCACCAGCCCTATTGCGCGGGCCATCACACCAATGCCCCGAACAATATTCCACGGGATCTGCAGCTCACTGGCCACTGCGGCGATTGCTCCTGTCGCATTCACGGGCAGGCTCTTGCCCAGTTGCCTGCCGGCTTCATCAGCCACCGCCTTCATCAACGCGACATATGGGCCCGAAAAGCCATTTTCTTCGGCTATATCAAATAAGCGCGGCGCACGCGGATCCACAGGTTTATGGATGTGGTGGCCGATTCCGGGAATGGTTCTGCCGTTACTGCGTTCCTGCTCAACAATTTGCCTGGCAAGCGCGGCAATATCTGCCTCTGCGGCCGGATCCGGCAACGCGATTTGCAGCAATCGCGCCGCATTCTCCATGCTGCCAACAAACACACTGCCAAGCCCGTTCAAGCCGGCGGCCACTGCGGCCTGCATGGCCTCAGGTGCACCGCAAATAGTCATGCGAGTCACGATTGCACTAGGCGTCATGCCATGCTCCACCAAAATGACAGCCAGCGCATTAAATACCCGGGACTCCCGTTCATTGGGCAGGCGATCGGTCAACTCCAGAAAGGCCATATCGCCCAGCGATACCTTGCCCATGATATCCCGGCAAAGGTCCAGGCCCTTGATGGTGATGGTATCTTCAGTACTCCAGCTGATATCAGTTCTAAGCTGTTTGCGTTTTGCCATGTGTCTTTGTCCTTTGCACTAATAGATTTTTCTTAAGACGCAGCACGCGCCTGTACAGTTACTCTTAACCGGAAAATCTGCTGCCCGCGTGGTTGTCATCCTTGCAAATCCACAGCCCTGGCGCGTATTTGCGCGTCGTTGCGCAAGACTGCCTTGGCCACTTTGTGAGTAGGAGTAAGCGGCAAGGCATCCAGCAATACAACATAACGCGGCACCTTGATAGCGGCGAGCCGGTCCGCACACCATGCCGCCACGTCAGGTTCGCTTAACGCCATGCCAGGCTTGGCAACCACAGCCACAAAGATATCGTCCTCGCCCATTTCAGAGGGCACCGCCAACGCAGCGACCTGAAACACGTTCGGATGTTCGCCAATTACCATTTCAAGTTCGGCTGCAGCGATGTTTTCACCGCGCCGACGGATAATGTCTTTCTTGCGGGAGATGTGAAAATAAAAGCCGTCGGCATCACGCCGTACCAGATCACCTGTCTTGAGCCAGCCGTCATGGAAGGCCAGTTCAGTCTGCTCGGGGTCGCGAAAGTATCCTTGCATGACAATGGGCGATTTCACCCACAACTCACCAGCCTGGTCCGTTCCGACATCACAACCGTCATCATCGACCACCCGGCATACGGCCCACGGCCTGTCCGGCTCCGGATGAACGCCGATCACCCCCATGCTGCCGGCTTTATCCGGTCCTTCATAGGGATTGCAGGTTACCCCCGGGATTTCGGTCATCCCAAAGCCCGAGAACAAATGATCGATGCCGAATTCCCGTCTAAATACTTCGGCAGCCTTCTTGCGCACGCCATACACGGCCCGTAAACAATGGTCCGGCCGATATTCGGACCGATCGCGCGCGCACAGGATCGTGCCAATCGCTTCGATAATATTGACGATGGTCGCGCCGTGATCGGCTGCCGTATTCCAAAACTGCGTAGCCGAGAACCGCGACTCGATGATCATGCTGGCGCCAGCAGCCAGCACACCGCCCACAGAATAGAACAAGGCATTGACATGAAAAAAGGGAAGAATGATCATCACCCGATCATCCGGCTGCATATGCAAACGCGCCACATTCGCTTCTCCTGCCAGCAATAAATTACGCTGGCTGTGCATCACGCCCTTAGGATATCCGGTAGTGCCCGAGGTGTAGATAATGACGCAGGTATCGGTGGCCTGCACTTCGTCCGAAAGAGGGAGGTCAGGCGCGTTATCCATGGCTTGTTCGATAGAAGCGGCGACGGCCGGCGTTTGCCCCCACAGCAATGTCCATGGCTTTTGCGCCATCGCCTGCGTAGCCTGCTCAATCGATTGCAGAAGATCGGCCTGAGCGATGATGCCTTTGGCGTCGGCATGGCTGAAGGCATAGGTTAATTCGCGCGTACTGTAGTCCGGATTGATTGGCACCATGACCGCACCCAGGCGAGCCAGGGCAAACAGCGCCAGCAGATGAACCATATCATTGCGCCCCACGACGGCAACCCGGTCGCCCCGGCCAACGCCACGAGCCTTCAGCGCACGTGCAAGCCTGTCATAGCGCGCTCCGAATTGCCCCCAGGTAAGCGATGCGCCAGACTGGATAATAAAGACATCGTCTGTCCGCCCCTGGCAACGACTGGAAAACGCCTCATGAAGCGTCCCGTTGTGAGGGCGATAGCTGCGCAAAACGTCAATCGGACTTTTCATGAAAACCACCCCTGAGCATGGGAGAATACCCGCAGTTTACTTTAAATACACATTAGTGCACAATAGTATACTATTGAATTCTATGATTTCAATCACTCTAAAAAAATGACAATTCCAAAACCATTCAATGGAGAGAGACATGATGAAACACCTGTTCAAAGCAGCGCTGTTGGCAAGCGTTCTGGCCGCCACCCCAAGCTATGCAGCCGGCGCAAGCGACTATCCCAATAAGCCCATACGCATTGTTGTTCCCTTTGCTGCCGGCGGTGGCGGCGACTTTATCGTGCGCGCCTGGGCTGATAAATTCTCTGCCGCGGTCAAGCAGCCGGTTATCGTCGACAATCGCGGCGGCGGCAATACCGTGATCGGGACCGAAGCTGTCGCCAAAGCGGCTCCTGACGGCTATACGCTGCTCATCGTCAGCCCAAGTTTTGCAACAAATCCCACCCTGTTACCCAGCCTGCCGTACAAAACCCCAGAGGATTTCACGCCGGTAGGACTGGTTATTACCTACGCCATGGGACTGGCCGCACGCTCAACCCTGGAGGCCGACAATATTCAGACCCTGCTTTCCAACGCCAAAAAGAGCGCCAAACAATTGACGATCGCCACCTCGGGCGCAGGCTCGGCAAGCGACCTGGCAGCAGAGCTTTTTCGCGAGGCCACGCAATTGAATTTGCTGAAAGTCCCCTATCGGGGGGCCGGGCCGGCCTTGCTGGATGTGGCTAGCGGGCATGTAGACATGACGTTTACCGGTTTGTCGCAAATCAAGGCGCAACTGGATGACAAACGGGTCAAACTGCTGGGCACCTCGGGACACGAGCGGCTTCAGTCGGCGCCCGACACACCGACAATTGCCGAGCAGGGACTGGACAACTTCGAGGCCCTGGTCTGGTGGGGCATCCTGGCGCCCGCAGGCACGCCGCCAGATATTGTTCTGAAAGTGAACAGCGCGCTCAAACAAAGCCTTGCCGATCCGGAAGTAACCAGACGGCTGGCTGTTATCGACGGCGAAGTCAAAGTCTCTTCACCGGAAGCCTTTTCTGAACTGATCAAAACCGAGATCGCCCGCTGGCGTGCGATCTTGAAGCCCGACGCCAAAAACACAGCAAAGCGCTGATCACATTTGCAAATATAGGCGCGTCGACCGTCGCCGCGGCCGCGTCCCTGAACCGGCATTCAGAATCGCCAGCTTAACCCGCCCCGAATGCCCTGGTTCACTGACCGCCGCGCGATCTGTCCCGTATAACTTACATTGATACTCAGATTTGACATTGTCTGCAGGGTGAGCCCCACATCCAGTACCAGCGCGTCCCGGGCCAGCGGCACGCCTTCAATCGTAAACGGGCTGCCACCCTCAAAAGAGAAATGAGTCCTGGGCGCAACTCGACCGAAGGCATGCTGCCAGCCAACCATGACCCGCGCTGTCAGTTGGCTTTTTCCGTTGTTGCCCACAACAGCCTCGCCGCGCATCCCAAGCGTGCTGAAAGTATTGCCCTGGCTGCCACTGCGCGCGATCAGGCCCGCCGCCCCGCCCTCATCAAAGGCATCAGTATGTAAACGCACATAGGCCAGTTGCGCGAACGGTTCGATCGCGGCGTCGCCAGCATAGAAGCGATAGCTCATTTGACCAAACAGCTGCGCCGTGCGGGCGCGGTAATCGCTTGTGGCTGTTCTCGTAAACAACGGTATCGCCCGCTTTGTATCAATCTTGTGCCAGGTGTGCGTCACACCCAGGCGCAGCGCTGCCGCGCCTTGCTGAGTGCCGGCATACGCAGCCAGCGTGTAACTGTCGACCGAGGCCGATGAACTGCGCTCATCCACACGCAGCGAACTGGACCCATACCCGCCCATCAGGCCGGCTCGCCAGGAAGCGCCCAGCTTGCCGTCAGCGCCAACGAAGAAGCCGCCGCTGGAGCGATTTAAGCGCGCCGTGCTGCCGGAAGACGACAAGTGACCCCAGGTGCCAAACGCCTGCGCCCAGGCAGCGGACGGGGCCGTGGCGGACATGTCGTCTGTCGATGAGGCTGCCCCGGCAACCGATGCCGCCCGCACGACGCTGAACGCGGTATTCAAACGGTTGCTTATGGCATCGCGCGCGTAACGACTATCATCAATCAGGGACGAAGCCACGCTGGCATGCACTTCGCCTGACAAACTATCGAAAGTGGTGCGCGCGGCGCCTGCATCCATCAGAATGACTCGATCGTAAAGGCCCGTGTTATTGTTGTCGCTGATCACATCTGTCATGACCGCTACAGGCCCGGCGTCCGGCAGTCCCAGGCTTTCAATGCTCGCGCCCACGGCCCGCTGATTGCCGGTTACACCCACATCGGCAAAGGCAACCGCGTTACGATCAATATCCAGATAGACATGTTTCGGGTCGTACGCAAGGGATAGATCGAGAAATGCGTAGCGCTCACCCAGCGCATCGTACCGGCCCGAAACGCCGTTCGCCGCCGATATGATCGTGTGGCGCTGGTCGCCCCGATACCGGCCTGGCGCCAATTGAACTGTCACCGCGCCACCCTCAATTTGCGCCGTTCCCGTAATATCAAGGCGACTGGTGCCATCGGGCGCCCAGGCTTGCACCCACAAAGCGGAGTTTTTCCGTTGTATATAGTCGCCATCGATCGTCAGGGTGCCACCGGCCTGTGGCTGGCCGCCCGCGACCGTACCCCGGTTATCCATTGTGCCGATGATGGCGCCGTTGCCCACGAGCATGCCTTCGGTATCGACCAACGTATTCGAACTAATGCTTCCCTCGATGGCCAGCACGCCGCCATTGACTTGCGTCGCTCCGCGATAGTTGCTGTTACCCTCAAGAATCAGCACACCGTTGCCCGACTTGACCAGCCCGCCGGCGCCCGTGATATCGTTTGACCAGGTACTGCTGCCCTGGGCAATGGCCACGCTGAAGTCGCCCCAATCGAACTTACCGGGGCCGCGCACAGCCGCCCCGACATTGAGCAGACCATAGCCGAAGATCTCGTCCACGCCCTCGTCGCCCACATCAGTGGCGGTACCCAGCAATACCTGTCGTACTTGAGCCATGCTCATGTAGGGAAAACGTTGTGCGACCAGCGCTGCGGCGCCGGCAACATGCGGAGCCGCCAATGAGGTGCCCCACTGCCTGCTATATCCACCGCCGGGATGCGCGACCAGAATATCGTCACGATCATCTATCCAGACCCATTGCCCGCGATCATCCAGAGCCCAGCCGTCACTTCCACCAGGCGCGGACAGACACCAGGCCATGGCAATGCCGCAACCATTCGACCAATCCGGCATATAGCCAGGGGCCAGCGCTGCGACGGCCAGCCAGCCTGCTTCCAGTTCAGGGACATAATAAGGCAAGCCTGCGGGATTGATGGGATCCATACCTCCATCATTGCCGGTGCCAAAGATCATCAAGGCACCACCGTCAACTGCACGGCGCCCCGCCGCAACCAGATTCGGCTGGCGCCCGATCCAATATTCCGAGGAATGTTCCGTGATAGTGGTACCGGTATCGCCCCAACTGTTATTGATAATGCGCACTCCTTGCAGCCGCAGGTTATCCCAGGCAACGCCGATTCGGCGATCAAACAAGATGTCATTGTCCTGCTCGTTACCGAGCATGCGAGCGCTGTAGATCGTTGCACGTGGCGCAACCCCGTGCATACCCACGCCATCACGGTTGGCAGCAATGACCGAAGCCACCCAGGTGCCATGACCATCAAAGTCAACCAGATTGGGAGAATCAGCAACGTAGTCATATCCTCCACCAACACGGCCTGCAAACTCGGCGTGGCCCGCATCGATTCCAGAATCGACCACGCCCACTTTCACGCCGTCGCCGTCCAGACCCAGCGCATACGCATCTGCCGCGCCGATGAAATCCAGACCCCACTGAGCCTGATATTCGCTGGTACGCCACATTTGGGGATCGCCTGAGCGATCAGCCGCCTGTGCGTGAACCGTGCAGGCCAGCATGTCGGCGGTGGCGGCCAATAAAAATAACGTGTGCAATTTGCCAGGTCTTGCCATGTTCATCCAAAAGGTCTGCCGTACGGACCGCTACGAACTCTCATATTGGTAAGCGTGACGCCGTCTTCCGTCGGACACTGTCACAATGCTACATAAGAATTCTAAACGTTACGCAATCATACAATAGCAGTGCCCGTTTGGCGCGGCAAATTTACCTCAACAACGAGTGACACCCGGTGCAAGCTACTTGGTGTTCGCCTATTTTCATGAACATTCAATATTCGCCTTTTGTTTTGTCGTGGCTTGCGCAGGCTTTTGCCCATGTGTACAACCGCTGAAAAAGATATGTCTTAATATCAATATATCTCTTATTTAAGACAAAATGCATGCATATTATTTATTTAATAATTAATACGATATAAAATGCATGCAATTATTCAAAACAATTAATCAGGAGACAGCATGGACACACCATTGACCAGACAGCAAGGCGTCCCCCGTTATGACAGCCCTCCATTAAAAGGCAAACGTCCGCCGCGTTGCCCGCCGTTTGTAGAGATCAGTCATGAAGACCAGTTGCTGCCTTATCTGGAGCACGTTGCACAGCGTCCCTATAACCACGGGTTGAATGCCTGCTGGGATCTGAAAGAAGGCGAACGGGTCTTGCTCAGAGTGGACAATTGGCATAGTGAATTGACCATCAAGGCATGCGAGAAGATATTGCAAAAGTACAAGGTCAAATACGACATCAAGTACATTGACCGCGGACCGATCCGACAGTGGGTTGGCGCCGATGAGGTTGAGTACTACCTGTTTCGCACCAAGGAACTGGCTGAATGGATGGACATGTGGGAGGAAGAGGAGAAACGGCAAATTTACGACAAGATCCTGATGGGTTATGGCGGACCCGTACTGGCCGAGCGTCTGGTAAAAATCCAGCGCATGCCTTTTATTACACCTGAAATTCTAGCCTCACCAGCTCATGCGATGCCGATAGAAGTCATTAATGCCATCGACAAATGGACCTGGGATCGGGTCCGGAGCGCCAGGCGAGTTCGGATTACCGATCCCGAAGGAACCGATATTTCCTTCACCAACCACGATGAGTACTGGGATGAGAAGCGAGAGTTCTATGCGCCGGACTTGGTAACCAAAACCTGGCGGGGAAATGAACACTTCGGCAAGACCTATTTACCGGGGCATATTACAGGCCGTCCCTGGATGTTCCACCCCACCAAGGAGGATGCATGCGGCGTCATTGCCGGAACAACCAATCATATCGCCCCCTGCGACTGGACCCAGTTGATCGTAGAGAATTCCAAAATCGTGCAGATCAATGAGGGCGGTGAATTCGGGAACCGATTGCGTGACGTAATGGAAAAAACCAAGGATATCCAGTATCCGGGTTTCCCTGACAAGGGCATTATGCACTGGTGGGAAGCGTCCATCGGCACCAATCCCCACATTCACCGACCCCGCAAGGACTTCCCCTCGGGATTTGTGAACTGCCTTTATGAAAGAGTGCGTTCGGGCGTGATCCATATGGGATTTGGCACCATCATTTCATCCATGGCAGAGCGTGAAGCTGCCAGAGCCGGACATTTGGTCGGACACTGGCACCTTCACCTCTATTTCCCGAACTACACGACCGAGCGCTCGGGCGACAATGAAAATGTGATTGAAAACGGACGTCTGCAGGCCCTGGATGATCCTGCCATACGCAAGCTGTGCTCAAAGTATGGCGACCCGGACCTCTGGCTGGACGAGAGCTGGAACCCCGCCGTGCCAGGCATCAACATGCAGGGTGATTATTGGGATCACTATGCAAGGGACCCGCTGCATTGGGTCAAAACTGAACTGGAAGTATGCCGCAACTACCATCCCATGTTCATGACGATGGTCGGCGCAGACGGCAAGTATTGCTCCGGCGAAGGCGCCGACTGGTGGAAAGGCGGGTGCTGCAATCACAGTGGCGTCTCCTCCAGCCCGCTCAAAGGCAATTGCTGCGGCAAATGAATCATGAGCAGGCTTGGTGCCGGCGTGTGGTTACTCGGATGCTGGCTGGCGGCCGGCATGGATGCACGAAATATCAATGCCACGCTGTGGCTGGCCCAATGCACGCAAGCGGATCTGCTCAGTAAGTTTACGTCTGTCTATTCCCTGGCGCATGGCCTGGCCTTCCCTTGTGCTTTTTTGCTGATGATTTTCATGTCGGCCTGGCACATAGGTAAGCCACAACGACGGGGACCGCGAACAGCTGCGGTTATCAGCACGGGGCTGATGTGGTTGAGCATGTATCCGGTTTGCCTGATCAGTGAACCCGTCGCGCTGATGATGCCGGGTACCGCTGGTGTACAAATCTATGCGTTTTTGATGTTGGCCGTGGGCAGTGCAACGATGCAATTATTCAACGATAAAAATTTACTCCTTGAGCGAGGACACAGATGAGACAAACAAAAGCAACAATGCTGGCTGTGGGCATCACAGCAATGATGGCCGGATCCGCCGCCTTTGGCGCCCAGACGGATACAAACTGGCCGGGCCGCCCTATTACCCTTATCGTCCCCTTCGCGGCAGGAGGCGGGGGAGACACATTGGCCAGGCTGGTAGCAGACCCGCTGGCCAAAACAGTCGGACAAAGTATTGTGGTAGAGAACCACCCTGGGGCCGGAGGCAATATCGGCAGTGCTGCAGCTGCGCGCGCCAAGGCTGACGGGTATACATTTCTGTATGGCACTAACGGCACCCAGGCGATCAACCATGCCCTGTATAAATCGGTGGGCTATAAGCCAGAGCAATTGAAAGCAGTGGGGCGCTTTTCAACGATAGAACTGACCATGGTCGTTGCGCGGGACAATGCAAAGGGAATTGACACCATTGCCGACATGCTGAAATATCGCACTGTGGCTGAAAAACCCTTGACCTGTGGTTCCGCCGGCAATGGAACCTCATCACATCTGGCCTGCGAAATGTTCAAGAAGCAAACGGGCATGCCGGTTACTCACGTACCCTATAAAGGCAACGCGGCTGCCGTGACCGACATTATTGGCGGTCGGATTGACTTCATTATCGATGTAACGCCAAACGTGATGTCACAAATCAAATCTGGAAGACTCAAAGCACTTGCGGTCACGAGCAAGACACCCAGTCCATCACTGCCGGGGGTGCCCACATTGGACGCCTCAGGGCTGAAAGGATTTGAATTTTATGCCTGGGACGGTTTATATACGCCGGCAGATACACCGCCAGCGGTTATCGTTAAAATGAATACCGCTATTGATCAAACACTCAGGCTCAAGGAAACGGATCAGCGACTGCGTGGCAGGGGCGCGGTCCCATCTCCCATGACACCTGGACAATTTCAGACCTTCACCGAAGAGGAAAAGCAGCGATTGGGCGCAATTGTCCGCGATATCGGAGCGACAGTGGATTGAATCAGCAGTGCCAGGGAAAACGGCGCCGGCGTTTCTGGCTATAATCTGAACTTACGTGGGCCGATTCCGAATGGCTGGCGCCGCCCTTATTTCATTTGCATGTCCACACTAATAAAAACTGTCACAGAAGAATTGCGCAGGCGAATCCTCAAAGGATCATTGCCGGCGGGTTCACGCATCAAGGAAATTGAGTTTTCAGCAGAGCTCAATGTCTCCCGTACGCCCTTGCGTCTTGCCCTGGGCGAACTGGAACGTCTGGGTTATGTTGAAAAATCTGGCCGCCAGGGGTTCCGGGTGCGCGAGATCAATATGGATGAGGTGGCCGAAGCGCTGGAACTGCGCGGCGTGCTGGAAGGCTACGCGGCGCGGCGTATCGCTGAAGCCGCAATCTCTGATAAGGACAGCGCCTGGCTGGGTATGCTCGTGGACAACGGTCGCGAGCTGATCTGCGCATGGACTCGGGAAACTCGGCAGCAGTTCGCCGAATCCTGGGCGGAAAATAATCAACAATTTCATGATGCCCTGATCACATTGGCACGCAATACCCATCTTGCCGAATCAATGCAGACGGTATCACGAACCGTCTTTGCACGAGCCAGCAATCTGGGTTCAATTGGTGACTATCCAGAGATCGAACTGGAGTTTTTCACCCGCGCCCAGGAAGATCACGAGGCAATCTTTGAAGCCATCACCCTACGGGAAGGGGCGCGTGCCGAAGCGCTGTGCCGCGAACATGCGCGACGCAGCATCGACAACAAGAGAAAACTCAGTCGGCTTTCCGAGCGCATTTAATCCTGCATACATGCCAATCAATGACCGTTGCCATTGATATCAGTGAGAAACGCTCAATCCAGGGGAAGCCCAATAAGTAACAGTAAGCGTATATTTCCCGAGCGATCTGCCACAACCAAGTTGTTTCATTCGAATACCACAAGCCATATGTGATACACACGGGTGTCCACGAGCTTTAACCACGGCTGATGCGGCTGTTATACTGGTCTGGTCATTCTCATCTTAGATTCGTAATAGATCGCCCTGCTTCGATTGACCCAAACATCCACCGACTACCCGCTCCCGCCCGTACTTGCCGGCCCGATTCTGCGCCGCCTGGAACCCGGCCGCCTCGTGCTTTGGCTGGTCGGCAGCGTACCGCTCAATTTTACGCTGCTGCTCGCCCCTGCCGGTGAACCGCCCCGGCGAGTGACGCTTGACGCGACACGCTGCCGCGTCATTCCCGTTGGCCGCCATGCCTTTTTGCATTTGATTGATGTCGCCCTGTCCGAGCCGCTACCGCAAGACACACTCATTGCCTACGATCTGGTCGCGACCCTGGACAACGGGGTTGAAGCGAACATTGCACAATGGGCGCCGCATCTGCTGCATGAAGGCGCCACTCAGCCGACCCTGGTGCTGCGCAGTCGCGCTGACGACATTCTCTTTGGTTCCTGCCGCAAGCCGCATCACCCCGCGCGCGATGGGCTGGCACGCGCCGACGAGCTGTTGGCCGGGCACATCAGGCAGGCCCACGCACGACCGGCCATGCTCATGCTCTGTGGCGACCAGATTTATGCCGATGACGTGGCCGGCCCCATGCTGGCCGCCATCCACGCCCTGATTGCTCGCCTGGGCCTGTACGGCGAATATCTTGAAGGCGCCGTTGTCGCCGACAGCGAAGCGCTGTACGCTCATCCGGCCGGCTATTACCGCCGCGAAGACCTGCTGCCCGCATTCAAATCGAACGAGGCGCTGCGTGAACGTTTTTTTGGCGGCGTGGAAAAACCGATTTTCACGACAACCAGTGCGCACAACCACCTGGTCACGCTGGCCGAAGTCATGGCCATGTATCTGCTGGTCTGGTCTCCTGTACCGTGGCAACTCGTGACCGAGTCTCCCATGCCTGCGCTTGCTGCCGAACACGCGCGCCAATGGCGACGCGAGGCAGACATTCTGCAGGGCTTGCGTCGCGACCTGCCCAAGGCTGCGCGCCTGCTGGCGCACGTCCAGACCCTGATGATCTTTGATGATCATGACATTACCGATGACTGGAATTTGTCGGCCAAGTGGGCCACCACTGCCTATGAACATCCATTTTCGCGGCGCATCGTTGGCAACGCGCTGGTGGCCTACATGCTATGCCAGGGCTGGGGCAATCGCCCCGATGTGTTCGACGCAATGCTGGATGACATGAGCGCCCTTGTTGCTACGCCAGACGCCACAGATCACCTGGATGCCGCCGCGCAGGACGCGCTGATCACGCGTCTGCTGTCATTCAGCCAATGGGATTACGTGCTGCGCACACAGCCGACCGTGATCGTCCTTGATACGCGTACACGCCGCTGGCACAGCAGGAGATTGCCCAGCCGCCCGTCCGGGCTGATGGACTGGGAGTCTTTGACCGACTTGCAACATGAATTGCTTGACGAGACGGCTGCCGTGATCGTCTCGCCCACGCCCATGTTTGGTGTTAAGCTGATTGAAGTCGTGCAACGACTATGCACCTTCGCAGGCCATGCCCTGACAGTTGACGCAGAGAACTGGATGACGCACCGAGGTTCGGCCAGCGTCATGCTGAACATCTTCCGCCATTCGCGCACACCGGGCAATTACGTTATCCTGTCGGGCGACGTGCACTATTCCTTTGCATACGATGTGCAGGTCCGCGACCGTGATCGCACGCCGCACATCTGGCAGATCACCAGCAGCGGTATCAAGAATGAATTTCCACGGCGGCTGCTGGACTGGCTCGATCGCCTTAACCGCTGGCTTTACTCACCGCGCTCACCACTGAACTGGTTTACCCAGCGACGACATCTGCAGATCCAGCCGCGCCTGCCCGATCAACGCCGCAGCGGAGAGCGCTTATGGAACAGCGCAGGCATTGGCCAAATACTGCTCGACGCACAGGGCCGACCCGCACGCATTCTGCAACACAATGCAGACGGCCGCCCTTCCACCGAATTTATTGCACCCAAACAGACTGTGTCCGCTGCAACAGTTGCAGAACAACCGGGCGCGGGTGATTAGTTCAAGCGAATGCGTTCGACGGGGCAATTACCATTACCGCAAGCCAATGATCCGGTCGCACTGTCTTGATTGCATGGCGCGGCGGGCCTCGCACCCTACAGCGCCTGCGGCACGCGCAGACTCAGTACTGTCCCAGGATATTGAATAACGCCTGGCCGATCTGCGGCAGAAAGGTGATGTCTTCAGACACTGCCTTTCCATGGGAAAAAACCACTATCGTAATAGCGCCGTACACTTTGCAATGATCCTGCGGCAACAGAAAATGCGCGCTGTCGTGCCTGTTGTAACTGGACAGCGCATCGCCGGTCCAGCCGTTCCATCCGGCCTTGGAATAGTATTCCAGGCTTTGCGGCAGATGCTCTCCCAGGAATCCGTTTACCTGCGAATGCGGCAGAATCTTGAAGTCCGGCGCAAGAGAGCGCTTCAGATACTTTGCAGCCTCCTTGCTCATCGCCGCGTCCAGGAATGTCCCGCTGCAGATTTCGCTGAGCAGGCGCGCCACAAAATCACTGCTAAGGCAGTTGTGATTGTTTTTTCCGTCCAGGGTGACAAAGAGCCTTTCCCGTCCGTAACGATCGTCATCCATGAGCTTCTGGCAAACATTGATGCCCTGTGCCTCCGGCCAGCCCAGACTTCCGAAAAACCGGTTCACGCCCTGGCGCTGCTCAAACCATTGTTTCATCTGATCCTCTGGCAACAGCGTATCACCGGTAGTGCCCGACAGCATATCAATGACATAATTGGTCGCGTTATTGCTTGACCACAAAATCATGTCTGTGATGGCGCGCTCCAATTCATCATGCGGCGCCATCTTACCGTCACGCAACGCCGCCTGCGCGGCCGCCAGATAAGCCACCTTGACAACACTGGCCGGATAAAATTGCCGTTGACCCTGCCAGGAAAATCCTTGCCGCCTGCCGGCATCCCCACCCGCGCTTGCTCGCGGAAACAAATGCAACGTAATACTCGAATCGGCCAGATCATGAGCCAGGGGTGCAAATATCTGCCGCACAGACGACAGCAGGCGCTGCCCGATTTGACTGGATTGTTCTGTTTGTTGGTAATACATAGAAAATTTCCTAGATTTCTGCCAATCGTATGCATCTGGCGCGTTGCGTACCCGAAACGGGTATCAGGTCTGGATGACTTTGCCTGCAGCGTTCTGTCACGTAAGGACAACGGCTCGAAAACGCGCAGCCTGCAATGGTTTCGTGTGGATCGGGCAGTTCGCCTTCCAGAATCGCAGATGGATTCCTCATCGAGGGGTCAGCAATCGGAATGGCGGAAAGCAATGCCCGCGTATAGGGATGCCGTGGCCGGGAAAAGATATCATCCTTGGTGCCCTCCTCCACAATTTCGCCCAGGTACATCACCAGAACGCGATCGCTCACGCGCTTGACCACGTTCAGGTCATGTGCGACGAACAGAAATGCAACCCGCAGCTTTTGCCGAATTTCCTCGAACAGATTGATAATCTGTGCCTGCACCGACGCATCCAGCGCGGACACAGGCTCATCCGCAATAATCAGTTGCGGATTGACGGCCAGCGCCCGGGCAATGGATACGCGTTGGCGCTGACCGCCACTTAAGGCATAAGGAAACTTCTGTTTCAGTGACAGCGGCAAGCCGACAATGCCAAGTAACCGGTCCACCTCGGCGGCCAGATCGCCCTTGTTACGCGCCGCGACATGCGTGGCCAGCGCCTCTTTGAGCAAGCGTCCTATGGTAAATCGCGGGTTCAACGACGAATACGGATCCTGGAACACCATCTGAATCCGGGTGCTTCGTTCGAAGCGTGTAAACCGGTCCATTGATCTGCCATCTGACCAGGTGACCGTTCCAGCCGAGGGCCTTTGCAATCCGACGATGCATTTGCCCAGCGTGCTTTTACCGCAACCGGATTCGCCCACCACCCCAACAATCTCACCTTCGTTCACGTGCAGCGACACGCCTTTGAGTGCATGTAGAAAACCCGCCTGCTTGCCAGTGAGAAAATCGCCTAGTCGCCGTGGGCTGCCATAGCGCTTTTGCAGATTCTCTACGGTGAGCAGAGCCGGCGCATGTGATTCGCTTACCACAACGCTTCCTCCTTGCGATGACAGGCACAGGCGTGTGCCGGCGTCAGGTGTTCACTCTCCGGGTTCTCGATGCGACATCGTTCAATCGCAAATTTGCAGCGTGGATGAAAACGGCAACCGGCAGGATAGTTTCCAGCAGCGGGAGGCTCTCCGGCGATCGGCTCCAGCTTGTGCTGCGGATCGACATGCGCCGGCAATGCATTGAGCAGCGCCCGTGTGTAGGGATGGCGTGGATTGGCAAAAATTTCGGCTACGCTGCCGCTTTCTACAATTTTGCCGGCATACATGACTGCCATATCATCGCAATGCTGGGCAACCACACCCAGGTCGTGCGTGACCAGCAAAACTGACATTCCCACGCGCTCGCGCAGCTCGTGCAGCAGACGCAAAACCTGGGCCTGGATGGTGACATCCAGCGCCGTGGTAGGTTCATCGGCAATCAGCAACTGGGGCGCACAGGACAGCGCCATGGCAATCAGCACCCGCTGACGCAGCCCGCCGCTCAATTCATGCGGCCAGGCATTGAAGCGTCGCTCTGCAGAGGTAATGCCCACTTCGCGCAGCAGCCCCACCACTTTTTCCCGGACCTGGACTGAAGACAAGCCGGCATGGTTGCGTCGTACAATTTCTGCCACCTGATCGCCAACCCGCATGGTCGGATTCAAAGCGGTCATGGGATCCTGGAAAATCATGGAAATCTTCCTGCCGCGCACTTGCGTCAACTGCTGCTCGTCCATTGCAGCCAGGTCCTTGCCGTCAAACAGGATCTGCCCCTGCTCTATCACAAAGGGCGAGCCGCCGAACAGGCGGATAATCGAACGGCAGGTGGTACTTTTTCCGCATCCGGACTCGCCCACCAGGCCAAATACCCGGCCTTTTCTAACCTGGAACGTCACGCCTTCGATTGCCATCTGTGCGCGACCGCGCTGGCCAAAACCCGCGTGCAGGTTCTCGACCTGAAGTACATGATCCGTTGCCACATTCATGATTTCACCCTGAGTTGATTATCAATCCCGTCGCCCAGCAGGGAGAACGTTACGCCGATATAAATGATCATGATTCCCGGGAACACGGATATCCACCACGCATCGAATATGTAATTGCGCCCTTCGGCAATCATGACCCCCAGTTCAGGCGTGGGTGGCTGTATGCCCAGTCCCAGAAACCCCAGGGAGGTCACCGCCAGAATGGTCAGGACGACGTCGGCCATCATGAACACAATGGCAGGGGTAATAACATTGGGTAGAATATGCAGGAATAGAATCCGCAAGTGACTGTAGCCCATGACCCGTGCCGATTGAACATATTCGGTGGTCTTTACCAGCAGCACTTCGCCGCGCACGATTCGCGCAAAGGAAATCCAGACCACCAGCGTAAAGGCCAGATACATGTTCTGCGTGCTTGGACCCAGCGAACCAACAATGGCAATGACCAGCACATAAAACGGAAACGCCCAGACAATATCGACGATGCGCATAATCAGCGTATCCAGCCACCCGCCTACATAACCGGATATCAAGCCGATCAGCGAGCCGGTTACGAATGGAATCAGCACGCAGACCGCCACGATTTCCAGATCGGTCTTGAGCGCTTCGATCGAGCGCCACAATACCTGCCGTCCAAGGTCGTCGGTGCCAAAGAGATACTGTAGATTCGGGCCCTGAAGACTGCTGTCAAAATTGATCTCGGACGTATCTATCTGGAATACCGCCGGAACCACATAAGCCACCAGAATCAGGAGCATGAACAGGAACAGGCCCGCCCACAATGAATAATTCTGCGCAAGCCGACCACTGCGCCATCCGCTCAATATCGTGCTCATGATAATTCCACCCTGGGGTCGGCAACCACATAGGCCAGATCAGCCGCCAGGTTGATCAATACAACCAGTACCGCAAAAGTCACGGTCAGCCCCTGGACCATCGGATAATCACGCGCCGCAATGGACGAGACCATCAGTCCGCCCAGGCCTGGCAGGGCAAACACGGCTTCAATCACCACCGTGCCCCCGATAACCCAACTTGTATGCACGCCCAGCACCGAGATTGTGGAGAGCAACGAGTTACGGAATACATGGCGCCGGAGAATCTGCATTCGACTCATGCCCTTGGCATAGGCGGTATCGATATAATCGGCATTGAGTACCGCGATAATCGAGCTTCTCAGGGAACGCACGGTCAGGGCCGCAGTACTTAACGCGATGACCAGGGCCGGGAGAAACAACGAATGCAACAGGCCGAAAAAGCCGCCATTGAGCCCGGACACCGGAAAGATCGGAATATAGACCGAAAACACCAGAACCAGCAGAATGCCCAGCCAGAACGCAGGCATCGACATAAAACAGATAAACAGGAACTTGATCAGATTGTCGGTTGCCTGGTTCTTGCGCAATGCGGCCAGGAAAGCCAGCGGAATGGTCAACACGATTGCAATAACGGTACTGTAGGCAACAAGCGCCAGGGTCACCCACAGCCGATCAAAAATCAATGGCCCCACGGAGGTACGGAAGGCAATCGACGTGCCGAAATCACCTCTGAGACAGTCCAGTAAAAACTGAAAGTACTGAACCACCAATGGTTTATCCAGACCCAGCTGATGCTGCAATTTGGCGATATCTTCGGCTGTACCCCGGCTTCCCAGCAACAGTGTTGCCGGGTCCCCGGGCATGACCCGCAAAAGCAGAAAGGCCAGAATCGTGATACCCAGCAATACCGGGATCAACTGCACCAACCGCAAAACAATAAAACGCAATATCACGAGCGACCCCTGTCGTATCCTGGATTCTGGTGCTTACTTCACCCGGACTTCTTCAAGCCTGTAATTTGACGTGGGCAGAACACGGAAGCCTTCGATATTGGAACGATAGGCATAAGGGACACCCTGGTGATAAAGGAAAATAAACGGTGCTTCCTTGTTTACGATTGCTTCGATTTCCTTGAACATGCGTCCGCGTTCGGCGCCTTCCGGAGTTTTGCGTTCCTCTGCATACAAGGCGTTGACGCGTTCGCTTTTCCAGTTCGTATGCAAGGCATTGGCCCGCTCCGGGTTAACCGCAGTAAAGCCGATCAATTGGTCAGGATCGATGGTATCGCTGGTCGTGTAGGTCAGCGACATTTCATAATTGCCGGCTTTGGTCGTCGTAAACTGGGATCCGCTCTCGATTGTCTGTACCTGGATGGTCACGCCGATCTTGCTCAAGGCATTTTGAATGACAAGGCCAACCTGTCGTGAAGTGACGTCTCCAGACGGAATGAGCAGCGTCGCCTTGAAACCATCTGCAAGTCCGGCCTCGGCAAGAAGTTGCTTGGCCTTTGCAGGATCAAAGGCGTACGGCTTGATATCGGTATTGTGATGCGCCATGATGGGCAACGAGGAAGACGCCGGCTCGCCGTTGCCTTTTAATACGCCCTGGATAATGGTTTGCTTGTTAATGGCATAGTTCAACGCCTGGCGAACACGAATGTCATCAAAGGGCTTTTTGCTGGTATTGAGCTGCACCAGATCGGTGCGAAACACTTTAGCTACGGCGGGCTTGATATTCGGATCATTCTTGAGCATGGCGACCTGGTTAAACGGAATGTCCATCGCCGCATCCAGCTCACTGGCCTTCAACTTAAGGATACGTGCATTATCATCCCCGATGATTTCCAGCGTAGCCTGGTCCACAGCGGGCTTTCCTTCTTGCCAGTAGTTGGGATTCTTGTCCAGTGAGACGCGTTGACCCTTCTGCCAGGCCTTGAGCGAAAAAGGACCACTGCCTATCGGCGCATTGAAAAATTCGTCGCCCTTTTGTTCCAGTTGGGCTGCCGGTAATATGGAAGCGGAAAACAAGGCAAGATTATTGAGCATCGGCGTAAAAGGTGCGTCCAGGCTAAGTTTTATCGTCCTGTCGTCCACCTTCTCATAGCCCGTAATGGGCTTGAAGAATCGGGCCCAGCCGGATTTTTCTCCCGCTGCCCGCTTCAAGGAAAAAATCACATCGTCAGCCGTTACCGGTTTGCCGTCGCTGAATTTCGCGTTTTCCCTCAGATGGAAGGTATAGGTTTTTCCATCCGGGCTGATCTCCCACTTGTCGGACAGCCCGGGCTCTATCTTGGTTCCGTCCGCAGAGGGCTTGACCAATTGATCATAGATCAGCAACTGTGTCCAGATAGACGGGTTGTCGCTAGAAGCAATGGGGTCGAGCGTGAGCAAATCCTTTGCAATGCCCAATCGGAACTGGCTGGCCGCGGCCTGAGCCACATTGAGCGCACAGGCAACAGCAATTCCGATTTTCAATAATGAATGAAATCTGATCATAACGGCTCTCCGGGTGACACACTTTAAAAATGGCAAATGGGAAGATCCTGCTTTCCCGGGCTATTTTGCAGGCAATAGGTATAGTATGCAAAGGAAAAAAGTTATATCATCCATGACTAAAACTCATACTATGGGGTGCCGGTGAAAATCAGACATATCGAAATCTTTCACGCCATACGCACGACCGGTTCGGTCAGCCGGGCGGCGCGTTTGCTGAATATTTCCCAATCCGCAGTCAGCAAGACCTTGGGGCATGCAGAACTGCAACTGGGTTTCCAGCTTTTCGAGCGTGTCAAAGGCAGGCTGAAACTGACGCCGGAAGCGCAGTCGCTGGCGCCGGAAATTGAAAAAATGATGAACCAGCTGGAGCATATCCGCTCGCTGGCATCCAATATCCACCAGCATCCGGCCGGGTCGCTCAAACTGGGCTGCCTGCCAAGCCTGGGCCTGCATCTGATGCCCCAGGCCGTGTCGCTCATTAGGCAACGGTATCCGGACATCAATATTGAAGTCACCACGGGACATGAGTCGGAGCTGATCAGAAAACTGCGCTCGCGCGAGATCAATATCGCCTTCACGTTCAAGCCGGACGAGTATCCGGACTGCTCAGCCTCCACCATTGCCAAAGTGAACATGGTGCTGGCCGGGCCGCGCGCAGGCCAGGTCAATGACCCTCGCCAGGTGGACTTTACAAAGCTGATCACCTATTCTGCGGGAGATCCGGTCACTCGCATCATAGAATCCATGGCCATACCATACCAATTTACCAACCAGGTAAAGGTTGAGACATATTACGTCGCAGCCGCCATTGCCGAGTACGAAGACCGGCTTGCGATTGTGGATGAATTCACGGCAAAATTTGTCCTGAGAGATAAATCCAGATACATTCATTTTGACCCGCCCATCACCCTTGATCTGGTAGCCATCTACCGCGAACAGGGGCCACCCAGCACATTAGAGAAACAATTTATCGGTGGCGTGCGTCGTCTGGTCAAACAGGAACAGGCAAACGGCATACAGGCGCACTAACCGGATGGCCGCAAGCTGCCGGGCTGTAAAGCCCTGCATTGTGATTAACTTTCGCACACGCTCTTCGAAGAAAGAAACCTGCAGATCAGGGCTTGACCAACCCATAACCTTGCGGTTATCATTAAAATACATAACCGGATAGCTATGAATACTCCTACACCCCACTCTCACGATTTGCTGTTTCGCACGCTCGGCGACCCGACCCGCCGGGCCATTTTTGAGCGCCTTTGTCGCGACGGAGAGCAGACCGTGACAGCTTTAACCGCACAAGCCGGCGTATCCCAGCCGGCCGTCTCAAAGCATCTGGCACTTCTTAAACAGGCAGGGCTGGTGCTGGACCGCCATGAAGGACGGCAGACTCATTACAGCGCAAGACGCAGCGCACTGGCACCGCTGGTCGACTGGACCAGCAAAATGACTGGCTTCTGGGAAAGCCGGTTCGACGATCTTGAAGCACTTCTACAAAGGATAGACCAATGACCGCAAATACATCTGAAATACGCTCCGTTGTTGTAGAGCGTGAGATTGCTCATCCTCCTGAAAAGGTCTGGCGAGCGCTTACCGTGCCTCATCTGATAGAAGAATGGCTGATGAAAAACGACTTTGTTCCCGCTCTTGGCCATCGTTTCAAACTACAGGGCGACTGGGGCGGCGTACTCGATTGCGAAGTACTCACCATTGAGCAGAACAGCGTTCTGTCCTACACCTGGAATTTTGTCAATGACAATCCGGACTTCGATCTGAGAAGTGTCGTCACCTTTACGCTCACGCCAACGGCGACAGGCACTCATCTGCGTATGGAGCAATCAGGTTTCCGACCCGAACAGAAGCAGGCGCTTGGCGGTGCAAAATCCGGATGGCAACAGTTTCTTGGCAAGCTGGAACAGGTGGTGGCCCAGGCAGAATAACCGGCTGCCGTTTATCGCAAGCGCCTCGCCCCTGCCGGGCGCTCTTTTTCAACAAAGTCCCCATCCACATAAAACCACCGCCCGTCTTCACGTATAAAACGACTCACTTCATGCAGGCGCGCCGCGCGTCCATTCTGGCGAGACCGGGCAACAAATTCTACCGTTGCATGGTCATCGTCCTGCTGAGCGTGACGTCGTACATCCAGCCCCAGCCACTTGGTGCCCGGTGCATTGGGTTCCAGTGACTCCGGACGGGTACTGCTGTGCCAGGTGTCTAGCAGGTAATCAAGCTCATCTAATACGAAAGCGCAATATCGGGAACGCATCAGGGTTTGCGCATCGGGCGCCATCCGGCGCAGCGCGCCATGGTGCCAACGACCGCAGCAAGCCCCATAGCTTGACGTGCTGCCGCAAGGACAAGGCGACTGCTGCAGGATCGAATGGTTTTGTTTCACAGAAAAATGGCAGAAGTAATATCGGTAAAACAGTATACCGCCGTCATGCACGTGCCCCGGCGGTCTGCGCAGTCTGTCCGAACAGAATTTTCTTGCCTTCCTCGGTTACCGCTGGCCGACTCGCAAACGGTTCTCCCTTGGCATAGGCACGCACGGTAGCGGGCCGCTGGCGAATCTGTTCGAACCATCGATGCAGATTCGGAAAGGCTTGCAGGTCTTGTTGCTGGCGCTCGTATGGCACGATCCATGGGTAGGACGCCATATCGGCAATGGAGTACTCCTCGCCCGCTATAAAAGAGCGACCTTCCAGGCGACGGTTAAGTACGCCATACAAACGGTTGGTCTCTTTAACATAACGGTCAATGGCATACTGGATTTTCTCGGGTGCATAGACGCCGAAGTGGTGATTCTGACCGGCCATAGGACCGAGTCCGCCCATTTGCCAGAAAACCCATTCCATCACGGTTTTGCGTGCACGCACATCGGCCGGCAGGAACTGTCCGGTTTTCTCGGCCAGATATTGCAAAATGGCGCCCGATTCAAACACGGTGATGGGCTCGCCACCGTCGGTGGGAGCTGTGTCGATAATCGCCGGCATGCGATTGTTGGGAGAAAAAGCAAGGAACTCAGGTTTGAACTGGTCGCCGGCGCTGATATCTATAGGATGAATCTGGTAGTCCAGTCCGGCTTCTTCCAGAAACAGGGTAATTTTGTGGCCATTGGGTGTGGGCCAGTAATACAGGTCAATCATCTTTTTTCCTTTTTGCATGTGGCGGTTCGGGAGTAAGTAACATTAATGCGGGGCGAATCATTCCCTCGAGCAGGATGCGTTCCGGTCGGGTTCTGGCAAGCACGCGCATACCGATATGGATCCCCAGCAGCATCTGCGCCAGCTCAGTAGCGCCATGGCTGTTCGTGATTGTGCCGTCGCGCTGGCCGGCGCGGATGCAGCGTCGGAAAAACGTCTCCACCTGTCCGAGTACCTCGGTAACGATCTGCCGGAACTCGGGATCATGGGGAGCCACTTCCAGCGCCGAGTTCACAATCAGGCAACCTCGTCGCTGCTTATCGTCCAGGGAGCATTCAATGGTTTCCGTAAAAAAGGCGTTTATCGCCTCTGGCGCAGACAGGGTTGCTTGCAGCCGCTGCCCACGAGCAGCAAAGCTGGTTTGCACGTAATAGTTAAGCGCCCGACGATACAGGGCCCGTTTGTCGCCGAAGGCGTTGTACAGGCTCGCGCCAGTGAGCCCCGTCCTGCAGGCCAGTTCCCGGACCGACGTGGCTTCGTACCCGTGTTGCCAAAAGCAGTCTATCGCGGCGGCCAGCACCGCGTCTTCATCAAACTCTCTAGGTCGGCCCATGGTCACGATCTCAAAAAATTGCCTCGCCTTAAAGCACGGAATTATCTATTATTTCGGCAATTCTAAAACGATCGATCTAAAACGGTCAAGCATATGCTTATAACGAAAATCATGCATACATTGATGCTGGCGCTACCTAAGCGCAGTTCATTGAGTTTATTGAGTATTTTGGTTACGCCACTGCGTACGTTCACCCGCCACCGCAATCCACAATCACATTCCCCACAGACCTCCCACTCTCCACCGCTTGATGCGCCAAGACTATATCTGCCAGCGGGTATACCGGCCCGATATGATGCTGCAACATTCCTTTGCGCAACATTGCCTGCACACCATCCAATGCGCGCAGTCTTTGTGCCTGGGTCAGTTCATAGACCAGGAAAAAATGCAGCGAGAGAGACCGCGGCAGCCACTGGCCATAGTTAAGCGGCACAATGCCGCGTTCATTGGAACCGTAGCAGACGAACCGGCCATGCGGCGCCAGCACATGCTCATCCACCAATGCAATTGTAGTGGACAGGTCCATATCGATAATGGCATTCACACCTGCGCCGTCTGTCATGGCAAGCACACGGTCGGCAACAGATTCTTCCTTATATAGAATCGTGTCCTTGACATTACTTTCATGCAAAAACGCCGCTTTGGTTTGCGATCCCACGGTGGTAAGCACGCGAGCGCCCTGTGCCTGGGCCATTTGCGCCGCGTAATAACCAACACCGGATGCACCACCGATAATCAATACCGTCTGCCCGGCCTCCAATTGGGCAAGCTCCACAGCACGAAAAGCGGTCAATGCCGGAATGCCCAGGCACGCCCCCGCTTCAAATGACACGTTCTCGGGCAACTGAACCGCCTGCGTTGCAGGTAACACAATATATTCGGCTGCCGTACCATGCGGGCGATTGTATTGCGCGTTCCATAACCAGACCCGCTCTCCCACTCTGCCGGCATCTACCCCCTGGCTTGCCTGATCGATAATACCGGCACCATCACTGTGCGGAATAATCAAGTCCCAACGCACCGGCCTCCCTCCAGCCCTTGATTTCACATCAGAGGGATTCACACCAGAGCAGGCAAGCCGCACCCGAACCTGCCCAGGTCCTGCCTCAGGCACAGGTTGCTGCCCTACCTGCAACACCTGGTCTGCGGGGCCATTTTTCTCATACCACGCCGCCTGCATCATGTCAGCGCCTCCTTCACGAAACGATTGCTCAACGTACCCAGTCCTGTCAGACTCACATCCACACGATCGCCGGGCTGCAGGTTCGGAGAATGTCCGTCCGTGCCCATCCATACCATGTCACCCGGGTACAGCGTGAGGTATCGGCTCATTGTACTGATAAATTCCTCAACGCCGAACAGCATATCTGCCGTATCAAAGCGCGTACTTTGCTCGCCGTTGACTGATACAACCGTCTGCATACTCGCTACCTCAGCGTCAGTGCAAATCCATGGTCCCATCGGCTTGAATGTGTCCGTATTCTTTGCGCGCCAGAAAGTGCGATCGGACGCCTGCCAATTGCGTTCGCTCACGTCATTGCCAATGGTGTAGCCAAAAATACAATCCTTTACCTCGCCCGCTGAAATATTCTTTGCTTTCTTGCCGATCACGACCACCAATTCGCCTTCGTAATGGATACGCGTGGCATCCGCAGGCATGATTACGTCCTGGCCGTGTGCAACTAATGCGTTGTTCGCCCGATAGCCTACGTCCGGTTTCTTTGGAATCGTCAGCCCTTCTGTACTGATGTGCTTGACGTAATTGAGGCCCACGCAATAAAAGGTGGGTGGAACAATAGGCACCTCTATCGTCACGTCCTGCAATTGCAGTCGTGTTGCAGTGGTTTCATAATGCTCCAGCGGATCTCCCCTGACCGCCGTGATTATGTCCTCGTCGCTTAATATCCCGTAGCCGGTTTTGCCATCAAGACTGTATCGAAGCCATCTCATCGTTTCTTCTCCTTTACGCGTTCGCTGCAAAAATCGTATCTTCTGCACTCAACTGGGCAATCAGCCAGCGATCGGCAACCTGCTTCATTTGAATATGCACGTTGCGGACCGATTCGATGCCTTGCAAAGGACAAGGCCCCCGGACTGGAACGCCGGGCTCATGCCGAATCACCAGCATATAGGCACGAATCGTGCAGCGTTGCGTTTCGCATTCATCAACTACCAGATTTGTAATAATGTGAGCAATTTTCATGGTTGGCGAGCGCTGCTGCAATGCCTGTTGCACCTGCTCCGGCCCCTTGAGCACTTTGCCCTGTCGCCGCCAAATCGCATCCGTCGCCAGCAAGGCCACCAGGGCGTCGTAGCGGCATTCATCCAGGTGGCGGAAAAACTGCATCACCTGATTCTCACACTGTTTCATTGCTACATTCATGTCAATAGATCTCCGTTACTACGATTTAAAGACGTTTGCGCCAGCACCGAGGCGTCAATATCGGCCAGGCTGGGCGTGCCGCAAAGCTGCATTGTCCGTCTCAGCTCGTCACTCAGGATAGTCAAGGCACGGTCCACGCCGTCATAGCCGCCGCCCAGCACACCAAACAGGGTCGCGCGACCAGACAATACCCCTGCGGCCCCCAGGGCCAGCGCCTTGAATACATCGCTGCCACGACGAATACCGCCGTCAAGCATTACAGGCACACGGTGATTGACGGCACGCACAATGCCGGGCAGGGCCTCCAGCGTCGCCAGCCCCGTGTCCAGTTGCCGCCCGCCGTGGTTGGATACCACCAGTGCGTCCACGCCCACCGCCAGAATCGGCTCAACATCCAGCGGATTGACTACACCCTTGATAATCAGCCTGCCGGGCCAGCGATCACGCAGTGCGCGCAACGCGCCCAAATCAAACGCCGGGTCATAGTTCATTCCGGCAACACCCTGCATTTTGGCCCGGTCCGCCTGCAATGAGGCCAGCCCCTGCAGACTGGGCATCACCGGCGGCTTGTGCAGCAACATATTGAGCGACCACCAGGGTTTTCTGACAAACTGCCCGATGTTGCGATATCCCAGCTTCATGGGAAAACTCAGGCCATTGAGCAAATCTCTTTCGCGCTTGCCGCCAACCGGCAGGTCTACCGTAATGACCAGCGCCTCATAACCGGCCACGCCAGCACGATCTATCAACGCGTTCAGGCGCTCCTTGTCCTGCAGAATATAGGCCTGGAACCACAGCCGCCCGGGGGCCTTGTCGGCAATCTCCTCAATGGATGCCGTGGCTGATGTCGAAAGCGTATACGGTATGCCGTGTTTGGCCGCCGCCTGAGCCAGCGCAAGATCGCCGCCACGCCAGCCGAACCCGACGGCGCCGGTTGGCGCAATGGCCATGGGCAGCCCCATGGAAGCGCCAAATAACTGCGTAGACATATCTACCCGGGAGACATTGCGCAGTACGTGCGGCAACAGGCGCACCCGACTGAACGCATCACAATTGTCATGGAGCGTGATTTCGTCTTCGGCGCCGCCGTCGTAAAAATCAAACACCCCGCGCGGCAATCTGGCGCGGGCCTTATCCCGCAACCGCGCTATGCTGTAACAGTCATTGACACCCAGCCACTTCATGTCCCGCTGCCTCATTCCGGCTTCACGTTGCCGTGCTTGATCACTGATTGCCAGCGTGCCTTATCCTTAATCAGGAACTCGCGGAACGCCTCTGGCGAATTGCCGACAATGTTCGCTCCCAACTGTTTCAGTTGCGCTTTCACCTCAGGCTTGGACAGGGCCGCCACCGCCGCCTGATTCAATTTGGCCACGATATCCTTGGGCGTTCCTGCCGGCGCGAGCATGCCGATAAAAGACGCAGCCTCTTCAAAACCGGTCAGGCCCATGCTTTCCAGGGTGGGTACGCCCGGAAAGTCCGGATGCGGTTCCCGTGTGCCGACTGCCAGTATCCGCAGGCGCTTGTCGGCCACATAGTCGGCAATACCCACGCTGGGATAGAACATAAAGGAGATCCGCCCCGCAATCATTTCCTGCAATGCCGGGCCGTTACCCTTGAATGGCACATGTACCATGTCCAGCCCCGCCTGCGTTGCGAGCATTTCTGCTGTCAGGTGGGCAGAACCACCGAACCCCGATGACCCGAAAGTCAGCTTGCCCGGGTGCGCCTTGGCGTCCGCAATCAGATCCTGCATATTCTTATAGGGCGACTGGTAGTTTGTCACCACCACCATGGGCAAGGTCACAAAGTTCGTCACAGGCTCAAATACCTTGGTCGCTTCGTAGTTGTACCGGTCCGGATACAGGAGGGGATTCACGTTAAGAGTGAGCGAGGTCACCAATACCTTGTAACCGTCGGGTGCAGAATGCATGATGTCATTTGCGGCAATATGTGCACTGGCGCCGGGCTTGTTTTCCACAACAACAGGCTGGCCCAGCGATTCGCTCATATTTTTGGCCACCACACGGGCCACCACGTCTGTGGGACCGCCGGCAGAATAGCCAAGCACCATGCGGATAGGCCGATCGGGGTAGTCTGCAGCCCCGGCAACGCCGGCAACAAGACACGCCATCGCGGCAGCGGCGATGGCCAGATTATTCATCAGCTTCATTGTAGTCTCCAATTGAAATTATATTTTTTTACGCAGAGGTCCCGCCGGGGGTCTCGCTTAGCGCTCGTACTGCTCTGGAAAATATTTGTCCGCCATGACCTGGCAACGCTTGATCAGGCGATGTTCATCCGGCCCGTAGTCCGCAACCGCATTGTGAATCGTACCCATGTTGTCCCACATCAGCACATCGCCCTGCGCCCACTGATGGCGATAGCAATATTCTTCCTGCACCTGATGTCTGAAGAGAAACTGCAGAATCTCTTCGCTGCGCGCTTCGGGCAGTTCATTGATTCGCATGGAATAGCCCGGATTGGCATACAACACCTTGCGGCCGGTAATCGGATGGGTAAGAAAAACCGGGTGTGAGACCGGCGGCTTGCGCCTGCGCTGCTCCTCGGTCAGCGGCGGACGCGTGCTGCCCTTCTCGCGGCGCATCATGTCCCAGAACTTGTTAAAGTCATGCGTGATGGTCATGCCCGCCAGCTCTGCCTTCAATTCCTCAGGCAATCCCTCATACGCCGCGTGCATATTGCAGAAGGCTGTATTGCCCAGTGATTTGCCGTCACGAAAAGGGATCCGAATGCCATACAGCACATTGCCAAAGGCAATGGTTTTGCTATAGGACATATCGGTGTGCCAATCCTGCCCCGCATCGCTCAGCCCGATGGGCTGTCCGTTCTCTTTCATGTTCGACAAGATCATCACTTCCGGATATTGCTCGTCATGGAACAAGTTAGCCACGTTGATTTCCAGCGTACCAAAATGTTCTGAAAAATCACGCAATTGCTTTGCGGTCAACTCCTGATCTGGAAAGCTGACAACGCCATACTGCCCCAGTGCCTGTTCAATTGCCTTGTAGTTCTCAGGGCTCAACGGCATGGACAGGTCAATGTCATAAATGGTGGCACCCAGGCTGGCTGCCTTTGGTTCAATTCTCATAAACAATTCCTCTACAAAAGTATTAAGCGGCCTGTCGCAGAATGGACAACACCTCATCAGCCTGAGTGACCGGACGCGGATTCACTGCCAGCCCGCGCTCTGTCATGGTCTGCGCGGCAATCGGCGGCAAATCGACAGCCGTGATACCTATGCAGGCCAGAGATGCGGACAAATCCAGTTGTTCAATCACATGTGAAATCCAGCCGGAAACGGTTGAATGACTGGTGCCGGCTATGCGATTGAGCACCGCCAGCGCCGGAGCCAGACTGGCGCCGGCGACAGATTCATTAAAGCGCAGCGCGTGCGGCAGGATGATGGTATTGATCTGACCGTGTCCCACGTTATGCCTGGCGCCAATGACATGACAAATGGCATGATGCAGGCAGGTCCTGGCCATCGACAGCACAATGCCGGACAAATGCCCGCCCAGCAGCATACGCCAGCGCTGCGCCTGCTGGCTCAGCGCTTCGTCCGTGAGCGCCTGGGCAAACAACTCAATCGATTGCAACGCAATGGCATCGGAGATCAGCGACCGGTTGCGCGAATACATACCCTCAAAGCAATGCGCCAGACCATTCATGGCGGTATAACGCATCAGGGCCAGGGGAATATCGCTGCTTAAATCCGGATCGATCAGCACCGTGCGACTGGCCACCTGGCGACTCCAGAAAAGCAGTTTGTGATCGTCTTGCCGCACGCCGAACGATGGCGTCAACTCGGCACCCGAGGCCGTAGTCGGCAATGCAATGATCGGCAGTTTTGCCTGTGTCCGCACCGGGATTTCGACGCTCGAAGGTGGGGTAAAACGCGTCACGTGATCGGCCAGAACCCCGCCTTCCGCCAGCAACATAGACAAGGCCTTGGCCGAATCGGACACACTACCGCCGCCCAGAGCAACAATGCTGTCCGGCTGGAATCCAGCTATCTCGCACGCCACCTGCTCTACCCATGTCACGCTACTGTGGTTCGGCACCTGGGTAAATACCCGTAATTGCATCTGTTCAAGGGTTTGACGCAATGTGGCCCATTTGGGCGAGTCGGCCATGCGTTGCTGCATCAGTACCACCGGGCGAATACTGCCCAGCGCAGCCAGCTCTCCACGTAAATCCTGCGCGCAACCCGGGCCGAACTTTACATGCGTGCCAAACAGGTGATAATCGATAGAGGGGATGATCATGGAATTGAACTATGTCGGAAATTACGGCCATTCTATGCATGACGATTGCGCATGCATAGAAACAGATGGCAAAATAACTGTTTCCAATTTGCGAACAAAGGTAGTGCACAACCATGAACACTGTCGAATGCATAGAGGTCTTTGTGGAAGTGGCAAAAGGCCTGAGCTTTACCAAAGCAGCGGAACGGCTGGGCACCAGCCGGTCGGTCATTTCCAAGAAAATCGCCTGGCTGGAACAGACCTTTGAGACCCAGCTGTTACAGCGCAACACCAAGCGCGTCAGCCTGACCGAAAGCGGCGAGATTTTGCTGCGTAACTCCGATAGCGTGTCGCGCGCGCTCACCGAACTCAAAGACCTGGTGCGCAGCTCGGTGCAGCACCCGACTGGCAGAATCCGTGTGGGTTCACCGCCCTCTTTCGGCGCAGTTCACCTGGCGCCTGCTATCCAGGCATTTCTGGAAACCTATCCGGAAGTACAAATCACCATGCAACTTGATGACGGCCGCAGCGACCTGATTGCCGAAAACATGGACCTGTCTGTGAGAATTGCTCCCCATCTGCGGGACACCAGCCAGATCGCCTACAAAATCGCGGTCGTGCCGCAAGTGCTGGTGGCGACAAGCGATTATCTGAAACGGGCAAAGAAACCAAAACACCCGGCTGATTTGAAACACCACAACTGCCTGCTGCACACATTGAAAGCCCCGACGTCTGCCTGGCAATTGACTGATTCTCAAGGCAAGCTGCACAAAGTTCAGGTCGGCGGCGCCTTCAACTCGAACCTGGGTGAATCCTTACTGCATCTGGCACAGCGCCATTACGGCATCTCCATGCACCCGCGCTATATGGTCGAAGAATTGATCTCCCAGGGCCGACTTCAGGTGGTGCTGCCCAACTATAAATGCGAAGGACTGGATATTTATGCGGTCATCCAAAGCAAGCGCTACCTGCCCTACAAGGTGCGCCTGTTCATTGACCACCTGCGTGGATACTTTCAGGATATGAACTGGACAAGCGCGTCAGGTAGATTGTGAATGCATGGGTGGCGTAGGGGTTAATCATCATTTCCCGACTTTAAGAACCAGACATCACCAACTCTGAACCTTCAAAGTCATTTTTTCCATGCCCTTGATACTATCTGTTTACGTTACTATACGATCAAGTCCTTTGCTTGCCAGGACACCGAAACCATGTACAACGGCATTCGTGTTGCTCGTTTCGTCAATATTGAAAAGGTAGCCATGCGCAAACTGGCCATGCCTGAAAGGGCGGCGAACATTGCAGACCTGCGCGCTCCACCGAATAATCGTCTGGAACGTCTAAAAGGCAATCGACAAGGACAATACAGCATCCGTATCAATGATCAATGGCGCATCTGCTTTGTCTGGACCGGGCATGACGTTGAGTACGTCGAAATTGTGGACTATCACTAAGAGGTGACTATGCGTACCATACCTTATCCAACGCCTGGCGAAATCCTGCAGGAAGAGTTTCTGAAACCGATGAATATCAGCCAGTATCGGCTGGCAAAAGAGATTGGCGTATCACAAAGACGCATCGGTGAGATTATCGCCGGCAATCGCACTGTGACGGTGGACACCGGCCTGCGTTTATCGCGCTATTTTGGTACTTCTGATGAGTTTTGGACAGGTTTGCAATTGAGCTCGATCAGGCGCGAGCAAAAGATGCGCTGGCCGATGTACTGGCTAAAATCAAACCGCTGGCTTTAGCCCGGCATATCTAAACGGCAGTGACCGCAAATTCAATGCAGCCGGCCCAGGGGCATCGACGTCAATAATTGCCAGACATCGATCATTAAATGCTGCACGAAAATGATTTTTAGCCTTCACACACAACAAACGCACTTTTGCCAAATCAATCCCATGCAAAGCCAGGATGCCAGGATCATGCGTTGGCGCCACAGACTCAGTCACAATGACTTGGATGTGTGACTTACCCTCAATAGCAAACAAAACCGTGCGTCCGCAGCGCGACAATCGACCGTTTTCCATCGGCCCTTGATTGACAAATTCGCCATCGGTCAGAAGTATTGTCTTTACCCTGACTGCGACCGATTCACCAAACAGTGTACTGTGCCGCGCACCCAACTGAGCATCGAACACGGAACCCGGACCCTGCTCATGGGCCATAGCCACAACATCGGGTGCGGTAAAGCACATAAACAACGTCTCGGGTAGATCAGCAATCTCCATAAGGGCACGCAAGAGTCCTGGTGTGTCGTTGGTCCCGCCAGACAAGGGATTATCACCCGGATCCACAACAGCGACCAGGCCGTCCTGTTCGCACAAAATAGCCAGTGCCTGATCAATCCCGGCTTTTGGTGTGGGTAGCGTGACCTCAAACGCACCAGCGCGATCATGCAGGGAAGATAGCATCTGGTCCATCACTTTTCGCCTTCTCTGCCCTGAATGATCCTGATCAGTATTACTGACCACCATTACCGATGCCCCCGTGTCCGGAGAGTCTGCGTAGGGAAAGCCACCAAATACGGCTACGTCCAGAAGGGCTTCGTCAATACAAGAGACAGCCTGGGCCTGAAGTTCATGCATCGGACCTGCCTCGGTACGCATATTGAAACTGGGCAGAATCAATCCCGGTTTACAAATATGAACCGTGGTGCGCACGTTTTCGTTCACCATGGCAACAAGTCCTGCCAAGACACGTTCTGCCGTTTCGTACATGTCAATATGCGGATAGGTTCGGTATCCTGCCGCTACGTCCAGCAGTGCCGCATGAGTTGGCCCAAGATTGGCATGCAAATCAAAACTTGCACCCACTGGAACACCAGGCGCACACTCTCGTACTGCCCGCAACAACTCAATATCGGGCGCTTTCCTGGTTTTCGTAATCGATGCGCCATGCAATGAAAGATAGATTGCATCAAATTTGCCGGCAGACAAGCCTGTTACTATGTCATCTCGTAATGTAGTGAACACCTCATCGTCCATAGGGCCGGCGGGCATTGCAGATGCACATCGCAATACCGTAACGTCCCATTCCGGATGCTGCCTTGCGAACGCCTCGACAGCACCCAGCTCTGTTGCCGTTCCCCTTGCTGCAGCCAGGGCCGCGTCACCACTGGACCATTCACGCAGATGAAAGTCCTCAAACCGTCCCGGTACGGGACTGAACGCATTGCCTTCATACCAGAATCGGGCCACCGCAATTTTCTTTCGGGATGATGCCACCATTGACTGTGCTCCTATTTCGCCTGGATGCCGGCATTTTTTACCAGCGTCTCGTACTTGGTCTTTTCTGCTGCAAGGTGGTCGGCCAGCTTCGCTGCCGTGCCGCCCATTGGCCTGGCGGCCTGGTCTGCCAGTCGCTTCTGCGTTTCCGGCAATTGCAGCCATTTGTTAACAGCGCGATTTAATGTATCGATCACCGTTGGCGGTGTTCTGGCTGGCGCCATCAGAACAAACCATGAGGTCAGCTCGTAACCCGGGACGGTTTGTGCCACAGTTGGAATGTCCGGTGCCGACGCAGCTTTGGTGCTGCTTGTTACGCCCAGCGCATTCAACTTGCCGGACTTAATAAAAGATAATGCAGTGGGAAGATTATCACCCGAAAGTTGAATCTGCCCGCCTAGCAGATCATTGGTTGCCTGACTCGCCCCTTTATAGGGAATGTGATTGATACTTATGCCCGTTTTCTGCAATAGCAATTCCAATGCAAGATGGCCTGTGCTTCCCACACCCGGTGATCCCCAATTAAGTGCTGTAGGATCCTGCTTGGCACGCTTTATCAAATCGGCCATATTTTTCAGACCGGTGCCCGGATTACTCAGGACAACATTGGGAACCTCAGCAATATACGCAACGGGTGCAAAATCGGCCTGCGCATCGTAGCCTGTATTTTTGTATACCAGTTGGTTCACAATTTGCGTGCCGGGCGTGCCAAGCAGCAAGGTGTATCCGTCAGGCTTGGCTCGTGCCACTTCTGATGCCCCCAGATTGCCGCCCGCGCCCGCCTTGTTCTCAACAATGACATCACTGTTCAGTTGTTGCCGCAACCCTTCTGCGGCCAAACGCCCCAGAAAGTCGGTGGTGCCACCTGGAGAAAACGGCACCACGATGCGTATGGGTGCGTCAGGCCACGCATACGCCACGCCGCCAGACATGACGGCGCACATGCCCACAAGCGCCAACGGCAGCCGGTGCAGCACTTTATTCAGCTGATTCATATTGCCCTCTGTTCATAAAATAGATCATTTGATTTATATTATCATAATAATAGATCATATGCCTTATAATCATTGATCACTCGTCTGGTACTTCACGAACCCTGGCTTCACTCAACGCATATTGGTTTGATATCACATGACTCATATTATTCATAGAAATCCACAAGCCCGGCTGCCCATCGCAGCCAGCGGCAACGGCTGCTTTATTACTGACACACAAGGCCACCGTTATTACGATGCGAGCGGTGGCGCCGCCGTGTCGGCGATCGGTCACGGTCACCCTGTCGTTCTCGATGCCTTGGCGACTCAAGCCCAGCAACTGGAATATGCCCATACCAGTTTTTTTACAACCCACGCTGCCGAGGCCCTGGCTGATCATCTTTCTCAGCACGCCCCTGCTGGCCTGAACAAAGTATATTTTCTGTCAAGCGGCTCGGAGGCTGTGGAAACTGCTATTAAAATGGCCCGTCAATATCACGTGGATAATGCAGAACCATCCAGAGCCCGATTTATCGCGAGAAGGCAGAGTTATCACGGCAATACATTGGGCGCCCTCTCCATTGGAGGGAATCTGCCTCGTCGCACACTTTACGAACCATTATTGATGGATGTGCTGCACGTCTCGCCCTGTTTTCCCTATCGCTATCAAAGCCACGGCGAATCAGACGAAGCCTACAGCACCCGGCTGGCCGCGGAACTTGAGGACACCATTGTCCAGGCGGGACCGGAAACGGTCGCAGCCTTTTTTGCAGAAACAGTTGTGGGCGCCACCGCTGGCGCAGTGGCTCCCGTCGACGGCTATTTCAAAAAAATCAGGCAGGTCTGTGATAAATATGGCGTTTTGCTAATACTCGATGAAATCATGTGTGGCATGGGCAGAACAGGAACGTTGCACGCATTTGAGCAGGAAGGGGTAACGCCCGATATATTATGCCTGGCCAAAGGGCTGGGCGGCGGCTATCAGCCTATCGCTGCGGTGATGGCACAAGATTTTATTATCGACAGAATATATCGTGGCTCCGGCGCATTCCAGCATGGTCATACTTACGTAGGGCACCCAATTGCCTGCGCAACCGCACTTGCTGTTCAGCAACTTGTACAACGGGAAAATCTGCTCGAACAGTGCGCAAAGCTTGGAATAGCACTTCACGCTATGTTAACTGAACGCTTTGGCAAGCATCGCCACGTCGCCGACATTCGTGGCCGTGGATTATTTCAGGCAATCGAACTGGTAGTCGATCGTGCCTCGGGCAAGCCGTTCGATCACCAACTGAAGATAAACCAGCGCGTTAAACAATCAGCTTTTTCTCGCGGACTACTATGCTACCCGGGTGGCGGTACAATAGACGGCCTGTCTGGAGATCATATTCTGCTGGCGCCACCGTATATTACAACCGAAGGCGAGCTATCCGAAGCGGTCGATATACTTGGACAGTCGGTTGATCACGCGCTGGCCAACCTTGTTAACTAGACAGTACAGATGCATAAGCCTGCACGGGGCAGGAAAGCGGCAAATAGTATTTGCCAACAGGCAGTGACAATCATAGATGCAACCACGACAGATTGAGGATCGAACATGGATAAAGAACAAGCGGAAAGTCTGATCAAGTCAAAGTTTTCCGAACTGTCTCCCATGTTGCAACTGGCTGCAAAATATGTCGTTGATCATCCGCAAGAAACAGCCCTTGCCTCCATGCGACAAGTCGCGAAAAATGCAGGCGTACAGCCCAGCGTGATGCATCGCCTGGCTGTTACGCTGGAATTTGAAGGCTATAACTCGTTCCGGGACGTGTACCGGCACTGGCTGTCAAGCAAAGAGAGCTCATTCTCCGCCAGAGCAGCGCAACTCCAGAAAAGAAAAGCCGGAGACCTGACCGAGCGACTGATTGCCGACGTCTTAGAGGCCGACATTCACAATCTCGATGCGTTGACCGACCCCCAGTCAACAGCGGCATTCAAACAAGCTCACAATCTGCTGGCCGGCGCCAAGTCCATCTACGTCGTCGGTCTGCGCAGCATGTTCCCTGCAGCATATTATTTCAGTTATTCCTGCGGCATGTTTCTGAACAATACAGTCCTGCTTTCGGGCATCGGAGGCGGTTTTGCCGATCCATTGCGGCGGGCAACAAAGGAAGATGCGCTCATCGTTTTCAGTTGCTATCCGTATGCGCGAGATGCAGCTACAGCGACCCGCTACGCGCGAGCCAAAGGAACAAAGATCATTGCCGTTTCGGACAGCGCCGTATCGCCAATCAGCAAAATAGCTGACGTGTCGTTAATCATAAAAAACGAAACCCCGTCGCTGTTCCCATCCATTACCCCTTTAGTCATAGTTGCACAGACACTGGTGGCTATGTTGGTGGCCAGTGGCGGCAAAGGCAGCGTTCGGCAGATCAGCAGCAGTGAGACGCAATTGGCAGAGTTTGACGTCTATGTGTCTTCACGGAATGGTTAAGCGTTGAGCCGGGATTTTCTCCCCCTTTGACCGCCGCAATCATTCAGTGAAGTCACGCCTCTGCCATTTTCACCTCCTCACGCGGTCTCGGCAGCTTCCCGCAGTTGCGCTGCCGCCTGCTGATCACGAAGCCAATCGCCACTTTCAGGGTAAGCAAGTCCAAGGTTCTCGCGCAAGGTATCTCCCTGATAATCCTTGCGAAATACACCTCGGCGCTGAAGTTCCGGCACTACCATGCGCACGAAATCTTCATAGCTGCCCGGCGTATGGGTCGGTGAAATGACAAAGCCATCACATCCGCCCTCGACAAACCATTTCTCCATCTCATCGGCAACGGTTGTCGGCGACCCCACAAATACATTGAACTCGTTGAGTCGGGCGCGTTTGGAAAAATCAATAAAATCACGTACCGACGGGTTTGCTTTGCCACTTAGCATCACAACCCGGTCGCGGAAAGCGCGCCAACCTGAGACGGCTTTCATGTCTTCGTCGTTGATGGGCTCGTCTATATCACGGCCCGCAAAATCGTGATTGAGCACTTCGCAAATCAGAGCCAGGGCGTCTTCATCTTTGGCAAGCGCGTCCGCATATGCCATTTTCTGACGGGCGATCTCATCAGTTTCCCCCACGACGACATAACATGCGGTTGCGATCTGCACCTTGTCCGGATCCCGCCCTTCGCTGGCAATCACTGATTTCATTTCGGCATACTGCTTTTTGGCCATATCCAGATTGGGATATACCACAAAGATGAATTCTGCCCAGCGGGCTGCAAAGGCCTTGCCACGACCACTCTGCCCGGCCTGAATCAGCACCGGCTGGCCCTGCGGCGATCTGGGTACGGTGAACGGGCCACGGGAACTGAAGTACGCGCCGCGATGATCCAGTCGCTTTACTTTTTCCGGATGGGCAAACAGCCCCTTGCGCTTGTCTATAACCAGCGCCTCTTCCTGCCATGTATCCCAATGGCCAAGCGTCGCTTCCAGAAATTCGTCGGCACGTTCATAGCGCTGGTCATGCTCCAGATGCTTGCTGCTGCCGAAATTGGCTGCTTCGGAATCATTCAGGGATGTAACCACATTCCAGGCTGCCCGACCTTTGGTCATGAGATCGAGGGTGGCAAAGGTACGCGCCACATGATAGGGCTCATAATAAGTCGTCGAATAGGTAGCGCCCAATCCCAGTTTTGTGGTGACTGCAGCCATGGCAGAAAGCACCACCACCGGATCCATTTTCACCGCCCGGATGCCATGTTTGACGGTGTCCGTATGATCGCCCGAATAGATGTCGGGCATAGCAAGCCGATCATCAAAAAACGCCATATGAAATTTGCCTTCTTCAAGTACACGGGCAATGCGTTGATAATACTCAGGTGTCAAAAAATCCGTTGCAGTGGCAGCATGCCGCCAACTGCCAGGATAGGTGGAACAGTTCTGAGCCTGCAGGAAGCCGATAAGGCTCATTTGACGTTTTTTTTGCTGCATATCCAATATCTCCAGTCTGATATAAAGAATTTCTATAGCGAACACCTCCCTATACGGGAATGTCCACCTCCAGCAGTGGTCCGTGCTGCTGCGCGCCATACACATCGCTATCGCCAAAGGCGCCGGCCGGAATCAGACGTGGAAGCGTCGCCTTGAAGGCGCGGGCCGCACGATAAGGCGTAAACAAAACGTCTTGCTCAGAGACCTGGTATAGCTTTGCAAACAAGGCAGCATTGAGCACGCCGGTTCTTTCAACGCGGTCGAACAGCTCTTGCGAATCGAACATGACATCAATAGTCAGATCAAACGGCCCGGCATTCTTGCTTTTGCAAATGCTGGCCAGTTCACGAATTTTTGTCATTGCTCGCTCCAATATGTACATACTCGACAGGAAATAGCTGGTTCGGATCGTCTACTTCAACGATATGAAAAACGCTGAATTCGTACGCCAGGCCAAGTGAAATATCCGAAGGCGAGAACGGAATCGCCATATTGCCTTCCCGACACATGCGGCCCGGAAAATCGGAATGCAGCATGGACAATCGCGCAATGCCTGTCACGGCATTGGCCAGATCCTGCGTGTCGGCCTGCACTTCAACTACAAATGCCATTTCGTGAGGCACCGCAAACGATGCCGTTTCACGCGCGCCCATCACTCCATTGCGACCGTAGCTGCGAATTGCTATGCGATATTGCTCGGGTTGCACGCCAAAAGCGATGGTTTTTTCTTCAATGTTAGCGTTCACAATATCAAGATATTGTTCGACGTCGCGAATCAGAATCGGATCGCGCGAAGCGCAAATCGTGATGGCGCGATATCCGGTGCAGCGTACCCCTTCGAGCTTGACGGTATAAGGGGTCTGATTCTGCCACCGCATCCCGCTGACCCTGACTATCCGATCTGAGATCTGTTCAAACGCACAATCGGAGGTATCCAGCATACCGCCCGGCTCCAGATGATGAATCGGGCTTTTGTTTTCGTGCAGTGCAAAGTTGGCGACCGAAAGCGTGGTGCAGCGCTGGTTCGGGTTGGTCGGTTCCAGATCCACGTGCTCGGCGGTAATCCGCGCCAGCAGGCAACCTTCGCGCTTGGGCACAGCGGGCTCTGAGCCGCATTCGAGCATTTTTCCTGCATACCAGGCTTGTGCCGGAGGCAAACCGGCACGAATCGCGACCGCAGCCCAGGGGGCCGGATCAGTGCTGCGGCCGGCCAGAATCACTTGCGCGCCTTCATCCAATGCACGAATGTAAGGTTCCGGCCCCATCAGGCCGACAATGCGGGTAGCTTGCCGAATCGTCTCCTCGGAGAGCGGCGTCTGCCTTGAAACCGTGTGCACCTTGCCGGCAGAAACCCGCTGAATCAAAAAGTCCGTATCCAGCTCTGAACGGATCAGCGCCAGCTTGAACTCGAGCTGTTCCTCGGAAGCGATTTCCCGGACAATATCCGCCATCATTTGCAGATGGGGCTCGCCCCCTGCGCCCCCCGAGGTGCCCACCACAACCGGAATGCCGCGGGGGACGCCCCCTTTGATCATAATACGCAGATCCCGCTTCATGGCAACGCGAGAACAGAATGCCTTGCCTGATCCGAGATAATATGGGCCAGGATCGGTACTGCCGCCATCTGCGCCAATCATATGTGGCTCCTGCGCCAGCCCTGCCTCGAACGCGGATTCAGGAAAGCCATAACCCAGTATGGGCGTCGCCGAGAGCAGCCTTATCTCACTCATGACGGATTCCTTTCTCTAGTCATTCCTGCAACCTGCATATCCTTCTCCTTAAGCACTTCACTATTCCAATGTTCCGTTGTGTCCATGTCTCTAACGCCTGCGATAACCGGTATCTATTCAGGCGTGATATTGAATTTGGCGGCCAGCGCCTTAATTCGCTGGAAGTACTGCGCCTGATCCGCGTTAAATTCGTCAATGTCATTGGCAACAGGCTCTGCAGCCTGAGAGACCAGTGCGGCCTTCATCTCTGGATCTGAAGTCACGGCCTTGACTTCCTGCCGCATGCGCTCAAGTGCTGCACGCGGCGTTTTGGCAGGGGCATACAAGCCGTAGGTGACGTAATAGTCAAAATCTCCCAAACCCAACTCCTTCAACGTGGGGACCTCGGGCAGCGCGGACGTGCGCTCCAATCCGGTCACAGCCAATGGATGCAGCCGTTTTGATTTCAGATAAGGTATGGCGGCGGCAATACTCGACGAAGCAATGGACACGGCGCCGCCGGCAGCGTCGACCAGCAGCGGACCGCTCCCCTTGTAAGGCACATGCACGATGTCCATTTTCTGGCTGTCCGCCAGCATTTTGACCAACATCATGGTGAATTTTTCGGAATTGGCTATGGAGTATTTACCAGGATGGGCGCGTGAGAGCGCAACAAAATCCTTCATATCTTTGGCTTCAATCCCGTTATTGGCAGAAAAGAGCAATGGGGAGCGCGCAATCATCGTCACGCCCGTCAGATCGGCGAACGTGTCATAGGGTAAATCCTTGTGCACGAGCGGATTAAGAAGATGCGTGCCGACCGCTATCAGATAGGTATAGCCGTCAGGTGCTGCACGCGCAACCATATTGGTGCCGATAATGCCATCGGCGCCAGGCCGGTTCTCTACAATAACCGTCTGCCCCAATCGCTGGGAAAGCTTGTCGGACAATTTGCGAGCAAGATAGTCGGAACCACCGCCTGCGCCATAAGGCACGATAATACGAATTGGCTTGCTGGGAAACTTCTCTGCCTGGGCGGTTGCAGTAACGCCTGTCAGGGCCACAGAAGCGACCGTGGCAACAGCGATGAGCAATTTATTGAATGGCCACATTTTCATTTTTCCTTGTCTCCGATGTCATTTATGTATTTTTGGATATACGACTGCCTGCCCCGCCGTGACGAAAAGCACCGGGAATCAAGCAGGATTATTACAACTGAACAACTGAAATTGCAGATATGATCATGATCAAAACATCGTTGCCCATTTCAGACTGACAAGGGCGCCATCAGCTTTGCCTGAGAAACATAATCAAGATAGTGGCTTACTGCGTTTTCCAAAGCGGTCTCGTCCCGATCTTTCAGGGCAGCCAGCATCTTCCACCTTAGCGGATCGAGCTCTGGACGATAGAGCGCGCCCACCTTGTCGGACTTGTGATATTCGTTAACGCTCAGTTGCAACAGCGTGGTCAGTGACTGGGCCACCACTGCTATGACCTCGTTATGTGCCGCCGCGGCGATCTGGTCGAAAAAGCGGATGGCCAACCGGGCTCGCTGCAGCATATCACCGGCATCAATCTGGTCCTGCATTTGCTGCAACGTAAGTTCAATGGCAGAAAAATCTTCGTTTGCTGCATTGGTGCAGGCCAGCCGGGCCATGCCGATGTATACCAGCCGTCTTGCCTCGAGTAACTTGGCCGGCCCGATCGTCCCTCTTGCGGCAAGTTCTCGCAAGGATTGGGTCACCATCATGTACGCGCCTTTGCAAAATACCAGCGGGTCGTCTTCACGCACCCGTTCAAAGCGCTCTACCCGTCCGATAAAGATGATGTGATCGCCGGCATCGTGCTGTTGATGCATGCTGCAGTGAAACCGGGCAACACAATCGTCAATCAACGGCACACCTGCATACCCGCTGCTGAATGTCAGCCCTTCGAACTTATCGGTAATGGCCGAGGTCGCAAACCGTCCGGACAGCGCCCCCTGATCGCCAGCCAGGACGTTAATCGCAAACGCCCCGGTATTGCGAAAAACATCGATCGAACTGCTTTTCTTGCGCAGGCTCCACAGCACCAACGGCGGATCCAACGACACGGAGCTGAAGGAATTGCAGGTCAATCCGCAAGCTTTACCCTGTCCGTCAAGTGTAGAAATAATGGCCACCCCTGTAGGAAAGCACCCCAGGGCATGGCGAAATTGCTTATGATCAAATTCCGTTGCGTCCACTGGCCGCGCACCGGGCGTACCTGTCCGGGCTTTGGATGTAGATTTGTATGCAGTCAAACCGGTATCTCCTGTGATGCATGTACAGACAGATTCAGTCTATAGCGCACACCACCGGAGAACAATTTCTAATTATTAATACATTTATAAGCCATATGAAATAATCATCCTGCTCTCATTTCGCCCCGGATGGGGGACCAAGCGTAGCGGCAAAATCTTCTCGCAGTTGGTCGCAAAAGTGCTGGGCAGTAATGGTTGGCATATGTTTTCGGGAAAGCAGAATGCCGAAACAGCGCGTCAGGTGCAACTCTGGCAACGATAGAATGGTGCGCGGACGCTGTACATTGGTTTGCGCCATTGAGCGGGGCAACAACGCAACGCCGTGGCCCGAGTCCAGCATCGCAAGAAGCGTTGTCAAATTTGTCAGACGCGGCGCGAACTGACCACTCAGTCCCTGTTCAAGCATGGCGTTAGCAATTTGGCTTTGAATGCGATCGTACTGCTGCAGCAACAGCAAGGGGTACCCACTAAGCGAGGCCAACGTCGCCGGTTGTGATGAGGCCAGTGGATGGCCCGTCGGAACCACAATCACCATCTCGTCTTCTCCCAGGGGCTCAAAGGTAAACATGGCTGGGTCGCCTTCAAACGCCACCACCCCCAGATCAGCCTCTGCGCTATGGACAGCAGCGAGGATTTCGTCATGCTGCATATCTCTGATATGTACATCTACCTGGGCATGGCGGCGGCTAAATTGCTGGATGATCGACGGCAGCGATTGCGCTGCGATAATAGGCGATGCAGCCACAACCAGGCGCCGCTTGCCCTGCTCTGCTTCGGTTTGAAAATCGTCCAGCAGATTGCGCAAATCGTGTAGGGCGATGCTGGCCTTTTCATAGAGTTTTTTCCCGGCTTCAGTGGGCTCCATGCGCCGTGTCGTGCGTGTGAGCAAGCGGGTGTGTAAAACAGCTTCCAATCGCTGGACCCGCTGTGTCACCGCCGGCTGAGAGATATGCAATCTGCCTGCAGCGGCATTGAAACTGCCACAATCGACAACTGCCAGGAAAGTCTCCAGCTCCAGCAGGTCAAAGCGCAAAGTGCTGGGCCGGCTTGATTTGCTTGCAGTCATCGTATTACGACCCTTCTGGCTGCCAATAACAGGTTATCGGCAGCACACACCGAAAAGGGGACACGGCAGTCTTGCCAACCAGCATAATGCGAATACCACATGTTGTCTCCGAACCACCTGTCATATGAAATTAATGAATTTTATACAGTATAGGTGAATACTCGAAAATACTAGCTTGCTGCCATACGGTCAGCGAACAGACGCAAGCTGATATACAGCAACATAAGTCAGAGAGCACCGCATACTCACAGTCCACTCAAAAAGCGGGTAACGGGCAGATTGCGGATGTCCCATTTATAAAGAATCGCCAGGTTCCGGCCAACTTGACAATAAAACACCCAAATGGGGGGCGAACTCACCTGCGCCACAACGCTCCATCACGCGCCGCAGCGCTCAATCGGCCAGCGCCTGTGCGATTGCGGTGTAATGCGCAAGCCTCATGGCCGGGTCAGGCAATACATCTTGCAGCATGATCTCGTCACAACCGATGGCTTGCGTCATCGTGAGCAACCGATCGCGCAAATCCTTCAAAGGGCAGATTGTGTACATGGGCCATTCGGCCGTTTCTGCAGGCCAAACACCACCTGCCAGCGCCACCGCTTCGTCCACTGTAGGCAGACGATCGGGCATGGTCTCCAGCCGGCGACGCTGATCAAAGCACCAGCGCATCGGCATGGCCAGGCGTTCGGCCTCATCCTGGTCAACACCCGTACTCAGTCGGATTGCCAGAAAAACCTCTGGTGATTGCGGCAAGCCCTTGCGTCCTGAAGCCTGGAAGGCGCGACGATAACTGACTGCAGACTCGACCGCAAATTCCGGCTTATGAAAGGCCGAGAGTGCAAGCGGCAGGCCCAGCATCCCTGCGCGCGCAGCCGAATTCGGGCTAACGGCCATGATCCAGGGCAGAACTGGCGCAACATCGGGCATGACCTTAAGACTTGCAAAAGCATGATCCACCGGCAAATCTGCAAAAAGATGTCCCAGCAGTTCATGGACCTTGTCACCCTGATCGTGCAATAGCGCACGACTGCGATCCGGTTGCAGCGCCAGATCGGGCAAAGGCCCCGACTCGGACTGGCCCATCCCCAGATCGAAGCGCCCCGGATACAGCGCAGCAAGGGTCTGGACACTTTCTGCAACTTTATAGGGGCTGTAATTGTTCAGCAGCACGCCGCCGATGCCGATGCGGATGCGAGAAGTTGCTGCCGCCAGTGCCGGCGCCAGCACCATCGGATCAACGCAAGCTTCGTATGGGACCGCGTGATGCTCGACGATCCAGTGTCGTGCAAAGCCCAGCACATCAAGATGACGCGAGAGCGCGATGGTATCGGCAATCGCGGTTGCGCTATCGCGCCCAGTGCCGATCTGGACCTGGTCAAGAAGCGAAAGTTTCATATTCTTACCCGCAAGCGCGGCAGGTAGCAGTTGCCACCCGCCTCATTTTTTATTTGATGTCAAAGGCTGATGGCAGGATCAGATCCTTGCGAATATCGATCTTGCTGGATGCTTCCAGCATACCCGCAGAAATCATGAATGCCTGGTCTGCTTGAAGATTGGCAACATCGGCCTCGGTCATTTTGGGATCAAAATCATAAAGCGCATATTGCTTGCGCGCTTCGTCAAGACTGATGTCCTGGTCTTTGGCAGCGATGGCCAGCGCCTCGTCCAGGTGCTCACGCATAAAATCGAGCGCCTTCAGATGAGCCTGGAAATAAGCCTTGAGCAATTGAGGATTGGCCTTGGCAAAGGCGCGACTGGTGCCGATGACCGTTGTAGGTGCGATCAGCCCTTGGCCGTTGACAATGATATGACCGCCCGCAGTCTCCACCTGCGTGGCATTGGCACCCGCCAGGGTCACTGCATCAACACGACCGGCCAGCAAAGCTGCACGTGCAGTTGGCAGATCCATATTGATATAATCAATATCATCCAGAGTCATTTTTTCGGCCGCCAGTGCTGCCACCAGCAGTTGATTGAGCACCGTTCCCTTGGGCCCGGCCACCTTCTTACCTTTAAGCGACTTGATATCGGTCGGGCCATTGGCGGCGGCCATGACAAAGTACGCTTTGGGCGCGCGGGCATAAGCGCCCATGACCACAACATCCGCGCCATTGGCGTTGGCCAGAATTGCGGAGGTTCCACCCAGCACCGAGGCTATTTGCAGTTCACCGGCGGCAAGCGCCTGGGTCTGCGCCGCACCAGAAGTAATCTCCGGATGACTCAGTTTCACACCATGGGAGGCAAAGGCCTCATCCAGATAGCCTTTTTCGCGCATGACAATTGAGGGAACGTTAAAAGGCGCCGTCACGTAGGAGACAGCGGCTTTTGTCGTTTCTGCAAAGCTGACGCCAGAAGCAAGCAGACTCACAGCCAATGCGGCAGTCAGCATAAAAGTGCGTTTATTCATAAGAATTCCTTAGGAGTTTGAATTGGGACAGGCGAACAGCCGGTCAAGCAGGTGTTGGCGGGCCGCATTGATCGCGGGCTCAGCCCCGGTTCGTGGGTAGGCGGCATCCAGATCCAGGCGCAAAGTAAAGCGGCCCTGATCAATCACAAGAATTGTCTGACCCAGACGAACGGCTTCCTCCAGATCATGCGTGACAAATACAATGGTTTGCCCCAGTTCGCGCCAGATCCTGATCAGGTCATCCTGCATCTGCTTGCGCGTAAACGCGTCGAGCGCACCAAAGGGCTCGTCCATCAGCAAAAGCGCCGGTTGCACCACCAACGCACGGGCGATGGCCACACGCTGCGCCATCCCGCCCGACAACTGGTTCGGCCAGGCATCACGAACGTCATGAAGACCGACCATTCTCAATGCCCGGTTGACCCGCAAGTCTATTTCGGTACGCGCCAGCTTCGATTGCAGGAGAAAACCGGCGTTTTGCCCCGCAGTGAGCCAGGGCATTAGCCGCGGTTCTTGAAAAACCACGCCAACCGACTCGCCGGTATGTTCGAACTGTCCGGTATCAGGCGTTTCCAACCCGGCCATCAGGCGCAACAGCGTTGACTTGCCGCAGCCCGAGCGGCCCAGCAGAACGTAAAACCCGCCTTTATCCAACTTCAGGTCAATACCCTGTAAAACATCCCGGTGCGTACCGTCGGGCAGACGATAGCCATGATGAATATTGCGCAGCTCAGGCATGGGGCAGCTCCATTTCCTGGCGCAACCATGGGAAACGCCACCGCACCAATGCCTTGAGCCCGCTATCGGCCAACAGTCCGATAATGCCAATGACCAGAACGCCCACCAGCACAATATCGGTTCGCGCCAGGTCCTGAGCATCAAGAATCATATAGCCCAGACCAGCAGCTGAAGCAATCAGCTCCGCACCGACCAATGCGCGCCAGCCGTAGCCCAGACCAACACGCAAACCAACAAACATCGCCGGCAACGCGGCCGGGATGGCAATTCGGCGCATCAACTGCATGCGGCTGAAACCGGCAGCGCGGCCAACTTCAAGCAGCTTTGGATCCACCTGCGCAAAGCCACCCCGGAAACTGAGAAAGATGGGGAAAAAGCACGCCAGAATAATAATGCCGATTTTTTGTGTTTCGCCGATACCCAGCCAGAGCATTAAAAGCGGCATCAGCGCCAAAGGCGGAATCTGACGCACGAACTCCATTGGCGGATCCAGCAGGCGAGCCAGTGCCTTCCAGTTGATCATCGCCAGACTGATCACCAAGGCTAGCAATACGGCAATCGCATACCCGGCGCCCACCCTCCCCAGCGACACGCCAATATGCTGAACGAGCTTGCCATTGGAAAGCAGCGTGATGAACGTGGACCAAACCCGTTGGGGAGAAGGCAGTAAAAACGCACTCACCAACCCAAGATTGGAGACGGCAAACCAGGCGATCAGAACGGATATGAATACGAGAGAAGAATGGAAAAGACGCATTATGTATTGTTTCGGCCACGCATTTACCTGCGACTGGGCCACATGGTGACGGCCGATTTCATTCGCGTGACGACGATGCAACGGCCGCATGCTTGAACGCAAGAAAGCGAGCGGGTACGACACATTCAGTAGCCTGCCAGTTTATCACAACGCCAGCAGTGTCGTTCGATGCTGCGCAGCCGACGCACAAGTGAGCGTACCCCCCGGCCAGCTGCTGGCAATACGTTTGTGATGCACGTGACAAAAGTGTTCCGGCCCTGATCGCTTTACGCGCAGCCAGACGCTTATAAAAAGGAACATACAAGGGGGACACAAGGCCGCGCGCACCATGACTGGCTGCGCAATTGCGTTTGTGAGGATGGACCGCTGCCCGACAAATGAAATATAACGCCCGGCAATCTTCCAGATTATATTTAACTTGTATTGTCATCAGTACATGTATATGATTTAATACGTTCTTTACATGCATACAATCAGAGGAGACTTTGCATGCACCAATCCTATTTACGTGCTGGCCTGCTCGCCGTCATTCTTGGCTGCACTACCGGCTTTGCCGCCTACGCAGCAGACAAACCGCCACTTAAACTTGTCGTGGGCGCAACGCCTGGAGGCACCACCGACCGCGTTGCCCGAGGGATTGCCCAGGAAATGAGCGGTATTCTTGGACAAACCGTGATTGTCGAGAACCGGCCTGGTGCCGGCGGAAATATCGCCGCCGATGCGGTTGCCCGCGCGCCCAAGGATGGCAACACGCTTTTGATCAGCTTTACCAGTTTTACGGTCAATGCCACGCTTTACAAAAAACTGCCGTTCGATCCAGAAAAGGATTTCACGCCCATCACCATGCTCGCCGAAGTGCCCAGCGTGCTGATCGCCCGCAAAAACTTCCCGGCCTCGGATGTGGCATCGTTGATCGAGATGGCCAAAAAAGAACCGGGTAAATACTCTTTTGCGATTGGCGGCATGGGCTCTTCCCTGCATATGGCCACGGCCAGCTTCGAGATGGGCGCCAAGATCAAAGGCCTGACCGTACCGTACAAAGGCACCTCGCCCGCCATACAGGATGTAGTAGGTGAACAGGTGGACCTGATGTTTGCCAGTGCTGTCAACGTGATGCCGCTGGCTGGCGGCGATCGCATCAAGATTCTCGGCGTCACCAGCCTCGAGCCCATGAAACAGTTCCCGTCAGCACCACCTATCGGCGACACCGTCAAAGGATTTTCATCCAAAGCCTGGTTCGGGATGTTCGGGCCGGCAGGCATGTCCAAAGAGCGCCTGGCGCAGTTGAACAAGGCCGCAGTAGAAGGTGCACAGCACGAGAATTTTGTAAAAATGATTGAGCCCGAAGGCGGCACCGTGGTTACCAGCACGCCAGAGGAATTTGCCCGGTTTGTGTCCGAGGACATTAAACGCTACGCCGACGTCGTAAAATTCACTGGAGTAACTGCTGACTGACTACCCTTATGATTGATAATCCCACGCCTCGCTACTACAAAATATACCGCCTGCTCAAGCAGGCGATAGAAAATGGTCAGTATGACCATCAGGAGGCGATGCCGGGAGAGAACGTGCTGGCAGAGACCTATCAGGTGTCGCGCCTGACTATCCGCCGCTCTCTGGACCTTCTGCAAAGCGAAGGCCTGGTGGAGCGTCGCCAGGGTTCCGGGACCTTCCCTCTGGCCCGCAATGTTGCTTCGCAGCCTCTGTCGGCGGATATCAACAAGCTGGTAGCCCATTTGAATAAAATGGGCTCGGGCACCCAGGTGCGCCTGCTCAGTTTTGAATACGAAACCGCCAGCCAGATGGCGGCACATCAACTGGAATTGCCCGCCAACAGCAAAGTACAAAAAGCCATCCGCGTTCGCTATCACAACGACAAACCCTTCTCCTATCTGATTACCTATGTGCCCGAGGATATCGGGCGGCGCTATACCAAAGACGATATGACGCAGCAGCCCTTGCAGGCGCTTTTGAAAGGATTGGGTATCAAGCTTGGCTCGGCAGAACAGGCCTTTACCGCAACGGCGGCCGACGCCCACCACGCCGATGCACTGAATGTTGGTATCTCGTCGCCCCTGCTATGCATCAAACGGCTAACCCGCGACACACAGGGACGCCCGATCGAATATCTGATTGCCGTCTACAACCCGGAACGCTTCGAATATCGCATGGCGCTATCGAATAAGCGCTCCAAAGGAATCGACGGCTGGATTGTGAACGACACGCATAGTTAGGTTTAAAGCGGCTAAGCGCGTGCACGATCGCGCACGCCGTAGCACCAGGAAAACTCACAATACCAAAGCCGATTTATCCCGACAATGGCGAACCTCGTCTGTGCTGCTTCAATCTGAATCTTGATACTTGTGAGAATGAAGCAGATAAACTACTATGCACGAACCGCATTGGCTTGTCCAAAGCTCGTGAAAAGCTGGTTCAACTTGCATCAAATGTCGAAATCGCAACCGGTGAACGATCAGGACATGCTATCTCTGCAGACTCGAAGAAAATATCGTAATTACCGTACAGATGACGATGCAAAACGAAAACGACCCCGATTTAGATAAATACGTCTTTAGCGCAAATCTGGTTCTGCTTGCACAGATCGCGACAATAATTTCTGGCATTACGATCGGGATACTTGTCTACGCAATCAATCTGCCCATCTACTATCTGTCTTTTATATTATTATTTCAATTATTGGTTATCCCGTATTTTTTCAGCAACGCCAGACTTCTAAAGCAAAAAAAGCAGCGCCGCCAGTCAATTATCACAAACGGCACCAGCAGTAATGCGGAAATCATCTCAACCGAAATGATAGGCAGTGGCGGCGACATCGATAATTATTATACTTTCGAGCTCCGTCCGGAATCTTCAGACATCACAGTAACCGCGCTGGAAGCGTTGACGAGCGAAACCTATGGGCTGGTGTGCAGACAAGGAAAAATACCCATACGATATCTCCCCGAGGAACGGGTTGCTGTGATCTGTGTGGACGAAATTACACCTGAATAGATCAGGCAGCCGGCGTCTCCACTTTGAACTGCACACTTGGGGCCACATCAAAGACAATCACGTTGCGGCGATTGCTTTTTTCAATTCCAGTGAATCGAACAGAGGGCTTGTTCTTGAGTTTATAGGTTTTGGAGTAGTTGGCCAGATGGCTGGTTTTGCTCATGAACACCTGAGAGGCAATACCACCCGCCACACCCGGTTGATCACCAAAGGAAATCGCCTTGATTGTGCCCTTATTGTGCACAGGAGCACCGCAAAACAGGATCCTGAAACACGGATTTGGCGCAAGCAGATGCGTTCCGAAATTCGGATACGGAAGGGGCGCCATGCCCGCCGGAGGCGTTTTACAGCAATCAGGAAATCCCAGAAACCCGCCACCCAGTGAAGTCGTGTTATACATTGTTATTCTCCTAAAAAAAGGGGTTTTTATGCCGTACGCTGTAAAGCTCGGCACGACGTAATGGCATATCGTTTGTAATAGTCACGCTGCCGGGATGCTTAGGGGTACCCGTCGCACCATGCGTATGCATATGCACACAACTTGCGCCTTTAAAATTTGTACCGGCTAAATTGGCATAGTCAAAATTGGAATAAGAAAGATTGCATTGCTCGAAACTGGCATTTTCGCAATCTGACTTCTCAAAAACAGCATATTCCAACTCCGAATGGCTGAAATTGGCATTACCGGCCTTGGTTTCCGACCAAATAGTCTTGTTCAATTTAGCATTGGTAACCGATACGTGCGCCAAGCTGGCGCCGGTGAAAACCGTCCCGTCACCTTCCAGGTTATCAAGTTTGGCGCGCAATAAATTGCATTGGGCGAACATGGACCCGCCGACACGAGCACCCGTGAAATTCGAATCCTCCAGACGCCCTTCCGTAAACTGGCACGCCACAAACGTCTTCCCGGAAAAATCCTTTTCACGCAGGTCACATCCGATAAAGACAACCTGATTGAACAATTCACCCGCAAATTCAGTCTGTCGCAAATCGCTTTCTAAAAAAACGACATTGTCCAGATCAGCGTTACCAAATCGACACTGATCCAAGTTGGTCTCGTGAAAAATACATTTTACAATCTCTTCGCAATCCAGGCGAGCGCCCTGCAACGGGGAGGCTCGCACTATTGATAGCGCTAACTGGCAATTTTCCCAAATCGACTCATTCATCACGCTATCGTTGAACGTCGTATCAACAATCTGGCAATTACCCAAGTGAATGCGCGACATATCACATTTAGTGAAAATGCAATCGTTCAAATTAACCGACTCCATTATAGAATCTGTCAATGTGCAAGCGTCTAGTGTACAGTCCTGCAAATCACAATTGATAAAATGCGTCCTGGAAAAATCGACATGGTCAAATATCATTCCCGACATATCCAGATCTTTGAATACCAAGTCGGAAAACACTTCGTTAGCGCACGGTTCTCCACGCTCAAGATACGCATTAAGCGTGACGTTATCCATTATCGAACACCCTAAACACGCTTGCTTCGGTATCGCGGAATACCGGATACAACTCCAACTGGTCTTTATATGCTCCGCTCGTACTGGTCGTGTGGTCTACGTCCACTTTCGATACGTTAGTCCTGAACATGGCGGCACCATCAAAACAGCACCCAATCAGATTGGCTTTTTCAAGTGAGGCCTGAATCAGGTTCGCATTTCTGAAACTGCTGCCTTTCAAATCCGATTTGTGAAAAATGGCCTCGCGAGCAATCACATGATCAAAACAGCAGTCTCTCAGAATCGCATGAGAGAAATCAGACTCTGATATATCGCTGTAGTTAAACTGGGCTCCCGTGATTTTTGTACCAATAAAATTACATTCCTTCAATCTGCTTCCTATAAACTTCGCGCCTGCCATATTGACATCCTCTTCAATAAGAAGATTGTTCAAATCGCTCTTGGTGAATATACAATCCTTAAGTTCAGACGTCATGAAAGACACATCCACCAACCGGGTTTCATCAAACCGCGAGGCATCGAGATTTGATTCTACAACAGCCCATTTATTGAACGCGCAGCTCTCGAATACCGTATTGCGCATCTTCATTTCGGACCAGATGCACGAGTCGAAATGGCAGTCTACCAATGTTGTATTATCAAATTCAATTTCGTCGCTGATGTGATTCGCAAAGCTGCAGCCGACAAATTTTGAGGCCCTTACCTTCATTTTAAGGAACTGCGTTTCCCGGAACGTGCATAGATGAACAGTAGCGTGACTGAACAGGGCTTCGCTCAAATTTGCCGTGGTGAAATCCAACGACTTCAGAACGCAATTGCTAAACCTGGCTCTGGCAAGCACTGCCTCAGAGAAATTGACGTCGCTCAGCCGCCCCCCTTCAAAATTGACGCTTTCTAGAAATGCTCCGGAAAAATCGGCGCCGTCGAGAACAAGGCCGCTCAGATCCGCTCCAGTCAAGTCCATTTCCGAAAGATTACCGTCCAACCGATACCGTCTCATCACTTCTTCACGCAATGGCGAGCTGGCCGCCGTATCCAGCGCAGGTGCTGCCGCTTGATATTGCACAGAATAAAGATAGGATTTTCGCACCGAAGACGTCAACGTATCGAACATCTCATCTGTCTGATTTCGGGCCGATTCCTGCGTGCCGCTTGATGCCAGTGCCTTTGCACTCTCCATCATGCCCATGTCAGGAGGACCGGAAATATCTATAGGCAATGCGTCCGTGGCGGCATGCGCACTGTCCAGCATATCGGCCAGACGCTCCATCTGTGGATCGGAAGATTCGCGCATAAGCGCCAGGGCCTGGGTTTGCGCATCTTGTGCCAATTTGGTTTGTCGATCCGGGTTATTGAAAAAAACATCAGGAGACTCCGGCGGTCCGACAAATTCAGGGATCACGGCTGTATACTCCAGCCCCCGGTTTTCGAACCACGACTTGGCCTGTTTCTCCTGATGACTGATGTATAACCGGAGGCGGCTCCCCAGCTTATCCTTCCCCACCGAGTAATCAGTCTCGTCATCTGCGCGCAGCAAGGCCTGCGGCACGAGTTCTTCATCTTTTTCAAGATGATGCATTACCTTTTCCGGATCCAGCCTTTGCATCATCACTTTTTCGTAATGCTCGAAACTTCTCGGGCTATCGCAGTATTCAACGCCGGCCATGATAACTTCTACGTCGTCTGCTTCTGTATCCAGAATCTCCACGGAACCATGAAACATGAGGATGTATGACTGAAGTTCAGGTACCAGCCAGACCGTTGAGGCTCGCATATTGTCCACCTCCCGCAGATATTGACGATGATGCTCGTCGCGCGCCAGCAGCAGGAATCTCGCCTGAAGAGACAGAATGCTGCTCTGCCAGCATTCCAGTTCCGGGTGCATATTCCACACACGGAACGTTTCTCCCAACGGCAGTTCCTCCAAATCGCGCCACTGCTGGTTATCTGCTGCACTATTGAAGATGGTCGGATCCATATCCGGCAAAAAACCGGGAAAATCGTACTTCTGCCACTCCTCGCTATAACTCCCTTGAAGTGTCATTTTCATGGGATGGCTTGGGCCGATGGGCCCAAATGAAGCCGGTGCGGGCCGATCGCTTTTCTTATTAACCCCCTGCAACGGATCTTCCACGTTGGGAGCCGGCACAGCACTTGTTCCGTTCACCTGAACAGGATCGATGCCCTTTCCTTCCGGATTTTGTTGAAATGCAGGGCCTCCGTAGGCATGAGCCCAATCTAAGGGCATCCGCTCGAACGACTCGGCCTGTGTGAGCGAATTGCCCATCCAGTAACGATCGCCGCATACTCGCAGCTCTTTGTGCAGATCTCCGACTTCTACTCTGACCATACACTGCGTTTTATCAGCCTGATGCGCCGTATAGGCAAACCCGCTCACAAGATACTCCGGGTGCGCCTTTGGCATAATCTGATCAAGCACACCACCACTATCGAGCGTCGGAAGCACTTCAGCCCAGATTTTCTGATCCGACTGCAAGTAGGGTCCTTTGCCGTCTGAGGAGATAAGCACATATACGCCGCACGACAATCGGGTTTGACCTCGCCATTGGTATGGTCTGGTCAGCACCCCGGCACGCATTGGTTTGATTGTTTTCATGAAATTACGTTTGCGTCTTCTTGCCTTTGATATATTCCGCGTACACCACGCTCATCTTCTTTTCCTGCTTAGCCCGTGAATGCGATCTGGCGTTATCTTCCCTGTTAATCGTTTCTACCTTTACCTGCCACAAGCCTACATTATGTCGGTTAGGTGAAGGCAACAGAAATCTGCGTCCCAAGTTAATAGTCATGAACGACGTGTTCAAATACAACCCAGACATGTTGATGCTGTAGCCATGCATGCCCAGGCTAAACGGAGCGGCGGACATTTTCAATAAATACATATAGAAATCCAGCCCGGATATTTTCTCAATCGTCTCGTACGTCTCGGTGACTTTGGGCGATTTGCAGGTAATGCTTGTATCTGTCAGCCATTGAATGTCGTTACTGTGAGTGTGGACCGAGGCTTGCCCTACAGTCCGGGACAGCGGCTGGTTATAGTCAAACGTCGCATCCTTATCATATTTATCGGTTGCATTTTTAATGAAAAGTGCCATTTTCTTTCACCATTTCAACGTTAATGCGTAAAAATTAATGTCATTTTTTCTTTCATCTTCCAAAAATGCTTTCGTTTTTTCTTTATGAATTGCGTTGAAAGTAGTAACCCCAAACTTGAACCACGCAAATCCCGGGTTCGCATGCAGCACCTTCAATGGAGATGGATTCAGGAAGATCGCTCCGGCCAGCCCGTAGATCCCGGCCATCTCTGTTTTATAAGTGAATGAATGGGTATACGTAACCGCGTTATATTGCGCATTCAATGCCGACATGCCGACATTGAGGGCAGCCACGGCAATGGATCGATCATAGGTCGTTGTGACATCGCCACAATCGAAATTGAATGTTTGGCTATTGCGGCTATAAACCTGGCCGCTGGCATCTATCAACAGGCCATTGTCATAGTTCAACGTCGTGAAAGCTTTTGACGTCAAATTCTCTTTTTGTACAAACGTAGCCTGCACGTCTTGCAGATATTTGTCCGTGAAACTGCTCTTGTAAAGTGCCATCTGTCATGCCTCACTCGATCATGTCGTATTAGATCGTGCTGCGTTAATGTTATGTTTATTCACAGTGATAAACTTGATTGCACTGAGCACATTCCGTTTCGGAGACCTTTCGTTTTTTGTAGTATTGGAAAATTTCTTTGCTGACATGGTCACCAAAACCTGCAACAAATGATAATTTCCCCATAAAGCAATACCGCAACTGGTCACCGTCATGCCCGAGGCGGCAGAGAGCCCTGCAGCTAAATGAAATACACCGTAAGCATTAAGATTCACACCGTAACTTGAAATAGTTGCCACGTTCGCCGACGAAGAACGATTCCAATCGATATCGGAGTGCATTAAACTTATGTCACGTAAGATAGCAGCACGAAATTCCAACTGTCCAGCGCCCACAGTCAGCTTCATTCCACCTTTGTAATCCTGTTTGGATTGGCCATCAACATTTTTTGTCTCTTTTCCAGTAATGTCATACGTCGCCGGTCCTATATGGACATCATGGTAGAGCTGTTTATATAAAGCCATGGATTTTTGGTCTCCTCGGAACATGGGTCGGTGTGAGGCCGATCCAATCACAAACAAATGCGCTGATCAAATCCAATACTGCCCAACTTACATTAAGAGCGGCTTACCATTAATGCGACCAGTCTCATCACAGCAAGACAACAGGCAAAGCCGCCTTGGCAGTTTGAATTCATTTCGAAGTAGACATACACTGAGCCGACTGGTGAGCCTGGCTTAGCGGGCGTGGCCACCCTATGAGGGCCAATGCGCCCTATACTCCAGCCACGATATCTCCACCCCGTCGGGAAAGTAAAATTTTTGCGGCTACGGCAATACAATAAACTCCTGGCTCCCGAGGCGGCGGAGTTGTATTCCCATCCCGGGAATGTTTAAGTGCCTTGTCGGTTATGCTAATAATACAGCCCACGTACTCGCCTATTTTTATCATACTTCAGAACGGTATTGTTCCACCAATCTGATGATGCGCGGCCACGAACTCAACCAAATGTACGCAATCTGGGAGTAAATTACAATTAGCGTATTCGTCACAAAAGTAACAAAACGTTTTAAATGGGTTGTCGATGTATATATTGGTATCATTTGTTAGTTATAAACTATACATCCCAAGCCTATATAGATACAGGCCCAGTCAAAACTTCAGCAAAGCAGTCTAAATAGGGGCTTGCCTTCCGCGCTCCCAGGTTAGTGCCTAACCTATCAGTTCTCCTCAATCTTCTTTATAAGTCTTTATAAGAATCCATAAGCGTAAACCAACATCTTTTTCGCAACAACCGCAACCGGCTTCATACCAATGACTTGCCAAAGCATTCTAGACGACATTGGGCCGCAAGCTTGCACCTGGTGTACGACGGTCTAACACGCATAGCAACGGCCATATGAAAGAATGCGCGCCTCATTCGTAACGCGCAGCCTGCTCCAGCAATGCTGGTGTACCAATCAAATCGTTAAGCTGATCAAAATTGAGCATTGCATCCGCCGACCCGTTGGTCGAACCGTTCTGGTATAACTGGCCGTAAAAGCGCTCAAGCGCATGCGCAATCGCGCGCGCCGCAGCGCCGGGAAAAATCACAATGCTAAAGCCGATTTTGCCCAGGTCGCTCGCCGAATGAATGGGCGTCATGCCTCCTTCCACCATATTTGCCAGCAATGGCACGCGCCCATTGAACTGCGCGCAGGTCTGTGTCATCTGCTCATCGGTGCGCACCGCCTCAATGAAAAGGACGTCCGCACCACATTCCAGATAGGCTTCGGCCCGTTCGAGCGCTGCGTCCAGTCCTTCCACTGCCACGGCATCGGTTCTGGCCAGAATTAACGTGTCGTCGCTGTGGCGCGCATCCAGCGCAGCCTTGAGCTTGCCACACATTTCGGAAACAGGAATCACCGATTTTCCGGCCAGATGACCGCAACGCTTCGGGAATGTCTGATCTTCAAGCTGGATCATGGATGCGCCGGCCTTCTCGAAACCCCGTACCGTGCGCATGACATTCATCGCGTTGCCAAAGCCGGTGTCACCGTCCACAATAATCGGCAAGCTGATGCGATCGGCAATGCGCGAGAGCGTCTGCTCCACTTCGGTATAGGTGGTCAGTCCAACGTCGGAGCGGCCCAGCCGGGTGTAGGCAATCGAGGCGCCGGATAGATACACCGCCTGAAAACCGGACTGTTCTGCGATCAGGGCAGACAACGAATCATAAACGCCTGGCACAAGCAGGCAGGACGACGATTGCAGAAGGGCTTTAAGTGATTTCATTTGCATTCAAGTATTCGGTTCTGCTCTACATGTCGGGCAGAAGAAGGTTATTGACGAACGGACACCCGCCAATGCATATCTGAAGAGCGAGCGAATTAAACGGACGAAAACAAAGGTCCGGCGAGCAGCGAGCGCCGCGATCGCAAGCGTCATCGAGCGTGGTAGCCGCGCAAATCACAACGCCACCATATCACCGTGAGACTGCCAGTTTGCGCTCCAGTTGGGCCAGCAAACCGCCAGCAGCAGCCATTTCAACCAGAAATGGCGGAATCGCCTGACAGGCAAACGTCTGCACCGGCTCGCTGACGGTCTCTGTATCCGGATAGACGCGCAAAACTGATCGCTCAGTATCAATTTCAATATAACTGCCCTGTTCAATGGCTTCGGCCTGGGGGCATAGCACGGCCAGCAAACCCAGATTGAAGGCATTGCGGAAATACAAACCGCTGAAGGACGGCGCAATCACGGCTTTTACACCCAACTGGACCAGCACGCCGACCGCCTGTTCGCGCGACGAGCCAATGCCAAAACCAGGGCCGGCAACAAGCACGTCTGCGGGCCGCAGCGCAGCGGCAAGCCCTGGGTAGCGGGCCTCCAGGCAATGCGCAGCCAGCTCGGGCAGATCCAGTTTCATATAGGCCCCTGGCGCCAATGCATCGGTATCGACATTCTCGCCAACCCTCCAAACGCGATATCTGCTCATTGCTTGCCCTCCGCCAGCACAATCCGTGGATCTGAAATACGTCCGGTCAGCGCCGATGCCGCAACCGTGTAGGGCGAGGCCAGATACACCTGGGTGTCAGCCGATCCCATGCGCCCCTTAAAGTTGCGTGCCGTACTGGAGATCACATTGGCAGCCCCCTTCAGGGCATTACCATAGCCTGAACAGGCGCCACAGGAGGTGGCAAATACCTGTGCGCCCGCATCAAGCAGAATATCCATTATCCCTTCGTTCTGTGCATCCTGCTGGTCGCGCAAGGTCGCGGGCGCCACCATCAGACGAACGCCTGAATCAACACGCTGCCCTTTGAGCACCGCCGCTGCGGCACGTAAATCTTCCAGCTTGGCGCCGGTACACGCGCCAATGTAGGCCACCTGCACCGGTGTATCACGCATTTGATCGACGGAATGAACATTGTCCGGACTGTGCGGTGCTGCAACCATGGGCGATAGCGTGCTGGCGTCAAATGAGCGTACATCCCGCTGCGCGGTTGCATCACTGCGCCAGTAATCCAGATCCACATCTGCATTAACGCCCACCGACGCAAGATAATCCAGCGTGATCTGATCCGGCGCAATCAGGCCCACCTGCGCACCCAGCTCGGCGCTCATATTCGATAGCGTCATGCGTTCCTGCATGGAAAGCGCCGATACAGCGCTGCCTGTATATTCGACGGCAGCATAATTGGCGCCATTGGTGCCATACAGCCCGATCATATGCAGCATCATGTCCTTAGCCGTCACGCCGGCCGGCAGTTGCCCGGACCAATCCATGGCAATGGTCGGCGGCGTGCGAACCCATATTTCTCCGGTCACCACTACCCCCAGCATCTCGGTGCTGCCGATGCCGAACATATACGCGCCAAATGCACCCCCCGTGGGCGAGTGTGAATCACCACCGACGCAAAACATGCCGGGACGCAAATGTCCTTTCTGCGGCAGCACCACATGGCAGATGCCGATTGAGTCGTATACATTGGGAAGCTGTTGCTCGGTTGCCCAGTCGCGTGCGATTTTCAGGATCCGGCGTGAGTCGTCATCTTCTTCGGGGACGTAGTGATCCATCACCAGGACCACCTTGGATTTATCCCAGATTTGCGCCCCGAGCTTTTCAAGCATTGGCTTGAGCCGGCGCGGACCACTGGAGTCATGGAACATGGCCAGATCCACAGCGCATGTCACGATCTCGTTCACCGCCACTTCCTGCCGTTGGCTGGCCCGGGCGATCAGTTTCTGTGCAAGCGTGTGCGCCGCCATAGCAAGGTCCTTTTGGGAAAGATATACGAAGTTTGCCTTATTATAAAGATGTACTTACAACAATACAAGTAATGCATGTGCACACCATCTACTCTTCGCGCTCACCGGCCGGCCCCACTCCAGCCATTTCGTGATCTCCGGTACCTACCATACGATCAGGATAGGCAGACGCACTGAGATATGCCGCCGATTTTATAATTAGCAATTGAAACAAATTACATTAATGCTACGTTAGTAATAATGTTTTGTTACGTATATGGTAGATACTCCAGTTGTAATTTATATCCAGATTGCGTACATTCGCTTGAGAAGTAATGTTAATGAAACAAGACTGAAAAAAATCATTAACCAACTGTAAATAAACAACATTCCAACATTTTTCCGGCAACGCACGCATCCTTTTACCTAAGGACATCTCCGTGGATATTCCAAATTCGATCCAGTTTCGCTCCATTGTTGCACACACGCCACTCGGGGGCTGCCTGGGCTTTCGCCAGATGAACGGTTCCGAAGGCCTCTCGCAATTATTTGAATTCGACGTCGAACTGGTCGCCGACAATTACAGCCTGGATCTTAAGAGCCTGCTTGGCAAACCGCTCACGCTTGAAATTGAAACCGTGGCCGGATCCCGCTTTCTGAATGGCCAGGTCACGCGATTTCAGTTGATTGGCCGAGAAAATGCTGTGTCCCGCTTTTACATCTATAAGGCCAGTGTACGCCCCTGGCTTTGGTACCTGACCCAAACCTCCGACAATAAGATCTTTCAGCAAAAAACCGTGCCGGACGTTATCAAGGAGGTCCTGGGCGAGTATGGATACCCATTTGAAATGAAGCTCAGCGGCTCATACCGCAACTGGGAATATTGCGTCCAGTACCAGGAGACCGATTTTGCGTTTATCAGCCGTCTCATGGAACACGAAGGTATTTACTATTACTTCAAGCATGAGAACGGCCAGCACACCCTGGTTATGACAGACGACATTGCGTCACACGAGGCCACGCCGGGATACGACTCGATCCCCTATTACGGGCCGGACCGCCATGGCAAGCCCCAGGAAGAGTACGTTTCCATGTGGGAAGTAGTAGCCCAGATCACACCTGACGGTTACGCGACCACTGATTACGATTTCACCAAGCCTGGCGCAAGTCTGGATTCCGTATCGAAGCGTTCGGGCGGATCGGAGAACGGCAATCTGGAAATGTTTGAATGGCAGGGCGGCTTTCAGGAGCCCGATCATGGCGAGCAATATTCCCGTGTACGGCTGCAGGAACTGCAAAGCATCCAGGAACAGGTACGCGGTATCGCCAATGCCCGCGGTATTGCTGCTGGCTTTACCTTCACTCTGAGAAACCACCCCAGGTCTGCAGAGAACAAGGAGTACCTGGTCGTTTCGGTCAATTACCGTATGAGCGTTGCAGGTTATGCCACAGGCACAGGCGCCCAGGAGGTCTATGAAGAAATCTTTACCGCCCTGCCCGCATCTATCCAGTATCGCGCCCCGCGCATCACGCCTATTCCACGCACTCACGGACCGCAAACAGCGCGCGTAGTGGGCCCTGAGGGAGAGGAAATCTGGACAGACAGATACGGTCGCATCAAGGTACAGTTCCACTGGGACCGCTACGGCAAGAAAAATGAAAACAGCTCCTGCTGGGTTCGCGTATCCAGCCCATGGGCCGGCGGCGGCTTCGGTGGCCTGCAACTGCCCCGGATCAAGGATGAGGTCGTGGTCGATTTTATTGGCGGATGTCCGGACAGACCCATTGTATTGGGAAGGGTTTATAACGCCAATAACATGCCGCCTGTGGAGTTGCCAGGCAAAGCGACAATCAGCGGCTTCAGGAGCCAGTCTGTGTTCGGGGATATGAGCACCACGAACATGATGCTTTTTGACGATACTTTGGGTGCAGAGCTGATCACGCTAAAAGCGCAGATGGATATGGTGATTAGAAGCCTGAGGGATATGGAGGTAGTCGTAGGCAACGACTTGCGAGCATCCGTCACTTGCAATGCTCATACCACAATTGGTGCCAGCGAATATAAGGCAACGGGAGGCGAACGCCATGATTATGTGGAGAGTGCCACCAAGCAGAAATACAAAGGTGGACTTGAGAGAAAAGTTGAAACCGGCACAAAAGAGGAATACTTAACCACCCGAGAAGTAACCACCACGGGCGTATACAAAGAAAAACAACCAGATTATCACCTTACCAGAGCTGGTAGCAGTACTGTTTCCATTAAAGGAGATGCTCACAATTATTATATTGAAGGGCCGACCAATCTGACAATCAAGGGAAATGTAAATCTGGTTGTTGATGGAGAATGGACTGCAAATGAGCCAACGGCGGTGAGTCCAGAGGCCCCCGCAGAAATTGGAAGCGAACCAACTACTCCGACAAAACCGTATATATGTCACCCAGAATAGGGACGCTTGGTTATGGCTCGATATAAAGGCAATTACAAAGATCTTTTTAAAGATACGGCAACGTACACTGTCGACTTAAAAGAAACCAAAACAGTTAAAGGAGAATCCAATAGCAATTTTCAGGCAGGTATGAATCTGACTGTTAACAGTGGAAAACTGATTATCAAGGCAGATACGCTTGATGAAACGACGACCCAGTGGTACGACGTGGATTGGAAAAAATGGGACCAGGGTTGGAAAACCACAAAATCATATCTCGGCGCAAATATAAACTTATATGGTGCTTTTTTTCTATCCACCGCTAATACGCATTCAATTGCGGCGGTGATTGTCAGTAATGGAAAATCCAAGTGGCGTAACACCAATCTGATTCAAATTCTTTACGGAGAGGTAGAGCACGCCGATGCCCATAAATCTAAAGTAAATGCAGCAGGAACAAAAGTGTTGACTGGAGTCAGGTTCATTAGAGAAGTAAATACCTTCTGGAATACCAAGGCAACCCGGTTGTTATAAATGATATATATGTCCTACTAAAATTGAGATGAGATAATTATGGCGGTATATAAAAATAAATTCGAGAACGTATATGAGAAAGACCTGACATCAGACATAGATGGTATAGAGACTGTTGATGTAAAAGGCAAAACGACTTTTGACTACACGAATGGCCTCACTATTGACGCGACAGGACAAACGTTCTATCGAAAAGCCGAAGTAGTCAATACAAAAACGCCAAATCATACGCTCAACTATCAAACCTCTGAGACCCATGCAAATATGCAAATGGGATATGCAACCTTCAATGTCCAACTGAATGTGACGAATGTTGCCCTAGCCGTGTGGAAAACAGAAACATCTACTTCTTATAATTTGGCCGGTGGAATATTTGTGAATCCCTCGCCCATAAAACTTAAGCGTACCGGCGCTTCTATACGGACACACCCACGTGTCCGAGAATGGCATTTGGTACTTCTTGAAAAAGCTAAGCGCACGAATAAAAATGTGTCCAAGATCCATACTGGTCTTTATAGATTGCACATGTGGGGGTTATAAGAATGGCCAGATTTAAACAAAATGCCCACGATGTCTATGAGCAAAATGCTGACTTTATTCATGAAAACAGTACGCTGACAAAAACCGTTCAAAATGCGTCCGAACATTTTCACAAAAGCAACATTAGCTGGTCCTCGGACAAGAAAATTACGCTCGATAGTCCGGAAATAGAAGAAACATACCACACCATAATTCGTAGAAAAAACTTTTCGTTCTACACTTATGCGCTGTTCAAAGGGCTGTTCACCAATTACAACCAGAGTTTGTTCGGCTATAGCAAAAACAAATCAATTATGTATCTCAATTTATCTGGGATGACGACAAACAATGGTATTGTTTTCATGTTGCCAGGCGCCAAATTATATTACACCGGTGCGTACATGCTGAAATTCAGTCTGTTCACGAAAGATGATGTTACGGCTACATTAGACTCCAGGAAGTTCGTGGCCGATGCCGCAGGAAACACGAGTATTGATACAGCCTCCGGGAAATCCTCGAAAAGCGAGAAAAAAGTTGGAACGACGACTGTTACCACTTCTTCCAATACAAGATATATAAAGTATGGAAAGTCCAAGCATATTGGTGGGATATATATCAAAAAGACAAATACCCAATACCTCTCGTAAATGAAAACAATAGAACCATCCAGGCTGACAATACTGACCAGGCCATATCAGTGGAGAGGCGGTATCCGGTTAGCTATCGGGCTTTACGTTCTTGCAAAGCAATCCCCCGAGGGATGGCATCTGGTTGATGATCAGGAATTATGGTCGAATGTGCTGCCAGAGCTCGACAGCAACGGCATGCTGGATCAAATCATCCCTAAGGCAAACCCGGAGTATTTGATCAGTGGATTCGCCTACACTCACTCACAAGAGACAAAAACCGCATGTATCGTAAAAGCGGAAATTGGAGAGTTGCAGAAAAGCCTGCTGATAATCGGAGACAGATATTGGATTGGTAATGAGCCAACAAAACCACAGCCCTTCTCCAGATTACCCATTACCTGGGAAAACGCCTTTGGTGGCGACGGATATGAGAAGAACCCGGCGGGAAAAGGCGTTGCTGACGTCGTGCTGGGGCAAGAAAAAGCAATTCCTCTTCCAAATATAGAAAGCCCCACACAGCGAATTTCATCCAAAGCAGATAAACCAGATCCCGTATCTTTTGGTCCGATAGGGCCAACCCATCCCGATCGGCTTAATATGCTGGGAACCTATAGCGAAGAATGGTTTAAATATGATTTCCCAGGATTTCTGCCGGACATGAATCCCAGGATTTTCAATTCGGCGCCGGATGATCAACAATGGCAAACAACTCAAGCTATACCAGATAGCACTTCATTTAAAATCTGGAATATGCACCCAGAAAAAGCATGCTGGGAGGGTACTTTACCCTCACTTACGGCGCGTGCATTTATATCAAAAGAAGAAAAAGATGCGCCTTTGCAGGAAGTTGAAAACATAACGCTTTCAACAACATGGTTCTTGCCTGAGCGTGAATGCGTCATCTTGATGTTTCACGGATCGGTAGAGATAGAAGATGAGGACGCCGAGGACGTTGCCATCGTTATGGGAGCAATAGAATTTGAAAAGGATCATCGCTCCTTGGCACATTATGAAAATGTCTGTGCGCTTCGTATGGATCCAGAATTTGCGCTGGATTATATGTCGGATGATTCGCAATTAGTATCAGAAGTATTGATTGGCACGCAGGAGGAGTCCGTAGATTACTCCCCCGACAAAAGTAAATTATCAATACGTCTCGATAAGTTTCTCCAAATACAAGACCAGGAAACCGCCAGAACGCTAGACAAATATGGCATAAAGGAACAGGATTTTTTTGAAGAGTTTGTTGGCCCGGAACTTGATCTTTCCTCGATAACAGATCAAGAGCGCGAAGCGTATTTCCAGAGATCGGACCAGGCCGCCAATGATCAACTTAAAGAGATTATCAATCAATTCAGAGCAGAAAATCCTCGTAGCGCGAATCTCTTAGACGATATCGAGCAATCTTTTAATCCCGACATAGATTACAAGACACTGGAAATTCCTGTTTCGGGGCCCCCTGATTTGAGCCATTTCGATCTGCCTGCAAATCATATAGTAGGCACTCCTCAAGAACAGACCAAATTTGACGAACAAAAACAAAGACTTAAAGGCTATGCGCGAAAGTCCTACTTATACACCGCTCATTATCAAATGGCAGTTCCTCGTCTGTCGTCCGAGAAAAACCAATCGATAAAGCAAGCGCTTTTAGCACGCTATGCTCTGAGTAAAGATCTGACAAAAATGGATCTGACGGGCGCAAACCTGAGCGGATTAACTTTTGAAGATGCTGATTTTTCAGAATCTTTTTTGGAAAATGCCTTATTTTCAGGCTGTACTCTTAAAAATGTCGATTTCTCGGAAGCGGTATTGACGCGTAGCCGCTTTATCAATTGTGTCTTTGAGAATACCAATTTTTCACGTACTAATCTGGCCAAAGCAAAACTAGAGAAATGCCAGATATCGCACAGCACATTTATTGAGACTGAAATCGAAAACAGTCAGTTTATCGATTCAGCAATTCAAAAATGCAAGTTTGAAATGCTGGCACCAACTGGCTTCGAATGGACCGGCTCTCAGTTTACAGGCTGTGAATTTGTAATGTGTATTTTGGAAGAAGGCGCGATTGAGCGGTCTACGTTCGCTACGTCTGATTTCTTTAAGACCATATTTGAAAATAGCACGCTTCAGAAAACAGCTTTCAATAAATCAAGTTTTAAAGACAGTGCATTTACCAGTACCACCTGCGATGATTGTAGCTTTGATGAAAGCACTTTGAACAACGTTATGTTTGAAGAAGACGCCCCTATTTTAAATAGTAGATTTTTAAAGTCCTATCTTCAGGAATGCAATTTCATGGAAACAAAATTGCATTCGATTCAGTTCTACAGATGTAATTTGACGGGTTCAGATTTTACAAAAGCACAATTGCAGAGCTGCAACTTTGATCATGTGGTAGCGCGCGATGTCATTTTCTACAAATCTGACCTTACCGGTAGCAGCTTTCGCGGTGCAAATCTTATTCAGGCAACGTTTGAGAAAGCGAATCTGGCAGATTGCGATTTTACTGGTGCCACCCTGTTTAGAACAAATGTCTCTAAGGTAAAGCTGACTCCAGAAACAAAATTTGATGGCGCTTTCAGAGACCAGTTGGAGGTGTATCCAATACATCGTGATAAATTAAACGTTAATGCGCTATTTACGAATGAGTAGAAATAAATTTTTAGAATATCTTGAGCGATCCGAACCTTGCATGGGAGAAACGTTCAGCGATTTGAACTTAAAAGGATTGAATTTTTCCGGAATGGTGTTTGACGATACAGCCTTTGATCGATGCAATTTCACTGACTCCGATTTAGACGAGTGTATTTTCAATGGATGCACGTTTGATGGGGCTATTTTCGATCAGTGTAGTTTAAGAGAATCCGTCTTCCGTTCATGCTCACTGAAGGGAGCAAGCCTGATCGGATCAAATCTGGATAGTACGTCATTCAGTACTACGGACCTTTCTTCATCCGTATTTAACGATGCGATAGTAGATGGTGCTCTTTTTCAGGACTCTGATCTTTCTTCAGTCAAATTTAACGTAAAGCTGTTTCTCAGAATCATTTTTCAAGACATAGTCGCCACAGGTCTGGAGATTGGCGAAGTTGATATCGAAAAATCAGTATTTTATGAAATGAACATGAGTAAAGTACAAATCAAAAGTCGACTATTCAGTCAAGTCGTACTTATTGGTTGCAATATGCGTGGGCTGGACTTATCAAACCGAAGGTTTGTTTCCTGCCAGTTTACAGATGCAAAGATGGACGACTGCAATTTACAAGGATCAGATTTGGTGCAATCTGTATTCTCAAATACGTCGCTCTCTAATGCCAATCTTGATCAGGCCAATGGCCCACTCACCTTATTCGCGCAAGCCAATGTTTCAAACGCAACGATCCGAAACGCGACATTTGATCGCTCAATCTGGACCGATGCTATTGTTGAAGGCGCCGATTTTAGCAATTCAACGCTAACATATACATCCTTTACCCGCGCACAGTGTAAAGGTGCTATATATAACGATTGTGCATTGAATTTTTCAAATTTTGATTATGCAGATTTAAGAAAAACCAGTTTTAAAGACGCTCAGTTTGAGCATACCTCTTTGCATGCCGCGTTAACATCTGACCCTTTACTTTTAGGAAAAAGTGGTATCGCAAAAAAAGATGAGGCATTGCTTAGGGCAGAGCTACACAGCATTCCCGGAACCGTTTGAAATAGGAAACTAATTATGTGGAACACAACTCAATTTGGTGGTGGTTACTTGGGATTTCCCGATATATGCAAAACGCCAATGGTTGCTAACGCCCCATTGCCTTATCCAAATTTTGGCACACATGCGCTTGGCGTCAATCCTTGCCCTTACGTATTATTTTGTATTGCCCCGGTCCACAACAAAGGAACGAAAAAGGCTATCTCTTTTGGCGATCAACCTGGAGCAACAGGTGGCGTTGCGTCTCAGGTGTTTATGAGCCAAACATCTCATCTTGCGAACTACTCAAGAAAGTACAAAATATGCAACAAGCCAGCAGTCAGGATGACGGGGGTTGAGAAAAGCAATCGCAGAAATGTCGTTGTCGTCGATCTCATCCCGTGCATACAGCCCGTAACAAGAACCTACGGATAACATTAGATTTATAATTTTTCGGACACGATAATTGCCTCCATCGTATCGGGTAGATAACGAATAGGAAGTGTGGCCAGACTTCTAATAAATAACTGCGAATCCATTATTTCTTCCTCTATGATCAACTCGACTGGAGGTTCTTTGATCGTGACCGTAAAAATATAATATTCTCCAAAATCGGTCACTCGACCGGTACGCTCAACATTCAATACATGCGCTCTTGCGTCGGTCCCGTTCTCGTAAATATTGCTAAATCTATTAACAGAATCCGGCATTGTGATCAATCCATCTTCTAGTCTGCTGATAGCGTATAACTCTATGAAAAAAACAGCGACGAGAGAGTAATTTGATCGGAAGTACCATAATCCAACTAATAATACGAGCGCAACGACGACCTGCCAGATCAAGAATCTTTTTATCGCCGATTTTTTAGAAGATTTATCCATGCCCATACTTTTGTGTTCACCCTTTTTGAGCCCCCATGTGATCCTAACTAAACACCATCGTCTCGGGCGTTTCAAATCGCAACAGCGTCCCACTACTCTGGACAACTGATTCCCACGCATCCACACCAAAATCCATCACCGTCAATGAAGCCGGAGGAAATCCCATTTCCAATCGCTCCAGAGTGTCCTCATCGCCCTCGCCCGACAAATATTGTGTCGTCAGGTACAGTCCGGGATTATGCCCCACCATCAGCACCACGCGCGGCCCCGGCTCAATATTGCGTATGACATGAACAATATTGGCTACCGATGCCTCGTAGATCCGCTCCTCTGTGATCTTCCTGACCGGCGCATCAAATGCAGCCGATAGATGGGTCCAGGTCTGTTGCGTACGCGTGGCGCTCGAGACAATCGCAAGTTCAGGCTTTAGCTGCTGCGCCACCAGATACTGTCCGACAAGTTCGGCTTCACGGTATCCGCGTTCAGCAAGGGGGCGCTGCAAGTCTGCAACACCAGGAATTGAATTGGATTTTGCGTGACGAAGCAACATGAGTCTGAGCATAAACGACCTTTTTATGGCTGGTGCCCCGGCGGGCACACTTTTCCCTGTTCAGTGAAGAATCTATCATATACCGCCGTGCGCGGTGATATGACAAAATCACAGCAAGATCGTTGCGTTAATCAGCCGGCGGAGCCAGCCATCTCGACCTGCGCTTCGTCGGTAGCCAGCAAGTAGCCCTGCCCGCGCAAGTTCCGAATGAGAAGGCTGGAGTTTTGTGTACTGGCCCCCAGCTTCCTGCGCAAGCTGCTGATATGCGTATCTATGCTGCGGTCATAAGAAGAAGGGATACGACCCAGTGCGAACGCACCAATATTGTGCCGCTGAACCACGCGACCGGCGGAGCGCATCAACACCTCAAGAATTCGCTGTTCCGCACCGGTCAGGACAACCGCGCTGCCATGCAGCGTGGCTGCTCCGGTAGCCGGATTCAGCGAAAGCGGGCCCGCGACCAGCACCCCACCGATGTTTGCCCCGACTGACCCGATCGTGACGGGTTCGTCAAACCTTGAGCCGCGATACGAGACACTCCGATAGGATGCGGCGCGATATGAGCCGCTGTGCTGGAAGTGGCGCAATGGTGGTGGTGAGAGCGGTGGTACCTCATCGGTACCGTGGCGTCTTAACAGGGCGTGCATTCGCGCCTTCAATTCGGCCATGCACAGCGGTTTGGCAAGACAGTCATCGGCCCCTGATTCCAGGCCGGTTACACAATCGGTATCCGGGCCGGTCAGCAAAATCAAGGGATTGTTCGATTGCTGACGATATTGCCTGAGCCACTCCAGACTGGCAACGTCCTGCATATCTGCATCCAGCACGGCAAGGTGATGGCGCCGCCGCCGCATCAACCGATCGGCCTGGTAGCCAGAATGCGCCAACAGAACGCAATATCCCTGGGATTCCAGATATTCACAAAGCATTTTGGACAGCGCCACGTCGTTTTCAATCAAGAGAACCCGTAGCGCATTCGGCTTTTCAGTGCGCATGTTTGGTGTGGTTGCCCCTCTCACCACAGATGCCATGCCCGGCGGGCAAAGCGTATGTCAAGAAGTGCAAAGATATCAAAAGTTATGGAAAGAACATTGCTGAACAACAGCTGACAATATCTAATAGCTAATAATTCTCATTTAGAACTTCATATAGAGAATAAGTCTCATTCTATCATTGCCAGAGAGGAAATTTTCTGATGTTGCCCTTTACCCCGGTATCAAAACGAGAACCGGCTCGTAATACCCCTGTCCGCCAGATGGCTGCATTATGTGCGCTCAGTCTTGGTACCGGCTTGCTTCACATGGCCTACGCACAGACAGCGAGCGTCGAAACCGGCGTTGCGTCACTGAACCCTATTGTGGTCACCGCCAGTGGTTTTGAGCAGGACATCATCGATGCCCCGGCCTCTATCAGCGTAATAGCCCGGGAAAAACTGGAAAAAGGCGCCTATCGCGACCTGACGGATGCGCTGCGCGACGTTCCGGGTGTCATCATGACGCCCTCGGACAACAACACATCTGACATAACCCTGCGTGGCATGAGCGCCAACTACACCTTGCTTCTGGTCGATGGCAAACGCATGAGCACGCGCGAAACCCAGACCAATGGCAGTACCGGTACCGACCAGAGCTGGGTTCCACCGCTGGAGGCCATCGAGCGGATCGAAGTGGTGCGCGGCCCGATGTCATCGCTTTATGGCTCGGACGCCATGGGTGGTGTGATAAACGTGATTACGCGCAAGATCCCGAAAAAATGGGGTGGCTCGGTCCGGCTCGATTCCACGCTGCAGCAGCATTCAGCATCTGGCAACAATTTCCAGGGTAATTTTTATATTGCCGGCCCTATCAAAGAAGACCTGCTCGGTTTCAGTCTTTATGGCATCTACTCGCATCGCAGCGAGGACGACATCGTCGAGGGTTATAACCGCCATACCAATCGCGGCGTCACCGCCAAATTGGCCCTGACGCCCAATCGCGATCACGATATCGTGCTCGAAGCCGGCGCCTCCAGGCAGGATTATCGTTCAACGCCGGGCAAAACCCTGGCGCCAACCGAAGAAGAAAGCCGTCGCCAATTCAACCGCAAGCACTTTTCCTTAACCCATGACGGACGCTGGTCTTTTGGCACCTCAAACACCTATATTCAGCGCGAAGAAACCGAGAATCTGGCTCGTGAGATGACCATCCGCAACACCACGGCCAGCACCAAATGGAGCATGCCGCTGTTTGAACGCCACATTGCCACGGTCGGTGCCTTCTATAGCCTGGAAGATCTCAAAGACACCACTACTAACCAGATGTCCGACCGCTCTGCCGTAGACCGCTGGCAATATGCCTTTTTCGTCGAAGATGAATGGCAAATTACCGACGCGTTTGCCCTGACTGGCGGGCTGCGTATGGACAACGAGAAAACCTCCGGGATCCACTGGAGTCCCAGGCTATATGGCGTTTGGCATCTGAACGACAACTGGACGATCAAAGGCGGCGTTTCCACCGGCTTTCGTGCGCCATCTCTACGGCAAACCCTGCCAGACTGGGGCGCTTCCAGCCGTGGCGGCAATATGTATGGCAATCCTGACCTGAAACCGGAAAAAACACTCACCAAAGAAATTGGGCTGATCTATAACGATGAAAGCGGCCTGATGGCGGGTATCACGCTGTTCGACAACGAATTCACCGACAAAATTACCCGCGTACCCTGCCCGGAATGCGGGCCGGTCAATGCACAGGGGCGCTCGGCCACCACCTATGTGAATGTGGACGATGCCATCACCCGTGGGGTAGAGGCGACCCTGACAGCACCGCTGAGCGAGAAATTGTCACTGACATCCAGCTACACCTATACCTATTCCAAGCAGAAAAGCGGCCAGTACGCCGGCAACCCGCTGAACCAAATGCCCGAGCATATGTTCAATCTCGGGCTGGACTGGAAACCCACAGACAAACTCAATGGGTGGATGAAAGTCACTTACCGTGGCAAGGAAAGCGATCCGACCCAGGGCATCTCTGCCAGCACGACCATGGCGCCTTCGGCGACTTATGTGGACCTGGGCGGCTCTTATGACGTCAATAAAAACGCTACTGTGTATGCAGGCATCTACAACATCTTCGACAAGCAGGTCCGCTATGACGATTATGGTTACGTGGAAGATGGCCGCCGTTACTGGCTTGGCATGAATCTCAAATTCTGATTGAAATAGCAACCGCAGCGCTGCCGTTGCGGTTCATCATAACAAAGGCATTGCAAATGAAAACTACGCGACAAACAAAAAAATGGCTGGTCATGGCGCAAACAGCGCTGGCCATTGGTGTGACGTCACTGGCAGGCCAGGCCATGGCCCAAACTGACCCGGTAACAGTGCAACATGCAAAAGGACAGGCCACAGTCAAATCGCAACCGGCAAAAACTGTCGTATTCGATCTGCCTACGCTGGATATCATGCAGGTATTGGGCGTACAGGCTGCAGGTGTACCCAAAGCGCGCTTTCCTGATTCACTGTCTGCATATAACGACCAAAGCATGCCCAAAGTGGGCACGCTGTTTGAACCCGACCAGGATGCCGTTAAAAAGGTATCGCCCGATCTCATCATTGTAGGCGGTCGTTCACGCGCCAAATTTGATGATATGGCCAAACTTGCGCCAACCCTTGACTTGAGCGTGGATACCCAGGCACCTCTCAAGAGCATCGAACGCAATACACAGACGCTGGCTGCCATTTACCATAAAGAACCCGAAGCCCAGGCTGCCGTAAAAAAACTCAATGATGCTGTTGCGGGCCTGCAAGCCAAGGCAGCTACAGCGGGCAACGCCATGCTGATTCTAGCGGTCGGCGAAAAAACGAGTGCATTTGGTCCTGGCTCTCGCTTTGGCATGATCTATGACGTTTTCGGTTTTGCGCCCAACGAAGCAGTGAAGGACCTCTCGGCAAAAGATCGCCACCCGGTCAAACTGGACGATATTGCCAAAGCCAATCCAGACTGGCTATTCGTGATTGATCGCAATGCGGCCACCGGCAAGCAGGACAAGCCAGCCCGCGAGATGCTGGAAAATTCCGTCATTCGTGACACCGCAGCCGCGAAAAACAACCGCATTGTCTATCTGGATCCATACAACTGGTACATCATGGGTAGCGCCGGCCTGACATCCATGCAACAGAATATTGAGCAGATTGCTGCGGCATTGAATGCAAAATAATTTATAACATAAGCAATATTCAAATTGTGATACCCATGCGGGAAGACGTTGCGCTGGCATCTCTTCCCGAATTTTTTGCCATTAGTACAGAAGAGTTCTGCGGCAGGCTAGCCGGAGAATATATATTGCCGTCACCCGCACTATTGCTCGGGGTCCTGTGCAGTTAAAGCGCCAGCTCCCCGCCCCCTTTCTGCGAAGCGCCTCCAGTACCTCTCATGCGGGCAAGCGCCCCTCAGCGCTTGCCGCTGTCACCGTTGCTCACCATCGGCTTTGACAAAATCAATGAACGCGCGAAGCGGTGCGGGCACCAGTCGCCGTCCCGGATAGTACAGAAACGGCCCCGAAAAGCTCACCCACCACGACTTGAGTACCGGCATCAACGCACCACTTTGCAGATGTGGTCGCAACCAGTCTTCGAAAAGAAAAACAATCCCGCTGCCGGCTATCGCGGCATCTACGGCCAGATCAGTGCCGCCGCCTGCCTGTACGATAAGCGGCCCGGTTGGATCCACCCTCAATTTCTCACCCTCGCGTTCAAATTCCCATGGCGGCATTGAACCGCTGGAAAACCGTGTGCGCAAACAAGCGTGGTTAAGCAAATCACGAGGATGCTTCGGGCGACCGCAACGCTCAAGATAAGCGGGTGCGGCAGCTGCAGCAAAACGCTGAGTTCGTGGGCCGATAGGCACCGCAATCATATCCTGCTCCAGACGCTCCTCGTAGCGAATGCCTGCATCGCATCCGGCTGCAATCACATCGACAAAGCTTTCCTCTGAAAATATTTCCAGTTGAATATCTGGATAAGCCGCCAGAAACGCCGGTACGATATCAGCCAATACCAGCCGCGAAGCGCTTACCGGCACATTGAGCCGAAGCGTACCGGCAGGTCGCTCCCGGAATACATTGACGACATCCAGCGCCGCTTCCATTTCAGCCAGGACCGGGCCAAGTCGGGCAAGCAGGCTCTGCCCTGCTTCGGTTGGCACCACACTGCGCGTCGTCCGATTAAGCAGCCTCACCCCGAGCTGCGCCTCCAGGCGACGCACCGCTTCGCTGTAGGCCGAGGCGCTACTGCCACTCTTGCGCGCGCCACTGCGAAACCCTTTGGCCCGCGCCACCGCGACAAATGCATTCAAATCCCCAGGATCAACCTTCATTATGCCTCCGCATTGTGCAAAAATCCGCACACGCTGTATGGATTACACCCGATTATCATAACAATATTAAAAGCTTAATATGTGGCCTATCCACATCGATTATGCTAACTGTCATTAAAGGAATCACCATGACTTTTCCTGAACAATCAAACACATACTCATTGGGCGAGTTCAAAGTAAACCGACTCGGCTACGGCGCCATGCAGCTGGCCGGTCCCGGCGTATTCGGCCCACCCAAGGATCACCAGGCAGCCATTGCTGTGCTGCGACACGCAGTAGCAAGCGGCGTCAATCATATAGACACCAGTGACTTCTATGGCCCGCACATCACCAATCAGCTTATTCACGAAGCATTGTTCCCCTATCAGGACGATCTGGTCATTGTGACCAAGATCGGCGCCGTTCGTGGCAACGATGCCTCATGGAATCCGGCCATTTCACGCGAAGCCCTCACGCAGGCGGTTCATGATAATTTGCGCAATCTCGGCCTGGATGTGCTTGATGTAGTCAACTTTCGTTGCATGATCTCACCCCACGGCCTGGCCGAAGGGTCAATCGAGGCGCCGTTGACAACCCTGGCCGAACTGCAGCAACAAGGTCTGGTGCGCCACATCGGCCTGAGCAACGTGACGCCAACGCAGATCGCCGAAGGACGCAGAATATGCAACATCGTATGCGTACAGAATCACTACAACCTGGCGCATCGTGACGACGACGCGCTGATTGACGATCTGGCTCAGGCCAATATTGCCTACGTCCCCTACTTCCCGCTGGGTGGTTTCTCCCCATTGCAGTCAGCAACACTTTCTGAAGTAGCGGCGAGCCTGAACGCGACTCCCATGCAGGTTGCGCTTGCATGGCTGCTGCAACGATCGCCCAATATCCTGCTTATTCCAGGCACTTCATCTACCGCGCATTTACAGGAAAATCTCGCAGCAGATCAGCTGGTTCTTCCGGGAGAGGCGATCAGGGAGCTGGATAACATAGCGGGTGAATGATAATCGCATATCGGGACATGAATATTTTTCAAAAATACCCATATTGGGTATAATCATGCTCAATATGAGTATTTACGCATCACCCTCTCAACCGTCAGTCAGTCTGGCGAATGCATTGTTTTCCAGCACCAAGCAGCAGGTGCTGCGAATCCTGTTTGGCCAGCCGGACCGCAGCTTTTATACCAATGAAATCATCAACCTGGCCAGCAGTGGCTCCGGTGCCGTCCAGCGCGAATTGGCTACGCTGGCTGACAGCGGGCTGGTCACGGCCACACGCATAGGTAATCAGAAACACTATCAGGCAAACCAGCACTCACCCATTTTTAGCGAACTGCACGCTATCGTACAAAAAACCATCGGGGTGGCAGAACCCATTCGCAACGCACTCGCTCCGCTGGCGCCGCACATTACCGCAGCGTTTATTTATGGCTCAATCGCCAAGAAAACGGACACGGCGACCAGCGATGTCGATCTCATGCTGCTGTCCGATTCAATCAGCTATGGCGAGGCCTACGCCGCACTTGAAGATGCCAGCCACGTAATCGGCCGCCCCGTCAATCCGACAATTCTGACCCAGGCTGAATTTACAAAAAGAAATTCCGCCAAAGAGTCCTTTCTGACCCGCGTTCTGGCTCAGCCAAAAATCTGGATTATCGGCGACGATGATGCCCTCCCCGTTTGACAAACTTACCGGTCCGGGCAAAGTACTCAAGGCTGAACCGCCAGATCGTCGAGAATTCGAAGGCCTTAAGCGTTCGGGCCACGCACGGCTGCGCGACGCCCACAATGCATCCTTGTCGATAGAAAGCCGCTTTGACCTGGCCTACAACGCCGCACACTCCCTGTGCCTGGCAGCCTTACGCTGGCATGGGTACAGACCGGAACATCGCTATAACGTATTCCAGCTACTGCCGCACACATTGGGCTTGGGGCCCAAAGTCTGGCGAATACTGGACAAGTGTCATGGCATTCGTAACCTGGGTGAATATGAAGGCGATTTGAACATAGACGACCGGATTGTCACCGATCTCATTGCATCAGCTGGCGCGGTAGCAGACAAAGTGGACGAGCTTGCAGCGATCGAATAGCGAAAGCGCGCACGGATCCGCCCAGGATTATTAGCCATTCGCACGCTCGGGAACAGGCGTACAGCCTCTCACCCCCGCAACACATATCAGCAACGCTCTTTTGTCATTGGTCGCGAATGGCTTGTCGCCGCATTTCAGGCACGCTGCCCAAGCATGCTGACTCCTCATCCAACACCTCTGACACAATCTTCAGAAAACGCGTTGTAACAGCAGACTCTGCACGCGACTTCACCGTCACCAGGTTTAATTGGCTGGTCAGTGCTGGCTGCAGCAACTCGATGAACTTCACGCTGCGCCCGATAAATATTTTTTCAAACATTTTTGGAGCAAAGCCAATGCCAATGCCACGCTCAATCATCATCAGCATGGGCAGTGTCTCGTTTCCGGAATAAACAATCTTTGGGTTAAAGCCTGCCGTGCTGCAGGCTTCCAGAATGTGCTCGCGTATGCCATTGCTGTCGGTGCTGGAGTGCAAAAGGAAATTCTCCTGCGCCAGATCCGAAAGCGTCACGTTCTGCCGGGTTGCCAAGGCATGATCGTGTGCGACCGTGAGCATCAGGGGTTCCGTCATCAAAGTGCGCATCACCAGATCTTCCGACTGAAAACGTGTCCTGATAATTCCTGCATCAAGCTCATTACCACGCAGGCAATTCAAAATATAGGCGCTTGCTCCTTCGCGAACATTCACCGTGATATTGAGTCGTTCCTGCTGGATGCGCTGCATTACCAGTGGCAGGATGAAAAGACTCGCCGCCGTTGAGCAGCCTATGGATACATTGCCTTCGGTGCCGGCGGCGTTATTCTTTACGTCGTGCCGCAATGTCTTGAAGGAGGCCAGAATGTCTTTGGCCCTGATATAAAAAAGCCTGCCCGGCTCACTTAATACAAGCCGGTTCTTCTGCCGGTTAAACAGCGTGACATCCAGAGACTGCTCAAGCTTCTGGATCAATATGCTCAGCGGCGGTTGAGTCATATTCAAAAGCCTGGCGGCTTTCGACAGATTGCCGGTTTCCACCACCGTCACAAAGCAGCGCAGCTGATGTTCGTCCATGACAACCATATTTAAAATAAATAGATATTAGATAAATTATATATTAGACATATCTAAATAGTGAATTTAAACTTCAAATTCCAGTTTATTAAATAATTCGTTCCACAAACGGAGACAAAATGAGATTCCTCAAATCAATACTTTGCGCATCGGTGGCCTTTATCGCACTCACCAGCTTACCGGCTCATGCGGCCGATTCAGACTGGCCCAATGCCAAACCATTTCGCGTCGTGGTCCCATATCCGGCCGGCGGCTCGGCCGACATTCTTGGGCGCCTGGTTGCCAAGAAACTGTCTGAAAACCTGGGAAACAACGCTGTCGTGGAAAATATTGCGGGCGGCGGCACGATTCCGGCTGCGCTGTCGGTCCTTAAGGACAAGGCCGACGGTTATACCTTATTCGTGGCCAGTGACAACACATTGAATATCAATAACTTTCTATTGAAGGAGCCACGCTATGACGGCGACAAGGATTTCACCAGCGTTACGGTGCTCAATGCCTATGCCCACTGGCTCATCGTAAACAAAGACAGTCCGTTCAAGTCAATGGAAGATCTGAAAAAGTACATTATTGAAAATCCGAACAAGGCTTCCATCAGCGTAAATACCATTGGCGGCTCGGCTTACCTGGCGCTGGATAAATGGAAAAAAGAAAACAAACTTGATTTCGAAATCATTCCTTATCGCGGCTCGCCCCCTGCCGTGTCTGATCTGATTGGCGGCATCACCACGGCTCATATTGATGTCGCAGGCTCTTCCATGTCCTATTACGAGGGTGGCAAAGTAAAGCCGCTGGCCGTTCTGCAGTCGCAACCGTTGAAGAAAATCCCCTCCCTCGAGACACAATCCTATGACGATCCCAAAGCGCTGACCGTCAAATCGAATCTTTCAGTCGTGGTAAAAAATGGCACACCGCCAGAAATACTCGAAAAGCTGTATCAGGCGCTCAAGAAGGGAGAACACGACAAGGATTTTACAGACGCATTGAATCTGTTTGCCTATGAGGCCGTATTGACGCCGCCGGCTGAAAGCCGCAAGTTCATTCTTGAAGAAACCCAGCGATACAAGAAACTGGTCGAAGCCTCCGGCCTGGAAAAACAGTAATAACCTCAAGCAAACAAGGTAACAGCATGAAAGTGGTCGTAGCATTGGTCCGACACGAGACAAATACTTTTTCACCTATCCAGACACAATTGCATTCGTTCTGTCGCGGAACCAAAACGGATGGCCCCGCTTATGGCGAATCTGCAAGGCAATTGTGTGAGAACACAAACAGTGCAGCAGCGGCCTATCTGGACCTGGCCGCCTCACTTGAGGCCGAAGTCGCCTTCTCCATCCTAGCCAACTCGGTACCCAGCGGCACCGTACAGAAAGCCGCATTCGAACATATTGCCGATACCGTTATTGCTACTGTCAAACAAGGCTGTGATGCCGTATTACTGGATCTGCATGGGGCCATGGTGGCCGAAGGTTACCCCGATGCCGAAGGCGAATTACTGCGCCGTATCCGGCAGGTCATTCCTGAACAGGTGCCGGTTATTGTTTCCCTGGACTTTCATGCCAACTTCAGTGAGGCGCTCATTCGTAATGCAACTGTGATTACGGGTTACTGCACTTATCCTCATGTAGACATCTATGAGACTGGGGAAAGAGCGGGACGCTCGCTCAAAAGAATCCTGTCTGAGCAATTGGAAACCACCATTCTGTGGCGCCGTCTGCCGATGCTGACGCATATGCTCAAGCAAACGCCGTCCAGTCAACCCATGAAAGACATCATGGACAAGGCCATGCAGGCCGAGGCTGATGGTGTCGTGCTGAATGCTTCCGTTTTCGGTGGATTCCCGCTGGCCGATATCCCCCATGTCGGCCTATCGGTGGTGATCGTTGCCGAAAAAAACAAAACTGCTCAGGCGCAGGTGTTGCTCAATGAGTTATGCGATATGGCATGGTCCAGAAAACAGGATTTTGTATACGACGTAGAGCCCCTGGCAACTTCCATTGCCAAGGCAAAGCAGCTGGAAGAAGGCCCGGTCATTCTTGTTGATCATGGCGACAACTGTGGTGCGGGCGGTGTCACAGATGTCATGGCCGTTCTGGAAGAAGTCATGAAACAGGAACTGACAGATGTGGTTGCCGGACCGATCTGGGATCCGCACGCAGTGGATACGCTCATCAAGTCGGGAATTGGGGAAACAGTAACGATCGATCTGGGCGGAAAAACGGATATGCCGGAGCTCGAACTCAAAGGTCAGCCACTTCGGATCACCGGAAAAATAGTCAATATTACAGATGGCAATTTTCAGATTACCGGCCCCATGTTTACCGGGATGTGGCTCAGTCTGGGCCGTACCGTGGTTCTGGAGAGCAATGGCGTGACTATATTTGTATCGGAAAAGCCCCAGGAACCCTATGATGTGGGCGTATTTACCCACGCCGGCATTGACCCTTTCAGCAAGAAATATGTGCTGATTAAATCACGCCAGCATTTCAGGGCGGGATTTGAACAAGACGCCAAACATATCGTCCTGATTGCCGGCCCGGGCGTTTGCAGTTCAGACTATGACATTTTCCCGTTCAGGCACCTGTCCCGCCCCATTTATCCCCTGGATAGCGAGACGACCCTGGCGCATGCTGAAGGCATACAGTAGTCATATACCGGCGGTTTGACTATGCACATTAGACAATAAAATCTGTCACACACAGGCCAGAAAGACATTTGCATTTTCTGGCCTGCGGCCTCGGCTGCGGGTTTTAATTGTGGGGCTTTGACTAAGGGCTATGGCTATGCCGATTTTCCATATGACATGCTCCACTGCAAGCCGCACCTTAGTCCAAATGAAAAATAGATTCCCCGATCAGGTTTTGGGTGTTTCGGGCGCCGCGACGGCATCCTTGTTGGTTATGCCAAATGGAATATGTACCGAGGGGACAAGCGAGCTGGTCAGCTCCAGATGCGCCGATTGATCATCAAAGAAGATATGTGGCTTTAGGACACCCAACACGTGTTTTTTCGCAATGCCGCCAAGAAAGAAAGCATCATTGGTCATCACGCCCCAGGCTTTCAGGGTATTAAGGGCCCGTTCGTGCGACGGTGCGTTTCTGGCGGTAACCAGCGATACTCTTAGCCGGTTCTCGTAGTCGGGGTTCTGCTTTTTGAATTGCTCTTCAATGGATTGAATCTTTGCTATCTTAATCAAAAAATCCCGTAACGGGCCGGGGCCATGCGAGTTCATGACGTTTGCCACTTCATGGGCATGAAAATCACTCAATCCCGAGGCTTGCATAATGCTTTCAGACTCATCGCTGGCCAGTACGCCATCAAAGTCAAATGCGATGCGCAAGGCATGATCCTGTTCATCATCATCAAATTTTGAATCCAAAACATGTCCGGCAGGATATCCCGCGCGAATTGCTGCGTCTACATCAGACTTGTTGCCGGACAAAAACAACGATATGTTCAGCGCAGGAATATACTCATAGGGCGAGCGTCCCTGCATGAAAATGGCACGCGTGATACCAAGCCCGTAATGTTCTATCGTCTTCATCACCCGCAATCCCGTATCCGGATCGTTTCGTGACAGCAATATCACTTCGACCAACGGATCTTCGGGATCGGGCCGCATATGATTAAGCGAGAGCAGCCTTTTTACAAAAGGAAAAGCAATCCCCTTGGGCAGCGGATTATTAAGATTGTGTTCCTGGAATTTGCGATAGGCCTCCTCGCCCTCGCGTTTGAAGACCGAGTCAGAATCGCTCAGATCAAATACGGCACTGGAGGCCACGCCAATTACCAGGCGATCTGCTAGATCGTAGGGCATGACTTCCTTTGCATATAAGACCCTTGGTGACTGATGTCTATAAGACTACGCTGCGCGCTCATTGGCCGATTCTTTAAACAGGAGACAGATAATGTCCTGTATTTTATAGAATAACTAGCCATTTTTCCCTGGATCGGCCACGCAACTGAAACGATAGAGCCGCGCGGGATTCTCTACAAGAACTTTATAAGCAATATCATCTGTCGACAGCCACTGCGAGCGCTCCGTGGCCAGCAGATCCGGACTGACATCACGGTATGCGCTGATCTGCGTGGCCAGTTTCCCCGGCTCCCGGTTGGTATGCGGCCAGTCGCTGGCCCACACAGCCCTTTCAAGGTTGGCCGCAAGTAACGCGTGGGCAATCCCGGAAATTCGATCTGCATCGCCAGCAGCCCCCACCCGATAGGCGCCGGACAGCTTGATATATACGTCGCCACTGGCCAGGCGTCTATAGAGTTGGCTGGCACGAAGCTGGTCCAAAGCGATCCCGGGCGGAATCAACCCGAAGTGATCAATGACAAGGGTAATTGGCAACACGCCCAACTGGGCCAGCACATCATTGATTATCTGGTACCCCGCATATATCTGAATATGCCAGCCCGTTCCTGCCAGTCTGCTCGCCCAGTACTCAATGGCATCAATCGCCTGCGCCATATTACCGGCCCCCGTGCTCTCCAGATTGATGCGAAGCCCGATGACCCCTTTGAGGGCCATCGCCGCCAGTTGCTCATCAGTCACATCGCGATCGAGCACGGCCACACCGCGAAATATACCTGGCACAGCTTCCAGACAATCGATCAGACACCGATTGTCTGTCCCATATACGCTGGGCTGTACAATCACAGCCCGACCCAGCGACAATCTGCCCATGTGCTGCCGCAACGCATGCAGGTCCGCTTCGGCCGGCGTATAAGGCCGGCGCTCAAGCATCCGATAGCGCTCATGCGGACCGATCACATGCACATGACAATCGCAGGCCAGTTCATGAATAAAAGACATATATAGCCACTTATACTTTGGTCAAACGCCAGAAGGCGTTCAGGACAACATGCGCTCACCGGCCGCCAACAGTTGAACCAGCGATTGCCCTACTTCTTTGGTGCCCAATTTTCCACCAAGATCCTTCGTTACGCTACCGGATGCGATGGAATCGGCAATAGCCTGGAAAATGGCATCTGCGGCGTGTGTGAATCGTGGCGCCTGGTTGCGCTGTCCATACCAGTTCAGCAGCATGGCCGCCGACAAAATCTGGGATATCGGATTGGCAATATTCTGACCGGCTATATCGGGCGCCGAGCCATGTGCAGCCTGACCCATGGCGTATTTGTCGCCTGCGTTCAGCGAACCGCCCAATCCAAGGCTTCCAGACAATTCTGCGGTGAGATCGGACAAAATATCACCGAACATATTGGTCGTCACAATGACGTCAAATTTGGCGGGATCGCGCACCACGTGAGCCATCATCGCGTCCACGATGTAATCGTCGATCCTGACCTCGGGAAACTCGCGCCCCACTTCATGGCATATATCAATAAACATGCCATCTGCTATTTTAAGGACATTTGCCTTATGTACGATAGAGACGTGTTTGTTGCGCGTCATCGCCAATTCAAAAGCGGAACGGGCAATCCGCTCACAACATTTTCGGGTGATACGTCGCAGGGAAATAACTACATCAGAGGTGATCAGCAGTTCACTGCTACCCTGTTCGATATTGCGATCGGCATAGAAACCCTCTGTGTTTTCCCGGACCACAACAAGATCAAACTGGCCCAGCCGTGCCGGCACACCTGTATATGTCCGGGATGGCCTGATGTTGGCATACAGATCCAGTTCCTTGCGAAAGAATTTGGACGGATTGATTTCGCCTTTTGCCTCATCCTTGAAATCATAGGTGGCCATGGGGCCAAGCATCAGGCCGTCGGCGCCCTTTACTTTGTCCAGCAATGCGGGCGTCACCGTACTGCCGTACTGTTTCAGGCTGTCGTGGCCGGCCATGTCATGCATCAGCTCCAGTCCCAGATCGAAGCGGTCGGAGACCGCGTTCAAAACCTGTTCTGCTACTGCCATGGTTTCCGGACCGATTCCGTCTCCCGGAAGAATTACGATTTTCATAAAATTCCTGTATGCGCTAAATATGTGTTAAATGATTATTCCAGGACAATGCCCGCCGAATGTATCAGCGTGCTGTACTTGCTGATCTCGGTCTTTACAAATTCGGCAAATTGTTCCGGTGAATTGGCCTCAACGGCGGCACCATCTGCATCCAGTCGTGCCCGGATTGCAGGCTGTGCCAATATTTTGTTGATTTCCCGATTCAGTTGCAGAATCACGTCTTTCGGTGTTCCTGCCGGCGCAAAGTACCCGCCCCACAAGCTGTAATTAAATCCAGGTACCGTCGCTTCGGCGACCGTTGGCGTATCTTTCAGGGCAGCCAGTCGCTTGCCCGTCGTTGTCGCAAGCGCCCTGACTGAACCGGATTTGATATGACCCATGGCTGCCGAAACGCTCGAAAAGAAACAGTCAACCTGCCCGCCGATCACATCCGTCATTGCCTGCCCAGCCCCTTTATAGGGAACGTGGGTCATTTTGGTACGGGTGCCCAATTCCAGCGCGACGGCGGCCAGATGTCCAGGCGTTGCCGTCCCTGAGGAAGCATAATTGACTGATTCAGGTGCCTGTTTCGCCTTGGCAAGCAAATCGCCAATCGTTTTAAATGGCGAGCCGCTTGCAGTTATCAGCACCAGTGGCGAGTCGCCAACCAGTACAACGGGCACGAGCGCTTCCAGCGCTTTATAACCCGCATTCGGGTTTGCAACGGGATTGATTGCAATTTCGCCAGTTTGCCCAAGCAGCAGATGATGGCCGTCTGGTTTCTGACGAATAATCAATCGCGTTCCCAGCATGCCAGACGCCCCGGGGCGATTTTCGACCACCACCGTTTGGGCCAGGGCCTTGCCCAGCGGCTCTGACAGCATTCTGGCAAATAGATCACCCTGTCCTCCTGGCGCATATGGCACCGTAACCGATATGGGCATGGCAGGATAAGCACCACTGGCCGCTGCAGCCACACGCGCCAGCGGCAACACCAGGAGTGCGCAGCCACTTTGCAAAAAGCGTCGCTTGCTCATTGCCAATTGTTGCTCATTCATATTTTCACCTTCATCTTGTCCAGCGCAATAACCTGTCACCCGGGCCGGATCGGACCCGCCCGATTCAATATCGTGTCAGTCGGCATCGCGCAACATTTTCAACCGTTCAAGAAACGCCTGACGGATATGGTTTTTCGCCGCAATGCTGGCCGCTTCCGGATCGCGGTTACGAATAGCGGCCAGGATTTGTTGATGTTCCGCCACGGCCTTTTGCGCCCGTTGTGGCGATTGCAATGTACTGCGGCCAAGCAAAAACGTTGTATCGGAGATCGATTGCAGCGTGCGAATCAAATGCTGGTTATGCGCAGCGCCATAGATAGCTTCGTGAAACTGCAGATTCATTCTGACCGGATCGCAGTCGGGCTGCTCACTCTGCTCCAGAATCGATTGCATATTGTCAATTTCAGCATCAGTTGCGTGACGCGCGGCAAACTCCGCAGCAGCGCCCTCGAGTACCTCGCGCATGGCATACAGCTCGGTGACACCCTGCTTGTCGATTCGGGTGATGACCAGGCCACGACGAGGCTCATGAGTCAGCAACCGCTCGTCCTCCAGTCGCTTGAGCGCCTCCCTTACCGGCGTACGGCCCATGCCAATCAGCTTGGAAATTTCCATTTCACGCAAGCGTGCATCGCTGCTGAAAAATCCACTAAGGATTTTCTGCTTGATATCCCGATAGGCTGCATGAAACTGAGTATTGTCTTTGGAAATAGGCATGGTGGTTTTCGCTCAACTAACGTTTCGACATGAAATACACGGCGCCTTGCCTGCGTTGCCCGGCGCGCTATGATTTCGGTATTGTATCGACAACCGATCGCCACATCGTCAATTCCTGCTTCAGCATTTTGCCGAAATCACCCGGTGTGCCAGTCACAACGTTGGCCCCTTCGTGCTTCAGGCGATTGCTTATCAACTGACCTTGCGCAATTTTGTTCGCTGCTGCGTTAAGCTTTTGTACCACCGGCTCGGGAAGACCCGCCGGGCCCAATACACCCCACCAGGTCTTGATATCAAAATCCTTCACACCCGACTCCTGCAATGTGGGCACCTCGGGAAACAAGGGCGAACGTTTGTCGGAGGTCATCGCGAGCAACGTGACCTTGTCTGCCTTTACCTGTTCGAGCATCGTAGGCATGGTCGCAAAAAAGGCCTGCACGCGCCCCGCGATCAGATCCAGCGTGGCCGGACCGCTGCCCCGGTATGGCACGTGCGACATGGTTACGCCCGCGCGCTGTGTAAATAAGGCACCCGACAAATGGTTGATGCTTCCCGGACCTGCAGAGCAATAGTTCACGCCGCCCGGATCAGATTTAGCCTTTTCGATCAGCTCACCCACTGTGTTGAGCCCAAGGGATTTGTCCACCACCAGCATCAGTGGGCCATTACCCAACTGGGCAATCGGTGTGAAATCCTTGATTGGGTCATAAAGCTTGCTTTGCTCCCAGGCTGCGTTCGTAGCGAACGTAGAAGTGGCAAACAGCAGCGTATAGCCATCCTTTCGGGCCTGAGCCACCCTGGCTGCGCCAATGGACCCTCCGCCACCACCACGGTTTTCCACCACGATAGTCTGGCCCAGTGCCTGGCCAAGTTCGGCAGCAAATTCCCGGGCAATACTGTCTGTACCGCCGCCGGCAGCAAACGGAACAACAAGTGTGATTGGCTGTTCTGGCCAAACATTCGGCGTTTGCGCCAAAGCGTTGCTGCTCCCTAAAGCTAAAAGCACGGCGGCACACGGTGCCAGCCAACGGCTTGTATTCATCCCTTTCTCCTGTGTGTTTTATTTAAATATATTTATGTATACAAAAATATATTTAAAAGAATAGTACACGAATTCCAGAAAGCGTGTAAAGGGGGAAACGGCAATGTAACAGCGGGGGGAGATCGGGTGGGGTCAGGATGATGGTACACGCAGGGCATTTAGCCAGGCCGGCGACAATGCTAGTTCAAAACCGCATGGCCTGCGGCTCAAACCATTCCACAAGTGCATTGACAAATGCCCGGGTGCGGGCAGACAGGTTCTGCCGGGTGGGATAGACCGCCATGACATTGGCGGGCGGCAGGTCCCACTCTTGCAGCACCGGCCGCAAGCGCCCGGATTCAAGATAAGGTTTCGCATCCCATTCAGATCGCATCAAAATGCCGTGTCCATCCAGTGCCCAGGCCAGTGCCGATTCGCCGTCGTTGGTACTGAGCAATCCGCGCACTTTGACGGTTTCGCTGCGATTGCCCATTGTCAGGCGCCAGGTGCCGAAAGTCTCGTCGTTTTCCCGGATGACAATGCACCGATGCGTGCGCAGTTGCGCCGGATGGGCGGGCATACCTGCACTCTCAAGATACCTGGGAGAAGCGCAAAGTATCCGACGATTCAGGGCAATGGTTCTTGCCGTCAGGCTGGAGTCTCGCTGCTCACCAAAACAAATCGCAACATCAAAACCGTCCTGGACCAGATTGACCGGACGATCACTCAATTGCATTTGTATTTCAACCTCAGGATTGTCACGCTGGAACTGCGAAACCAGGGGGACGATATAGCGTCGCCCAAAGCCCAGGGTGGCGTGAACACGCAGCAGGCCGCGCGGAGCGGCACGGCTGCCCACAAGCGTCTGCTCAAGCATTTTCAGTTCGTTGAGCAGATGATTGCCCTGCGCCAGATAAGATTCGCCTTCCACTGTAAAACTGATCCGGCGCGTGGTACGGTTCATCAGCCGGACACCCAGGCGCTGCTCCAGCGCGGCAAGACGCTTGCTTACAGTAGACGGGGTAACGCCCAGCTCCTGCGCAGCACGCGCCAGCGTCGCATGCCTGGCCAGCAAAACGAAAAATCCGAGATCAGAATAGGAATCCATGCAATTGCAGTATTCAGGTGTCAGTTTCAATTGAAATTCATGCTTCATTATATCCCTGAGGGAAATAATAAATTGAATTCAGTGACATTATGTCTGCAACGAAGCGAATTAGAATAAGCCTTCGTATCAAACAACTGCTGATACAGCAACACCACATTCAAAATAATTCCAGGAGACAAACAATGCGCAGGATTACCCCGTTACGCCAACTGCTTCTAGGCATGGCATTTGTGTTGCCCGCAACCTGTCTGGCGCAGTCCTTTCCGGAAAGGCCGGTCCGGCTTATCGTTCCGTACGCACCCGGCGGCAGTGCAGATATTGCTGCCCGTCTGATTTCCGATGATTGGGCTAAGGCCCTGGGGCAGCCCGTCGTCATCGAGAACAAGGCCGGAGCAGGCGGCAATATTGGCGTTGACCTGGTCAGCAAGGCCAAGGCCGACGGCTACACCATTGGTTTGCAGACAGTGTCACTGGCAATCAACCCCGCGCTCTATCAGCGCATGCCCTATGACACGCTCGCCGATCTGGATCCGATTGGCATGGTTGCCACCTCCCAGCATGTGCTGGTCGTGAACAATCAACTATCAGCCAAAAACGTCAAAGACCTGATCCGTGATGCCAAAGCCAGCCCAGGAACGCTCCAATATGGCTCAGCCGGCACAGGCAGCACTTTTCATATGGCTGCCGAGTTGTTCAAGTCGGTCTCGCAAACCAATATCACTCATGTTCCCTACCGGGGCGGTGGCCCGGCTTTACTGGACACAATTGGCGGGCATGTGCAATTGAGTTTCCCCGTTCTTTCAGCTGCCTTGCCGCAAGTCCAGGGGGGCAAATTGCGACCCCTGGGCGTGACCGGTCCCAAACGCTCCCCGCTGATGCCCGACGTGCCCACCATTGCCGAAGCCGGGTTGCCCGACTACAGCTTCGAGACCTGGTTCATGGTGTTTGCCCCTGCCGGCACACCTGAGCCCCTGATCGAAAAACTGAATGCCACACTCAATGCCACATTGAACAAACCTGAACTGAAGCAACGCATGACCAAGGAAGCGTTTGATCCCGCACCGTCAACCACTGCCCAGGCACGCCAGCTCCTGACCAGCGACATGAAAAAATGGGCCTCGCTGATCAAGGCCAGCGGCATCAAGGCCGATTAAACCGGCGTTCTGTCTGAAGAAATAAAATGACTGCAAAAACCCTTTACCAAAAACTGCTCGACTCGCATACCGTTGCCACGCTGGATGAGCACAATATTCTGCTCTATACCGACCTGCATCTGATGAATGAGTACACCAGCCCACAAGCCTTTTCCGGCTTGAACGACAAAGGCCTGCCCGTGCCGTTGCCCGGGCAGAACGTCGCCGTCGTCAGCCACATTATTCCCACCCATTCGGTCAAGAACCGGATTATCGCAGATCCGGCCTCCGCCTTGCAGGCCAGCAACCTCAAACGCAATTGTGATATGCACGGCATCCCCCTGTTTGACACCAATGATCCGTTGCAGGGAATCGAGCATGTTGTCAGTCCCGAACACGGCATGATACGTCCGGGTATGGTCGTTATCTGCGGCGACAGCCATACCACTACCTATGGGGCGCTAGGTGCACTGGGCTTTGGCATTGGCACCTCAGAAGTGGAACATGTGCTTGCTACGCAAACGCTGGTGTACCGCCTGGCCGGCAATATGAGAATAGAGGTTCAGGGTAAATTGCCCATTGGCTGCACCGCAAAGGATTTGATTTTGATGATCATCCGTCATATCGGCGCCCAGGGCGCCCGCGGACACGTGATCGAATTTTGCGGTACGGCCATCAGCGCGCTGTCCATTGAATCACGCTTCACATTATGCAATATGGCCGTAGAAGCCGGGGCGCGAGGAGCGCTGATCGCCCCCGATCAGCGTGCCATTGATTACGTACTGGAGCGCGCTACTGATATTTCACTCGACATGCGCGAACAGGCCCTGGCGCACTGGGCAACCTTGTTCAGCGATGATAACGCTGTATTTGACGTCACACATCGCTTTGACGCAAGCGAGGTTGCACCTTATGTGACGTGGGGAATCAGCCCTGACCAGGCCATTTCCATAGAAGAGCTTATCCCTGGCCACGATCAACATGATCATTCAGAGACAGGCGCCCGATCATACACAGCACAAGCGCTTGACTACACCGGCCTGACCTCCGGTACATCGCTGCTCGGTACGCCGATACAGCACGTTTTTATCGGCTCCTGTACCAACGCCCGTATCGAGGATCTGCGTGAAGTGGCGCAGATCGTACGGCAACGTCACGTTGCAGATGGCGTTCGCGCCATGGTCGTACCTGGCTCCGGCGCCGTGCGCCAACAGGCAGAGGCCGAGGGCGTTGCACAGATACTGATTGATGCCGGTTTTGAATGGCGTCAGCCCGGTTGTTCGATGTGCCTTGCCATGAATGATGACGTTCTCAGCTTCGGACAGCGCTGCGCCTCCACCACCAATCGCAATTTCGAAGGAAGGCAGGGCCGTGGTGCAATTACCCATCTGATGAGCCCGGCCATGGCCGCTGCTGCTGCAATCACAGGCGTCATTACCGATGTACGCAAGCTGGATCAACCGGAGAATCTCCATGACTGAACAACATGTCATCTCGGGCGTGGCTGCCCCAATCCCCCAGCCCAATCTTGATACCGATCAGATCATGCCCAAGCAGTTTTTGCGCGGTATAGATAAAAAAGGGCTAGATAAAGGTCTGCTTTACGACATGCGATTTGACCGGCAGGGTCAGCGAATTGATCAATTCGTTCTGAACCGTAACGAGTACGCCAAAGCCAATATCCTGGTGGGCGGCGCCAATTTCGGTTGCGGCTCCAGCCGGGAGCATGCCGTATGGGGCCTGAGCCAATTCGGTATACAGGCAGTCATCGCATCCAGTTTTGCAGAGATTTTTTACTCCAATGCAATGAATAACCGGCTGCTGCTGGTTGTCCTGACAGAAGACGAGGTAAAGAATATCTTGGCAGATGTCGAAAATCCACACACAGCGCGTGTGACGATCGATCTGATCAATATGACGGTCCAGAGCCACACAACCCGGGCCAGCTTCACGCTGCATGACCGCCATCGACGCATGTTCCTGGAGAACCTGGATCTTGTTGACGCAACGCTCACCCGAAAACCGCAGATTGATGATTTCGTGGCGCAGTATCATGAGCGATATCCTTGGCAAACGAACGTGGCTAACAAAACAGTGTCCCGCTTGAGGGGCTGAATCTGTCGTGTTTACAATCAACAGTGTATTGGCTTGCGTGATCGAGCGCCGGATCCATCTGCCGCTTAATTAGTCTATCAACGCCCCATTTTCATGAAACGGAAAGGGTCCGTCAAACTGGCCGGATGCGGCCAGGTGCGTGACCAGCCTGTTATTGACTTCGTCCCAGGCATGCACCCGAAAGCCTGGCGGCTCCAGCATCCACGAAGATTCAGCGTCGACGGCCAGATCCAGCGTAACTTGATGGGCCGGCGCCGGCGCGGTAGACGCAATGGTCCCACCAAAACGGACATCGATCGCCCGGTGCAGATGCCCGCAAATAATACGTTCGATATTGTCATGCCGGGAAATAATGTCGCGCAAAGCTTGCTCTCCTGCCTGCAATCCGATTTGGTCCATATGGCCGATCAGCGTGCGAAATGGCGGATGGTGCATGGCAATGACCACCGGGCGCCCCTGGCTGTCGGCCAAGGTCTCACGCAGCCATTGCAGGCGCAAGTCACACAACTGCCCCCCGCTTTGCCCCGGAATCATGGTGTCCAGCGCAATAAGCCGCAATGGCCCGATATCCACAACATACTGGATGAACTCCCCTTGCGCCATGTAGCTATGTTCGGGGAAGGCCGCACGCAAATTGGTCCGATCATCGTGGTTGCCCGGCAGAAGGTAAAGCGGCATATCCAGCGGCGCAAGCAGTTGGCGCAGATGCGCGTATTCGGCCGGTCTGCCAAAATCGGTCAGATCGCCTGTAAGCACGACAGCGTCCGGCTTCTGGCGCAGCCTGAGCACTGATTCTACACAGGCGCGCAAATACGGTGCGGTGTCCAGGCGACCATAGGCCAGTTTGTTGGGTTCCCGAATATGCAGGTCGGTCAGTTGTACAAGAATTGTCATGGTTTCAGTTGTCATAAGCAGGAAGGAAGCGCGCTGTGTCGATATGCAGCCCAATCACTTCGCCCTCCCGAAAATTGGTGTCGCCCGGTTGTTCAGCCATCAAAACCTGCTGATTTGGCAATTTCAATTGCAATTGCACTCGATCACCCAGGAAGACGCGACGTTCTATCGTCGCCTGCGGGTGTCCTTGCACAACAGCGCCGATACGAATATCCTCAGGACGCAGCAGAACGGCCGGATGGGTTTTCAGATGATAAGGACACATCAGGACAGCATCGCCAAATGAAATTACGCCGCTTGAGATGGCATCGTCATCCCGCTCCACGCGATTGACCCGGCCAAGAAACTGAGCGACAAAAGGATGCGCAGGTTTTCTGTACAACGACTCGCCATCGCCAACCTGTACAATCTGGCCGGCACTCATGATAGCCAGACGATCGGCAATGGCCAGGGCCTCATGCTGGTCGTGCGTGACATGCACCGTGGTAATTCCCAGCCGGCGCAGCAACTGCGCCAGTTCATCGCGCAACGTCTCTTTGAGCTTGGCATCCAGCGCGGCCAACGGCTCGTCCAGCAGCAATACCCGCGGCTTGACTGCAACGGCGCGAGCCAGCGCAACACGCTGCCGCTGACCGCCGGATAGTTCTGCGGGGCGTTTCTTTTCCAGGCCATTGAGTCGGACCAGATCAACCAGTTCTGCTATGGTCTGCCGCTGCTCGTGCGCCGACACCCCCCGAACCTTCAAGCCATAGGCAATATTGGCCTGCACCGTCATTTGCGGAAACAGCGCATAGCTCTGAAACACCATGCCAATCCCCCGCTTTTCAACAGACAAATGCGTGACGTCCTGATCAGCAAACAAAATCCGGCTGCCGGGGTCTGCCGCTTCCAGTCCCGCCAACAGACGCAGCAAGGTTGTCTTGCCACAACCGGACGGGCCAAGCAGCGCGATCACCTCGCCCGGCTCGATGGTTAAGCTGACCGGTTGCAGGCCGCGTGTGCCATCCGGATAGGTTTTGGCACAATCAATAATGTTGATGCGGGTTTTTTCAATATTCATAACGATAATAGTTCAGTTCCCATAGCGTTTTTGCACCCAGTTTGCCACGCCTTGCAGCAACCACAGTATGGGCAAAATAACCAGAATAAAAACCAGGGTATAGGCCGAGCCCACTTCAATACGCATGGAAGCGTAGCTGTCGGCCAGCCCGACCGGAAGCGTTCTTGTCATGGGGGTATGCAGCATCCAGGTCAGATTAAACTCACCAATAGATAACGTAAAAACCATCAGCATGCCCGCCAGAATCGCGGGAAACACAGCCGGCACCAGCACACCCAGAAAACGCTGGGTAAAGGAAGCGCCCAGCGTTCTGGCAGCCTCTTCGATAGCCAGCAGATCTGGTCGTTGAAATGCAGACGAGACCGTGCGCACCATGAAGGGCAGCGTAAACAGAATATGCCCGATCAGAATAAAGCCGAAACTTTGCCGCAGCAGATTGATTTCACCGTAGGTAAGAATCAGCGCCAGCGCCGTGGCCAGCCCAGGCACGGCCACCGGCAGTGTCAGAATTTCTTCAAAAGCACGTGCAAAACGCGAGCGACTGCGCGCCAGTGCGTAGGCACAGGGCACACCAAGCAAAAGAGTGCAGGTGACACACACCAGGGCCAATATCACAGATGCGCTCACTGTTGAACCATACACCGACCAGACTTCTTCAATCCAGCGCAATGTAAGACCGCTTTTGAGACCTGTGCGATAGTTATTCACCAGGCCGGCCATCACGGAAATGATGACCGGTATGAACATGAACAGACAAACCGCAAATGTAATAAAAAACAAAAAAGGCGCAGATTTTTGAGATTGTGTAATCATGACAAATCTTACGCAGCAGGCGAGGACGGGCCGGCCACGCGTGCGACAAACAAGACGGCCCAGGTCACGATTCCCAGGGCAATCGAAAGCGAGGCAGCGAGTGCGAAATTGGCGTAGTTGGTAAATTCGTTATAGATGGTAATGGGTACCACTTCGAATTTACTGGCCAATGTGAAAGCAGTCCCGAACGCTCCCATCGCCGTGGCAAAGACGATCGCACCACAGGCCACTGTGGTAGGCGCCAGCTGCGGCAGCCAGACATCCCGCGTGATTTCCCAGCGGGAAGCACCCAATACCCGGGCGGCTTCCTCCAGTTGTCCATCCATGGCTTCGGCAGCAGCCGTGTACGAGGCAATGGCGCGCGGCAGCGAGAAATACAGGTAACCAAGAAACAGGCCGATTACACCATATGCAAAAGTGACGCGCCCCATTCCCAGCATACTGCCAATATCAGCAAACCAGCCTTGTCGTCCACCAAGCAGGATGATGAAGAAACCGATAATGACGCCGGGGAAGGCCAGCGGTGCCGTCAGCAACGACAGCAATACCTGGCGGCCGGCAAAACGCCGGCGAGCCAGATAAACCCCCACCGCACCGCCAACTACCAAAGTAACCAGCGTCGTGGCCAGCGAGAGCAATACCGTATTGATCATGCTCCACATATACCGGGAATCGGTCAGGACAAGAAAATAGGTCTGCCAGCCCTGCTGAGCAGGAAGCGCGATCAAGCGTACGACCGGCAGTATCCAGAAGGCAATAAAGAATACAGTCACGGGCGCGAGGCACGCGAGCATTATCGGACTGCGTTGGCGGCAAGCAGAAACATGGGCGGACATACTTTTTCCCTGTCTTGGCTATTTCAAGTGTAATGGTTGTCGATATGGCGCTGATGGTGCAGTTGCCAGGGCATTAGCGCACTTCCTTCATGTAGCGCTCGGAAAAATCGCGCTGTACTTCGGCCATTCGTCCATAATCGACGGCCTTGACTCGTGCATAATCGGCAGCAGGCAAAAACTTGGCTTGCACATCGGCAGGCATGGCACTGGCGCGCACCGGGCGCAGGAACGCGCGTGCCCAGATCGCCTGGCCTTCATCGGACATGACAAAATCCAGCGCCTTGCGCGCGTTGTCGGCATGTGGCGCATTGGCAACCAGACTCATCACGTAAGGCACTGCGACCGTACCCTCGGCAGGAATCACGAACGCCACGTTGGCATTGTCCTTGTATTTCGCCCGATAAGCATTGAAGTCATAGTCCAGCAGAATGCCGATTTCACCAGAAAGCAAGCGCGCATAGGATGTCTGCTTGGGCACGATGGGTTCGTTGGCCTGCAGGGCTTTGAAATAATCAATACCCGGCTTGAAATTATCCAGTGTGCCGCCCAGCGCAGCATTTGCGGCGACCGCTCCCACGTAGCCGACAAAAGCTGAAGAAGGATCAAGATAACCGATCAATCCCTTGTATTCCGGCTTGAGCAGGTCCTTCCAGGAACGCGGTACGCTCTTGCCTTCCAGCGCATCCAGATTGACCATAAAGCCCATGGTGCCACTGTGCGTCGTAAACCAGTGGCCCTCGGGGTCTTTCAAGTCGGCGGGAATATCTTCCCAGTGTGCCGATTTATATGTGGCCAGCACGCCCTCTTTCTGCGCTTGAACGGCAAATGAAATACCCAGATAGGTGATATCTGCAACAGGATTGGCTTTTTCTGCCACCATCTGGGCCAGCGATTGACCGGAATTCTTGTTGTCCGGCGGAATGGTCACTCCGGTCTTTTCCTTGATGGCTTTGAGCTGGGTACCCCAGTCGGCCCATTCTGTAGGACAGTTATAGCAAATGGCGCTTTGTGCAGATGCGGTAGCGGCGGCAGCCAGCCCAAGGCTTAGCAGGCCCGCCTGGGCGAAACGTTTCAGAATGCGTGACATCCTAATCTCCAGATTAAAATAGGCAGTGATATATGTCAGGAATTGGCGCAGTGATGGATAGGGGCCTGCGCGCAGGACTCGCCCCGATGAAACTCATAGTCAAGCGTGATGCTGTCTTCGGCTACGGGCACCCTGCCCTCTTCAATGGATCTGACAAGCAGTTGCACGCCTTCATGGCCCATCTCGGCATTGGGCTGTGCGATCGTCGATAAGGCAGGGGTCAGATCCTGGCCAAGGCCAATTCCGTCAAAACCGGTCACACTGATATCCTGTGGCACCCGCAGCCGGCATTGATATGCTGCACGCATGGCGCGTACTGCCAGCAGGTCGTTGGAGCAGATCAATGCAGTAGGACGGGAGTCGGTAGTTAATACACTTGAAATGTTGTCGATAGCCGTTTCAACGAACGGCACTTCTATCAATGCGGCGGGCTTGATGCCTGCTTTTTTCATACCGGCCACGAAACCTGCATAGCGCTGCTGTGCCCGGTCAGAGGCCTGCAACTGACCACACACCATGGCGATGCTTGTATGTCCGAGCTGCACCAGGTTCTGTACCAGATCATATACGGCGCGTTCACCTTCAACCGACACACAGGGATGATCGGGATGACGGTTGTACACCAGTACATAGGGCGTATCCTGAGCCCGCAAATTTGCCACGGCTTGTGACGTTTGTGCGTCGGATACCACCAAGAGCACACCATCCACGCCGAAGGCCTGCAGCTGTGCGACCGCTTCAATTTCATTTGCAATTTTGTATTCTGTCGTCGCCGGCATGATGGCATAGCCATGCGCTGCCGTTGCCTGCGTAATGCCCTGCAGGCATTCGGCAAAAACCGGGTTGGTCAGTGTTGGCAATACGACACCAACCACATGACTGCGTTGCGTTCGCAACGTCCGTGCCGAGGCATTCGGACGATAACCCTGCTCCAATGCAACAGCCAGAATCTGCTTGCGCGTTCGCTCGTTTACCAAGTGCGGCGCATTGAAGACGCGCGACACCGTCGCAGGAGAGACTCCGGCCTGGGTGGCGATATCAAGAATCGAAATCCGGTCGCTGCGATTTTTCATGGCATTGAATACGGGGTATGAAAACGATTTCATTTTAGGTTAGCACTGTTACGCCGATGTGACAATCGTGCACTGCGGCAAGCGTCGTGACTGTGATTGCTATGTGACCACAGGCCTGCCCGGCGCTTCGTAGATTCCGATATTGTGTGCGATCAACGGTGCCAATAAACGCCGGAAGATTCAAAACAGTAACGGCAAGGCCAAAACCGATCAGATCAGACAGGTCCTGGCTACGCTCGACAAAGCCAAAACATGTAATCCACTTTGGGCTATGACAATGAATGTTAAACACTACACTTATCGAGTAAGCGGTTGAGCAGCGCTCTGCTCACGAAAAAATTCGACTCATGCGCAGCACCTCCCCCCGCTGCATCCTGTCCGGGCCTGCTGCAGTCTGCGCCCCATCCAACCCCCTTTTACTCTGTCTCATCACTGTGTGGTCATGTTGCCACGCGAAAGAATTTGCCCCCTCGCCAGACGCCCGTAGCAGCCGACCCACTGCACTCAAAAAGCACATTCTGCACCACCGTAGAATAATTTCGCACTACCATCTATCATATTGTATTTATTCAATAAAATTTCATTGTTTATTTGTCAACTTTAGTGTTAACACCTATTTCAACAATAATTAACAAACGCTAAAGTACCTGTCAGAAAGAGGTCCCTATTAGCCCGACTATCGGAGAAACTCATGGCAGGCATACCCGCTTCCGCGTTGAGCGCGGTCAACAGTGATGCGAAACCTACAAAAGTACGGTGGCGTATATTTTTAATGATGTTGTTCCTTATTTCGATCAACTATATTGATCGCGCCTCGCTTTCTGTGGCCATGCCACTGATCTCCAAAGAATTTGAAATCAGTCCGACCGTACAGGGAATTTTGCTCAGCTCTTTTTTCTGGACTTATGCGTTCATGCAAATTCCAGGCGGTATGCTGGCTGATCGCTTCGGACCTCGAAAAGTCATTGTTGCTTCAACCATCGGCTGGGGCTTTTTCCAAGGGATTGCCGCACTTTGCACCGGTTGGTTCAGCCTGCTGCTTACGCGTCTTGGGCTGGGGGCCGCTGAAGCGCCCATTTACCCGGCTGGCGGCAAACTCAACAGCATATGGATGACCCAGACAGAACGAGGACGTGGAGCAACATTGCTTGACGGTGGCGCGCCGCTGGGAGCGGCACTGGGCGCCATTCTTATTTCCGGCCTGATTGCCGCGTTCGATTCATGGCGCCTGGCCTTTGCCGTCGCGGGTATCGGCACCATTATTTGCGGATGGTTTGCCTGGCGCATCATCCGCGACCACCCGCGTGATCATCCCGCCGTCAATAATGCCGAGGCTGAATACATTGAAGCGGCGCATGCACAGGACCTGGCCAACGAACCAGCCAGTACCAGCGGGCGCATCCTGGACTTTCTGCGCTATCGCTCGGTCTGGGGCATGTTTTTCGGATGGATGTGTTTCAACGCCCTGTTCTACGGGTTGCTCACCTGGATGCCCAACTATCTGGCGGCCGTACACGGCTTTAACATCAAGGAAATGGGCGGCGCGGTATTCCTTATGTTTTTCGCCGGTTTCGTAGGTGAGATCGCAGGAGGCTGGATCGCCGACAAATGGATTGCTTCCGGCACTTCGCAAGGCACCGTACTGAGAATCGTTTTTGCCATTGCCTCGATCATCGCCACGATCGCAATTTATAGCGTATCGGTCATCAAAGATCCCATCGCCGTCGTTATTCTGCTGTCTGTAACACTCTTTTTCCTGCGCTGGTGCGGCTTGTTCTGGTGCATTCCCTCTATCCTTGGCACCCGCAATCGCGTGGGCATTCTGGGCGGCATCATGAATCTTGGCGGCAATGTGGCTGGAATTGGCGTACCCATCTGCGTGGGAATGATTGTGCAGGCAACGGGGTCGTATTTCTACGCGCTCATGCTGTTCACTGCCGCCGGCGTTGGCCTGTTCATCTGCTCTACGCTGCTGATCAAATATGAAGAGAAGGTTCCGGTCTAGTTCAATCGGCAAGTTCAATACAATCCGGGTTCTCTGGCTTGACGGTCACGGAACCTGTTTTTGCCACAAGGTAATTCAATGATGGAAAGAAAATTTATAGGTGTGCTCACACCTTCGTCCAATACGGCACTGGAACCGTTGACCAGCGCCATTGTCGCCGACGTCCCGCATGTGTCAGCACACTTCTCGCGGTTTCCGGTTACCGAGATATCCATGCGCGAGCAATCGGTTAGCCAGTTTGATCCGGCGGTCATTCTTGAAGCGGCACAGTTGCTGGCTGACGCTCATGTAGACGTTATTTGCTGGAGCGGCACATCGGCCGGCTGGCTTGGTATTGAGCGCGATGAGACATTGTGTCGTCAAATTACCGAACGCACCGGCATTCCCGCAACCACAGCGGTACTCGCGCTGCATGAACTGATGCAACGCAATCACGTTCGCAATCTCGGTCTGGTTACTCCATACATTGCTGAAGTACAGGATCTGATTATCAATAACTACCGCAAAGCCGGCATCAACTGCATTGCGCAAGCTCACCTGGGTCTTACCGTGAACCATGAGTTCGGTTGTGTCGAACCCGATACACTGGCCACCATGATTCGCCAAGTCGCAGAAAAACAGCCCGATGCCATTACCGTATTGTGTACCAACCTTAGGGCTGCCCATATCGTCAAGGAACTGGAAGCGGAGCTTGACATTCCGATCTACGACTCGGTCGCAGCCGTGGTATGGAAAGCGTTCGAGATGCTCAAGATAAATCCGCATAACCTGAAGGGCTGGGGTCGGATGTTCTATGAAGCCCAAGTGTAAATAGGTAAAACATGACCACACATACTTTCGATCTTGTGATACGCAATGCGCATGCAGCGACGGCAAGCGATACTTTCAAATGTGATATTGGAATACAGGATGGCCAGATTGCCCAGCTTGGATTGGGCATTGCTTCCGGTTCAAAAGAAATAGACGCGCAAGGCGCCTGGGTCACGCCCGGTGGGATTGACGGGCATTGCCATTTGGATGAACCCATCCCGCCTCCTTTGCGCATGGCGGACAATTTCGAAACGGGCACCCGCTCGGCTGCTTGCGGCGGAACCACTACGATTATTCCCTTTGCGGTACAGCGCAAGGGCCAGTCCCTGCGCGAAGCGGTGAGCAACTACCATGACCGCGCTCAGGACCTTGCCTGTATCGACTACGGTTTTCATATGATCATCACCGATCCGTCAGAACAGGTGCTGCACGAGTTGCCCGACCTGATCGACGAGGGCTATACGTCTTTCAAGATGTATATGACATACGAAGATATGAAGTTAAATGATCATCAGATACTGGATCTGCTGGACATTGCACGCACGAAAAACGCCATGGCCATGGTCCACGCCGAAAATGCCGACTGTATTGAATGGCTTACCCGGCGCCTGGAGCAACAGGAGCGCACCAGCCCCCGCTACCACGCTCACTCACGCCCGATGCTGGTGGAGCGCGAGGCCACGCACAGGGCAATTTCGCTTTCCGAACTTGCCGGCGCACCAATCATGATCGTTCACGTTTCGGGCAAAGAGGCCATGGACCAGATCCGTTGGGCTCGCAACCAGGGCATCACCATCTACGCGGAGACCTGCCCGCAGTATTTATTCCTCACGGAACAGGACCTGGGATGCGATGATCATTATGAAGGCGCCCGATGTGTCTGCAGCCCGCCACCGCGCGACAAAAATAATCAGCAATTTGTATGGCAAGGCCTTTCGGACGGACTATTTACGATATTTTCATCTGACCACGCACCATTCTCATATGATTCGCCAGAAGGTAAAAAACCCGGTGGCAAACAGGTGCCGTTCCGCCGTATTCCAAATGGCATACCCGGCCTGGAAACGCGGCTTGCACTGCTGTTTTCCTATGGCGTGCTCGACGGCAGACTGTCGATCAACCGATTTGTTGAGCTGACCTCAACCAATCCGGCCAAGGCATATGGCCTGCATCCGAAAAAAGGCACCATCGCCATTGGTGCCGACGCAGATCTTGTCATCTGGTCCGAAGATCCGCAGACGATCCAGAACATTAACCTGCATCATGCCGTTGACTACACCCCCTATGAGGGAATCGGCTTGCGGGCTGCCCCAGGCCTGACACTGTCCCGTGGACAGATCGTCTATGATCATGGAACGTTCAAAGGTGCCGTGGGCCAGGGCCGGTTTTTACGAAGAACCGCCCCTACCCTGCAGCCTATTCATTCTCCAGGTAGCGAAAATCGATGAAATTACTGATTATTAATCCAAACATATCGACCAGCGTCAGCGACCTGATTCACGCCGAAGCCCGTCGCGCGGCCAATGCCGAAACCCAGATCACCATGTGCACCGCCGAACTGGGTGTCGCCTATATAGAAACCCGTTTCGAAGCCCTCATAGGCGGCTATGCAGCGGCGATACTGGCTGCCGAACAGGCTCACTTGCATGATGCTGTTATCATTGCCGCCTTCGGGGACCCTGGTATTGAAGGACTACGCGAAGCCATGAACATACCCGTAGTGGGATTGACCGAAGCCGCGCTGGCCAGCGCCTGCCTGCTGGGTCAGCGTTTTTCCATTATTGCCATTTCGCCGCGCATTACAGCCTGGTACCGCGAATGCGTGGAACGCAACGGCCTGATCTCGCGCCTGGCAAGCATTCGCAGCCTGGAGGAACCGTTGCGCGATATCGGGACTGTACAGACCGACCATGCCGAGCGCCTGGTGCAATTGTGCGAAGCGGCCATTGAACACGATAGGGCTGACGTCATCATTCTGGCGGGCGCGCCGCTGGCAGGACTGGCCAGACAGGTCAAAGACCGCATTCCGGTGCCCGTCGTCGATGGGGTATCCAGCGCTGTATGCCACGCACAAAGCCTGGCAATCCTGGCGCCACACGGCGCTACCAAAGGCAGCTTTGCCGCACCTCCGATCAAACCGAATAAAGGCTTGCCCGATGCACTTTCCCGGTTGCTCGCCAGAGACCGGTCGGCAACATGATTATGTGATCAAAGATCGGGCGGCACGCAGTCTGTACGTGGAAATTGCTAGAATAGCGCCTATGCGTACGAAATCTGTAGACAAGGATGTCAGCAACAGTGTGAACACCAAGCGAAAAGGGCGTGAGCTTAGCGTGGGAGATATCACCAGCAGACTATACTCGGCCATTCTGGAACACCGGATTCCTCCAGGCACAAAACTGGGGGAAGATCGGCTTGCGGTCATTTTCTCTGTCAATCGCGCACGTATCCGCGAGGTGCTGGCCAAGCTTGCCCATGAGCGCGTGGTCGACCTGATTCCCCAGAAGGGCGCATTTGTCGCCAAACCGACCGTAGAGGAAGCCAGGGATGTCTTCGAAGCGCGTCAATTGATTGAGCCTTTTGCCGTACGTAAACTTGTTGCAACACTGGACAAAGCCAAAATCGCCCAGTTGCGCGAGCACCTTGAACTGGAAGAGCAGGCCAGGCTTGGGCAAGACCAGCCCAGCATCATCAGGCTTTCCGGCGAGTTCCATATATTGCTGGCCGAACTTGCCGGCAATTCGTCTTTATTGCGTACCACCCGCGAACTGGCCACACTCACCTGCCTGATTATTTCCCTTTACGATGCGCCAACCGCCTTCAGTTGCCGGGCCGACGAACATTCAGAAATCGTCCAGGCCATCATTAACAAAGACGGCGATACTGCAGTTCAACTGATGCTGGCACATCTGGATCATATATTGAACAGCCTGAAGCTGCGGGAAACATCGGATGATATTGATCTTGAACGCATTTTCGGTGTCCTGACGCCAGAATAGCCGGTTCCGGATCAGGCTTCAGGATAAACAGGAAATGGATGATCCGCGGCGTGCATGGTACGGCAACTGGTGCCACGCCTTCCTGAACAGATGCCGGCAAACGCCTGGCAGCCTGATATACAAAGCACTAGCGTGAGGCTAGCACTCAACCAGCCCCACGCTAACATGGCCCGATCTGCTGACTGGGATCTCAACAATGAGCCCAGCCAAACAAACCAATGACACTCCCTGGTTACCCGCGCATTTACTTCTTCGCGCAATCGGTCATGCACCGCGTATTCTTGGTGTCCGGTCGATCATCGACATAGAAATTATCGCGATTGGGCATCTTGACCGCTGCCAGCGACTTGGCATCCAGTGTTGCGTCGGCAGACAAGATATTATTTTTGCTTAACAAATAGGCTGTCACGCTGTACACGTCTTCGTTGCTCAGCGACTGCGGGCTCTGAAAAGGCATGGAGCGCCGCACGTAATCGAATATCGTCGTGGCGTAGGGCCAGTAACTGCCAATCGTCTTGACCGGTTTATCACTGGCCAGGCTACCCTGACCTCCCACCAGTTTTGGCCCCAGACCGCCCTCCAGGTTAACGCCATGGCAGCTTATACACTGGGTTTTATACACTTTCTCTCCCAAGGCAACCGTTCCCTGCCCATCAGGCAGTCCGGTTCCGTCCGGAAAGACATCTATATTCCAGCCAGCGATCTGTTCATGGCCTGCCGGCGAACCCAGCCCCTTAAAATCATGGGCCTGCTGGGCATGTATGACAGATGACATTGCCATGGCACAGGCGCCGAGCATGATTTTTTTAAACCCGTCCATTGGTCACCTCTCCGGTCGTGGCGATTTTCCAGGGCTGAATCGCATTGTTATGATAAAAAGAAACCGTGCCGCGTGCCTCAATCAGCTGGTCAAGCATTGGCTGTACATAGCCGGTCTCATCAACAGCCCGGCTCATAATGACTTTTTCCTCGCCATTCCAGTCAAACAAAAAACGAAATGCCGTAAGTGCTTTGCTTATAACCGGTTCCTGCAATGTGGCCGGCTGCCAGGTATCGCCGCCGTCTGTTGAAATATCAACAGCCGTGATTTTGCCGTGTCCGCTCCAGGCAATGCCGCGAATTTCATGCGTTCCCTTGCGCGTGAGCTTATGCGTGCCCGATGGCTGGGTAATAAGGGACTTGCACTCCATCACAAATGAAAATTTGCGCGCACGCCCGTCGGCCATCAGGTCTGTGTATTTGCCCGTTTCCTCTCTCGTGTACCCTGGCTGGTCGGTCACATGCAGCCGACGCAGCCACTTGATGCTCATATTGCCTTCAAACCCGGGAACAAACAGCCGGATCGGATAACCTTGTTCCGGCCGTAAACGCTCGCCGTTCTGGCTATAGGCGACCAGCACATCATCAAGACACTTTTCAATTGGAATACTGCGCGTCATGGCCGCACCGTCCGCCCCTTCAGCGACAATCCATTTCGCTTCTTTTTTCAAGCCCGCATGTTCAAGCAGCGTTTTCAAGGGAACACCCGTCCACTGCGCACAACTCACCAGTCCTGCCACCTCGGCCGCAGTCTTTCCATAAGGTGGTAAAAAGGACGGATTACCCGAGCATTCCAGAAAATAAATAGGCGAAACACAGGGAAATTGCCTGATCTCATCCATCGCAAATACCAAAGGCCGCTCAACCAGCCCATGCAGCATCAGGCGATGTTCGGCCGGATCTATCTGCGGAACGCCGGCATGATGCCGTTCGTAAAACAGGCCATTGGGTGTAATCGCGCCATCGAGTTCCTGCAACGGCGAAGTGCTGTAGGCAGACATCGGCTCTTTGAGGCCGGGGTACATATTTCTGATCGCCTTTTTTTCAAAGGCAGATGGCTTGCCATAAGGGCTTGCCGTCGGGCTGCCCAGGGAGCGGGTCCACTTGGGAACGTTCGGTGGCAGATTGGCAGCAGCATTAGCCGCAGCATCTTTGGCTGCATCAGCCGCAAGCGCTTCGCGCGCCACGCCTGCCGTCGCTACTGCCGTCACTACTGCGCTGCTGTGCAAAAGAAAATTGCGTCTAGCGGCCCGTGGCCCTGCAGACGCGGGTGTTACCCGCGACGCTGCAGGCTCGGCAACTGCCGGCGTTGATACATTATTTTCGTTCATATTATCTCCCCACATTGCTCATGTCACAAAGTAACAGACCGACCGATCGGTTTTATGAATGATAGCGATATCTACATACGTTGGCAAGCGCAACTTGCTGCTAAAATTGGCTTATTAACATCACATGACGCGCCACCATGGCCACAACCGAAGGCATCGCTGCAGCCCCGTCCGGGCAAACCCTGCAACAACGTATCCTGAGAACAGCAGCGCAACTGTTTGCCGCCCACGGTTTTCATGCTGTTGGCATGCAGGCCCTGTGCGAGGCACTGCAAATCAGTCGCGGCGCGTTCTACCATCATTTCCGTAGCAAGGACGATGTCCTGGACGATATCTGCACCCGCTATATGACAGAGTTGGTGCACGTGGGCCGGCAAACATTAAAGGAAGAAACGGATCCTGAGCGCTGCCTGCAGCGTCTCGGGCAGGATCTGCTACAGGTGATTGCCGCGAATCTTCCGGAGCTGACGGTGTGCTTTCGCGAAGTACAGAGCCTGGGCGGCGAGCGCCGTCAAAAGGTGATAGATTTGCACCGCAAATACGAATCGCTCTGGAAGGAAACAGTCGAACGCGGCGCGCAGACAGGGGTTCTGCTGCCCTACTCGCGCGTGCGCATGAAAGCCGTGCTGGGAATGTATTATTACAGTTATATCTGGCTCAATCCCGCAAGGGCCGATGAACTGGCCGGCGCAATTACGTCCTTCAATGACATCGCGTTAAAAGGCCTGCGAAAATAATCCGGCCATACGTCGCTCGCGGTTTTTTTGTCCAAGACGCCCATTGCTTGGCTAAAATCTCAGAAGCATTTAACGGGTACGCACACAAGAGAAAAGTTTAGATCGGCGATCAGTAGAGCATGCGGGCGGCAAACGTTTTAGCCACGGTTTATTCGACGGCTGCCAACAGCAGTCACCTGCACGACACTCGTTTTTACTATACTGAACGTATCGCATTTCGTTCCTACCCGGCAAGCATTCGCCCGCCGGTTCATTTACCAATGACAGGAGTTTTTGCATGACCAAGATACTAGTACTTTACTACTCCATGTATGGTCATATCGAGACCATGGCAAACAGCGTTGCGGACGGCGCCCGCCTTGTCCAGGGCACTGAGGTGACCGTTAAGCGTGTCCCCGAAACGATGAATGAAGAGGCCTTTCGCAACGCGGGCGGTAAAGCCGATCAGGCTGCGCCTGTCGCCTCTGTCCAGGAGCTGGCCGACTACGACGCCATTATTATTGGTACGCCAACCCGTTTTGGCAATATGGCTGGCCAGATGCGTACCTTCCTGGATCAAACCGGTGGCCTGTGGGCCAAAGGCGCCCTCGCCGGAAAAATTGCAAGTGTTTTTACTTCTACCGGCACCGGCGGTGGCCAGGAAATGACCATCACTTCTACTTGGACCACCCTTGCCCACCACGGCATGATCATTGTACCAATTGGCTACACGACCCCGGCCCTGTTCGACATATCGCAAGTCGGCGGAGGGACGCCTTATGGCGCCTCGACCATCGCCGGCGGAGATGGATCGCGCCAGCCCGATGAGCGGGAACTCGGCATTGCCAAGCATCAGGGAGAGTACGTCGCAAAAGTGGCGGTTAAATTGAAGGGATGATTACAGATGCCGGTGCAGGCCTGATGAGCATGCGCCGGGCTTGTCATGAGGTCAGAGGCGCCGCCTTTATCTCAGAACGATTTTTGCAACATCTCCATACGCTCCAGTGCCCGCTGTGTCACCTCAGGATTGACCAATGGCGTTGGCAATTTTCCGGCCAGCAGATCCAGCGTCTGAGTCACGGACAACTGGCTGATACGGTGCATGCTTTCCAGGGTAATGCCCGCGATATGGCTACTGAGAATGACATTCTGCATCGTACGTAGTGGTGAGTCCTCAGGCAGCGGCTGCGATTCAAAAACATCCAGTGCAGCATTTATGTTCTGCTGCGTCAGCGCCTCAACGAGATCCGCCTGGTTAATCACCGCACCGCGCGCCACGTTGATGATACTGGCGCCCTGCTTCATCAGGCCCAATGTTCGCCGGTTGGCCATGCCTTTGGTTTCTGCTGTCAACGGGCAGGCAAGCACCACAAAATCAGCCACTCGAAAAACATCGTCGCTGGGTACTGCACGGATATAATCGGGCATTTTTCTCGGGTCGCGCCGATAGCCAATAACGGACATACCGAACCCATGATGACAGAGGCGAGCCAGCGCCTGGCCGATGGCGCCGACGCCGATAATACCGACTGTCTTTCCACGAAGCTCAACGGCGCCATCAGCCAGCACACGGGACGCACCCCACCCGTCGCTGCGCAGCAGCGAATCTACCGTATGCAGGCGACGTGAAAGCAGCAGCATTTGCCCCACGACATATTCTGCCACAGCAACAGCATTTGCACCGGGTGCATTGCTCACCGGGATGGCCCTGGCGGTCGCTTCCGCAACCGGAACGATATCAACCCCGGCCCCATGCCTGACAATACCGCGAAGACGATCGGCGTGCGCCAGAACAGCAGCAGCAACTGGTGAGCGCACAATCAGCACGTCGGCGTCACGTATCTCTTTGGCAAGCACCTGCTGGTCCAGCGACGAAGCTACGCGCACTTGCGCATGTTCACGCAGGCGTGCTGTTTCGTTGGAATCAATCGGGTTGGTCAGCAGAACAATTGCACTCACGGGCTCTCCCTGGTTTTGGTTGATACGTCAATGACGAAACAGCGATGCGTCGGCTGTGTATGCAACAGACGGTTTGCACTGCCAAAGCGTTTTTGCAAATGCGCAGTGTACCGTGGAATCGTGCAGTGCGCGCCATCAGGGAAAACCCACAGCGAGCGATCTCCAGCTATTACATTTGTGATATCTCCACCCCAGTTAAACGATGACGCACACCCCTTCATTGCCTAGTTAGTATCGCTATTTCATATGAAAGTTTTTTTTGAAAGAGCTTTTCATTCCCGCGAAATTGTTTTAGTATTCTCAAAACTTCCCAATTTTAAGAACATACGTCCTAATAATTGGGATTTATAAATTAACACCCTCCAGTTTATAGAGCGGAGGCAAAGGAGCCAAAGTTGAATATCACAGATGTCCAGACACTGTCCTGCGACGCAGGCTGGCGCAATTACTATTTCGTCAAGATATCAACCGACGCCGATATTTGCGGATGGGCGGAGTTTGACGAAGGCTTCGGTTCCCCTGGCGTTACTGCGGTCATCCAGAAGCTGAGCGAGATGCTTATCGGCAACCCGGTACCAAGCCAGGAGCGCTTTTACGCCGAAGCCTACAGCCGGACCCGACCTGCAGCTGGCGGGGTGGTTGCCGAAGGCATTGGCGCCCTGGAAAATGCGTTGCTGGACGTGCGCGCCAAATCACTGGGCGTACCCTGCTATGAACTGCTAGGCGGAAAGGTACGCGATAAGCTGCGTGTTTACTGGTCCCATTGCCCGGCCTGGCGCATCAATCATCCAAAGTATTTCGGACCTGCCGTCACCGATCTGGACGGAGTCAGGGCCATGGGAGCCGAGGCGCGTGCACGCGGTTTTACCGCACTCAAATCCAACACCTTCATTTTTGACGATGGCCCGGCCTACGCCTGGCGCCCCGGATTTGCCGCGCCGTTCCGTCCTGAACTGAACGCCGATCGCCGCATCATACGCAACCTGCGCGATTGCCTGGAGGCATTGCGTGACGGCGCCGGTGAGGACATGGAGATCCTGCTGGATCTGAACTTCAATTTCAAGACAGAGGGTTACCTGAAAATTCTGCGCGCAATTGCCGATCATGACATTTTCTGGGTGGAAATTGACAGCTATAGTCCCGATGCGCTTGCATATATACGGAATCACAGTCCGCATCCGGTCAGTTCATGCGAGACCCTGTTCGGTGCTCGAGAGTTCCTGCCTTATTTTCAGAAGAATGCCGTTGACGTCGCGATTGTCGATGTCGTCTGGAATGGCGCATGGCAGTCGATGAAGATCGCCAACCTGGCCGATATTCATGAAGTGAATGTCGCTCCGCATAATTTTTACGGCCATCTGTGCACCATGATGAACGCCCATTTCGCAAGCGCAGTGCCTAATTTTCGCATCATGGAAACAGACATCGATCGGCTTTCCTGGGACAGGGAATTGTTCACCTATGTTCCTGAGTACGTCGACGGGCACCTGATCGTCCCTGACCGTCCAGGATGGGGGACAGAACCCGTAGAAGAAGCCATCAGAGCGCATCCGCCAAAACCGGGCGGCGGACTGATCCGACCGCGCCAGTCCCGATAACTTACCAACGGCTAATTTTTTCAACCATGCAGTGACGACTCGATTACCAAGGAGACAACCACATGATTAATGACTGGAACGCAACACTAAGCAATCTTCGCAAGGGTGGCGCCGCTTTTGCCAAACACAACCCTGCGGTAGTAACGGCCTATCGTGGCCTGAACGAGGCACTTGGGCAGGCCAAGCATCTGGACGACAAGACGCGCGAGTTGATCGCGCTGGCGGTGGCCGTCACCACACGCTGCGACGGCTGCATTTCATCGCACGCTGCGGCAGCCCAGAAGGCCGGCGCAACCGTAGAAGAAGTCAGCGAGGCCCTTGGCACAGCGGTAGCACTCAACGCTGGCGCAGCCTATGTGTATTCGGTGCGTGCAATTGAAGCATTTGAGCAAATGGACAAATGAAATCTCTCCCGGCGGAAAGCAATTTCCACCGGGCGCAGTTTGCGTGGGCGTGGCAACAATAATTCCAAGCCACGGGTAACAGTTATCACTTTCAGATCAGGAAGTACCCAAAGGAGAAATAAAATGAGCAGACAAGTAAAACAAGCAGTTCGATTGGGAACATCAATGGCGCTGGCCGCTGTGTGCACACTGGTATCTGCCAGTGCTCATGCAGTCTGGCCTGCCGATAAGCCAATACGCCTGATTGTGCCCTACGCCGCAGGAGGCGCCACCGATATCCTGGGTCGCGCGGTTGGAAACCAAATGGCCAGGGAGTTGAAACAAACGATTGTTGTGGAAAACAAGCCTGGCGCCGGCAGTATGCTGGGCTCGCAACAGGTGGTGCGTTCAGAGCCGGACGGCTATACGATTTTGCTAGGAAGCATTTCAAATGTACTGAACATGTATTTCTACAAGGACCCGCTTTATGATCTGCGCAAAGATCTCAAGCCGGTAGCGCAGATTGTATCCGTGCCCAATTTTCTGGCCGTGAGCAAATCGGTACCTGCAAAGAATGTTGCCGAGCTGATCGCGCTTGCCAAGCAAAAACCCGGGGAGCTCAGTTGCGCAACGTCTGGCGTCGGCTCCTCGCCCTACCTGTCATGTGAACTGTTCAAGGTCATGGCTGGCATTGATCTTATCAACACACCATTCAAGGGCGGAGCGCCAGCCATTCAATCGGCGATCGGCAATCAGACGACCATGGTGTTTGCCAACGAGGCCTGGCCATACATAGATTCGGGCCAGTTGCGTGGACTGGGCGTGACTACGGCTGAGAGATCTCCCTATTCCAAAAACATCCCTGCCATATCAGAAACATTGCCAAAATATGACGTCACAGCCTGGTATGGGTTCTGGGTGCCCGCCAGAACGCCTGACAAGATCACCAACGCGCTAAGCAAGGCAGCATCAGATGCGCTGCAAAACCAGGGAGTGTTGAATACCCTGAAGCAACTGGGCGCCACGCCAAAACCGTCTGATCCGCAGCAATTTGCAGATTACGTCAATACCGAAATTGAACGCTGGGCCGCGATCACCAAAGAGATGAATGTGCAGGCCAAATGACACAGCACGAGATTGCAATACGCATACAACAGGAACCGTGATGCGACGACTAGGTGATGTACTGAAACATTGGGCAGAACATACCCCGAACAATCCGGCGATTTCGGATGAAATCCGCTCGCTCAGTTATGGGCAGTTGAACCAGGCTGTGGCCGATTGCCGGCACTTTCTGGCCGATTGCGGCCTTCGACCCGGCGATCGCGTCGCGTTGATCGGCGAAAACAGCACCGTGCTGGCAACACTCATTCTTGCCGCCGGGCTTGATGACATCTGGGTTGTCCTGGAAAATGCCCGGCGTGCCCCGCTTGAAACCGATGCCGTATGCAGCCACGCCCAGCCTCGACGTATTCTTTATCTTACCGAGAACTCGCCTTCAGCCAGTGAGCATGCCAGTCGTCATCATGCGCAGGTAGTAGCGACGCCTTTTGGGGCGCTGGCAATGGGCCCGCTAATCGATACATTGCCAGAGCCGTGTTACGGATCGGCGCAGGACCAGGTAGCTGCACTGATCTACACCACTGGCAGCACCGGCATCCCCAAAGGGGTGATGCTCACTCACGGCAACCTGCTTTATATTGGTTCATTGATGCAGCAGCAGCGACACCTGATACCCGAGGATCGGGTGTACGGTATCCTGCCTATTACACATGTAATGGGCTTGTCGTCTGGCCTGCTCGGCACGCTGGCCTCTGGTGCTCATGTACAACTGGTGCCGCGTTTTGCCATTGCCCATTGCGTAAATAGTCTGAACCGCGAAGGTATCTCTGTTTTGCAGGGTGCCCCCGCCATGTTTTCCCGGCTGGTCAAATCGGAACAAATACGGGATTTGCAGTCTGCGACGTTAAGAGTCATTGCGGCAGGAGGCGCGCCGCTGGATCCCACCCTCAAGCGAGAGGTGGAGCAGACTTTCGGCCTGACATTGCATAATGGCTACGGCCTGACCGAAGGATCAGCCATCTGCTGGACCCGGTTGGAATCTGCCAATACTGATTGTGCTGTGGGCCCGCCCAACCCGGGCGTAGAGATTGCAATTCTGGATGCCGAACGCAAGCCGGTGAAACTGGGAGAACAGGGCTCATTGTGGGTCAAAGGTCCCAATATCATGAAAGGCTACTTTCGCGACCCGCAACGAACTTCGACAGTGCTGACGTCCGATGGCTGGTTCAATACTGAAGATCTGGCCAGGCAATTGCCCGATGGTCGCATCAACATTGAAGGGCGCACCAAGGATCTGATTATCCGCTCAGGCTTCAATGTTTCGCCACTTGAGGTTGAAACTGCACTAAATGCCCATGAACAGATTCAGCATTCGGCGGTGCTGGGACACACCATCTGTGGCAACGAGCAGATTGTCGCGATGATCGAACTCATTCCAGGCGCCAGCCTGAAAGAAGAAGACGTACGCCTGTTTTTGCAGGATCGCCTCTCTCCCTACAAACGGCCCGGACGAATCCTATTTGTCGATAACCTGCCTGTTGCCCCCAATGGCAAGGTACTCAAACACCAACTGAAACAAACGCTGAAGGAGCTCACATGACCGATGCCGTGACCTATGAATCCCGTGATGGTATTGCCATTATCACCATCAATCGCGAAGACCGAATGAATGCCATCGGCCCTGAGGTGGAAGCCGGCCTGGCCCTGGCATGGAAACGCCTGAATGACAGCCAGCAGGACCGCGTCGGCATTCTTACCGGTGCAGGCACCAAAGCCTTTTCTGCAGGCAAGGACATGGCCTCTACTGCACCGCCCGACTACCGCAGCTTTACACCCAATGTCGGCGTTCTGCTGGAAAAGCCGCTAATCGCAGCGATTAGCGGCTGGTGCATTGGCGGCTCGATTGTCCTGACACTCATGTGCGATCTGTGCGTGGCGACCGAAGACGCCAAATTCATGTACCCGGAAGCCAAGCTGGGCTTTGCCGGCGGGATGATTGCATCGGCAGCAGCCAGGATTCCTCATAAGGTGGCAATGGAATTAATGTTGCTTGGAGAGCCAATTACCGCCCAGCGCGCTTATGATGTTGGTATGGTTAACCGTGTGGTCCCGGCGGGTCAGCACATGGTTGAAGCCATGAAGCTGGCGCGGCGCCTGGCCGCCAATGCTCCATTGGTGATGAATATGCTCAAGCGCCTGGCCGCCCAGACCACGCCAATGAGTCCGGTGGAAATCGCCGGCCACGCCTGGCGGGAAAACCAGCGGGTGTTTGAGAGCGCCGACTTTGCCGAAGGATTGGCAAGCTTTATCGAAAAACGCCCGCCCGCTTTCAAAGGAAAGTAAAGCCGTGCATGATTCTATAAACATGGAGCATTCACGCCGCCTGTAAAGCAGTGCAAATGATTGACACAAACATAGAGACAAATGACAATGAATACGCCGAACCGGAACCGCCTGAGCGATTTTATTCAAGCAGCCACGAGACTCATGGACGACCATGATGACAATCAGCGACCACCGGCAGGCATGAAGTCCTTGCTGGCAGATCTCGTTGCTCAGGATGACTGGCTGCCAGAATTTTGCACCGTGCCGCACCCCACTTTTTATCAGCAATTTCTCCTGCACTGTGACCCTATGGAGCGCTTTTCACTGGTCAGTTTTGTATGGGGGCCCGGGCAACAGACACCGGTTCACGACCATATGGTGTGGGGGTTTATCGGCATGTTGCGCGGTGCAGAACTGAGTCAGCGCTATCGCACCAATCCGGATGGCTCGCTCACTGCAGACGGGGAGCCGGACCGGCTCGAACCCGGCATGATCGACGTGCTGTTGCCGTCCGAAGGCGATATACATCAGGTGTTCAATGCATACGACGATAAACCGTCCATCAGCATTCATCTTTATGGCGGCAACATCGGCGCAGTCAGTCGGCATGTTTTCGACCTTGCAAGCGGCCAGCCAAAAACGTTTATCTCCGGTTATTCTTCCGACCTGATCCCCAACGTATGGGATCGTTCTGCGAGCAGAAAAACCTGATGTCGCCGGTATGACGAACGCATTCTTTTCCCCTGCTCTGATGTATTCTGTCGCCTTATCACTTAGCGTACAGGGAAGGATATATAACGTCATGGATAAAACACTCATCAAAGGCCTGAAAGTCCTGGAAGTCGTTACCGGCTCTACCGAGAGAATCCGGACCATCGAGGAACTGGCCGATAAAGTTGGTCTGACACGCAGCAATACGCACCGCACTTTGCAAACACTGATTCATGCAGGTTTTGTGGCGCGCGATGATCAGGACAACTACATAGGGGGTATCCGGCTGTTTGAACTGGCAGCAAACCAGCTGGCGCAACTGGATCTGCGACGCATCGCCTCTGGTGCCATGCACGTGCTGGCAGAAAGCACTGGCGAAACCATCCACCTGTCTATACTGGACGGGTTCGATGTCGTATATGTAGATAAGATAGACAGCCCGCAACCAATTCGTGCTTATTCCATGATTGGCGGACGGGCACCTGCCTATGCTGTGGCCACAGGCAAGGCCATTCTGGCCTATCAGACCGACAGTTTTCTGGAAAGCCATGCCGGGCAATTGCAAAAGCATACAGACGCGACTATGGCAGATCTGGAAACACTGCGACGCGCGCTGGCCCGGACAGTCAAACAGGGCTATGCCGTCAATCGCGGCGAGTGGCGCGACGGCGTTGGCGGAATCGCGGTCCCCATTTTTAACGGACTGGGACAAATCATGGGGGCCGTTGGCATTTCGGCGCCCCTGGATCGACTGACACCAGCACGCATACGCCAACTGGTTCCCGAAGTTATCCAATGCGCCAACGCAATTTCGCAGCAACTGGGCTATACCGCAAAAGCAGACAAGCCTGATGCGTAGCCAGCGCGTTTATATCAACTGAAAAGGAATGTGCTGTATGAGACACAAATCAACCACACTTTACATAGGGTGGATCAGCCGTCAACTACGATAACCAGCAGCGTGTACCGACCCAACAGACTCTCTGCCTGAGAACCATCAGCTCAACCGACTCACTTGCTGAGCAACCAGTCATTCACCCAATTGGAGGAAATACCGAATGTTCAACGCCATACTGATTGAAAAAGACGATGCCGGATACCGTGCCACCGCAACGTCCGTTGACGAAGCACAGTTGCCCCAGGGAGACGTTCTTGTCGATGTGCAATATTCAACTATCAATTATAAGGACGGTCTGGCCATTACAGGGAAGTCACCAGTGGTCCGCCAGTTCCCCATGGTTCCGGGTATTGACTTTTGCGGTACTGTCAGGCAAAGCCAGCACCCGGATTTTAAAGCCGGAGACGCCGTGATCCTCAATGGCTGGGGCGTAGGCGAAACCCATTGGGGCGGCCTGGCCCAGCAGGCCAGCGTCAATGGCAAATGGCTGATCCGTCTGCCCTCGGGCATGAAACCAGAGCAGGCCATGTCCATCGGCACAGCCGGCTACACTGCCATGCTTTGTGTCATGGCGCTGCAACGCAACGGCCTGACGCCCGAATCAGGTGACATCCTTGTGACCGGCGCGGCAGGTGGCGTCGGCAGCGTAGCTGTCGCGCTGCTTTCATCTCTGGGATTTCGCGTGATTGCGTCTACCGGCCGGCAGCAGGAGCAAGAGTATCTGAGCAAACTGGGTGCCGCCGAAATTATTGATCGCAATACCCTGAGTGAACCCGGTAAACCGCTGGGCAAGGAACGCTGGGCTGGTGCGGTGGACAGCGTCGGCAGCCACACGCTGGCCAATGTTTGTGCGGGCACCAAGTATCGCGGCGCGATTGCCGCGTGTGGTCTGGCGCAGGGTCTGGATTTTCCTGCGTCTGTTGCGCCATTCATTCTGCGCGGCATTACGCTTGTCGGGATCGACAGCGTACATTGCCCGGTCAGGGAACGCCAGCAGGCCTGGGACAGATTGAGCAATGAACTGGATCCAGCCAAGCTGGCATTGATCGGCTCCCGTACGGTCGGTTTAAATGAAGTCATTCCCCTGGCAAGCCAGATACTGGAAGGAAAAGTGCGCGGACGGATTGTCGTGGATGTGAATCGTTAGGCAATATTGGCAATCCGGTAGTCAGACAGATGGCCTGGTCGAGAACGTTCTCGCAGCCTGGCCATTTTTTTCAATAACACATACGTAATAAAGACCGATCAGCCACGCGCCTCGCGTACCGCCTGCGCCAATTCACTGCAAAGCCCCAGCACATCAACCCTGGCCTGTTCACTACTGTTTGCCTGCGCAATCTTCTGCACCAGCGCCGAGCCGACAACCACGCCATCGGCCACTCTGGCAATATTGGCCGCGTGTTCCGGTGTACGAATCCCGAAACCCACGCTTACCGGCAGATCAGTATGCCTGCGAATCCGTGTGACGGCTTGCTGAACATGCTCTATGGTCGCTGAGCCGGCGCCGGTGGTGCCCGCAACAGAAACGTAATAGACAAAACCGCCGGCATTGCCCAGGATCTGCTGCAAACGTGCATCATTGCTGGTGGGTGTGGTCAGGCGTACGAAGTCAATGCCGGCAGCCTGCGCCGGAAGACAAAGATCACGATCGTGTTCAGCCGGCAGATCCACCACGATCAACCCATCCACACCCGCCTTGCCTGCGTCGGCAATAAACCGCTCCACGCCATAGCGATGAATAGGGTTGAAATACCCCATCAGCACAATCGGCGTTTCATTATCGCTCTGCCGAAACTCACCGATCATTTTCAGGGTGGCGGCAACATTCTGACCCTGAGCCAGTGCGCGAAGGCTGGAAAGCTGAATGGCAGGGCCGTCGGCCATCGGATCGGTAAACGGCATGCCTAGTTCGATAATATCGGCGCCCGCTTGTGGTAATCCGTTAAGAATGGCGGCGGCGGTGTCATAGTCGGGATCACCGGCAGTCAGAAACGTGACCAGGGCCGCGCGATTCTCGTTCTTAAGTTGTGCAAAACGCTGTTGCAGGCGACTCATGCTTGTTGCTCCTTCTCTTTGCTATGTTGCATCACAGTTTGCATATCCTTGTCTCCACGTCCGGACAGGTTCACGACCATCAGGTGATCCCTGGGCAGCGATGGCGCCTGCCTGAATGCTTCGGCCAGCGCATGAGCGCTTTCCAGCGCGGGAATAATCCCTTCCAGGCGACAGCATTGATGCAGAGCGTCAAGTGCTTCATCGTCTGTGATTGCCGTATATTGAACCCGGCCGATGCTGTGCAGCCATGCATGCTCAGGACCGATGCCCGGATAATCCAGGCCGGCAGATATTGAATGGGCATCAATAATCTGCCCATCGTCATCCTGCAGCAAAAACGTGCGATTACCGTGCAATACGCCAGGCACGCCCCCATTCAGGCTCGCTGCGTGTTTGCCGCTTTCAATACCATGACCGGCCGCTTCCACACCGATAATCTTCACATCCTTGTCATCCAGGAAATCATGGAACAGGCCAATGGCGTTGGAACCACCCCCTACGCAGGCAACAAGCGAGTCGGGCAGGCGGCCTTCCTGGGCCAGCATCTGCTCGCGGGTTTCCCGGCCGATCACTGCCTGGAAATCCCGGACCATAGTGGGATACGGATGAGGGCCGGCGACCGTGCCAATCAGATAATAGGTGGTGTCGACATTGGTGACCCAATCACGCAAGGCCTCGTTCATGGCGTCCTTTAAAGTGCCAGTGCCTGCTGTGACAGGCAACACCTGCGCTCCCAGCAATTTCATACGAAATACGTTGGCCTGCTGGCGATCAATATCGGTGCTACCCATGTAAATGACGCATTGCAAACCGAAGCGGGCGGCAACCGTGGCTGTTGCGACCCCATGCATCCCGGCTCCAGTCTCGGCAATAATTCTTTTCTTGCCCATGCGTCGCGCCAGCAGAATCTGGCCGATACAGTTATTGATTTTGTGAGCCCCGGTATGATTGAGCTCCTCACGCTTGAGATAAATTTTCGCCCCGCCCAGGTGTTCGGTCAGCCGCTCTGCATAATAGAGCGGGCTGGGTCGCCCCACATAATCCCGCTGGAAATAGGCCAATTCCTTTTGAAAGCGCTCATCGGTCTTGGCTTTTTCGTATTCGGCAGCCAGTTCGTGAATCAGCGGCATGAGCGTTTCGGCAACGTATTGCCCGCCAAAGTCGCCAAACATCCCCGCCACGCGTGTATCTGTGTTCAATGAAACCATGGGTGTCCATTCTCCTGTCATTTGCTTTCCGCCAGTATCGATCGGAAAGCCTGTTTTCATGAATACAGCATAAGCCAGCTGTCGTTATAAAAAAAGCGATAAAATAGCCCTGACATGTTAAATAAACTCACGAATTATGCCCAGAGACATCCCACCCCTTAACGCCTTGCTTGCATTCGAAGCCGCAGCGCGTCTGCTCAGCGTGAGTAAAGCAGGAAATGAGTTGCACGTGACGCACGGGGCGATCAGCCGGCAGATCCGGGTGCTTGAATCCTCCCTTGGAATCGCGCTGATCGAGAAAGACGGGCGTGGCATAAAACTCACAGATTCCGGCATGTTGCTGCGCGACGCCAGTGCCGCCGCCTTTGACCGGGTACGCAGCGCCTGCGCCGAGATCCGGCATCGTAGCGGTAACCTGCCATTTGTACTTGCATGTCCGGGTAGCCTGTTGGCGCGCTGGTTCATCCCCAGGCTGGACAAACTCAACCAGGACCTGCCCCAATTGCGCTTGCAATTGACCGCGGGAGAAGGAGAGCTGGACCCGCGCAATCCCAATGTCGATGCAACGCTTTGCTTTGCCGCTCCTCCCTGGCCAGATGACATGTATGTGCATGACCTGGGCGCGGAATATATTGGCGCCGTGCTCAGTCCGAGATATGTCAACTATGCCGCTCTGGTGGACGCACCAGTAAGCTCGCTAATGCATGAGCCGCTTATGTATCCGGCGTCCCGGCCGCAGGCCTGGGCACAATGGGCGCAGGCAAACCAATTACCGGCCGACAGCCTGCAATTGGGTACCGCGTTCGAGCATCTTTATTACCTTCTGGAAGCGGCGACGGCAGGCCTGGGCGTGGCCATCGCTCCAAAACAGGTCGTCGCAGATGACCTGGCCGCCCAGCGGCTGGAAGCACCCTGGGGCTTTGTGCAAACGAACGCACGCTTAAGTCTTTGGGTGCCACGAGCCCGTGCGGATCAACGCTGCGCCCTGCTGGCAGACTGGCTGGGTAAAGCGCTCGACTTCGCAATCCAGCCCAAATCCTAGTATTTATACATTTGTGATAAACCTCCTGCTGCCCTAGAATATACGCAAGGCTTGCCGTTCATACCGTCAGTGCTCCGTCTATGCGCCATACACGCTCACGGCGTTGCCTGGACGCCACCGTGGATAGCTGCGGGCGGCGTTTCAGATGACTGGCGCAGCTTGCCGGTTTCAGGCAGTGGTCATGCTACTTCCTGCCAATTGAGCCAAAAGGAAAACGATGCTTTATCGTGTGCTTGCCGACCTGGTTCTGGTTGCGCATTTTGCCTTTATTCTGTTTGCCATATTTGGCGGGCTGCTCGTTTTGCTGCGCTATCACATCATCTGGCTGCATGTGCCGGCGCTGGTCTGGGGCGCTGCCATCGTCGGGCTGGGCGCCATCTGCCCATTGACACCGCTGGAGAACACATTGCGGGGCCTGGCAGGACAACAAGCCTATACCGGCAGTTTTCTGGAGCATTATCTGTTATTGGCCATTTATCCGCCCGGGCTTACGCGCGAAGTACAGGTGCTGCTTGCGGCCGGCCTTGTTATTTTGAATGTCATTATTTACATATTGGTATGGCGGCGCCATAGCAGACATAAAACGGCCGGCAGAAAAAACTGAGGAGCGCCCGCAGGCGCGCCATTCACCTTACCGACACGGGTTCGTGCAGGGCATCAGCTCGCATCCATTGCATCGATCGACAGCCCCTGGCACCACTCAGCAGGTGGTTACCAATGCTGGTCAATACAACGTGCAGGGGCCAGCGCCGGCAGTGCCTGGTTTTACTTTCCGGATGTCAGCCTGGCATGGCTGGTCATCAGATTCCGATAGTCGGGAATATGGTTGGAGAACAGGGTTCCCAGGCCTTCTATATCGTTGCGCCAATCGCGATGCAGCTCGCACGCCAGGCCAAACCATGTCATGAGCTGAGCCCCCGCCGAAGACATGCGATCCCATGCAGAATGACGTGTAATCTCGTTAAATGTGCCTGAAGCGTCTGTTACCACAAACACCTCGTACCCAGCCTCAATGGCGGACAGGGCAGGAAACGCCACGCACACTTCGGTTACCACACCTGCAATAATCAGCTGCTTTTTGCCAGTGGCTTCAATCGCCTTGACGAAATCTTCGTTGTCCCAGGCATTGATCTGACCCGGGCGTGCAATATAGGGGGCATCGGCAAAGGCCTGTTTCAACTCTGGCACCAGGGGACCGTTGGGGCCTTCCTCGAAACTGGTCGTTAGAATTGTCGGCAACTTGAAATAGTTGGCCAGATCGGCCAGGGCCAGCACGTTGTTTTTAAATCTGTCCGGATCAATATCCCGCACAAGGGAAAGCAGGCCGGTCTGGTGATCAACCAGCAGCACAGCAGCCTGGTCTTTGTCCAGACGAGTGTATGTCGGTGTTGCTTGAGTGGATGAAGCGCTCATTGTTCATTCTCCTGAATTATAAAAAAACTGCAACGCACATGGTACGCGATGGGCGGGGTTGCCCATCGCTTCAAAAACTACACGGCAGCTATGCCGATACTTCCGTCATCTGGCCAAAACGACCGCTATTGAAGTCGCTGATAGCCTGAGCGATCTGGTCCTGGCTATTCATGACAAACGGACCATAACCAACAATCGGCTCATCAATCGGCTCGCCACTGAGCAACAGCACAACGGCGTCGCTGTTTGCCTCGATAGCCATATGGCGGTCGGCTTTGTCCAGCACAACCAGTTGCGCTTCGCGTGCCACCGTATCGCCATTGACCAGCACGGTTCCACGCAACACCACCAACGCGGTGCTCCAGCCTTCCGGGACCTCAAACTCGGTAATGCCGCCTTGCCTGATGCGCATATCCCAGACATGCATTGGCGTAAACGTGCGTGCAGGTCCTTTCTCTTGTGCATACTCACCTGCAATCACGCGTACCGAGCCAGCTTCATTCGGCAGCGCAACCACGGGTATATCGCCATCGAGCACCGCCTGATAACCCGGCGCGGCCATCTTGTCTTTGGCCGGCAAATTGACCCACAGCTGCAACATCTCCAGCGCACCACCCTGACTAGTGAACGCTTCTGAATGGAATTCCTCATGCAATATGCCGGCACCCGCCGTCATCCATTGCACATCGCCGGGACCGATTGTGCCGCCCTGCCCGGTTGAATCGCGATGGCTGACTTCACCCTTATAGACGATCGTAACCGTCTCGAAACCCCGGTGAGGATGCTGGCCGACCCCCCGTTTTTGCCGAACTGGCGCAAAATCGGCCGGACCGGCATAGTCCAGCAGCAGGAAGGGGCTTAGTTGTTTGCCATGGCTTTGATACGAAAACATGGACCGGACGGGAAAACCATCTCCTACCCAATGAGGGCGGGGTGCGCTATAGATGCCAAGTACTTTTTTCATTCGTCATCTCCTTGTAGTGACAGTACAGATAGCATAAACTTGGAACGAGTTTTCCGGTAGATCCAAAAATTGGAGACATCGTTCCAAATATGGAACGACAAACACGATGCAAGACCTCAATAACCTTTATTACTTCGTGCAGATTGTCGATCACAAGGGCCTGGCGCCTGCCGGCAGGGCGCTGGGCATCCCCAAATCCACACTCAGTCGCAAGCTCCGAATGCTGGAAGAGCAATTGGGCGTGCGCCTGATACACCGCTCCACCCGCCAATTCGGCGTGACCGACGTCGGCCTGGCCTATTACGAACACTGCAAAGCCATGCTGATCGAAGCCGAAGCAGCCCAGGCAATTATCGATATGACCCGGGCCGAACCGCGTGGCGTCATCCGTATCAGTTGCCCCATCGCTCTGCTTCAAACAAGTGTAGGCGGTATGCTGGCCGACTTCATGGTGCTGCACCCGCGGGTCACCATGCAGATCGATGCCACCAATCGGCGGGTTGATCCTGTGGCAGAGGCCATTGATATCGCTCTGCGTGTACGCCCGCCCCCCATACAGGACAGCAATCTGGTCATGCGTACCCTGTCTGACCGCAGTCAATGCCTGGTCGCCAGCCCTGCGCTGATGGAACGCAGTGGTGTTCCGGCCGCGCCGGCCGACCTGGCCGACTGGCCCAGCCTTGGTCTGGGTCAGCCGCAACAGCAATTTTCCTGGACATTATTCGGGCCAGACGCTGCCCAGGCCGTGATTCATCACTTCCCCCGCCTGATCACAACCGACATGGTCAGTTTGCGTACTGCAGCCCTGGCCGGCGTTGGTATTGTGCAGTTGCCGACCCTGATGGTCTGTGATCAACTCGCACAAGGCACCCTGATCAGGCCACTACCCGATTGGAGACCGCGGCGCGAAATCATCCATGCGGTGTTTTCATCGCGACGCGGCCAGATGCCTGCCGTGCGTGCGTTGATTGACTATCTGGTGCAGCGCTTTGATGCACTGGAGGAAGATTGAAACGCCACAGGCACTCGGGCTTGATATGATAGCGGTCAGTCCAATTTATATTACACAGGGAATATGACATGAATAACAAGGCACTTGTCCTTTTTTCCGGTGGCCAGGATTCCACCACCTGTCTGGCCTGGGCACTGGACCGGTACCAATATGTAGAAACCATTGGCTTTTCCTATGGGCAACGGCACGCCATTGAATTGACGTGTCGCGATCAGGTCATCGAACAACTGCGCGCGCACTTTCCCGCCTGGAGCGCCAGGCTTGGCAATGATCATATGCTTGATCTTTCAGTGCTGGGGCAAATCAGCGATACGGCACTCACGCAAGACAAAGCCATCGAGTTCGAACAAAGCGGACTGCCCAACACCTTTGTACCAGGGCGCAACCTGCTGTTCTTCAACTTTGCAGCAGCGCTGGCGTACCGGCGCGGACTGGAAGTACTGGTTGGCGGCATGTGCGAAACCGACTATTCGGGCTATCCCGACTGTCGCGACAATACGCTCAAATCGCTGCAGGTCTCACTCAGCCTGGGGCTGGATCGACCCATGGTGATTGAAACCCCGTTGATGTGGATTGATAAGGAAAAAACCTGGCACATGGCAAGAACACTCGGCGGACAACCACTGGTGCAGCTTATTGAAGAACATACCCATACCTGCTACCTGGGAGACCGGCAACATCGCCATCCCTGGGGTTACGGCTGCAATCAATGCCCCGCTTGTGACCTGCGGCGCAAGGGTTATGAACTGTACAAAAGCGCGCACGAAAATCACTGAGCCATGCCGCCGGCGGGGCGGCTGCTAACCATTGCGTGATGACCGGCTCTTTTTTCCTTGAATTGGGAAGGCGATACGCCTGTGAGCTGCTTGAACTGGCGACTGAATGCGCTATGGTCCGTGTAACCGCAACGAGCAGAGATCTCGGTAATGGTCATATTCTGATCCAGCAGGCGCAGCGCATGCTCCAGGCGGGTTTTCTGAATGAACTGCAGCGGAGTCATATGGAATATTTTCTTGAAGTTGCGCTCCAGCTGCGACATCGATAGCCCTGAAATATCGGCCAGCGTTTCCATGCGGATCACCTGATCAAAATGCGTACGCACATAGCTCTCTACTTTTTCCAATCTTTCATTGGTGCCGGGCTGATTCAGCTCGTCCGACTGGATATCGACAGACACGCCCGCCATTGCAATAATCTGGCCGCAAGCACCATATATCGGCATTTTGTGCGTCAGGCACCAGCCCAGCTCACCTGAACTGTAAAAGTGCAGCTCAAGCTTGTCGGCAATGCAATTGCCGGTATGCAGCACACGATAATCCTGCTCCGTATATTCGTTACCCTGTCGCGTATTGAACACCTCACGCGACGACTTGCCGAGCACGTCTGCCACACATTCAAGACCACAACGCTTGGCCAATGTCTGATTGACCAGGACGTACTCTGCACGCGTGTTCTTGATAAAGAATACGACATTGGGTAACGCATCGAAAATCGGCGCGAGAATCGACAGATGATTCAACAGCGCATCCAGGTTCTGCGGCCGAAAGTTTTCAGCCACCGCAGTGACCAGCGCTGCAATGGGTGCAGCGTCAGACGGCCCGCCTGACAGCAGCGGATTGCATCTCGATAAGGAAAATTCATTTGCCATTTGCATTTTTCATTCTGTCCGCTTTGCAGCCACAAGCAGATTCAGATTCGGGAAAATCCTGTTCATTTTTTGCAAGCGGCGCATATTGCCGATATTACCACCGCCTTGCAAACCCGGCTATGCAGTTTTCGACAGAGAAATGGTGAAAACGGTCAAGACAGGTATTGCTATTTCGATCAAGCTAATAAGAACTCGATGAACATTTATCCCTTTTCTGTTTAAGCGAACACAACATTTATGCATGATCGATATAAAAAACTACACGTCATCGACTCCCATACTGAAGGAGAGCCGACCCGGCTGGTCTACCAGGGATTTCCCAGCCTGGGCGACGGTTCCATGGCAGACAAGCTGGACCGATTCAAAGAAGAATACGATATGCTACGCCGGGCGATTATCCTGGAGCCGCGCGGCAACGACATACTGGTCGGCGCATTGCTGTGTAAACCGGTAGATGCACAAGCGACTGCCGGGGTCATTTTTTTCAATAACAGCGGGTATCTGGGCATGTGCGGACATGGCACCATCGGTCTGATCGCATCGCTCGCCTACCTGGGACGCATTCAGGCCGGCGAGCACACGATCGAAACACCGGTAGGCAATGTTCATTGCACCCTGCATGAGGACGGCAGTGTATCGGTGCGCAATGTGCGATCCTGGCGCTATCGCAAGGACATCACCGTGCAGGTGCCGGGAATCGGTCCGGTTACAGGCGATATCGCCTGGGGTGGTAACTGGTTTTTCCTGGTGAACCAGGCGCTTGCTGCTATTCATATTGACAATGTCGAACAGCTGACCCATATCAGTTGGGCCATTCGACAGGCGCTTACCGCCTCCGGCATTACCGGTGAAAATGGCGGCCATATCGATCATATCGAACTGTTCGGGCAGACTGCAACGGCCGATAGCCAGAGTTTTGTTCTGTGCCCAGGCAAGGCCTATGATCGATCACCTTGCGGAACGGGAACCAGCGCCAAACTCGCGTGCCTGGCAGCAGACAGGTTGCTTGAACCCGGGCAAAGCTGGCGCCAGGCCAGTGTGATCGGCAGCCATTTCACTGCCTATTATCGCCCGGACGCCAGCGGCGACGGCATCGTGCCAGTGATCCGCGGCAATGCCCATATGTGTGCCGAGAACTGCCTGATTCTCGATGACCATGATCCTTTCAAATGGGGAATCGCTGCAGCATGAACACCGCTCTCTTTCTCTTTGGGGCCTCACCACGCGCCTGGTATTTTCAGACATGACGGGCACGCCGTCTTGCGCTCGCGTAATTATCATTGGCGCGGGCATCATCGGCCTGAGCATTGCAGTGAGTCTGCAACGCGCAGGCGTGCAAGTGGTCTTGCTGGAGACGGACAAGGCCGGTGGCGGTGCCTCTTATGGCAATGCTGGCCATATTGCCATTGAGCAGGTTTTCCCCATTGCCGATCTGGCTATTGTCCGGCAATTGCCACGCATGCTGCTGGATCCCATGGGTCCGCTGCGACTGGACTGGCGCTATCTTGCGCAGATCATGCCGTGGTTTTTCAAATTGCTGGCCAATATGCGTCCCGCGCGCGCCGAGCAGATCCATCAAGCCTTGCTGGCGCTTAACCAACAGAGCCTGCACGCGTGGCAGACATTCTCTGATACATGGGACTTGTCGCAATGGATACGAATACAGGGATCTTTATTGCTGGCAGAAAACCCGGCAAGCGTCGCCGGATTACAGCAGCATGGCGCACGCCTTAATGCCATGGGCATCGCCAATAACTGGCTGGATACAAATGCATTGCGCGAACGCGAGCCTGCATTGGCAGCAAATCAGCTGGGCGCACTGTTCTATCCTCAGACCGGTCATGTGACAAACCTGACTGCCGTGACCGGACATCTCAAGACTGCATTCACGCAAATGGGCGGCCAGCTATACGAAGGCTGCAAGGTTTTGCAGGCGGGCGTTCTGGATGATCACACCGTGCGATTGCATACATCGTCAGGCCAGTGGTGTGCAAAGCAGGTTGTCGTTTGTGCAGGAGCCCATTCCAGACCGCTGGTGCACCAGCTTACAGGCGTTGATGTACCGCTGGACACCGAACGTGGATATCACCTGATGCTGCCGAACGAAACAGCACGATTTTCTGTCCCGATATCGAGCATTGATCGGCGTTTCATCATGACGCCAATGCAAGACGGGTTGCGCCTGGCCGGGACCGTGGAATTTGCCGGCTTGCAGGCGCCGCCCAATATGCAACGCGCGCAGCAATTGCTGCAACTGGCGCAGCCGATGATGAATGCCCCCCTGGATGATTCGGGTGCAACACCCTGGATGGGCTTTCGTCCTTCCATTGCCGATTCGCTGCCGGTCATCGATCGGCAGGGGCCGGTGCTGCTGGCGTTTGGTCATCAACACCTGGGGCTGACCCAGGCAGCCGTTACGGCTGAACTGATCCAGGCACTGTACTTCAATACCGAGCCGGGCATTGACATACGCCCTTATCGCTTACACCGTTTTTACGCATCTCATCAAAAAGGAGCAACACAATGAATCTGAATGGCATTCTGGTACCCATGGTTACACCGTTTGACTCGAATAACAAAGTCGATACCGCCCGTCTGCAAGAACTGGCGCTGGCCTATATCGACAAAGGAGTGACCGGTCTGGTGGCCTGCGGCACCACCGGAGAATATTACACTTTTTCGGAAGAGGAACGCGCCGCGGTCTTGCAGACAATCGCCCAGGCAGGCAAGGGCAAGGTGACGTTGATCGCCGGAATCAGCGACCTGTCCGCCGACGTAGCGGTGCGCCGTGCACATGAGGCCAAGCGCCTGGGCTACGACGGTCTGATGCTGTCGGTCCCGCCTTATAGCCTGCCCAGCCAGGAGGGAATCATTGCATTTTTTGAGTATGTCGCGTCAGCCACAGACTTGCCTGTCATCATGTACAACTTCCCCGCGCGCGTCGGCGTCGAAATCGAGTTCGATACGGTAGCGCGCCTGGCACGCCATCCCAACATCAAGGCCATCAAGGAAAGCAGCGGCAATTTCAGCCAGGCATTACGCATGATCCAGGCCAATTTCGAAGATTTCCAGGTGATTTGCGGTTGTGATGATCAACCCGTCGACTATTTTTTCTGGGGCGCCAGCAGCTGGATTGCAGGTGCCGCGAATGTTTTCCCCGACGAACAAATTGCCTTGTTCAATGCAGCCGCCAGCAAGGATTGGGACACGGCAAAAAAAATCATGACCGATATGTATCCGGCCATCCACTCCATGGAGTCTGGCAACTACAACCAGAAGGCCAAAATCGGCTGCCTGCGCGGCACCTTCGATGCCGGCAATGTCCGTCTGCCGCTGGTCAATCTGCCAGACAACGAGAAGCAGGCATTTCTTGCACTGCTCAAATAAACCGGAGCTTGAGATGACATTGAGCAAAGACACCATTTTTGAACAGGCTGCCCGGGGAGAACTCTGGGCTGGTCACCTGATCCCGGATCACAGCAGCACAGGCAGCAAACTGGAGAACCGCAGCCCGATCGACAACGCGGTGATCGGCTATATCGCCGACGGTGACGCTAACGACATGGATGCGGCGGTGGCCGCTGCGCGCGCTTCGTATGTGTCGGGTGAGTGGTCGCAGCTTGCGCCGGCAGAACGAAAGCAAATTATGTTGCGCTGGGCTGCCCTGCTCCAGGAAAATCTGGAAGAACTGGCGGCACTCGATTGTATCGATGCGGGCAAGCCGATTACTGAATGCCTTAACACCGATATGCCGGCCACCATCGAGACATTTTACTGGTACGCAGAAATCATCGACAAACTGTTCGACAAGGTTGCGCCTACCGGAAAAGATGCCCTGGGCCTGGTTGTCAGGGAACCCATGGGCGTCGTGGGCGTTGTCCTGCCATGGAATTTTCCTGCCCAGATGTTCGCCTGGAAAGTGGCGCCCGCGCTGGCGGCCGGCAATTCGGTTGTGGTCAAGCCGGCAGAACTGACTTCGCTCAGCGCCTATCGCATGGTGCAGCTTGGGCATCAGGCAGGCGTGCCGCCGGGTGCGCTCACACTGGTTTGCGGCCTGGGGGAAAAAGTAGGCGAAGCGCTGGGCCGGCATCATGATGTCGATATGGTGTCCTTTACCGGCTCCACTGAAGTGGGTCGTTATTTTCTGCACTATTCAGCCCAAAGCAATTTGAAGGAAATCGTGCTCGAGTGCGGTGGCAAAAGCCCGCAGATCGTTTTCGACGATGCCGATCTGGATGCCGCCGTGCCATCCATCCTGGCTGCCGCATTCTGGAACATGAGTGAAAATTGCAGTTGTGGCTCCCGGCTGATTGTGCACGCTTCCATTAAAGATGCACTTCTGGCCAGACTCAAGGCGGGACTGGCCGGCTGGAAAGTGGGCGATCCGCGCGATGCGACAGTTGCCATTGGACCAATGATCGAACAGGCTCATTTCGATAAGGTCAAGGCCTATCTTGAGAAAACGCTGGCCCAGGGAGGCACGCTGGTTGCAGGCGGCACTATTTACGAAGACCAGGGAAGTGGATGGTATATCGAACCGACCATTTTCGACAATATCACACCCGAAATGCCCCTATTTCAGGAGGAAGTATTTGGCCCATTGCTGGCAGTGACCAGTTTTAGCACGGACAAGCAGGCTATTGAGCTTGCCAACGACTCCAGCTACGGACTGGCCGCCTCTTTTTACACGCGCAGCCTGAGCCGCGCCCATCACATGGCCCGAGCCATCAAGGCAGGTACGGTGTCGGTTAACGGCTTCTCGGAAGGCAGCATTGCAACGCCTTTTGGCGGCTATAAGCAGTCCGGTTTCGGTGGTCGGGACAAGGGCGTAGAGGCGCTTGACCAGTATTTGCAAACCAAAACCATCTGGTATGTGAACTGACCGTATGACTAGGCAAACCGGTATATCCGGTCTGCTTTTTTTTACCCGCTTGATTACAAAAACTACGCTGGCAGAAAGTGCCGCAAACGCTTGCAAAGGAGAAGTCAATTATGGAGCAATTGGTCAATACCCTGGTCGGGTATATCTGGGGAGACACCCTCGTGTATCTAGCATTGGGTGTGGGTCTTTACTTTACCATCATCACCCGCGCCGTGCAGTTCAGATACTTTTTCGAAATGATTCGGCTATTGCGCGAACGCAGAGAATCTGCCGATGGCATCTCGTCCTTTCAGGCATTTTGCATGGCGCTATCGGGCCGCGTGGGTGTGGGCAACATTGCAGGGGTGGCCACTGCCATTGCGGCAGGCGGGCCAGGCGCCGTGTTCTGGATGATCGTGATGGCATTGCTGGGCGGCGCCAGTGCTTTTATTGAATCTACCCTGGCGCAAGTGTACAAGGAGCGCGCAGACGACCAGTATCGCGGCGGTTCGCCCTACTATATCGAAAAAGGCCTGGGGCTCAAGGCCTTCGCAGTCGTGGCAGCGACGGTCATTTGCCTTTCCTATGGCGTGCTGGTGCCTGGCATCCAGGCCAACACCATTGCCGAATCATTTTCTACCGCCTTCGGACTGCCTTCGTACATCACAGGTGCCATTGTGACTGCATTACTCGGCCTGATCATCTTCGGAGGAATCAAGCGTATTGCCCGGGTTGCCGATAAGGTCGTGCCGGTCATGGCGATTGCCTATGTCATATTGATGGTGATCATTCTGGGTGCGAACGTCGAAAAAATTCCCGCGCTGCTGCACCTTATTGTCGCCAGCGCTTTTGGCGCCGATGCCATTTTCGGCGGTATTGTCGGAACCGCCATTGCATGGGGTGTACGCCGAGCGGTATTTTCCAATGTCGCCGGCGCTGGTGAAGCCACCTTCAGCTCGGCTGCTGCGGAAGTCTCACATCCGGCCAAACAAGGACTGGTACAGGGCTTTTCAGTCTATATTGACACGGTCATCGTATGCACCGCTACAGCATTGATGATCCTGATTACGGAGTCATACAACGTCATCCCGCCTGGCGCGACGTCACCACTGGTTGAACATGTACCAGGACTGGTTGCCGGCACTGCGTATACCCAGGCGGCCGTATCCACCGTATTTGCAGATTATGGCAGTGGCTTTGTCGCCATTGCGATCTTCCTGTTTGCCTTTACCACGCTCATGGCTTACTACTACATCGCTGAAACCACCATGGTGTACCTGGACAGTAAGCTGCGCTATCCCATACTGAAGCTCGTATTGAAAATTGTGTTTCTCGTTGTCGTCTATTTGGGCAGCGTCCAGTCTGTCAGCCTGATGTGGGGCCTGGGTGATATCGGCTTTGGCAGCATGTGCTACCTGAACTTTGTAGCCATTGTCCTGTTGAGCAAACCGGCAATCAAGGTGCTCAGGGATTATGATCGTCAGAAAAAAGCCGACCTGGACCCCGTATTTGATCCTCGGGTAGCGGGCGTAGACAATGCGGACTTCTGGATTGAGTATAGCGAAAAAGCCCATAAAGCCCGCTAACTGCGGCCGCATGGCTGGGGGAGTGGCGCGCGCTGATTGCCTGTGCAGCAACAGGGGAGGAGTGATGCTAAAACAGGTAAACAAGCCCGCCACGCCTGCTTTTGCAGCGAATCAAAACGTTACATCTCCTCATTATTCCAAATGAAATAGCCGATTGAATGGTGTTAGTATAAAAAGTCGATTTGGTGCTGCAGGAGCCTGTCGTTCACCACAAACCTGTCGCAACGGGCATTTACAGGTATCTTTTTTGCCTGTCGCCGTTAAAGAAAGGAGTTTCATATATGAGTAACACATTATTGAGAAGCAAAACTGCCGCCGCTTTTTTCGCAGTCAGCGCCGGTCTTGGCTCTGCCATGTTTCTCGCCAATAGCGCCGCGGCCCAGACTACGAATCAGGGTACCGGCCAGACCATGGAACAACCATCAGGACAGGCAGCACCGTCCGCTGGCGGCCAGGGCATGCCTTCGGCCGCCATGCCATCGGGTGGTGGCGAAATACCGCAAGATCAACTGGTCAAGCTTGATCTGAACAAGGATGGCTCTGTTGCCAGAGAAGAATACAATCAGGCCATGGCTGCTGCATTCAAAAACCTGGACAAAAACAGCGACAACGCGCTGACGCCTGAAGAAGTCGGTACCATTCTGACGCCGGAGCAGTTTGCCGCAGTTGATGCCAACAAGGATGGCAAGATCAGTAATGAAGAAATGGTCACACAGGTCACCAGTGATTTTGATGCTGCTGACACCAATAAAGACGGTCAGCTCAAATAACGAACACCCCGGCAAATCGGGCTTCACTCATAAAGACCACGGCTGACAACACTGACTCAGCCGAACGAAACACACCGTGGTGCCAGCACGGTGTGTTTTTTTCAGGCCGGCCCCTGGAAGGTGCAGGCAACGGCGAGCTGGGCCCCGCCATTCCTATGGTTGGCAACGACAGGCCTGCAAGCAGCACATAGCCAATCGCCAGCGACCCGGCCCGGCCCGCACCCAGCGCCCGGTCGCTTGTCTTTAAAGAACCATCAAATTACTGTAATATGGTTCACCTTTGTTTTCTCTGGCAAGTATCACAATGATAATAACGTTGGTAGTCATTGTCATCGCCGTTTTTATCTGGGGCGCGCTGGCGTTATGGGTGCAATTTACCCGCCAGAAAGCGCGCCGCCGATTGCTGATCGCTCTGTGGGCACTGGTCAGCGCTCTCTTTGTGGCCGCGCTGCTCAAGCCGGCCATCGAACCGCTGCAAACCATCGCCGGCATCACCTATACCCTGTCGATATTGGCGCTGGTATATTGGTGGCGGAATATTCGTGCCTCCAACGATCGCAACTGGATACCCGATGTATCCCGCCAGGTGCACGGCTCGCTAGCCGGCAATACCATGACGATTGAAAACGTACGCAATTTCATCTGGCATTCGCCCGAGCACTTTACGGAACAATGGGAGACCAGGCAGTACGATCTGAGCAAACTGGCATCGGTAGATCTTGCCCTGTCCTACTGGAGCGGCCCGGCCATTGCGCATGCACTGGTTTCTTTCGGTTTCAGCGATGACCAGTATCTGGTATTTTCAGTCGAGATTCGGCGGAAAGTCGGCGATGCCTTCTCCGAGCTGGGCGGTTTTTTCAAAATGTACGAATTGAGCATTGTGGCCGCCGATGAAAAGGACGTGCTTTTCGTACGCAGCAATATCCGTCAGGAAGACGGTTATTTGTATCGTGTGCATATGGCGCCGGCGGCACGGCAGTCGCTGCTGCTGGCGTATCTGGACGAAGCCAACCGCCTGGTTCACACGCCACGCTTTTATCACACCATCACGGGCAATTGTACGACGTTGATATTCCGGATGATGGATCGCATTGTGCCCGGGCTGCCACTCAACTGGCGGCTGCTGGCTTCTGGTTACCTGCCGGAATACCTGTACAAGGTCGGCGCCTTGCAGGGCGCCGATTCGATCCAGGAATATCGCAGCCGCGGACGCTATACAGATCGGGCGCGCGCCATCCAGGATAGCAGCAACTACTCTGACGTCATCCGCGACGGTGTGCCAGGCATCTGAATCGCAGCGTGAGCAGCTGGGCACAGTCACAATAAATCATAAGGCAGCAGGCAGGATCGACTGCTAAGATCGGCTATGAGGATCGTAAATGACGATCCTCAATATGGTCAGATAGGATCGCCTTGAACCGGCGTACTGGCCGTCGAGAGGCCCCGCGCGCAGATGCGCCGGCTTACCCCGAAATGGAGACATTCGAGGCCTTGCTCACCCGCAGCAAACGGGCAAACCATGGCGTACTGACCGGATGCACCACGGCGCGCAATGCACGTGCATAGTCCAGCGTCAGGCCCGGCGTCCATGCCATGGTGGTCGCGCGTTTCCTGATCTGGGCTGCAATCCATAATTCGGGCATGACCATGACCCGCAACACCTCCTGCCAGGAGCGCGAGGCCCTGTCATGCAGTGCACCGTCCAGCGCAGCCTCCAGCGCATAACTGACTGAACTGGAACAATTGCGATAAGTCAGGTTGTAAATTTCATGCTGCCTGTACTCCTGCCAGAACCGCAGCAGGCCGTCCGGATTGTAGGCATTGAATTTTACCTGCCAGTTCGATGGACACCAGGCCTGTGATTCAGTGCTGTAATCCGGCTGGAATTGACCCGGAACATCGTTATCGCGGGTCGCCTTGAGAATGCGAAAGAACTCGGAGGGCGAGCGATCAATATCGGTACCGGGATAAAGGCTGATATAGGTATCGGGCAGCATCTCCAGCGCCGCATGGCCCGTAGAGATAACGCCATTGATATCCACTGCCGCTATATACCGATTAATGACCGGCCGCGGCACGGGTGCGCCTTTGGATGAGCCTTCTGGGGTCCATACATGCACAGTCAAGGGTTCGCTCTGGACTTGCCCGGACGGCGCGTTGTCATTGACAGGCCGAGACAACTGCGACTTGCGGATTTTGGGCAGCACGTCCGAAGGCACGAACAGATCAAATACGGAGGTACCATCTTTCAACTGACGCGCCCTTAAAAATACATTCAGCGTGACAAGACCACCCATCATGAGGGTAATACCGATAAAGACGGAAATCGTTGCCGAATAATGACTGGGATAAGGGCCGAACATGAAAAGGGCAAAAGCGATTTTTGCCAGGCCAAATCCAAACGCGGCACGCCAGTTGGGAAACCGAACCACCCATGCCGATGCCATCTGCAATAGACCCATCACAAAATAAGCCATGCCCAGGATAATGGCAAGCAGCATATTGCTTATGGTTTCATTGGCAAGAATCAACAGCGCAATCAGGAAGAAACCGCCGCCCTTGAAATACAGCACCGCCTTTTGCGCGCCAATGCCGCTGGAGGCCACGCTTAACGTAATCACACTTTCGATCAGCAACAGAACACCGAAAAGGGTCAGGGGAAAGTAGCGCACGCCATCGAACGCATCCACGAAAATAACCAGCCCGGCCACAAGCCATAAAAAGCCCATGATACCCAGCAAGTACGCATTGCGACGAACGAAACTGGCACCAAACAACAGCAGAGCAATTTGTATCATGACATGCTCCAGCCAAACACAGTAAAGACACTGGATTTTCTCATCATGATTGCCCCCCTTGTCCAACAAGCCAGGTGCCGACCAGAACGGCTTTGTCCGGCTCGCTGATAAGTACAGGCGCGGTCGCGCGGATTCGCATCCAGTCGCTTGCCGACGATTTCAATCGAAATTCGGCTGCGTGTCCAATACCTGATTTGTCGCCACCGGTTGCCAACATGGCCGCCAGTGCAGCACGGTCATCGGGATGTGCCATGGCCAGAATCTGCGTTACGCTGCTCATGGTTTCCCGGTCGGTGCCCAGCGCCTCGTGGATACGACCGTCCCAGTCCATATGCCCGCTGGCGGTTTCCAGGCGGTACATGAAAGCCGTTTCCTGCCGCTGCTCCTGGACCACGCCATAACGCTTGACCGTCTGGGTAAAGACGCGCAGAAAAACGATCAGCAGTGCGGCGCCCACCAAATAGCACTGGGCCAGCAAAAGCGACTCGCCAGGCCGGAGCGATTTGAGGAAAAACGGTCCGGTACCTTGTGAAGAATGATAGATAACGATGGCGCCCAGGCATAGCAGGGCCAGCGAGCCCATGCGGTTGCCGCAGGCAATGGCTGCGACCACAGCCAGGGCGATAGGAATTGCGGTCAGCGCAAATACCAGCGTGGCTCGCCACGGTGCCTGTCCGCGTGCCATATTCAACTGCTCGGCGTCAAATATGTACCATGCGCAGATCGCCATCAGCACCAGGGCCGCCGTTCCCACCAGGACCGCCTTGGCGCCGGTGTTTGTACTCCCAAGCTGGTAGCCGCGTAGCCCCATCACGACCGCTGTCAGATATAGCACGCCCGAGACATGTGCGCCCCACCAGACCCAGACCAGTTCGTCAAACGGCGCATTGTCAAACAATGTCAGCCACCCGGCACTAAGAACTGCGGCAATGGCACTGATGACAAATGTGGCGACAATCCACCGCAGAACAATCTGCAGGCCATCTTTGTTCTGTGCATACCGGCACACGATCCAGGCGGTGACCATGTCCGAGACCAGTGTGATGATCCCAAGCGCCACCGCGATAGGGATATCATGGCCGAAATTGACGTCTGCGGTCAGTTGGGCAATAAAAAAAGCAGCTAGCAGCCAGGGCCAGCGGCGATATTCGCTGACCAGAAAGGCGGCTACGCCAATGCCCGCGGGAAACCAGACAAAGCCCACTTGCGACAGCGGATCGTCCAGCATCAGCGAAATATAAGCTGCAGCCCAGTACAAGACGGCCCATCCCAGGACTGAGACAGCAGCGCGGATTTTTGACTCGAATACGGGCATACGTTCCAGATATATTTTGGTCACACTTTGCAATGCATGCAATATATCACGGACGTGATGGTTATAGAATGGGCATCTTCCTTGGGCGCCTCACTATTAGTGCGCCAGGCGCTGCGCCGCCCGGCTGATACGGGACCGCCGATCCTCCATACTGGCCGCCATGCGCCGGGTTACTTCATCCAGAACCATGGCGGGTGCCCGTTCCGGCCGGCCGGCATCAAACGGCGGCTGCGGCGCGTACTCCAGTCCCAGCTGAATCATTTGCGCGGTGCGCTCGTCAAATAATTCACTGATCACCGTGAGCGCAAAATCGATACCGGCGGTAACGCCCCCGCCCGTAATGATATTGCCGTCCTGGACTACCCTACCTTCATCGGCAATGGCGCCAAAGGCGGGCAACTGGTCACGCCATGCCCAGTGACATGCAGCACGCCTGCCCTTAAGCAGGCCAGCCGCGCCCAGTATCAGCGAACCCGTACACACCGAGGTCACATAGGTGGCTCCCTGCGCCAGACGCCGGATGCAAGCCATATATTCCTCTGACTCCATCGCCTCTGCGCACCCGACGCCACCAGGCACGCACAGGACATCACAGCGACTCACCTGGTCCAGGTCATGCAATCCGGAAAAAACAAGCCCATCGGCGCTGACAGGCTGAGCATCGATCGACGCCACAATCACCTCAGTGCCGGGCAAACGGGAAAAGAACTGATGCGGGCCTGTGAAATCCAGCTGGGTGACACCCTGGTAGAGCGGTATGACAATGGTAATGGGTCGGACATCAGGTTCAGCCATGGCGTTCTCCAAAAAAGTAATGGTTCGTGATCAATGCAGTCTAACGCAGCTATACTTGTCCTGAATGACACATTTCCAACTTTTTCAGCCATCATGAAGATCGCCTTCTATATATTTCCAGACTTTCAATTGCTTGATCTGTCCGGTCCGCACACCGCGTTCCAGGTCGCCAGTACGCGCCAGGCGCCTTCGCCATACACGATTTCCTTGCTGTCGGCGACCGGCGGGGCCATTACCAGTTCTGGCGGTGTGAGCGTCTTGTCTGAAAAACTTGAACACCAGGCGCCCGATACACTGATTGTCTGCGGCGGTCAGGGCGTTGGCGCATTGCTTGAAGATGAAACGGCGCTGCAACAGCTTGCCGATGCGGCAGCAAAATCGCGGCGTATTGCCAGTGTCTGTACCGGCGCATTCGTTCTTGCGCACCTGGGGCTGCTGAATCAGAAGCGAGCGACGACACACTGGCAGCAGGTGGCACGCATGCAGAAAGCATATCCACATGTTCGCATGGATGGCGACCGGATTTTCGTGCGCGACGGCAATATCTGGACCTCTGCAGGCATCACCAGCGGCATCGATCTGGCGTTGGCCCTGATCGAACACGATTGCGGCAGTATTATGTCGCGTGATGTGGCTCAGCACATGGTGGTATCCCAAAGGCGAGCTGGCGGCCAGTCGCAGTTTTCGCCCATTTTGCAGATGGAGCCGGAAACGGCACGTATCAGGAAGGCGATGGATTATGCACAACAGCATCTGCGCGAGATAAGGGATATGGAGCAACTGGCTGCAATTGCATGCCTGAGTGTGCGTCAGTTCAGCAGAATTTTCAAGGTCGAGACGGGAGAGACACCGGCACGGGCAATTGAACGATTAAGAATAGAGGCGGCCCGCATCCGACTTGAATCGGGCACCGGCAATATCCAGCAGATTGCGGCAGCCGTCGGCTTTGGAACCCAGGAGCGCATGCGCCGTGCGTTCATCCGCTGGACGGGTCATCCCCCACAGGTCATCAGAAGACGCATGCTTGCGGCTGAACGAAGCTGATTAGAGACGGGCCGCCCTCGAGCCTGAAGGAGACCACGTTGGCGTTGACCTCGCGCCCAACGCCTGTTGCCAGCACAAAAATATTACCCTGATTGCTTTTTGACCATATCGCGAATTTCCTGCAAATTCTGGGTCGCCCTTTCACTGATACTGGCCATTGCTTCGGTCTGAGATTGGCGTGCTATCTCGGCCAGCTCTTTCATATCAACCAATGCTTTTTCATAGGCCTTGCGCGCCAGTTCGGTTTGCGCAGCAGGGTTGGTGCCCGCCGTGCCGACTGCGCCCTGGATGTCGGCCATCGCCTGGCGGAACATCTCGGTCTGCTTGGCGGCAAGCGCCTGCATGCCGTCATACACAGCCTTGTTGGCCTGCACCAACGCTTCCACATCTTTGCGGCGTGCATCTGCAATCGCAGAAAGGTCCAGTCCCGGAATCTGAAACTGTTCATACATTTTGCTCAGTTCAGCAAAGGGGTTGCCTGCGCTCTGGTTTGCATCATCTTTCGTACTTTTAGCCATGGCATGTCTCCTTGGAGTATAGAAATATAGCGATGAACTTCATCCTAAATTAACATGAAACGCGAGCGCGCGGGAAAATGATGACCGCCATGTGGGTGATCCACCCTGGCCTAGCGCTCGAACCGGTCTTTCAATCCCATCCAGCAGTCAATATAGCTTTTATCCAGCTCGGGCCCCTGCATTGCAAACTGGGTGGGCACAAAACGGTAACGGCTTTCAAACATGAATGCCAATGTGTTATCCAGCTTCTGCGGCTTGAGCTCGGCGGCGGTTGCCTTGCCATAGGACTCTTCATCCGGACCGTGAGGCACCATGCAGTTGTGCAAACTGGCGCCACCGGGCTTGAATCCGCCCGGCTTGGCATCGTATTGCCCATACACCAGGCCCATGAATTCACTCATGAAGTTGCGATGAAACCATGGCGGACGGAAGGTGTCTTCCATCACCAGCCAGCGCGGTGGAAAAATCACAAAATCGCAGTTGGCAGTGCCCGGCGTATCACTGGGCGAAGTCAGGACCGTGAAAATAGATGGATCAGGGTGATCGTAGCTGATGGAACCAATCGTCATGAAGTGCGCCGTGTCATACTTCACCGGGCTCAGATTGCCGTGCCAGGCCACGACATTGAAGGGCGAGCTGTGCAAAGGCACACGCCAGAGATGGCCACCGAATTTTCGGATCAGTTCATACTCGCCTGCCGTATCTTCAAAAGCGGCAACCGGGGCCAGAAAGTCGCGTGCATTGGCCAGGCCGTTGGAGCCGATGGGCCCCAGCTCGGGCAACCGGAACTGCGCCCCGTAATTCTCGCAGACATAGCCCCGGGCCGGCTGCCCGGCTCCCTCTATTGGCTCGACTTTGAACGCAACACCGCGCGGGATAATAGCAATCTCCCGTGGCTGAACCTGCAGCAGACCCATTTCGGTTGTGATCAGCAATGTTCCCTGTTGCGGTACGATCAGCATCTCGCCGTCTGCATTGACCAACGCTCGTCGGGCCATCGGACGATCAGCAATATAGATGTGGATCGCCACACCGCTTTGCGCATCGGCCCCTCCATTGGCCGCAATGGTTCGCATGCCGTCAACGAAATCAGCCTGGGGATTATCGTTGCTCCAGGGCGCCCAGCGCAATGGCTCGGGAGGCAGAGCAATCGTAGGATCAGCCCCTGTTTGCCAATATGGCTGCTCAAACGGTGCATAGTGTCCGGCAACAACGGAAGGCTGACGGCGATACATCCAGGTGCGCCGGTTTTCATGACGCGGCGCGGTGAATGCGGTCCCTGAAATCAGTTCGGTGTACAGGCCACGCGGGCCATGCTGGGGACTGTTCCTGCCCTGCGGCAGCGCACCGGCAATGGCCTGACTGGCATACTCATTGCCAAAGCCGCTCTGGTAGGCAAGATCGTGACCAATACTGGAGGATCCATCCTGCCGGGTGCCGGCATCAATCTGGCTGTTATGGTTCATTCGGTATGCTCCTGTGGGCAGGTTATTCCACTTGTGATCATTGCGCCTGGCATGATCATCGATATTGAAAGTATAGCCCAGCCGCTACATGGCGTGATTTCTTTTGCGATGGTTCACACCGGCAATCGCATTGGAAAAACAGCCCGATTCAAGCGCAAGAGGCGGAGTGTGACCCAAGCCGCATCGCAGTATAGTGACATCGTTGTTTTCAAGTTTGACCGCCCAACATCATCGTGACGCCTGGCTAATTAAACATCGTTATACTGGCCTGTGATATTCAGAGTCGGTCCATAACCGGAGAAATCAGAATGACCTATTCATATACCACCATGCCCTCTCCCCTGGGCGAGCTGACACTGGTAGCCAAAGACAATGCCCTGGCCGCCATATTATGGGAGAACGACAGGCCCGGCCGTGTAAAGCTGGGCAGCCTGCAGCGCGACAACACTCATCCCGTATTGCAGAAAACGCAAGCGCAACTAAATGAATATTTTGCGGGCAAGCGTGATCGCTTTGAACTGGATCTGGATATGCAAGGCACGCCATTCCAGAAAAAGGTATGGGCGCTGTTGCTGGCCATTCCTTTTGGGCAGACCCGCAGCTATGGACAACTTGCTGAACTGGCGGGAAATCCTGCCGCCTCCCGTGCGGTTGGCGCTGCAGTTGGCCGCAATCCCATATCCATTGTCACGCCTTGTCATCGTGTGGTGGGCAGCTCGGGAAAACTGACCGGATTTGCCGGTGGCCTGGATGCCAAGCGCACACTTCTGCAGCTGGAAAGCCAATCAATGCCGACGCAATAGTCATCGGGTCAGCAGGTGTGATCAGCCCCCGCTGAGCTGGATATCAATCCAACATTCGGGGGGCGGTACCGTGCCATCCGTGGCATGATCTGTACGCTAAAGAACAGTGTGGCACGGCACCAGTTGAAAAAATCGGCCGCACTGTCTTTTTATTGATCTAGCGGTATCAGGGCTTCATTTTTCCTTCCGATATGTCCATGATCATACGAGTGGCCAGATACAAACGTGGCACGATGGTTGGAATCTGCACATATTCGGCATCGTTAGAATGCGCACCAAATCCGCTCAGGCCAAAGCCTTCGACCACTCCCCCGCGGCTTTTCACGGCGGCAAACGCCGCATCGGTGCCGCCACCGGTCGCTTTGTCGGCCACGCTCATGTCCAGCTCCAGTTCATTCTTATAAATGCCCTGGGCATGTGCCGCCAGTTTGCGACCAATCTCGCTGGCTTCAAGTGGTGGACGCCGCACTTCGAATTTAAGTTCTACCTTGCTTTCCGGCAATAACTTGTTCTGGATTTTTTCCTGCATGGCTTTTTCCAGCGCGTCAAAATCCTGCACCTTCAATGCCCGCGCATCGGCTTGCGCAGTTGCTTCGGGTGGAATCATGTTCCGCACTGTGCCCACTTTGGCCAGCGTCCAGTTTAACTTGAGGCCTTCTTCGGGTTTGGACAAGTCTTTCATTTGCAATACCTGATGCGCCAGCTCGTACAATGAATTGACACCACCTTCGGGCCGGGCACCTGCATGAGACGATTTGCCGTGAACTGTCAGATACGCCGCACCGATACCACTGGTTGCCAGCCGCACGCCCCCGTCTTTGCCGCCACCTTCAAAGGAGAATACTGCATCCTGGTCTTGGGCAAATTTGGTGATCAGCGCACGAGCACCCGGCGAACTGATTTCCTCATCGGAGTTCAAGACCACGGTCACCGTGCCAAACTGCTTGTAGTCCAGTTTTTTCAACATATCAACCACGTGCAGGATAGCAGCCACACCTTGTTTGTCATCGGCAATACCCAGGCCATAAGCCTTGTCCCCGTCAACACGAAACGGCTGGTCTTTCAGGTCGCCTTTTTGATACACGGTATCCAGATGCGCAATCATCATGATTTTTGACTGTCCTGTCCCTTTGATGGTTGCATGTACTACCGGCCCGGTTTTCTCGGGCGTGTCGTCCATGCGATAGACATCCTTGGGCTCAATGATTTCGGTTTCTGCACCCAGTTGCTTAAGGCGATCAGCGGCAAATCCCGCAATTTTCGTAACCCCTTCAATATCCCGGCTACCGGACTCAATGTGTACCAAGTCACGCAGCGTATCCAGATACGCCTGCTGTTCACTCTTGGCCAGGTCGTGTACTTTGGCCACGGGTGCAGCCAGGACGATACCTGCAGCCAGGGCCAGGGCGGTGCCTGTGGCCAATTGCCATCCTGTTGTGCGTGACTGTCTGGGTTTGTGTTTCATATTGTCTCCTTGAAAAACACGTTGTTAAATTTTCTTTTCTACCGGCGCCTGCAGCAATGCAAGGCTGCGCGCTCTATCGTAGCGGCGCTGCAAAACCGGACGGCCTGTAAGCGATACCGGCAGCGATGCGCCCGGACGAACCAACCCGCGATACCTTATGACTTGTTCTCGTGCAACTGCTTGATCACCGCATCGGCGACACCAACTGAAGAGGCTGGGTTCTGGCCTGTAATCAGCCTGCCGTCGACAACGATATGCGGCTGCCAATCGTCTGCACTCGTATAGCGGGCGCCATGGTCTTTGAGCATATCCTCAACCAGGAAGGGGACCACATCGGTCAACCCCACCGCCTCTTCTTCTGCATTACTGAATCCGGTCACATTTCTATCATTCACCAGAAACTGACCCTCTGACGTTTTCACGTGGCGAAACACAGCGGGCGCATGACAGACTGCTGACACGATTTTGCCGTTTGCATAAAAATCTTTGATCAACGCCATGACATAACCGTTTTCGGCCAGATCCCACAGGGGCCCATGCCCCCCAGGGAAAAAGACGGCGTCAAACGAACCGGCCTTCACATCGGCCAGACGCTGTGTACTTGCCAGTGCCGCCTGTGCCTGCGGATCGCTCTTGAAGCGTTGGGTCGCTTCAGTCTGGGCATCTGGCTCATCGCTTTTCGGATCCAGCGGCGGCTGCCCGCCCAGCGGAGAGGCCAGTGTGATGTCGGCGCCGCTATCGAGGAACGCATAATAAGGCGCCGCAAATTCTTCCAGCCAGAAGCCGGTTGGTTTGCCTGTGGCGCCCAGTGTGTCATGTGAGGTGAGGATCATCAAAATCTTCATCATATTCTCCTGTTATACCATTCAATAGTAGCATTGGGAAAAACCAGAGCCAAAGAACAATTCATTATCACACGCGCCGCAAGAGAGCACTGTCAAATTGCTGAAAGATGTGCCGCCTACAATAACACCAGTTGCTCAGAACGCCTTACCCACAGACTGGAGCCATCATGAATACGCAATCGACCAATCGCAGACGCGATGCATGCAGTCTACGGATCAACAATGACGATATTGTGCTGATCGATCGTGCTGCCAGCGCTCGTGGCATGACACGCACTGATTTTATCGTCGTTGCGGCAAGGGAAGCGGCCCGTGGCGCCTTGCATCCAGCCACCCCAGCTATATTGGCGCCCGAAGCCAATCCTGAGTGCATTCGTTGATAGATTTTTTCCGTTTCACAGGCACTTCGTCAACGCCAGGGGGCACCTTTGACTGCGGCCTGCACTCCTGTACCTGGCACCACCGCCGCTAGCGCACTCATTGATGCAGACGATATGAATCCGCTACCTGCCAGTAGCAGCTGCGGGCCGTCGTTTTATGTGAAGCATATGATTTTTTTTGCTGACATTAAGCTTACAAAAGCGACCTGGCTGACCGTCTGATATCGGCGCAAGCGCCTGCTTTGCCTGTTTTTGGTGCATCCCGAAACGAATGACACAAGTTGCACTTTTTATTACACATTTTCCGGTAATTAAGCCCTCAAGAATCTTTCTTACGGTTACGGTCTATCAGCTGTCCATGAGGGTGGGAGTATGCTTTGTGCCGTGCACAATCATCCCTGACACTGATCGTGGATCCTCGAGCCAGCCGGAACCCTCCATAAGGCAATTTGTCCACGTCAACCGGGAACGCCAGTCAATAAATGAAAATACTGTATACCAACTTTCACACCAGCCCCGGCATTGGGGGCCATACCTCGTACATAAGCAGGCTGATTGCGGGACTGAATCCCGATCACGATATCGCCGTTGCCGTTCCTGCGCAAAGCGCCCTGCACCGTATTGCAAGTGCAATTGTCGGGGTCCAGGTATACGCGCAGGATTACCCCAGCAAACTGCAGCACTTGCCCGCTGCCGCCGCCCACCTGCGCAATATCTTGCGCAAAGGTCAATATGATGTAGTGCACGTCAACGGGACAGCGGATCACCGCCTGGTCATGCTTGCCATGCTTGGGCTGCGTCGCAAGCCTGCGATCATTTTCACCAAACACAATGACCATGCAACAGACTCTATCGGTTCACGGCTGCGCGCCCGTTTCGGGACAGATCACTGCATTGCCGTATGTGATTTTGTCGCCGATCGACTGGCCGGCGGGCCCTACGATCGGGCCGGCGTCACTACCGTTCACAACGGCATCAATACTGACCACTTCAGCGCCCGCAACGGCGGCAACACCCGCTTGATGCGCCAATCCATTCTGGGTTCGGCCGACGATTCGCGCATCCTGCTGGGCAGCAATGCCGGTACGACAGAGTACAAAGGCTGGATAGACATGGTACGGGCGCTGGCGCAACTGGACCCGAGCCTGATCGATCGCCTGCATATTGCGATCGCCGGACCGCGCGCGCCGCAAAAGCTGCTGGATGAAGTGCAACAACTGGGCATGACCAGGCACATCAGTTTCGTGGGCGATCTGGACGATGTCCGCTCCTTTATCGCCGCCATCGATGTCGGTTTTGTTCTGTCCTATCGTGTTGAAACAATATCGTTCGCATGTCGTGAAATGATGGCCATGGGCAAACCGGTCATCGTGACCCGGCAGGGGGGGCTTCCCGAGAATATTGACACCGAAAAAGACGGCTGGGTGATCCCGCCGCGCGATCCCCAAGCTTTGTCCGCCCTGCTGGCGCAAATCGTTCAGGGTCATTACAACCTGCAAGATATGGGGGGGGCTGCCCGCAGCAAAAGCGAACAGCGTTTCGGCCAGGAAAAATTCGTCAGCGCGACAGAAAACGTATATCGCAAGGCCCTGCAAACCCAAACACGCCCTCAGGCCGCAACCATTAGCTAGCGTCGTTTCAGACGACGCCACTGCCATGGCGGCACAGGTTCTTTTTCGGCCCACAGGCCGCGACGCTGGCGTCGTGCCCGATCTTCGGCTTTGCAATAGGCAATGTCTGTGACATAGTTGCGATAGGCCCAAGCGTAGCCACTGGCAACCATCTGCATATTGATATTTTTCTGGTTTAGATAAACAGTGCCAACTACCCGTCCGTAACGGTCGTATTCGCCTGCCTGCACCATCACGGTCCTGCGATAGACGGCGTCGGACAAAAACTTTTTGGCCGCTCGCCCGTATGGCATACCGGATTCCGGTGCGTCAATCTGGGCCAATCGGATTTTGTGCTGCCGCCGGGCCTTATCCAGGATGGTCAGCGTGTCTCCGTCTGCAATCCCCACTACCCAGCCTTCAAGCCAGGTTGCCGCGAATGCCGGCTGCACCGGTACGATCACGATGATCGCGATCAGGCAGCGCAATACTTCAGACGTCATCGCATTAAATCCTGGCACAAGATTCACTCAAAAGACAGGTTCATGCCACGAACAGGTGAGCATCCGTTTTGCGGTATTGCCGGCAGCAGCCAGGAATCTGCCAGCTCTGTTACCTATCGCACAGGCCGATCCGGGTAAAGGAGTCACTCTGAGCTCACTCACCACTGCCCGTAGAACACGCCGGCCTGCTTGTATTTATTCGTCTGTTTGTCCACTTCCTCTTCTGTCACGGTCGTGCGCCGTTTAAGGCCGGCAAACCAGTCCAGCAGCCGCTGTTTCATTTGACGCCTGATTGGCTCGTACTCCGGGTGATCCCCCAAATCATTGAATTCGTCCGGATCGTTCTGCAAGTCAAACAACTGGGGGCGCTCGCTATGCCAGTAAACATAACGCCACCGATCTGTACGCACCGACCACGCCCGGCATTCGCTCGTGGATTTGCCCAACGTCAGTCTGGCCTCACGATAGCTGTAATCCAGTTCAGAAAAGACGCAATCGCGCCAATCTACCGATTCATCATGAACCAGAGGCTGAAGCTGTCGCCCCTCAACCCGATGGGCCGGGATGTGGAGGTCCAGCGCCGCCAATATGGTCGGCACGATATCCACGCTTTCCACCAGCCTTGATTCGCGTCGGCCGCGAGTCGCATCGGCCTGCTCTGAAGGGTCATAGATGATCAGCGGAACCCGTTGCACGACATCGTAGAACAGTTCCTTCTCGCCAAGCCAGTGATCGCCCAGCAGGTCGCCATGATCGGCAGTAATGATGACCAGTGTATTGTCCATCAGCCCCGCAGATTCCATGTAAGTAAAAAGCCGGCCCAGATGGTCGTCCAGCTGTTTGATCAGTCCCTGGTAAGCCGGACGCACCCGCGCCACACATTCATCGCTGGAGAAACTACGACTTTCTTCTTGCTGGCGATAGGCTTGCACCACCGGGTGTGCATGGTCTTTTTCGCGCTCGGTCCGGCGCACAGGCAGACACTGCTGCGGCGAGTACATGGCATGATACGGAGCCGGCGCTACATAAGGCCAATGCGGCTTGACGTAACTCAAGTGCATCACCCAAGGTTTATCGCCGGCCGATTGCATATACGATATGGCGCAATTGGTCATATAAGCCGTTTCGGAATGCTCTTCCTTTACCCGGGCAGGAAAATTGACATTGCGCATATGCCAGCCACTTTGCATCTGGCCCTGGTCATCTTCTACCGCAATGACATAGTCGGTCCACGGGTCCGGACTGTCGTAGCCGTGTGCTTTCAGATAGGCCGGATAACCGCTTTCTGCCCCGGGCTCATGATGACCGTCATAACGATCAAGCTGTACGAAGCCGCCTTGCCTAAGAAGCACGCCAAGTTCGCTCTGACCATCTATGTTCAATCGCGCCAGCCCATGATTATCCGGCATCACGTGAGTCTTGCCTGCCAGTACCAGATCAATGTCGCGTTCCTTCAGATACTCACCCAGGGTCACTTCATCAATGGACAACGGTACACGATTCCATGTTGCACCATGCGTAGACGGATAGCGGCCGGTGTAATAGCTCATCCGCGACGGCCCGCACACCCCCGAATTAACGAAGGCCTGTTCAAACAGGACACCTCGCCTGGCAAGGCCGTCAATATGCGTCGTCTGAAGATGGGGGTGACCATAACAACTCAGATGATCGGCGCGCAGCTGATCTGCCATGATGAACAATACGTTTTTTACTTTTGCCATTTGTTGTTTACTTGCCTACCTTGAAGCCGGAATCGCGAACAACCGGTTCCCATTGCTGTCTGAATGCATCAATCGCCTTGCGTGTCTGTGCGGCATTGGCCTGCACCGGGACAAGATTGACCGAACGAATCTCTTTCTGAACCGTCGCGTCACCCATGGCTTTGCTGATGGCATCGCCCAGATAAGTCACCACCTCATCGTCCATGGAGGATGGCGCAAATACGGCGTTCCAGCCGATAGCCCGGATATCGATACCGGCCTCGTGAAAAGGCGCAACGTCAGGCAGGCTAGCATCCCGCTTTTCGCTGGAAACCCCCAGCACCTTCACCTTGCCGCTTTTGGCCATGGGAATGAAGGTATCCAGCGTATCGATGGCAACCGGAATATTGGCGCCCGCCAGGTCTGTGAGCAATTGCGAAGACCCTTTATAGCCGACAATTTCGGGCTTCAGCCCGAGTTTGTCGGCCAGCATGAGGCCAAAAAAGTGCGGCAGGCTGCCCGTTGCCGGCACGCCGATATTGAGTTGCTGCGGATTGGCTTTGGCCCATTGGACGAACTGCTCAACTGAATTGATCTTGCTCGATGCCGGCACACCGAGCGCAAAACTATATTCGGTGACAAGAGAAACTGGCTTGAAATCCACTTGCGGGTTGTAATTGAGATCAGAAAAAACGATGGGCGCAATCACCGTTACTGCCGGGTTGCCCAGCATCAGAGTGTTCGCGCCTTTCCTGGTTTTTTTCAGGTCTGCCGCAGCAATCCTGCCCCCACCGCCCGGTTTGTTCTCCACGATGACAGGAACCCCGATTTCCTTTGCCAGTGCCTTGGCAACAATTCGTGCAGCGTTATCACTTGCCCCTCCGGGAACATACCCGACCGTTAATGTGACCGGTTCCGTAAATTTGGGGGGTTGCGCCCATGCTGTCATCGCTGCAGGCAGCAGCCCGACAGCCAGAAACCAAGGCTTGAAACGTACCATCATCTGAGTCTCCCGATTTTCGTTATGGCCCGTGCTGCGGCAACAACAGGCGCGCGCGGCAACAGGGCATGGCAAGATCATTATTCTAGCGGAATTGCCGGCAGATGGCGCGTACGGCACGGGATGATCGAAGAAGGGGGACGCAAGGGAGGATTCAGGGTACGCCCCAGGCGCTATGTGGCTATGTGGCTATGTGGCTATGTGGCTATGTGGCTATGTGGCTATGTGGCTATGTGGCTATGTGGCTATGTGGCTTGCGGCTTGCGGCTTGCGGCTTGCGGCTTGCGGCTTGCCAACAATTTTAGTGAAGGGCTGACCTGGGCGCTCGCCTTAATGGTTGCTCCACTGTAGACAGGTTCAGCATATCGCGCAGCTCGTTACGCTGGCCCAGCAAGTCGTGCAATGTGTATTTATCCAGCACGGCCAGAAATGCCCGGGTAGCTTCACGAAACACCGACGGCAATTTACAGGGGCCCGCGATAGCACAGGACGAACAGTCGACCAGATCGAGATCGCCCTCGGTATGACGCACCAACTGGCCTATAACAATTTGCTCTACCGGCAATCCCAGCCTGATGCCCCCGTTGCGACCGCGCAGCGTTTCGATATAGCCCAACTGCCCCAGATGCTGCACCACCTTCATCAGGTGATTCTGCGAAATGTCATAGGCGCGCGCAATTTCGGCGATGGATGAAAGTCCATCGTCGCGCGAGCCCAGAAAAATCAGTACCCGCAGTGCGTAATCTGTGTATTGAGTCAGTCTCATATAGACCTCGGCATGCGCTTTGACTGTTGCAATAAATATGCAATATAACATTCATCTGACTTGCATATTAAAATTATTTGCAATAAGATGCATTTAAAATGAATGTTATAAAGACAATGTCGGCCCTCTGTTCCAAGCAGATGCCGCCAACACATTTGAAAAGTGCCTTATCGGAAATGTGCCTGGTTGCAAGCCACTTCTGAAATTTCACATCTGTCATTGTCCCCTTGCATACTCTGTTTTCATAGATCGCCCTGGGTGCAACCTGCGCCAGGCCGAGCCACACCCCAACCCACTACAGGAGCTCCCCCCATGTCGCAACCCGCCGTCACCTCTTTGACTCCCGACACCATCCGCATCGTAAAGGCAACCGTGCCCGCCTTGCAGACTCACGGCGCGGCCATTACGGCAAAAATGTATGACCGCCTTTTCCAGGATGAACATATCCGTAACTTGTTCAATCACGCGAACCAGGCCAATGGTCAACAGATCAATGCACTGGCGGGGGCCATTCTGGCTTACGCGGAAAATATCGACAATCTGGGTGCATTGCTGCCGGCGGTTGAACGAATTGCACAGAAACACGTCGGGTTTCATATCCTGCCTGAGCACTATCCCTACGTAGCCACGGCGCTGCTGGGGGCAATCCAGGATGTCCTGGGCGATGCAGCTACAGATGAGATACTTCAGGCCTGGGGTCAGGCATACTGGTTCCTGGCAGGTATTCTGCAAAACAGGGAAAGCGCGCTGCGCGAGGCCATCGAGCAGGCACCCGGCGGCTGGACCGGCTGGCGCAACTTCGTGGTCAGCGAAAAAATTCGCGAAAGCAGCACCATTACTTCATTCATTTTGCGTCCGGTCGACGGCGAGCCGGTGATTCGTCATAAACCCGGTCAATACATCACATTCCGCTTTAACGCACCGGAACAAGCCGGCATCAAGCGCAATTATTCCATTTCCTGCGCGCCCAATGGCCAGTACTATCGCATCTCGGTCAAACGCGCAGAAGACAGCCAGGGAGGTTCGCGCTTCATGCACGATCACGTCCGGGTTGGCACCACACTTGAAATAACACCACCGGCAGGCGACTTTTATCTGCCTGAGAGCCCCGAACGGCCGATTGTCCTGCTGTCTGGCGGCGTTGGCCTGACACCAATGGTCAGTATGCTTGAGACCATTTATCAACAACACCCGCAATTGCCCGTGCATTACATACACAGCACCATGAGCAGTCAGACCCATGCCATGGGTCAGCATGTGCAAACGCTTGCTCACCAACGGGCCCACACGAAAGTATCGACCTTTTATAGTGAACCGGCGGCGACCGACCAGGCTGGAGAAAACCACGACGTATCGGGCATGATTTCACTTGACTGGCTGACCCGCAATACACCGGTGCAGAATGCGGATTATTACATCTGTGGACCCAAGGAATTCATGCGAGTGTTTGTCAATGGGCTGGCAGCCAGCGGCGTACCCGCGGAGCGCATTCATTACGAATTCTTCGGCCCGACCGACGAACTGCTTGCTGCGTAAGATGCCATTGCCCGGGCAAATTCACACTGCGATGACCCGCAACGGCGACATTTGCCCGGCGGCCGCAGTCGGCTCCTGCGGCTGACCGCAAAGTCTGCGATGGACCCGGCACTCAACTGGCTCGGTCCGAGCAAAGCGTGAATGCGTAAAGAGCATCAGCAACCGCGCAGGCTTTATGGCGAGTGCAATACCTGCACTCGCTGCATATCGCGGCGGCTTGCGTGGCACGGGATATAATCGGATAACGTAACTAACAGCCAGGGCACAATATGCCCTGGCAGCGCATCCGGGTCATATGATTATTCTGTCCGTACTTTATGTCATTGCTATCGTTGCCGAATCCATGACCGCAGCGCTGGCTGCCGGTCGTCGCAGCATGGACTGGGTTGGCGTTTGCCTGCTCGGATGCATTACCGCGCTGGGCGGAGGCTCGGTCAGGGACATTCTTCTGGACCATCATCCATTGTCCTGGATTGCCCATCCTCATTATCTTGTCATCACAACCGTGGCTGCCCTGGCCACTATCGCGCTTGCTCGCGTCATGCACCGCCTGCACCACCTCTTTCTGTTTCTGGATGCTGTAGGTCTGGTGGTGTTTACTATCATTGGCTGCAATGTGGCGCTGGAGCTGAATCTGCCTTTAATGGTCGTAATCATTTCGGGGATGATCACCGGCTGTGTAGGCGGTGTCCTGCGCGATATTCTGTGCAACGATATCCCTCTGCTCTTTCGCAGCGAACTGTATGCAAGCGTGTCGATCGTGACTGGCCTGCTGTATGTTGCCGGCCTGCATCTTGGCCTTACTCACGAGCTGGTCATGAGCATTGCACTGCTGTCCGGCCTGACCCTGCGTATGCTGGCCTTGCGGTTTAAGTGGAATATGCCCAAATTCATTTATAACCGCGATGAACATTGATCAGTCAGGCGCACGGCCAACATTACGATAGCCAGACCACACCTTGGCCGCAGGCAGATTTGCGGTCCTGTCCCCCATTAGTAGATACCCCTACTCCCACTGGCGAAGCTGTCGCGTGGACCCATAGATTACGGCCAACTGGCTCTGTATCTGGTGCTTTATTGCCTGTACATTCGTCTCCCAAAGCAAAAATAATAAAAATGTGTATACAGGAGATAATTGATGGATATCGATAGTAAAAACCAGCTGCAGCACTCATTAAAGCCGCGGCATATGTCAATGATTGCACTTGGCGGTGTGATCGGAGCAGGGCTGTTTGTTGGCAGTTCGGTTGTAGTAAAGAATGCAGGCCCGGCCGCCCTTGTTTCATTTCTGATCACCGGCATCCTGATTATTCTGGTCATGCGCATGCTCGGCGAAATGGCTTCTTCGTTGCCGGTTGTGGGCTCGTTCTACGAATACGCCCGCAGCGCTTTCCGCGAACAACCTGGCAAGGCCGAATTTGCCGGCTTCATGACCGGATGGATGTACTGGTACTTCTGGGTCATTGTGGTGGCGATCGAAGCGATTGCCGGCGCCAAGCTCATCCAGTTCTGGCTGCCCAATATTCCATCATGGGAAATTAGTCTCACACTGATGGCCATTCTGACGGTCACCAATCTTTTTTCGGTCAAATCCTATGGAGAATTCGAATTCTGGTTCTCCTCGATCAAGGTGGCCGCGATTGTCGTGTTTCTGTTTCTGAGCGGGCTGTTTCTGCTGGGCATGTGGCCCAACCATCAGGCGCTGGGCCTGGGAGAAATGCTCAATCATGGCGGCTTCATGCCCAATGGCTGGGGGCCCGTACTATCAGGCGCCGTAGCGGCAACAGGTTTTTATTTCGGCGCGGAAATTGTCACCATTGCCGCAGCAGAAACTGCCGACCCGGCCAAGTCCGTGGCAAAGGCGACCAATTCGGTTATCAGTCGGGTACTTTTCTTTTATGTCGGTTCGGTATTTTTCGTCGTCTGCCTGGTGCCCTGGAACTCCGAAGCCATCTCTACACCCTACGTAAGTGCCTTGCAGGTCATGCAGATCCCCTACGCGCCGCACATCATGAACGCCGTCATTCTGGTGGCGGTACTCTCATGTCTGAACTCAGGCCTTTATGCCGCATCCCGCATGATATTCGCACTCACCCGCAACGGCGATGCGCCACAGGCGCTGGCTCGGGTGTCGGAAAACGGCGTGCCGATACGCGCCATTATTTTTTCCACTCTGTTTGGCTATGCGGCCATTGTCGTGTCTTACTATTCGCCCGATGGTATCTTCCCATTTCTGGTGGAGTCTTATGGCACGGTGGCATTGGTGGTCTATATTCTGATTGCGGTATCCCATATACGGTTGCGCAGAAGAATGGAACAGAACTGTCCCGAACGCATCCGGGTTCGCATGTGGTGCTTCCCTTATCTGAGTTATCTGGCCATCGCCGGCATGCTCAGCATCCTGGGCGCCATGGCGTTTTTGCCTGAGCAGAAAAAGGCGTTCTGGTTCGGCCTGATCAGCCTGGTCATTTGCGCTCTGGCCTTTTTGCTGTCCAGACACTGGCGCAAAGAAAAGACATTTAAACCGGATGTCACTCGCCGTGTGATGGAGCGATAGCACAAGCGGACCAGACACAGGACCGCTATCTGGCTGGTCCATTCACTTACGCAGTCCTGCCCGATATCGGGGTCGGGCTGCGTAGGTCATTATCCATCTGGTTCTTGTTGAAACCCCAATCCTGGCCGATTGCTGAAAGCGGCGAGCAATAACTTTGCTCTACCCGCAAGATTTTGAACTGCCTTGCTTCAATCTCGCAGATCGTGCCGCTGCGACCCGTTACGCCGTCCTGAAAATACCGGCGCCGCAACGGACCACATAACCACAGTGAGTCCCCCTGACGCATCGACCAGGCCACCTGTTCTGCCTGAGTTGCATACAATACGGCGTCATGATGTTCGCTGCACACCCTTGTTTCATTTGTATATCGATCACGCTGCTCGCTGCGGGTTTCAAGTGTGATGCGCAACACGGCCGTGCCGTCGGGAAAATAGCGCAGACACGGATCAGCAAGCAGGTCGCCCAGCACAGTCATTTCATTAAGATATCGTTGCATCGTGCGCTCCACATCGTCAAAAGCAAAAGGGCGACCCTGCGCCGCCCCTGTTTAACTGCCGGTTCAAGACCCGCCAGGCGTGCGCCAGACAGCACACCACCGCGCAGCGGCAACTATTTCTTCAGAATTGCCTTGGTAATGGTGTCGGCGTTGTATTGCATCATCTTCAGATAAGTGGAGGCTGGCTCATCCGGGCCGGACAGCGCATCCGAATACAGTTTGCCACCCACAGCCACATTGCCCTCCGAGGCAATCTGTTTGATCAGGGCCGGATTGCTGATGTTTTCCATGAACACTGCAGATCCTTTGTCTTCCCGGATCTGGCGGATAATCGCAGCAACATCCGCTGCAGTCGCTTCCGTCGCCGAGGAAGTACCTTCTGGCGCCAGCAAAGTCAGGCCATAGGCAGCGCCCAGATAGCCGAAGGCATCATGCGAGGTAATGAGCGTGCGTTTATCTTTGGGCAATGCGGAGAACGCCGCTTTGACAGACTCATGCAGCGCCTGCAGCTTTTGCGTATAGGCACTGGCATTCGCCTTGTAAGACTCGCACCCTTCGCGGTCGACCTTGCACAAGGCATTGGCAATGTTTTTCACATAAATCATGGCGTTGGGCACAGACTGCCAGGCATGAGGGTCATACTCGCCATGATCATGTTCATGAGCATGATCGTGGTCGTGGCCGTGGTCGTGGTCATCATGAGCTGGCTCTGTCCCATGCCCATGTTCATCTGCGGTGTTTTTCAAGGGTTCTATACCCTTGGTCACCTCTACTACCGGCGCCTTGGTTTCGCTGGATTTTGCCAGCCGCTGCATAAACGTATCGAACTGCAAGCCATTGACCAGCACCAGGTCTGCACGCTTGAACGCGATCACATCGGCCGGCTTGGGTTCGTAGGCATGGGCATCGCCATTGACGGGAACAATGGACTTGACCATGACACGGTCCCCACCCACCTGGCGGGCAAAATCATCAATAATGGAAAAGCTGGCCACGACATTGACCGGTGCGGCGCTGGCGCCACTCATGAAAACCATGCCAATGGCGCCGGAAATAAAAAGCTGCTTGAACACAATGTGCACGTGAAACCTCTGGGTAAGAATGGGACCGCGCCCACGCGCGGCTGACAGATGTAAAGGAAGTTCAATTTCAGTTATGTTATAACATAACATTAAAATCGTCAATGAATTCAGCACTTGCCATCTCCTTTGCCAGTTGGCCTGGTCCTTTTCCACGGAAAAAGAATCAGGTATTCTTGAGCCTGCGAAGGTGGGGAGAAGCCTTCGCTTAAAATCATTTCAATGTAAAAGGAGTAAAGTACGATGCAGTATTTGGACGTACTAAAAACATTTTTTGATACTGTAGGCGGTTGGGTGTGGGGGCCCGTCATGCTGGTGTTCCTGGTAGGAACCGGTGTCTATCTGACCCTGAGACTGACGTTTCTGCAATTTACCATGTTGCCCTTCGCGCTCAAACAGGCGTTTACGCGCCATCCAAAAAGGAGCGATGGCAGCGACAACCAGGGAGACATTTCACATTTTGGCGCCCTCATGACTGCGCTTTCTGCCACCATCGGTACCGGCAATATCGCCGGCGTGGCTACAGCGGTGGTTTTGGGCGGCCCTGGCGCCGTTTTCTGGATGTGGATTACCGCCATTTTCGGCATGGCAACCAAGTTTGGCGAAGGCGTGCTGGCGGTCAAGTACCGGATAGTCAATGAGCGCGGCGAGATGTCCGGCGGGCCCATGTACTATATTGAACGCGGCCTGAACTGGAAATGGCTGGCCATTCTGTTCGCCCTGTTTGGTACTCTGGCCTCTTTCGGCATCGGCAGCTCCGTGCAATCGAATTCGGTCGCACACTCCATTCAGGAAAGCTTCGGCATTGACCCCATGATTACCGGCATCGTGCTGACCGTCTTTACTGCTATTGTTATTCTGGGTGGCATTAAAAGTATCGCCACTGCGTCATCGTTCATTGTCCCGTTCATGGCCATTTTCTATGTCGCTGGCGGGCTGATCATTATTTTCATGCACCTGGATCTGCTGGGCCCGGCCTTTACCACTATCTTTCGTGATGCATTTAGCGGTGAAGCGGTCGCGGGCGGCGCTATCGGCACTGTCATCCGGTATGGCGTGGCGCGGGGCGTGTTTTCAAATGAAGCCGGTATGGGTAGCGCGCCCATTGCCGCCGCTGCCGCAAAAACCGATCACCCGGTTCGCCAGGCGCTGGTGTCTATGACGGGCACTTTCCTTGACACCATTGTCGTGTGCACCATAACCGGCCTGGTGCTGGTCATGGGCGGCATATACACGAATGGCGAGACCGGTGCTGCGCTGACCACCCAGACGTTCAATTTGTTGCTGCCAGGCCCCGGCGGCTGGATCGTTACCATCGGCCTGGTCTTCTTTGCCTATTCCACGATTCTGGGCTGGTGCTACTACGGCGAAAAATGTGCGGCCTATCTGCTGGGTGATTGGTTTGTACTGCCCTATCGCATCATTTATGTCGCCACCGTGATGGCCGGCACGATTGCCAGCCTGGACCTGGTCTGGGCCGCTGCCGATACCTTCAACGGCCTGATGGCGATACCCAACCTGATTGCACTGGTATTGCTGTCAGGTGTGATTGTCAAAGAAACCCGCGACTTTATTGCTAAACGCAAAAGCGGTGAACTGCCCTGACACGATAGAGACCAGCAGCGTAGTCGTCAGACATGACGGCTGCGCTGTCTGCCACACTGCTATCGCCGTGTGACAATTCCTTGGCCGTCCGCCGCGCGCTCGGCCGCCAACAGACTGCAATCAGCACAAGACCCGGTAATGCTCGGAAACGACTCCCGAGCATTACCGGCTCAGCGATAATCGCCGATATTTTTTTCATTCAGCTGGACCACACCACCAGCCAGATCGGCCGGATCAAACACAAAGGCTTTCCCAAAACCCTGGACCAGCGTACCACGCGTGGGCGTCAGCCGGTACATGGTGAAATCGTCCAGGGTGTCGAGCAGACTGACGGTTTTGCCTGCCCGCTCGGTCAGCAGTGCGATCGCCCTGCCGTGTTCGACTGAGTCTTTTTGCACCGCTGTCGCTGTTCCACGGTAATTCAAACGCAATCGCGCATAAATATTGCGGGTCTTGCTTTCGTCTTCAATCAGCAGAATATCCAGTTCCTGTTGCGCTTTCAGATTCTCACCATGAATGGCAAGGCCCGATACCAGAATGTAGAACTTGCCGTCCATATGGGCAAAGGGGGCGTAACTGGCCGTGGGCCTGTGCGAGGCATTGGTCGTTGCCATGATCAGGCTCAGGCACTCGCGGTGCAGACGGTCAATCTCGCAAGTGAGCGCCGCTAAATCTGTGTCGCTATTCATTTGTCACTCCATGCTGTTCAAGCGTTACCCGGCACTGCAGGCTGGCCGTCAGCTTACAAGGGTATGATTATACAAATACACAGCAGTGATCTCACTATTGAAGCGAATAGCGCAAAGCAACCACATCCCGGAGAACAACGATGCCCGACTCAGCCAAACCCGTTCACCATGCAGCAGACCAGGGGTATAGTCAATCGGCTGGCACCTATGCCCAAGGGCGCCCCGACTACCCGCCGCAGATTGCCTCCTGGCTAACCGATACGCTGGGCATTGATATACACGCCACGGTGGTTGATCTGGGCGCCGGTACCGGAAAGTTTACCAGATACCTGCAGCAGACCGGCGCCCGCGTGATTGCGATCGAGCCAGTGGCGTCCATGCGCGCCGAGCTGGCCACCCATGCAGCAGGTGCGACGATTCTGGACGGCACGGCGCAGGCCCTTCCGCTGGAAGATGAATCGATTGATGTACTGGTATGCGCCCAGGCATTCCACTGGTTTGCAACACCCAAGGCGCTGGATGAAATCCATCGCGTGTTGCGGCCTGGCGGTCGGCTTGGCCTGGTGTGGAACAAACGGGATACACGACAGACGTGGGTGAGGCAGTTGGATGATATTGTGAACGCCTATGAAGGCGATGCGCCCCGTTTTCACTCCGGCAAGTGGCTTGAGGTATTTCCACATGCGGGCTTTGGGCCGCTGCAGGAGTCGCATTTTGCGCACGGGCATACCGGCACACTGGACAATGTCGTGGTCAACAGAAGTCTATCCACCAGTTTCATCGCCGCCCTGCCGCCGGCGCAGAAGGCACAGGTCAGGGCCGAGGTTCTCGCACTCATTGAACGGACACCTGCATTAAAAAATCAGGAACAGGTAACTTTTCCGTATGAAACCCTGGCCTATTGCGCCGTGAGGCTTTAAGGCCAGGGCACTGCTTTATGGATGTTTTATGAACCGCAGACCCGCTTTATGCGGCTGCGGTCCTTGTCTCGCTCTCAATCCCAGTAAGTTTCCCTTTGGCCGCCCTTCATGGTTCCCAGCAGTGCGACGGCATAGCAGATCCTGTCCAGGACAGAGTCAAGCATATCGCTGTAGAAATGATTGCGGTGCATAGTGATACCCCTTAAAAAGAAAAATACACAGATTCGAGCTGTCGCGGGAGAATAAAAAGTACTTCCAGCCAAACATCTCATGGGATATAAAGCAAATTGCGTGCCAGTTTTCACTCGGATGAAATGGGATAAATCATTGAATATTCAAGAAAAAAATGCCCCATATTGGTACAAACCCTGATAAAGCGCAAGTATCAGGAGCATCATGCTCCTGCATGTCGCATGCTCACACGAGCAGCGCCGCCATGGCGACTCAGTCGCCCTGCCAGTCACGGACACGTAGAAGCAACAAGTTGTACTTGCCAACTTCGCCGGTTATGATGATCACGATCGACATTGACCCACAGGATAAAATCATGAATCAGGCATTTGTTCGCACCCTGCTGCTGGCTATGACTTGCGTTGTTGGCGCAACGGCAGCAGCTGCGTCGCTACAGGGCACTGCAATGTATCGCGAGCGCATCGCCGCGCCGGCCGATGCCATATTTGAAGCCCGCCTGCAGCAGGTGCTGGCAGATGGCACGCCGGGCCAGGTTGTGGGGCGCGCAGCCTTGAACCCGGCTGGCCAGACCCCTTTCCGCTTTGAAATCGTCTACGACGACTCGGCGGTCAAGCCCGGGCTGCATTATCGCGTCAGTACGGTTTTAATGAGGCAGGATCAAGCCCTTTTTACCGGTATTGCGCCCGTCACCCTTCCCCACACGAAGAGCAAACCCGTCATGATCATGATGCAAAAAGGCGCGCAACCGGCAGCGATTGCGTCTTCGGCATCAACTGCATCGTCTTCGTCATCGTCCGCATCCTCTAGCGCGTCACCCGATGCGCCGCCATCAGCGTCGGCCTCTGCGTCGGCCTCTGCCACAGATTCCGCATCAACAGGCAAACCGGACAGCCCCTTGCGCAACACCTATTGGAAGTTGGTTACCCTGCATGGCAAACCGGTGCAGGCACACGATCAGCAACGCGAGGCGCATATCGTATTCTCTTCCAATGACAATCGGCTTTCGGGCAGCAGTGGCTGCAATCGCATGATGGGCGGGTTCGAAAACAAAAACGGTCAATTGAAAATCAAGGACGTGGCCGGTACCATGATGGCCTGCCCACAGGGCATGGAAGTGGAAACGCAGTTTGTGAAAGCCCTGCTCACGGTCACTCGGTATAATATCAGCGGTGAGCATATGGATATGCTGGACGCCAATGGGAACATCGTGGCCGGATTCGAAGCCGTCGCCCTGCAATAAATCGTCGGTGGTACCGCGCCCGATTCGGCGCGACATACGAACCCTCCTTGTACCAGACCTTTTCCGCTCGTCCATTTACCTTCTTCTGAGCAACGTTTTCCATGTACAGCATTCCGGCACTCTTTCTACACGGCATCATTATCGGGATTGCCGCAACCGTCATTCTGGATATCTGGGCGCTTATCGCCAAGCGTGCCTATGACGCCGCGCCTGCCAACTGGGCAATGGCAGGCAGATGGTTTGCCCATATGAAGAACGGCCGCTACATCCATGCAGATATGGCACAGGCATTGCCCGTTCGTGGTGAACTGGCCATTGGCTGGATCATGCATTACTTTGTCGGAATTGTGTACGGGCTGATGGTCGTGGCCATCTGGTATATCCAGAACCTCGCCTACCCCACCCTGCTGGCGCCGTTCCTGATCGGGCTGGTGCTGGCAACCTGCGCCGCCTGGTTTGTGATGCAACCGGGAATGGGACTGGGTGTGGCCGCCAGCAAGACTCCCGATCCCTTACGCATTCGCCTGCGCAATATCGTCAACCATGTTGTTTTCAGCTTTGCCCTTTACGTCAGTGCGATCGCACTTTATGATTTTCTGAGGTAATACGGGCTCGACGTCGACGTTGTTCGCGCAATTGCACCTCATGGCCATCCAGGCTGAACTGGACGCGATACTGCACCAGCTTGACACCCAGCGCCCGGTACTTGAACATATAGCGCAGTCCGATCAGCATGGCCAGAATTCCAGCCGCTGCGCCCACACCCAATGACCAACGGGGGCCGAAAGCATCGGTTACCCAACCCACAAACGGCGCACCAATCAGGGTGCCACCCAGCGCTATGGCCATATAAATGGCCATGACCCGACCTCGCATGGCGGCATCGGTGGACATCTGCACGGTGCTATTGACCGTCGTATTGAAGGTCTGGGCCGCGATACCAAGCACAACCAGCACGACACCAAATACCCAATAGTTGGGCGACACGGCAGCCAGCGTGCAACCAATACCAAAAATTCCGGCTCCCGTCAGAACGTAGGCAATGCGCGGACGCGCCCGTTTTGCCGCCAGCAACGCACCGCTGACCGAGCCAATGGCCATGGTCGACGAAAGCAGGCCATATTCGTTTGCACCGACGTGAAAAACCGTGACGGACATGGTCGAAATATAAATGGGAAAGTTCAGACCGAAAGTGCCGATCAGAAACAGCATCATGAACAGCGCTTTCAGGTCGGGGCGCCCCCATACATACCGGAATCCTTCAACCAGGCTGCCGCGCGTGCGCGGGGCACGTTTGCTGCGGTTGAGGTCCTCTACCCTTAGGTGAAGCAGCGAGGCGATCACGGCAAGATATGTAACCGCATTGATCACAAATACCCAGCCGATCCCTACCCCGGCTATAAGCAAACCGGCAACGGCCGGACCGATCATGCGCGCGGCATTGAACGAGGCAGAATTGAGCGCAACCGCGTTGGACAGGTCGGTATCGCCAACCAACTCGGATACGAATGTCTGTCGTGCCGGCCCGTCAAAGGCAGTAATGCAACCCAGCAACAGTGCGAAAACGTATACCTGCCATAATTGCACCAGGCCGGTAAGGGTCAGCAGGCCCAGTCCCAGGGCGAGCACGCCCATGACCGCCTGCGTAGCGATCAACAGCTTGCGCCTGTCAAGATAGTCCGCAGCCATGCCGGTGAACGGAAGCAAAAAGATCTGGGGACCGAACTGCAACGCCATGACAATGCCAACTGCAGTTGCATTGTTATGGGTAAGATAGACCAGAACCAGCCAGTCTTGTGCGGTACGCTGCATCCAGGTGCCCACATTGGACACGATGGCGCCACCCGCCCAAATGCGATAATTGCGAATGGCAAGGGAGCGAAACGTTCCGCTTTTGATGGTACCCACAAACTCCTCCCGGCAATGCCGAAAAACGGTTCAGAAGGTCGACGAATGGGTTGTGCCTGTGTCCGCTGGGATCGGAACAACAGGCGCCGCGAGGTCGTCGGCGATGGTGCTGCGTGTATGTGCCGCCGCAGTTGCGGTCAGTGATTGACGAGTCGCTTGAGCAGTTCTATGGCTTTTGCCAGTGATTCCTGTTCTTTTGTGTTGTAGCAGGACTGAATTTCGCGTACCAGCCAGTCCTCTCGGGCGGCGCGACTGGCTTGAATCATCGTGAGAAAACGCGGCGTCAGAGACAGGATGGTCTGGCGACCATCAGTCGGATCGGGCGTACCCTGGATATGGCCTGCGGCATCCAGACTGGATACCGTTGCTCCCATTGATTGTGGCCTGACTCCCTCGGCACGCGCCAAGGCGGTCACAGTGGTGGGCCCGTCGCGCTCCAGCCGCAACAATACCGACCGCTGCGAAGGGGTGAAATCCCCTGCGCTGGCCTGTGCACGCAGCTTGCGTGTAAACGAGGAGATCAGAATGCGCAATTCTGCAGCCAGTTCTGATACCCGCGCCTGTTCGGGGCTCAACGGTTTCTTATCCATCGTGCCATAGTAGCAGATTACAAGGAAAACTACAAAGGTAACCTTCTTTTATGCCGGACTTTTATCTTTCGATGTATTTCAGTTCCGGGATATGCCCGGCAAGCCGGCATCCAGCCACAGCAGGCAAAGCTTGCGCCCGCTCGTGCACTAAGATGGCGATTGGCGAAAGGATTGGGCAGGACATCCCATTTGGGCTGCCCTGCCCGCTAACAACAATCAGGCGACCTGGCTGTCCAGTCGCTCGCGAATCTGTGACAACTCCTGGGGCAGACGCTGCTGGAGTTTGTTGAACAGTTCCTCGTGCAGACCCAGTTCACGGCGCCATTGTCCCTGCTCAATGGAGGTAATGCGCTTAAATTGCGCAGCGTCAAAAGACAGACCATCCCAGGTAATATCTTCAAAACGCGGTGATACGCCAAACAGGTTTTCCTCTCCCTGGGCCGTACCGTCAATGCGTTCCAGCATCCACTTGAGCACACGCATATTCTCGCCAAATCCGGGCCAGATGAACTTGCCGTTATCATCAGTCTGGAACCAGTTCACGCAGAAAATATGAGGCAACGTCGCGCCGGACTGCTCGAGCCTGCGTCCCAGATTGAGCCAGTGCTGGAAGTAGGAGCTCATGTTGTATCCGCAAAACGGCAACATGGCGAACGGGTCGCGACGCACCACGCCCTGCGCCCCGGCCGCCGCTGCAGTGGTTTCCGAACCCATTGTGGCCGCCATGTAGACGCCCTCTACCCAATTGCGCGCCTCTGTCACCAGCGGCACGGTGTCGGATCGGCGACCGCCAAACAGGAAGGCATCAATAGCCACTCCTGCCGGGTTGTCCCATTCCGGATCAATCACCGGATTCTGGGTTGCCGCTACGGTAAACCGGGCATTGGGATGGGCAGCTTTGCGTCCCGAATCCGGGGTCCAGTCCTTGCCCTGCCAGTCAATGAGGTGCTCGGGCGCGGGGCCCATGCCTTCCCACCACACATCGCCGTCATCGGTAAGCGCGACATTGGTAAACAGCACGTTTTCCCGCAACGAGGCCATGCAGTTGAAGTTGGTTTTCTCGTTGGTCCCGGGCGCAACGCCGAAATAACCGGCCTCAGGATTGATCGCGTACAGGCGGCCGTCGGCACCGGGTTTGATCCAGGCAATATCGTCGCCCACCGTGGTGATTTTCCATCCCGGCAGCGAAGCCGGCGGAATCATCATCGAGAAATTGGTTTTACCGCAGGCCGAAGGGAATGCGGCTGCGACGTGCATCTTTTTACCTTCCGGCGAGGTGACGCCCAGAATCAACATATGCTCGGCCATCCAGCCTTCGTCACGCCCCATGTTCGAGGCAATGCGCAAGGCAAAGCATTTCTTGCCCAGCAACGCATTGCCGCCGTAGCCGGAACCGTAAGACCATATTTCACGGGTCTCGGGATAATGCACGATATATTTGGTCTTGTTGCAGGGCCAGGAAACATCGGCCTGGTTCGGTGCTAGCGGGCTGCCCACCGAATGTACGCAGGGGACGAACTCGCCATCGCTGCCCAGAATATCGAACACCTTGCGGCCCATTCGGGTCATCAGCCGCATATTGACTGCCACATAAGGTGAATCGGACAACTCCACGCCAATGTGGGCAATGGGAGAGCCCAGCGGCCCCATGGAAAACGGAATCACATACATGGTACGGCCACGCATGCAGCCATCGAACAGGCCATCGAGCGTATCGCGCATTTGCTCAGGTGCTTTCCAATTGTTGGTCGGACCGGCATCTTCCTCTTTTTCAGAACAGATATATGTGCGGTCTTCCACGCGCGCCACATCATCGGGATCAGACCAGGCCAGATAAGAGTTGGGACGCTTCTGAGGATTCAGTTTACGCAGGGTACCGGATTGAACCATCAACGCACACAGGCGATCATATTCTTCCTGGGAACCATCGCACCATTCGATACGGTCGGGCTGGGTCAGTGCGGCAATTTGCGCCACCCAGGCTTTCAGGCCGGCGTGCTGCACCCATTCGGGCGCATTGATTTGAATTGAAGGTTCGGGACGAGCTGCATTCATAGGGTTTGGATCTCCGTATTCTGGCAAATGCAAAAACGCCTCCTTTGAAGGCGTCTGTTGAAACGATGCCGTATGGCCCCGGACCGGGCCCGCCAGTGTGCAGGCATGCCAAACAGTCCGGAATGACGCCTCATTCTAATACCGCATGACGATTATGTGTACGCTTTCTTCTTTTTGCGTTTCAACTTGTTGCCTGTGTTACGTTCCTGACAGCATGCATCAGCACAATAATCATGACTATTGCACATGTCATTTTCCGCACTTGCACACAGTCTATTGACGCTTGAAACAATCATCATTACTTAATTAATGATGCATCGCACCATTGTATTTCAGGTCCGCAGACGCGGCGTTGTTGCCTGTCAGCGGACCTGCAGCACGAAATACGACGGTTACCGCACACCTGCGCGAGCGGCGACCACAGGGCCAGCTTCGATGCTCTCCCGGTCTTTTTTTATCGTCTTGATGGATGCGGCACTCACGGCTGAAATGATACCCACTATTACGGTATAGGCGACGACCAGCCACGGCTGGCCATTATTTTCCCGTAACAGCGCAGTGGCGATCAGCGGCGTGATGCCCGAGGCAAAAATGCCAGAGAACTGATACACAAATGAAATTCCGGTATATCGCACGCGGGTGTCGAACAGCTCGCAGAACAATGCCGCTTCCGGACCGTATACCATGGCGTACAAAATACCGAAGGGGATCACGATTGAAAGCCACACGATGAATACGTTATCGGAAAAGTGCGTCATAAGCCAGAATGCCGGGATCGCAGAAAATCCGGTAATGAGCGAACCCCAGAAATAGGTGCGGGTGCGTCCCAGCCTGTCGGACATTGCGCCGAAATACGGAATGAATGCACACATGATGATGGCGGCAATCATCACACCCGTCAGTGCGTCCGTACGCGACATATTCAGGTTCTTGGTCAGGTAGCTGATAATGAACACACCGAAAATATTGAAGAACACGCCGTCGATATACCGCGCGCCCATACCCTTGATGATGTTCATCGGATAGTTCTTGATCATTTCCACAAACGGGATTTTGCTTTCCGCATTTTGGGCCTTGATTTTCTCAAACTCAGGACTCTCCTTCACGGCAAGGCGGATATACATCCCAACAAAGACCAGCAGCGAAGACAACAGGAAGGCCACACGCCAGCCCCAGCTCATGAACTGTTCATCGGTCAGCAGCATGGACAGCAGAGCGACGACACCGGATGCCAGGCACAGGCCCAGTGACAGGCCGATTTGCGGCAGCGATGCGTACAACCCTCTTTTCTCCGGCGGCGCATACTCATAGGTCATCAATACGGCACCACCCCACTCGCCGCCAAGCCCGATACCCTGCAGCACACGAAAGAACAGCAGCAAGGCAGGCGCCCAAAGGCCAATACTCTGATAAGACGGAATCAGGCCGATTGCAACTGTCGAAATCCCCATGATCATCAACGTCATGATCAGTGCACTCTTGCGTCCAACCTTGTCGCCAAGATGGCCGAAAATAATCCCACCCAGCGGTCGGGCCAGAAACCCCACTGCAAAAGTGGCATAGGCCAGCAGTGTACCGATATAGGGGTCTTCACCGGGGAAGTACAGATGATTGAACACCAATCCGGCAATCACGCCATAAAGAAAAAAATCGTACCATTCAATTGTCGCGCCCACCAGCGAAGCGGCCACGACCCTGCGTAATCCTTTTGCGTCACTCATTGTTGTCTCCTTATATTGATTTATGTATGACTGTCGAGCGGACCGACTTGGGCGATTGCACGTGCGCGCCGATCCAACGCGCCCGCCTGAGCCTGACGACAACAGCGCTATGCCACCGCGCGCTCTTTTGGATCGGACGGTACCTTGACTGCCGTGGCAACGGGCTCATTGCCCGAATTCGCATCTTCAAGAACGAATTCGGCGGCCCTTTCGGCAATCATCACTACCGGTACATTTGTGTTGCCTGATACAAGCGTCGGCATGATCGACGCATCAACAACCCGTAACCCTTGCAAGCCATGTACGCGCAATCGATGATCAACCACTGCCATCGGATCGCTGGCCGGACCCATTTTTGCGGTGCCGGATGGGTGAAAGATGGTGGCGCCGTTTTCGCGGCAAAAATGCAGAATCTCATCATCCGTCTGAACCTGGCGTCCTGGCTTGACCTCGCCTTTCATCAACGATTGCATAGGTTCGGTATCGGCCAGTTTCCGCGTCAGCCGTACACCCGCAATGGCAGTGCGACGATCCAGTTCCGTATCCAGATAATTGGGTTGCATGGCGGGCGGCTCGAACGGATCGGTGGAGCGGATTCTCAAATGCCCACGCGACTCGGGTCGCAACTGACATACCGAAAAAGTGCAGCCTGAAAAATCATGGACCTTGCCGCCGGCCATATCGGCCGACAGGGTGCCAAAGTGAAACTGCACGTCGGGGCGCTGATCCGCTTCGGACAGCGCATTGCAGAACAAGGCGCCCTGATTGATGCCGATGGCCAGCGGACCGCCGCGCAGCAGCGCCCATTGCAGGCCCATCTTGGCCTTGCCCGTCCAGCTGCGCAGCAGATCATTGGTCGTAATGGGTTTGCTCACTTCGTAGATCAGGCGAAACTGCAAATGATCCTGCAGGTTTTCGCCCACACCCTTGAGGTCATGCACCATGGGAATATTGAAACTACCCAGATGTTCCGCGTTGCCGACACCCGACAACTGCATTAACTGTGGAGACTGCAGGGCGCCCGCACACAGGATGACTTCCCGATGCACATTCAGTGTTTTGACTTTTCCGTGCTGGCGATACTGGATGGCGGCGGCCTTTTTCCCGCGAAACAGGATTTTCATGGCCTGGGCTTCGGTTTCGATCCGCAGATTCGAACGGCCCCTTGCCGGGTTCAGATAGGCGACCGCCGTAGAACAGCGCCGACCATTGCGAGTCGTCAACTGATAGTATCCGACTCCGCGCTGATCGCCCGTATTGAAATCCTTGCGAGATGGTATGCCAAGGCTGTTGGCTGCACCGATCAGGGCATCGACCAATTCGTGCCGCTTCGGAATGGAGGTGGCGTTCAGCGGCCCCTCGGTGCCGTGCGTCGGACCGGCGCCAAGATCATTGTTTTCAAGTTTACGAAAATACGGCAGGCAGGCATCCCAGCTCCAACCCTGGTTGCCCAGCGCTTCCCAGTGGTCGTAATCTTCCTTCTGTCCCCGTATGTAGATCAGGCCGTTGATCGAACTGCTGCCGCCCAGCGTTTTGCCACGCGGCCAGTAAATCCGGCGATCCAGCATATTATGATCGGGATCGGTATAAAACCCCCAGTTCAATCGCGGATTAAACATGGTCTTGCCATAACCGATAGGAATATGAATCCACATATTGCGATCAGCGGGTCCCGCCTCGAGCAGGCACACTGAATATTTGCCGTTCTCGCTCAACCTGTTGGCCATCACGCACCCGGCCGAGCCGCCGCCCACCACCACATAATCCACACACTCATCCATCACTTGTCTACCTGTCTGTTTTTATTGGGTCAATGCAGTGTGCGTCGATAAGGCCGTTATTTATTAGGGGTATACACCAATGATTTCAGTTTTGAAACGATAAGCTCTATTTTCATTTCATTTATTGGAATAGATGATTTCAAATAATTGGATTTTCAGCGCCTTTTATTCCACAATAAAAAAGGACACAGCACGTATTGATTCCAACTCAAAACGCCTGCCTGTTCTGACCGCGGTCAGGCCATCCTGTCACACCACCTGCACTACGCATTCCTGTGCCGAAAATTCTGGTTTCCTACCTTTTACAACTGACGGCGCAAGGGCGTTGAGCCAGCGCTTGCGGCAGATGCACAGCGCGTGACAGGTCATGCGCCGACATGATTCCGGATCCTTGGCGATCCCTACATTCACAGCGAGCTATCGCTGTTTGTTTTGATATATCTACTGAGAGGTGAACTCATGCAACTTCGTTTATCCCTACGTACCCTGGTTTTGTCTGTCGTCGCTTGCGCAACCGCGCTACCCTCGCTGGCGCTCGCACAAAACGACGCCATAAAAATCGTGGTGGGCTATCCGGCGGGAGGCATTCTTGATGCCTTAGCCCGGGCGGTCGCAGATGCCTATCGAAAAGCCGGTAATGGCCAGGCATATGTGGAAAATAAACCGGGCGCCTCCACCATGATGGCGGTCATGGAAGTGGCCCGCGCCCGGCCCGATGGACATACCGTCCTGCTGTCGCACTCACTGCCATTCAGTATTTACCCATTTACGTATGCAAAATTGAACTATTCGCCCGACGCTTTCGTGCCGGTAGCCCATCTCGCAAACACGCCGATGGTGATGTCTACAGGCATGAAGCAGCCGTACAAAACCGTCCATGACTACATCGCAGCCGTCAAGGCCGACCCGTCATTGGGCGCTGTCGGCATCGCCGGCCTGGGAGGACCAAGCCAGTTTGGCATAATGGAAATGGCAAAAAACCAGGACATCAAGCTTGAAGCGGCTTCCTATTCGGGCGGCCCGCAACTGGTCAATGATGAAATGGGTGGACATGTTCCCCTGGGTATGGACGCGGCAGGCGCCCAGATGGAGCTTTATCGCGCCGGTAAAATCCGTTTCCTGGGTCTTGGCGGCACACAGCCGGTTGGTTTTCTGCCAGGTGTAAAAACACTGCATGAGCAAGGTATCAAGGGATTCGAGAACGTCAACGTCTGGTATGGCGCCTACGCCCCCAAGGGAACGCCGCCTGAAGTCACCGCCAAACTGGAAAAGGCATTCATTGCCGCCGTAAAAGATCCCGCACTGAAGAAAAACTTTGAAAAACTGGGTCTGGAGCTGACCGGGGAGCCGGCTGCCAGCATGCAAAGCCTGCTTGATCATGAGAAAAAAGTATGGGGCCCGATTATCAAGGAATCCGGCTTCAAGGCCAACTGATCACCATCGTTCGCGTACCGGCTTCCAACTGCCGGTACCGGCCGATGCCTGTCGGTTTTTCGTGTCAATGCAAGGTGCGGATTTACAGCCGCTACCTACTAGGGGTTACACCAATGATTCCAATTTTGAAACGATAAGCGCCAATTTTATTCCGTTTATTGGAATGTATAGTTTCAAATAATTGGATATTTACCATTATTTAATCGACAATAAGCAAAAGAGAACCGGCACCCATGTTGAATCACGACTCCAAACATCTGCGTATCCTGACAGTGATCGAAATTCTGGCTCGTGCCAGTTATCCGCTTTCGCTGGCGCAAATTGCCCAGCGGGCGGACTTGCCCAAGGCCAGTGTGTTGCGGCTTCTGCAGCAACTGCACGAAGCCGCCTATATAACGCGGCTGCCCGAGGATAAAGGCTATGTGCTGGGTGCGCGCTCGCATCATGTCGCGCTGTCGGTTCTGAGCTCAACACACTTTGATCGCATGTGCCGCGTGCTGCTTGGAAAGCTGGTAGCAGCAACAGGCGAAACCTGCAATCTGACGGCACTCATGGATAACCAGGTGCATTATCTGGCTCGCGTCGAACCCGATTGCGACATGCGACTGCAGTTGCACCTGCGCACCGGCGCCCACGTGCCTTTGCATTGCACAGCCAGCGGCAAACTGTTTCTTGCCATGATGCCTGAAGTACATCGCACCGGTTTGCTGGAGACGTTGCCGCTTCCCGCCATGACGTCCAAAACAATCACCAATCGCGAGCGCCTGCAGCACGAGCTGAACCTGATTGCCCAGCAACGTATCGGCACCGACAACGAGGAATTCGTCAAGGGTATGGTCGCCATCGCCGTGCCGGTGCTGGATGAACGTGACCGCGTGATCGCCGCCGTTGCCTGCCACGCCCCCACGGCAACACATTCGTTTTCCGATATTTTTGGTTTTTCCGGCCTGATGGCAGAGACCGCGAAGGCACTGAGTCAGGTGCTTGCGGGTGACGCAAGGTGCGTTGACAGGTCATCTGCCGGGATGGTTCCGGATCCTTCGTGATCCTTACATTCACAGCGAGTGATTGCTGTTTTATATATTCTACAGAGAGGTGATCTCATGCAATTTCGTCTACCCCTGCGCGCGCTGATTTTGTCTATCACCGCTTGCGCCGCCACGCTGCCTTCGCTGGCATTCGCACAAAACGACACCATCAAGATTGTGGTGGGTTATCCGGCCGGAGGCATTCTGGATGCATTGGCCCGGGCAGTCGCAGATGCCTATCGAAAAGCCGGAAACGGCCAGGCATATGTCGAAAACAAACCAGGCGCCTCCACCATGATGGCGGCAATGGAAGTGGCGCGTGCCCGGCCCGATGGACATACCGTCCTGCTGTCGCACTCCATGCCTTTCACCAGTTATCCTTTTACCTATGCCAAGCTGAATTACTCACCGGATGATCTGGTGCCGGTGGCCAATCTCGCAAATGTGCCCATTGTTATTTCCACCGGTAGCCAGCGGCCATACAAAACCATCCAGGAATATCTGGCTGCTGTGAAAACGGATCCGACACTGGGCACCGTCGGCCTGGCCGGCCTGGGAGGTCCTACTCATTTTGGTCTTATGGAAATGGCAAAAAACCAGAATATCAAGCTTGAAGCCGCTTCCTATTCGGGCGGCCCGCAACTGGTCAATGATGAAATGGGCGGACATGTTCCCCTGGGTATGGACGCGGCAGGCGCCCAGATGGAACTGTATCGCGCCGGGAAAATCCGTTTCCTGGGACTGGGCGGCACACAGCCGGTCAGTTTTCTGCCCGGAGTAAAGACACTGCATGAGCAGGGCATCAAGGGACTCGAAAACGTAAAAATATGGTACGGTGCCTACGTTCCCAAAGGCACGCCGCCTGAGGTCGCCGCCAAATTGGAAAAGGCGTTCATTGCCGTCGTGAAAGATCCGGAAATGAAGAAAAATTTTGAAAAACTGGGCCTGGAGCTGACCGGAGAGTCGGCTGCCAGCATGCAAAGTCTGCTTGACCATGAGAAAAAAGTGTGGGAACCCATTGTTAAGGAGTCCGGCTTTAAGGCCAACTGACAGCAATGGATCATGTCCTCGGAATGCCTGCCGGGATTGCCCGTGAAAAAGAAGGCATTGTCAGGCGGGCTGACCGTGGCAGCCCCCTCCCGCTCGATCAAGGCAGCGGTCGCCGCAAGCGTGCAGCCGGGAACCGCTAACCCAGCAATGCCCCTTCAAGCGCAGTGGCCAGGGCATCCTGGTCCAATGCCGGGGTACCCACAAATACCAGCGAACTGTTGGTTGCCGTATGCGGCCATGATTCAAGCACCATCGGTTGACCGCGCACATAATGCAGAATGTGCACGGCTGCTTGCGGCCCGACGCGCACAGGGCCCTTGGCACGCAAGACTGCCTCAGGCAGTTGTTCAAAAAAGTCTTGCAACCGTCCTTGATCAAAAGCCACGACGCTGTCAAAACAATACGACTGAAATACCGGCTGCGCAACGGCTGCCGGGCCGCTGGCCGGGACTCCTGTAGCGAACAGGCGTGCGCCAACGCTATCTCCGGCGCCGACTGACGATGCCGGGAGCGATGTGGTTTGCCGGATCGCTGCCGAAGGCGCCAGCAGCAGTTCCCAGTCAAAACGTCCATGACTACCGGTAAAGACCGGCACGCCAGGGGCACACTGATGCAGCCACGCCAGCACCCGTTTACAATGCACAGGGTCGGCCAGGTCAGTCTTGTTGAGCAGGATAAGATGGGCGCCGGTAACCTGTGTTTTCACCATGTCCCCGACATAGGGATCATCGCGTTGATCCAGGATCGACACGGCGTCCACAACCGTGATAATCGATTGCAATAAGAACCCCTCGCCCAGCATGCCGATCTGCGCAATTTTTCTGGGATCGCTCACCCCACTGCCTTCGATGACCAGGCCATCGAGGTGGCCCGCCTGCTTTTCAATGGTCATCAACGCACTCATCAATTCGGCTCCCATAGAGCAGCACACGCAGCCGTTGCGCAGCGAAATGACGCCGTCCCCACTGACCGATTGAATCAATGAAGCATCAATATTGACGGCGCCGAAATCATTGACCAGCACCATCAACCGCAAGCCATGAGGCGCCTGCAGCAGGTGATTGAGGACCGTGGTTTTGCCGGCCCCCAGGAAGCCGCCGAGCACGGTCAGCGCGATGGCCTGGCTCATGTTTCTGTCTGCGGGCAGGGAAATATCGTGCCGCCCAGGACGGTGCCCCAGATCCTGATGTCCTTGAGCCTGGTCGGATCAACCGCCAGCGGATCTTCTTCAAGGATGGCAAAATCGGCCTGCTTGCCGGTCTCGATACTACCGATCCGGTCATCCAACTTGAGCGTATAGGCAGCCCCCAGCGTCATGGCATGCAAAGCCTGCTGCACCGAAATCCTGTTTTCCTCGCCCAGTACGCGACCGGACGCCGTCATTCTGTTGACGGCGCACCAGGCTGTAAACAGGGGCGCAATGGGCGTGACCGGCGCATCCGAATGCAATGAAATCGGTACGCCGGCAGCCAGCGCCGTCGCCGCAGCATTCAAGCGGTTGGCACGCTCAGGACCCATGGTCATTTCATAATGGGCATCGCCCCAATAGTACAGATGGTTGGCAAACAGGTTGGCGCACACACCCAGACTGGCCATGCGCCGGAACTGCGCCGTGCTGGCCATCTGGCAGTGCTGCAGGGTGTGCCTGTGGTCACGACGCGGACTGGTGGCCAGCACCGCTTCAAGGGCATCCAGCGCCACATCGGTCGCCTCGTCGCCATTGGTATGGATATGCACAGTCAGCCCGGCATCGTGATAGGTCTGGATCAGCTCGCGCAACTGTTGCGGCGGAGTCACCCAGATGCCATTTTCCTGAGCACCTGCCGGAGGCTTGTAATAATGCGGCCAACGCAGCCTGGCGGTGAAGCCCTGAATGGATCCGTCCACGATCAGTTTGACAATGCCAAAACTGAGCTTGCCTGTGTTGCACGCAATGCTGGGCAATACCCGGTCCAGTCCCTTGCCTTCGGGATCGCGCAAGGGCGCATAAGCCGGCACCAGCCGCAGCGGAAATGTATCGCTGCCTGTAGTCTGGGCCAGGCTGGCCAGTGTTTCCTCGCTCAGGTCATTAACCAGGTCAGTCGCTGTCGTGACGCCCGCCAGCTGCGCAACCCGGGCAAAGTTCCAGATGCCATGAGACGTCTGTCCCTCATCAAAATAGACGTTGCCGATCTTGCGAAACACCAGATACATGGCGGCAAATTCCTGCAATTGGCCCGTCAGCTTGCCCGAGGCGTCACACTCGACGCCATCGATACCCGAATCAGCGGTGATCCCGGCCATCTGCAGCATGGCTGTGTTTACGTTCATCAAATGAATACTGGCATGCAGGACCACAACCGGCCGGCTGGACGAGATCTGGTCCAGGTGTTTGGTAGTTATCCTCTCACCCTGGAAATAAATCGGGTCAAAACCCCACGCGCAAAGCGTTTTGGCAGGATCGGCCATGGCCTGCTCGGCCTCCTGCAACCGTGCGACAACAGCTTGCAGCGTTTTCAGACCTTTCCACAGGCGCCCGTCAGGACCACGCCTGTCGTAAAACCCAACATAAACAAAACTCCACATTCCGCCTTCAAGCAGATGGCTATGCCCTTCAATCATGCCGGGCATGATGAACTTGTCTGCAAATCGGTCGTCCACAACCGCCTTGCCCCAGCCCTGCAATGAAGCCAGATCGCCGGCGCCCAGAATGCGGCCATCCCTGACCGCCACATGCGTGGCCCGTGGCTGCGCAGGATTCATGGTGATAATGCTGCGCGCACGATAGATGCGTATCTCAGCATTGTCCGATATAGATTGCGACATATTTACTCCTCCTTTGACCCTCACATATTACTATAGGCGGATATTAAAATTCTATATTACGAGATTATTTATCTCGGTTTTTAAAATTTATATTGACCAAACCCCAGTTTGCCTCGTATCATTAACAAAAATCGGAATTTTTCATACCGAATATTCATATTTAAACGAACAAAGTGAGGATACGTCAATCATGAACACGTCAACACCCCAGCAGTCCCCCCAAAAAGCCGTTACCGGCGTCCAGAAAATGACACCATCGGAGGCCTTTGTTGAAACCATGGTCGCCAATGGCGTCACCAATATCTTTGGCATCATGGGCTCGGCCTTTATGGATGCCATGGATATCTTCGCCCCGGCGGGCATCCGGCTGATTCCCGTGGTTCACGAACAAGGCGGCGCGCACATGGCTGACGGCTATGCGCGGGTCAGCGGCCGCCATGGCGTGGTTATCGGCCAGAACGGTCCCGGTATCAGTAACTGTGTGACTGCGATTGCCGCAGCCTACTGGGCACACTCTCCGGTTGTGATGATCACACCGGAAACCGGCACCATGGGCATGGGGCTGGGCGGCTTCCAGGAAGCCAACCAGTTGCCGATGTTCCAGGAATTCACCAAATACCAGGGACACGTCAATAATCCGAAACGCATGGCCGAATATACCGCCCGCTGCTTTGACCGTGCCCTGTCCGAAATCGGCCCAACCCAGCTGAATATCCCACGAGATTATTTCTACGGTGAAATCGAAACCGAAATTCCACAACCGCAGCGCCTGGATCGTGGCGCCGGTGGCGAAAAAAGCCTGAACGAAGCGGCCGAACTGCTGGCTACCGCCAAATTCCCCGTTATCCTTTCTGGCGGTGGCGTCGTCATGGCCGATGCCGTCGAAGAATGCAAAGCACTGGCCGAGCGGCTGGGTGCCCCCGTAGTCAACAGCTATCTGCACAATGACTCGTTCCCCGCCAGCCATCCGCTGTGGGCCGGTCCGCTGGGCTACCAGGGCTCCAAGGCCGCCATGAAGCTGATCGCACAGGCCGATGTCGTAGTGGCGCTGGGTTCACGCCTGGGCCCATTCGGCACCCTGCCACAACATGGCATGGATTACTGGCCCAAGGAAGCGAAGATCATCCAGATTGACGCTGACAACAAAATGCTCGGCCTGGTGAAGAAAATTTCAGTTGGCATTTGTGGCGATGCAAAGGCAGCGGCCGTCGCATTGCTGGAGCGCCTGCAGGACAAAAAGCTGGCTTCAGATGCAACCAAAGAAGCGCGCGCCAAAACCATAGCCGACGAAAAAGCGGCATGGGAAAAAGAACTGGACGAATGGACGCACGAGAAAGATGCGTACAGTCTGGACATGATCGAGGAAGCCAAGAAAGAAGGCGGCAAATATCTGCATCCCCGTCAGGTGTTGCGTGAACTGGAAAAAGCCATGCCCAAAGACGTCATGGTCTCGACAGACATCGGCAACATCAACTCCGTGGCCAACAGCTACCTGCGTTTCGAAAAACCACGCAGCTTCTTTGCCCCAATGAGCTTCGGCAACTGCGGCTATGCCCTGCCTACCATTATCGGCGCCAAAGTGGCTGCTCCGGATCGTCCAGCGATCGCCTATGCCGGAGACGGTGCCTGGGGCATGAGCATGGTGGAAATCATGACCTGCGTACGTCATGACATTCCGGTAACCGCAGTCGTCTTCCATAACCGTCAATGGGGTGCCGAGAAGAAAAACCAGGTGGATTTCTATAACCGCCGCTTTGTTGCCGGCGAACTGGACAACCAGAGCTTTGCAGAAATTGCGCAAGCCATGGGTGCAACCGGATTCGTGGTCGACAAACTGGAAGACGTGGGCCCAACCCTGAAAAAAGCCGTGGACATGCAGATGAACGAAGGCAAAACCTGCGTCATTGAAATCATGTGCACCCGCGAACTTGGGGATCCGTTCCGCCGCGATGCGTTGTCCAAACCTGTACGGTTCCTGGACAAATACAAAGACTACGTCTAAGCAATAACGGAACCTGAGGAGCAAGCCATGGGCGTTTTGCAACGCATCGTCGAAACGGCGAAAGCCGCCCCGAAACGCATCGTGTTGTGCGAAGCCCAGGATCCGCGCGTGCTTGAGGCAGCAATACGGGCCCATCGGGACCGTATTGCAAATGTAATAATGGTGGTCGATCCGGCGCAGGTCGCCGCGACCGCCAGCCAGCATGGCCTGGATATCTCGGGCATGACCATTACCGACCCCGCAACCAGCCAAGCACGTGAACGCTATGCGCAACAGCTGTACCGCTTGCGTGAGAAAAAGGGCATGACACTGCAACAGGCACAGCAAGCCGTTGCACAACCGCTGTGTTTTGCCAATCTCATGCTGCAGATGGGTGACGCCGACGGCTCGGTCGCCGGCGCTGTTCACACCACGGCAGATGTGGTCCGTACTGCCCTTCAGGTGGTGGGCGCCAAAGCCTCTGCCGGCAGCATCGTGTCCAGTTTCTTTCTGATGATTTTTGAACATGAGCACCACCCAACCAAGGGTGGCATGATATTTTCCGATTGCGGGCTGGTCATTGATCCGGACGCACAACAACTGGCACGTATTGCCCTTGACTCGGCAAAAAGCGCAAGCGCGCTGCTGGGCGAGGCGCCACGCATTGCCATGTTATCGTTCTCGACGCTGGGAAGCGCGCAACATGTCAACGTCACCAAGGTCCAGCAGGCCACCAGCCTGGTCAAGCAAGCGCAGCCGGATCTGCTGATCGACGGTGAAGTGCAGCTGGATGCCGCCATTATTCCCGACATCGCGTCGCGCAAACTCAGCGATTCGCAGGTTCATGGGCGCGCCAATGTGTTGATTTTTCCAGATCTGAATGCCGGCAATATCGGCTACAAGCTTGCAGAAAGACTGGGGGGCGCCATCGCTATCGGCCCGCTACTGCAAGGGCTGAACAAGCCAGCGAATGACCTGTCGCGGGGCTGTAGTGCCGATGACGTTTACAATGTCATTGCCGTCACTTGCGTACAGGCACAACAGCAGCAACTGCAAACCCGTACCGGTGAATTATCGTCGGTGTCCGCCGGCCAGTAATCGCGCAATATCGTAAAAGACAGCAGGCGTCAGTGCCTGCTGCAGATCCACCGCCAGGCTTCTTGGATAATACGAACTCAGATCCAGTCCGACACCCAGTCCGACAACATCGATACCCTGGCTGACGGTCTGCCGAACGACTTGCTGCAGGTGGCTGGCCAGATAATAATCATCATTGACATATTGCGTGGCGCTGTCCATCGGGCAACCGTCAGAAACCACGATCAGGGTGCGTCGCCTGACCGACTGCTCCTGCAGCCGCTGTGAGGCCCAGAGGACCGCCTCACCATCCACGCCTTCCCGGTACAGATCATGCTTGAGCAACGCCGCAATATCCAGGCGCGCGCGCGACCAACTCGTATCGGCCTGCTTAAATAGCAAATGACATAGTTCATTAAGGCGCCCGGGATGAGCCGGCTTGCCCTGGCGCTGCCAGTCTTTCAAGGCACGACCGCCATTCCAGGCACCGGTTGTAAAGCCCAGTAATTCAGTTTGCACGCCAGCCATTCCCAAAGCCCGCAACAAGGTATCGAGCAGTACAGACAAGCGGCGCGCATGCGTGCGCATGGAACCGGAGCAATCGAGCAAAATAGTGACGGCCTGGTCAACCCGCTCAATCACCTGGTCCTGGCGAAATATCCGTGTTTCGGCAGGGCTGGCAACCAGCTGGCTGAGCGTACGACCATCAAGAATGCCCTCTTCCTGGCCGAATATCCAGCCGTCATCCTGCGGCATGCGAAAGATACGGCGAAACAGCCTGGCCAGTTGTGCCGCCCCGATCGACAATGCAGCGCGATCCTCGTCCATTTGCTGGCGAAACTGCTTGAGCTCTTCCCGCCTTACTCGCGAGGCTGCCAGTTCAACACGGTCGTAGCGACGAGTGAATACACGGTAGCTGGCCTGGTGCTGTTCGAATACCTGGCTTTGGCCGAACGGTGCAACATCAAACCCGTCTTCGGGCTGCGCATCTGGTGTGAGCAGCAGGGAGAACAGCGATCGGCTGTTTTTGTCGGAATCCTTCTGCCGGCGATCCAGCGCCATTTCCGAGGCCAGATTCAAGCTGACCTTTTCGGCAAGCCGTGCCGCTATCACAGCATAGCCTGCCTGATCATTGCGCAGACGGCGCAATGCATACAACTCTTCGCCTATTTCACCCGCCATACCGGCGCGCGTGGCTTCCAGCAGGTCCTGCTGGGCTTCGCTAAGCACGCTCCCGGTCACTCTTGACCACACGGTCAGCATGACAGTAAACAGCAAAATACCCAGGCTGCTTTCTATCAAGGCAGAATGTTCAAACGCCTCGGCCCAGGCACGAAAGCGCGTCTGCACATTAGCGTGCACCCCTGGCCAGTCCGAAGCGACCGTCGCCTCCAGACGCACCTGTTCAAAAAAATCATAGAGAAGCCGGGCAGTCTCATCTTGCGGACATGCCTGTTCATAAATTGTCGGATCGCAGGCAAGCAGGCGCAACGCCAGACCATCAGCCACGGCACGAAAGTCCCTGAAGGTCTGATTCTCGGGATCCAGCCGCAAATGCGGCGCCAGCACCGGCACAAGACTGTCATCCAGATACAGCCTGCCCTTCCTGAAATGCGCATTGGTGCGACCGCTGATGGCACGCACGGCAGCGCCGCACAACTCGTCGGTATGTTGCTGGAATATGCTGTGCGCAATATCGTTCACGTGAGCATGGTACCCATAAATGCTTCGGGCAGCTCTTGCTCGAAACAACGCTGGTAATATTCGGCAATCAGTTCTTTTTCGGCGTCGTCACATTTGTTCAGGAATGACAATCGAAATGCCAGGCCGGTATCGCCGAAGATTTGCCGGTTCTCTGCCCAGGTAATCACTGTGCGAGGCGACATGAGTACGGAAATATCGCCTGCCTCGAACCCCTTGCGCGTAAGGTTGGCCAGATCCACCATTTTGCGAATTGTCTGGCGCCCTTGCGCATTGTCCATCTGCGGCACCCGGGCCGCAGTAATCTGCACCTCGTCCTCCGGCTGCAGATAATTGAGTGCGGCGACAATATTCCAGCGATCCAGCTGCGCATGATTGAGCGATTGCGTGCCATGATACAGGCCGTTCAAATTGCCCAGCCCGAGCGTGTTGGCGGTCGCAAACAGCCTGAAATCGGCGTGCGGGGCGATGCTGCGGTTCTGGTCCAGCAACATGAAATGACCGTTGCGCTCCAGAATCCGCTGAATGACAAACATGACATCGGGGCGACCGGCATCGTATTCGTCAAAGATCAGCGCCATGGGTTGCTGCAACGCCCAGGGCAGGATACCTTCCTGAAACTCGGTAACCTGGCGCCCTTCACGCAGCACAATGGTATCCTTGCCGACCAGGTCCAGGCGGCTGATATGGCCGTCCAGATTGACCCGCACGCAAGGCCAGTTCAGCCTGGCGGCCACCTGTTCGATATGCGTTGACTTGCCGGTGCCGTGCAGGCCCTGGATCAAGACCCGCCGGTTTTGGATGAAGCCGGCCAGGATGGCAAGCGTAACATCATGATTGAAATGATAGGCGGTGTCGATCTCCGGCACATGTTCCGTAGGCTCGCAAAACGCGGGGACGGTCAGGTCGGTATCAAGGCCGAAGACTTGCCTGACGGAAATCTCGCGGACAGCGCGGGGTGAGTTTTGCGGGGTGGTCATGAGGTTGCCTTTCGTTGCGGATCGCAATGGCGGACCACTGCGCGTGAATGATTTACGCAGCCGCGTTGGCTTTTTCAATTTCTGCCAGCGAATCGGCTGCACGACGCAATACCGGCAAAAATCCCAATGCCTTTTCGCGGGTAATGCGCATGATGGGAGACTGCGCCGCGATGCCCATGTTCGACTTGCCGTTTTCTCCCGGAACCAGCACGGCAATACAAATGAGGCCGGGCAAAAACTCTTCATTGTCCATGGCATAGCCCTGCCTGCGCACCTGTTCGATTTCCTGTTCGATCACGTCATAGTGCGTCAGGGTATTCGGGGTATACTGTTCCAGCGGGGCGGCCTCCAGCAGACGGCGACACTGTGAAGGCGACATTTGCGCAAGAAACAGTTTGCCGCTGGCCGAGCAATGCAGCGGCACGCGCGAGCCCGGGTGCAGATAGAACCGAAGCGGCGCGACCGTTTCCACCCGGTCCAGATACAGCACCTCGTTGCCGCTGCAGGCGGTAATGTTGCAGCTTTCACCAATTTCCTCGACCAGGTGCCGCAATACCGCGCGTCTTGAGCCATGAATGGTGTTGTTCAACAGCAGCTTTTCCGCCATCTGGTGCAGGCGACGACCGGTGCTGTACTGCCTGCCATCGCCATCGCGAATAATCAGCCTGGCACTTTCCAGTTGCTGTAGCATACGGTGCAGGGTTGGCTTGGGAATACCCAGTTCTTCACTCAGGCTTTGCAGCGAAAAATAGCTGTCTTTTTCGGCAATGACCTCAAGAAGCGCAAACAGCCGTAGCGTTGGGGTGTTGCCTTCGACACGTTCAGTTTCGATCATATCCATAGAAATCGCCATTTATTTCAAATATTGAAATAAATTATACCAATAACCGGAATATTGATCAACGTTTTCTTGAAACTACCGGAAAATGCTGCGCAACCAGTTCAGCCAGCGTTTTAATGCCAACTGCAATTTTCGGCTCGTCAATGGAACCATAGCCAAAACGAATGTAGCGTCGGGCGCTTTTCGATACCCGGCTGAAGAATACCTCTCCCGGCTCAAGGACAATCCCGTTTTGCAACGCCACTGCCGTTAGCGCAGTGGTGTCGATATGTTCCGGCGCCCTTACCCAGCAGAATGACCCGCCAGGCGAAGAGATGATCTGAAACGTCGGCAGATACTCCTTTAGCGCATCACGCAGCACCCGTTCGCGCTGACCATAGATTTGCGATTGCTTGCGCAGAAAAGACTGGTAATGGCCCAGCGAGACGAACAGGGCAAAGGCCCGTTGCAGAAAAGAAGGGGCATGTCGCAACATCAGCCGCTTCAATGCACGCAGCTCGTCGACCAGCGGCTTGGGACCAACGATGAACCCCAGTCGCAGCCCGGGTGCAAATGTCTTTGACAAACTGCCAACATAAATCACACGCCCGTTCTGGTCCAGGCTTTTGAGCGCCGGAAAGGGCTTATCAATAAAGCTGTTTTCAAATTCAAAATCGTCTTCGACAATCACCGTATTGCAGGCATTGGCTTTTTCAAGAAGCGCCTGGCGCCGGGCCATGGACATGGTGACCCCGGTTGGGCATTGATGGCTTGGCGTGACAAAAATCATGTCCATGTCAGCAGTAATGCCCTCGACATCAACGCCCTCTTCATTGACTGGCACCGGCACCACGTGACGGGTGCGACTGGAAAAAATATTGCGCGCGTCCGGATAGCCGGGCTCTTCCATTCCCACTTTGTTGCCCGGCCTGACCAATAGATCTGCCAGCAGATACAGCGCATGCTGAGCCCCCACCGTCACCATGATTTCATCCTTGGTCGCAGAAAAACCCCGCCGCGGCAGGACCTGATTCTGGATTGCGGCAATAATCTCCGGGTCGTCCATCATGATCAGGTCTTGGGCCCAGCTGCGAATATCCACAATGGACAGCGCTTTCATGCAGCATTCGCGCCATTCGGAAGTGGGGAACAAGGCAGGATCAAACTGACCGTACACAAAGGGATAGGGCTGGGTCTGCCAGTTGGCCGGCTTACGGATGTTGCGTTGCTGGCTGGGCCGCGCATGGATGCGTCCGTGCCAAAAATCGGTTTCGTCATCGCCACCGGCGCTGGCGATAATATCGAGCATATTGCGTTGCTGCGCCGCCTGCCCCACGAAATGACCGCTGCGGTTGCGCGTTACCAGATAGCCTTCGCTAACCAGTTCCTGATAGGCAAACACAACCGTATTGCGTGCGACCTTGAGCGTGTCCGACAGGAATCGACTGGAAGGCACCGGCGCATCCGGCGTCAGGTGACCCTGCGTAATGGCGGCTACCAGCATCTGGCGGATCCGGCCCTGCAGCCCCAGCGATTCGCTGGTTTCACGAAACAGCTTTTCCCAAAGCAGCGCACTCAAGGCTGCCCGACTGGGTGCGCTGACCTTGTCCGATCCGGGGCTGACACGTTTTCTGTGATTACTCATTGCTTTTTTCTTGTAACAGGCCAATGAAGGCGTGATCCGGCACGCGACGGGAGTGTCTGTGTGCTGGCTCACGATAATTTCAAATGCAATAGAAGCTTGCGATTATCCCTGAAACGGACATGGTCGCCATGCAACGGCGACCCATGTCGGCAAATCTGCGGCATGAACAGGGCTCGATCTATACCTTGCCCTTCCAGGGCACCATGGCCTTCTCTATATAGCGGATCAGGGCGTCAAAGATAAACGCAAAAAATCCGATAATAATGATGCCCATAATGACGGTATCACTGGCCAGATACTGTGCAGCATTCAATACCATGAAACCCAGGCCGCGATCGGCTGCCACCATCTCGGCAGCAACCAGTGTACTCCAGCCCACCCCGATACCAATGCGCATGCCTGTGAATATTTCCGGCAAGGCCGACTTCAATATCACATACCAGACAATCTGCCTGTTTGAGCCGCCCATGGAGTAGGCGGCATGGATCTGCTCCATTGACACCGACTTGACGCCGGCTCTGGCGGCAATTGCCATGGGGGCAAAGATAGCCAGATAGATCAGGAAAACCTTGGGAAACTCGCCAATACCGAACCAGATAATGACCAGCGGCAGATAGGCCAGCGGCGGCAAGGGTCGGTAGAACTCGATGATTGGATCGAACAGCCCACGAGCAACGCGATTGACACCCATCATGATGCCCACGGGGACGGCCGTAAGTAGTGCCAGAAAGAATGCCGAAAACACCCGGGTCAGGCTGGCCACGGTATGCTCGATAAGCGTCGCATTGGCAATGCCATCTGTCATACCCACGATGAATTTGTTATATACCGCCACAGGCGACGGCAGAAACAGCGGCTTCACCCAGCCAAAATACGTAATAATGGACCAGATCACCAGCAATGAAACCGCCGTGGCGATACTGATGAATACGCTGGCACCGGCCCCCGGGGCTCCATAGACCTGTCCCGGTACAGCAGCAGATCTGCCGAACAGTTTATTAAGCATGGTGGCCTCCTTCCCGCTCATCGCTGTAGATGATGTTGAGTACCGTCTCTCGCATTTCAATGAACTCGGGACTGGATTTGATTTGCCTTGCGCTTTTTCCTGCCAGGAATTGGCGATTGAACGAAAGCTCATAGGTATTGGTGATCCGGCCCGGCCGCGGTGACATCACGATCAGTTTGGATCCCAGAAACAGGGCCTCTTCCACACTGTGCGTGATAAAGAAAAACATTTTGTCCGTCACTTCCCATACCTTCAGCAACAGTTCCTGAATGGTCTCCCTGGTCAGTGCGTCCAGCGCGGCCATGGGCTCATCCATCAGCAGCATGGCCGGATTGCAGGTCAAAATGCGGGCGATGCCCACCCGCTGCTGCATCCCGCCGGAAAGCTGGTAGATCATATGCTGATGAAAATCTTTCAACCCTACCAATTCCAGGTTGCGGGCAGCGATTTCATATCTTTTGGCTTTTGGCACACCCTGCAGCTTCAGTCCGAACTCGGTATTGTCAATCACGTTGAGCCAGGGCAGCAACGCATGCTTCTGAAACACCACGCCCCGATCTGCGCTGGGGCCTGATATCGGTTCATTGCCCAGCATGATCGTGCCGGACGAAGGCGACATGAAGCCAGCAAGCAGGTTCAGGAAAGTTGTCTTGCCACAACCGGAAGCGCCGAGCGCGACCACGAACTCGCCGCGTTCGATTGTGAGGTTAACATCCTTGAGCGCAACAACACGATCATTCTGGCGTATCCCCGGGTACACGACATTCACATCTTTTACATACAGATTCTCGGCTACAGTTTGCATTGCGATGGTCTCCAACTACGCTTCGTTCAGTGGCAGGCGGACATCGCCCCCTGCCACGGTTATTGCATCTGCAATTATTTTTGCTTCGCGGTTTGCTCTGCCCAACTGGCATTCACAAATCCACTATAGTCGGGAAGTACAGAGTCAATCTGCTTCTGCTCTTTCAAAAAGGTTGCACTCTCTGTCAGCGCCTTGACTGCGCCGGAACCGGCACCGCCGCCCAGCCAGGTTGTTGAAGCCATCTCTTGCGCTGTCGGGAAGACCAGCATTTTCATCGCTTCCAGAATATCCTTTGCATTGCCGCCGATCATCTGGGTAATACCCTTGACTTCAGGGCTGCTTTCGTTCCACTTTGCACCATTCTGGTTATAGTCGCGATAAGCATCGGCCATGACTTTGGTATAGGCCTGCATGAATTTCGGATTTTTCTCTGCCCAGTCTTTGTCAACCACAATGCCGTCAAACGTCGGCACACTGGCCTTGCCCACTTCCTCGGAGTCGGTCAGCACTGTTCCGTCTTTAAGCAGTGTCGTCAGCGCAGGAGGCCACACATAGGCAGCATCGATATCGCCGCGCTGCCAGGCTGCCACGATCTGCGGTGGCTGCATGTTCAGAATACGCACATCACGCGGATTCATTTTCCACACCTTACTCAGCGCAACCAGCAAATGAAAATGCGAGGTCGAGACGAACGGCACACCTATACGCTTACCCTTGAGGTCTTCCGGTTTACTGATGCCCGACCCCTTGCGGACCACCAGTGCTTCGGAATGGCCAATGTTGTCAAGAATCCAGAACAGCTGCATATTCACGCCACGCGTTGCAGCGGCCGCAATCCCGGTAGAGCCAAGAACGCCGATAGGGATGCCGCCCGAGGCCAGGGCGCTGGAAATATCGCCTGCCGAGCTGAACTGACGCCACTTGACAGTGTAGCCCGCAGCTTTTAGCGGCTCGTCGAATTTCTTCATAGCGATGGCTGACACATAAGGTCCGACAATCTGTTGATATCCAACGGTCACTTCCTCTTCTGCCACTGCGTGGGCAGACCAGAGAAGCGCCGTCGCGGTTGCTGAAGTACACAGCAATGTTTTCAGGAACGTTTTTTTCATGATTGACTCCATGAATGGTGGTTTACAACGTTGTAGTAAATGCGCTTGGTCCACGCGATGCTTTTTTCTATTCAATTATTAGTATTGCCATTGCTGCCTGTCTTCCTTCTGTTACCACTCCTCTCTTTACGGGGCCTCCTATAACTGCCGCACGAAACCTTGCCGGTCCTGTTTTTAATGAATCGTCAATCTTTCAGGGTCGGGTGCCACGCCGAACCACTTGCGATAGATATCAGCGTACTGTCCTGACTGTATCGTCTCGCGCAGCGCCGAATTCACCCGTTGCGTCAACGCACTGTGCTTGGGAAACGCCATGGCATAGAAATTGTTTCCGGTGACCACGGTATCGACCACTTTCACCAACCCTTTACCCTTATTGGCCGTGTAATAACGCACATTCGCCGTGTCATGAACCAGTGCGTCCAGACGACCGGCGGCCAGCTCAAGATACGGAAAGCCGCCATCCATGTTCTGAAAATAGCTTATCGTTGCCGTCGGCACGGTTCGGCTTACATATTCCACCGCATCGGTACCGCGTTTGACTCCTATCCGCTTGCTCGAAAGGTCGCCAAAGCGGTGAATATCGGTATTGTCCTGGGCCACGACCAATGAAATATCGCTACGGAAATACGGATCGGAAAAGTCCATGCTCCGCTCCCGATCCTGCGTAATGGAAATACCCGCGATGGCCATGTCCACTTTGCCGTCAGTCAGATTTGCGAAGATATTGGAAAAATCCATGGGTAGCAAAGAATAGGATACGCCCATTCGCCTGGTGACAAGATCGAGCAGATCGATATCGAAGCCGACATATTTACCGTTCTCCTTGAACTCAAACGGCAAAAAAGCGGTATCGGTGGCCACGACCAGTGTTTCTGCCCGCGCCGCCCGGGCGCCTGGCGGCATCACTGAATACAGCATCAGCAAAGCGAATGCTGCCAGAGCCAGGCCAATAGACTTGCGACGCGAGCAGTGCCCAGGGTTCATCAGATCACCTCATCTCTCAGGTAATACCAGTGATAGAGCATGGCCTGTCCGAGACGCCGGAAAGGGGCAAACAAATGTCCGGGTAACGGCGAGTTGTAGATGGGCAAGTCCCATTGCGCGCCATCCTGACCCACGATACGCTGGGCCAGGCGTCGCCCGGCCCATGCCGAGGACGACACGCCGTTGCCACCATAGCCGAACGAATAATACAGCGACAGCGAGGGATCGGGCTGGACAATACGCGGCATCATATCGTGACTGACATCGACCCACCCGCTCCAGTTGTACGCAATGGGCACCCCTTCGAGCGATGGGAATTTGCGGTAAAGACCTTTCTTGAGCAAATCCAGATGCTTGGGATTGGCTGCATCCTTGCCGGTAATGGCACTGCGGCTGCCAATTTGCACAGAACCATCAGGCAGCAGCCGATAGTAAAAGCGCAGCGTACGGGTATCGGTAATGAACACCGTCGATTTGAGTCCGGCCTCTGCCAGCTCCTGCGCAGTCAGCGGTCGAGTCACCATGGAATTGGACTGGATCGGCATCAACTTGGAACGCGTTGTATTGTGTACGCCCTGTGTTGTATAACCACCTGTGGCGAAAGCCACCTTGCGCGCCTTGACAATACCGCCCGGGGTGTGCAAATAATGCAGGCCGTCACGCGTTTCCACTTTCATGACCGGACTGGACGTATGCACCTTGACCCCAAGCTGCCGTGCACGTCGCAGATAACCGAAGGCCAGTTTCAGCGGGTGCACCCCAACGCCCTGGGGCTCCCACAAGGCCGCCTTTGCTTCCTGATCGTTCACATATTCTTCACGCAGTTCATCCCGGCTGAGCATGCGCGTCTTGTAGCCGAAGACGTCATTCATCACCCGGCTTTCATTACGCAGAAAATCAATTTTCTTGTCACGGTGCGCAGTGTAAAGATGACCACCTGTTTGCGCATCACAATCGAATTGCGCTACCAGTGACTCCCAGTACTCGAAACCGGAGCGTATTTCTGCATCCAGCCTTTTGGCCGTTTGTTCACCCCATTTGGCAATCCACTGGGAGCGATACAGGCGACCCATGGCATTCTGTCCCTGCCCTCCGTTTCGACTGGTGCATCCCCAGGCGGCAGCATTGGCCTCCAGCACCACAACCTCAGCCTGATGGTCCTGAGCCAGATGCAGCGCAGTAGACAGCCCGGTAAAGCCGGAACCCACCACAACCACATCCGCAATCAGTCCGTCCGGAGCCGGACCGTCATCGGGCGGCGGCTCACCTGCAGTGGCAACCCAGTACGTCGGAGCATACTGCTGGCCTTGTGTCGGTGTATCGGTAAGCGGATCAAACAGCGGATCGTATGCGCGCATCAAAGTTGCCATGACGATGCTCCCGCTTATTTTCCGGCCGCAATTGCAGGACGGTTCTTGCGAAATGCATTCTTCACCAGAATCTTTCCGTCTTTGAATGTGAACAGGTCCACCATATTGGCTTCAATACGAGCGCCATCTTTCTGAGTGCCGGTAAACGTCGTTTCCGATACCCCACGATCACCACTGATCCAATGCCTGCCATTACGCCATTGCGCGTCTGGAATATTTTCCCAGGCAGCCTGAAAAGCCTTTCTTACAGCTTCACGCCCTTCGATCCGGTTGCCGCAAACCTGGTCGCCGGCCACGGTTTCGAAAACACAGTCGTCATGCATGAACGACATCAGGGCGTCAATGTCATGGTCATTCCATGCCTGGGAAAAGGCCTCAAGGGTCTGGATATTTACCGCGTTACTCATTTTGCATTCTCCTGCTTTGATATTTCAATCAAAGATAGAAGAAGTTTGCCTGCCGGTCTAGGTCCAGTTTCCGCACTTCGTTGAGTCCAGATCCAGCTGGACACAATGAGCCACAATTGCTCGGTTGTGCGCCAGTACAAAGCGACCGGGCATTGCAGCGTATCAGCCCGCCCACTGGCAGTGCATAAGGTGCACGCCAATTGTGCGCTGCGTTATTCCGGGGCAGCGCCAACAGACAGAAACAGGACAATGAACACGTATAAGTCCAGTCAGTCCAGCGTATCGCTCCAGATATTTTTTGCCCAGGAACGTGCATCTGTGCCCTCTTTTTCGGAAGGATGGGCGGACAGGCCACCCCCTTCGGCCGAGACCATGTCCATTTTTTCCGGGTCGTAACGGTAGACATTGGCCACATGCATGGCCGATGTATCGTCTACATAGCTATAGCAGGTATTGGCAAAGACAGGAAGCGGATCCGGTTGAACGTCGGCCAGTCGCGCAATCATGCTGCTGGCGCATACCTTGGCCTGGGAGTTGGCGATATGCGCCGACTTGGGCAGACCCGAATCGACAGAATCGCCCAGCAAATGCACACCAGGCACCTTGCGTGACTCATACGTCACAAAATCCACATCGCACCAGCGACCCTCGCCGTTGGATAACCCGGTAGCGAGCGCCAGCCGGCCCGCGGCCTGGGGCGGTATCACATTCAACACATCGGTCTTCCAGGTATCGAAGACTGTTTTGACGGTCCTGCTGTCAACATCAATGGCGGACAGCTCGCTGCCCGGCTGGTAGTCTATCAACCCTGCGTACTGCTCGGCCCAATTGCGCTCAAACAACGCACGCTTGGAAGTAATACCTGGGTTGGCATCCAGGACCAGCACCTTGCCTGTAGGGTTATGCTGTTTGAGATACCACGCCACCTGACAAGCCCGTTCGTAAGGCCCGGGAGGACAGCGATATGGTAGCGGCGGCACCGTGATGGCAAAAACGCCGCCCTTACGCATATGCTGCAGTTGCCGCCTCAGCGCCTGTGTTTGCGGACCGGCTTTCCAGGCATGAGGAACACGCGCTTTTGCCGCATCGGTCTGCCTCATAGGCAACTGCGAATAGTCAAAACTGATGCCGGGCGCCATAATCAGATAATCATAGGGTACCGCCCCGGCTGCAGTACGCACCAGCTTGCGGTCCGCGTCTACTGCCAGCACCGTTTCCTGGCGCACTGTCACACCATGCTTGCGAATCAGGTTGTCATAGGAGCGGGTAATCGCCGACAGCGGAACAGATCCGCCCAGCACCAGATTGCTGGTCGGGCAGGAAACGAACTGCGCATTTTGTTCAATCAGCGTGACCGGCAGTTGATATTCGCTCCACATGCGCAGGTATTTTGCCGCCGTCGCACCTGCAAAGCCCGCCCCCACAATGACAACACGCGCCTGCCGCAAACTGCGCGCAGCGCTCGCGCTCAACGGCCAGACTCCGGCGCCAAGCCAGGCGGCCCCCAAGGTATTGATAAATTCCCTGCGCTTCATCGTTCATATTCCATCTGTGTACTGAAATACCGCCAGTCATGATGCAGCCCTATTTCTATTTCAAGTGAAATAGACTTAGTACAGATGCTGCTCACCGGGGTTCTGGCAAGGCCGCGAAATACACGGCCAAACGGTCTATTTCATCTGTAGTCAAACCGCGGGCATGTTGCGTCATGACATCTGTGCCTGTCTTGCTGGTTCGAAACTCCCGCATGCGCGACAGAAACTGCGCCGAAGGCATTCCCGCCAAATTTGGTGTCTTTGAGACACTGACCCCGTTCGTACCATGGCAGGCCGCACAGGACGCGGCCAGAACACGAATATGCAGATCAGTCTGCGGTGCCTGTGCCATTGCCTGCGTGGCACCCAACAGCAATGCCAGTGCCCATAACCGGGTCGCGATGTCGGTCTCTGTCATCATTTTCAGCCCTATTGCCACTCCATTTTAGGAAACAACAAATTCACGTTGCGCGGATTGATGACATCAAAAAGCCGCCATTTATCCTTTTCCTGTGCTGCCGCGTGTTGCATCACTTCGCTCATATCCTGCCCCTTATCGATGCCCTGAGCAATATCGGACTGCAGTGTCAGCAAATAGCGTCGCTGCGCGTCCCAGGCCGCAGCCTGATCTTTCGGACTGGAACCATGGCCGGGCACCAGTCGCGCCACTGGTTTCTGTTTGATGGTATCTATCGCCTGGATCCAGCCTTTGACATCGCCATCAACGGAAGGGGTGCGTTCGGTGAACAGCAGATCGCCGGTCCAGAGCGTTTCCGTCTGTTCGTCAAGAACAGTCAGATCTGTGGTGCTGTGCGCGGGTCCCCAGCTTTGCAGCAACAGGGTTCGCCCGCCCAGGTCCAGCCGTTGCGGTTCGGAAATCTTGATGGTTGGCAGGACAACCGTGTTCTTGCCGCCGTCGGCACGCGCTGGCGCCTCGCGCAGATAGGCATCCTGGCTTTCATACATCGCCGCCGCCAGCTGGGCATGCCCGACAAACTGGATATTGCCGCCGGCAAACGCCGCATTTCCCAGAATATGATCGGGGTGAACGTGCGTATTGATGACGTAGCGGATCGGCAACGGGGTGGCCTTTGCCACGGCCTGCGCAAGCGAGCTGCCGATATCGAATGAGCCGCCTGTATCAATCACCGCCACTGCCTGTTTGCCAACCACGAATCCGATATTGGCAATATCACCATCGTAATCAACATCATCAAAATCCTGATACGCTCCCTGATGCACGTATACCCCGGGGGCCACTTCATGCATTTGCAGCGGTGCTGCGGTGGCTACGGCGCCGGTCACAGTCATCGTCCAAAACAGTGCGAACCGAAAAAAACCGGAACGCATTACTGCACCTTCACATCTGTTTCATGACGAAAGTGTTTACCGTCGCTGTCCTCTGCGAGGACCGTCAGTTTTCCACTTTTATCCGGCACGAAGAAGAACCGGAAATTCGGATCTTCGCTGATACCGATATACGTGTCCGCCTGCATGACCGGCTTATCGTTATAGCGGATGTCTATCTTCTTGATGAAATAGGCCGGACGAAAACCCTGAGTCATCAGGTCGCGCTGCAAACCTGTATTCATGGGATGGCGTATCATCAAACGTCCCTGCGCCGGTTTGCCCGCATGAACCGGATCGACAGCGGCCAGCTTCATTTGTCCGGCAGTCTGTCTGGCGGCGTCAGCATCGCCACCGACCGTGCCGCCACAACCGCCCGATGCCTTGACCGGCACTGCGTTGCGAAAATAGCGGCCATCGCTGGTTTCTGCGATAACATGAACGTAGTCATCTACTTCAAGCCGAATGCGGGTAGCAATGTCGACCTTGCCGCTTTCCGGCGTAAAGTGAAAGACAGCGGTCAACGGCACAGGATTTTCCGGGACAACCAGTGTCACACTCTTGATGTAGTCGTCCTTGGTTGCCGGATAGTCAATGGAAAACGCAAACGGCACCTGCGCGCCACTGGCGGCCCTTTTGGGCGCGGCGATATGAATAAAGGGGCCGTCCTCAAGCTTTTTTCCAGAAAAAAAACTGCTATTTACCTTATCCCAGGCAGGCGCATCGACTCCAGCCAGCGAGTGCGACGGCAGCGATATGATCATGACAGAACTGATCAGCATGACTGATTTGCGTAACATGTGAACCTCCTCAATGAACATGTTCCGTTCTCTGTACTTTACCGCGGCGTGATTGGCGCGCGAGGCATTTTTTATACTGTGATTTTGTTGCGGCTCTAAACGACCCTGGCAGACATGACTATAACAATATACATCTAATTGTCGGGCTGAGACGGGAACGCACAGATTGCAGGAAAAAGAGGAAAAGCAGCTGATATTTGCCCGGTGCGCTATTGTTGCCGCACGCCGGCCGGCGGTTGGATAAATAGCTGGTTTTCCCGGCAGAGGCTGCTATTTAAGACCGATGATGTTGCCTGGTCGCATGCAGGCGCAAGTTGCAATGCATACCTGATACATCAGGTGCGGCACCGTGCAAGCGCCTGGCCCATGGCCGATCAATGCAGCGATCCCCAGCGCTTGACCGACGGTTCTGCCTGCGCCCACAGCCAATACTGTCCGTTCTTGCAGACATCCAGCGTGTACCAGTGCTCGGCTGGTTTGCCGTCTATCGTGTCTTCTACCGAGAACAGGGCCTTTTTGCAGGTTGTCAGCGCATTGACTGACTCGCTCACAACGATTGTGCGACCCTTGTTGTTTCCGTATGGCACCGGCTGCTCAACTTTCCAGCGCCGTTCCTGCCCGGGTACACTCTGCGCAATTGCATTTGCAATTTCTTGCTGTTCTGCTGCACTGAACCGCTTCATTACATATTTGACACCGGCATCCACTGCAGCGTTAGTGGCAATCGCCACAGTCAGGCCCAGCGCAGGATTGCCCGTTACCGATGATGTCGCCGCACCGGCAGTCAGACCCGGTAGCGTCGCGACCAATGAACAACCGGCCAGACTGCCAGCGGCACAAACGCCAAGTGTGATTATTGCAAGATTGGCACGTAACCGCATTACTGCAAGGCTCCCCAGCGGCTGACTGCCGGCTCTGCCGTGGCCCATGCCCAGCGTGGTCCGTCCTTGCAGATCGAGGCCACATAAAACTCGTTACGGGGCATAGAATTTTCTTCACTGTCGACCGAATAGACAATTTCCTTGCATTCCAGCAGACCCTGGCTGATGGCACGACTGACCGTCACCCGACCCTGCTCATTGGGCTCCATAGGGATGGAATGAATCGACTTCCAGTTGGCCACCTCGCCTTCTTTAAGCTTGCCGGCCGCAGTGGCGATCACTTCCTGAGTATAGCCATGCATTTCTCGCTGCACGTATTGCACGGCAGAGCGGGTGGCCGCCTGGACGCCGACGCCAATACCGGTGGTAACCGCCGCGTTGTCTGTGACTTTTTGGGCAAGCGCGGCGCCGGCAATCCCGGCACCCGCCGAAGAGCCCTCCAGCACCAGCGATTGACAGCCCGCCAGCCCCATCACACACGACATAGCCAGCAGCTTGAGCGCGATGCAGTGGCGGCGCAGGATACCGGTGCGACCAGGGTGTGCCCCATCGCTACTGGGTGCATAAAACGAAAACATGTATAAAATATTTAATCTGCGCAAAATCATGCACTTATAAAGATTTGTTGATAAAGTGCATTATATTGGCATCGAACACCAATTGAACATCAAGAACCGTCAGGAAGTTGTAATCAGATGTTGATCCGGCTCATGCAATTTGAATCGGGCCGGCCGATGACAAGGCGCGTAGATCATCAGGGCTGGCCGTGGGCCTGAGCACCAGAGCGCTCAAGACAATACTCCCGGAACAACTGCAGCGAAGCCATATTCCTGTTGGCCATTGTGGCCATTACAATCCGCGAATCAACCTGGGCGCCGGCGATTTTCCTGAAAGCCACCCCCGGCGGGCTACTTTTACTGTAGATACTGGGCACAATGGATATACCCAATCCAGCCGCCACCAGCGCCAACGTCGTACTGTTTTCCCGCACCTGTTGCACGATTCTCGGAACGAACCCTGCCGCCGTCGCCAGGCTGGAAATATGCTCGAACAGCCCGCATCCGAGCGCACTGGGAAATAAAATAAAGTCCTCATCAGCCAGGCTGTCGATGTGCACAGGATCGGCCGCAACCGTTTGACTCTCTTGTCCTGCCGTAACCAGCATAAGCTCGTCATGCCACAATGCCATGGTCTGGATACTGCGCGGGGGCTGGAAATTGAGCGCAGGTCGCAAAAAACCAATATCAATTTCATTGTCGTTCAGCGCAATGATCTGCTCACCCGTAGACATATGCTGAAGATCAATTTCAATTCCTGGATAAAGACGCGTGAAGCCCTGGATCAGTTTGGGAAAATCTTCAAATAGCGGCACCGATGCCGTAAATGCCAACCGCAATTTTCCAACCTTGCCATCCAGCGTCCAGGCACACAGCTCTTTTGCACCGGCATAGCGCTCCAGAATGGCCAACGCCTCCCGATAAAACAAACGGCCTGCATGGGTCAGTGCAACTGAACGGCGCGTGCGGTCAAACAACTGAACATTCAGATCTTGTTCCAGCAATTTGATCTGCTGGCTCAGCGGGGGCTGGCTGATATGCAGACGCTGCGCAGCCTTGCTAAAGCTGAGCGTCTGGGCCACTGCCACAAAATAATTAAGTTGCCTGAAATCCATGTTATTCGAAAAACATATAAATAGAAGATTTAAATAGTATTAGACCATATAAGTCTGTTGACGGAAAATGCAATTGAGACAATTGTTCCCCGACCGTCGTTCTGACGATTTGCGGCACCATCGAAATAAAAAACCAGGAGATCTCACATGACTACCCCGAATCTGAGCAAGCGCATTTCACTTGCCATCACCACTGCGCTCTGTGTTACTGCCGCACCAGGCGCCCAGGCTGCCGAGTACCCGGAAAAACCCATCACTGTTGTGGTGCCCTATTCTCCCGGTGGCGGCGTAGACATTGTCACCCGCATCGTGACCAAAGCCATGACCGAAGATCTCAAACAACCAATCATTGTCGACAACCGCCCCGGTGGCGGGACTAATATCGGCATGGGCTACGCTGCCAGAGCCAAGCCGGATGGTTACACCCTGTACATGGCTTCCAATACCCTGACCACCAACAAAGCCCTGTATTCCAATCTGGACTTTGACCCCTCAACTGCATTCGCGCCCATTGGCAAAATCGGCGACGCGCCGCTGGTTGTCGTCGTTACCAAAGACTCGCCTTTCAATACGCTGGGCGACCTGGTGGAATATGGAAAACAGCATAGCGGCGAACTCACTTTCGGCACCGCCGGTACGGGCAGCTCAGGTCATATGGCAAGTGAATTGCTGCTGCGCAAAGGCGGATTCAAGGCATTGCATGTTCCTTATAAAGGTGGCTCTCCGGCCATTACCGATCTGCTTGGCGGACGCTTGTCATTCATGGCGATTAACCCGCTGGAAGTAATCTCCCACATCAAATCCGGCTCGCTGCGTCCCCTTGCTGTTCTCAACAGCAAGCCCACTGTGCTGCTGCCTGACCTGACCACCGCTGAACAGGCAGGAGTTCGGGATGTAGATGCCACTGTATGGTGGGGATTGGTTGCACCGGCCGGCACGCCCGATGCGGCCATACAGAAACTCAATGGCGCACTGAACAATGCACTGAAGAAAGAGGAAATCATTCAGAGTCTGGCCAAGTTGGGCGCCACACCCGCCGGCGGTACGCCCGCAGCGTTTGACGCGTTCCTGAAAAAAGATGCCGCGTCCATGGCCGAACTGGTCAAAAGCGCGAATATCAAAGTCGATTGATACCGTCAGTTAATTATTCAGCTCATTACGTTTTTTTACGAGAATCAAACATGCAACAGAAAACTGCACTGGTCATCAGTGCCCATGCCGCCGATTTTGTGTGGCGCGCCGGTGGGGCCGTCGCCCTTTACGCCAGCAGAGGCTGGAGCGTGCACATTTTGTGCCTGTCATTCGGAGAACGCGGGGAGTCGGCAAAAATCTGGAAAAACCCGAATATCACGCTGGACGCCGTCAAGCAGGCGCGTCGTGTAGAAGCAGAAAAAGCCGCAGCCATTCTGGGGGCAACGATCGAATTTCTGGATTGTGGCGACTATCCGCTACGGGTCAGCGATGATGTACTGTTTAGCATCGCCGACCGCTATCGGTCCCTGCGGCCGGAATTTGTACTGACCCACTCCTTTCGTGATCCGTATAACTTTGACCACCCCTTTGCCAATCATCTGGCCCTGGAAGCGCGCGTTATTGCGCAAGCGCACGGGCACAATCCCCAGGTCCCTGTCATTGGCGCACCCCCCGTATTTCTGTTCGAACCTCATCAGCCCGAGCAATGCGAATGGAAGCCCGAGCTATTCCTGGATATTTCATCTGTATGGGAAAAAAAATATGAAGCGTTCAAGACCATGGACGCCCAGGAGCACCTTTGGGAGTACTACACACGTGTGGGCCTGCAGCGCGGAGCGCAGGCATCACGCAACAGTGGTCAGAAAATCAACTATGCCGAAGCCTACCAGTGCGTGTACCCTCGCGTCTCGGACGCTTTCTGATTGCGGGCCTGCAGGAGAATACAAATGACGATGATCAACAGCAATTTTGACCGACCTACCGCAGAACAAATCAATGCAGCCAAAACCTTTGCCGCCTCTATCATGGCTGATGCAGCCGGTCGGCGCGGCGCACTGGATGGTCGTATTCAGCCACTTGCCTCGCATATGCAATTGTGTGGCCCGGCTTTCACGGTAGAGGTTCGCCCGGGCGACAACCTGATGATTCACGCGGCGCTGGTGCTGGCCCGCCCCGGCGATGTACTGGTGATAGATGGCCAGGCGGACACCCGCTGCGCCCTCATGGGCGAGCTCATGTGCAAGCATGCAGTGGCCGCGGGCCTGGCAGGCCTGGTCGTGGATGGCGCCATACGTGACCGCAGTGACCTGCGCGAAGGCAATTTTCCGGTGTTTGCCTGCGCCAGCAATCCCAATGGGCCGACCAAAAATCTTGCAGGTCGCATCGGCCATCCGGTGTCGGCTGGTGGCGTCACCGTCAATGCCGGCGACCTGGTCTGTGCGGACCAGGACGGCGTGCTGATTGTGCCGCGGCAGGATATTGATATCGTATTGGAAGGCGCACGAAAAAAGGTCCAGGTCGAACACAAACGCAGAGAGGATATCGCCAACGGCAATCTTGTCTACGACTGGCTGGAGCAGGCGCTCAAGAACGTGGGAGCCATTGCAGACGGTGACAGTCTGGCCTCGCTTATGGCACGGTTCGAGGAAAAATCCTGAGCCTACGGCAGCACGGGCGCATTATCCAGCGCGCCCGCCTCAATACGCTGGCGGATCGATCAATATCGGCATAAAGCGTGCCTGTTATTTTTTCATGTCCACAGTTGCAATAAGACCTTTAAAATAGTCAGACTGCTGTGCCATGAATTTGGCGAATGCGGGACCTTCCTGATATGACACGGCCAGATTGGCCTGAGCCATCCCTTCTTTGAATTTAGGATCTTCAACAATTTTCCTGCTGACATCGCGCAATTGAGCCACAACATTTTCAGGCGTGTTCTTAGGCACCCCCAAACCGCGCCATGTACCTACAGTCACGTTGACCCCGTCTTCCTTCAATGTCGGCACTTTCGCGTATTCTCCAGCTAGGCGCTCGTCTGTCATGACTCCCAGCATTTTCAGTTGGCCCGATCGTATATAGGAATTGACCTCCACCGGACTGACGACAATGGCCTGAACATGCCCACCAAGCAATGCAGTCACGCTGGGAGCAGCTCCCTGGAAAGAAATATTATTGAAGGTAATATGCTGGTCGCGTTCGATAGCGGCAGCCGCCAGATGCCAGATTGTGCCGACTCCGGCATTGCCCAGGGACACACCACCAGGATTATGCCTGGCCGCTTCGATCAGGTCCTGCACATTTTTCCACGGTGCGTCAGACTTCACAACGATCGTGCCCGGATCGCCGTTAAGCCGCGCAATCGGCATAAAATCCTGCTCTGTAAAAGGGATCATCTTCAAATGAGGCAGAATCGCCAACTCTGAAATAAGCACGGCAACCTTGTACCCATCCGGCTTTGCACGCCGGACCTCTCCCATGCCGATACCGCCGCCGGCACCAGGTTTGTTGCTAACGACAAACGGCTGTTTCATATATTTGGCTGACACCTCGGCGATAACCCTTGCCATCAAATCGGTACCGCCTCCCGGGGACGACGGCACGATCAGCTCCACCGGATGATCAGGATAGTCGGCCTGCGCCTGCCCGCCTGTCATGCCGACCACAGCCAGAATCATCAGTTTTATTGCATTTGTCCATTTCATTATTGTCTCCTTCGTGTTCGGGACGCGATGCGCCAAACGGCCGTGGCCTCCTGTGACCTGCCCCGCCTTTGAGTTCACCAAATCAAGTTGATACTTTCACTGGGCTGCGGTATCAAAACCCTTACAGGACGGCCAGCATGCCGCCGTCCACATAAATAATCTGACCGTTCACGTAGTCGGAAGCCCGTGAGGCCAGAAAGATCGCAGCGCCAGCCAGTTCCTCCGGCAAACCCCAACGGCCGGACGGCGTTCGGCTCTTGACCCAGCCATCGAATTGCGGATTGTTCAACAGCGCTTCGTTCATATCGGTTGCCATATATCCCGGACCAATGGCATTGATCTGAATCTTGTGCGCGGCCCATTCCGCCGTCATCGCGCGCGTCAGCATTTTGATGCCACCCTTGGAAACAGTGTAGGGCGCTACCGTCGCACGGGCGCACTCGCTGGTGAGCGAACCGATATTGATAATTTTTCCGCCCTCGCCACGGGCAATCATGCGTTTTGCCGCTTCACGCCCCACCAGAAAGGCACTGGTCAGATTGGTGTCGAGCACACGATGCCATTCAGCCGCCGCCAGCTCGGTCAACGGCTTCCTGAGCTGAATGCCCGCATTATTAATGAGGATATCAACTTTCCTGTTCTGGCGATCCAGTGACTCAAAGGCAGCGACCACCGCATGTTCATCAGCCACATCGAAGGCTAGTGTGTCGGCGCGAAACCCCCGGCCGGTGATCTGCTGTGCCGCCTGCTCAAGGCGATCTACGTGGGTGCCATTGAGGATGACATCGGCCCCATGTTCTGCCAGCGCCTGGACAAAGGCGAATCCCAGCCCGCGCGAAGAGCCGGTGACAAGCGCTGTCTTTCCATTTAAATTGAATAATTCAGACATGATTTCTTTTTCTCTAGTCTTATAGTGATTCCGGGGTGCTGACGCGAATCGTCAAATCTTCCCGCTCGAATACTTCGTCGCGTAGCTCCACGCCCAGGCCAGGTCCCTCCATCGGAAATACATAGCCGTTTTCAATACGCGGCACTGCGGTCACCAGCTCGTTGTACCAACCCTTATAAAAGGCGCGCACCGACTCCTGGATCAGCGTGTTGGGCTGACTGAATGAACAATGCACAGCGGCCGCAAAGCCCACCGGTCCGATGCAATCGTGCGGAGCAAATGGCCTATGCCAGGTCTCGGCAAGCGCAGCTATTTTGCGGCCCTCAGTCAATCCACCACTCCAGCACAGGTCGACCATCACCACATGCACGGCATCGCGCTCCAGCATATCCTTGTATGGATAACGGGAACCCAGCGTTTCGCTCGCGCACACCCACACCGGCGTAGACCGTGCATATTCGGCCAATGCCTGCGGCGAATTCATGCGAATGGGATCCTCATACCAGCGTGGCGCATATGGTTCTATGGCACGCGCGATTTCCTTGGCGGCGGGCAAATTCCACAAGGAATGAAACTCCACCATAATGTCCATTTTGTCGCCAACCGCCTTGCGAATTTTTTCAAACGGCTCCAGCGATTTTTTCATCTGCCGGGCATTAATGAACAAGCCCTTGTTCTCAATCGCCGGTGGATCGAACGGCCAGATTTTCATGGCGGTGATGCCCTGCTCAAGCAGGTCCAGCGCCAGTTCATCTGCACGATTCATGAAACCATCCAGATCTTCATAAGGACCTTCCTGTCCTTTGTTGATCTGCCAGTTGGACACCGGCTTGATATTTTTCGATCTCACATAGTTGTAGCCGGCGCAAGTGTTGTACACCCTGATTTTGTCGTGGCATAGCCCGCCGAGCATTTGGTGCACAGGCTGGTTACATACTTTGCCAAACAGATCCCAAAGCGCTATATCGATCGCCGACGCCGCACGATATTCCGCCCCGGTAGACGATTGCGCCATGGGCAGGTTCAGCATTTCCTTATGCAAGGCTTCAATATGTAATGGGTTCTGCCCCAGCAAACGGATGGCCAGCGTCTCATGTATGTGCGCTTCTACTGCCCCGGCGCCGTAGAACGTTTCGCCCAGCCCCACCACGCCGCTGTCGGTATGGATGCGCACCCAAATGACGTTGAAAAATTCCTGCGTACGCAGTGTTTCAATTTTGGTTATTTTCATGAGAATTGGTCACCATTGACTTATTTACACTGGCATGCAAATCGTTTTCCGCACGCTCGATAATTTCCAGGACGGCCTGTTCCGCCTGCACAGGATCGCGTGCAGCAATAGCCGAAAGCAGTGCCTCGTGCAACGGCTGGGAACGGGCTGGTCCGTCGGGCACCTGTATGCATAAATCAAAGCTGACTTCAAGAATCACATTGATTGCCTGCTGCATTTGACGCAGAAACTGGTTATGACAAGCATCCAGAATGGCGCCATGGAAAGCCAGATCTGCCGGCACATACTCGCCCTTGCCATTAATTGCATTTGCCATGGCATCCAAATGATGACGCATAAGCGCAAGGTCTTCGGCGCTGGCCCGTTGCGCAGCATACCGAACCGCGGCCGGCTCAATCACGCGTCGCAGCTCCATCAGATCGGCAATATACTTTTCATCGATCATGCCCGTGCTGGCGCGCCAGACAACAACCTTGGGATCAAATAGCTGCCAGTTTTCCGATGATTGCACCAGTGTGCCAGTACGGCGACGCACCGACACCAGGCCGCGCGCGCTAAGTGACTTGACCGCTTCCCGTATGACAATGCGGCTTACACCCAGCAGCTCGCACAGGTCCGGCTCCGGCGGCAGCACTGCCCCGGCGGGATAAACCCCTGTGCAGATATCTGCGCCCAGGCGGTTCAGAACGTCATCGTGTATTGTTTGTCTAGGTATCATGATCACAATCATAATACGTATGATGATTGAAATATATAGTAATTACCCTGATTCGAGCGAATTTGGCATTCCACAGATGGCTCTGTTGCGATAGATGTCGCAAGAAATGGTTGCCACAATAAGCTGTTGGGGTATCTTGAACGCTTCAGCAATTCCCGCGCAAAGACAGACCTGGCCCGCTCAATGCAAGAACATCAGTATTGGCAAGCGCTTTTCAACGTTTGGCCTGCGTCCCTGGAGCATTCAATATAGCGTATCGCGCTGGCGTTGCGGCAACTCACGATCATATTTTTCACCGTCAATCTGCGCGTGGGTCAGGCCCGCCAGCATCGTGCCTGCTGTTGGCACATTCAATTGGTCTCGTTCCGGCGCCGGATTCCACAAACCGGAGCGCTGAATGGCGCGGGCACACTGAAAAAAGACTCGCTCCACTTTCATGACAATCACGCATTGCGGCGGCTTGTCACGCATGGCCAGGCGTTGCAGCAATGGCGGCGCGACACTGATGTGCGCGGTACCATTGACCCGCAGCATTTCTCCCATGCCGGGAACCAGAAACAGGACGGCCAAGCGTGGATCGGCGAGCAAATTGCGCAAGCTGTCGATGCGATTGTTACCCCGCCTTTCAGGCAGCAACAGCGTGCGTTCATCTTCAATCTGGACAAACCCGGCAGGATCGCCACGCGGAGACGCATCCAGTCCGTCCGGGCCGCTGGTGGCCAGAATGGCAAATGGAGAGGCCTCGATCAGCGGCCGGTACAATGGATGTATATGATCCACTTCCTTTTTCAGTGACGCCTCGCCCGGCGTACCAAACAAAGTGGCCAGTTGCTCTATGGTGCCAATGTGGTGGGGATCATGAAAGGTCATCGGCAGGCTCTCCGGAAAAACAGTACGCAAAAGAAAACAAAGTCCTACTATACTACGCCTTTAAGGTTGCCTTCCTGTGACGACACACCTGGCAGCCCGCCATGGCCGCAAAGGCAGCCATTTATCTTCAAAAATAACAAATGAGATAACAGCAGACTCCTGTAACAACGCGAGCTGCTGGCGGCAAAAAATATGCGCCATGCCGTTACCCTGCCATATGCAATTAATCGGATAAGGCGTATGCTTTGCTGTGTATCGTCGGCGGCGGCGATCATTTTCAAGGAGACTCTCATGAACAAAGCATTACTGTCCTGCATATTGGCCCTGGCCGGTGCGGGATTTGTCAGCAGCGCAGCCCTGGCAGCGGAACCACCGGTCAAAACAGAAAATGGCATGCTGGTCGACAGCAAAGGCATGACGCTATACACCTTTGACAAGGACAAAGAAACCCCCGGGAAAAGTGCATGCTCAGGTCAATGTGCAGACAACTGGCCACCGCTGATGGCCACTGCAGAAGATAAAAAATCGGGCGATTACGATGTGATCAAACGCGATGGCGACCAGTCACAATGGACCTACAAGGGACAGCCTCTATACCTGTTCAAGAAAGACAGTAAACCGGGCGACATGACCGGCGATGGCGTCAAAGACGTCTGGCACGTCATCAAACCGTAGTTGTGATCAGTGGATACCGGCAATTGATCAGCCCAACGCGGTATCCAAAAACATCATGACAGCAAACCCCGCCATCAATCCGATGGTGGCAAAAGTCTGGTGGCCATTGCGATGCGTTTCCGGTATAACCTCATGGGATACTACAAATATCATTGCACCGGCTGCCAGCCCAAGACTCATTGGATAAGCCACAGCCATACCGCTGGACATCCCCACCCCCACAATCGCACCAAGCGGTTCCATCACACCGGAAGCGACGGCAAGCAACACTGCCCGCCCTACCGGCATTCCGATAGCCCGCAGGGCAAGGGCCACGGCCAGGCCTTCCGGAATGTCCTGAATGGCAATCGCCGTTGTCAGGGGCAACCCGACCGTCATATCGGATTTGGAAAAACTCACCCCGATGGCCATGCCCTCAGGTAAATTGTGCAAAACAATGGCCAGCACGAAGAGCCAAACGCCGTTAAGACGTTTATACTCGGGCCCCTGCGCGCCCAGCTCCTGGTGCATATGCGGCGTGAAATAATCCAGTCCCAGCATCAGCAGCACACCAAAGGCCAGTCCCAGCACAACCACAGCAGAACCCAGCAGCGCACTGCCGGTGATTTCCTGGGCTGCCTCCAGTCCAGGCAGCAACAGTGAAAATGAGCTGGCCGCGAGCATCATGCCAGCAGCGAACCCCAGCATCGTATCCTGGGTACGAACCGGGATGCTGCGCAAACCGAATGCAGCCAACGCACCCAGCGCGGTGGCACCGAATCCGGCAAAACCCCCGATCAGCGCATATTCAAAGGCCGTATCGTCAACCGAGGTCAAGGCCCGATAGGTGCCGGCCAGCAGCAACACCAGCAAGCACGCTCCGGCAAGCAGCAGACCGGTTGTGACACGCGGGTTATTACGGGCCTGTAGTATCCAGGCCTGCCATAAAGACTGTTGAGCGACATCATTCGTATTCATTTTTACCCTAATATCTGGAAATCGGATGCAGGCAATCATACACATAGTATCAAAATGACATCTGCCATTTAAATTTATCGCAACTACGATGTGCGAAACTCTGGCATTTACAAATTCAGAGACCGGAGCCTGATCATGGCCACCAGACCAAATTTCGACCACGCCTGGAACACCTTTGCGCAGATCAAAAAACCAGGCAGAATGGTGGGCGAGATGATCGGCGGCAAGGTCCAATTCAATACCCACAGTCTGATTTCGTCATGCCTGCCCCATCCGCATGAGCTATGTACTCAACCGCAGCAGCATTCCTGTTCCTTCGGACGCCGTCGGCTATGCAGCCAGCAGCGGCGCCGATGGTCAATGGCATATGTCGCGCGTCATCGACAGGATCCATTTTCGGAAAAGTACATTCTGCAAGGCGGACATCGTCAACAATCACGCTCCCACACCGGCTCAACTTGTCGGCAAGAGGGGGCTGCTTGTGTCCCGGGGCCATGACCGGGATGATTGGCCATGTCACACTATGGAACGGCACACGGAGCGCCGACTCTTGCCATTTGTATGCCGATCCGAACAATGGAACCTTTGTTCCTGAAAAGGCCTGCCTGTGGGAATTGAAATGAACCGCAGACGATTCTTTGCAGCGACACAGTGCGCCATCGGCATCATGACGGGCGGCATGCCATACCCCCTGAGTTGAACTTACACACAGCTGTCATACTGGTCCTATATTCTTGCGGCTTTCCAACTTCACGCAGGAAGCACTCCATGACATTCCGATACCGTTTTTCGGCGCTGGCACTGGCGCTCGCTCTGGCCACAGCCAGCAGCATGGCACAGGCACAGACCGAAGTGCCTGCCGTTCTCGAAGGGCACGCCATATTGCCGGCCAACAGCACCATTGCAGCACCGGATAATGCCCCGGAAGATCTCAAAACGGCGGGCAAATACACCTCGCGCCAACGCGTTGACAAGCCGGCATCCGTCATGGGCAAATCAAACGGTCGCGAGACCGGCATCAGCCTGCCGATCTCCGGCCAGCCCCTGCAGGGCCACTCCGGCATTCAGGTAATGAAAGACGGTAGTGTCTGGATCCTGACCGATAACGGCTCCGGCAACAAAGCGAATTCGCCGGACTCCATGTTGTATCTGAATCAATACACCATCGATTGGAAGTCTGGTCAATTCAAGCACCTCAAATCCGTGTTTCTGAGCGATCCTGACAAGAAAGTACCCTTTCGTATTGTGCACGAAGGTACGCCGCAACGCTATCTGACCGGTTCCGACTTTGATACGGAAAGCTTTCAGATTATCGACAATACGTTGTGGATGGGCGAGGAATTCGGCCCGTTTCTCATCAAAGCAGATCTTGACGGCAAGGTTCAGGCTATCTTCGAAACAGAAGTTGACGGTCGTAAAATTCAATCGCCCGACAATTATCTGGTTGCTACGCCCGGCGCGCCCGGGGAAAGCTATCAAGACGTCAATCTGAAACGCTCCAAGGGATTCGAGGGGATGGCTGCCTCATCCGATGGCAAATATCTGTATCCCTTGCTGGAAGGTCCGGTCTGGGATGAAAACCAGAAAACCTGGGAATCGGCCGATGGCAAGACCGTGCTGCGCGTACTGGAGTTTGATGTTGCTGCTGAAAAATGGACCGGCCGCTCCTGGTTATATCCTTTGGAGGCGGCACATCACGCCATTGGCGACTTCAATATGATCGACGCCACTACAGGCCTGGTCATCGAACGGGACAATGGCGAAGGTACACCGGACAAGGCGTGCAAGCAAGGCCAGGATCCGCAAGCCTGCTTTGCCGATCTGCCCAAATTCAAACGTGTTTACAAAGTCCAGTTCGGACCCGAGAATGCAGGCAAGCCGGTACGAAAAGTGGCATACATTGATCTGCTGAATATTGCCGATCCATCCAGGGTGGCACGCAAGCCCCTGACCAACGGCGTGCTGCAGTTCCCGTTCTTTACCATCGAGAATGTTGATATCGTTGACGGCGAACATATCGTTGTGGGCAACGACAACAACTTCCCATTTTCTTCCAGCCGCGAGCCCAACAAGCAGGATGACAATGAGCTCATCCTGCTGAAAACCCCCGAACTGTTGCAGGCCAAATAACCGGTCCGATACAGGCGTAGCCAGGCCGGTCAACACTCACGACGGCCGGCTTTTATCTGCCTGTCCTGGTGTTTTTCTACTAGAATGAAACAAAGTTCGTTTTATTTCAACTGAAACACCAGGAAATTACGATGCAAATACCGGAACACAGGATCATCATAGTAGGTGGCGGCGCCGGCGGCCTGGAACTGGCAGCCAAGCTTGGACGTAAATTCGGTCCTCGACACATTTTTCTGGTAGATGCAGGCGTGTTCCATATATGGAAGCCGTCGCTGCATGAAGTGGCATCGGGTACACTGGATATTCACCGTGAAGGGCTCTCATATGCCATGCTGGCCAAGGACCACGGATTCACATTCGTACCGGGCGAAATGGACGGCATCGACCGGCAGGCCCGCAGCATTCATGTAAAACCGGTCTACAACGAAGGCGAAGAAGTATTTGCAGCCAGAGACCTGTCTTATGACACCCTCGTGCTCGCCGTCGGCAGCCGCTCGAATTTCTTTAATACGCCGGGGGCCGAAGAGTACGCCACCGCGCTGGACTCCACCGAACAGGCCGAAAAATTTCGCCTGAAATTTTTGCGCGAGCTGGTTGCCGCCGATCAGCGAAAAAAAGCCGACCCGGGGCACTCTCTGAATATTGCCATTGTTGGTGGCGGCGCAACCGGTGTCGAGCTGGCGGCAGAACTGCTGGAGGCAGGAAAGAATCTGGGGTTCTATGGCATCAACGAACTGAATCCCGAAGAAGATATTCACATCACACTGCTCGAAGGCAGCCCCCGCATACTTGCGGCCCTTCCCGAAAAAACATCGGCGGCAGCCACCAAACTGCTCAAGGAACGCGGCATTACCGTCAAGACATCGGTGCTGGTGGCGTCTGTACAGGAAAAAAGCCTGACCGACTCCAACGACAACCGGTATCCGGCCGACCTGACGGTATGGGCAGCGGGCATCAAGGCGCCAGCCTTTCTGACGGAACTGGGCCTGGAAACCAATAAAATCAACCAGGTTATTGCCGACACAACCTTGCGCACCAGCGACCCGGCGATCTATGCCATGGGCGACTGTGCCCAGGTCGAATGGGAGCAGGGCCGCTATCTGCCGGCCCGGGCGCAAGTGGCCCACCAGCAGGCAGACTATCTGATCGGCGAACTATCGGCCCGTATCAACGGCACGGCCAGCAGCGGCAAGCCGTTTGTGTTCAAGGATTACGGGTCGCTGATCTCCCTGGGTCATAACAAGGGCGTGGGTAGCCTGATGGGCGTGCTGACCGGCAAAAGCCTTTTTGTAGAGGGTCTGCTGGCACGCCTGATGTACATGAGCCTGCATTTGATGCATCACATGGCGATTCTGGGTATCGCCCGTACCGGTGCGGTCGCCCTGGGTCGCCTGCTGCTAAAACGCAGCACACCCAAAGTCAAGCTGCACTAACTGTTTCGCGGCGGCTGCCATAGCGGCTCCGCTTATGCCGGACGATAGGCCCGCTCCAGTATGGTGGTCGCATCTGTATAGATGGAAGCACCGAACACACCTGCACTTTCTTCGAAACGTGCGCGTACAAACGCCTCTGCCAGCCACGCAGGTGCATGCCGATAAAGCAGTGTGGCCTGCACCAGCAGCACCAGGCGTTGCGTGATCTCGCGTGCCCTCGATTGCAGCACGTCCCCCGATGCCGACAGCCATTGCTTCAGTTGTGCCATGGCCTGCGACAGCACCGGGTCGGCACGGCAATCGTTGGCAAGGTGTTCCAGCAACAGCGCCGCCCCATCAGGGTCCCGCGAAAGCGCCCGCAAAACATCAAGGCACATCACATTGCCAGAGCCCTCCCAGATGGAATTGACGGGGGCTTCACGCAGCAGCCGCGCCAGCGGCGCATCTTCGATGTAACCATTGCCGCCCCATACCTCCATGCATTCTGCAATGGCCGCAATACTGCGCTTGCAGACCCAGAACTTGGCTGCGGGCGCTACGATACGCAAAAATGCTTTCTGTACAGGGTCAGTCTGTTGTGTCACCGCATGGGCCAACGCCATGCCGAGCCACAGCGCAGCTTCGCTCTCAATGGCCAGATCGCACAGCACCGACTGCATCAGTGGCTGATCTGCCAGCCGTTTGCCAAATGCCATGCGATAGCGAGTGTGATGCATGGCCTGCACCAGTCCCTGGCGCAACAGCCCGGCACTACCAAGCACGCAATCGAGCCGCGTCTGATTGACCATGCGCAAGATGGTAGGAATGCCCGCCCCCTGCTCACCCACCCGTAACGCCCAGGCACCATCAAACGTTACTTCCGCGCTGGCGTTGGAACGGTTCCCCAGCTTGTTTTTCAGCCTCTGGATATGCACGGTATTCATGCTGCCATCCGGTCTCCAGCGCGGTAGATAAAAGCAGCTCAGTTGCTCCTGTTCATAGGCCAGCACCAGATGCGCATCCGACATGGGAGAGGAAAAAAACCATTTGTGCCCATGCAGTTCATAGACCGGCTCTGAGTGACCGATGGCCACGGCACGCGTGGTATTGCTGCGCACATCGGATCCGCCCTGCCTCTCGGTCATGCCCATGCCGATCATCATGCTGCGCTTTTGGGAAACAGGGGCATTGGCGCCGTCATAATCACGACTGTACAGCAGCGGCGCCAGTTGCCCGAGCAAAGGCTGATCCTGCAACGCCGCAACCGCGGCAAAAGTCATGGTGATCGGGCACAGGCTGCCGGCTTCGGTTTGCGCATGCAAATAAAACAGTGCCGCACGCCGCACATGCTGACCGTCCTGCCACGCGGCAGAATGCACGCCCATATCGAACAACATCGTCAACAGCGAATGCCAGGCAGGGTCGAACGTAATCAAATCCTGTCGCTCGCCAGTGCGGGTAAAGATGGCCGCCTGCGGTCCGTTTATATTGGCAAGCTGCGCCAGCTGCAAAACGTGCTTTGAGCCCAGGCGCTCGCCATAGCTCTGGCACGCTTGTTTCGCGTCTGCAGCAGAGAAAACATCCAGCGCCTCGCTCAGCGCCGGATCACAACTGAATAGATTATAGCCTTCGAGATCCGGAACCTGATTGTCCGGCGTAGTGAATGTCGTGGTGACCATGTGAGCCTCCGTAAGCAAGTGGATCCAAGACACAGCCTGCTTATCACTGCTGTCATGGCCTGATATACGGCCAAGTTTGACGGCTTGTTAGTACGATTTGATATTACGGCCAGGTATCGTGGCCTGTATTACGACTTCGTGCCGTGACCAGCGCCTGCTCTCACCAATCGCTAATGTGGTCTGATATCGCGCAACAGCCAGAGACAGGAAGCAGATGCACCTGCAGATTTACTGTAGCACACCTGCCCACCGCCGGGAATACATTAAGCTTAGCCTCCCTGTGCCAGCCTTTCAATAATGGGGCAATCAGGCCGATTGTCACCGTGGCAATGATCCGCCAGATAGGCCAGCTCATCGCGTATGGAATGCAATTTGGCAATGTCTTCATCCAGCTCGTCAATATATTGGCGCGCCAGCTGGCGCACATCGGCGCTGTGCCGCGAGGTATCCTCCCATAAGCCAATCAGAGTTTTGATGCGTTCAAGTGAAAATCCCAGTTCCCGAGCCCGCCGAATGAAGGTGAGCATGCGCTGGTCCTGAGCCGTGTATTGCCTGTAACCCGCATCGCTGCGGTTGACTGCATGAATTAAGCCGATTTTTTCATAATAGCGAATCATCTTGGCGCTCACACCGGTGGCAGCCGATACTTCTCCGATATTCATTTCATTCTCCCTGAGCATTTTCATTCAGGCGGCAAAACGACGCAGCCGCAATGCATTGGTGATTACGAATACGCTGGAAAGCGCCATGGCGCCTGCAGCAAAAATGGGCGATAACAGCATTCCATTGAATGGATACAGCAAACCTGCCGCGACCGGGATCAGCGCCGCATTGTAGGCAAACGCCCAGAACAGGTTCTGCCGGATATTGCGCATGGTCGCCCGCGACATGGCAATCGCGCCAGACACATGAGTCAGATCGCCAGACATCAGCACCACATCTGCCGACTCCATCGCAATATCGGTCCCCGACCCAATGGCGATCCCAACGTCGGCAACCGCCAGTGCAGGTGCATCGTTAATGCCGTCACCGACAAAGGCGACCGGCCCATGGGTTTGCTGCAGCCGCCTGACGGTATCGGCCTTGGCGTCGGGCATCACTTCTGCAACTACTTCATCGATATTCAACTGTCGGGCAATCGCCTGCGCCGTACGCTGGTTGTCGCCACTGACCATGACCACCTTGAGCCCCTGTTCATGCAAGGCTGCAATCGCTTCAGGTGTCGTATCGCGAATACTGTCGGCAACCGTGATGACGGCCGCCAGTTTGTCGTCGATCGCAACATAAAGCGGCGTCTTGCCCTCATCGGCCAGTTTGCCGGCAATTGACGAAAAAACCGCCGGATCCAGCTTGTGCTGAGTCATCAGCCGGTCCGAGCCGATCAGAATCTGTCTTGCATCTACCTCGGCGCGAAGGCCGAGCCCGGTCAGGGACTCGAAATTGTGGACCGGCGCAATGGCCAGGTTCCGTTTCTCTGCAGCGGCGACAATGGCGCGCGCAATGGGATGCTCGGAACGGCTTTCGGCAGCAGCCACCAGTGCCAGCACCTGGTCACGCTCAAACCCTTCGGCCACGGTCAGATCGGCCAGCTCCGGATAACCGCGGGTCAGCGTGCCGGTTTTATCGACCGCAACCACCCGCACATCCATCAATGTTTGCAGCGCTTCGCCTTGTCGGAACAGGATACCCAGTTGCGCTGCGCGACCCGTACCCACCATGATAGAAGTAGGCGTTGCCAGGCCCATCGCGCAGGGGCAGGCAATGATCAGCACGGCGACCGCATTGACCAGCGCAAACCCCAGCGCCGGTTGCGGTCCGAATATCAGCCATATTACAAATGTGATCAACGCAATCAGCATGACCGCCGGAACAAACCACATGGTAATGCGATCGACCATGGTCTGGATCGGCAGTTTTGCGCCCTGCGCCTGTTCAACCATGCGGATAATCTGCGACAGCACGGTGTCTGCGCCGACACCGGTGGCACGCAAACTCAAGGCGCCGTTCTGGTTCACCGTGCCCGCCACAACGGTTGCGCCGGGCGTTTTTTCAACGGGCATCGGCTCGCCGCTGATCATGGATTCGTCTACAAAACTATTGCCATCTGTCACTAGTCCGTCGACAGGAATACGCTCGCCGGGACGCAATTGGATCAGATCGCCTACCACCACCTCTTCGATGGCGATTTCGCTCACCTGCTCGCCGCGCTGTACCCGGGCCGTTTTCGCCCGCAGTCCGGCCAGCCGTCTGATGGCCTCCGATGTATTGCCCTTGGCCCGTGCCTCAAGATAACGCCCAAGCAGCACCAGCGCGACAATCACCGCCGCCGCTTCGTAGTAAACATTCACGGTGCCGCTGGGCAGCCAGGCAGGAACGAAGGTAGCTACCACCGAGTACAGATAGGCAGCGGTGGTGCCCACGGCGACCAGAGAATTCATGTCGGGCGTCAGGCGCAGCAGGGCAGCAATCCCCTTGACGAAAAAACGTCGTCCCGGACCCGCCAGCACAGCGCTGGTCAGAATGAACTGTAGATACCAGCTGTTCTGCGAGCCAATGGTTTCTGCCACAAAATGGTGGAATGCCGGTATTGCGTGGGCACCCATTTCAAGAATAAACACCGGCAGCGCCAGTAGCACCGCCAACAACAGATCGCGCTTGAGCTCAAGCCTGTCGGCTTCGCGCCGGACTGCTTCTGTATTACTGCTTTGCGCAGGATTGCTGACCACCTGCGCCTCGTAGCCGGCACGCACCACGGCCTGGGTCAGCAAAGTGCTGTCCAGGTCCAGCGGCGCACGCACCTGCGCCCTTTCGGTGGCCAGGTTGACACTGGCTGACTGCACGCCCTGCACGGCAGACAGGGCGTTCTCAACATGCCGCACGCAGGAAGCGCAGGTCATGCCAGCCACCGACAATTCTATCAACCGGCTTTTGTTTTCTGCCCTGGGGGCGGGGTGGCCCGCCACACCGCGGGATAGGGTTGTAGAGCTCATGATTTGCGTCCTTTCGAAGAAAAACCGCCGCTTTTGAGTGCATTCGGGCCGATAGTGGCATCGCCCCGGCCAGCGCGGCACGGGTCTGTCAACGCGGTCGACCGAGCAATAATGACGGCGCGAACAGTTTACGTTCTTCAATGTAAAGCTTACCATGATGGGAAGGTCAAGCGCCTAGTGATCATGTCGATCTCAGGGTCAAATCCGGTACGAGCTCATTCCGGCAGACAATCATAACGTCCATATGGCGCCGGCTCGGCAATATGGGTAAACTGACGCCTTCCCTACTTTTACCGGACCTCACCGCCATGGATCTGCCTAATCACCAACTTACCATGACAGTATTGATGACGCCTGACATGGCCAATTTCTCGGGCAACGTCCACGGCGGCACCATTCTGAAGCTGCTTGACCAGGCCGCGTATGCCTGTGCCAGCCGGTATGCCGGCCGCTATGTCGTCACGCTTTCAGTTGATCAGGTCATGTTCCGCCAGCCTATCCACGTTGGGGAACTGGTCACTTTTCTGGCTTCAGTGAACTACACCGGTAACACTTCAATGGAAATCGGCATCAAGGTAGTGACCGAAAACATCCGCAGCAAGCAGATTCGCCACGCCAATAGCTGTTTTTTTACCATGGTCGCCGTTGATGACAACGGCAACCCCGTTCAGATTCCAGCGTTGACCCCCGACAATGACCTGGATCGTTGTCGTTATGAAGCGGCAAAAATGCGGCGTTCGCTGCGCCAGGAACTCGAGGCGCGCTATGGGGAAATCAGGGCTACCGCCGGCGCCTGATAAAATAATGAAATATATCAATAATTTAGCTTGACACGTTCAGAAAGCACTGCTAATATAGCAGGCTACCATGACGTATTTGTATTGGTAATTTGAACAGTAGTATTTGAACAGCAGCATTTTTTGCAAATTATTTTTGGCAATCATTCTGTTACTCGTCATTTGAAATATCAGTCGTTTGAAATTCTGGCGGCCTGCAAACAATAACCCGCGTATAAAAAAACCGGGCATAACTCAGCAGGCCGGAACCCCTACCGGTACCGCAATTTCATTAGCGACATTCACGCGACCAGTAATCCTGATGCCAGATTCATACTGAATAATTATTCTTACTAAGTTTGCGGGTCTTTCTCACGACACCGCAACGCGAGACAGAACTCCATATCGTCATTGTTAAATTGCTTGTGTCATCGGCCTCGCCATACCAATTGCGGCTGCCGCCACATGCACACCCTTAACAAATTGATGCGCCTGTATTCTCATACTTACAACGAAACGCCGGCGCAATCATGATTCTGCAATAAATTTCGGCTACGCTATGCATAGCTGAACCGGATTATCTCCGGCGCAGAAAATCAAAAACAATAATCTCATAATAAAGGAAACTACAATGAAATTACTAACACGCTTCCGCCAGGAATTTGGCACACAGAACAATAACAACAATCAGCAGCACCCTGCTGTCAACACACCGGTTAAACCCACCGGCTTCAAGCTGGGTATGGCAATGAACCAGTCGCAATTTCGCATGCACTCTGAAAAATAATCTCTGCGGTTGCCGCTCACCGCGGCGCCAGCAGTTGATCTGAAACTCAAAACCCGCTTCCGGTAATGAAACCGGACAGCGGGTTTTTTTAAGAATTGCCGTCTTTACGGCGCCAAAGCTTATTACTTAACTGCGTACAGGTACAGCTCTACGCGACGGTTCTGGGCGCGGCCCTGCACGGTCGCATTGTCTGCGATCGGATCGTTGGGACCACGACCTTCAATGCTCATACGGCTGGAATTGACGCCTTTGCCGCCCAGATAATTGACCACGCTTTGCGCGCGATTCACAGAAAGCTGTTGATTGAATGCCATTTTGCCGGTGCTGTCGGTATGGCCTACAGATTTAAGACGCAGTTGCTGGCTTTCGTTCATTGATTGGGCCAGGGCATCCAGCACAGGGAACAGCGCAGGTTTCAGATCATACTTCGCTGTATCGAAGGTTGCACCTTCGGGAATATTAACTTTGAGGCTGCCGTCGGGCATTTTGGTGGTGGAAATGCCCAGCTCTTTGCCGCCGGCGTCATTCACGCGACCCACGATGCGGTCCCAGTTATAGCCAACAATGGCGCCACCGATAGCACCAATACCGGCGCCGATACCCGCACTTTTGGAAGAATCCCCTATCAGCGCGCCCAGACCGGCACCCAATGCGGCGCCAACACCAGTGCCTGCTGCCGTATTGCCGCCTTGCGTAGCACATCCGGCCAGCATTGCGCCGGCTACCAGCACTGCCGCGATTCGAGTTTGACGAATAATCATTGACTTCTCCTTGTTGGATTTGTTTGCTGTACTAAAAAATCTGAATAACCAGTTTGAAAATCAGCCACACCACATATCCTGAGCCACATTCAGACCGGACCGCAGCCCGGGGGAATTCTGTCCAAGGACAGCCGCAATTATCACGATCTGCCCGTGGAACGGGGCTGATAAATAGTGACAACCTTGATGGTGTCAATACAATAACCGAGCAATCGCCAAAGCGCAAGTAATCATCGGAGCGTTGATATATCCGGGCAAACCCTTTGATGCAGCAGCATTACCAACTTGCAATCGGGCTGGGTGGCCAGGCGAAATGTGATCTGTTCGAATTGCCGGATACCCAATTGCGGGTGATTGAATTCCCTTAGGCCACCTTCGCGTTCGACAACCACCTGGCGTGCCCACCAATGGCTGAAGACAGAACTGCCGGCCAGCAGATCATCAATCAGACTGGAGGTCTCACCATCATCCAGATAAGCGCCGATATCTGCGCGAAACTCCGCCACCACCCGATTGGCGCGCGTTTCCCAGTCCACCACAATGTCCGGCGCCTGTGCGTCCAGGAAAATAAAACGCAGCAGATTGGGCTGCGCCTGTGCACTCATCCATCCGGCAAACACCTGGTCCAGTGCAGCGTTAAACGCCAACACGTCCCAGTGCCGGTCCAGAATGTACGCCGGCGCATTGATACTCTCGACGCAGGCCTGCAGCGAAGCCGTCGGCGCCGAGACGACAGCGCTATCATGATCAGGATCGCTGACGTCGGCCAGTTCAAACAGATAAGCACGCTCTGCCCTGGTCATTTGCAACACGGTGGCCAGGCGCGCCCATACGGTCGCCGACACCGACACATCGCGCCCCTGCTCAATCCAGGTGTACCAGGTAACGCTGATATCACAAAGCTGGGCCACTTCTTCGCGACGCAGACCGGGGGTGCGGCGACGCTGACCACCGGCAATACCGGCCTGTTGCGGCGTTACGCGATCACGAACGCTGCGTACAAATGCACCCAGCGCCTGCTTGCGAAATGCTCCGTGTTTGTCAGCCATACTACTCCTGCCTGATGATGCATTCAGCGCTGCGTTTACCCCAGTACGCTCATGAGCGAACGACGAACCTCTTCTTCAGGCAATCCACTGCGCGCAATATAGTCCTGCAACTGATCTTGGCCTATCGTCCCCACATTGAAATAGCTCGAATCCGGATGGCTCAGATAAAAACCCGACACACTGGATGCCGGGAACATGGCCATGCCATCGGTCAGATACATGCCAATGTCTTCGGTCTGCAAGACGTTGAACATATCCACTTTCACGCGATGCTCTGGGCAGGCGGGATAGCCTGGTGCAGGACGGATACCCTGATATTTTTCGTCAATGAGCGCCTGATTATCCAGGCTCTCGTCCGCGACATAACCCCATAGATCGCGACGTACCCGGGCGTGCATGCATTCGGCAAAACCTTCGGCAAAACGATCGGCCAGGGCCTTGAGCAGAATCGACGAGTAGTCGTCCATATCCGCTTCAAAGCGTTGCTCGTGCTTCTCAATGCCAATACCGCCGGTAACCGCAAACAGACCGATATAGTCCTTCACGCCGGTTTCCTTGGGCGCGATGTAATCGGCCAGGCACTTGTTGGCCACGCCTTCACGTTTGGCATTTTGTTGCCGCAGATTGCGCCAGGTGAACAGCACCTTTTCACGCGATTCATCGGCATACACTTCGATATCTTCATGGTTGACGCTATTGGCAGGGTAAAACGCAATAACACCGCCCGCACTCAGCCAGCGCTGCTCCACCACTTTTTTGAGCATCGCTTGCGCATCCTCGAACAGTTTACGCGCCTGTTCTCCCACCACCTTGTCATCCAGAATCTTCGGATACTGACCAAACAGACTCCAGGTCTGGAAAAACGGCGTCCAGTCGATAAACGGCACAATTTGCGCCAGGTCGAAATTTTTGAATTCGCGACGGCCCAGAAATTTCGGACGCGGCGGCGTGTAGCTGCTCCAGTCGATGACCGGAGCGCCCTTGCGGGCCTCGTCCAGCGGAATGATAGGCGTGGCCTTGCGATTGGCATGACGCTCGCGCACCAGCGTATATTCTTCCCGGACCTGCGCAAGATAGCTCTCCACCTGATCCGAGACCAGGTTGGTGGCCACACCCACCGAACGGCTGGCATCAGGAACATAGATGACCGGACCGTCATAATGCGGCGCGATTTTGACCGCCGTGTGCACCCGGCTGGTGGTCGCCCCGCCGATCAGCAATGGAATCTTGTTGTCACGGAAATAAGGGTCCCGCTGCATCTCGGATGCCACATAGGCCATCTCTTCCAGGCTCGGGGTGATCAGGCCCGACAACCCAACAATATCGGCCTTTTCCTCCTTGGCCTTGGCAAGGATCTGCGCGCATGGCACCATGACCCCCATATTGACGACCTCGAAGTTATTGCATTGCAAAACCACGGTGACGATATTTTTACCGATATCGTGCACGTCGCCTTTTACCGTTGCAATAACGACCTTTCCTTTGGCGCGAACATCGCCACCGGCCGCTTCGATCTGCCGTTTTTCCTCTTCAATGAAAGGAATCAGATGCGCCACGGCGTGCTTCATGACCCGGGCAGACTTGACCACCTGGGGCAGGAACATCTTGCCCGCGCCAAACAGATCGCCCACCACGTTCATGCCGTCCATCAGCGGCCCTTCAATGACCTCAATGGGACGCCCGCCCCGATCGGCAATTTTCTGCCGCACCTCTTCGGTATCGTCAACAATGAACTGGGTAATGCCGTGCACCAATGCGTGCGACAGGCGTTTTTCCACTTCCTGTTCGCGCCAGGTCAGATCAGCCTCTTTTTTCGTCCCGCTACCTTTGACTTCATCGGCGTACTCAACCAGACGCTCGGTCGGCGTGCGCTCGTCTGCAGCATCGGTTTTGCCCACCGGTTCCTGTCGATCCAGTATCACATCCTCGACCAGGTCGCGCGTCTTCGGATCCATATCCGCGTACACACCCAGCATGCCTGCGTTCACTATCCCCATGGTCATGCCTTCCTGAATGGCGTAATACAGGAATACGGTATGAATCGCTTCGCGCATGGCTTCGTTGCCACGGAACGAAAAGCTCACATTGGAGACGCCGCCGGAAATGCGTGCGTGCGGCAGATTGTCATGAATCCAGCGAGTGCCTTCAATGAAGTCCACGGCGTAGTGATTGTGTTCCTCGATCCCGGTGGCTACTGCAAAAACATTGGGGTCGAAAATAATGTCTTCCGGCGGGAAATCCAGTTCATCCACCAGCAAGTGATAGGCTTTGCCACAAATGTCTTTGCGACGCTGCAGCGTATCGGCCTGGCCTTCTTCATCAAAGGCCATGACGACCACTGCCGCACCATATTTGCGGCATAGGCGTGCATGCGCCAGAAACGGCTCCACGCCTTCTTTCATGGAAATCGAGTTAACGATCGGCTTGCCCTGCACACACTTGAGGCCCTCTTCAATCACCTCCCACTTGGAACTGTCAATCATGATCGGCACCCGGGCAATGTCGGGTTCTGAAGCGATCAGATTCAGAAAGCGGCGCATATTCGCTTTCGAATCAAGCATGGCCTCATCCATATTGATGTCGATGATCTGTGCGCCGTTTTCTACCTGCTGGCGCGCCACCGTCAGCGCTTCATCGAACTTTTCTTCGCGGATCAGGCGCAGGAACATCTTGCTGCCGGTCACGTTGGTGCGTTCGCCCACGTTCACAAACAGCGATTCATCATCAATATTCAGCGCTTCCAGGCCGGACAGACGGGTCTTGACCGGCACATCGGGCACCGTGCGCGCCGGCAACTGCCGCACCTTGCGGACAATAGCGGCAATATGTTCGGGCGTCGTACCGCAACAGCCGCCAACCATATTTACGAACCCCGCAGCCGCAAACTCTTCCAGCAAACTCGAGGTATCGTCCGGCGTTTCATCGAATCCGGTATCGCTCATGGGATTGGGCAGGCCAGCGTTGGGATACACGCACAGCCAGGTATCACAGATCTTGGACAGTTCGGCAATATATGGGCGCATCAGGGCGGCGCCCAGGGCACAGTTCAGACCGATGGTAACCGGTCGGGCATGCCGCACCGAGTTCCAGAAAGCTTCCACCGTCTGGCCCGACAGAATACGTCCGGACGCGTCGGTTACCGTACCGGACACCATCACCGGCAGACGGATCCCGCGCTGCTCAAACACCGTTTCCACCGCAAAAATCGCCGCCTTGGCGTTCAGCGTATCGAAAATGGTCTCGATCAGCACAATATCAATGCCACCATCGAGCAGACCGGCAAGCTGTTCTTCATAGGCCGCCTGCAATTGTTCGAAGGTAATATTGCGCGCCCCCGGATCGTTCACGTCCGGTGAAATGGAGGCCGTCTTGGGTTGCGGGCCAAGGGCGCCGGCAACAAACCGCGGATGATCTGGCGTGCTGTAGGCATCACAGGCCGTACGCGCAAGCCGGGCCGATTGCACATTCAGTTCGTAGGCCAGACCGGACAGATCGTAATCGCCCTGGGCCACCGAGGTCGCGCCAAAGGTGTTGGTTTCGATGACATCGGCACCGGCCTTCAGATACTGCTCATGGATTTGGCTGATGACATCGGGACGCACCAGCGACAGCAGCTCATTATTGCCTTTGACGTCCTGGTGATGTTCAGCGAAACGCTCGCCGCGAAAATCGGCCTCGGTCAGCTTATAGCGCTGAATCATGGTCCCCATGGCCCCATCCAGCACCAGGATCCGCCCCTTTTGCAGTTCCTGCACAAAACGGGCGCCAGAAGTATAGGAGTCAACGGGATAAGGCAGGGCAGGATAAGACACGTTCAGGCTCGATCTAATTAGTTGAATTTAATGCAAAATTGTAGCGGATTTGCAACCGTTCTACCGGTAAACCCCTGCAAACGGCAGGCAAATAGCGGCTGCAAGTCGTCCAAATGGTCTGACAACTGTCATGATCTGTACCAATCAATTACAATCGCCCCTTCAGGGTGCATTCACCGTGCAGTGCACGGAGTGAATGGTAAACGGGAAACAGAACGCGCAATATGGCGCGCCAACCTGTGCTGCCCCCGCAACGGTAATCAGGCCTTCGGCCTGCAGCCCGACATCGGCCCTGAAACTGCCGCTGCTCTGTTTATCCAGACAGTATTTATTCGAACCTGATGTGCGGGGTCGCGCATCTTTACCGGTATACCCATATGAAGTTCTCTCTTACCCCCATGGCGCTTGCCCTGGCGGTTCTGCCTGCAGCCGTCGCAGCTCAAACCCCCGCCGCTGTCGCCCCTGATACGCGGGTCACCCGTCTTGAAACCATTGTTGCCACGCCGGCACGCGCCAACCAGGCGCTTTCCGACGTGTACGGCGATGTCAGCGTTATCACAAGCGAAACACTGCGCAATGCAGGCGCGACATCCCTGACCGAGCTGCTTGCCCGCCAGCCGCAAATACAAACCTATCAACTCGGTGGCCCGCAAACGCTGTCCGGGCTTTTCGTGCGCGGCGCCGGCCCCCAGCAAACGCTGGTGATGGTTGACGGTCAGCGCATCAATGACCCGGCAACCGGCAGTACCTACCTGAGCGCCATAGACCCGACAACCATCGAACGTGTAGAGATCGTGCGTGGGGCAGCCAGCAGCCTGTATGGATCTGACGCCATGGGCGGGGTCATCAACATTATCACGCGCAGCGATGGGCAGGACAAACCACTGAGCGTTTTCGGCAATATTGGCGTGGGCACTCATAGCCTGTTCAAGGCCAGCGTGGGTGTCTCCGGCGCCAGTAACGGCTGGGACTATCGCCTGGCGGGGAGCTATGCCAGCAGCGATGGCTTTAATGCCACCCGTGAAAAACTGGGCGCAATGACCTACAACCGGGATCGTGACGGCTACGAGCAGGCGTCGTTATCCGGCGCAGTGGGCTACACCTGGAAACCCGGCAACCGCCTGGGTATTTCTTTCTATAACGGTTACACCCACGGCGACTTCGATAGCGGCGCCTACGACACCAATACCTTTGGCATCATGCGCCAGCAATCGGTTGCCGTTACCAGCAATAATCAGTTGACCGACTGGTGGGAAAGCGTGCTGCAAGTCAGCGTGAACCGCAATCTGTATGACTCGCGCGCCTCATATGGCGACTCGGTGCTCGGCAGCATCCAGCGCACCTACTCCTGGCAGAACAATTTCTCCATCAACCGTCAGAACAAGCTGTCACTGGTACTGGAACGCAAGGATGAAAGCATCTTTGGCACCACCACCTACGAACAGGACAAGCGTCATACCAATGCCGTCGGGTTGATTTACCGTGGCGACTTTAATCGTCATCACATCCAGGCCAGCCTGCGCAACGACAACGTCTCCGGCTATAACAGCAAAACAACGGGTAGCCTGGGCTACGATTTTGATATCACGCCAGAATGGTCTGTCGGACTGGCTGGCAATACCGGCTATCGCGTTCCCACCTTTGCCGATCTGTACACACCGCTAAGCTTTGGCTATCAGGGCAATCCAAATCTGAAACCGGAAACCTCACGCAACATTGAATTGCGCACCGCGTGGCGAACAGAGTCGAGCTCGCTATCGATCAACGCCTGGCAGACCCGGTATCGCGACCTGATCAACGGCTACGTCTGCGACGAGATGTTCAACTGCACTGCCGAAAACGTAGACAGAGCCACGATTCGCGGCGTTTCCTTGAATGCCGAACACCGTTTTGACAATACACGCATCTACGCAGGCGCAGATTTCATGAATCCGAAAGATGATGAGAACGGCAAACGGCTGATCCGTCGTGCCAAACAAGTCTATAGAATCGGGGCGAGCCATACTTTCGGTCAGGCGACACTGGGCGCAGACTTCACCCATACCGGGGCACGCTATGACGACAAAGACAACACACGGGCAAAGCGACTGGGCAGTTATGGCGTGCTGAACCTGCATGCCAGCTACGCCTTCAGCAAAAACCTGGAAGCCCAGGTGTACTGGAACAATGCGTTGAACAAGAAATATGAGACTTCATATGGCTACAACTCCGCCGGTTCCAATGTGTTCCTGAACCTCGCGTTCCGGATGTAAACCATGCCCTGCCGCAAGCGCCCCCGTTTCCTGCCTATGACAGTTGCAATAAAAGGAACAGTGCTTGCGGCACTCTTGTGCGCGTTCGCCGTGGCTACTCCAGTGGCAAAGGTTCCGGAAAAAAAAGCGGTCAGTTTATCGCCACACCTGACGGAACTTGTCTATGCTGCGGGTGCCGGCGACCATCTGGTGGGCGTCTCCGAAGGCAGTAACTACCCGCCCGCTGCCGGCGCCTTGCCGCAGGTAGGCAGCGGCGTTACCCCCAACGTAGAACGAATTGCGCTTCTTGGGCCGGATGTGATTCTGGCGTGGGGTTATAAAAACAGCAAGGACCTGTACCCCGCCCTGCGCAAACTGAATATTCCCATGCATTATCAGGCGCCGGCCAGCCTGGACAGCATCATTGACGATATCGAGGAACTGGGGACGCTGTTCGGCACCCAGGCAGCCGCCGGTAACACCGTGCGGGACCTGCGCCAGATTCTGAATGCCATGCGCCAGCGCTACCAAAATGCAGCGAAGATCAAAACCTTCATTCTGGTCAGCCAGGAGCCGCTCTATACGCTGGGCGCAGGTTCGTTCGTTATTGATGCCCTGCACGCCTGCGGCGCCGAATCGGTCTTTACTACCTTGTCAGCGCCTGCACCGATTGTCAGCAGGGAACAACTGCTGCTTGCGCAGCCGCAGGCCGTGCTCTTTGCCGCAAAAAACATCAGCAGGCAACGCAACATCCTTGGCCGCTATTTTTCTTCAATGGGCCTGCCGCTACAGCCCGATCAACTGTTGGGCATGGATCCGGATATTGTCTTTCGCCCTGCCGACAGACTGATCCGCAAACTGCCGGGGTTGTGCGACGATATTGACCGGATCAGGCAGCGCCTTGCTCCAGCTGCTTCTGAATCGCCTTTGCCGCCACCACGCCATCTGCCATCGATGTCACCACGCAAGGATGCTGCCGGTGCGTGACTTCGCCAATCGCGTAAATGCCCGGCAGATTGGTTTGCGTCGTTTTAAAATCGGTACGCACATAACCGAGTTCATCACAATCGAGCCCCAGATCCTGCATGCCCTGCAAGCGGGCGCGAAAACCGTAAAGCACCAGCACAGCATCGTAGGTTCGGCCATTGACCTGGCGGGTGGCCGGGTCGAAAGTGTAGGCGCCGGTGGTGATGTCCGACTCATTAAGAAACTTCATCCAGTGCCGCTGGCACCGTAGTGTACGTGCATAGATATGCACGGACTTGGCGCCCCGTTCTTTCAGAAACAAGGCGTTTTCAAAGGCATTGTCGCCCCCGCCCAGAATGGCCACATCCTTGAGGGCGAATTCATAATTGGCTACATGCTTGCCGGGGCCGACAAGTACATCATCATAGTGATCACGCTCCCATTCCGGCGGCCTCCTGGGCTCTACCCCACTTGCAATCACGACATAGCGTGCATGCAACGGCAGGTCTGCACCGAAATGCACCTTGAAATGCGCCTGGCCGCCCTGCCCCCCCTGCTCGCGTTCGATTCGGGTAACGTGGGAGTTGAGCAGCACCGGCACGCGGGCGCTGTCCAGGCTCAGTTTGATTCTGGCGGCTACCTCTTCGCCCGTCAATCCGGGCGCCGTCACATTCCAGGTATCCTCAAACGGATTGCTGGCGCTTAAACCACCGGCGCGTCCATTGGACTCGATAATCAGGGGAGAAAACCCCATATGGGCCAGCCACACCGCACAGGACGCACCCGCCGGGCCTGCGCCAATCACAATGGCATCATAAACAGCCTGCTGCATTTCGGGAAAAATCCTCGTTTAATCATGAATTTATCTAAACAAAGCATATTGTACCCCCGGCTGCTACCCTAAAACACTACAATAGCATCCTGAATTAAAACCGGACTTTTCCGGTGCCTCTTTGACCGATTTCACATGACCACTCGCCGTATTTTTTTCACCCGGCTCGCGCTGGATGCCCGTATTGGCATCCTGGAGCACGAACTGCGCGCCACCCAGCCCCTGCATATTGATGCCGATATCGACATGCAAGTAGACCAGCAGGTCAATGATCATGATATTCGCAGCGTGCTGGACTATCGCAAGCTGCGCGAAGCGATTATTGAAGAATGCACGCGCGCGCATGTTCATCTGGTGGAAACGCTGGGCGACATGGTTATACAGCGCATTCTGAATGATTTTCCCGAGGTCTTCCGCGTACGCCTGCGTATCGGCAAGCCCCTGGCGTTCTCCGATTGCGCGGCCGTTGGCATCGAAGTTGAAGCGACCCGCTAGCAACGCGCTGACCTTTCCTATTTTGGACATGAACTCGTCACCATCATGACTTCTGTTGCCCCTTCCAGCCATCAGGCTGCCCAAAAACAGCGCCAGCACGACAACAAGCTGACCAAACGCATCATGCGCGAAGCCGGCACCGCTATCGTCGACTACAACATGATCGAAGACGGCGACAAAGTGATGGTCTGCCTCTCGGGCGGAAAAGACTCGTACAGCATGCTGGATATCCTGCTGGCCCTGCAAAAACGTGCTCCCATTCATTTCGATATTATCGCGGTGAATCTGGACCAAAAGCAGCCCGGCTTTCCTGCGCATGTCCTGCCCGACTATCTCACCCAGTTGGGTGTGCCATTTCATATCGAAAACCAGGACACCTATTCGATTGTCAAACGCCTGATTCCGGAAGGCAAGACAACCTGTTCGCTATGCTCCCGCCTGCGCCGCGGCATTCTGTATCGTGTCGCCGCCGAACTGGGCGCCACCAAGATTGCGCTGGGTCACCACCGCGATGATATTCTGGCAACCTTTTTCCTGAACCTGTTCTACGCGGCAAAACTCAAGTCCATGCCGCCGAAGCTGGTTTCCGATGACGGGCGGCATACCGTGATCCGTCCGCTGGCCTATATTGCGGAAAAGGACCTGATTGCCTACTCCGAACTCAAGCAGTTCCCCATCATTCCCTGTAATCTTTGTGGCTCCCAGGAAAACCTGAAACGCCAGGAAGTGGGCCGCATGATTGCAGCATGGGAAAAGGAAAGCCCCAAGAAAGTCTGGAACACCTTCAAGGCATTGTCGGCGATTGCCCCGTCGCACCTGATGGACCGCAATCTGTTTGACTTTGCCGGCCTGCGGCCTACCGGCGTTGCCGACGACAATGGTGACAAGGCCTTCGACGCCGACACCTTTGCCGATACTGCCGATACCGACTTCACTCAAGCCAATGGCGACCATCACGATCGTCCCGGCCATCCATCAACCCAAAGCGCCGACGCACAGGCAGCAGGTACGCTCACTACCGGGAACCCATCGCGCGCGCGCACGATCCGCATTCAATCACTGTGAGGCATTCCATGTCAGACTCGACCTTGCTGCACGCACCACTAGGGAAAGAAACCCGATATCCCGAACACTATGATCCGTCGTTGCTGTTTCCCATTGCCCGCGATGCCGGGCGTGCGCAACTTAGCCTGCAGCCGCACCCGGCCTGGCACGGCGCCGATATATGGAATGCATACGAACTGTCCTGGCTGGATCCCAAAGGCAAACCGCAAGTGGCTCTGGCCCGTTTTTGCTTTCCGGCCAGCAGCACCCACATTATCGAATCCAAGTCGTTCAAGCTGTATCTGAACTCATTCAACCAGACCACCCTGCCCGACGGCGATGCCGTCCTTGCCCGCATGCAGCAGGACCTGAGCGCCGCCGCCGGCGCCCCGGTCAGCGTCACGCTGTTTGCGCCGGCAGACTTTGCTGCCCAGACCCTGGGCGAACTTGAGGGGACCCTGCTCGACACACTGGACATTGAGGTCTCGTCCTACGTTCCCGACGCCGGATTGCTGCACGCTGACGCCACACAATCCAGACACGAGACGCTGCGCACGAATCTGCTCAAATCCAATTGTCCGGTCACCGGTCAGCCAGACTGGGGCAGCCTGCAAATCGAATATACCGGCGCTGCCATCGATCACGCTTCGCTCCTGAGGTATATTGTTTCCTATCGGGGACATAACGGGTTTCATGAACAATGTGCAGAACAGATTTTTTGCGATATCATGCGTACCTGCGCGCCAGAAGCCCTGACCCTCTATGCCCGCTACACGCGTCGTGGCGGCCTGGATATCAACCCCTGGCGCAGCACTCAGCCGGATTTCATTCCCGCTGATGCCCGCAATGCGCGTCAATAACCTCACTTCTAACAAAAGCTGGTCGTACCCATGAAACAACCGCCCTATGTCAGTGTCGCCGCCGCGTTCAGCAAAGGACTGGCCACGCAGATGCGCCCTTCCATGCTGTTTGCCGTTGTATTGCCGTTTGTCATCGCCCTGATCACGGCGGTGATACTGCTGGTGTTCGCCTGGGGACCCCTGGATAACTGGCTGGATAATACCGCCATGCATTGGGGCTGGTTCCAGTCTGTGTCCACCCGACTGTCTGGCTGGGGATTTGTCACCATGAGCGACTGGCTCACCGGTGTGCTGTCATTCGTCGCCCTGCTCGCGGTCAGCGGCATCGCGGGACTGGCCGCTGCAGCCATTCTGGTCATGCCGTTGGCATTGAAAGTGATCGGCGATGGCAGCTACCCGGATGTGCAAAAAAAAGGCGAAAACGCCACAATCACCAGCCTGGCCAATACGGTCAAGGTGAGTACGATTTTCGTGGTTGGCTGGCTGATTACATTGCCGCTGTGGCTGATTCCCTTTGCCGGGATTGCGCTATCGTTATTCTGGGGCGCGTATGCGTTCTCTCACATGACCCGGCTTGACGCCATTGTCGAACACGCAACCCTTGAAGAACGGGTCTATGTGCTGCGCCATTATAGTCGTGGTTTCTGGCTGATCGGACTGATCTGCGCAGCGATTGCCCTGATCCCGTTTGCCGGCTTTGTCATGCCCGTCTTTTCAATCCTGGTATGTACCCATTATGGATTGATGGCGGTCAAAGCGGTGCGGGCGCAACAGCCCGTGGCGCCCTTAGAGAACAGCCCTGTGCAGGCAAAACGCCTGCCCTGACAGCGCCAGGCGTTCAGGAGTTGAACGCGCCAGCCTGCTGCAACACAGTTTTGAGCTCGCCGCTTGCGTGCATTTCGCTCACGATATCCGAACCGCCAATGAACTCACCCTTGACATACAACTGGGGAATAGTGGGCCAGTTCGAAAACCGCTTGATGCCTTCGCGCACTTCCTGATCGTCCAGCACATTAATAGTGACCAGTTTTTTTACACCTGATTCACGCAGAATCTGGATAGTCTTGCCGGAGAAGCCGCATTGCGGAAACTGAGCCGTGCCCTTCATGAACAACACAACAGGGTGTTCTGTAATGGTCTCTCGGATAAAATTCTGTACTTCGCTCATTGTATTCACCTGTGTCAGCATTGAAAGAAACCAGTTCCATCATCTGGCCATCTCTCCAAAGAGTTTAACGCTAAATCGTAAAGCAACCACCGGAAATGCGCTCAATACCGGATAAATCATTGCGAGATTCAATATTTTTGAAGCCAACCTTGCCCAACATATAGCGAACATGCTCGGCCTGATCCCATCCGTGCTCAATCCACATCCAGCCGCCATCGGCCAGATAAGCCCGGGCGCCGGCGATAATACGCCGGATGGCCGCAAAGCCGTCGGAATAATCAGTCAGCGCCATGGGCGGCTCAAAACGCAGATCACCCTGCTGCAAATGGGGATCATGGCGCCGTATATAAGGTGGGTTGGACACGATCAGATCGAAAGCCTGTTGTGGAATACCATCAAACCAGTCGCTTTCCAGAAAGCGCACGTGCGCGGTACGATGTTTTTCCGCATTGCGTCGCGCCAGCGCCAGGGCATCGGGGCTCTTGTCTGTTGCCAGCACCAGCGCGCCAGGGCAGAACCGCGCGATGGATACCGCAATCACGCCTGTGCCGGTGCCCAGATCCAGCACATTGGCCCTGGGATGTTCGCGCACATAATCAATCGCAGTCTCCACCAGCAGCTCCGTTTCCGGACGAGGAATGAGCGCCGCTGCAGACGTCTCAAACGTCAGGCCCATGAATTCGCGCTCGCCCATGATATAGGCCATGGGCTCTCCGCTTATGCGCCGCTCGATCAGGGCGCGAATCTGTACAACCTGTTCATCGCTCAGGGGATCACGGTCGTGTGCAATCATCCACGAACGCGACACACCCAGCGTGCGACCAATCAGCATCCGGGTCTCAAGTGGCGGAAGGCCACTGGTTCGCGTCAAAGATTCAATCGTGATGGCCAGCGCCATTCCTGCTCCTTCTACTACTGCCGGTATAGCCCCGGCCAAATGATGTAATCGATATTCAATAATGCATGATGTCTACAATGAGTCGTCACCCAGCGCGGCCAGCAACTCGGCCTGCCGCTCGGCAATGAGTGCGCCCGTCAGCTCGTCCAGCGAGCCCTCCATGATTTGTGCCAGTTTATACAAAGTCAGGTTGATTCGGTGATCCGTGACCCGACCCTGAGGATAATTGTAAGTACGGATACGCTCGGAGCGGTCACCCGTACCCACCAGGCTTTTGCGCTCGGCCGCCTCTTTCTGCTGCTGTTTCTGGCGTTCAATATCATTGATGCGAGCCGCCAGCACACTCATGGCACGCGCTTTGTTCTTATGCTGTGAACGGTCGTCCTGGCACTCGGCGACGATGCCGGTTGGAATATGCGTGATGCGCACAGCCGAATCGGTTTTATTGATATGCTGACCGCCCGCTCCGCTGGCCCGGAACGTGTCGATGCGCAGATCGGCCGGGTTCAGCGCCACTTCCGCAATTTCATCGGCCTCGGGTAAAACGGCGACCGTGCAGGCCGAGGTATGCACCCGGCCCTGCGATTCGGTCTCGGGCACCCGTTGCACACGATGAGCGCCGGATTCGTATTTCAATCGTCCATACACCCCATCGCCATCGACCCGCGCAATTATCTCGCGATAACCGCCCATTTCCGATGCGTTCTCGGAGATAACTTCAACTTTCCAGCCCTTCTGCTCGGCATAGCGGCTGTACATGCGAAACACGTCGCCGCTGAAAATCGCGCTTTCATCGCCGCCGGTACCGGCCCGTACCTCAAGAAAAACACTGCGGCCGTCATCGGGATCGCGTGGCAGCAATTGCACTTGCAATTGCTCTTGCAGCTCTTCCAGGCGCGCTTTGGCCAGCTTCAGTTCTTCCTCGGCCATTTCGCGCAGCTCCGGATCCGATGACATTTCCACCGCAGCCTGCAAATCGGCTTCGGTTGACTCGTAGCTGCGAAACAGCATTACTACCGGATCAATTTCCGCGCGCTCACGCGACAACTTGCGAAACCGATCCATATCGTTGGCGGTATCGGGTTCGGCAAGCAGTGCATCCACCTCGATCAGGCGATGCGAGATTTGCTCCAGACGGGAGCGCATTGATGGTTTCATAACGAATTTTGGGAGAAAACGACGTGTTCAGGAAAAAGGCGACGCCAGCTTAGCGCCGCCGCCAATGATAGGGGGCCAGAGCACCGCTAATGGCTGGAATCCTGATACGGAAAGAGACGGGGCAGCATATCCATGAGTGCAGCACGATCATCGCCCTGGCTACGGTTGAGCGCGACCATAGGGGCGTGCAGGTACTTCTGGGTAAGACTGCGGGCAAACTGTTCAAGAACCAGGTCGGCATTTTCACCCTTGGCCAGCAGGCGGCGAGCCCGGTCCAATTCGGTCTGCACGACGGCATCGGCGCCCTGATTCAGGTTGCGAATAACCGGTACGACCGCTCGCGAATCCATCCAATGCATGAAATTCTGGACACGACTGTCGATAATGGCCTCTGCCTGAACCACAGCAGCCTGGCGCGAATCACTGGCCATTTGCACATATCGGCCCAGATCATCGACCGAGTACAAATAGACGTCATCCAGCTGCGACACTTCGGGCTCGATATCGCGCGGCACGGCCAGATCAATCATAACCATGGGCATATGACGACGCGCCCTGGATGCTTTTTGCACCAGCCCAAGACCCAATATGGGCAGGGAACTGGCCGTACAGGACACCACGATGTCAAATTCAGCCAAACGCTCGGGCAGGTCTGCCAGCTTCATGGTCTTGCCATCGAACTGGGACGCAAGCGTTTCAGCACGCTCGCGCGTGCGGTTGGCCACCACCATACAGGAGGGCTTTTGCGCAGCAAAATGGGTAGAGCACAGCTCGATCATTTCACCAGCGCCAATAAACAATACCCTGGTTTTAGACAGATCGCCAAACACCCGCTGGGCCAGCCGAACCGAGGCCGCAGCCATTGACACCGATTGCGCACCGATAGCCGTTTGCGTGCGAACTTCCTTAGCCACCGAAAAGGTTTTCTGGAACAGCTGATGCAGCAAGGTGCCCAGGGACCCGGCATCGCTGGCCGCACGTACGGCGGTTTTCATTTGACCCAGAATTTGCGGCTCGCCCAGGACCATGGAATCGAGCCCGCTGGCAACACGAAAGGCGTGACGTACGGCCAGATCCTTGTTGTACTGATACAGATGCGGGCGCAGTTCGTTGGCTTCAAGCGAATTGAATTCGGCCAGCCAGGAGGGGATGTGCTCAGCCACTTCAGGCTGGGCCGCACAGTAGATTTCGGTGCGATTACAGGTAGACAGAATCGTGGCTTCCTGCACCCTGGCGCCAAATGCCGAGCGCAAGCCGTCAAGCGCCGGGCGCAGCAGCTGTTCGGGCATGGAAACCCGTTCGCGCACTGACACCGGCGCCGAATGATGATTCAAACCGAAGGTAAGAACGTCAAGTGACATGGCCGTAATATCTTGAATTTTCTTTTATGATCTGGTATTAGGTTGATTATAGACCTTCCGGCGGCTTTTTTTAAATATTTATGCCACGAAAGCTGCAAAATATGTACACAGATCAAAAACTAGTGTATTATTTCGTTCTTTGTTGGCCAGGTAGCTCAGTCGGTAGAGCAGAGGATTGAAAATCCTTGTGTCGGCAGTTCGATTCTGCCCCAGGCCACCAAAAACCCTATTTAGCTTCAATAAACTAGCCGCTGCCTCAAGCGGCTTTTTTATTGTCTGTGGTGGAAAACAATTAATGTTTTCAAGGAGTCCCAGAGCTCTGATAAACTTGTGAGTATAGATAACATCAAAAAATTAATAAAATCTGACCGTTACCGCACCAGATATTTTTATTATATGAGCTCTTTACATCATTGTAAATAATTTAATCAATAGAATCATTATCTTACCTTACTTTTTGCACTGTCAATAACCACAGCAACCAGTAAATTAGTAGTGACGCTCCCGCCGCCTACTGTCACACCAGTGGCACAAACTCCAACCCGCTAACCCCTTCCTGCCAACTTGTATAAATGGTGGCTTGTAGAGCCTCCTAACACTCAGGTAGTCTGTGATGGTAGGCACCGCGCTGTTGCAAATTAGCCATGGCTATTCAATGAGAAGAGCCCACCGCCACCGTCAACCTACCCGGCGCTTTCCTTACTCTTCCCTCTGCCAATGAATAGAATCCTGTAAATGAGCTAAGCGGCAAGGCCGGTGGCAGTGACAGCATGGTCTGCCAATACTCAACTGAACGATAGTTGATATATCTAACATATAAAGATATGGGAGCATATGCCACCACCTTGTGCAAGGTGGAAAGTAACAGGCACTGCGTTGCGTGGGGGCGGCTCCCTGCCCGTGGAGTACATTAATATATTTACCTAGTGAGATAATAACCAGTCATATAAGTGACGGGGTAGCTTTTCGCAAGACGCCGGTCTCGCTGTGTTCCCCAGGTGCCTATCCGAACGCGGCGGGGTTTTGAAACTTTTCCATGAGGATATGGGCGACCTTCAAAGTTACAAATAAAATACGGATCTATTTTGGTCTCCGTACATTGAGAGACTAGTAGTCTGTTATATATCCCATCAAAAATTGTGTTCAAGCAGATCGCCTGGTTAAACGACCTTTTCGAATATGCGGGAAGCGAGAATATTAAACGCTCATCCACAATTTTTGCATCGCAAAACACACTTCGGCCCAAAAGAAATTTTACGAATTATTAAGTCGTGGAAACAATTCAATCCAAAGACAGATCATCAGGAAATCTATAGGCTAATAGAGAATCTTGTAATTTTCTTAGACCTTTCTAGTAAAATTCCGCGGATCTTAAGTCATTATAGTAAAAAGGATCTTGCGATATGGCAATGGGCAAAAAATTCAGCAACGAGCGAATTACTGAAAATATCGTAAGGAAACTATTAGGCCAAAATGGCTATTTGGATGACGCAAGTATTTTAGTAGAAGAGCAAATGTCGCGAAATCCTAAAATTAATGCATTGCTCCAGCAAGCCTCAAAGTCGGGGAAAAGTGGTCCTGGAAGACCGGAGTTTATCATTTCGTTTGATGATGAACCTGACAACATAGTCATTATTGAGTGTAAAGCAAACATCGCAAAACATGAGAGTGAAAAGCGGGATAAATATAAAGATTTTGCGGTCGACGGAGCCCTTCGTTACGCTTCATTCCTTAAAGATCAGTTTAATGTAATGGCGATCGCAGTTAGCGGGGAAACTGAACGAGAAATCAAGATCTCACATTTTCTATGGATCAAGGGTAAACATATATATAAAGACACCAGCGATCAGCATCTACTAAATGCACAATCGCTCTTTAATCTTGTAAGAGAGCAATCTGCTCCCCTTAAGGAAGATGAGTTAATTAAAAAAGCCATTGAGTATAACGAACTACTTCATAGCTATTCTATTCCCGAAATAGAACGTTGTACATTAATAAGCGCTATTCTTGTCGCTCTCCAAGACGAAGCATTCTCTATCAGCTTTAAAAGTCATTATAAAAAAGAAGATGCCGATGACCCTAGTTTCAACCCCAATGAATCGTTAATAGAAGCGTTACTTCAGTCATGCGAAAACGTATTACGCAGGAATTCAATTAGGGGCGAAAAAAGTAAAACGATCTTACGTGAATATGACAAAATAAAACAAAATCATATTTTAAAGAATAAAACAATTCGCTCGGAGAGAACAACTAGAAACAATACGGTTCTGAGGGATCTGATCGACGATATATATCAAAGCATCATGCCCTACGTAAATAATGATGTATTTGATGTCCTAGGTCAGTTTTATACCCAATTTATAAGATACGCTGGAAGTGATAGCAAAACTGGGCTGGTACTGACCCCTGTCCATATCACCGATTTCTTCTGTGATATCGCCCAGTTACATGAAAATGATATTGTGTTTGACCCATGTTGTGGCACTGGGGGGTTCTTAGTAGCGGCTATGAAGCACATGTTGGCGGCCTCAGGAAACAATTTAGAAAAACAAAAAAGTATTAAATCTAAACAATTAATAGGCATCGAACGGAGGGCGGATATGTTTTCGCACGCTTGTTCAAACATGATGATGAGAGGAGACGGGAAAAGTCATATTCATTTCGGGGATTGTTTTGACGATTCCCTTAAGGCTTTGGTAAAAAAAGAAAATCCTAATAAGGGTTTTTTGAATCCCCCCTATGATGTAGGAGAAATTGGCCAATTAGAGTTTATTGAGAATTGCCTAGATTGCATAACAAAAGACGGTATTTGCGTAGCGATTTGTCAAACATCAACCGTCGTTTCCACTGCAAAGAATACTATTATTGCTAGGGAACGATTACTAGCGACACATACATTAGAAGGTGTGTTTAGCATGCCAAATGATCTTTTTCATCCGGTTGGCGTTACCACTTGTATCATTGTTTTTAAAGCACATAATCCCCATCCTAAGAATAAAGAATCATATTTTGGCTATTACAAAGAAGACGGTTTTCTAAAATCAAAACACCAAGGGCGTATTGATCGTCTGGGGTCATGGGACTCAATTAAAAGCCGATGGATAGACACATATATAAATAAAAAATCAATCAAGGGCTTGAGCGTTATGAAACATGTCGATGCCAAAGATGAATGGTGTGCAGAGGCATATATGGAAACTGATTATTCTACTCTCACCAGAGAAGACTTTGAACGCGATGTGAAAAAATTTGCCCTCTACAAATTGATGCTTGAGATCGAGGGCGGTTTTGGCCATTCTGAGACTAACGATGAAACTTGAACAACTATTTGAAGTACATAACGGCGTTCCCGCTTCGTCAATCGAGGTATCGAATGAACCCGATGTAGGATATATTCCATACATTAGACCTGCGCGAACCCAAATAAGAACTATTGCCGGATGGGTTGATAGGAAATCTATTAGTTGTGAAAATATCTATGGAAGAGAAACAATATTCGTATCTACTAACGGAGAAGGAAGTCATAGTTACACTTACGTTTCTGATTTCGAATTTGTACCAAACAGTGATGTTGCCGTTCTCCTTCCTAGAAGGACGATGTCTATTTTTGAAAAAATCTACTATGCTCACTGCATTACTTTAAATAGATATCGTTTTTCGTATGGTAGAAAGCCTAAGGGAAATCGCCTTAAGACCATTGACTTACCCGAATTCCCTCCTGATTGGGTCCACACGAGCAGAACTGAAACAGTAAGAGACATAAGATTGATGTGTGCCAACATATCCCCACCTGAAATCAATACTAGTGAATGGGGTTTATTTCAATTGCAGGATCTATTTGATATTACGAAAGGTCAACGTCTAACTAGAACCGATATGTTACCTGGTAACACTCCATATATTGGAGCATCAGAGACTTCAAACGGGGTGACTACAAAAATAGGACAGAAGCCAATTCATGAGGGGGGAACTATCAGTGTTAGTTATAATGGTTCCGTAGCTGAAGCGTTCTTTCAGCCCGATCCTTTTTGGGCTACAGATGACGTTAACGTACTCTATCCGATCAATTTCAAGCTCACTGCCGCCGTTGCACTTTTTATTTGCACAATCCTTCGTCGAGAAAAATATAGATTTAATTATGGTCGAAAGTGGCACATGGAGCGGATGAAAACTTCCGTAATAAAATTACCCGTCACTGGCACAGGAGAACCTGATTGGCTATTTATGGAGTCCTATATAAAATCACTACGTTATAGCTCATCCATATAAATGAGGGTATAAATAATTCTGTGTAACCGTCTTGGTGATAAAAATTTTCAGATGCAATTTTCGAATTCGATGATAAACCGATTCAGCGCTGCCCTTCAATTACGAAGGGGCATGGTCCATTTTTCTGACACATCCACGCTGGCCAGGTAGATATTTTTTGCCCAATCGTTTGTGGGAAACGGTTTACACGGGTTGATCGCATAGTTTGCCTTGTGAATATCCTCCAGATAACCAAACAATGTGTTCAGATTAGGCCTGTGTACGTAAACTGCGGCTGATAGACAGATATTTCGCATCTCATCGCTCGGCAAACTGTTCCAGTTTATTTAGGGCTTCTTGCCCTGTGGCAGACTGGCACATGCGTTTCAAATTAGCCGCCACGGCCTTGTAACCTTATAGGAACATACTTCATCGAGTTGTTCACAATGTGAACAACGCACAACGGAATCCGAGCCTGGCGATAACCCTCCATTTTTAAATGGGTTTCAGATCGAATCGAGACTAGTTCATTTTTAATCAGCGTGTACGTCGTTCACAATCAATCCCTCAATCCGTACAGTGCCTTCTAGCTCACGTAGGACTTCAGGCTGGCTTTTTCGTAGATAACCAGCCACAGCTGGATTTTTGAGCAATTTGCCCAAATAGGCTTGTGTCAAAGTTAAGTGCAACATGTCATCTCCGTAGGAACTCTCGGCGAGCCTATACTGCGCCTGGACATTTTGCATTTCCGCTTCCATTTTGGCTAACTGCTCCGGTGTCACCCCAGATATCGTCGGTTTTGACTTTCCATCCACAAGTTGTGATGAAGATGTAGCCATTAGCAAGGCCTCGACATACGACCCGGTCAAGTTATTGGCCGACAACATTAACTCGACGCACTCAATTTGTCGTGTCGATTTCATTTTCCGCAATAAAGTCGCGATCTTTGGGGAAAATTGCCTGTCTCTTAACAAATGGACAACTTCCTCACATAAACCATCAAGCAAGTTCTTCTTCAGCTTTAAGGTATCAATATTCACGTTCAGTGCTGTCGCTAAGCGTTGAGGCGACACTCCCCGATCAATTGTCCTGCAGATCATGATGTGTTCTTGAATAGACGATAATCCATTGACACGTCCATTATACGTATAACCTTCGTCATCTTTGGCGACCAAACAAGATACTTCAATCTTCCCCAGCTCCCGTAAAATGCTTAGCCGTATATGGCCATCCAGCAGAAAGTAATTGTTCAAACCATTCGCCTTCGGTGAGATGGATAATGGCTCTATCAATCCAACGTCTTTAATTGAGGCACGTATCTGTGCATATTTTTTACTTGTAGTAAATGGCCCTGATAATTGCCGGGAAGGCAAAATGTGCTTAATTGGTACCATTAACAACTGCAAACCAAAGCCAAAGTCTACCGTACTCATACGTCCCCCTTCAGTAGTATTCGCTCAGACAAATATTTTGGTAGGGTATTCAGTCCTTCTGCGCGAAGCAGCGTTGAAAAATGGTCATCCGCCATCAACTGTCGAAAAGCGCTAGCGACAAATAACAGCTTCTCATGTGCAAATGCCGCCTTTTTGACAATCAGCTTTTGGCGTTCGACCTCCTTCTGATACGATTTGACCAAACTATGCGATGACACAGGGATGTTTTTCCTTGGTATCGCCTTGTTAAATGATTTTCCTAAACTCTGCCGCCTCTCAATAATTTTGCGAGCTTCCAACAGTGCCTTTCCGCGAAGAGCACCTGATTCGTACGCATCTTGAAGTGCGTCTTGAACAGCCGCAGAGCTCTTACCGGCATTCACAATAGCCAGCGCCGCATTAAGCGGAATTTTGCTTCGTTCAACCGCATCAAGAAGTCGCAACTCCCCCTTTTCCAACAACACTATAATTCCATGAATGTATGTGGATGAAAGGCCCGTTTTCGCAGCGATTTTAAATTGGTCATAACCTTTTTTTTGTAGCTGCTCAATGGCCAGCATCAAATCTAAGGGGCGATAGTGACGGCGCGCGATGTTCTCTGCCAAACTCATAATGAAGGCATCTTCGTCCGTGACATCCACCACCATGGCGGGAATTTGAGTCTCTCCTAGTTCTTTAAATGCTTTTAGACGCCCCTCACCACACACAAGCAAGTACCGCAAAGTACCGTTACTATCAGGCCTTGGAGTTACCGAAATCGGTTTTTTTAGCCCGATTTCCTTAATATTCCGGACGATCTCTTCAAAAATCTTGCTATCACGATCTCGAGGATTCAACACTTCGATAGCATCGACTGGAATCAGCTGTAACTTGGCAGGTGCGTTTTCGTTCCTCATGCAGCTCTCCTAAATGGGACGCGCTCAATCAAACTGTATAGATGACCCAAGGTGTTGTAGCGATAACTGTCCAGCTCTATAGAATTTTGTTCAGCCAGATTAAGCCTGCCCGCGCTGAAATCCAAGCGCGGCAATACGTAATAATCTAAGATCGTTCGATTATCATGGTCAAGTCTCACCACCACGGTGACATCGGGAAAGAGGCTAGAATCAAACCGGACTTTCCATCGATAGTATCCGGACGCAGAGAGGTGACAGCGAGCCAAAACAATAGACAACGTGAATTCGTGGTCAACGGTTAGCAGATCGGTGAGCGGATCACGCAGCGCCTGCGCTCCTACTTCAACGATATTGCGCTCCACCTCCAACACCACATGCGGATGCATCTTTCGCAAATAGCGGTTTATTTCAACGTACCGGTAGTCGCGATCTGGCTTGAAGCCAACCGCCTCGTACGCTCGCACTAGACTGCCAAATCGCTGTGCGTAGACGGAGGACGAAGGCATTTCCTCAGCTTCATTGATTATAAGACCTGATAGGTAACCTTTGCTTTGGTACAACTGTCTTAGGCGCTCTAAAAGTTCATCATTACTAAATCGCCTGGCTCGAGCGCGAATGATCTCCTGCGCCGCGTCGAATACCTTTGGTGCTACGATACGCTCAAATGCGGCGCACTTTCTGATCCACATCTCAGGAGTATTGGCGACATGGGCCTTCTTCAGTTTAAATGAATGTCGGTTGTAGACGTTGTTTCCTATGTACTTCTCGTTAGTTAGCACCTCGTGCACAGTTCCGCGTGTCCAAGGTCTATCCAAATCTGTACGTACATCCAGTGCATTCAACTTTGAGGCGATTTCAGATTCATTCAACCCTGCTTCAATAAGCCAGCGGTACATCTGATTAACAACTCTTATCTCACGTGCAGGTCCTGGCACAAGAATAACGCGGTCGGTTTGAAGACTCTTATGCTCACCTCTCGCTAGTTCCATTTTCTCTTCACGAGTTTGATCAACGAGCATTCGCCGAAGACCGTAACCTGCAGGGCCGCCTTGGCGGAACCCTAACTCAATTAGGCGACACTGCCCAGCAAACACTTTCGAGGACAATTCACGGCTGTATTCCCCCGCCATCGCCCTCTTCACGCTTTTTATGATTGTGGTACCTACAGAACCGTCATTCTCGAACAACTCGGCACAATAGGCCACATTAATCCCGGCCCGTCGACAAACATATTCGTAATAAGCACTTTCATCAGCATCCTGAAAGCGTCCCCAACGACTGACGTCATAAACGAGAACCACGTCAAAGTTAGCATTTCTTGACTCCACGTCATATATCAACTGCTGAAGAGCTTTTCGACCATCTATTCGCAGGCCACTCTTCCCATCATCAGCATAGGTACGGACAATTTCCATATTGCGACTACTTGCGTAGTCCCGAATTGCATCGCGTTGGTTCTCGGTCGAATACTTTTGGTAATCTGTAGACATTCGAACATACTGCGCCGCCCGGAGAACAATAGGAGGAAGCTCATTAGTAGGTCCATTTTGAATCGTCGACATAAAAACCCCTTACCGCTAAACGCCGTCATTAGAAGAATATCCTCTCATTCAAAAACTTGCGATCAAGTCCTCTCTTTGCAATCCTTCGTTTTCGAGCGTTTCCCGTTTCGGTCAGCTTGTTGCTCGCGGTTTTTCTGCGTATATTCAGTGTGTTTGGCACGATATTCTCTCCAGTAATTGGGATTGTTTATACACCATTGCTTTTGAGCACGAGACTGATTCTCACGATAATCAGGATCTTTACGCGCTGCTTGTTGCCACCGATTCTTGCGCGTTCTTTGACACGGGCGGGCTGAACAATACAATTGGGCCGGACATTGTGGCACAACGTAGAATATTACAGAACAGACAATACAGGACCTCTTTTCCATAAGTACACCTAACCAAAGTGAGGCACGACCACGCGAGGACTGCTGGTGTTTCTAGTATTGAAATGCTTTAAATCATAACGGGCTTTCGTTAAATACTTCCACCGCCACCGCTCCCGACACTCCCAGTACCTTTATCGCCTCCGGTGGCCGTGGTTCATCGATCATCTGGTAGTCCCTTTGCACAAGGGGTGGGTCGGGGTCCCGCTCCAGCTTATAAATGGCCCCGAGGGTGGCTAGATAGGATTTATGAAGGTCGGTGGCGGTGGAACTCAGTTTCTTGATCCTATCTGGGTGGGTTTCCCTCGAGAGGTGCTCCATGATTCGGATATAGGCGACTTCCTGTAAGCAGGCGCGGCGATATAGAGACTTGACCATGTAGGTCGTATCGCTTGAGCAACCCCTATCCTGCATGAGAATGCCAAAGTTTTTGACCGCTCTGGTCTGTTCCCCTTCAGAAGGGCCACCACGAAGTAACCCTCGTTCAAAGGTACGTGGGTCATTGAATTGGTCAATGACGGTGGCGGTGGCCACGTCAGGGTCTGGATGTAGTGGCGTTGGATCGGGTCCGAACATTGTTTTTACCTCTTTTTATTATTGTTTTGTAAGGTTAGGGCTATTTTGTTCATGGTGGAGTGTAGTTAGTGTACTGATTAGGGCTGTTTTGGAAAAGTCCTCACGGAAAAATTTTATAGAGAAAGTTTTGCCAAACGGGCCTTCTGACTACACTGACTACACTGCCTCCCCACCTTGAACATTAATGGCTATTCGATAGCATCAACTACTGTTACAGCATCACCAATTGAGGAGGCAAATGCATCGTGTAGTTTTTGCGGCATCCAATCCCTATTAATTCGCCATCCCTTGTAAACAATGCCACTACTCCCCCGGCTGTGTTGGTTTAGGTATTTTTTGATATCCTGACTAAATAACCTACCGTTCACCCTTGGGCGATGCATCGTATCGCAGTAATGTCCGAATACCTGATTCAACAGAGACGCAGGGATTTTTGCATCGCCATATTCGCCGGTATCCTCATTGATACAGCAAATCAGAACATCGTCAACAAACTGTCGGACGATATCTAGATCATCCCTGTATTCTTGCGTCTTGGCTTTCACACAATCGGGTAAATCAATACCATGCCGTTGATATTCCAAAAATCCCCGGACAAGCCAGGCAAGTATGCCGGGAAGTTCTGTCCCCAACTTGTGCGGCAAATCTGAATCTCTACCCTTGCCCTCAAATGTGGCATCGAAAGGAATAACGCGAATACGCCGCCATATTCCCGTGTCAGTGCCGCTGACGATGGGTAGATCATTGAGAGGCAAGAATATTTTGCAGCATGGGATGAAGTTCACCACATTCTTCGCATACAGTCCACGCAGCGGCACGATATCGCCAGAGACCACGTCCTTGAAATTCCCTTCCCCCAGTTGCCGTCCTCGCTCAAGCTCCGATGTGAATACAGCCCTTGCTCCGACAAGCACACTAAGGTCTGGCGTTGGGGCGGACGGATCACGCCTGACCATAAGCGCATCAGCCTTTAGCGTCTTGCAATACGTACCCAGAACCTTTTTGATGATATTGGATAGTACGGATTTACCATTGCCACCGCCACCATGCATAAAATAGGCCTCATGCTGGCTAACATCCCCAGTCAATGAATAGCCTAAAACGCGCTGTAAATAGACAGCTAAATCCTTACGCCCTACGGTCACATCATCAATAAACGTCTCCCACCTTGGGCAAGTTGCATCTGGCAAATAGTCCACATAGGCCCGTTGCGTGATGAGATTATTGGGGTCGTGGGGCAAAAGGTTTCCTGACCGTAAATCAATCGTGCCGTTATTCACGTTTAATAAATAGATATCGCTATCCAGAAGCAGATGCCCAATTCTCAAATGTGATTGGTCTGGCATTAATGAGGCCACTGCCCGGATACCTTTTGCTGACTCCAAGCCAAGGTAAAATTTGCTGGCTGCCAGGAATTTCTGATTAGCACCCTTGACAGCATCCCCGCTTTGGTCCGCTGCAATGGCTGCGGCCTGTTGTGAGCCGGCAAGCACAAGTTGCTTACGTGCTTCAGTCACAACCAGATTGCGTATATATGCCCCCTCTGAATCAAACTCCCATTCGCGCGCACCTTCCTTCCATACAATCCACTTGCCCAAATCCTCAACGTATTTGATTGTAGATGCGTATTTACGGGCCAGAAATTCGGCAAACGCTGCCTCTGTTAATTTCAGTGGCGTAGCCTCCTCATTGACTACTGGATCATGAGTAGGGTTCAGTTCGGGATGAGGATCAAACCATTCAATCTTATTTTCTCTGGTCTGTTGGATGAGAGTTGCGATAGTGACATTAGAAGAGCAATCAGCAAACAACGCGTCCCACGTTGCCTCAAAACTAGCACCGTCTTTAAATTTAGGCCCGCGTTGGCTCCACTCCCTAGCAACCCTGTACCCGTTTTCTCTGCCAGCGTAATACTCATGAATAGCAGCAACCCCTTTAAACCAATCATGATATGAGCCATCATCAGGCCCAATCACTTCAAGCAATGATTCCAGGCGATCTGTATGCGCAGGCGTCAGCGGGGCGGCTTTTGCCCGTTTGTCTGCAATCCTTCGCTGACCAGTCCTGACCTTATCGCAAGCATTAGTCCATAGATTCAGCAACTCCGTGGAGACCTGTAATACCTTGACCTCCTCTGGTATGCCGCGTGGTGCGCTAACAACTTCCGAATACAAATCAGGGGTCATACGCCGCACTTCGCTATAGGTTAACGGCACCTTATAGTTACCGTTCGGACGCTGTATGTTCTCTTGCCGCCACTGCCGACCCCTGCGCTTTGAATACACGCTCAAATCCAGAGAATCAACAAATACGAATTCAGCAAACTGTCTAAATATTATGGGTAGTTCTTGCAGCTCAAATAGCGATAAACTGGACGCCCCATCCCTTTTTATCAGCTCCAGCGGAATAAAACAATGAAAGCCTTTCCCGCCGCTGGCCCACCACCTGAACGAGTCTGGATTAACGCCCATAGCCTCAAACTTTTGGGCAAACTCTTGCACTTTGGAAATGACATCTTCAATGTCGGGGGCGTCGAAATCGAAATAGATGTGATCCCCGATATAAAGGGCATCCTCTAATCCCACGGCACCCTCAGGGCCAGTATAATTTGATGTAAGCACCGTCTTAAACATGGCGGGTATAGCTGCAACCTCACCAAGCGGCGCAAATTGCTATACCTCCTCTCCACCCTTGACCTGATACCCGCGATACCAATCGCAAGGAGACATGCCGTTACGCTCAAGTATTGAATTACCAACTTGAGCAAGGGATTGCACTGCGTGGGGTTTTATTAGTGTTAGATGACTAGCCTTTGAATCTGTATCATCGTCAAAATCTGAAAAACGGCATACTTCTATTGGTTGGGTCATTAATGGCCTCTTATTATTAGTGTATAGACTCACGAAATTCATTGTAAGTCGCTGATACGCAAGGTATAATGGCCGTTGAGTGGTTGCCAAAATACCTTGTTCTTAAAGTCCGAGTCCCTGATTTTTCAGGACTCGGATTTATTCTTTATTCCCTCCCATACCTGTTACGCATGGTCCAAGGGTTGCCACCCACACCGCTTTTGGCTTTACGGGCAAAATCATGAGGCTTACCCCATACATAATTCGAATAGCTAAATGACTTTGCAGCATCCTGGGCGTACGCTTCCATTAATTTATTAGCCCTTGCCTCAAGCTCCACAAATCGCTCAGAGTCCTCTGCGTATGCGGAAAGAGAATTAATAGCACCAGTCAACGAATTACTGCCTTCTGCCCCAACCTGGCGATCATTTAATACTGTGTTAATCAATACAATGAGGCGATTGATTCGTGCTTGAATCGCCACCATGTACTCATTTAACAAGGCTAGATCCTGAGGGGATATTCTGGTTAGAGCCGATAGCGGATGTTTACCCTGTTCTGTCAATTGCGCCTCCACCCATTCAATTAAGCAAAGAATAGTATGCAAAGAGTGGAACTCCTTGCGCAGGCCAAGGTTAAACTGATGTTCTCCACCTTGGGCAGGGGGCACAACACCAAACATAAAACAATATTCTGGATCGTTAACAGACCTGTGTATATCATCTGTATACCTTTCAAAGGTATCGTCGATCATGGCTTGTGATGGAAAAGGATTATTAAATGGTTTTTTCATAGTTGTAGGTACCATTATGGTTGAGGGAAATTATTCAGCGGCAGAATCACCGCGTGATTTATCAATCAAGAACTGAACATCCTTGATCGGAAAAAATAGCCATTGGCCTATGCGAACGGGATGCACATGCAACTTACCGATGCAGTACGCAGACTTTAGGGAATCAGCAGATCGCCCCAGTACGGACGCCAGGCCTTTCCATCCGATGATGCAATCGGGTGGAAGGTCGTTTGAGTAAATTAAATCTTTGGGGATGCGATTGTTCGCCATGCCAGCTTCCTTTTTATAATTATTGTTGTGGATTTTGCTAGTACCTGAATCATAACCTACCTGAATGTAACAAGTCAAGACAAATAATCAGAAAAATAAAGAGCGCTCCAGCTCCCCATTTATCGTCCCAAATTTTATCTTTCCGTCGGCAAATTATCCGCCCACGCCTTCAAGTCCGAGTAACGCCAAGCTACGGATTTTGCGGCAATAGTTACCGGGCGGGGAAACTTACCCTCCCTGATCAACTGGTAGGCGTAAGAACGGGAAAGGCCGACGTAGTGTTGCAAATCCTTGGCCTTGACAAGTATCGGATCAGGCTTATTGTCCATATCTGGCTCCCTTAATAAGTTTGGCACTTTGCACTAGGCCACACGCTTTAACTTTTGCGGATGGTGAATTCCATTATGCATGTGATCCAGCACACCCTCAATTTGCATTAGGACAGTCAGCACAACGTCATGGTCTGCCTCCTTTTCCCATTCTGATAAGTAGCATCGCAATACCTCAGATAATGAGCGAGCTGCGCGCACTTTATCTTCCAAATGACTGATTGCGTATTCTGCGATTTTTGACATGATAAAAATTCCTTATGGTGTCGGTGGCGGTGGGAGGCAACAAGCTCCCCAATCCTTGTACAACGTGTGGGAGGTTAAGCTGCCCCTAATGCGGCCAGTTTCTGGCCTAGAAGCTCTGGGTTGATATGCGTATACCGCTTGAGCATGGAAAGGCTTTTATGACCCGATATAGCGGATAACTCAAGGGTTCCTAAGCCTAATTCTGCAAGCCTGCTTATGCGTTCATGCCTTAAGTCGTGAAAATGTAGATCAACCAAGAACCCCGGTTCTACGCCACCTTGTGCTATATAGGTTTGTCTCGCTCGGGATACCGCCCGAGCCCATGCGCGGGACATTGCCTCCGAAGTGACCGGAAATAACCTACCGTGCTCCTGGGTAATCAACTTTTCTAACAGATGAGTTGCCCGAGTGGAGAGCGGCACAACGCGAGATGAGCCATTTTTAGTAATGGGAAATGTGATAAGCCGTTTGTCAATCTCAACTTCTTGCGCCTCAATAGATACTAATTCGCCCAGCCGTGCAGCTGTCTCAAGAGCCAGCATGGCTAATGCCTTGAGGGCAGCGCTGTGAGTGCTTTGTATCACAGCCTCAAATTCCGCATCACTAACCCGCCTTGTCCGCTGGTTGTTAATCACAGGTTTGCGGACGCTCTTAATCGGGTTAGTTAAAGGAAGGTGCCATTCCGAGATAGCTATTGTGTACAGGTGACTTAATAGTGCAAGCCTTTTCTGGATAGTGCTTGCGGATAAGCCGTTCGCTAAGTACATATCTCTCAACTTAGTCACCGCTGAAACTGTGATTTTATCCAGTTCTATATCAATTAACGAGGTGGCGCGAAGGGCGTTAATTACTACACGCTCCTGCCTCGCCCCTCTTTTCAGAGTAGTAATATCGCTCTCGTACCTTCTCAATGCCTCAGCGAGATTTGGAATCGGGGGTGCATCATTGAATATATAGACGCCCCGTTTAATGGAGTCTTCTGTTGCCAGTGCCCACACTTGCGCTGATTTTTTGCTATTGAAGGTTTTGGTGACTGGCTTGTATCCCTTCACACGAATACGAACGCAGTAGTTACCTGACCGCTGAACAATGGTTGCCATTTTCTATGCTCCATTGTTATCTACTGGTACAAGAGTGTCACATACCGGCCCTAACTTGAGCGCCGCCCTTTATTTATGCGGTGCTCAGTCGGTAGAGCAGAGGATTGAAAATCCTTGTGTCGGCAGTTCGATTCTGCCCCAGGCCACCAAAAATACTATTTAGATTCAATAAATTAGCCGCTCCCTCAAGCGGCTATTTTATTTTCATCGTCGGTGGTGTGCCGAAAGTGTGACGTAAATTCCGTCACATTGGCATAATTAGAAAGATGACCCGCATCCAGATGCGCATACTTCTGTACCATCTGAATCGTTTCCCATCCGCCCAATTCTTTTAAGACCATTAGCGGCGTTCCTGATTGGACATGCCAACTTGCCCACGTATGTCGCAAGTCATGAAACTTCAATGGCTTTATACCTGCTAGCTCTGCAGCACGATCTAATGTTCGCTTGTCTACTTGGCTAACTCTGCGACCACTCCCACGGGTAAAACAATATATTGTGCCGACCGACTTCCGCTTACGCAATAGCGCGACAGCTTCGTTGTTCAATGGCATAGGACGGGATCTACCATTCTTAGCTAAATCGTTGGTAACCCAGGCCATCGAACGTTCCAGGTCCACCTTATCCCAGGTAAGAGACAATATCTCATTTGATCTTGCTCCGGTCGCTAGAGCAAAACTGCAAACCTGGTGCATCCATTCGAGTCGCATTTTGGATAACAGAGCATTAGCATCCTCTTTAGTTAGCCATCGGATATTTACCTTTGGTTCTCTAAATGTATGTAGCTTAGGCGGCACAACAATCCAACCAATTTCTTTTGCAATTGAAAATGTGCGCCGTATCGTGGAAAGATAGCGATTTTTTGTCGCATTGCTTAGTTTGCGCTGCGACTTGACCCTCGCCCCAATCCAGTGTGTTGGCAGGTTGAGAAATATTTCTTCGGATTTTAAAGAACTGATAGTGCGACCACCAAAAACTGAATTCCAGTATTCAATATGTCGCAGTTTTACGGTGTAGTCCTGCTGCCCCTCAGAGCGCTCCAACATTCGCAATGCGGCCTGCTCAAAGGTATACTCGGGAACAACTCCAAGACGAGCCTGTTCCCACAATTGGGCCCTTAGTCTGTCGTGGTACTCGAGTGCCTTTTTCTTTTCCGTTGTGCCAGTAGAGCGCCTAATTCTCTCGCCGCTTGGCGAGACGAGATTGACCCGCCAATAGGGAGAGCTTGGTGTTTGATAGATTGACATGGTTTATTTCCTACATTGTCAACCTGCAACCCCATGCAGGTAACATTGTTCCGCTTTTTATACAGATTTTCAACCGATTCGGGCCAAACTCGCCAATGGCCATTTTTGGTATCGGACACACGAAAAGCATTCAATTGCGCGCATTTTCGAACGCACACAGGTGTATTGCGGGCGTCGCTGGAAAACGCCAGACTGGGTTCATGGCGCCTGTTGCGAGGATCTGGCGACACCCATCGAAAAGCGCTGGAAGAACAAATTGGTCCGTGGCTAACGAAGATCGGCACGGAAGATCGCGGCCTTCGAATCATGTTTACATACCAGTTGATTCTCGGGGTGCTCGTTCATACTACGCTTAACGACGTTGGGCCACTTCGCTCATTCAATGAGAGACTGGTAACAGAATTGAAACGCACAACTCGCCTATATCTCGGAAATTCGAATTGAGTTGGGGTGGCTTTGGGCCTCAAAGAGCGACCGACCAGGTCAGGCCCCTGGTTTAGGCCGCAATACAGATGCGAACCGCCTAAACAGACGGAATCGATTATGGTTCCCGATCTAATTCAATCCTTCCGCAACGGTATGCACGCTCGACACTGATACTTCTGATGCATCAACGCGATCTCGAACAACGAATGCATAAATTATCGCGGCAAGAATCGCCACTCCGGCGCTGATGAGGAATCCATTCACAAAAGATCCCGAACGATCCACAACGACTCCTGTCACAAATGGGGCGAAAGACCCACCAAAGTATCCACCAAAGTTCTGAATACTTGCTAATGAGGCCGCCATATGTCGAGGTGCAGCGACCGAAACGAGCGCCCAACTTGCTCCGCAAGCCATTTGCACGAAAAACATGGCTGCACTAAGATAAAAGATAGCAAGCGTCAAATTCGGAGTATATGCGGCAGGCACAGTGAATGCGGCCCCGCCAAGCAAGCCAATGCAAATCGGCCATTTTCGACTTCTTATAGGCGAGACTCCCCTCGCTTGCAGTGCATCCGCGAAAAAGCCACTGAACAGCATTCCGAGCGTACCGACTAGATATGGGATTGACACAATCCAACCTGCATCTGCAAGAGGCAGATTGCGCTCACGCTCCAAATAAGCAGGCATCCAGGTCAGAAATAGCCACAACATGTAAATAATGCCCGCATTACCAAAGATCATTCCCCATGTTGTACGCTTCAGGAATAACCCGCGCCATTCGTTGATAGAGAGTTTTCTCTCTGAAGCTATGTCGTTTGAACCTTCGTTCAGAAAGGCTTCATCACTCTCAGATAGCTCAACACTGCTTCTGTCCCGGTAGTACAGATACCAGCCTATAGCGACAGCGATCCCGAAAGCGCCGGTTATCATGAACATGTAACGCCAGCCGAACGTGAGCAACAATACAGTTAAAACCGGTGGGGCAAGAGCCGGGCCCAGCGTCGATGACGTAATAAACATTCCCATCGGACGGCCGCGCTCTCGGATGCCGAACCACTCACTCACGACTTTGGCACCAGCCGGAAAGTTGGGAGATTCACCAACTCCCAGGGCGACTCTGGCAAGAATAAACTGATTAAGATTTGTGACTAACCCTCCACAAAACTGGGCCACAGACCACACGAACATTCCTAAACCCAACATAATTCGGGAACCGAAACGATCCAGCAGTACCCCTACAGGAAGCTGCGCAAACGCATAAGCAAACGAAAATGCCGAAAGAAGCATCCCCATCTGTGCAGATGACAGCCCGAGATCTTGACTAACTGAATGATTTGCAATGGATAAAGTGCTGCGATCCAAATAGTTTACGAGCCCTGCAACCGTCAGAAGCGTTATGGATATAGACTGAATTCGGCTTAACTTTTTTGACTTGATTGACAATTTTTTGTCTCCTCTAAACTTTATTCTTCTGTTTCTGAAGGTAATACGGTTTCAGCTCAGGATTTCATCCGTAGTCGTTTCCAACGGTATGTAGTTGGTCGATCTGACATAGTCAGCCCGTGGATTTTGTACCTGCTGTGGTTTATTTTTTACTTGGTTATAAACAACGTAAGCCTGCCAGCGATCCTCCCCTGACAGGTTGTGACCCGACGCGTGCACAATATTCGCATCGAAGAAAACAACAGTGCCAGGTTTACCGATAATCGGTATAGCTTTCGGATGAGTGGAAAGAATCTCCAACATTGTTGGTTTGGGTACCACATAGAATCTATAACCAGTCGTTTCATCAAACTCTGGGTCCAACGAGCCTAGCTTATGGCTTCCGGGAATGAAATACAGACAGCCCCCCATTTCGGTCGGTTCATCCAACAGAATTAGCGCTGTGGTCATATCCGGATTTTTTACACCATCCAGGTGCCAGGTACCGAAGTCTTGATGCCATTGCCATACCGACCCGTCAATTGCTGTTTTTAGATTACATTTCGTGTGATAAACATAAAGTTCGAGGTCATTAAGCAGCTGTTTCGCAGGTTCAAGAAGCCTCGGGGATCGAATTGCGGCATGAAATACATCTGAGGCAGTAGGACTAGCTTTCTCGTGGACTTTGTAAATCGTTTTTGCAACTCCACCATTTTTTTCCCTGACAAGATGATCTGTATCGATTTTTTGAATGCGTCGCAGTTCGTCCTTCATTTTTTTTACTTCGTCGTCTGACAGAAGCGACGGCAAAACGATATATCCATCACGGTCATAATCTGCAAGTTGTGATTCGGTAAGTTTCATGTCCAGTGTCTCCTTGAATTATGTGGTGAATTGATTGTATGAAGTCATAATGTGGTTGTAAAAGATATAATAAGTTCTATATCAATACCTAATAGGTATAGTATGGAATTAAGACATCTACGTTATTTTCTTACGGTTGCCAAGACGCTGAACTTCACCAAAGCGGCTGAGGAGTTACATATCTCTCAGCCTCCGCTGAGCAGACAGATACGCGAGTTGGAGGAGGAAATGAATGTCACGCTTTTTGACCGTCAGAATAGGCGCGTTCAGTTATCTTCAGCAGGTGAAGTATTCGCGGAACGCGCTACTCGGATCTTGACGAATCTGGATTCCGCAGTTGTGGAAACACAGCGGGCGGCGAGAGGAGAAATTGGTCGCATTGCAGTGGGATTCTTTGAACACATCGCGTACACACTTCTGCCGCCCCTTCTGCGTGAATTCCAACTCCAATATCCGGCGGTGACGGTCGAACTGCGGTGGTTCTCCTCTGCTGAGCAAATTAGCGCTTTGCGCAGGGGAGATGTAGATTTGGTATTTGTACGGTCTGATCCAGAAGACGAAGAATTACAGAGCGTCTTATTATTGAGTGAACCATTCTACATCGCGATTGCGAAGGATCATCCTCTTGCCCGCAAGGATAAAATCTCGATCACGGAATGTTCGCAGTTACGCGTAATCAACTATAGAAAAGACGTTGCACCCGACTATCATTTGCTGATTAATCAGTTATGTGCCAGCGCAGGGTTTTCTCCATCTACCGAATTCGAAATGGGTCAGATTTATGCTTCCCTGGGCTTGGTAAGTTCGGGATTTGGTATAACGCTCGTGCCTGCTTCGGTTCAACGTACGAACATGACCAATGTGGCCTTTCGTCCACTGAGTGAACAGTTTGCAACGAGCGCCCTTTACTTGGTTTGGCATTCAGCATCTCAGAATACCGTGCTCTCGAAGTTTGTCCAGTTGGCAGGTGATATTGCTAGTAGACCATGAGCAACAGAAATGCTCGATGATTCATATTACTTACATAGATCACGCGAACCGCTTTCCGATACTTCAATAACTTCCGAAGCGATAGATGTGGATTTACTCGTACCTGAAATCAGTGTCCGAAAAATTGAGTTATACAGGGTTGTCTTTGTAGATACTGACCTAGCCAACATAGTCATGGCGTATGACAGATATAGAGAATAGACTCGAAACTTCGATCTGTGATATTTTAGGCTCCGCTTATAAATCTATTGGACACAAGATGGTACGCACCAACAAGATGCTCTGAATCGGTCAGACTTTTATAGACAGTTCGCAGCCTCAGAAAAGTATTGCTGTTCGTAGTTTACCGGTGATAGATGGGCCGCATGACTATGACGGCGGACAGGGTTGTAAAACATTTCGATGTAGTCAAAGATATCCTGTCGTGCGTGCTCTCTGGTTTTGTATATATTACGTTTAATTCGTTCACGTTAGAGTAATTGGAAGAAGCTTTCTGCGACAGCATTATCCTGGCAGTTTACTCGTCGACTCATACTCGGTTGTAGATTATGGTTGGCCAGAAACGCTGCGTATTCGTAGCTCGTGAATTGACTGCCCTGATCTGAATGGACCATGACGGGTTGCTTGGGTTTGCGACGCCATACTGCGGCGAGCAGTGCCTGCAGAACTAAATCTTTATTCATACGGGAATCCATCGACCAGCCCACTACTTGGCGCGAGAATAAGTCCACCACAACAACCAGATCAAGCTATCCTTCATGGGTACGGATATAGGTAATATCGGTCACCCAGACCAGGTTCGGCGCCGCAACATCGAATTGCCTGTCCAGAATGTTAGGAAATTGTAATTACCCAGATCAAATCGTAAGGCAGCCAGCATTAATTGAATTGGCACTGGGTCACAATCTGCTTCGTGTGTCGCCGGAATGTCTACGCCAAAGCGTGGCAGGTAGTGGGGTCTCAAAAGGTAACTTTTCATTCAGTTCGATGTTTCGTAGCGTGGCGACTTAACCAGCAGCCTCTGTCGATATTTGTAGGCGACTGCACCACGATCCAACTGCAATGTTGCTCGCCCAACAATTTCAGTATTCAAGATTCGGCAGGTGTCCAAATTGTCCGAGCGAAGTCATTTCTCAAAAATTTGGTGTAGCCAGCGTGAAAGAGAAATGGCTCTTTCAATATGCATGCGGCTCTGGACGTCCTGCAGGTTCGCGAACTCAGCAGCAAAATCCGGGTCTGCCTTGATGAGGGCATTCCATCCTGTGTCGTGGCAATCTACAGCTTCCACCCAGTTCGCAGTTGCTGCCTCTCAGACGAAGAGTGCATCGACTATTGGCCCCACATGCATATCCTGAATCGCAAAACCAGCATTTACCACTCTAAGAACGGTCGGAGCATAGGCGGGCTCATCGTAGATGTGCAATACATGACTTTTCATCGAACGTCGCGTGTAGTACAACCTTTTAACTTTACTGATGAGTACCACGGAATCCTCTACGGAACACCAGTGGTCGGGTAGGTACCACGCTGATCTACTTTTGCTCTTCCAGATCGTCGGCTCTGCGCTGCCAGCGCCATACTGGAGCAGGTTCAGAGCCCAGTTCAGGCAGACGATGTTGCGGTTGGTCAGGCGAGCGCCGCTCCGATGCGTTGTAAGACCGCTAGTCGTGTTGATTTGACGAAAAATTTACTTATGGATTATAAGGTAGGTTCGTGACTAGATTTTTGAAAAACTCGTTATCGCGCTCCATGATTGCTTTAAATTTTCTCTTGTCAGCATAGACGAAACCCAGGTTCATCGCGTTTAATAATTCCCGGAAATCAGGGTCCTTCGCTGTTTTTGCTACTAATATTTTCAACCTGTCGACGACCTCTTCTGTTAGACCCTTCGGGCCCATAATCCCACGCCAGGTTCCAATCGACAGATCAATCCCTTTCTCTTTCAACGTAGGCACTGTGTCAAATTTTGCGACACGCTGATCAGCCATTACCGCCAGCATTCTCAAGTCTCCCGATTTGAGGTACTGAGCAACTTCACCCGGGCTGGCGGCGATTGCATCCAACTGATTACCTAACAACGCTACGATTGCAGGCCCCGCTCCCTGAAACGGAATACGATTAAATTTTGCTTTAGACTTATCCTCGAAGGCGGCGGCTGCCAGATCGTAAATGGTGCCATTTCCCGATGTGCCCATTGACAGAGCGCCAGAACGCGACTTCGCATCGGCAATGAGTTGCTCAATAGTTTTGTGGGGCGAGTCTGCTCTTACGATTATCGCGGCTGGATCTGCGTTCAATTGAGCAATAGGAACAATATCGGCATAGGTGTGATTAAACAGATTCAAATGCGGTAATATTGCCATTTCTACCGTAACGACTCCAAGAGTATAACCGTCGGGTTTGGCGTTCATCATGTATTTCCAGCCAATAGCGCCACCAGCGCCAGGCTTATTAATAACAACCATACCGTCTGGAATTTGTTTTTGAGCTGCTTTGGCAAAAGCACGAGCAACCGCATCTGTCCCGCCTCCGACTGAAAATGGAACTATCAACTGAACGGCACGTTCGGGATACTCGGCAGCAAAAACGATTGGCGCTATAAGAATAGTGGAATAGGCGATAATAACAGCAACAAATCCATGCAGTTTATTTTTCATTCAATGTCTCCAGTTATTTATTAATATATATGGGTGGTGAGTGAAGGATAGTGTTATGGGGAATCCAAGACGTATTGAAGATGCAAGCCTAATCTCTGCCTCATGAGGGCCTCATGCCTCAGAAAGTCCATTTCATAATTTGCCCTTGGGGCGGACTGCTCAAGGCAGCCCTGCCCATTGACATGTAGATGTCTGCACGAAGATATTCGAAAACTCATGGAGGGACCAAACTTTTCTTACGCGGGGATGGTAGCGCTGGCCAGTTTTGAATAGGGGCCAAGTACCGGTCCTTGGCCGGCTACAGTGGTGCGCCGGAATACCCGACGATATCGGGCCATGTCATATGCTTCGGCTTTGTGCAGGGTCGACCGGTTATCCCATACCACAAGATCCCCTTTACGCCATTTGTGGAAGTAGCAAAAATCGGGGTTTGAAATATGCTCGATTAATTTTCTATGCAGTTCCATGCCTTCATCGAGGGCCATGCCGCTTACTTCATTCCCAGCATTGGCTGTGATATACAAAGAGCGGCGACTACCTTGATCAGGATGCAAGCGAACCAGAGGATGACTGACTGGAGGTACTGCCTCTTTCTCGTGCTTGGAAAGCGGTGGTAGTGAAGGAAACAGACGCCGTCCGAATTCATACGAGTGCACCATGTGGAGGGGTTCTATTGTCTGCTTCAGTTCAGACGGTAGCGCTTCATATGCCAAAATCATATTGGAGAATCCTGTACGCCCGCCAACGGCTTCGTCTGGCAAGACCTCAATCGCGTATAAAAGAGAAGCGTATGCAGGAATGTAGCGATACGAGCTGTCAGTATGCCAGCGAGCGTTCACCTTTTGGAAAACAACGCGGTGGTCATCTTCAGGCAAACTTTTGCCGTCCACAGATACATTCGCCACGTTATATACAGTGGATGCTGCAATGGTTTTATCTTCTTCCGGAAACTCTTCCAGCGGGCCCCATTTTTTCGAAAATTCAAGCTGCTGTGCCTCTGTCAATGACTGACCCCGAATGCAGATAACACCATACTGATCCAAGAGGTTCTTCAATTTGTCAATGGTTACCTGGTTCACGGGCTTAGACAGGTCCAAGCCAACCACTTCAGCACCCATAGCGGAACTGAGTGGATTTACATCAAAGTTGTCTACTGGTATTTCTTTCATTCTTTTGCCTCCATTATTCAGAATGACTAGCATGTGAAAGACATGCCAACTTTAAAAAATATTGATGATCTGAATATCTCCTCATGAATCCTGATTGGAAATTTCAGCTAATCCCCGCTGGCGAAATGACCTGTTTAACTGCTTGGGTAAATTAGTCAGGACATAATAAGAGACTCATTCCAATAAGTACAATATATAATTAATCAAACTTTGATAACAAATAGGTATTGATAATGGACTTGCGTCACATGCGTTATTTCATTGCGGTGGCTAATGAATTGCATTTCACCAGAGCGGCTGAAACGCTTCGAATCGCGCAGCCGGCAATCAGCAGGCAGATAAAGGATTTGGAGGAGGAAATTGGCGCACCGCTAATCACCCGTTCAGGACGTGGCATCGCTTTGACGCACGCAGGCCGTGTCTTTTACGAGCGAGCAATGGTTGCCCTTCAAACGGCAGAATCGGCGGTGGTCGAGACACGGCGGGCGCAACGGGGCGAAATAGGCTCAATTGCTGTCGGTTTTTTCGAACAATCGGCTTACACGCTACTTCCTCCTATATTGCGTTCTTATCGGTCCAAATTTCCGGATGTCGATACCCAGTTGCGCTTGTTTACCGTAACGGAGCAGCACCAGGCGTTACACAGAGGAGATACAGATGTCGCACTGATTCGCTCGATCGAGAATATCGAGCAGTCTGTCAAGGTCTTGGCTGACTTTGATAGGCACATGCTATATCGCGAGAAATTTGTAATGGCAATTCCGGAGAATCATCACTTTAATGAACTGGAAAGCGTGCCTCTTTCTGCCTGCGCACATGAAATGTTTGTTGGGTATGCCAGTACGGAGGCACCCGACTTTCACGCAATGTTGATGAAAGTATGTGCCTCCCATGGTTATGCACCCCGAATGTCCCTCGAAGTAGGTCAGTCTTATACGCTTATTGGTCTTATCAGCGCTGGGACCGGCATTGCACTTGTGCCCGCTTCAATGCAAAAAATGAAATTCGAAGGGGTATTGTTCAAGCCATTAGCGGACGAACTGCCAGACATCGAAATTCACCTCGCGTGGCGAAAAGGAAAAGCTACTCCGCTCTTAAGCGGCTTCATTAATACGGCTCTAGAGCTGACACATGGGGATACCTTCCAGGGAAATGATCTTTTCAATTAGAGTGTCAAACTGCCTAGGATCCACTTCTCCCTTTTCTGTGAGGATATTGATCAGATCGACGTTCAACGCCGCCATCTGAGAAAAGCTCTTGTTGATAGGGTCCGTATCGAAACAATGAATCGGTTTACCTGTTTTCTGAGCTAAATACTGCGCAAGAATCGACGCGGTAAACGTTTTACCGGCACCACCTTTTCCTTGCATGACAAAATGCACTGTTTTCATATCTCTCCTTGAATGCTGTGCCGAAAGTGTGACGTTAATCACAAAAAATGATCAAAAACGATCATAAATTTACTGTGGATTTAATCAGTGCATGGGATTGTAGGTTATTGATTTTTAATGAGATTAAACTTACAGTACTTTATGATTTATAGGATTGAAAATCCTTGTGTCGGCAGTTCGATTCTGCCCCAGGCCACCATCAAGATCAAGCACTTACGCCAGCCGTTATCGGTTGGCGTTTTTGTTTTTGGCTGGCGCTTTTGATTTGCGGTTATGTTTTTGACTCGCACTTTTGGGCGAGAAAATGGCTACCAAATTTGTTGGCACACCCACCTCGACTACTTCGCGCTTGCCTGCCTGGACAATAAAAACCCATTACATTTAAGGCAAAAGCGCCAGGTTCGTGATCTAATAGCTTAACAACAAACAACGCAAAAAAGTTATCGAATATAAATCCTGGCGTTAGCCCGATTATTAGTTGGGCGCATATTGATACTGTCACGCAACTTTTTGAACTCGGCATAAAACCTCAACGCCCCCGTGATCTGAAGCCAGGTACGCGCCACGGATAATCTGCGATCCAGACTGCATTTAAATCGCCGATCAGTCAAACAAAATTATGATTCTGGGCAAATAGATATTTATTCACGATTTTCTGAATGTATGCTGCCCGCAAAACACGCGCCTGCGCCGAAAATATGGGAAGATAGATCGTTACCCGTTGCGCCAGTGAAAAATTAACTCTGCCTGCCCTCTCATGAACTCATCATCACAACAAGCCTTTATAAAAAAGGCGGCCACGCTGATCAGTGAAGCCGACGGGTTGCTTGTTACTGCCGGTGCCGGTATGGGTGTGGATTCGGGCCTGCCCGACTTTCGGGGCGCCGAAGGCTTCTGGCAACATTATCCGGCACTGCGTGCCTCGGGTATCTGTTTCGAGGATATTGCCTCTCCCGTTTACTTTCCCGAGCACCCCGAGCTTGCCTGGGGGTTTTATGGGCATCGCCTGGCCCTGTATCGGCAGACAACCCCTCACGCAGGATTTCAGATCCTGCGGCAAATTGCATCACAAATGCCAAATAATGCATTTGTGTTTACCAGCAATGTAGACGGCCAGTTCCAGAAGGCAGGCTTTGCAACGGAGCAGATCGTTGAATGCCATGGTTCCATTCACTATTTGCAATGCATAGACGTTTGCGAACAGGATATCTGGCCGGCTGACGACTTTGAGCCGCAAGTAGATATGCAACGGTGCCAGTTGCTGAATCTGCCGCCGCGCTGCCCGCACTGTGGCTCGCTGGCGCGGCCCAACATCATGATGTTCAACGACTGGCATTGGGTGGATACCCGTAGCCGCCAGCAGCATCAGTATCTGCAGGCCTGGTTGAAAAAGACCAGACGTCCTGTTATTGTCGAACTGGGTGCGGGCACCGCCATTGCCACCGTACGCTACTTTGGCGAACGCCAGAAAGCGCCAATCGTTCGCATCAATATGCACGAAGCCGATATAAAAAGAACAACCAAGAATGTTCCGCTGGCCATGGGCGCACAGCAGGCGTTATTGCAAATCCAAAGCGCGTTGGAAGAACTGGGTTATTTCGGCAAGACACAGCCCTGATCAGGCACCAGCGCATTGCCATATCAGCCTGCAGGCTATCAGTATGCGCCGCCCCCTTCGTGACTTTCGTGCGTGACTTGCCGCACAACCTGAGTTACATTCGTTGTAGATATGACTTTGAACCGACCTGCCCTGCTTCCGTGCTCGGCCATCACAGGAGGCCAATGCCATGCCATACCCTTACCGAGCGTTATATCGCTTTATTTACAGACAACGCCCATTGTTGCTGCTGCTTGCCGGTGGGGCTGCTGTCACGTTCAACCTGTCCGCCGAAGCCAAACCGCCGCCGACACTGGCCGCTGCGAACTTCGCCTTCAAAGATACATCCGGTGAAATCAAAGACCAGACAGCCGAACATGCCCGGCGCTTACACGCACTGAACGAGGCAGTTCGCCATGGGCTGGCGCAAAACGGAAAAATAAAAACAGTACTGCTAACCTGTCAAAATGACACATGCAATGCAGCGGAACCGGGTCTAGAAGTGCTGGCAGCCGAGGCAAAAAAGGCCGGCGCAAGCCATCTGCTTTTTGGCGAGGTGCACAAGATGAGCACGCTGGTGGGCTGGATCAAATATGCCATGGTAGATCTGAGCCAAAACGCCGCTGTGTGCGAGCGCACGCTATCTTATCGCGGCGATAATGATCAGGCCTGGCAGCATGCAGCAAGATTTGCAGTGCGTGATATTGAGAGCAACTGTATTGACCGGGGATAGTACGCGTGCCAGTGAGCACGCCACACATCTGAACTACTTGATTGATCGCTGAAAATCCTTGACCTGGATATTATTATCCAGCGACGCATCCACCGCGATATCAAAGACGACTCGGTCAGCTCGATGCCAGGCAGTGAACCACTCCAGTGGCAATCCATGCTGATCGTAATAACACGCCTGCAATTGCAGCAGCGCATCGCTTTTTTTCACTTTAAGATAGCTGGCCAGCATCTTGTCGCTGGGAACCGTCTGAATCTGATTGCGCCCCTGCTGCGGCTCACGATTAAAGCGTTCCAACAACTGACGGTGCAGGGATTTATCGATCAGATCCTCGCTGCTCAGGGAGGCAAATTCCTTGGGCAACCAGGTCTTCACATATGAAATAGGCTCATCATCAATATACCGCACGCGTTCCAACAGCAGACCTTCAACGTCGCCATAGAACGCCGCAACCTCTGCAGGAAAGGCGGCCTCTTCCAGTCGGATCACTGACGTCTGCAGGCGCGTTCCCTCGCGTTCCAGCTGCGCATGCAAGCTGAGCGAGTTTTGCAGATTGCGACGGTGTTTCATGCGGGGAGCAACCACGGAAGATCGGCCAGCCTGTTTCAGAATATATCCATCGTCCACCAGCAGCGCCAGGGCCTGGCGCACGACGCTGCGCGCCACATTGAAGTGTCCGCACAGCGCGCTCTCGCTTGGAATCGGACTGCCCGGCGGCAACCGATTTTCAGAGATGGCGGTTTTCAGGCTGTCAGCAACCTGCCGATACAACGCCTCTTTACCTTTGTTTTTTACGTCGATTTTTTTCAGATAAAGCACGATATCCCCGCCAAAATAAAACTATACCCCTTCCGATTTTGAAGCCGCTTCCCATACCGAAGACCAGCCAAGGGAGAGGCTGGCAGCACGCTCGGCAGCCAGAATCAGGCTTTCTTCACGTGCAATGTTCTGACCGGCAATATCAAATGCAGTGCCGTGATCCACAGAAACACGCACAACCGGCAAGCCCACTGTAATATTTACGCCGTCATCACCATATACTGCCTTAAATGGCGCATGGCCCTGATCGTGATAGCACGCGACCAGAAATTTCCATTTGCCTCGCACAGCCTGCGGCCAGAGCGCATCTGCCGGAATGGGTCCCACAGCATTGATACCCGCTGCCTTGGCCCGTTCGATGGCAGGCGTTAATATAGCACTGTCTTCCGTACCGAAGATATTGTTCTCGCCGGCATGCGGATTCAGACCAGAGACGGCAATCGGCTCATCCTGACGGTTAAGGGCTTTGGAAAAGGCGTGAACCAGTTGCAAGATATCGTCCATGCGCTTGGGGTTCACATCGTCAATGGCCTGACGCAACGACACATGCGTAGTCGCATGAAATACATACAGATCGCCGGCAGAGAGCACCAGAGAATAATTTTTGACACCGAATTCATGAGCCAGCAGTTCGGTATGACCGGGCCACTTATGCCCACCCAGGTGCATGGCCGCTTTGTTCAACGGCGCGGTAACGATACCGTCAACCTCCCCCTTGCGGGCCAGGTCACAGGCTTTCATGACAAACAGCGCAGAGCCGGCGCCAGCACGTGCGTCCAGCTTGCCCAGCTCGACATCTTCAAGAGACGGTCCGACCTGAATGATCTCGATCGTGCCCGCTTCGTTGGTCGCTTCGGCCGGTGCCGAAATTTCCCGCACCTTGCTCACGTCACCGTTCAGGTTCAACACCGCCTTGCGCAGTGCAGCCACATCACCGATGACGATAAATTTGGCAATATCGCGCAGGCCCGGATGATTCAACAGCATTTTGGCTGTGATTTCAGGACCAATGCCGGCGACGTCGCCAACGGTTACCGCCAATACGGGCAATTTTTTCGTGCTCATTTGAATTTCCTTTCCGTCAGGGTCTCTGCAGCCAGAATCAAAACATTTTCCGAACCAAAGCCACCGGCCTTGGTCACAATCGGCATGCCGGCATATTCGCCGCCAATCAACGTGCCCAAAGGAACCCCTCCGGACACTTCATCTATCAGGCGGATACCGGTTGCCTGCAAGGCCGTCATCACCTGCTCTGCACCGTCGCCGCCGGTAGCAATCAGACCTCGGACTTTGCCGGCGCGCACAATCGCCAGCGCCAGTTGGCCAAGACGACGGGCAACCAGGGCCGAGGTGAGCCCGGGCACCTGACGGGCAGGCGCCAGCAGCACCAGAATCCGGCTGACATCGTCGCCGCCGGCGACACGTGCAAGCATCTGCTGCTGCCATGACTGCCACAGGACATCGTCACCCAGCACCTGCGGCTCGGCAGTCAGTACCGTCGCACCGTGCGCTTGCAACGCTGTCACCTGCGCGCGCGTGGCGCTATGCTGCGAGGTCACCACGGCCAGAACGATGTCACCTGAATCAGGCTCACTGGCCCACGCGGCAGCCATCGCCATCGCCAGTCCGCCGGCACCAACCGGCAGTGCACGCTCGCCAAGCATTACAATAGCCTGCGCCAGCCGTTTCAGATCAGCATCTGTACGCGCATCCACAACCACAATCGCTCCGCCACTGCCGATTTTCTGCGCAAGCGTGGCTGGGGTATCGTCTTGCGTCGGGCTGACCAGATTGCAGTCAAGCATCACCGGCACGGAACTTTCCGTGACGGGCGTCACCGGATCGGTTCCTGCCGAGGTTTCGGTTACCGGCGTACCGTTTACCAACAACACACCATTTTCCAGTGTTCTGCCAGTAGCGGGATAGGCCGGGCATACCACGGCGATCGCATTCTCATGCCATTGCTGGCGGGCCGCTTCGATTTCCGCGGCAAATGCCCCGCGCAAGGTGGAATCCACCTTCTTGAATACATGGCGAACGTCATGCCGGCGAAAGGTCTGCATTTCGCGGGCAACAGCCTGGGCTGCCGCCTGTGGAGACATGGCGCGGCTGTTGCTGTTGACCGAGACCACTTGCGCTTGCATGTCGCCCAGCGCAAAAGCCTCCTCGGAACCACCAACATACAACTGTGTTTCCCAGCCACAGCGAACGAACTGCACGGCCGAATCTCCGGCGCCAGTCAGATCATCCGCAATGATTGCTATCTGCGGCTTCATAACTTTGCCGGTTCCCCGGCAGTCGCAGCAACGCCCGAAATACCGTCATCTACCGGTTTTAGCTCACCGGATCTTTTCAGGAAATAAGAAGCCAGCAAGGGCGCCATGATTGAACTGATCAGCACGCATGCCGCAACCTGCGCGGTCGCTGTTTCGACATAGACCTGAAAGCGCGGATCGGCAGCTGCAACAATGGCCGGTGTCGCAATGGCGTTGCCAGCGGTCGTGCCGGCGGCAAAGCCGATGCCGCTTTTACCGCCGCGTCGCAGGATGAGTTTGTACCCCATATAAACCAGGAAACCGGTAATGGGGCTGATCAGAAGACCCAGGATGATGCCGGTGGTGCCGCCACTGACGATCGCCGACAGATTGATACCGGTACCCAGCGCAAATGCAAAAAATGGAATCACAATATTGGGTACGGGATCGAGCACCTTGCGCCATTGCAGGTCCAGATTGCCAACCAGGACGCCCAGCAGGAAAGGCACCAATGCCGCGACAAGCGCGATTAACGGAATATCACCCAGGCCCGAAGCGCCCAGAAACAGCAGACTGAAAAATGGCCCGTCATTCACCGCGCTGGCCACATAAGCGCCCCGGTCCCGGGCATCGCCATACTGACCGGTAAAAGCCAGCCACAGACCGCCGTTACTGTTGTCAAATGCAGCCAGCAGCGCCAGGATAGAGATACCCCATACGCCATCAATACCCACAAAGCTGCCCAGCAGCACAATCAGGCTGGCCGGAAGAATCGTTTTACAAAAAAGAATGGTGCCTGCCGTTGCCAGGATCGGGCCGCCAGTGCGCATATTGACCTGCGTACCTGTAGCGAAAATCAGCAATGCAATCAGCGGCATGGCACTGTTTTTAAACAGTGCGGTAGTAAAGCTGCCAATGCCAAGGGCTTCGGGAGCGAATGTCCCCAGTATCGAGCCCAGAATCAGGGGAATAAGCATCAATCCACCAGGGATTTTCTGCATGGTTTGGAACATGGGAAATATTGAACGCTCTTGTGTCATCATCCGACCCAGCCTTTTGGTCAAAGGGGAAGTATTAAAGAAAATGAATAGTCTGGTGCATGGCTTGTTGATCGTGCTTCTTCTCTTTGCCATGGATTTGTACGTACAACCTGTACGTACAGGTTCGATTATTGTCTTTTCAAATCGGCTTGTCAATCCAATGCGGATCTCTGGCGTAATTTTTTTCGTACGCCGATCGCAGTTTCTTGTGCTTAATGCAAGTGAAATGGTATGCAAGGTGCGGACCGTGGCCGTGACTCTGACCGTGACCGGCCTGGTCACCGTTTGCCTGAAAACCGCCTCAGCATCAAACTAAAAATCCGCTGATGGCGTGGCCCGGGTCGGACCAGGCGCACACACGCGCTCAGGCGTCAATGTCGAGCAATCGCAGTTTCTGGGACAGGACTTTACACGCTTGCATGAGCGGTTCAATATATGTTTTGCGGCGATCGGCAGCAATGCGAAACAAGGGGATACTAATGCTGATACATGCTACCGGACGGGCGTGCTGGTCAGTGATGGCGCAGCCGTAACAAAAAATATCGCGCTCGTTCTCTTCACGATCTTCTGAAAACCCCTGTTGTTCGATATCACGAATTTCCTGATACAGTGCGTCGGCGCCAGGCAATGTATTGTCTGTGAATTTTTCAAATGTGATCGTGCCAACTAGCCGGCGCCTGTGAGCATCATCCTTGAGCGCGGCAAGATACGCCTTGCCGACTGAACTTGAATAGAAAGTGACCTGGCTGCCCAGCCGCGAATTCATGCGCACCGCCTGCGGGCTTTCCAGTTTGTCGATGTAGGTCATCGCACCATTGACCGGCACGGCCAGATGAACGGTTTCACTGGTCAGATCGCGCAACGCCATCAACTGCTCCCGACAAACCTTGCGAAGATCGGAGCTTTCCAGCGCCTGGCTGGCCAGACTGATCAGGCGCGGTCCCAGACCAAACAGCTGCCCGCCTTTATTGATGATCAGGCCTTCGGCCAGCAAGGCATCCACGATCCGGTACAGCGTCGGTTTGGGATAGCCCACCGACACGCTCAGATCCTGGATCGTGACGCCCGGTCCGGCATTGCCTGCGATGGCGTCCAGTACACGCATGAATTTGGAAAAGGAAGCGGTGCCGGCCACCGGCTGACCAGCCTTGTCCTGCGGGGAAGTCGTTATTGTCATGATGAAAATTCAAGTTACCATATAGCCACCATCAACCGGCATGATAACACCCGTCATGAATGAAGATGCGTCCGAGCACAGAAACGTGACGGCACGCGCCACGTCTTCGGGCGTCCCCCAGCGTTTGAGCGGCGTACGGTCCAGAATGGGCCGGGCCCGGCTCTCATCGTTCTGCAGCGCTTCGGTCAGGGGCGTGGCGATCCAGCCTGGAGCCACTGCATTTACGCGAATGCCGTCTGCAGCATAGGCGATGGCCAGCGATTTGGTCAGTTGCGCAATGCCTCCCTTGCTGGCGCTGTAACCGGGCACCAGTCCGCCCCCAAAAAAGCTGAGCATGGAGGCCATGTTCACAATACACCCGGTAGATGCTGCAAGCAAGGGACGCAAGGCCTCGCACAAACGCATGGTGCCCACCAGATTGACATCAATCACCCGCTCGAACACGGGTAATTTGAATTCCTCGACCCGGGCGATGATGCCCGCGCAATTGATCAGCACATCCACTTTGTTCAGGGACGCAGCAAACGCCGCCACATCCTTGTCACTGGTCACGTCAACAATGGCCTCTGTCACTGTCGCGTGACGGTACGGTTCCTGGCTGGCCGACGGCAGACCGGCAGCATAAACCCGCGCGCCCAGCGCGGCCAGCTCCTCGGTAATGGCGCGCCCAATACCCTGGGTGCCGCCGGTGACCACCGCGGTTTTTCCTTCAAGCAAGTCCTGTCTGAAACTCATGTTTTTTTCCAAATATTATCAATAGGTGGCGCGACCGCCGGAAAGATCAAACACCGCGCCTGTGCTGAACGAGCATGATGCGGACAGCAGCCATAGCGTCAGTTCGGACACTTCTTCACACTCGCCCAGCCGCTTCATCGGACTTTTATCTATCATGGTCTGCACATGTGCCGGCGACATCTGCTGCAACAGCGTCGTGTTAATCGCGGCAGGCGCAATGGCATTGACCCGGACCTGGGTTTGCGCCAGTTCCTTGCCCAGTGATTTGGTCAGCGCCAGCACAGCCGCCTTGGCCGCGCTGTACGCCGACGCGTTTGGCGTGCCTTCCTTGCCTGCCAGAGAGGCAATATTGACGATACGCGCTGCCGGTGCCTGCTTCATCACAGGGACGGCCGCACGGCAAGTGTTGTAGACCCCCAGCAGATTGACGGCAATCACCCGTTGCCATTCCTGCGGATCGGTATCTTCCAGCGGCAATGTAGAACCGGCGAACCCGGCACAATTGACCAGCATATCGATATGCCCGCAATTGGCAACAACGGCATTACAAGCGTCTTGTACAGAGCGATCATCACAAACGTCAACCGGATTAAACTGCATGCCCAGTTGCTGCAACGCTTGCGGCGGCGCCTTCAAGTCCCATACCGTCACCCTGGCCCCGGCAGCCAGCAGGCGCTGGGCAATATCCAGGCCGATCCCGCTGCTGCCACCGGTCACTACGGCGGTGCGGTGCGAAAAATCATAATTGGCTTTGCTACTCATGATCAGCGTACGAACTGGTCGACATAGTCGGCACCCAGGCCGACGCTTTCATAATGCTTGCGACACATGTCCAGCTTGGTAAATACATCTTCATAGCCGGTGTGATTTCCTTCGCTGTCCACGTAGTACATAATGCCGTTGACCTGGAACATGGTAATCATCTCTTCCACGTCTTCGGGCACATACAGCGTATGGGTTTCACCGGGGGGTTCGAAAACATAACTGCCTTCGGTGGCCACCCAGTCATGCTCCAGGTAACGCCAGGTGCCTTTGATCACAAACCCATGTACCGGCTGGGGATGCCGATGACAGCTGAGCACGCCCGATTTTCTGACACGCAAAAGATTCATCCAGTATCCCTGCGAGACGTTCAGGCAGAGAGGACGAAACCATACATTGGGCGCCTGCGGGACCCAGATGCGTTCGTCTTCGGGCACGGCGTTGGGAACGACAATGTCTTTCAATGCTTCTTTCGGATTGGGGTAACGATAGGGAGTGGGTTCGGTCATAACAATTCCTTGGCCCCATTCATGGGGCAATATGTCAAATGTGAGTTCTGAAAACTGGCTAAGTTACTTGATATCAAGTTCTTTCAGAACCTTGCTGTACCCTTCTGTTTCCAGAGCCATCTTCTGTGCAAATGTCTCGCCATCAGCATACACATAGCCCAGGTTCTGCTGTTTGATGGATTTGATCAATTCAGGATCCTGCGCCACTTTCTCAAATGCCGCCTTGAGCACCCTGACCGCTTCGGCCGGCATATTTTTTGGCCCGGCAACGCCGCGCCAGGTGCCATAAGAGACATCAATACCCTTTTCTTTTGCAGTCGGTACATCCTTGAACTCTGGCACGCGTTCCTCGTTCATGACTACCAGCAGGCGCATTTTTCCGCTGCGCACGTATTCGGCCGCCTCAGCGGGGCTGGTGGCCACGGCATCTACCTGTTTACCCAGCAAAGCCAGCAGAGACGGCCCCGATCCTGGATAGGGAACATGCGTCACCTTGGTGCCCGACTTGACCTCGAACGCACTGAGCGCGACGTCGTAAACGGCGCCAGTGCCCGGGGTTCCCACATTCATGCCATCAGGATTATTTTTGGCGGCGGCCAGAAAATCCTCTACAGATTTATAGGGCGAATCATTGTGCACTACCAGTGTTGTCGGGTCGGCATTCAACTGCACCAGCGGCGTGAAATCCTTGTAAGAACGGTCAAACAGATTGAGCAAGGGCAATGTCACAAACTCGCCGGTTACTACGGCCAGGGTATAGCCATCCGGTTTCTGATTGAGCACATACTTCCACCCCACTGCACCGCCGGCGCCAGACTTGTTAAGCACGATCATGCCTTTGGGAAAGTGCTTTTCCGCAGCCTTGGCAAAACTGCGGGCAACGGCATCAGTGCCGCCGCCAGGCTGAAACGGAACCACAAGTGTAATGGGCTGGCCAGGATAGGCATCTGCCGCTACGGCCAGCGCGGGAATAGTTGCCAGGCCGGCACAGGCAATAAGTGAGGCCAGCAAGGCACGACGATGGTAGATCATGACAGATTTGTCTCCTGAGAAATTCAATAAGGGAAATTGGCTTGGCGCGCTTGGCCACGATAAAGGCATGAGCACATTCTTATATCTAAAAATCCATAATATGGATTTATTTCTATATTATGGATATAGTGTATAGAAATTGTGCTTCCCGGCCATCTGGGGAAAACCCTTAATTACAGATGAAATGATCACAAATGAATGACGACAGAGTCCCGGCTCTGCTCGCCCGGGCGTTGTCGTAGGGCATAAAAAATCCGGCTGCAAGTTTCCTTCATGGAAACTTACAGCCGGAGCCTATGTCTTTGCCCGATGTCGCTGCCCCTGAACGCTTATGCAGTATCTAGGCAGACTCGTGCAACTTCCAGTACAGGAAATTATGCTGCGGGCCGAACACACGCCGATAGACCAGCAATATAGCCAGCACGCATGCAATAGCCGACGAGGCGGTCAGCAAAAACATCAGCAGAATCTGGTAACGGATGGCTTGCTCCGGGTCCTGGCCAGCCAGGATCTGACCGGTCATCATGCCCGGCAGGCTGACCAGCCCGATAACCATCATGCTGTTGATAGTAGGCATCATCCCCGCTCGCACTGCCGTCTGCGCCGCTTCGCGATAGGCTTCCCAGCCGCTGGCTCCGAGCGACAGCATCATCTCGACATGATCGCGCCGCTGGGTCAGTTCGCTGGTGATGCGATCCAGCCCCAGCGACACGCCGGTCAGCGTATTGCCCATGATCATACCCAGCACCGGAATCACATATTGAGGGGAATACCAGGGCTGTATACGCATGATCAATACCAAGCCAATAGCCATGGTCAGCCACGACGGTATCCAGATCGAAAACAGTGCATCGAACTGCATGCCCCGGTAACGAATGCGGCTGCGGTTTCTGGCGGCAAGCCCGGCAATAACGGTCATCACAGTCATGATCACAAGCACGATATACCATTTGTCGGCTGCAAATACCCATTTGAGAATCAGGCCGATGGCAAACAACTGCACTACCATCCGTACAGAGGCAATCAGCAGCTGTCTTTCCAGCTTTAGCCGCAGCAGCACTGAAATCAGCCCATTGGCCAGGATAAGCAACGCCGCCAGACCGATTTCCCCGATCGATATTTCCATATATTCAAGGTTCATGCCTGCCTTCCCGTAATTTCATCGGTCATGAGGCGACCGCTTTTCATTTGCCATAAACGATTGCCCACACGGGCCTTTTGCTGTTCATCGTGGCTGATCCACAGCGTCGCCGTCTGCTGATTGTTCACGTGCATCCAGTGCTCAATCAGCTTTTCCACCAGTTGTGCGGTAGGCTCGTCCAGCGCCGAGGTAGGCTCGTCCAGCAGCAAAAGACAGGGATCCAGTTGCAATACGCGCAACAGGCAGACCAGTTGTTTCTCTCCGCCAGACAACGTGCCCGAATCCTTGTTCAGAAAAGCGCCGGGGCGGTCAATGGCGTGCAAAAATTGTTCAATTTTATGCCTGTCGTACTTTTGATCCCGGTTCACTGCAAGTCCGAAAGGAAAGGTCAGATTGCCTTCGACGCTGGTATGCAGTAACACCGGGCTTTGCCGGATATAGGCGACCTGAGCCCGGTAGCGACAAGCGTCGCCCGGTTGTACCGGCTTGCCGTGCAAAATCAGTTCGCCGGCATCGGGCTTGTCCAGTAAGGCCAGCGTCCGTACGAATACACTTTTGCCTGAGCCCGAAGCGCCGGACAGCACGATGCGATCGCCGCGCTTTACGGTGCAGTCTGCCGGATACAGCAATATATGACCATTTAAAGGGTCTTTGCGACTGAGATTTCTTGCCTGCAGCAGCGCGGGCGTCTCTACTTCTGAATTATCGGTTACCACAACTTATGCTTACCATCGTTGATCACGGCGTCGCAGGACAACCGTCAAAAGGCTGCTGACCATGCAGCGGCACTGGCGGGCCACAGTAGAGCAGGCTCTGCGCCACTCACAGGGAACTCGCACAATATACACCGAAAGCGCGGCCCGAGTGCGCCACGAACACGCTCAGACTGACGGTTTGGTGCCATTGCGTCGCGCAAGATGGGGAATGCGCAATACAACGTCCCGATCCTTTTGTTTTTCGGTCTCGGCAAGCATCTCCCAATCCACCAGCGACGGATGCAAACGCCTCCGGTCATCACGCTGGGCGCCGTAGCGCCAGCCTGCAAGGTAGCGCTGGGCCATCCAGCGCCTATGCTCCACCTGTGCCAGCATCTCTGCCTCATCGGCAGTAAATGACAGCGCGTGCTGCACGCCGGCACCCTGCTCGTGTGTCACCACCAGTTTCCCGCACATCGCCAGTTTGTAGGCAATATGATCCGCCTGCGCACGGTTCGCGTCCTTGGCCTGTTCATTCAGCCTATCCCACGATTGCTTGTAGGCGTCGCTCTCGCTGACCGAACCTTGTTGCGGTGCAAGTTGCTGCAGATAGTCTTCGTGAATGCTGCGCGCCGTAATATCCAGGCGCTCGTGTGTAATCAGCTCCACCTGACACACCGATTCCAGACTGCCAAAAAAGGTCAGGCGGTTCAATCGGCTCTGCCGGGACTTGAGCAGTGCATTCAGGCCATGATTGTGATAGTTCAAAGCGTACACGCGAAACGCAGCGGCGGGCGTCGCATGCAATATTTCAAGCGACAGTTTCAGATTGGCCGAATCGTCGTCAAATGCAATAATCACCACAGGAACAAGATGGGTCGGTGGATCAATAACAAACTCATTCAAAATTTGATCATAGGCGCCATCGAATGTCATATATTTGATAGATGACACCATGGCGGCGCCGGGATACTCGGCAGCCAGTTGCCTGCCTGCCAGCTCGGCGTCGGCGCCATACACAATAATGTCGGGCGAGGCCGGGTTGATCGTATGCATCACCTGCAGTGCCTGCACCAGCAAGGCTTTAGCCGTCTCTCCCGTACCAAAGACAACCAGCCGAAAGGCGGCATCGTGATCGCTCATTTGCTGGGCGTAATCATAAGGAAGCCGTGAAAAGAACTGCCGTGCAATCATCTGATGATGATTGAAAAACCGCAGATCAATACCGTTTTTCTTTTCATCTTCGAAATAGTCCGATTGCTGCAGCATGGCGCTTACCTTGGCGTTGCCTATATGCAGGAAACAGCGCACCTGATACTTCCCCGGATGCTTTTGCGTGATCTGGTGCAAGGCCCTCACCACATTGATGGTGGTTTGCTCTTTATCCAGGAAACAAATCATGAATCGCGCGCTGCGAATACCCGCGTCCTGAAGCACCGCGCTTTGCGTGCCGTCGCCAAAATAAACAAGATGGCCGTCACGCCGCAGCGCCCCCGCATTGCAGTGATCGGCGTCCAGCTCAATGGCAACCCCCGTTGTATCGTGAGTGCGTTTCAGGTCGTCCAGTAATGCCTGACCCTTTTGATTAATGCCGACCACCAGTATCTGGTTGCGCCTGAACAGCAATCGAAATTGGGTGTAGTACTCAACAAAGAGCTTCTGGGCGATCCGGTACATCCCGGCCAGCAGCGCCAGCGTCACCACTATTTTGACCAATGTCAGTTGCCATGGCAGATTTTCCGGCGGCAATGACGACGACACCGGATCCGACCCCATCAACGTTCGCAAGGTACGATACAGCCTTTCGGGCAGATAGAGCCACTCATTGATCTGTGGGTAATGCTGCCCCAGGCCATTCCAGGTCAACACGATGACCGCGAGCCCACCCAGTATGACCAGAATGCTTTTTGTACGGCGCGATAGTTTCATTTAGGGATGCTCCTGTACGTTTTGCTGCGCCTGTTCAAGCAGCGCCATGGTTTTCTGTCTGACACTGTCATCCTTTACACGATGAAGCTGCAATCGAACCAGGTGACTCAGGCGGCGAGCGACAAAAGCGGTATCCTTATTCCGACTGTAGTAAACCGCGAGTGCTGCCCTGGCCATCGGATGAAAACGCCAGTAACGATCAATCAGTTTCAACTGCGCCTCGTTACGTACCGGCATGAATTGATCCAAATAGGCGGTCAATGGCCTGGAGGAACCCGGCACTGGAGACCGTACATAGGGATCCTGGAAAAACCAGGAATCCGGGCGCCGGCTAACTTCAGGTACATCAACCACTGCAGCGGACTCACTATCATATTTTTTGCCAAAATAAATTTCGGTTTGATCCGCCAGATCACGCGCCGGGGCCAGCAACGCATTGGGCACTGCCCAGACATTAAGCACTACCTGATCATTTCGAACGTCCACTGTCAAAATATCCTTGCCGTTACTCATCATCTCAACATCACTGATTCGGCTGATCCCAAACGGCATGACAACAGGCAACCCCGTGGTCGTGTCATACATGGTGATCCCCTTTTCCGAGCCAACTTTTTGTGGATCAGTGGTAAATAGCAAGTTGCCATCTGCGGAAAAGTTCAAATAGCCGCCAATGGCATCATTTTTAATTTTCTGTCCTATCGGCCGTTTATTCTCCAGACTCCACAAGCGTATATATCGATTATCTTCTGCCACAGCCAGCACTTTTCCGTCCGGGCTCAATTGCGCTTTCGGCAAATCGCCGGCTGTGGGAAACGACAGGGGTTTGCTGAAATCCGCCAGATCATATAATTGCGCAGTGTCATTGAAAAAAGCCAGCAAATAATGGTTATCCGGTGTGAAAGATGCCCCCTTGATTCGAGTGCTTTCCTGATGCAGCACTTTGCTGCTCGCAATATCCACCACCCGCCAGTTACTGCGTTCATCCAGGATCAGAATGCTCGACAAATCTTCCGATAATCGGTACTTCTCGCCTTTTCTGAGCGTAACGGTATATACACGCTCGCCTGTCTCTATGTCCCAGATTCCCAGACTGACCTCATCAACTCTTGACGAAAACCGCCTGCCATCGTGACTGAAAGACAACATACCTTTCACAGACATCGGCTTGCCGATAGATTTACCTGTTGCTGCCCTAAAAAAACGCAGCTGATTGCGTCCATTTTCGGGCCTCGACACGGTATAGACGAGATCATTTTCATCCAGAACGCCGAATCGCTCGATTTCGGACGGCGTGTTAATAAAATCGCGAATTTCGTCTTTGCCATCCAGGGCAAGGAATTGCAACGAGCGGCTGTTCTTTTTAAGTAGCAGCACTCCCGAGCTATCAGGTTTGGCAAACAAACTGACAAGATTGGGCCCCAGCTCAAACTGCGAACGCAGCAATGCGGGGGCCAGTTCAGTCACCAGGTAAAACGACCCTTCCTGGTTTTCTACCCGTTGCGTCATATCCGGCGACAGGTTCGGTGAATCATCGAATAACAATCGCGCCAAATCAATGCCGGTCTCACCAGTAGACAGCAGCTGATTCGTCGCCGTTTCGTATACGGTGTAGCGACCACCCAGGAGCGTCGTAAACGTTTTCCCATTTTCACTGAAATAAACATCGTCGGGTACAGGCCGGGCCGACACTTTGCTTACATGCTGATCGCCGCGTCGCAGATCGATGTGATACATGCCGTTAAGCGCACGCGCAAACACATGCTGTGAATCAGGACCGAATTTAAGTCCCACGATGCTACCTGGCACCAGGTAATCGCGCGCATCCTGAAGCGCGCCCTGGGTATTCACAGGGTAAATGCGCACGCGATTTACATCATCATTGGTACTATAAAAAGCAATGGCCCCGCCTCGAGAATCGACCACCACCCGTTCTGCAGTCGTGCCTGGAGTCCCACCGGTCGGCACTTCCTCGACAGCCACCCGACCTGTCCGTAGATTAACGATCTGCGACTTTATGTATTGCTGCGGGCTGTTTAACCGAACCCACCCCTGTATGACAAGCCAATGACCACTTGCATCGGGCGTAACAGAAGTAAGTCGCATGTCCGAAGGCGGCTCGTACAAGATACTCACTGGCTTGCCCTCCTGCCACGACGCTACTTTGTTATCGTTCGTCGTAAAGTACAGCACATTGCGGTTGTCAAACTTCATTTTGGAAAACGAATTGGCATTGGCATCCTTCAAAATCGTATGAAGCTTCTGCCTATATGCATCCCATATCTGCACCCCGCGCTTGGCATTGGAAGTAGCATCGACACCAGCAAGCCAATGGCCGTCAGGGCTGAACACAGGGGTAGATTCCAGCCTGGGCATCAATGTCATGCCATTTTCTCGCATCAGCATCGATTGCACATATAAAGCCGTTCTTTCATTGCCATAGCGGGTCGCCGCAGCCATATACGCTGCGCCTTCGGCCACCTCTTTCTGATCAATCTTATTCAACCCGGAAAGAAACAATGAACGTGACAGCATGGTTTGCGCGGTATTGCGCTCTGTCCAGGCATAGACACCCAGCACCATGGCCATCACAGCCAGTATCCCTATCACAACTGCAATCCGCTTGACGATCTTCGTGCGCTGCCTGGCCTTGGCCAGTTGATAGGCCTGATCACGCTGCGTCAGGTCACCCAGCGGCACATCAAGCACACCTGCAATAATTTTGAGTTTGGCCAGATCAAGCCGATCCTTGTAGGACTGAACGCGACGCTCCACCTCCTTGCGGGAAAGTGTGCGATCGCCCTGCAAAGATTGTCTGTACGCCTCGGGGGTCGTGAAGCCCTGCTCTTGCGTGCCGGGCAGACGGACATCTGCTGCAATGGGCTCCTGGCTCACGCTGTGATCGATGTCGCCCGACTCATCCACGCGATAACGCAACACCTCGGGAAAACACTGCTGCGCGGAAGACTCGGCGCCGTATTCAGGTTCGCCGGCAAGAATCAGCGCAATAATCCGATCGCCCTTGCCGGTCTGCTTGAAGCGGCGCAGTTCCTCGCTTACATAGACAGATCGGGCCGATTGCGGCGAGCTCAGGTAGACAAGATAGGCTGAAGCGTCAAGCGCTGCAGTCAGCGCGGAAGACAAACTGGCGCTGGCCGACAGTTCCTTTTCATCCTGGAAAACGGGGTAGATTTGCGCAACAATGGGCTTGCCGGCACGATTGGGTCTGCCCACCAGATCGGCAGGCACCTCGTAGGTCTCCAATTCATGATGCAGCCAGTCTGCCCATTTGCGCCCTTCCTCCCGGTTATCAGCATGGCTGTAACTGATGAACGCAGCGTAGGTCTGCCGGCTGTCTGCGATTTGTTCGGTCATATTTATCTATGCAGACAGGTTCAGAGTCATCCGTTTTACCCGAGAAGCGCTGCATAGACAATATGTCTGCCTTATTTTCTATGAAAAATGATGTATCGGATTGTGAAACTCGTCGTATTTATTTGCAGCACCAGGCCCTGTCGCCCTGAACAAACCGCAGGGCCAACGAGCGCCAACGATGGCCTACTCGCTCCAACCCTCAACAGCAATGAGATGTAACTGAGTGAATGCCCGGTCATTGGTCACCAACACGGCTTGCTGACGCACTGCGTGTGCAGCAATAAGCAAGTCTGACGCACCAAGACACCGGCCATTTTTTTTCCAGTGATGCACGTAGCTTTCCATAACTGGCTGCCGTATCGCTGCTCCTTGGGAGTACCTCAATATGCCGCAAAAACTCATGGACCAACGCATGCAGCGATTTGGATTGCGGTCTTTTAGCGAGCCCAAACAATAATTCCGCTTGCGTGATGACTCGCTGTCCGGCCGAGAGTCAGTCCGCCCCCCACGGGTCATAACTGGTGAAATTCCAGATATTTCCTTCCATGTCTTTGGCGTCATAGGAACGCCCCGGGTAGCCCTGATTATCATAAGGCGGCTGGATAATAATGGCGCCGCACCTGGCTGCATGGTCAGCGTGGGCATCAGGGTCATCCACGCGCATGCAAATGCACATGGTGATTCCGCGGGCCTCATCGGGGGTCAGCCAGTGGTACAGATCCTTGGCCGGCGACTCCCGATCACTGCCCAGCATAATCATATTGTTGCCAATAACCAGTTGGGCATGATGAATAATATTCGGGTCTTTTTCGTCCGCGTAGATCGCGTGGCGGGTAAATCCAAATGCCTCGCACAGAAAACGAATCGCTGCGGGCGCATCCTTGTATCGCAAACAGGGAATAATTGCGCTTTTTTCCAACATGATGATTCTCCTGATCCAGTCAGAACGGCAAGAGCAATCGGCATCTACATTTGTGATTGAACACGCAAAACCAGCAAACGCTTACGTTGTCCGGCCTGGATTGCCCGTTACCTAAATAGTGTATTTGCAGCATAGTGCATGCGCACGATTTGCACAGGCACACCATAACCGTGGCACCGTATTAATTGCCATTACCTGCCCGTCGCAGACAATAATCACGGCCAGCATACCAACGGCATGACCAGCGTCTCATCTGGTCACAACCGACCGCGGCTATACGATCATTGGTGCTTTATAGTTTACTGGGTTTCACGCCAGATGCCTTTGCGGCCTCACCCCAGAATTTAATTTCTTTTTCAATAAATGCCTGACTGTCCTGCGGCGAGGCAATGAATACTTCATTGCCTATAGTCGCCAGTTTGCTTTTCAATTGCGGATCCTGCAGGATTTTCTGCATGGCGTCGTTCAAAACCCGCACCGTATCGTCTGGCGTCCCGGCAGGGGCAAGCAGCGCGATCCAGGCCGTTGCATCAAAACCAGGCACCCCCAGTTCCGCCAGCGGCTTTACGCCGGTAAATGCCTCGGATCCGCTTTTATTGGCCACGCCAAATACCTTCAGACGACCGTCCTGGACCAGGGGCTTGATCGCCGGTGCTGCTTCGAACATGACCGAGGTGTCGCCCCCAACCAGACCAGCAACGGCTGCGGTCGCGCCGCGATAAGGTACATGCAACAGGTTCAATGCAGTCTGGTGCTTGAACATTTCCATTGTCAGATGATTGGTCAGGCCAACGCCCCCGGAACCATAGTTGATCTTGCCGTCATGCTGCTTCAGATAACTGATCAGTTCCGGCACCGTGTTGGCCGGAACGTCCTTGCGCGTCACCAGAAAAAGCGGCACTTTGGAAACCAGCCCCACCGCCTTGAAGTCTTTTAGCGTGTCATACGGCAGATTGGTATACAACGAAGGGTTAATGGCCAGCGGCCCCGAAGCGCCGATCAGCAAACGATAGCCGTCTGGCTTTTCCCGTTTGGCCGCTTCCAGACCGATGATGCCGCCCGCACCACCTTTGTTTTCCACTACAAAAGGCTGCTTCAGATGCTTCGATAGCTGCTCGGCCAGCAGTCGCCCGATGATATCCGTCGTCTGGCCACTCGGGTAGGGAATCGTGATATGCACACTTTTCTCAGGGTACGCGGCATAAGCGGCCAGCGGCAACAAGGCAAGCAGATTCAGGAACAGCGCAAGCAGTTTTCTCATTTATGTCTCCGTTTATAATATTGTTGTCTCAGGTGCTTATTGTTTTAGCACGTAAAAAGCGTCAGGTAAGGCACCCTGCTTCAAGGTCGTTCCCAGGTGGCCATCAAGCTAAACCGGTCTGGTATATAAAAATTATCTGACGCAGTCAAAAGCCGGCCGGCGTTATCAAAATATACTCTTAGTATTCCAAGCGCCATATCTCCCGGCTTGCAATCGACCAGGCCTGTTGCCGACTCCGGCACCCTTTCGGCAACAACTTGCTGGCTTACCTTATGAATTTGCTGGCCATATTCGGACTGCAGAATACTGAACACGCTGGGATGATTGCCTGTCAGCTTGTCCCGCACGCCGGCAAATTCCGGTGGTAAATAGACACGGGTATACGAAATCACGGTGCCATCCCGTACCAGACGGCGATTGGTGTGCAGCATCAGCAGTTCTACCCCGGCCGGCACGTGCAGCCTTGCTGCTTCGCGCGGGTCCAGGGTAATGAACTGTTCGCCCAATACTTCCAGTCGAGTCTGCTCTGTATATCGCATCAAGTCTTGCAAAGAGCCGAAGGCAGATACAAAGACAGGCTCTGCAGCAACCGGGCGGCTGGCAATGACCACGGTGCCGGAACCTGCCGTTCGCGTAATCAGCCCGGCTTCTGCCAGACGACGGGTTGCTTCCCGCACCGTATGCCGGCTTACGCCATAAATATGACAAAGCTGATGTTCCGTTGGCAACTGCGTACCCACGCCATACCGCTCGCTCTCAATATCATTGAGCAGCGTCTGATGAAGCCAGGCATAGCGCGGGAGGCGTTTTGTCATCGGATCCTGTCTGGGTTTACGTTCCAGCCCTGCACGGTCGCCGCTCCACGGAAAGAAATCTATCGCCCGATACAGCACAGCAGCCATGCCTGCATTGAGCGGGCAACGTTCAGATTTAATGTACGTACAATTATATCTGTAATATCAGAATTGTCTATTGCATTTGAAATTGGATTATTTACAATGTACGTACAATTACTATTTCTATTTTATTTATAACAGGCCGACCAACAGGAGACAACCCGATGTTCGCGCTGCCCCAATATGCCACGATCACAACCGCAATCAAATCTGATCACATTCTGTTAGTCACACTGAGCCGGCCCGAGGTGGCCAATGCCCTGAATACACAGATGGGGGAAGAGCTGCTTGATCTTTGGAATCGCCTGATCGCAAATCCGGGGCCTGTGCGCTGCGTCGTCCTGACCGGCGCGGGAGACAAGATTTTCTGCGCGGGAGGAGATCTGAAGGAACGCAATGGCATGAGCAAAGCGCAATGGCAACGACAGCATGAGTTGTTCGAGCGCATGTACTGGACTCTGGTTGATCTTCCCTATCCGGTGATTGCTGCAGTCAATGGTCATGCGTATGCCGGTGGCCTGGAAATGGCCATGTGCTGCGACTTCATCTATGCCAGCAAGACGGCGCGCTTTGCCCTGACCGAAGTCACGCTTGGCATCATGCCTGGCGCCGGCGGCACCCAGAATCTGCCACGAGCCGTGGGCGATCGCAGAGCCAAAGAGATCCTGATGACAGGTCGCCCTTTTGATTGCAATGATGCCCTGCAATGGGGGCTGGTCAATAAAGTATGCGAGTCAGAGCAAACGCTGGAACAAGCCCTGGAAACCGCCGCATGCATAGCCGGCAATGCACCGCTTTCGGTACGCCAGATCAAAAAATCGGTCCGTTATGGCGGGCAAATGGAATTGCGCACAGCATACCGTTTTGAAGTCGAGGCATATAATCACCTGATCGACACCGAAGACCGGCATGAAGGAGTCAAGGCGTTCAATGAGAAGCGCAAGCCCGTTTTCAGGGGAAAATAATTGAACACGCTGACGCATGACATCGCTCGCTTCATTCACACCTTTGACCAAAGCACGGTACCCCCGCATGCCTATCAGTTGGCAACGACAGGGATCATCGATTGTATGGGCTGCATGTTTGCCGGCGCCCATGAGCCGCTGGTCCATATTCTGGGACGACACTTTACAGGAACCACGAGTGCGCAGGCCGGCTCGTCAATCCCTGTGCCATTTCTAGGCGCCTATTTTCGGCATACTGATGCCGCCTGTCTTTGGGCTGCAGCCAGCCATGCGCTCGATTATGATGACGTGGCCATGTCGGCCCACCCAAGCACCGTACTAATGCCAAGTGTCATTACCACCGCCTGGCAATTGTCCAGCAGCGGCAAAGAGGTGCTCAATGCCTATATTATCGGTTACGAGATCTGGGCAGAACTGTTTGGCCGTGAGGCTGATCCTTATCACCTCAAAGGCTGGCACCCCACCGCCGTTTTCGGGACCGTTGCCGCCACCGGCGCGCTGTCCTATTTATACCGGCTGGATCAGCAAACTACGACCATGGCGCTGGGCCTTGCATCCAGCATGGCAAGTGGCCTGGTTGCCAATTTCGGTACCATGACCAAGCCTTATCACGCAGGCCGCGCCGCTGCCAATGCGGTGGAGGCCGTGCAACTGGCCAGACTGGGCATGACCGCCTGCGCAGACGTTTTTGAGCACAAAGCGGGTTTTCTGAGCGCCATATCGCCTGGCGGCCGCGTTGATGTAAACGAAGCGGTTAAGCTGGGCCGGGCGTTATACATTACCGAGTCCGGCGTCAATATCAAGCGCTATCCCGTTTGCTATTCCAGCCATCGCATTATCGATGGCATGCTCGCACTGGCGCAGCAGTACGACCTGACACCGGATACCATCGCTACGATCGATGCCACTATCGGACGCCCGCAAGCATCCATGTTGCGCAACCGGCAGCCAGTGACCAAACTGGAAGCCAAGTTCAGTCTGGAATTTGCGATTGCCGCCGCATTGCTGGCAGGCAAAGTGGGCCTGGCCGAACTGTCGGACGCATTTGTGAGTCGCACACAATTGCAGGCTATCTATCCGCAAATCCGGGTTCATGCCATTGATGATCCGGATCCTGCTGACCCCGCCTTCTCCATAACGGATCGACTTTGCGTGACATTGAAAAACGGCACTGTTCTGGATTCCGGGCCGATACGCTATCCACGCGGCCATGCACGTCTGCCTTTGACGCAACAGCAGTTACAGGAAAAATTCATGGATTGCGTGGCAAACGGACTCGCAGATGGGCACGCAGACGGCAACGCCGCGCCGACAGAGCAGCAGGCAGGCCTGGACCCGGATCGCGCCCGGCAACTATACCAGGCACTGGATTGTCTGCCGGACCTTGCCAATATCCGAACATTGTTTACAGCATGAACGGCGAGCAAAGCAACGGCCAAAGCGCCACAGCCAGCATGAAGCCCCTCATTGGATAATCAAGTGGACAATCAATTGAACAACCACACACCCAAAGGCCCGCTCAGGGGCATTCGCATTGCCGATCTGACCTCCGTTGTCATGGGCCCATTTGCCACGCAGTTGCTGGCAGACCTGGGGGCGGATGTCATCAAGATCGAATCCCCGACGGGCGACACCACCCGGAACATGGGTCACAGAAACAATAAAGCCATGGGCGCCAATTTCCTGCAGTTGAACCGGAACAAACGCTCGATCGTACTGGACCTGAAAACCGATGACGGCCGTCAGGCATGCCTGGACATTGCGGCCACCGCAGACGTTTTCCTGTATAACGTTCGTCCGCAAGCGATGGCCAGGCTGGGCCTGTCCTACGACGCGGTCCGCGCCGTCAATCCGCAAATCGTCTACGCAGGCACCTATGGCTTTGGCAACGCCGGTCCCTATGCCGGTAAACCGGCATACGACGACCTGATCCAGGGGATGACAGGCATTGCGGCACTATACCAACAACACACCGGCCAGCCGCCACGTTATGTACCGCTGACGATGGCCGACAAAATTATCGGCATGCAGGTGGCAATTGCCTGCCTGGCCGGTGTTCTGGAAAGCAGAAGCTCCGGGCAAGGACAATCGATAGAAATCCCCATGTTCGAGGGGATGGCCCAATTTGTATTGGGCGACCATTTCGGCGGCGCCACTTTCGTGCCACCAAAAGGCGATATGGGATACACGCGGCTTCTGACCGAATCGCGCAAGCCCTATATGACACTTGACGGCTATATCTGCACCGTGATCCATACCGATAGGCACTGGCAGAATTTTCTGGGTCTGCTCAATCGCCAGGATCTGCTGCAGGCAGGCTCGCCCTTTGCCACAATCGCCTCACGCGGCGTGCATGTCAATCAGGTATACGGCTTTATTGAAGACACCTTGCGCACCTGCAGTTCGGCCCACTGGCTTGAAGCGCTGGGCCAGGCCGATATCCCGGTAGCGCCGCTCTACGCCGTTGACGATCTGCTGGACGACCCGCACCTGAAGGCCGTACAGCAGATTGTCGAGCTTGACCATCCGACGGAAGGCCGTTTGCGAACAGTTGCACCACTGGGCACCTATTCGCGCACTCAGCCTTCCATTTACCGGCATGCCCCCAATCTGGGGGAACACACAGATGAAATATTGCAGGAGACGGCCAGGGCGATCAGCTCTCGACGCGATTCGCGTCAATAACCGTCAGCGCAGCCATATTGACGATGCGCCGGACAGTAGAGCTTGAGGTCAGGATATGCACAGGCGCATTCACACCCAGCAGGAACGGCCCGACCGCCACATTGCCCCCGGCAACGGTTTTCAACAGGTTATAGGCAATATTGCCTGAGTCGACATTGGGGCAGACCAGCAGGTTGGCTGGTCCCTTCAATGTTGATGAAGGCAGAATGCGCTCGCGCAGCACTTCATTCAATGCGCAGTCGCCATGCATTTCACCATCGATTTCCAGATCCGGATCCTGTGCCCGCACCAGCTCCAGCGCACGCCGCATCTTGTCTCCAGAGGCTGAACTGCCCGAGCCGAAATTGGAGCGCGACAGCAATGCCACCTTGGGCACAACGTCCATCTGCGCCAGTACCTTCGCCGCAGCCAGGGTGTACTCGGCAATCTGTTCGGCGGTAGGATCATCATTGATGTGGGTATCGACCAGCGCCACCATACGCTGATCGAGCAGCAGAATATTCATGGCTGCATACGACGTTGTGCCTGGCTTCTTACCGATCATCTGGTCAACAAAACGCAAATGCTCGTGATAGGCCCCAACCGTGCCGCAGATCATGCCATCGGCATCGCCGACATGAACCATCATGGCACCGATCAGGGTCAGACGGCGACGCATTTCCACGCGTGCCATTTCCTTTGTGATACCGCGGCGGCACATAACTTCCCAGTAGTTGGTCCAGTACTGATGAAAGCGCGAGTCAAATTCCGGGTTGGTCACCTCCACGTCCTCGCCCAGTTTCAGACGCAGCCCATATTTTTCAATACGAGCCAGCAAAACAGACGGACGCCCCACCAGGATCGGACGCGCCAGCTTTTCATCGACCACGACCTGCACTGCACGCAATACGCGCTCGTCCTCGCCTTCGGTAAAGACAATGCGCGCCTTGCCGCCGTCGCGAACAATCTGTTTGGCCGATGCAAACAACGGCTTCATGAAAGCGCCTGAGTGATACACAAACTGCTGCAGTTTTGCGGCATAGGCCTCCAGATCATCCAGCGGGCGTGTTGCCACGCCGCTTTCCATGGCCGCCTTGGCCACGGCAGGCGCCACCCGGACAATCAGGCGTGGATCGAAAGGCTTGGGGATCAGATACTCTGGTCCAAATGACAGATCATAGCCACCATAGGCGGTCGCGACCACATCGCTGATTTCCTCTTTGGCCAGCCCGGCGATCGCGTAGACCGCGGCTTTTTCCATTTCACGTGTAATCGTGGTAGCGCCCACATCCAGTGCGCCGCGAAAAATGTACGGGAAACACAGTACGTTATTGACCTGATTAGGGAAATCGGAACGGCCAGTAGCCATCACCACGTCGTCACGCACAGCCAATGCCACTTCCGGCATGATTTCCGGGTTCGGATTGGCCAGCGCCAGGATCAGCGGGCGGGCCGCCATGGTTTTGACCATCTCGGGCTTAAGGACGCCACCGGCGGACAGGCCCAGGAATACATCGGCGCCATCGATGGCGTCAGCCAGCGTACGATGCTCGGTTTTCTGCGCGAAGCGCAACATTTCAGGGCCCATGGGCGTATTGCGCCCTTCATAGACCACCCCGTCGATGTCCGTTACGAATACATTTTCCAGCGGCAGGCCCAGATCCACCATCAGATCCAGACATGCCAGCGCTGCCGCGCCTGCTCCGGACGACACCACCTTCACGTTTGTAATATCTTTGCCGACTACGGTCAAGCCGTTGATAAAGGCTGCCGCAACGGTAATCGCCGTGCCATGCTGATCGTCATGGAAAACGGGAATACTCATGCGCTCGCGCAGTTTGCGCTCAACCTCGAAACACTCGGGCGCCTTAATATCTTCCAGGTTGATACCGCCGAAGGTGGCCTCAAGCCCGGCAATAATCTCTACCAGCTTGTCCGGATCAGTTTCATTGATCTCGATATCAAAAACATCCAGACCGGCAAATTTCTTGAACAGAACAGCCTTGCCTTCCATGACCGGCTTGGAAGCCAGTGCACCAATATTTCCCAGGCCGAGCACGGCAGTACCGTTGCTGATAACGCCCACCAGGTTGCCACGCGCGGTGTAGCGAAACGCGTTGAGCGGGTCAGCCACGATTTCTTCACAGGCAGCCGCGACACCAGGCGTATACGCCAGCCCCAGATCCCGCTGGGTTACCAGCGGCTTGGTGGCGGTAATGGAAATTTTGCCAGGCACGGGAAATTCGTGATAATCCAGCGCTGATTGACGATCGATGGTACTCATGGGCTGTAGCCTCCTGAAGAATTGATTTTGCATCCAGTTTATGCTTTCTTCATAAGCAAATTATTTTCAATTATGATAATGATATATCAATTACCTTATACCTGCTTAAAAATTGAACACACCTACCGCCGATACGCTTGAACACAGACTCGCAGGTCGCCTGAAAATGCGCCACCTCACCTTGCTGCTTCACATTGGCGAACTGGGTGCGCTGACCCGCGTTGCCCAGCAGATGGGCACCAGCCAGCCTGCCGTCACCCATGCATTGGCTGAGCTGGAGGATATGTTCGGCGTGCCCCTGTTCGAACGCACCGGACGCGGCATGACGCCGACAGCGGCAGGCAAGGTACTGCTGACACGTGCCCGCAGCATGTTGCACGATGTCAGCGCGCTCTCGCGTGAAATGACAGCGGTCAATGCCGGCCGCGTTGCCCATCTGCATGTAGGCGCCATCCCGTTCATTCCCGGGCAAATGCTGTCTGCGGCGCTTGAGCGCACCCTGCCCGATCGCCAGCGAATGACCGTCACCATACACGACGGCACCAGCCGTAGCCTGATGACAATGCTCAGGGAGCACGCACTGGATTTTGTCATTGGGCGGGCTTCGGCATCGCTGGACATGACCGGGTTGCAGCAGGAAGTGCTCTATTACCAGTCACCGCGCCTGATTGCCAACCGCGAACTGGCAGCGCGACTCGGCCAGCGCCGGGCTGACTGGGGACATCTGGCCGAACTGGACTGGATTCTTGAACCGGCTCCGGCGCCCATGCGCGAACAGGTAGCCGATATGTTTCTGAGCGCGGGCGTGGTGCCCCCGCAGCCCCTCATCGAAAGCCTGTCGGCTAAACTGACCGGCGAAATCATTGCCGCGCGAGATCATGTGGTCTCGATCGTGCCCAATGATATTGCCGAAGAACTAGTGCGCATTGCCGGCGTGGCAGTGGTTCCCTGGTCGCTGCAGTGGACACTGTCACCCATTGCCCTGTTCAGCCTGAAGGACAGACACAAACGTGATGTAGATGCAAGATTCATTCAGTCGCTCAAGGACTATTGCGTAAAACACCGCTCCGCCTATTCCCAGGAGCGGTATCAATACTGAACAGTGCGGACCACGGCGCGACCCGACCATCGTCGCGTCCTGTTCCAATTGCAGTTGTGTTTACTTTGGCTGATGGCTACGCCTGGCAGCCGGCTGCAATGCCAGCAATTCGGATTCCAGCGCATCCACCCGACGCAGCAAATTGAGCACCAGCGCAACACCATCGGCATTCAGATCAAAGTCATCACGCAGCCGTCGCGCCTTGCGCGCCACCACAATACATTCGGAATAAAACATGCCCGAGTCGGCGTGCCCGCTTACCGGCGAGAGCACACCGGTCTCCACCAGATCCATTACGTCAGCTTCGCTCAAGCCGGAAACGGCCGCCACATGCTGCAGCGAACACACTTCGTCCTGGTTCAGCCAGATGGTTTCAGTAATCTGCACGCTCATGATTGACCTCCTGCAAAACGCTGCCTGCGTGGGTCAAAGCCCGAGGACGCGGCAGCCAGTTCGGTGTACAACGCCTTCTCACGTTCGCTCACCGAAGTTGGTACTTCAATTGTGATAACCGCATACAGGTCGCCCTGTACGTTGCCATTACCCGGAAGACCTCTTTTGGAAAGGCGCATTTTGCGACCAGCCACAGTCCCGGGTGGGACGGTCAGCGCTACTGGGCCGCCCAGCGTGGGAATTTCCACGCTCGCCCCCAGCACGGCCTCCCATGGGGCCAGCGGCACGAGAAGCGTCAGATCATTGCCGCTCACCTGAAAATACTTATGCGGTTGCAACTTCATGACTACGAACAAGTCTCCAGGCGGGCCGCCATTCATGCCCTGCCCACCCTTGCCCGCCAGGCGCAAGCGCTGGCCATCGGCTGCGCCCTTGGGAATGCGGATGCGAAAGGTTTTCGGCACGCGATGCAACAGGCCCTGACTGTCATAATCGGGGACCGCCACCGAAATTTCTGTTTCAGCGCCGTTATAGATTTGTTCCAGCGTGATCGGCATGGTGAACTCGAAGGTTTCCCCATGACGCGGACGACTGGCGTAACGAGCAGCTCCTTCGCGCTGCGTCTCGGCAAACGCCTTTAGCAGATCGGACAAGTCTACATCTGAAAAATTATCTGATGATTCGTGAAAATGCTCTTGCCATTGATGCGGCGGCACAAAATCATCGCCCTGTCGGTGCTGACCAAGATTGTCATAGGCGGCCCGTTTTTCCGGGTCTTTCAGCGTGGCGTAGGCTTCGGCCACTTCCTTGAATTTGCTTTCGGCATCGGGCTCCTTGGATATATCGGGGTGATATTTGTGAGCCAGGCTGCGATAGGCCTTCTTAATCTCTGCCTCGGTCGCATTACGCTCTATACCAAGGGTCTTGTAATAATCAACGTATTTCATTTGCACCTGCCGGTTTCAATGTTATTACGGATTTCTTGTGATTGATTTTAACAAGTTTCCAGCAGCCGAGCGTCTATAGCTATACCCAATTATCAAGAAGACATTGCACAGCATAATGACCGCGATCGGATAGTGTCATTGGCATCTCACGGATGCCATGTGGTTCGCATCGCTTGTGGGGGCATACCCTTATGCTTGCCGCCGAGCGCCAGCGACAAGCTGTTTGCCTTGTTAATGAGGGTATCGGCATACCCCTTCAGAATAGGTCGGCTCAGCCTGCTGGATGGTCCGGAAATGCTGATTGCCCCCAGCAGTTTCCAGTTGACGCCGTAAACCGGCGCAGAAATACTGGAGACATCCTTGTCGCGCTCGCCAACCGAAATATAGTAGCCATTGCGACGGATGGTATCAAACTGACTGCCCGCCGCTCCGGAAAATGCAAGAATCACCTTGCCCGGGGATCCTTTTTCCAAAGGCAGGACCTGGCCCACGCTAATGTGGAATCGTATTGCCTGCGGCCCTTCGATCCGATACAGGCAAATCCGGGCATCCCCTTCCTGCACAAAAAATGTGGAGCTTTCGGAGGAAAGCGCAGACAATTCCTGCAACACCGGCTCGACTGCCGCAGAGACATCAAAGGAGGATCGATATCTGGCGCCCAGCCAACCAGCTGCCGGTCCGAGACGCCAGGCGCCATCCTCACGCTGGACCAGATAACGATGATGGGCCAGTGTGCGAGCGATACGCAATACCGTTGACTTATGCAAGCCACTACGTTTGCTCAGTTCAAGCAGTGACAGGTACTCGTCATCCGGCAGGAAACTTTCGAGCAGGCCGATGGCGCGCGACACGGCGATCACGTTGTCGCCGTCTTTCTCCTGATCTTTCTTATTCTTCACCTTGTCCCCTGAAGATCATGATTGCATATTCCTGGCAACAGCCTTTGCGGCACACCCAGGCTGGCCAACGCGCGACCAGCCAATATCGCTCGCTATCATGAACGTGGTCACATCCATCACAAAAGCAATTGCAGTAAGTTTATTTTGAACTTGCAGATTGTACGACTACTGACCATTTTTTTGATTCCTCGTCAAGGTACTTCCTGAACGCATTGCCATCTGCACCGATGACTTCAGCGCCCAGCGATGTATACCGTTCCTTTACCGCAGGCTCGTGTAGCGCTTTCTGAATGGCGTTTTGCAGCACCTGAGTCACAGCAGAGGGGGTGCCGCCAGGGACAAAGACGCCATTCCACTCATACACCTCGAATCCCGGGAGACCGCTTTCACTGACGGTTTTCACATCCGGCAGCAGTGGGTGTCGCGCTTTGGAAGTGATCGCCAATGGCCTGAGCTGCTTTGCATCAATGAGCGGAAGGGTTGAAGAGATATTACTGAACATGATATCGACCTGAGCGCCCAGCGTCGCGGTGATGGCCGGGCCGCCGCTTTTGAAGGGAACATGCAGCATTTCTATTTTCTTGCCCTGATTAAATAGTGCGCCTGCCATGTACTGCAACGTACCATTGCCGCCCGAGGCAAAAGTCACTTTTCCAGGATTCTCACGCGCATAGGTTACTGCTGCCTCCTCGGTTTTGAAACGGGATTTACCGGAGACAACCATCACGGTTGGCATTTTAGAGACCAGCGCAACAGGGGTCAGATCCTTTTGCGGATCGAAAGTAAGTTTCTGCAAAAGAGGATTGATAGTCAGCGGTGTCGCGTCATACAACACCGTGTATCCATCAGGTTTGGCGCGCGCCACATACGACTCACCAATAATCCCACTGGCGCCGGCCTTGTTTTCCACAATGACAGACGTCCCAAGATACTTTTCCAGACTTTGCGCCAGGACGCGTGCCAATGCATCAGCAGTACCACCGGGCGAATAAGGAATGACCAGACTAATGGGCTTGTCTGGATAAGCTGCCAGCGCATGACCGCAGCAAGCCAGAAGCATCGCCGCGAATGCGGCCCTGCAACGTAATTTCATATGAATATCTCCTTTATATTTTTCTTGACGGTCTTGTGAATCCCGGTCCCGCCCGCCTTTGCGCGCAACCATTCATTGCACTAACGGCCCGATCATGTGTATGCGGCAACGGGCCTGTTGTGCGTGGGTAAACCCAGACACGTGCGCCTATGACTCACCTCTATTGAGTATCATCCCGGGCACTTGCGTTTCAAATTGCAGAATCGTACCCGTAGCCGATTCCGTGCAATACACGGTTTTTCTATCCGGGCCGCCAAACGCAAGATTGGTGCATGAGGCGCCAACCGGGCTGGTCCAGATGGAAATCGGCTCGCCCCGACCGTTCAACTGCCATACATAGCCCAGGCCGGGATTGGCCACCAACAGATTGTTTTCCAGGTCCATTGCCAGGCCATCCGGCCCGCTTGGACCATACGAGCTGAAAAAGCACCCGACTTTCGACACGCTGCCATCCGCCATAAGCGGCGCCCGCCATATTGCATTGGCCCGCGTTACCGCCACAAACAGAACAGACTCATCCGCATTCAATACAACACCGTTGGGACTGGGTATTTTATCCAGCAACAGGTCGAGCCGGCCATCCGGACATAGGCGGTACAGGCGACCAGTGGGGTCGTGCATTCCTGTCTGCCCCTGATCCGTAAAGTACAGGTTCCGGCTGGCGTCAAATATCAGATCATTGACGCCCTTGAACCGTTCGCTGCTGCGTCTGCCAAGCAGCGACGCAACCTGCCCCGTATTGACATCCAGAACCAACAGGCCGTTTTTATAGTCTGCAATGACCAGTTCATTATCATTCCTGAATTTCATCCCGTTGGGTTCGCCCTCATATTCGCAGATCAATTCCCAGTTGCCCGATGGATCGATACGGAATACGCGGCCAAACGGGATATCGGCCACATACAAGTTGCCCGCAGTATCAAACACAGGCCCCTCAAGAAACGAATCAACGGGCCGGCCGTTGCGGTTGGCCTGCGCCCACTCGGTCATCGTATCGCGGTAGCGAAACCGGTCGGGCAACGACGTAAAAATACGAGCTTCACTGACTTTGGGTGAACACCGGACATACATCTTGCATGCTCCATCGCGAACGGCACTACGCCGGCATTTTGTTCTGTTTGACCTGCGCATCGGCAAGACTGCGCAACAGATTCTGTGCCGCGGCAACGCCCATATTGACGTAGGCCTGCCCCGTGACGCCCCCGACATGCGGACTCAGGACAATTTGCGGCTCGCTGAATAAAGCGTTGTCTTTTCCAGGCGGTTCCTGGGAGTAGCTATCGAGCCCGGCAGCAAATACCTGCCCCGAACGGACCGCCGCGCACAACGCAACTTCGTCCACCAATCCGCCTCGGGCAGTATTGACCAGGATGACGCCCCTGCGACAGGCCGACAGGGTAGCCGCGTTGATCATATTCCGATTGTCATCAGTAAGCGGACAATGCAAAGAAATACAATCGGCATCGGACCAGATTTGCGCCATACTCACCAATGTAATGTTCTCGACCGGCTGGGCCAATGGATCAAAAGCAATGACGTTCAGTCCAAGCGTGCGGCAAAACCCGGCCATTTTTCGACCGATGTTTCCCAGCCCGATCAGGCCGATGGTCTTGCCCCGAAGCTCAATGCTTTTGTGGGTGGCTTTGTCCCAATGACCATCGTGCATGCGTGCGTTCTGCTGGGGGATGGATTTGGCACAAGCCAGCAGTAATGCCAGCGCATGCTCTGCCACGGCGGTCGCATTCGCACCGGCTGCAGCACAAACCGCAATACCGTGTTCTTTCGCAGCGACACTATCAATGGTATCAATGCCACTTCCATGCTTGGATATGACCTTCAGGCCGCGTGCGTTCGCGATGACACGTCTGGTAATCCTGCCATAACGCACAATGATTCCAATCGGATCATGCGTTTTCACCAGCGTAATAAGATCCTGTTCCGTTGGCAAAACGCCGGCATAGACCACCTCGTAACCTGCCAGTATCTGCAGCGCCTCGGGTGCAATATCAGCGCCGGTGACCAGCACTTTCTGAGCGGCAACACTCACAGCACGTCTCCTTGCTTCAGTACACCGGCCTGTACCAGCGCATCGGCAAGCCACGGAGCACCAACGTTACCCTTGCCGATTTCTGCGATCCTGGCGGCTTCCGCTTGCACTTTCTGTTCCGCCAGAAGCAGGATCTGTTCGATATTTTCCTGGGGCACGACGACAACGCCATCATCATCGCCCACGATCAGATCGCCGGGATTGATCGTGGTGCCAGCCAGTGTCACAGGCCAGTTGATACGGCCACCAAGCGATTTGGTCGGCCCATTAGGATTGGTCCCGGCGGAAAATACAGGAAAGGTCCCGACAGCAATCTCTTGCGTGTCCCTTGTGGCTGCGTCAACCACGAAACCGGCCAGGCCGATTGCCTGCGCCTGTGTCACCATGATTGTTCCGCACAGGGCCGCCGTCAGATCGCCTTTGCCTTCGACCACAATCACATCACCAGGCTGGGCCAGCGCAAGCGCCGCATGAAACATCAGGTTGTCGCCCGGACGCACTTCGACGGTAAATGCCGGTCCCGCAACCTTCACGCCCGGCACCCTTGACTGTATGCTGCCATCCAGGGTGCCACGGCGCCCGCCCACGTCTGCAAGAATGGCTGCCTGAAACCGCGAGGCGCGCCTTACCAGCTCCGGATCCGGCCGTTTAATGTCTTTGCGAATAAAAGGTAAGTCTTTCATGGATCGTTGCTGCTCCTGATTATTTGAGTGTGATATTTGCTGTCTTGATAACGTCGGCCCACATCGCCGTGTCTGCTTTGATCCGCTTCACAAAAGCGTCCTGGTTCCCATCGACCACCATGGCGCCGGAATGCTCGATCTGTTCCTGGAATTTTTTATCTTCCATTGCAGTATTGATGGCGGCACCCAATGTCTGCACGACCTGCTCCGGGGTTCCGCTGGGCACCAGGATGCCAAACCAGGTCGTGGCGTTAAATCCCTTGAAACCCGACTCATCCAACGTGGGTACATCCGGCAATGTTTTCATCCGGGTCAGGGAGGTGACCCCCAACGCCTTGATCTGTTTGTCTTCAATCGCGCCGGTCAGTGTGGATGCCGAAGACATATAGGCCTGTATCTGATTGCCGATCAGCGACGGAATACCGTCGGAGGCGCCTTTGTAGGGAATGTTTTCAATCTTGATACCCGATTTTTGCTGAAACAGGATAGAGGCCAGATGCGCCACGGTGCCGATACCCGGAATGCCAAAATTCATGCTGTTGGGGGGCGCCGCCTTGACCTGCTGGATAAATTGCCGGGCATCCGAATAGGTGGCCTGTTTTGGCCCTACAAAAACCAAGGGCGCTTCAGCGACCAGCGCAACCGGAATAAAGCTTTTTACCGGGTCATACTGAATTTTCGGCTGCAGAGTGGGTAAGATAGCCAGGTTACTGGTCTGACCAAGCACAATGGTGTATCCGTCAGATCTGGCGTTTGCCGCTGACCCCAGCCCCACGCTTCCGCCTGCGCCCGGCCGGTTCTCCACAACGACATTCCAGTTTTTCTGTTTACCCATCTGCATTGCCAGCTCCCTGGCTACAAAATCGGTGCCGCCGCCCGGCGGGAAAGGCACGATAAGCTTGATCGGCCGGGTCGGATAGTCCTGCGCATATGCAGTTGTAGCGGCAAGGACGCAAGCAAGCGCCAATACAAGTTTTGAACCTGATTTCATTGTTGTCTCCATGATTTTCTATTTATTGCGATCAAATTGAAGCTGAACGAATCCTATCGATGCGATCCGTTGTTTGCAATGTCGTTTTGTACAATGCAACGCAAACTGAACAATGAAATTGGCAAGAACGAACAACAAGCATTGCGTGTGACGCACTTGTAGGCAATCGCATTCTCTATGCGACCCATGGCTGGCAGATGGCCGCAGCCATGCCCGCTCACCGTCGATCCTGCTGGAGGACGGGGCTGGCCTCGTAAAATGGGCGATTTTTCTGCCCTGAAACGAGATGAATTAGCCGCCGCCTAAAAAAAGCAGAGACGAAGCAGTAAAACGACAGAGCAGAGACGTGGGACTACAGAAAAGATTGTTCCCGAAACGATGCTTTCAGGTAATCCACCAGCAGGCGAATAATGCCCGGCACATGCGGGCTGTAAGGACGCAGCGCATAGATATGATCGCCAAAGACACTGACCGACTGCCATTGCGGCAGCAGTTCAACCAGGGTACCCCGGTCCAGTTCTCTTGCTACCGAAAAATCGGGCACCAGTGCAATACCCTGGTGCGCCAGTACCATTTCCCTGAGCGTTTCACTGTTATTGGCGGCAAACGAACCGTTGACCTGCACGCTCACCCGTCGCGACGATGATCTGCGGCTCTCAAAATGCCAGGCCGGCTGCCCGCCAGAGCGCAAATAGGTAAGACAGTTGTGATCAACCAGATCCTGCGGACGCACCGGCCTGGGGTGAGTTTTCAGATACTCCCGGCTGGCAAGCAGCAACGTCCTGGTGGCGCAAAGCTTCCAGGCAACATAGGTTTCGGGCACCGTGGAAGAATGCCGAATGGCCAGGTCAAAACCCTCCTGCGCCAGTGGACTGATATGGTCGGACAGCTCAATGTCGATGCGGACTCTCGGGTACTGGCGCATGAAAGCAGGTAGGCGCGGAATAATCTGCTGGCGGGCCAGCGCCACCGGTGCAGTCAGGCGAATAATGCCCTGGGGCGTATCGGCCAGTTCGCGAATGCGGGCGCATCCGGTTTCGATGCTGCTGAATGCCGGCCTGGTTTCGGCAACCAGTTCGCGCCCGGCTTCGGTCAGCCTCACACTGCGCGTCGTGCGCTGGACCAGCGCAATCCCCAGGGCACTTTCCAGTTCCTGTATGCGCTGGCTCATGGCCGCCTTGCTGACCCCCAGCCGTTGAGCCGCCGCTGTATAGCTGCCGGCGACCTCCAGTATCCCAAGCCAGTAGATATGTGACCACAACGGTTCATTTTTCAGGTTTTTCATACCTGCATTGTCCATTATTTTGAACAATTAATCCACAACTGGCCTATTGATCGCGTCGCTTTGCGGTGACTATACTGGTGCCATCATCAGCAAGGAGCCAAATATGAATTCCCCGTCCACAACCGCTTTCACAGAGAGCACCGATGTCGTCAACTATATCAATGGCAGCACCGTCACACCCCAATCCACGGAAAAACAGGCGGTGTTCAATCCTGCCACCGGTCAGACGGCACGCCACGTGGTGCTCTCGGGTGCAAACGAGGTGAACCTTGCGGTCAGCGCGGCCAAGGCTGCAGCAACGGAGTGGGCCAATGTTCCCCCCATTCGCAGGGCGCGCATTATGAACCGGTTTCTCGGTTTAATGCATGAACACGCCGATACGCTGGCAGCCATTATTACAGCCGAACACGGCAAAGTCTTCAGTGATGCCCAGGGCGAAGTTGCACGCGGTATCGATGTAATCGAATTTGCCTGCGGCATTCCTCAACTGCTCAAAGGCGACTTCACTGATCAGGTGTCCACGGGTATCGACAACTGGACTATGCGCCAACCCCTGGGGGTCGTTGCCGGCATTACGCCATTCAACTTTCCCTGCATGGTGCCATGCTGGATGTTCCCGGTAGCGATTGCAGCGGGCAACACATTTGTGCTTAAACCCAGCGAGCGCGATCCCAGTGCGTCCCTGTTCATGGCGCGCCTGTTCAAGCAAGCCGGCCTGCCGGACGGGGTCTTCAATGTGGTCCAGGGCGGCAAACCTGCCGTGGATGCCATTCTGGAGCATCCTGACGTCTCTGCTGTCAGCTTTGTTGGCTCCACTCCGATTGCACACTATATCAGCGAGCGCGCGGCTCACTTTGGTAAACGGGTCCAGGCTCTGGGTGGTGCCAAAAATCACATGGTCGTCATGCCCGATGCAGACATCGACCGCACCGTCGACGCCCTGATCGGCGCCGCATACGGCTCTGCGGGCGAGCGCTGCATGGCGATTTCCGTGGCCGTGCTGGTTGGCGATATTGCAGATACGATTGTCGAACGGGTTGCCGAAAGGGCCAAACAACTTGTTATTGCAGATGGCATGAACCCGAAAGCTGAAATGGGTCCCATCGTTACCCGTCAGTCGCTGGAAAAAATCGAATCCTACATTGATATCGGAGTAAAGGAAGGCGCTACGCTGGTGGTTGATGGGCGCGGCCATAAGGTTGCAGGCAATGAGGAAGGCTTTTTCACCGGCGGCACGCTGTTTGACAATGTGACCGCTGACATGCGAATCTACAGGGAAGAAATCTTTGGTCCCGTGCTTGCATGTATCCGGGTCAAAGACCTGGGCGAAGCGATCAATCTGATCAATGACCACGAATTCGGCAATGGCGTATCGTGCTTTACCAGCGACGGGCATACCGCCAGAGAATTTTCACGTCGTATTCTGGTTGGCATGGTCGGCATCAATGTGCCTATTCCAGTACCGATGGCATGGCATGGGTTCGGCGGTTGGAAAAAAAGCCTGTTTGGCGATATGCATGCCTACGGCGAGGAAGGCGTACGCTTTTATACACGCCAGAAGTCCATCATGCAGCGCTGGCCGCAAAGCATTGACAAAGGCGCGGAATTTGCAATGCCAACGGCAAAATAATTTCACTTTGTTATTTCACTTTTTATAGGGGGCCGGTAAACTGGCGTTCATGCACACGCCCGTTCAGCCCGGTATTCCCCGCTTTCTGCAGGATGGTGTTTTCTATCAGGAACACCATCCTGATCCTGCATTCGGCGAGCAGATATATTGTCTCTGGCAATTGCGATCCACCTGTACGCTACCCAGCGATTGCCACTATCTGGTGGTACCAGACGCCTGTATTGATCTGGTCTTTGATCTGTCCGGGCAGGCAGAACAAGGCGTTCTGGTCATGTCTCCTGGTCTGCAGGCACTAGATCTGAACCTGGGGCGACAGTTTGATTATTGTGGTATTCGGCTCTACCCCGGTGTCTGGCGCGGTTCGCAACATATTATCGCGCAATCGCAAACATTTTGCTCGCTGGGCGGCGTCGATACGCCTGCTTTCACCCGTCAATTGAGCGCATGTTCAGAAGCGGACCAGCAACAGCTGCTGCAACATTTCGTGCGCGAACTCACTATGCACGGCACCATCAACGAAGCGGCCTGGATGCCACAATTGCTGGCGCAAGCGGACCGTTTGACGTGTGTGGACGATCTGGTGAGCGTATCTGGCTACAGCCGCAGGCAGTTACAGCGGCTCTTCCCGGAAAAAACCGGGTTCTCGGCCCACGATTTTCTGAAGATCCTGCGCTTTCACCAGGCGCTGGCCACCCAGCGAATTGATGCCTATACCGACCAATCGCATTACATCCGCGAGTTCAAGCGCATCACGGGTATTACACCCGTCGCATTCCGACGGCAATACCGCTAGCCCCACCAGAACCAGGGCAGATGCGAGTGCTGCCGCTCATGGCCGAAATATACAATACAGGCGGGGTCAGACAGCCTATGATCAGGCATGCAATCCAGGAGCCCGTGATGAAAAAAGTCTATTCAATTGTGATTACCGAAAAACTGCAGCCTTGTGCCGATTTCTACACACACCATTTTGCTTTTAGCGTCGTCTTCCAGGAAGATTGGTATGTTCATCTTGTACATGAAGCAAGTGGCGCCGAACTGGCTTTCATGGCCCCAAACAGCGCCAACCAGCCACCGCAACTGCACGCAGCTTACCAGGGAGCTGGTATTGTCTTGAGCATTGAAGTTGACAATGCAGAAAAGGAATATCACCGGCTGACAAAAAGCCAGGACTGCGACATCTTCCTGCCCATAAAGGATGAACCCTGGGGTCAGCGTCATTTCATGTTGTCGGACCCTGCGGGCGTCTGCGTAGACGTCGTCGAACAGCGCGATAGCGGCGGGCAAGCGACATAATCGGCATTGCGGGTGAAGTTCAGGCCCCGGGATTGACTGATTTAGGCAGTACGACAATCGTGCCCTGGGCTGTGGCGCACAGCTTTTCCTCGCCGTCCTTCACAACAAACAAATCGCAGCGCGTGACGGCCTGCGTACGCCCCTTGTAGACTACGTGTCCTTTGGCCACGAGTACCTCTCCGACGGCAGGCCGCAAGAAATTGATCTTGAATTCAGATGTGATCACTGGAATACCGTAGGCGATGCCAGCAGCAAAGGTAAGCGCTGTATCGGCAGCGTAGCCGAGCACGCCGCCATGCACCGAGCCCAGATGCTGCATGAGGTTGCCATCAATGGAGATACGAAATTCACACGTACCATCTGCCGACGCATGCGTGGCCTCGGTTTTCAATAGCGTACTAAACGGCTGCCGGGCCAGAATGCCCCGTACCCTTTTCAACACATCGTCGTTGCTGACAGTCTGATTCATGATCTCATTTCCCAATGTTAGGTAAGGCTTCAGATACGGTCATCGCGTGTCTATGACCGTATCCTCCTGCCCTGGCGCTGCGCCTTAGCGCTGTGCTTTACCGCTGAACCTGATGCTCCATCTGCCGTACATAATGATAGAACCGTCGCCACAGCAACAGTGCAGTGGCGCTCAGCCCGATGAAAAACCCCAGCCAGATACCATTGACGCCCATATGAAAGATATAGGTAAAAACTAGTACGACTGGTACACCAATCAACCAATACCCCACCATGGTCAGCACAAATGTATCACGAGCCTTGAGAATGCCGCGCATGGCGCCCACTGCCAGATTTTGCTGGCAATCGGCAAATTGCAGCAGCGCAGCCAGAGCCAGCAGGGGAACGGCAATTTGCAGAACACTGCCAACATTTTTCGTATTCTCATCCAGAAACAGGCCGATCAGGGTTTGGGGTATGGCCACATAAATAATGGCGACAACGCCCATCGCCACAAAGCCCATCCGGATAATCGCCTTGGCCAGCAATCGCAAACGTGAGGTATCGCGCTGTGGCAAAGCATGACTCATATGAATGGACACCGCATGGGACAAGCCGATGGAAACCATAAATGCAATATTCACGTACTGAAATGCAAGGGTGTGGGCCGCCAGACTGGCTGCGCCGAGCGTGCCGGCGACCAGGGTCAGCACCGAAACAAACCCCGCTTCGCTGGCATAGGCCGCACCGGTGGGCAACCCCAGTCTGAAGGAGTCACGAATAAACAGTCTGGATTGGGTCGAGCGCAATGAGACAGTGCCGGGCGTAGGCAGTCGCAGCACCGGCGCCAGCAGCCTGTCGCGACGAACCAGCATGTAAAACCCCACGGCCATCAGTGTTTGTGTCAGCAACGTTGCCAGGCCCACCCCCGGCAACCCGAGTCCTGTCCAGGTGCCGACGCCAAACACAAACAGCAGATTCAGGCCAATATTAACCAGAACAGCGAGCAGCGTAATCAACAATAAAGGACCCGGGCGCTTGAGCGCCACCGCCGCATTGCGCAAGACCTGCAGCCACAGCAATGGAATAAGGCTGGGCGCCAGAAAAACCAGGAGCGAATAACCCAGTGACAACAATTGCGGGTCCTGCCCCAGATAGCGCAAAAAAGGAAAGGCGAGCAGCATGAAGGCGACCATCACTGCACCGCACGCCGTTGCCAGCAGCAGGCACAGGCGCACCTGGGAAGCCAGCCGGGCCCTGACACTGATGCCACCCCTGGCCCAGGTCTGCGCAAACAGATTGGCCGCCGGCGTGACCAGCCCGACGCTGGAAGTTCTCAGCAATCCGAAGAGCGTAATGGCAATGCCGCCGGCCGCGATCTCTGTCGGGCCAAGCATGCCCATCATAATCAGGTCGGTGGTCGTCAGCGCGATCGAAGCCAGTTGCATCAGGACCAGGGGCCAGGCAAGAAAAGCAATCTCTTTGACAGTCGTACCAGCTTTCACAACACACCAAATGCAAACAGCGCAGAAAATTTGAATCTGTATATGATATCCGAAATTATTTTCTTTCAGCCTGCAATGCGGCAAGGCTGCGACCGGCTATCCTGCCCCACACCCTAACTGTCTACATATTCGAACTGGGCACGGAGCATTTCATAGATATGCAGCGTCAGCGGGCTGATAGTGTCCTTGCGTGTGAGCAAGCGATAAGTCACAAATGGCAATGGCGGCAGGCCCTCGGCCTGGCCAAGCACACGCATATCCGGCCCCAGAAACTCAACGCTGCGGACCGTCACACCCAGCCCGGCACGTACCGCCGCCTTGATGCCCACCAGTGACGGAGCCAGGTAATTGATATGCCACTTTATCTGTGTACCTTCCAGTGCAGAAAGCGCGAGGCGACGAAAAATACTGGGCTCGTCGGCCAGGATCAGGGGCAAAGGAGCCCGGCGGTTATACGGAAAATCTGCGGCACATACCCAGGCTGTCGGCGAAGTCCGCAACACAAATCCATTTAAGGCCGGATCATCGCGGGTTGAAATGGTCAGATCAATATCGCCGGCCTGCAGCGAAACCATAAGCGACGGGCTGCGCTCGACCTGGATCTCCAGTTTTACCCTGGGCGCCTGCCGGGCAATATAAGTCAGCATGAGCGGCAAAATAGTGTCAGCCACATCCAGCGTCGCACCCAGGCGGATTTGCCCTTCCATTTGCTCCTGACCAACGGTACGCAGCACCTCGTCATTGATCGCCAGCAAACGCCTGCCGTATTCGGCCAATTGCTTGCCCTGCATGGTCAGCACCAGCCGTCGTCCTTTTTTCTGGAACAAGGGATAACCCATTTGCTGCTCCAGCTTTTGCATCTGCTGACTGATCGCCGACTGCGTTTTGAACAGCACCTGCGCCGCACCCGAGAATGTATTAGTTTTTTCGACAGTTACCAGCGTTCTCAGCAAGCCAAGATCCAGATTATTCATAGGGAATACCCTTAAAAACAAGCCCTTGAGAGCATACCGCTCATAGAGAACATATTAGCACTGCTTATATGATTTCAAAAAATTCTAATTAGTAAATACAGGTTGAACTATCTATACTTTGAAAAAATCACAGGAGAAATAAATGAACGCAAAGCAAGACAAGCAGGTCGCCGTCCGCCAATTTATCAACATCGCCAAAGATAACGGCCAGGCTCAACTGGACCGGGAAAAGCTCGCCAAAATACGCGATGCCCTGATTGAAATTGCCGCTCGTAAAGAGTGGTGGGGACAGGACACCTACCCGGCTCCCACCGGCGACGATCTGCAAGCGCGCTACCTCATTCATTCGGAGCCCGATAACAGTTATGCGCTTTATCTGAACGTCATGAAGCCGGGAAAAAAAATTGTTCCACATAATCACACCACCTGGGCCTGTATTGCTGCAGTCGAGGGTGTAGAAAGCAACTATCTGTATGAGCGCACCGACGACGGCAGCGTACCGGGCCATGCAACCGTTGTGCAAACGGGCATGCAGGCTGTAGAGCCCGGCCATGGCATCGCCCTGATGCCCGATGATATTCATGCGGTGCGTATAGAAGACGACAATATCCGCCACCTGCATATGTATGGACGAGCGCTGGAAACCCTGACCGAGCGCATGGCCTTCGACACCACAAATAACACTTGCAAGATCATGGACGTCGGCGTCAAAACCCAGCGGAGCCAGGGCTGATGTCAGCTGTCTCCAGAGCAACCCAACTGGCCTTGCTGGGGCGACCGGAATCAGGATGGGCCAACACGCCTATTGTCAAAGGCAGCACCTACCTTTTCGGCAGCCTTGGCCAATGGCGCGCCGCTCGTGCACAACGCGACACCGATAGGGTGCTGTCATACGGTGCCCGCGGCAACGAAACGGTTTATGCGCTGGAAGATGCCATTACCGCAATTGAGGGAGGATATCGCAGCAAGCTTTTTCCAACAGGCCTGGCTGCTATTGCCACCACCCTGATTGCATGCCTGAAATCGGGAGATCATCTGTTGATTTCAGACGGCGTCTATGAGCCAATGCGCCAGCTGTGTGAGACGCAACTGGCCAAGTTTGGCGTCACATACAGTGACTTTTCGCCGACTGACCCGCACTGGGACCGCCAGTTGCGGGCAGAGACAAAAATGGTCTATGTTGAATCTCCGGGTTCGCTGCTTTATGACATGCTCGATTTACCGGCGTTGTCGCAGGTGTGCAGACAACGCGATATCCTGCTTTGCGCAGACAACACATGGGGCTCTGGCATTAACTACCAGCCGCTCAACCTAGGTTGCGATATTTCAGTCGTGGCAGCAACCAAGTACCTGAGCGGTCATTCAGATGTGATGATGGGTTCTGTCACGGCCAGCAAGGTCTGCTTTGCCCAAATAGAACAGGCCAGCATCAATCTTGGACAGACTGTAGCCGCCGACGACGCCTTCCTGGTGCTGCGTGGGCTTCGCACGCTGCAATTGCGACTGCAGCGTCATGCCGACAGCGCCCTGCACATTGCGCAATGGCTGAACACGCATCAAGCGGTACGCACCGTGTTTCACCCCGCGCGGCAAGGGGATGCAAACCATGAACTGTGGCAGCGAGATGCCACGGGCTCAAATGGGTTATTGACCATTGAATTTGACCCCGACCTGGCATCGGAAAAAATCGAACAAGCGATAGACGGGCTGCAACTTTTTGGCATCGGTTCATCCTGGGGAGGCTATGAAAGTCTGGTCCTTCCTGTCGACCCGCTTCGCACCAGGCTGCGCAATAGCAAACACCATGGCTACCTCCTGCGCCTGCACATCGGCCTGGAAGATCCAGCAGACCTCATGCGCGATCTTGAGACCATGTTCGACCGCATCAAATAAGCTGGCGCGTGGTCCGTCGCAACTCCAAATACTTATAAACCCTCTTCGAGCAAGGCACGAGAACTGACAATGAAATATATCAACGCCCACGCGCTGAAAAAACAAATCCATGACGCCGATGAAATCGCAGTCCTGGACATACGTGAGCATGGCCAATATGGAGAGAACCATCTTTTTTTTGCGGTCTCATTACCCTATAGCGCACTGGAACTGGAAATCGCAAGGCTGGTTCCCAGAAAAAACACCCGAATTGTAATGTATGGCAACAAGCATGACGATGAGGTTGTCAAACGCGCGTGTCTTGCCGCAACCGCGCTGGGCTATACCGACATCAGCATACTGCAAGACGGCGTACAGGGCTGGCAAGCCGAAGGATACGCAACATTCTCCGGGGTAAACCTGCCCAGCAAAACATTTGGCGAACTGGCAGAACACGTTTATGACACGCCAAGAATATCTGCACTGCAATTGCAGGCGTTGCTCACGGACGATAGTAATAAAATCATTGTGCTCGATGGCCGTCCCGTACCCGAGTACAAAAAAATGAATATCCCGGGATCGGTATGTTGTCCGAACGGTGAACTGGCGCTGCGTGCAGGTGAACTTGCGCCGGACCCCGAAACCACAATCGTCATCAATTGCGCGGGCCGCACACGCAGCATTGTAGGCGCACAGACCCTGATTAATTTAGGCATTCCCAACAAAGTATACGCATTGGAGAACGGCACACAAGGCTGGTACCTGGCCGACCTTCCGCTGGAGCATCAATCGGACAGAATATACCCACGATCCATACAGGAAAAAAAACTGCCGATATTGCAAAAGCGCTCGGCAGCGATTGCCTCTCGCTATAACGTGCAAGCCATCAGCGCTACGCAGGTTGAACAGTGGCTGGCCCAAACGGATCGCACAACCTTTCTGTGCGATGTCAGAACGCCCGAAGAGTTTGCCCAAGACAATCTTCCAGCCTGCGTCCAGCACACCCCGGGTGGCCAGCTTATCCAGGCAACCGACGAATACGTGGGCGTAAGAAAATCACGGCTGGTGCTATTGGATTTTGACGGCGTGCGCGCACCGGTTATTGCAAGCTGGTTGCGGCAACTGGGCTGGGAAGTCTATCTTCTGAAGAACCCGGAAAATCTGCAGGTTGCAGGTTCGGCTGCAATACGCCGTCCGTCCCTGTGCAATACAACCGTTCTTGCCGGCGATCAGATCACATCATTTATCAAGGCCCATCCGCAGGTAAAGATCATTGATACGCGCCCCAGTATGCAGTTTCGTAAACTGCGGCTGCAGAACGCAGCATGGGCAATTCGTCCGACAATGGCGGCGGTTGTTCCCAAGGATAAAGAGACAGCGATACTGCTGATTGGTGAACGCCCTGAAAAGCTGCAAATCCTGGCCGCCGATCTTGAGCACGCAGGACACACCGAAATTTATTCTGCCTGCATGGACACTGAGCAAATCAGGCACAGCGGCCTTGTGGTAAGCGCCGACGAGACCGTACTGCCGGATGAACAGTGTATTGATTTTTTATTCTTTGTTCACGACCGCCATCAGGGAAACAAGGAAGCAGCAAGAAAATATCTCGAATGGGAAACCAATCTCATATCGCAGATCGACGATCTGGAACGCCAGACATTCTTATTTGATTAAAACACCCCCGGAGCGAACAATGAAGAGACAACCCCGCAGCAACCTGACAAACCCCACTTCCACCAACAAGAGTGCATGGCTGCTGATTGCCTTGCTAGCCTCAACATGGAGCACCGGCGCCTTTGCAAACCGCCTTGCCGATATCAAAAGCCGTGGCACCTTGATTTGCGGGACTCAAAACGCCAGTTCTCCCTACGGCTATCAGGACCCGAAGCAACGTAAGTATGTCGGGTACGACGTCGATATCTGCCAGGCGCTTTCCAGCGAGCTTGGCGTCAAACTGCAGCATAAGCCATTGTCCACCGAGGCTCGTATCCCCGAAGTAAAGATGGGACGTGTGGATATTGTGGCCGGATCAGTGGCCTGGCTGCCCAAGCGAGCCGAAGAAGTCGATTTCAGCTTGCAGTATCTACAGGGAAATATCAAAGTACTGGTCAAAAAAGAATCCGGCATCAAAATGCTGGCTGACCTGGCAGGAAAAAAAGTCTGCGCTTCATCGGGATCCAGCTCGGCTGCCATCGCGCAAAAAACCTTGCCCAAGGCAGACGTTCTTACTTACCAAAATATCTCCCAATGTTATCTGGGCTTGCAGAATGACAAAGTGCAAGCCATGAGTGCCGGAGAATTGGTGTTGCTCCGCTTTGCGAATGACTCCCAGAAAACCGATACTCCAGCGGTGCTGCTGGATGAGCCCACAGCCACAGAGCATATCGGCGTTATCATGAACAAGGGAGAGCCCGAACTGAAAGCCGCTGTGGACAAGGCCCTGACAGCCATGGAAAAGTCTGGCGAATTGGACAAAATATTCACTAAATGGCTCGGCAACGACTCCATCTACAAGCTGACACGCACGTTCAAAGTCGTGCCCGTTGCCCAACTGGATAGCAGCGCGAAGCAATAGCATCAGGCTGATGATATTCGTACGACCGGTGCGTGGCGGTGTCCACGCCGGCAATATACCCACCAGGAGGATCCGGGAACGTCCATTCCCTGGCTTACCATGAATTTTTCGCTTTCCTTACTCTCCGATCCTGAAACCGTACATTTACTGTTAACGGGGCTGTCAGTGACGTTGCGCCTTTTTTTCGGAGCACTTGTCTGCGGCTTTGGCGTCGCCTTGCTGCTGACCGCAGCCAATCTTATTCCCTTGCGCTTCGTGCGGGCCATCATCAGTCTGTATGTGGAGTATCACAGGAATGTTCCTACTGTGGTGCAAATCATGGTGTGGTACTTCGGCATGCCCGAAGTTTTGCCCAAAGCACTGAAAATATGGATCAACCAGGGAAATTCAGAATTTTCCTTTGCGCTGGTTGCCTTGTCCCTGAATGTAAGCGCCTATTATTACGAGGACATCCGCTCTGGAATCAAAGCCATCGCCGGTACGCAACTAGAGGCGGCCCGGGCGGTTGGTTTGAGTTCGGTGCAGGCGCTGCAGTGCGTCGTGCTGCCACAGGCTATTCGTATCGCGGTACCACCCATCATCAACCGCTCCCTGATTCTGTTCAAGGACACAAGCCTGGCCATGGTCATTGGCGTGACCGAACTCACTTATCAGGTCAAGCGCATTGAAAACATTACCTTCCAGACTTTCCAGATCTTCCTTATTTCGACAGTCCTTTACCTGGTCATTTCCTTGCTGATTGCCCTGCTCGGCGCACAGGTCGCCCGCCGTTACCCGGCAAACTTCAGAAGATAGGAGCACGTTTATATGTATGATTTTATCGATACCTACGGCATGATGTTCCTGGTGGGGTCCTGGCCAGGCGGCCCCATTGGCGGCTTTGCCGGAACACTCATTCTGGCAGCGCTCAGTCTGGCTGCCGCATTTCCGATCGCACTGCTGATCGGCACCGGCAGGACCTGCGAAATAAAGATTATTCGTGCCCTATCCACGATATGGGTCTATGTGTTTCGTTCCATTCCTCTTATCATGATCATCTTCTGGGCCTATTTTCTGTTGCCCACCATCATGGAGACGGAGATCCCGCCGTTCTGGACCGCCGTATCGGCGATTGTCATTTATGAGTCGGCGTTCCTGGCCGAAATCATCCGCGGTGGATTGCAGGCGCTTCCTGCCGGCCAGGTGGAGGCTGCGCGAGCCATGGGGCTTGGTTATTTTCAGACCCTGTTTTCCATCCAGATTCCGCAGGCCCTGACCAATATGATTCCATCTCTTTTGAATCAATTTGTCTCAACAATCAAGGCTACTTCTATCGTTTACATCATCGGCGTCAATGAAGCCGCTTTCTCGGCGCAACAAATCAACAGTATTGAATTGACCGGGACGCTGCGAACCTATCTTGTGCTGGCGCTGTTTTATTTTCTCATATGCGCGCTGCTTTCCAGACTGGCAAAAGTCCTGGAAAGCCATCTGAATGCCAGGCGCCTGGGCGCGACCACCTGACCCATACTTACGGAGACAATCATGATCAAGTTTGAAAACGTCAACAAATGGTATAAAAATTACCATGCCCTGCGCGATATCAATGGGCAAATCAATGCCGGTGAAGTGGTAGTGGTTTGTGGGCCATCCGGGTCCGGCAAGTCGACCATGATCCGCACGATCAACAAGCTTGAAGACATAGCAAGCGGTTCAATCAGCATAGAGGGCCAATGCATCAACGACAAAAACGTCAATATTAATCAGCTGCGTGCCAAGATCGGTTTTGTCTTTCAACATTTCAATCTTTTTCCGCATCTGTCGGTCAAGGATAACGTGGCCTTGTCCCCGATCAAAGTCGCGGGCCAATCAAGACAGCAGGCCTATGAGATTGCCGAAGCATTGCTGGACAAAGTGGGTCTTTATGCCAAAAAAGATGAAATGCCGGCCAATCTTTCGGGTGGGCAACAACAGCGAGTGGCCATTGCCCGCGCGCTTGCACAACAGCCGCCTGTCATTCTGTTTGACGAACCAACCAGCGCACTGGACCCTGAAATGGTGGGCGAAGTATTGAACGTGATGAAAAAACTGGCTGCCGACGGCATGACAATGGTCTGTGTCACCCATGAGATGAATTTTGCCCGGGAGGTGGCCGATCGCATCTGGTTTATGGATCAGGGGCAGCTTCTGGAAGACGCAACCTCAGACGCCTTTTTCTCCCAGGCCACGCACGAGCGTGCACGCAAGTTCATGGCCGATATTTTGCATTGATCGGTTTTTAACAGGCGCACGCATACCTGATGCATATGCCAGATGGGCTCTACGCGAGAAAACCGCGCAAAACCTGAATTCGTACATCAAGTATCAAGTTATTTGCGCGCCCGTCAAGCCTGGTGTTATTCCACCATTTCCGTATTCTCGCCTGCCAGCAGTTTCTTGTAATGGATGGATGGCAGTTCGCCAAGCGGCTGCCGGTACTGGCTCCACAAACGTCGGTCTTCTTCCGTATGGAAAACCTGTTTCTCCGGCATGGGTGGCCACTGCTTTACCTGCAGCCATAACCGCAGCAGATGACGTCTGTCATGCAGCTCCTTTGCGTCCTGGTAGTCGGTTCGGCCATGCACCATCATGCGATTATTCAGAAACTGGATATCACCTTCCTTGAAACCCATATCCAGATACAGTTCCGGCGATGCCGATACTTTGCGAACACGATACAATGCTTCTGACTCTTTTTCAGAGTAATCACATTTGCCGCTTTTTTCCGCCAGGCGCGCGTAGCCGGTTGGCAAATAGCATGTGACTTGCCCTTTTTCTTCATAAAAAAACGGAACGCGATGTTCGCTGAAAGTGCGGGTTGCGCGCCGACCATCCTCGTCCGTTCGCTTCAGATACAACCCCTCTTCCAGTACTTCCAGCAAATCAGGATAGTTCTCCAGCATCTCGTTGTACACAGCAAGCGCACTGGAGATCCGACTCTCGCCACCCGAAATTGCCGACTTAAGACACATCAGGCCAATGATATCGCAGGAATCGGTGTGCATCAGTTGGCCACCGCCCTTACGATAGCCGCGCGACTTCGGTTCATAGTCGCTTACATCCATAACATGACCGAGAATATCTCCCAGATACGACTGGGTCATTGGCGTACCGATATATGAGCCTAGTCCGAAATAAATACGCGTCATTTGATCATCGGTATATTTCTCCCGAGGCAGACCGCGCAACATCAAAAAACCCCTGCCCTCATTCAAGCGCTGAGGAATGCCGCGCATCAGAGTCCCCACTTTATCCAGTGGAAAGTTCTTTGGTGTGATATCGGGAAAATCCACGTTTCCGTGTGATAACAGATGTGAAAGAGCCTGCTCGATTTCGGCAAGTTCGGTCGCGCTAAAAACATGCAAACCTTCCTTCATCCAATCAATTTCCGGTCCCCTCCAGGCGCCTGCCGATTCTATTTTTCTACCTATTCTACCCATTATTTTCTCCAAGTCAGTGTTGTTCAAAAGCTGCTACCTATGCAATCAGGCTGGTACACCCGCTTTACGCCCAGTCTGGCGCTCCGGTTCCAAAATCGCCCCGGCCTGCAAGAATGCGTCAAAACGCGCATTGCCCAAGAGCGGAATCAGGCATTCACGGTTGTGTTCGCCTTTGCGGGGTGCGCGACGCCGGAACTGACCAGGTGTTCCGGTCAGCCGCGGTACGATGTTGTGCATTGGAATGGTGCCCAAATCATCGTCGTCCAGCTCAACGATGGCCTCGCGTTCATTTACATAATGGTCGGTCAACAGCCCGGCAGCATCCTGCACCGGGCCAATCGTGACCTCGGCCTGGGTAAAAATTTCCAGATTTTGTTCGAGCGTGCGCGCGCCAATGTATTCCCCGACGATGGCATCTACCTCATGCACATGCTCCAGCCTCGCCGCCGTCGTGCTATAACGCGAATCCGTATTCATATCATCGCGCCCGATTGTGCAGAACAACCGACGCGCCATTGTTGCCGTTGAGGTTGATACGCACACCCACTGTCCGTCAGACGTTCGGTAAACATTGCGTGGCGCTGTAGTGCTGGATCGACTGCCTGTGCGGGTTTTCACTTTGCCGGTAATACGGTACGCTGCTGCCTGCGGCCCAAGAATGGACAGCATCGGTTCAAATAGGGAGAGATCTATTACCTGACCTTGACCGCCATTGACACGCACTTCCCAAAGTGCCATCATGGTCGCGCCCACGCCATAGAGACCGGCCGCCATATCACCCAGGAAAATCGGTGGCAACACGGGTTCGCGATCTTCGAAGCCATTCATGGCGGCAAAGCCGGAGTAACCCTCTACCAGCGTCCCAAATCCGGGGCGCTTGCGAAATGGCCCGGTCTGGCCCCAACCCGACACACGCACAATCACCAAGCCGGGATTGATCGCATGCAACACCTCTGGCCCCAGCCCCATCTCTTCCAGCACGCCCGGACGAAAGCTCTCGATCATCGCATCTGCAGACCGTACCAGTTCAGTTACAATTTCAATTGCCATAGCATGCCGAAAATCGATGCAGACGCTGCGCTTGTTGCGTGCATAGACCTTCCAGAACGACTCTACTCCACCGCTTTGAAAGCCGCGCAACGTGTCGCCATTGCGCGGCTCTATCTTGATGACATCGGCGCCAAAATCGGCCAGTTGCAGAGTCAGCATATTGCCTGCAACAAGCCGCGACAGGTCAACAATCTTCAGTCCCTGCAACGGCCCTTGCGCTTCTGGTATCAACGGCTTTTTTGGATATTTCTGCTGCTTATTGCTTGTGTGATTCATAGATTTTTTCAGTAGTTCATGAAAGCAGAGGTTGTTTCCATTTTCATGAGATTTACAATACGACTCTTTCGCTTACCCTTTCAAGCCGGTGTCCGCATCGGACACAGGAGTCAACCATGGCAAAATCAAAGGAAGAACCCGGCGTTGCTTCCGTCAATCGTGCGCTTTCGATACTGCTTGCCTTCGAAGACAGCGTCGATGGCATGACGCTGACTGACCTGATGAACGCCACCGGGCTTTATCACAGCACTATCCTGCGCATCTGCGAGTCCCTGGAGCACTTCGGCTTTCTGAAGCGCCTGGAAAATAGCCGCTACATGCTCGGCCCCAAACCGTTCTATCTTGGCATGATGTACCAGGAGTCGTTCAGGCTTTGGGACTACGCCGCCCCGGTATTGCGCGATCTGGTACGGCAAACACATGAAACTGCAGCCATCTACATCCGTGAAAACAATGAACGTATTTGCCTGCACCGCATGTCTCAGCCCCGATCTGTCCTGATGCATGTTCGCGAAGGCGAACGCGTCGAACTGGACAAGGGTGCTGCCGGCAAAATCCTTCTGGCCTTCAGTGGGGAAAAGGGCAAGGTTTTTGATCGCATACGCAAAGATGGCTATACCATTTCCCTCTCGGAGCGCGAGTCTGAAAGTGCGGCCATTGCATGTCCGGTATTTGGCGTAGGACAAAAGCTCGTCTGCTCCATTTCACTTGGCATGCCCATGTTTCGGTTTAATCGCGATGTCTTTGATCGAACCCTCCCTCTGGTCATGCAAGCATCGCAAAAACTCAGTCAGGATCTGGGCGGCTCAACTGATATCTTTACCCCGCCCTACGCCATTCCTGAAAACATCACATTTCCCAACTGATTTTTTACCGCTTCACTTTTGAGCACCTTGCTCCGGGGGCCGTCAATTGCCAATTGCAATTTGGCGATCTTTTGCCACTGCACGCCACTTTTCCAGCTCTCCGTGGATGTAGGCTGTCGCGGCAGCAACATCCATATCCGTGGGTTCGGTGGCTTCCCTGGCAAACAGATCGCGCATGGCCTGTCCGCTACTAACTTCACGTATTGCATTGTTATAAGCGTTGACAATGTCCTTGGGTGTACCTGCAGGCGCATACACGCCCCACCACACATCAACCGAATAATCCGGAAGAACGCTGGCTATTGTTGGCAGATCAGGATAGAAGCGGGATGACTCTAGTGAAGTCACGGCCAATGGCCTTACTTCCTTGCCCTGCAGTGGCCCGCTGATGGACGCCGGGGTCGTGATCATGGCTTCCAGCCGCCCGCCAATCATGTCCGATGCTGCATTTGTGATGCCTTTGTACGGGACATGAACCATCTCCGAACCAGCCATGACATTGAGTAACTCGGAACTCATCTGACCAATCGAACCTATACCGGCAGAACCGTAATTGATGCGTTCTTTATCCACCTTCACTTTGGATACAAACTCTGATATGTTTTGATAAGGGGTATTTTTGCCCACCACCAGCAGCATGGCTCCTCTTGCTGCCACGGCGACAGGTTCGAAATCCTTCTCGGCGTCATAGGGCAGTTTGTGATTGGTCGCGGCATTTGTCACAAATGAGGTTGAACTGAAAAGCAGCGTGCCGCCATCCGGCTTTGCACGGGCCACATCCAGCGCACCTATGGTGCCGCCTGCGCCTGGCTTGTTTTCTACGATGAAGTTGACACCCAGTTTTTTTGACAGTTTTTCGGCCAGCGCGCGACCAAAAACGTCATTGCTGGCACCCGGGGAAAATGGCACCACGATTTTCACCAATTTCGGCAGGGTAGGCGACGCAGCAGCCATGCCTCCTCCTACACAGAACAAGACAGCACAGAAAGCTGAAGCCAGCTTTATTTGCTTGAACATGATTTTGTCTCCATTTTTGTTTTTAGACATAATGTCTATTTTTAGTATAGAGACGAACTTTTGAAACTGTCAAGCACATTATGACAATTGTGAAGATGTATTTTGACTGCCACGAGAAGACAGTAATCCGCCCCGTTAAGCGGGATAACTGCTATTGATTCAGTGACTTATATGCGGCAAGCGCCGCTTCGCGAAAGGCCTGCACCAGTCTGATGCGCGCCGATTTGCGCGACCACACCAGGCCGAAGCGGCGCGGCTCACTGACCTCCGGCAAGGGTAATTTGATAATTTTCAGATCCCGTTTATACAGATTGGCCGAATCAGGAATAATGGCAACGCCCAGATTCTGGTTGACCATCAGGGCGATCGATTCAATTGCGTTCAACTCGAAGCGCTCAACCGGCACGATCGCCACAGCGCGCAAATACTGTTCGATCAGCTTGCCGCTCCAGCTGTTATGGTCATAGCGAATGAAAGGCTTGGAACGCAGCAACTGTGTCGGCTTTTTCCCGCGATGCACTTCAGAAGCAAGCAACACAAACGGCTCTTCGCGCAGCAAAAGCCATTCCTGGGTTTTGGGCAAGGCATAAGGAGGCTCAATCGCGATGGCCGCGTCCAGGTTGCCGTTTTCAATGTCACGATAAAAATCCGGCGACACACCGGGCTGCACCACCACATTCACGTCGGGGTAGCGTCGCACCAGCAGGCTAAGGATATCGGGCAAAATACTGTTGAGCACGCTATTGCCTGCGCCGATTCTGAGCTCACCGCGTATTTCGTTTGAATTGGCCAGGCCTGGCAATGCATCTATTTCATTGATGATCAGCATCAGCCGATCGAGCAGGCGCAGGCCCGCTTCGGTCACATGCACGGTCTTGCCGGCGCGCGCCACCAATGTCACGCCGATCTCTTTTTCCAGAGACGCAATTTGCTGCGCCACCGTCCCGTGCGTCACATTCAGTTTTCTGGCTGCCTGGGCCATGGAGCCAAGCTGATGAACCAGAAGAAAGGTGCGGATAAAGTTTGTATTCATCATTGTTCCGCGCTCAGGGCGGTTAATACCGGCAGGCTACTTCCAGCCTGCCGGGTACGGTTTTAACTATTTAAGCACGTGGTGCCAAGCAGGTGCCGAAAGTTTATAGATGATACGCTGCGCATCTTGTCCTGCCGGCGCATGCCCTGTCAACAGGGCAAAAGGCTGACAACAGCCGGCGGCCTTATTTCTTTTGTTTCTTGTACTGCTCAATCCACTGATCAAACTGGGCAATTTCTTTTTTCTGGGCTGCAATAATCTCTTTGGCCATGGCCTGCAGTTGCGGATCTTTGCCTTTGTCCAGTTCCATCTGCGCCATATCCACCGCGCCCTGATGATGAATCCGCATCATCACAGCAAAGTCATAATCAGTATCGCCCGAGGCCTTTACTGCATCCATTTGCTGCTGCATGTTCATCATGGAAGCGTGCATATCCTTGGGCGCTTCGCCGTTATTCATATGCGCGTGTCCGCCAGCCTGGGCCTGAGCGGCCATCGGCACGGCAAAGCCGCTTATTGCAAGCGCTGCGACAACCAGGCCGCGAGCGCCGAAAATTCGGGCAAAACGAAATAATGTTTGTTGGTGCATGATCGTTCCTTTGAAACAGTTAAAAATATTCAACGTACAAGCAGCGTTGCACGGCGGCACCAGGGCAACGCTTTTATTCACGTAGCTAGTCCCTGGAAAACGCCTGTCCGGAAAAATCCACGGTGACCAGATTGCCGTCCATGGGTCCCATGCCAGGAGAGTTGGCGGGCATGCCGGGCGCAGCCACACCAGGGATGGACCGTTTGGCAACCAATTTGTTGACCACCGTTGCCGGCACATGCCCTTCAACGATCTGGCCGGTGGCCTCGACCACTGCAGTATGGCAGGATTCTAGTGCAGCGGGTACCTTGAGTTTTTGCTTGATTGCAGACATGTCTGCAGTCTTGATCGCGTTCACTGTATAGCCGGAATCGCGCATGTGTTGCACCCAGCCGGTACAACAGCCGCAATTGGGATCGTGATACACAGTGATCGATTTACCCGAAGCGTAGGCGTTACAGGCGACGGTTAAAAGCGCCACTGAAAATATGAACGTTTTCATTAAAGACCCCTGAAAAAGTGAATGAGTGTATGTCTGCCCACGCCCCAGATAAGTTCCATTTTCAATAAAGTGCGATAACGCACTTACTAACGCGCGTTTCCCTCTGGTCGGAGAGCGGGCAACCACCTATACCACCGGCTTGGCAGGATAGCCGGCATTTTCCAGTGCAGCAATAAGCGTTGGTTCGGCACTGCTTGACTGGATGTCTACGCGGTGCTGGTCCACATTGGCGGTGACCGTGGCAGCCGAATCAACAGACTGGATTGCCGCCGTTACCCGGCGAACGCATCCGCCGCAGGTCATGTTGTCAATTTGAAATTGCATACGATTAATTCCCATGTGATTGGTGGTTATCAAAGCATAGACATTGCCACAGTGGGAAGGTCAAGCACTATTTCAGTCGTCATGGCTTTTGGCAGGATTCTGCCAACTCAAAAGATATAATTTATATCTTTTTAAGATAAAAATACAGGCGTTTTTTCTATCTTTCCTCCCTTATCATCTGCGCATACAGACGGAGGAGAAGATGAAAAGCAAATTATTCGTGCCGGCATCACGCCCGGAATTGTTCGAAAAAGCCCTTAACAGCCAGGCCGATGGCATTTCCTTTGACCTGGAAGACGCCGTACTGGAGCCGCACAAGGACCAGGCCCGACAGCAGTTGAACGATTTTCTGCAAGCGCTGCAACCAGGATCACAGAAAAAGACCATCATCGTGCGCATCAACGACATGGGCACCACCTGGTTCGACGAAGATTTGCTGGCGTGCATGGTAGATACGGTGGATATGATCAATATCCCGAAAATCGAGTCGTCCGAGCAAATGCGGGATTTTTTCCTGGCTTTTGACAAAGCCGCCAGCGCGCTGGACAAACCGCCGGCAATCCTGGTCAACATTGAAACCGCCCTGGCCCTGGTCAATGCAGCAGACATTGCTGCGACGGACAAGCGCATTGCCGGCCTGCAACTGGGCCTTGGCGATCTGTTTGAACCGCTGGGCATCCATCGCTACGAATCGGCCACTGTACATCATGTCATGGTGAGCTTGCGATTGGCAGCAGGCAGCGCAGGCATATACGCCTATGACAGCGCATATACCAATATCGGCAACAGCGAAGGCTATCGGCAGGAAGCGCTGCTGGCCAAATCTGTCGGATTCCTGGGAAAAACATGTATTCATCCATCCCAGATTGCTATTGCAAACGAAGTATTTACGCCAACCCGGGAAGAAATTGACTGGGCGCGAAAAATTGTCGAATCGGCAGGCCAGGCCAGCCATGGCGCCTATGTTCTTGACGGCCAGATGATCGATGTCCCATTTATCAACAAAGCAAAAATGATTCTGCGCCAGATCGGCGAGTAATCGATAATTCCCAGGAGACAAAAGTGAGAAAAAACCCGTTGAACCATACGCACATTCTGAGAACCGCCAGCGCCGCATTGCTCGCCGCTGTGATGGTGCTGCCGGCGGTCGCCGTTGCGGCCGATCCCGCCTCCTTTCCAGGTGATCGGCCCATCACACTCGTCGTGCCTTATCCACCTGGTGGTTCCAATGACACTTTCGCTCGTGCCGTGGGCATGAAGCTGGGCACATTGCTCAAAACAACAGTTGTGATTGAAAACAAAGGCGGTGCCGGTGGCTCTATAGGCACCATGCAGGTGGCTCGTGCCAAGCCGGACGGATACACGCTAGCGGCCGTATCCTCCAGCTTTACAACCAATGCCGCGATACAGCCATCGCTGCCCTTTGATCCCATTAGCGATCTGCGCGGCGTGGGCCTGATGGCCGAAGGTCCGTTTATTCTTGCCGCACGCAAAACGCTCGGATTCACCAAGGTAAGCGAGCTGCTTGACTATGCCAAAGCCAATCCTGGCAAACTCAATTATTCATCATCCGGCCCAGGCAGTAGCAACCAGTTTGCTACCGAAATGATGAACTCGCTGGCCAAAATACAAATGACGCATGTTCCATTCAAAGGCATGGGCCCGGCAACAAACGCGCTGATAGGCGATCAGGTAGACGTATTAATAGCCAGTGGCCCATCGCTATTGCCGGCAGTGGGCACCGGCAAAGCCATCGCCCTGGGTGTGACCAGCAGCCAGAAAAGTGCGGTGGCGCCTGATTTGCCCCCGATCGCTGCCGACGTCCCCAACTACAACTTCAAGATCTGGTGGGGCATTCTGGCGCCCAAAGGCACGCCTGATGCCATTGTCGCAAAACTGAATGACGCACTCAAACAGGTCACGTCCGACGAGGAGCTGAAAAAATTCTTTATTAAGGAAGGCGCCGAAGCCGCCTATATGACGCCCGCCGATTTTGACAAGGAAATCAGCGACAACATCGCCCTTTGGAAAAAAGTCGCCAGGGACAGCGATATTCACGTACAGAAATAAATACGGATCAGCCTTATGACATCAACAATTTCAGGAAACAATGCATTGCCCCTGGCCGGTATCCAGGTGCTGGATCTAAGCGCCTATATTGCCGGGCCTTACGGTTGCACGCTACTGTCCGACCTGGGCGCGCAAGTGATCAAAATCGAGCCACCCGAAGGGGATAATCTGCGCAAATATCCTTCAACCCTGGAGGCCGAGAGCCGGGCATTTATCGGCGTCAATCGGGGCAAGCGCGGGATCAGCCTGGATTTGAAGAGCGCCGAAGGCTATGAAATATTCCTGAAACTGCTGCTTGGCGCTGACGTACTGGTGCATAATTTTCGCCCCACTGTGCCGCCGCGTCTTAAGATCGATTTCCAGACCTTATCACAACTGAATCCAAAGCTGGTCTACTGCGCCATGACCGGTTATGGTTCAAGCGGCCCCATGGCCAACAACGCCGGATATGACCAGGTGCTGCAGGCCATGTCGGGCATTTGCGACTCACAGGGCATGGGCAAGCCCGAGCCGGAAATTGTGTACGGCTCTGTTGTAGATTTCTACGCCAGTGCCATGATCGCCAATAGCGTCAATGCGGCGCTGTTCAAGCGGGAACGCACCGGCCAGGGCTCGTATGTGGAAGTCTCGCTGCTGGCCAGCGCGCTGACCATGCAGTCCACGCGTCTGGTCTGGGCAGAGGGCGAACCCAAGAACATTGAACGGGATATGCGCTCGGGCGGCATCACCGGCATTCACCCGACAAAGGACGGATTTATCTACCTGTCGGCCAATACTGCGCACTTCTGGCAGGCGCTGTGCACCTTGCTGGGGCTGCAGGCGCTGGCCACCGACGAACGGTACGACACGGTACGCAAACGCGCCGAAAACGCCAGCATTATCGTACCCATCATCCGCAACGCCTTGCAGCAGCGCAGTGCGCAAGAATGGGAGGTGCATTTTGGCACCCAGGTGCCCTGCGCCATGGTCCGACCTGTGCAGGATATGTTCGAACATCCACAAGTTCAGGCCGAAGGTCTGGTCCGCGAATTTTCACACAGCAAGATCGGTAAATACAAGAGTATTACTGGCCTGATCAAGATGGACCACGCGGCCTGCACCACCGAACGGGCGGCGCCGGACTTCGGGGAACATACGAGCGAGCTGCTCGCCGAATATGGCTATTCCGAGCAGCAAATCAATCAATTCAGACAGCGCGGAATCGTGCGTTAACAGGAAGCATCCATGACCACAACCGCCAACTGGAAACAACGCCCGGCAGGGGCCAACTGGGGCGACTTCGGCCCAGACGATCAACTGGGCAGATTGAACTTGATTGATGCCCAGGCACGCGTGCGGGCTGCCCGAGAAATACAGCAAGGGCTCAGCTTTTCCTTGAGCCTGCCGCTGGATGTGCCCAGGCAGCCGGTTCTTAATCCACGTCGCGCCGGCCCTGTGATACGCCCGTCAATGAAAAACGGCATTCCCATTTTCAACTTCCCCTTGGGCACCGATACGCCCGGCGCTACCGATGTGGTGAGCGACGACGTAGTGACCATGTCGCCGCAGTATTCAACGCAATGGGATGCGCTCGGGCATGTCTGTTCGTGTTTTGATGCACAGGGATCAGGCACAGCAGCGCCGGTTGGCTACAACGGCTTTCGTGTCGTTAGCCATCAACACGCCGTCACCAACAATTTCAATGGTGCCGCCGCGCTGTCCATTGACCCCATGGCGCAACACGGGATTCAGGGACGCGGCGTACTGATCGATTTGCGCCATCACTTTGGCGACCAGGCAAGGCTGGTCAGTTTCGCCGATATCGAAGCGGTCATGAAGGCGGACCGGATTGAGCTGCACAAAGGCGACATCGTATGCTTTCACACCGGCCTTGCCGACATCGCACTGAACCTGAATGCCGAGGCTGACCATGAGATTCTGAAAACCAGTTGCTGCGCGCTGGATGGCAACGATCCGAAACTGCTTGAGTGGATTACACAATCACAAGTGTCTGCACTTGCCGCCGATAACCATGCGGTGGAAAAACGCAACTACACGCTGGAAAAGGGCCAGGGGCCACTGCTACCGCTGCACGAACACTGCCTGGTCAAACTGGGCATGCCATTAGGGGAGCTATGGCACCTGTCGATTCTGGCAAAATGGCTGCGGGAACACCAGCGTCATGCCTTCTTCCTGACCGCGCCGCCCATTTATCTGCGCGGCATGGTAGGCGCACCCGTCAACCCCGTGGCAACCGTATAGTGATGGTCTGGCCATACTATGACAACGATACAGCTACATAATCATAATTATCACGGAGGACATAATGCATATGTCATTGAATAAAACCCTTATCTCTTTTGCCCTGGGCTGCGGCGTGCTGGTCAGCAGTACAGCCTGGTCTGCCGATTATCCGAGCAAGGCCATCCGCATGATCGTGCCCTACTCTGCCGGCGGCGGCGCAGACAATGCCGCACGCATTATTGCCAAAGCGCTGGGCGACACCCTGAAGCAACCGATTGTGATAGAGAACAAGGCAGGGGCCAGTGGCTCTATCGGCGCTACCCAGGTCGCACGTGCGCCCGCCGATGGCTATACCCTGCTGTACGATGCCTCATCTTTTTCCATCAACCCGGTATTGCGCAAACTGCCCTATGATCCGCTGAAGGATTTTATTGCGGTCTCCAAGGTCGTGAGCTCTCCCTATCTGATGGTCGTGCCGGCAAACTCTCCCTATGACAGCGTCAAATCCTATGTAGATGCCGCCAAGGCCTCGCCCGGAAAACTGACGTTTGCCTCCTACGGTATTGGCAGCCCGGTACACATTGTGGGCGAATTGCTCAAACAGGAAACCGGCGTTGATATCGTGCACGTGCCCTATAAGGGTGGCGCGCCTGCCCTGGTCGATGTCATGGGCGGTGTCGTGGATACCTATTTTGCCAACGCAGCCTCGGCCATGTCGTACATCCGTGGCAAGAAACTGAAAGCGCTGGCCACCACTGCTGCCCGACGAAGCAGTGATCTGCCTGATGTGGCCACCATGGAAGAACAAGGCGTAAAAATGGACGTGAGCGAGTGGAACGGCATTTTCGCACCGGCCGGCACGCCCGAGCCGGTCATCAGTAAGCTGTCTGAGGCCATCCGCACCGCCCTTAAAGATCCTGCAACCATCAAGCAATTGAACAATCTGGGGATGCAGGTTGAAGGCAGCTCACCCGAGGCATTCAAATCGTTTATTGCAAACGAATTGACACGCTGGGACGCCGTAGCCAAAAAGAACAATATCAGGCTCGATTAAGGTTCGCTATGAGGCAGGCCTGGCCACGCCATGCTGCCATCAGAGACAAAAAAACTGCCGGGAGAAGCCCGGCAGTGGCGCTTTTACCTTGCGGCAATACCTGCCGCACTCTCCCACTCAATTGATTTTAATATTCGCCTCTTTGGCCAACGCTTTCCAGGCGGGAATTTCTTTTTTTACCACCGCGTCGAGCGCTTCCGGTGTTCCCCCCACAGCAACGGCGCCCTGGGCCAGGAAAGCCTGCTGTATGGTTTTATTGCCGGCGGCGTCTGCCAGCACTTTCTGGATTTTATCAATGATCGGTCGCGGCGTACCGGCTGGCGCGAACATGGCATACCAGGAATCCACATTGAAGCCGTCTATGGTTTCAGCCATCGATGGCACATCCGGGACCACTGGCGTGCGCTCTTTCGTGGATACGGCAAGCGCCTTGAGTTTGCCATTGCGAATGTACTGGGTCACTGCCGGCAGCGATACCCAGAGCAGCGGTATCTGTCCACCCAGCACATCCACGGTTGCCGGACCGCCACCGCGATACGGCGCATGGGTCAACGGGACCTGTGCAAGCTTCTTGAACAATTCACCTGCAATATGACTGGGCGAGCCGACACCTGCTGAACCATAGATCACTGGCTTGTCTGCGGCCTTGGCGTACTCGATGAGCTCTGGAACCGTTGAGGGTTTGAACGAAGGATGCGCCACCAACACCTGGGGCGCTGATGCAACCATGGACACAGGATCCAGATCCTTCTCCGTGTCAAAAGGCAATTGCGCATAAATGGCAGGATTGATCGTGTGCGATGATAGCGTCAACAGTAGCGTATAGCCATCGGGCGCCGCTTTGGCTACCTGTGCAGTACCAATGGTGCCTCCGGCGCCCCCCTTGTTTTCGATCACCACACTTTGCCCCAGGCCCTTGGTCAGCGGTTCCTGGAGAATGCGAGCTGCAACGTCAACACTGCCGCCGGCCGGGTAGGACACGATCAATCGAATCGGTTTATTGGGGTAGTCCTGGTCAGCAGTGGCAGCAACGGCCACCGAAGTGCTGCCCAATGCGCAAATGGCACACATGGCATTAAGCCACTGCACCGTCATTTTTCTCAATAGTATCATTGCAGTTTCTCTCAATTAGAATATGGTTTATACAGACAAACAGCGATTTAATAAAATAGCTTTTAGCTCTATTCTTATTGCTACTGATATTCGCTTACTGATTCTGTTTGCTGATTTGTCCTTGACTGCACTTTGCTGCCTGATGCCTGCAGACGGTTTATGACTTATTACACTTGTGTAGCAGCGTCAGCACCTTCCGGCACACTGGTTACCTGTGCCAGACGCTGCTGGCATAGCTTGCCTGCCAGGCGCATTGCCTGGTCGTTGGCCAGCCGGGCATTCACATCCATGGAAACCGTCCAGAAATAGGTACCACAAGCCAGGCTGCCCAGCACAGTAATGTCGTTTGCAATAGTGCCATTTGCGCTGACCAGGCATCCTGTGTCAAAGTCCAGCTCAAAGCCGCCATATTCGCTGGCGCGCGCCAGGCCCGATTGCAGCAGTTGCGTGACAAGCGGGTCAGCCGACTGGCGTACGTCCTGGGAAAACCCCGTTGCATTGATCACGACGTCACACACCTGTTGCTGCAATGCACCCGCTGCATCAAGAGAATGCAACACAAAGCCTTGCCTATCGGCCAGCGCTTCACACGCCTGGAAACCACCATGGATATGTAACTGCCCTGCCTCGATCAGGCATTGCAATTGACGAGCATTTTGCACCGGAAACATTGCCCGACGCGACATCCATCGCGAGCGCCAGCGTGACTGGAACTGCCGTCTGGCCGGCTGATCCAGATAAAACCAAAGCAAATCTATCACTTCATTGGCTGCCGCCAGCACCGCCTGCCAGGGGCGCGGTCCGCTACATGCTGCGTGCAACTCGTGATCGAGCAGGGTCGCTGCATCTGCACTGCCGCCTTCAATATCACGAATGTCAAAGCCAGGGTCAATCGCCAGCATCTGCTCTCGCAGCATCTGGACCCCATCGTCCAGGCCCAGTCGTCCTCCTTTGGCAAGCGCCATCGCGTGTACGTCTGAGCGCGATAGGCGACAGGGGATATGGGTCGGATGAACACTTCGCACAGCAGGCAGCACGCCTTGCCGGGAAAAGCAATGAATCTGCCCACCGTGCGCGTGCGCCTTCAATGCGACAACGGCATCAATGGCGCTTAGATTGGTCCCCAGAATTGCCACGGTAGCGTCGGCGACAATGGTTTGTGACAAGGCACTGACCGGATAGGGACTATTCATGAACCCCGCGCATGGCACCAGCGCATCAAACTTGTCAGACGCCAGATTGCCATTGCACAGGACCAGTTGATCAACGATATAGTTTGCGCCAGCAAGGTCTGTCAGTTGCAACTGCGATTGTGCCTCTTGCCCTTGCCCTGGCTCATACGCCTGCCCTTGCCCGGCTGCATGGCGGGTAATCGCCACCACAGCGTTGCGCACCACCTGTACCTGTATACCGAGCGCCGCAGCCTGGGCAACGATACGGTCGAACTGCTCATGAACATATCGGCCAAACAGCGGACGCGGATAAAATGCGGCAGGATCAATATTGCGGATGCCATATGATTGCAAAAGGGCTTCGGGCTGCGCCGCCAGCCATTGCACAAAGTGAGAACGGTGCTTGTCGTACAGCGACATATTGCCCGCCGGCACATTGAGCAGATTGGTATTCAGATCGTGCTGGTAGGCGGTGCCATGCCCGATCTTTTCGGCTGGCTCGAACAGCGTAATGTGACAGGCAGGCGTATTGCTTGCACTGTTTCCATCGTTTTCAAGATGCCCAACCAACTGCGCCAAAAATGAAATGCCGACCGATCCTCCGCCGACAATCCCTAACCGGCAACTTGCGTCCATGCTGTCACTCCAATGTCATTCAACTTTGGCACGAGTGGCAACGTCGGACCATTTTGTGACTTCATCCAGCAGCAGTTGCTCTGTTTGCTGCGGCGTGGTTGCATAGGCTTTGGCTCCCGAAGCAATCAACTTGTCCTGTACTTCTTTTTGGGCAGCCACGGTCTGCATTGCCTCGGACATTTTCTGCACAATGTCTTTGGGTGTACCAGCCGGCGCCAGCAATCCGTAGTTGGTTGTCAGCACATAATCCTTGATGTTAAGTTCTTTCAATGTCGGCACATCCGGAATGGTCGGAACACGATCAGCAGTCGTGACGGCAAGGAATTTGATTTTGCCGCTATTGATCTGCGGATAGAGCGTAGTCAGGGTATCGATCACCATATCAATCTGTCCGCCCAGCAAATCCGCCACTGCCGGGCCACTGCCTTTGTATGGCACATGCAATAGCTTGGTGCCGGTTGCCAGTTGAAATTTTTCAGCAGCCATATGCTGGGATGATCCCACCCCGGCAGAGCCGTAAGTTATCTTGCCAGGCGTTTGCTTTATTTTGCTCACCAGTTCGTCCAGCGTATTGACGCCCAAACCGTTGCGCACGGCAACCACCAATGGCACGGCCGTGCCAAACGAAACGCCTTCGAAAGCATCGGGAAATTTATAGGTTTTGGGCTTGGACGGTAATACCGAATTGATTGCGTGACTGCCTATAGCACCAAAAAGCATGGTGTACCCATCGGGCGCCGCCCGGGATACGGCTTCCGCCCCAATTTCTCCGCCCGCGCCGGCACGATTTTCCACCACCACCGTGGCGCCCAGAAGCTTGGGCAGATATTGCGCATATATCCTGGCCGAAAAATCTGTTGCGCCTCCCGGAGGATACGGCACCACCAGGGTGATCGGCTTGGCCGGCCAGTTTGCGGCAAGCGCCAGCGTACTGGACAAGATCAGGCACAGCGCCCCGCTTGTCTTCAAAAACCATTTCATTGTCTCGCTCCTTTTTATTAGTTCCCAACATTTGGAATTTGAATTCTATTTGTTGTATAAAAAAGAGAATCGCATATAATAAAAATGCGGTCAACGAATTAATGGTTCTATATTTAGAATATTAATATATAGGATTTTTAGTATCAATATTTGAGATTTATATGGATAAAACCTTGCTAAAAGGTCTGCGGCTGTTTGAAATCATTTGCGCCCAGGAAGATCAGCCCAATACGATTGATGATCTTGCGGTGGCATCCGGCCTGACCAAAAGCAATACGCACCGCACCCTGCAGACACTGATCGCAGCCGGCTACGTGGAAAAAAGCAGTCATTCGGGCGGCTACAAGCCCACCTTGAAGGTTTTTGAACTGGCGGCACAACGGCTTGCCCGCCTGGATGTGCGCAAGATTGCGACGCCGCTGATGCGCCGCGTCGCGCTACAGACGCAGGAAACCGTACACCTTTCCGTACTGGACCAGCTCGATGTCATTTACATCGACAAAATCGACAGCCCCAATCCGGTGCGCGCCTATTCCATTATTGGCGGTCGCGCGCCCGCCTATGCGGTGGCGACCGGCAAGGCCATGCTGGCCTTCCAGAATGATGAATATCTCAACCGTCATTCAGCCGATCTGATCCGGCATACCGAAAACACCCTCACGTCACTGGCTGCGCTCAAAGACGAGCTGGCCAACATCGCACGCATTGGTTACGCTATCAACAGGGGCGAGTGGCGCGGTAACGTTGGCGGGATCGCCGCGCCGATCTTTGACGGACATAACAAGGTGATTGCCGCCCTGGGCATCTCGGGACCGCTGGAAAGACTGACCATTGAAAACATGAAGCGCTGGTCGCCGCTGGTGCTGGATGCCGCCCGCGACATTTCCCGCGAGTCGGGATACCGGTGTGGTTATTTTGGCGAATCAAACTAATTCAAACCATTCTGTGAGCAACTAAACATGAAGCAAGAAGCCACGCTGCAAGGCGTAAAAGTCATCGAAATCTGCAATGTTGCTGCGGGCCCCTTTTGCAGCATGCTGCTGGCCGATATGGGCGCCGACGTGATCAAGATCGAACATCCGGATGGAGGGGATACCCTCAGAAGCTGGCCCCCCATCAGCGATGGATACAGCGAAAATTTCGCTTCGCTGAACCGGAACAAAAAATCGGTCACACTCAATCTGAAGAACCCCGCCGACGTGCAGGCTGCCCGCCAGCTCATGCGCTCGGCCGATATTGTGCTGGAAAACAATCGTCCTGGCGTGATGGACCGGCTCGGCCTGGGCTACGCCGATATCAGGAAATTGAATCGGCAAATCGTATACTGCTCCATTTCCGCTTACGGCCAGAGTGGTCCGCGCAGCCAGGAAGGCGGGTTCGACCTGACCGTACAGGCCATGAGCGGACTCATGAGTGTGACCGGCGAAGCCGATGGGCCACCAGTCAAGTGCGGTGTGCCGGTGTCTGATTTTTCTGCCGGACTATACGCTGCCTTTGCCATCGTGTCGGCCCTGCGAATGGCCGAGCGCAACGCAGAAGGCACCCATATAGATATTTCCATGCTGGGCGCGACACTGGGCATCGCAGCGTTGCAGACATCCGAATACTTCGGCAGCGGCAACAATCCGCGCAAGCTGGGCTCTGCACATCCGCGCAACGCCCCCTATCAGGTGTTTCGCTGCAAGCAGGGATACTTCGGCATGGCCGCCGGCAACAACTCCCTGTGGAAATCGGTATGTCAGGTAGTGGGACGCCCTGAGCTGTTTGATGATGAAAGATTCACCAGCACATCGCTACGCGCGCAACACCAGCAGGCTTTGCTCGAAATCATGGAATCCATTTTTGCATCTGAAGATGCGCAATACTGGCTTGAACAGTTCCGTGCGGCCGGCGTGCCCTGCGCGCCGATCAATCAATACTCGGATGTACTGGCGGATGAACAGGTGGCGCATATGAACTGGGTGCAAAACATTTCCCTGCCCAACGGGCTGACCGCCAGGACCTTTGCCTCGCCGATCCGTTTTGACGGACAGACAAGCCGGATCGCCGTCGGGCCGCCAGCGCTTGGCGAACACAACGGTGAAGTTTTGTCGACCATTACAACGCAGGGAGAAGACGCGTGAGCGAACCGTTGATTATTGAACGCTGCGCACAGTCGTGGACCTTCACCCTGAACCGGCCCGAGAAAATGAACGCCCTGTCCCCCGCGCTTGTACAGGCGCTCACGGACGGCATACAGCAGGCCCATGAGGAAAATATTTCACTTCTGATATTCAGGGGTAATGGCAAGAACTTCTGCGCCGGGTTCGACTTCACCGACCTGGAAACGGCAAGCGAAGGCGATCTGCTGCAACGAATCGTGCAGATCGAAATCATGCTGGACCTGCTGGCAACTTCGCCGGCCATGACACTGGCCTTATGCCATGGACGCAATTTTGGCGCCGGCGCCGATATTATCGCGTCCTGCAAACGTCGCGTTGCCGCCAACGGCACCACCTTTCGCTTTCCCGGCATCAAGTTCGGCCTTATTCTGGGGACACGCCGTTTTCAAAATATTGTCGGCACCCAGAACGCGCTGGATATCCTGTCGAGTACACGCACCTTCGATGCCAGCGAAGCCTTGAACATCGGCTTCATGCAGGCATTGCAGGACCAGCCCGAGTGGCCGGACGTGATTGAACAGGCTCAGGCCAATAACGCCATTTTGTCCGATACCACCCGGCGCAATATGTACCAGGTCCTGTATGCCAATGCGGAATCGGACCAGAACCTGGCTGCCCTGGTGCGCTCTGCGGCGGCGCCCGGCCTTAAGGACCGAATCCGGTCCTACCTGAAACCCAATCAATAATCTGGAGACCATCATGACATCAGGATTTAACCAGACTGAAAAATGCGTATCGCTGCAGGACTTGGTCAGCCGTGTCCCCAATGGTGCCTCGCTGGCGCTGGGCGGCAGCTTTTTGCATCGCGGCCCCTTTTCGTTTGTGCGTGAACTTATTCGGCAAAACAAGCAGGACCTGGAAATTATCAAACAGTCTCCGGGCTATGACATCGATATTTTGTGCCGTACCGGTAACGCCACCAAAGCGCGTGCCGGTATTGTGGCCATGGAGGGTAACTTCGGCCTGGCGCAATATTACCGCAAAGCCGTCGAGCAGCAGCGACTGGCGCTTGAAGAGCACGCCTGTGCGACGCTGACAGCGGGTTTGCGCGCGGCGGCCTTCGGCATCCCTTTTCAACCCTGCGGCGGCATCGAGGGCAGCGAACTGGCACAACTGAATAACTGGGTGAAAATTGCTGATCCCTATGGTTCCGGAAAAGAGGTGTGGGTGATTCCGGCAATACAGCCGGATTACGCCGTAATACATGCCAATGAAGTGGACCGCAAGGGCAATGTGCGCGTACTGGGCACCTATCACTGGGATCGCATCATGTCGCGTTCGGCCAAAAGCGTGCTGGTCGTTGCCGAGAAACTGGTGGAAGACACCGTCTTTACAGACAACCCGGAAACCACCCTCATTCCGTACTTCATGGTAGAAGCCTTCAGCATCGTTCCAAACGGCGCCTGGCCTGGTTCATGCTGGCCCGATTACGAAATAGATTATCCGGCAGTGCAGGCCTATCTGGATCCGGACCAGACCGCTTTGAACCAGCACATGGATGCCGCACCCGAATTACAGGAACACGCATAATGCAGAACAACTGGTCCCCTTTCTCCTACATCGTTACCAATCTGGCCCGCTTTATCCGACCCAACGAAATCACGTTTAGTGGCGTCAACTCTACCATGCCCATGCTGGCCTGCCTGATGGCAAAAAAAGCCTATGAATGGGATTTCATTTACATCAACGTGGCTGGCGGCGTGGACCCCACGCCTTCGATGATCCCCTTGTCCAGTTCCGACCCGGTGCTGGCACAGCAATCGGCCTCCATCTTTGCCAATGAAGATTTCTATGATCTGTGCACCCGCGGCAAAATGGACCTGACCTACCTTGGCGCTGCCCAGATCGATGGCGAAGGCAACGCCAACAACTCGGTCATCGGCGACTGGCATTCGCCCAAGGTGCGCTTACCCGGCGGCGGTGGCGGCGCCGTCATGCTGCCCACAGCCAGGCGCGCCTGCACCTGGCGCACCGAACACTCCCCACGCACCTTTGTGGAAAAACTGGATTTTCGCACATCCTGGGGCGGCTTTCATGGCGTGGTTACACCCATTGCCGTCTTCATAAAAAAGGACAATCGACTGGCGTTGCAATCATTTCATCCGGAATCATCCATAGACGAAGTAGTCAGCCGAACGGGTTTTACTTTCGACCACAGCGATGCCAAACCCACCGCAGGCCCAACAGACGCGGAAATCGCGGCGCTGCAATCGCTGGACCCGGACGGGCAATTCGAAAAAGACGCTGCGGTCACGCTGCGCTAGGAGACCATTGATGGCACCAACCTCAACCATTCTGAATGACTGGCAATCAATCTGGCGCGCCGCCTCGATTGAAAACCGCATTGCCCTGCAGGACGCCAGTACACACATCAGCTACGGCCAGCTTTACACCCTGGTATCGCAACTGGCCGGACGCCTGCGCGTCGCCGGTGTGGATGAACAGTCGCGCGTTGCCATCAATATGGAACGCGGGCTGGACGCCGTGATAACGCTGCTGGCGGTGATGGTTGCGGGCGCCTGCCCCTGCCCTCTGGAGCCCGGGTTGAGTCCCACAGAACGGGCGCTACGCCTGCAAAGCGGCGGGCTCACCTGGCTGCTCTCGGACGATCTGGCGCGCGATGCAGGCACCGACGATATTTACGTCATAAACCCATTGACTCTTGCCGATGCACAGCCGTACTGGCCAACCACCGTGTCGCCATCGAACCCAGCGCTCATGCTCTTTACATCGGGCAGTACCGGCAAACCCAAAGGCGTATTGGAAAGCCATCGCGGGGTACTGAACAACGCTCGTGGTGTGATCGCCATGACAGAACTGACGGCAGATGACATACTGCTGCATGTCATGCCTATTTACCACACCAATGGCTTGAACAATCAGCTCTTTAGCCCGCTGGCCGTTGGCGCCTGCATTTATTTTGCACCGCGTTTTTCTGCGCAGGCCATGCCGCAACTGATGGCTACCGTTGGTCCGACCATCATTACCGGCGTGCCCACCATGTATTCACGCATGCTGGCGCATCCCTTGCCTGCTGCAGCCGTCCGAAACTTGCGACTTGCCCGGTGCGGCTCCGCTCCTATCACAACTGAATTACACAAGAAAATCGAAAGCTATCTTGGGCAACCGCTGGTGATTTCCTATGGCCTGTCCGAGGCCACCTGCACATCTACCATGAACCCGCCGACACAACGAAAAATCGGCTCTATCGGCAAGCCGCTAAGTAACCAGGATATCTTCCTGCTTTCGGCAAATGGTGAACGTATTACTGCTGCCCATACCAATGGCGAGATCTGTATAGATGGCGATAACCTGATGCTGGGTTATGTGGGTATTTCTGCACCTGGCCAGCTGGATCCGCAGGTCGGGCCGCTACCCACCGGCGATATCGGCTACGCCGACGATGACGGTTTTCTGTACATTACAGGCCGTATCAAGGATGTCATCATTCGTGGCGGAGAGAATATTTCACCATCGCAGATAGAGCATGTGATTGCCATGCATGAAGATGTAGCCAATTGCTGCGTGATCGGCCAACCCGATGAAGACCTGGGCGAAGTGCCCGTGGCCTTCATAACGTCACGAAATAACGACATTAATATCGACGATGTGCATGCGCTGCTTAAAACACATCTGCCTCGAATCTATCACCCTGCCGCGATTTTTGTTCTTGATGCCCTTCCGGAAAATGCAGTCGGAAAAGTAGACCGCAAGGCGCTTGCAAAACAACTGGAGCCACGAACCCAAGCGACAGTCAGTTCATCGTAAGCTTATGCGCGCGCCAGCGTGCACACATGATTATTAATTATTAATCGGATATCCGAAAACAAGAAGAATTGCCCCGTCACAAGCAAGTGAGACCAGAGCAGAACAGAAGCATATTCAGAAATCGCTTTGTGCGTGTAACTTGTCGCGTACAGCAGTCGCATTCAATGGCGCTGCGTTTTAGCTGCCAAGCGCGCCTGCACGCACATCGAAACAAAAAAATACCCTGGCTCTTGTGAGCCAGGGTGCAAAAGTACGATGGATAGGTGAATATCATTCGTACGGGGCGTATTCTATATAAAACATCGTTGGTTGCCACCCCCTTGAAACACCTATTTTGTATTTTTTGTAAAAAAAGAACGATGAAAGCACAATATATACACCGTACGTTATGTTTTGAAATGTGTGCTTACGTTAACAGCTCATTATGCACTATTAGCGGACATATTTCCTGGACAGAGAACCTTCGCATGCGCCATTCAAATGGCAATGGTTTTATTAACTGGTTCAACACACGCCTGCGACAATCGCAGATGTCTTGAAGAAATTTCACTTGGCATTGCACCCGACGTGTTGCCCGAACCTGAATGCAAGCGCACGCTTATTATTCAGCATCCCAAGCAGGGGCAACACGATCTTTGAGATGGGAAGGCAGAGCACAACACGAACCCGATTCCTTGTCAGTTTTCACGCACGACGACACAATGCTCCAGGCCGCAAGCCAAACCACCGCCTGCGCTAACCGCGAGCTGCCTTATCAGTCTTTGGCAATGTACTCGTATTTGGCGGTATTGACGCGCGTCTGACGCCACTCCACCGGGCGATCCTGATAGGTGTAAGCGGTGCGGTCAATCAACAACAAGGGCGTAGCTTGCGCCACATCCAGCCAGCCCGCCACCGCACTGTCGGCCTGGCAAACGCTGAGCTTTTCGCGGGTATCGACAATATTGATGCCAAAATTATTCTGATAAAAGTTATACAGCGTACTTGAACGCTCGTCCAGGCTCTGCTCATTCAATGTAGCAAAAAGAATTTCCGGCACCTGGATTTCGTCAACCATGACCAGATCACTGTTCAGACTCAGCAGATTAAAAAAATGGAACACGTTGGCGTCTTTGGGCAATTGCAAGCGCTCGCTGGCCTCGCGCGTCGCTTTCCTGCGACGAAATTTCAGCAGACGCGTCGTAGGATACGCCTTGAAGCCATCCCTGCGCTGGATCCGGAAAAATTTGAAAAAATGCTGATCGCTCTCGTGCGTGGCAACGAAGGTGCCACGTCCCTGATGGCGAATCAGAATATGTTCACTGACCAGTTCATCGACGGCCTTGCGCAACGTACCAATCGATACACCGAATTTTTCGGCCAGCTGATTTTCTGGCGGGATAGCCTGGCCGCGAACCCACTCGCCACTTGCGAGCGCCGCCAGCAGCGACTGCTTGACTGCAAAATAAAGGGGCGTGCCCGGTAAAAAGAAATCTTTATTGTTCATAGGTGGCAGATTTTAAATGACTTGCACCAATGATGCCACGGCTTGCGCCCCCAGCGCCAGCAGAATTCGCTAGTAATGATTTTTTGCATAATTCATATAGATGATATAGTTGACTTGGATGAATATTGCAATTATCATTCACTAAATCTGCTAGCAATGAAACACATCCAAATTGTCAATCAAAGGAGAAAACGATGATCCATGCCGTACTGCATGATTCAAAGGACACCGTTGCCGTTGCCGTCGTCGAAGGCATTACGGCCGGAATGGAACTGTCCTGCTGGAATATGGAAGAAGACAAAATCATTACTGTCAAAGCCACCCAGGACATTCCCATTGGCCACAAGGTAGCCCTGGTGGACATGAAAGATGGCGACACCGTCTTTAAATACAGTGTCGATATCGGCAAAGTGGTTGCACCCATCAGCGCCGGCGACCACGCCCACGTGCACAACATCAAAACCAAGCGCTGGTAAGCACTGCGAACGCACTGCCACAACCGCTATCGACAGACATTCAGAGCAAGGATTTTCCTCATGGCCATTATTGATTCGAACACCACATTCCGCGGCTACAGAAGAGACAACGGGCGCGTCGGCATACGCAATCACGTTGTGATTCTGCCTGTAGACGATATTTCAAACGCAGCAGTTGAAGCTGTTGCCAACAACATCAAGGGCACTATCGGCATTCCGCACCCATACGGACGCCTGCAATTTGGCGCCGACCTTGACCTGCACTTTCGCACGCTGATCGGCACGGGCTGCAACCCCAACGTCGCCGCCGTGGTCGTGATCGGCATTGAAGAAGGCTGGACCAAAAAAGTGGTCGACGCCATCGCTCAGACCGGCAAACCGGTAGCGGGCTTTTCCATCGAACTGCACGGCGATCATGACACCATTATGCGCGCCTCTAAAAAGGCCAAGGAATTCGTGCATTACGCCACGGCGCTGGAACGTGTTGAGTGCCCCATTTCCGAGCTTTGGGTCTCCACGAAATGCGGCGAATCCGATACCACATCGGGCTGCGGCGCCAACCCGACCGTAGGCGATGCCTTTGACAAACTGTATGCCACGGGCAATACACTTGTGTTTGGCGAGACCTCGGAGCTGACCGGCGGCGAACAGATCGTGGCCGCCCGCTGCGCCAACGACAAAGTGCGCGAAGACTTCATGTTCATGTTCAATCGCTATCAGGATATGATCAATCGCTGGAAAACCTCTGATCTGTCCGAATCGCAGCCGACCAAAGGCAATATTGCCGGTGGCCTGACGACGATTGAAGAAAAGGCGCTGGGCAATATCCAGAAAATCGGCAAAAAATGCATGGTCGATGGCGTGCTGGACAAGGCCGAAGCGCCCACAGGCAAAGGGTTGTGGTTCATGGATTCATCTTCGGCCGCCGCCGAAATGGTCACGCTTTGCGCCGCCTCTGGCTATGCCGTGCACTTTTTCCCCACCGGCCAGGGCAATGTGATCGGCAACCCGATCCTGCCGGTGATCAAGATTTGCGCCAATCCGCGTACAGTCAGAACCATGTCGGAACACGTTGATGTGGACACATCCGGCCTGCTGCAGCGTGAAATCAATCTGGACCAGGCAGGAGACAAACTGCTCGAATGCATGCTGGCAACCGCCAACGGTCGCTGGACATCAGCCGAAGCACTGGGCCACCGCGAATTTGTCCTGACACGACTGTTCGAGAGCGCCTGACCCCTGGTGGCCGGTATAAAAAACCAGGCCGGCCGCCACTCACAATCGTGGAGGAGACACCCCATGAAACATCGTCACACCGCAACAAAACGCAGCATACTCAAATTCGGACTGTTGTCATTGTTCTGTGCAGGCACCACGATTGTGGCCCCCGCGGCGCAGGCTGAATTCAAGCCCAATCAATATGTTACTTACATTGTTCCCTTCGCACCCGGCGGGCTGACCGATGTGGCTGCCCGCATGGTTGCCAAGGGCGTAGGCGATAAAACCGGCTGGAATATCGTAGTCAACAACAAGGCCGGCGCCAATGGCAACCTGGGACCTGCCGAAGCGGCCCGCGCCAAACCGGATGGCAACACCTGGCTGGCCATTACCATGACCCATGCCGTCAATAAAACGCTGTTCGGACCGAAGGCCGGCTACGACATAGAAAAGGACTTTGTTCCCGTCGCGAAAATCGCCTCATCCGCCATCATGGTCGTCGTGCCGCAAAACAGCCCCATCAAAACACTGCAGGACCTGATCGACACCGCCAAGAAAAAAACCCTGAACGTCGGCAGCAGCGGCACCGGTACCCCACCACACATTGCCATGGCGCTATTCCAGGACCTGACCAAAACCAAAATGACGCATGTCCCATATAAAGGAGGCGCGCCATCCATGGTTGACCTGATTGGCGGACAGATTGACGTGGTGTTCTCCAATTATCCGGAATCCCTGGCCTACGTACAGCAAGGCAAGCTGCGGGCGCTGGCCATCACATCTGAAAAACGCGCCGCCGCCGTACCGGACGTGCCCACGACGGCAGAAGCCGGTTTGCCCGGGCTGATGGTCGACAACTTCACAGGCCTGATGGCCCCCAAAGGTACCGACCCAGCGCTAGTCAAGGAAATCAGCGATAAGGTCACCGCCGTTGTTGGAGAAAAAGCCATGGGTGAGCAATTGATCAAGCTCGGATTCATCCCCGACCCGATGGGACCAGACCAGTTCAAAACTTATCTACATGACCAGATCGAAAAACTGGCCAAAACCATTAAAGATGCCGACATCAAAGTCAACTAAATCACATCTGGAATCTGACATTTAACATGACCAACACCATTGTCATCTCTGAATTTATGGATGAACCGGCAGTAGATCGCCTGCGCCAGATAGCGCAGGTGGACTATCGGCCAGCGCTTGTCGATAACCAGGAAGCACTATTTGAAGGGCTGGCCAATGCCAATGCCCTGATCGTACGCAATCGTACCCAGGTTAACGCCGAGCTACTGGCACACGCCCCCAACCTGCGAGTCGTGGGCAGACTGGGCGTAGGCCTGGACAATATCGACATGGACCTGTGCGCAGACAAAGGCATCACCGTTTACCCGGCCATCGGCGCCAACGCACAGGCGGTTGCCGAATATGTGATTGCGAGCACATTCCTGCTGCTGCGAGGCGCTTACCTGGCCAGCGCCCAGGTGACCGCAGGACAATGGCCACGCCCCCAGCTCAGCAATGGCCTGGAAGTCGCCGGACGTACACTGGGTCTGGTGGGCTTTGGCGGCATCGGCAGGCTCACGGCCAGGCTGGCAAGCGCACTGGGAATGAAGATTGCAGCGTACGACCCCATGCTCAGCTCAGACAGCCCCATCTGGGCCGAAACCGGTGCAATGCAAATGTCATTGGACGAACTGCTGCAACACAGTGACGTTGTAAGCCTGCATACCCCTTTGACAAAGGATACCCGCCATCTGATCAATGCCGACCGCATTGCCAGGATGAAAGACCAGGCCATACTGATCAACACATCACGCGGTGGAATTGTAGATGAACAGGCGTTGGTAGCCGCCCTGCAGGCAGGTAAACTGCGCGGCGCAGCGCTGGATGTCTTTGAGGACGAACCAGTAAAGGCGGAAAATAGCCTGCCGGATATGTCAAACCTGATATTGACGCCACATATTGCCGGCCTGACACAAGAAGCCAATGAGCGGGTGTCGGGGGTGATTGCGCAGAAGGTGATGGGGTATTTGCAGGAATTTGCTTGATGTATCTTGCTCCTTCCCATAGGGAAAATTGCACAACCGGTTTGATCAATGTGTTAACCCGAAGCTCTTTCAGGCAAGTTGCACGGTAGGACCGTCTCCAAATCAACACCAGAATGACCAAAGCACTGCGAGCTGCCGCTCTTCGAGAGCATCAGCGCGAACCATGGTATTTATTCGCAGGTATCCAACAGCTTTTGTCCATATTGCTTAAGGCCGACTCTTTAGTCGGCCTTAAGCTGCACGCATGATGTTCCGCAATGTCGCCGCTACTGGCCTACTTCTACCTCGTTTTCACATCATCCATAACATTGGATCGGTGGGTACATTGTCAACGAACCATCTTGCAAGAAACGTATAATACATCCCACATTCTACCGAAAACCGCGGTTTTCGCCCGCCGTTGGCATGACGCAACGGCTGCAACCGCATTCACCAGGACAACCTATGACCCCAGCGCTTCCCCACTCCGTATTCAAGGCTTATGACATTCGTGGTATTGTGCCTGAACAGCTCAATGCCTCGTTTGCCTAC